>Ga0256829_1000008_pt1 | contig 540572 bp, 511 predicted proteins | sample 131447metaG_FD_185979 | JGI IMG/M metagenome (GOLD analysis project Ga0256829, IMG submission 185979) | Hydrothermal vent microbial communities from Lau Basin, Pacific Ocean - 131-447 | ecosystem: Environmental > Aquatic > Marine > Hydrothermal vents | place: Pacific Ocean: Lau Basin... | reverse complement strand
ACTTTATTAAAGTCCACAATCGCACGTTGGCCAAACCGTTCAAATGGACCAAGGATGCGAAGGGTATCCTCGCAGCCGTTGATAGAGCAAAGAATGCGTTACCTAATTAATCAAGCGCCCCACTAGCTGCACGGGCAGAATCCGCTGCTTGTTTTGACCGGCGCCAGCCGCCTCCGAGCACGAAGCAGAATTGCCAGGGACGATCTGCAGAGTTTTCCGCGTTATCTAAGCGTTCAGCGAGATCGGCGTTCATCATGCGTTCGCCCACATCGTCGTCAGCTAGGCGCACAGCATCTAGGGTCTTAGGCAAGTCGGCTCTCAGCCCAGCAGCAATCGTCTTTACCGCGCGCTTCGCATCAAGCGTTATCGCGCCTCGATGGCTAACGCGCTCAACAGTGTTGTGCGTCGAAAGGACCAATCGATCCGGGCCAGCCTGATCCTCTATTCGATTTAGAATGTGAGGTTTTAGGAGATGGGCGTCGTCGATGAGATAGAGGCGACGCTTGCCGGGCAGCGCCGCCTCCAGCGCGATATTGTCGGCCTGAGGATCAAGCAGGCGCAGCACTTCAAAGCCATCAGCTGCCAATTCCTTCGCAATTTGGTATGAGCAGATTGATTTTCCAGCGCCGGGCTCGCCAATGAGGCGCGCCGAATAAGCTATTTTCAGTTGGGTGAGGATGGGAGTGACTTCGGTCAAGCGAGGGCACGCGGTGGCGTCAGACGGCCCCAACGAATAGCCCATTAAAGCTGGACCTAGCCCCCGGTCGCCATCAAACGTCACCAATTCCCAAGTCGCGAAGCCGTGCGGATTCGGAGGCTCAAGCAGCTTCGTATCAATCCTCTCAACGAGACTCGCGAGTTTCGTTGCGAACGAGGGTAGGGCACGCAATGTCTCGATCACCTGCGGCAGGTGGTCGGCGTGCTCGGGATAGAATTCGGTTATTACTTCAGGCGTGCCGGACATCAGAGCCTGAATTTCTTCCCAGCCCAAGACGTCGATGCTGAATAATCCTTTGGCCTTGCGCTCGACCGATATTTCTCGGGCGGCCTTTTGTAGGGTGGCGTCCGCAGGAGCGGTGGTAGCGAATATCCACTTGTCTAGCTTGGGAGAAAATTTCTCCGCTTTGGCGATTTCCGTCAGAACTTCCGACCATTCAGCCTTGCTTCCATAATTGCTGTCCTTACCCTTGCACTGAACGCCCCAATAGGATTCGCTGCCACCGTTCAGGGAGCCAAAAATATCGACACCGCACTGTGCCTGCCCCCTCCGCCCATTTTTCTGCGCAAGAGGGTCCTCCCATACTTGCTTGAATAGAGCGTGGCATAAATCCTCAAAAGTTCCCCACTCCTTAGGTGGAGCTATTTGCTTGGCACGAAATTGCATCTGGCCTCTGTAATGTGCTTTCACGCAACATAGGAGTTGCCCTCCGAATTGCCCTAAGGAAAGTCTGTGCTGTTTCAGGTGGGAACCCCTACATCAATAGATCAATGTCGGTGTTCGGCAATAGATCAATGTCGGTGTTCGGCTTGCTGAATCCAACAAGCCATAATACGGCCAAGCGATAATTCCCATTGTTGGCTGATACAGCCCTCTCCACCTGTGATGCTAATACGACGTAGCCCTTGGGAGCATCACATGGCGATTCCCTATAACTCTATCACGATCAGACACCTAACTCTCTTTTCATGTCTGCTATCAGCTATCTTGAGCGCTGGATGTGCTACGTCAACCGTTGTCCCCTCTCCCGTTGAACCAGAGGCTGAAGCCGCACCACCCCCGTTGCCAAGCGACTGGGTGCCGGTTGCCCGCTACGATCGGTACACGCTGGTCGAGCTGACACCCCAGGCTGCCCAGCACAACCTCCTGCTGCAAGTGGTCGATGTATCCATGCTAGCAACATTACATGCGACGGTGGGGGATGGTCTGCGCTATGTGCTGCAACGCTCTGGGTACTCCTTGTGTGATGACGCCCCCGAAGTGGCCGCGCTCTACGAACTCCCTCTGCCGGCAGCCCATCTGCAGCTTGGGCCGATTTTCCTCCATGACGCCTTGCTGACCCTGGCCGGGCCAGCCTGGGAGCTGCAGGTCGACGACCGAGCACGGCAGGTGTGCTTCACGCCGATCCTGGAGGCACTGTCATGACACTTCAATCCGGCATGCATTCCCATCGTGGCCGGTTGCTGAAGGCTGCCGCGATTGCCTGGCTGCTGTTCATCAGTGCCGCCGTCGTCATTGATCATGTGGCCCTGTCCCGGTTGACCGACGACATGCAGTCGAACACCCTGGAGCCCAGGCTCACGCTGCTGGATCACCGATTGAGCGAGTTGGCCCAGCACGTGGAAGATGTACTGGATCAACCCGAGCCCGTCACTCCCGCTGACATTGCTGTGATCCACCAGGCCCTGGAAGCACGGCTCGCCGACATGGAACAGGCAGTTTCCACCCACGCCGACATCGCACCGCTGGAGAGCCGCCTGGATCAGTTCGAGGCGCGCCTGCAGGAGGCTCGCCGAACGCTGCTTCCCGCTGCGTCACCTTTACAACGCCCGGCCCCAGCTAAACCCATCGTCACTGAACCTCCGTTTCTGGTGCTGAGTATCGAGCTGCGTGGCGGGGAGCGTTTTCTTTCCATCGCGCCCACCGATCCTCAATCACTGGCTGAGGCCAGGGTGATACGCCCCGGCGAAACCGTGGGCGGATGGCTGCTTGAAGCGATCAACGGCAACACTGTCGTATTTCGTGTCGATGGCCAGGCGCGGCAATTGACCGTGCCATAGGAGGCCACCGTGAAGTCCTATATGACTCCCGTTCTGGCGGCACTGACTATTTCCCTGACTCCCGTGTTCGCGCTTGCCCAGAGCGCTCCCAGCACTAATTCGCGGGTGGTGCAAAGCCAGGAGCGCACGGCCAGCGACGCGGTTCTTGATGAACGCCTGGCAAGGGACTGGGGGCTACAAGCCGATGAGTGGGCGCGGTATCAGCAGTTGATACAAGGGCCGCTGGGTATCTACTCACCCAATCTTGATCCGCTCACCGCCCTGGGTATCGAAGCCCGCACTGATGAGGAACGACGCCGCTACGCAGAGCTACAGGTGCAGGCCGAAGCTCGCCGCGTTGAGAAAACGCTGGCCTATCAGCGGGCCTATGATGCAGCGTGGCAACGGCTGTACCCCACACTCCAACCTGTTGACTTGACTGACACGGGCAGTGTCAGCACCGGTGCCAGCCCGTCAGTACGGCTGGCAGTTTTCGTCAAAGAGGGGTGCCCGGCCTGTGAGCAGCAAGTCCAGCAGTTGCTGACCGAAGACGCTGCGTTCGATCTCTATATGGTCGGCAGCCGCCAAGAGGATGCACGCATCCGGCAGTGGGCCGCGCGGATGGGGATAGACCCGGACAAAGTACGGGAGCGCGTCATCACCCTGAACCACGATGCGGGGCGCTGGCTGTCGATCGGTGTGCAGGGTGATCTGCCCGCTGTGGTGCGCGAGGTCAACGGGCAATGGCGGCGTCTGTGAACATTCGTCATCTGGTGGCCGTTTGCCTTGGCGGGCTGGCTTTATCGTCTGCCATGGCCGAGACACGGGAGATTCCGCCGCCGGCCTACCAACTGGCCGCCCATGAAGCCGGCGTACCTTCCGCCGTATTGTATGCCATCGCCCTGCAGGAAAGCGGTACCCACTTGCGCGGCAAGCGGATTCCCTGGCCGTGGACGCTGAATGTCGCTGGCCAATCGCGACGGTTCGCGACCCAAGAGGCTGCCTGCTCCGAACTGCGAAGCGCCCTCAAGGCAGGGCCAGATAGGCGCATTGACGTGGGGCTTGGACAGATCAACGTCGGCTATCACGGTCATCGCGTGGAGCACCCTTGCGATCTCCTCGATCCGTATCGAAATCTCACCATCGCCGCCACCATCCTGCGTGAACAATACAGATCGGGAGAAGACTGGCTGCCGGCCATTGGTCGCTATCACCGTCCGGCTGGTGGCGTTCCGGCTGTGCGCTACCGCCGCGTTGTTCGTCAGCACCTGTCGCGCGTTCACGGTGCCCCGGCATCCCTGACCAACCCGAGGAGGTGATCACCTTGAAACGTCGCTTGCAAGCATTGTGCTGGCTGCTGGGGATGGCGAGCCTTATGGCCTCCGCCGATGACACCCAGCTCATCGTCGTTGAAGACCGGGGCGGCGTTTCCGCGCTGCTGTACTACCAGGCATTGGATTTACCACCGATGGACGCTCCCGTCCGTCCACCAATGCGTGATGAGGAACCTGTGGCTCCAACCCAGCCCTTCAGCGAGGCGAACGTGCTGCCGGCAAAGTCAGCGTTACTTTCGCCGGGCAGGGTGGAACGACGATCGATTCAGGCACCGGGACTCCGCCCCCTATTCCTGGTGGGCGACGACGAGTACTCCCATGCGTGGTTGCGCCGTCGAGCAGACAACTTGCAGGCATTGGGCGCCGCAGGTCTGGTGGTCAACGTTGAAACAGCAGAAGACCTGGCCAACCTGCGACGTCTGGTGCCGGGTTTGAGCCTGTCGCCGGTCTCCGCCGATGAGCTGGCTCGCCGCCTTGGCCTCAACCATTATCCGGTGCTGGTCACGGCCACGGGCATCGAGCAGTGACATGGCCCAGCCCCATGCCGTGGAGGTCATGCTGCGACCTGCCGTCGAGCTGTACAGCGTCGCGGTCAGTATCGGTGCCGCTGCACTCTGCCTCTTCGCCCCCTGGTCACTGGCCCTAAGTCCCTTGTTGGGGCTGGGAGCGGCCTTGGGCTTTATGACCTTTGCCGCCATTCGCTACCGGGACGCCCGGGTGATTCTGCGTTACCGACGCAACATCCGCCGCACCCCCCGTTATGTGATGGCCAGCGGGAACGTACCGGTGAGCCAGCAACGGCTGTTCGTCGGCAGGGGATTTCGCTGGGATCAGCGCCATACGCATCGGCTGATGCAGACCTACCGCCCCGAGTTTCGCTGCTATGTCGAACCGACGCCGATCTACCGGTTTGTCCGCCAGTTGGAGCAGCGGCTGGAATTTACGCCATTCCCACTTTCCAGCCTTGCCCGAGTGACCGCATGGGATCACCCCCTGAATCCGGTTCGTCCACTGCCCCCGGTGGGCGGGCTGCCGCGCCTGCACGGCATCGAGCCCCAGGAGACGGACGTGTCCCTGCCACTGGGCGAGCGAGTCGGCCATACCCTGGTGCTCGGCACTACACGGGTTGGCAAGACCCGGCTGGCCGAGCTGTGCATCACCCAGGATATCCGCCGCAAGGTCAACGCCGAGCACGAGGTCGTGATCGTGTTCGACCCCAAGGGCGATGCCGACCTGCTCAAGCGCATGTACGTGGAAGCCAAGCGTGCTGGGCGTGACGGCGAGTTCTACGTGTTCCATCTCGGTTGGCCTGATATTTCCGCCCGCTACAATGCGGTGGGGCGCTTCGGGCGCATCTCGGAGGTGGCCACGCGCATCGCCGGCCAGCTCTCCGGCGAGGGCAACAGCGCGGCCTTTCGGGAATTTGCCTGGCGCTTCGTCAACATCATCGCCCGCGCCCTGGTGGAGCTGGGACGGCGCCCCGATTACCTGCTGATCCAGCGCCACGTCATCAACATCGACGCCCTGTTCATCGAGTACGCCCAGCACTTCTTCGCCAAGTCCGAACCCAAAGCCTGGGAAGTCATTGTGCAGCTCGAAGGCAAGCTGAACGACAAGAACATTCCCCGTCACATGGTTGGACGGGAAAAGCGAGTGGTCGCCATCGAGCAATACCTGTCCCAGGTGCGGGTCTACGACCCGGTGCTCGACGGGCTGCGTTCGGCGGTACGCTACGACCGAACGTATTTCGACAAGATCGTCGCGTCGCTCCTGCCGCTGCTGGAGAAACTGACTACCGGCAAGATCGCCCAACTGCTGGCCCCGGACTATGCCGACCTACGTGATCCGCGGCCGATCTTCGACTGGATGCAGATCATCCGCAAGCGGGCCGTGGTCTACGTGGGGCTGGATGCCCTGTCGGATGCCGAGGTCGCTGCAGCGGTGGGCAACTCGATGTTCTCCGACCTGGTATCAGTGGCCGGGCACCTCTACAAGTTCGGCATCGACGACGGCCTGCCCAGTGCCTCGACCAGCGCACATGTGAAAATCCCCATCAATGTCCATGCCGATGAGTTCAACGAACTGATGGGCGACGAGTTCATCCCCTTGGTCAACAAGGGTGGTGGTGCCGGGATTCAGGTAACGGCCTATACCCAGACCCTGAGCGACATCGAGGCCCGTATCGGCAACCGGGCCAAGGCAGGGCAGGTGGTGGGCAACTTCAACAACCTGTTCATGCTACGGGTACGTGAAACGGCCACCGCCGAACTGCTGACCCGCCAGTTGCCCAAGGTCGAGGTCTACACCACATCCATCGTTAGTGGGGCAACGGATACCTCCGATCCGCAGGGGCATACGGCCTTTACCTCCAATACCCAGGATCGCATCACTACCACCAGCGTGCCGTTGATCGAACCAGCCCACGTAGTGAATCTTCCCAAGGGCCAGGCCTTCGCGCTGCTTGAAGGCGGCAACCTGTGGAAGATCCGCATGCCATTGCCAGCATCCAACTCCGACGAGGCCATGCCGAAGGATCTGCAGGTGCTGGCCGGCTATATGCGCCAGCACTACCTCGACGCTGGGGAGTGGTGGGAAAACCAGGGTAGGGCAGCCTTACAGAACGAAAGCCTGCCGGACGACCTGCTGGATGACTTCAAACAGATGACCACCGCCGAGACCGACGGGGCCGGGACATCATGAGCGATCCGGCAGCCACCGCGCAGCGGCAACAGACGCGGCAGCGCAACGTCGTCGGCTCGGTGGTCACACTGCCGTTTCGCTTCTTCGGCGTACTCTGCGGGTCCTTGCTGCTCTGCATCCTGGTGGAATGGATCGGTATGCACCTGTTCTGGCCGGAACAGGGGTGGCATCACGCCCAAGCCATGGTGCATTACGAGCTCGATCAGCTTTCGACACACTTCACGCGCAGCGTGGTGGTACAGGAGCCAGGGCGCACGGCCCACCGGTTGGTCGATGGCGGTTATGAGTGGATATTCGCCAAAACAGGACTGATGGATTGGATGCAGGATGCTGCTACACAGGCCCGCGCAGGGAGCGTCAACCCAACCCGGGACTTCCGCTATTACCTGGGCGTGGCCTATGTCCACCTGGAAAGCTACCTGATCGCCGCCGCCTATATATTGCTGGTCTTCCTGGTGCGCTTGCTGGTGTTGTGCCTCATGCTGCCGCTGTTCTGCATGGCCGCCTTCGTGGGACTGGTCGACGGGCTCGTACGTCGGGACATCCGTCGGTTCGGTGCGGGCCGCGAATCCGGCTTCGTCTATCACCGGGCGAAAGCCGCCGTGATGCCGCTATTGGTGCTTCCCTGGGCGATTTATCTGGCGCTGCCGATCAGTGTGAGCCCATTGCTGGTCCTGTTGCCCAGTGCCATATTGCTGGGAGTGGTGATGGATATCGCGGCGGGGAGCTTCAAGAAGTATTTGTAAAAGTCCTGGTTGATGGGGCCTTGTTTATACAGTGATCGCGCCCAGTGAATTACCGTCTGGTCGGCGTCCCAGTACAGTGCACCATGCGCTGACGAGCGCTTATATCACGGAGCTGCATAGGTTATGAATGAGAAGCATCTGGGATCAAGTTGCCAGGGACCCATCTCAGGTAGGCCACCATACCGAACAGCTCAATCAGCGACTGGAAGACGATGACTACCACGGCGGCTTGCCAGGCCTCGGGCAGCGTCAGGGCGATGGGCAGCATTACGAAGGAATTGCGCGTGCCGAAGCTGAAAGTCAGGGTCCTGGCCGCAGGGGTGGAAAGCCGGAACAGTCGGCCTAAGGTTTTTCCCAACAGCGCGGCGAAAATCAGGTAGGCGACGAAAATCAGCAACACCTGCATCAACGCGCCGCCGAGGCCGGCCACTGTCGTCACTTGCGAGGCCGCAATCAAAAATACCACCAGAGCCAGTACCGGCACGGGCAGCATACCGAGGCCGTGAACCCACCGTTTGGCATTGCGGCTGCGCTCGGCCAGTTGCTCGGTCACCCAGGCCAGGGCCAGAGGAGTGAGGATCAATCCCGCAAAGGCAATGAGCAGGTGAGAACTGATCGCGGCCTGTAACCAGTTCGTGCCCAGAAACAGCCAGAGATAGACAGGCAGGGCCAGCAACTGCACGAGCAACAGTACCGGCGTGGCGGCGATGGCCCTGCCCGCATCACCCTTGCCCAGGAGGGTAAAACTGATGAACCAATCCGTGCACGGGACCAGCAGTACCAGCAGCACGCCGGCTTGTACGGCGGGCGACACGGGCAAGGTGGTCATCAACCCACCCAGCATAAGGGGTATCACCACGAAGTTACCGATCAGCAGGGCCAACAGGAAACGCCAATCCTTTATACCCTGCCTGATCCGTGTTAGAGGAATCTGAGTAAAGGTGGCATACAGTAAACTGCCAAGCAGTGGCCACAGAAAGACTTCGAACCCGGATGTCATGTTTGGCTGGCTCAACCCCAGGAATAGACCTGCCAAAATGCAGAGCAGATAAATCCACGATTGCTGCCGCTCCATCCAGTCGCGCATAGGAAAAACTCCTTCTCAGCTGAAATATTCGCCGCCAAAGTCAACAGGGCGGTGTATGGAGGATGGTACTACGTCTCTCAATCCCTAAGCTTGAAATGCGCATACAGAAATTGTTGGGGCCTACCTCCGGGCGTCCGATGTACTTCGAACGTGTCACTGATTAGCGCGAAGCGAGGTCCCAGGTGCTCGCAGAGTAGTTGAGTATCGTGACGAACGACATCCAGCCCACTGCATTGCAAGGGGCCCTCCGGGTCGAAGACCGCCATCACCAGATGGCCGCTGGGGGCCAGGCTACGTAGCGCTTGCCGGACATAGGCCCGCCGTTGTTCGGGCTCGACCAGGAAATGGAAAACGGCACGATCGTGCCAGACGGCATAGCGCTGTTGGGGGAGATCCGCCCGGGTGATGTCATCTACCAGCCATTCTATCTTGTTCGCAGAGGCTCCCAAGCGTTGCCGCACCGCTTGGATCGCCTCGCTGGAAATATCGAGGACACTGACGTTCCGGTAACCGACCGAAAGGAGGTCGTCGACCAGTGTGGACTCGCCGCCGCCGATGTCGATGATAGCGGCGCTGAGGTCAGGCGCTGCGTTCTTGATGAGCTGTATCGACGTCTCAAGGTGTGGGCGATACCAACTGACTTCATCCGGCTCTTTCTCTTGGTATACCGTCTCCCAATGGGTCTTGGTTATCATAGCGGTCTCAAAGTGGGTGATGCTGCCGTATTCAACATATTGGGACTTGGGGGGAAAGGTCAAGGCTCGGCATTCCATACACATCGTCGCCATGTTATCCTTCCCCCCGAGCTTAGGGACGATTTTCATGGTTAAACGCGGTTTTATATTGATAGTCACGCTGGTGATTGCTTTGCAGTCGATGGCGTCTATTGTCAATGAAGGACTGCTTCACCATGGCGATACAAACCACCACGAACATTCACATCTACTGGCCGATGCCGATAACGACGATTCAACAACCGCGCCGTCTTCCGATAGCCAGGAGCACTCCTCCGACCATTGCCACCACAACCACAACTGCTTTCATCAGGTACTGATGGGTAGCCTGGCCAGTGTGTTCGGCCTAAACCCAAGCCTCACTCGCTTCGGTTACCAGGTGAATTTCACCTCCGGGGCTCAAACTCCCCTGTTCCGCCCTCCCATTAGCTGATCCTGCGAACACCCGCCTCGCGCGGGAACCCACTCCTATCCAGATTTTCGCAGGAGCATTTGCATGCTTGTCAATTCCCCCGTGGAAACCGGGCGGCGCTGCGTGCCGTACCGTCTCTCCATCTCTGTAGCTTGTTTACTGGCACTCACAATGAGCGTCCTCCCGGCCGCCCATGCCCAAGAAAGCGCGCTGACCCTGTCCGACGCACTGTCGTCGACACTGGCGCAAAACCCTCGTTTACAGGTTTTCGACCTCCGCCTGGCGGGCCTTGACGGTCGCCGCCTGACGGCGGATCAAAATCCCGCCCTCGCGGCGGGACTGGAAGTGGAAAACGCCCTCGGTAGCGGCGATCTGCAGGGCTTCGACGGTGCCGAGTACACCCTGGCGTTGTCCTCGGTGCTGGAGCTCGGCGGTAAGCGCCAGGCCCGGGTCGGGCTGATTGACACCCGCTACGGTCTGGTGGAAGCCGAGCGTCGCGCCGAAACCCTGGATCTGCTGGGTCAGGTCACGCAACGTTTCGTCACCACCCTGGCCCTGCAGGAGAAGCTCTCGCTGGCGGCGGAGGCAGTGGCCCTAGCCGAAAGGACCCACGAAATCGTCGCCGGGCGCGCCGAGCGTGGGGCCGCGCCCCGATCCGAAGTCCTGCGGGCCCGAGCCGCACTGAGGCAAAGCCGAATCGGGCAAGCCCGCCTGGAAGCCGAATTGGAGAGCCGCAAAATGGCGTTGGCCTCGCTGTGGAGCGAGACCACACCGGACTTCCAGACCCTGGAGGGTGATCTGTTCCAGTTCAGCGCCGCCGACAGCTTTGAGGCGCTCTATCAGCGGGTCAGTGACAGCCCGGCTATCGAGGTCTTCGCCAGCGAAGAGCGCCTGCGCAACGCCGAGATGCAGCTCGCACGCAGCCAGTCCGAAGGGGATATCCGTTGGCAGTTGGGCATACGCCGGTTCGAGGAAACAGGTGACACAGCCCTGACTGCCGGGGTCTCCATGCCGCTATTCAGCGGGCGCCGCAATCGCGGTGAAGTGCAAGCGGCGCTGGCGGCCCGCAATGAGATCCAGTATCGCCGCGAAGACACCCTCCTTCGCCTCAGGGCACAGCTCTTCGATGCCTGGCAGAGGAGGCAACAGGCCGTTGCCGCTGTGCAGCAGATCCGCGAAGGGGTGGTGCCGGATTTGACCGAGGCGCTTGAGCTGACGCGCGATGCCTATGAACGTGGCCGTTACACCTATGTGGAGTGGATCTCCGCCCAGCAGGAACTGCTCTCCGCCAGACAGGCGCTGGTCGATGCCGCCGCCACGGCGCTGCTCAATCAGGCCCTGCTCGAACAACTCACGGCGCAGCCCCTGGCCGCCGTTCAAGGCGCCAGCGAGCGCTAAACCAAGAATTCAGGATTCAGACATGAGAACGAAAACACGACTCTTTTGGTTACTGGCGGCCACCTGGCTTGCCATCAACCCGCTCCAGGCTGCCGAGCAGCAACCGGACCAATCACAGGCCGAAGCCCGAGGACCTCACGGTGGCACGTTACTTCAGCGGGACGACGTTGCCGTCGAACTGCAAATCTTCGAGCAAGGGGTACCGCCGGAATACCGCGCCTGGATCACCCGGGACGGTCGTCCCATAACCGGCGACATGGATCTGGGCGTAAACCTCACCCGCCTGGGCGGGCAAGAGGACCACTTCAATTTTGCCTACCAGGGAGACTATTGGCTGGGGGATGGCGTGGTGACCGAACCCCACTCCTTCGATGTGGAAGTCGCCCTGACCCTGGACGGCAAGGACTACCAATGGCGTTGGGAATCCCACGAGGGGCGAACCACCATCGCACCAGAGATCGCTCAACGGGCAGGTATCGCCACCACCGAGGCCGGACCAGGCACCATCGAACGCAAGCTGACGACCTACGGTAGCCTGACCCTGGCGCCACAACAGACGGCACGGGTGCGCGCCCGCTTCCCCGGCATGGTCACCCGAGTGACGGCGAACCTGGGGGACCGGGTCAGCCGCGGCGATGTCCTGGCCGAGGTGGAATCCAACGAGAGCCTGCAAAACTACGCGGTGCGGGCGCCCATTGACGGCGCGGTGACGGCTCGTCACATCAGCAGCGGGGAGGTGGCCGGGGAGGACCCCCTGTTCGCCATCACCGACCTGAGCACCTTGTGGGCGGAACTGCGGGTATTCCCCGGCCAGCGCAATGAAGTCGCCATCGGCCAGACCGTCAGGGTGACGGCTGAGGGTATCGACCGGCAGGGCACCGTCCGTCACCTGCTGCCGGCAGGCAGCAACACACCCTACACCTTGGCTAGGGTCGAGGTGGACAACACTGACGGCCTGCTGACGCCGGGATTGCTGGTGGCCGGGGATCTGGTGGTGGAAACCGTCGAAGTACCCCTGACGGTGGATAACCGTGCCCTGCAGTCGTTTCGTGACTGGACGGTGGTCTTCATCCAGGTGGGCGATAACTATGAAATCCGCCCGCTTGAGCTGGGCCGCAGCGATGGCGAGATGACCGAAGTGCTGTCCGGACTTCAGCCCGGTGACCGCTATGTGGTGGAAAACAGCTACCTCATCAAGGCGGATATCGAAAAATCCGGCGCATCCCACGACCACTGACAGGAGGCCACTATGATCAATGCAATCTTGCGCCTCTCGGTGGAGCGGCGCTATCTCATGTTATCCCTGATCCTCGTACTGATCGGTGTCGGCGTGTGGAGCTTCCAGCGCCTGCCCATCGACGCAGTACCGGATATCACCAACGTCCAGGTGCAGATCAATACGGAGGCACCGGGTTACTCCCCCCTGGAGGCGGAGCAGCGCATCACCTTCCCGGTGGAAACTGCGCTGTACGGCCTGCCAAATCTGTCGTACACCCGCTCCATCTCCCGCTACGGCCTGTCCCAGGTCACCGTGGTGTTCGAAGAAGGCACCGACATCTACTTCGCCCGCAACCTGATCGACGAACGCCTGGGCGCTATCAAAAGTGTGCTGCCACCGGGGCTGGAGCCGGAGATGGGTCCCATTGCCACCGGCCTCGGCGAAATTTTCATGTATACGGTGGAGGCCCTGCCTGGAGCCACCGGCCCCGATGGTAATCCCCTTGATGCCACCTCCCTGCGGGAGATCCAGGATTGGATCATCAAGCCCCAGTTGGCCCAGGTACCCGGGGTGATCGAGATCAACACCATCGGCGGTTACGACAAGCAATACCATGTCACCCCCGAGCCACAAAAGCTGCTGCAGTTCGGGGTGAGCCTGGAGGCGTTGACCAGTGCCCTGGAAGCCAACAATGCCAATCGCGGCGCCGGCTATATCGAGCGCAACGGCCAACAATTGTTGGTGCGATCGCCGGGCCAACTGGCCACCATCGCCGAAATCGAGCAAGTGGTGATCGCCAACCGCGACGGTGCGCCGGTGACAGTCAGCGACGTGGCCGAGGTGGCGATTGGCAAGGAACTGCGCACCGGGGCCGCCACCCGCGACGGTGCGGAAACGGTACTCGGCACCGCCATGATGCTGGTGGGTGAGAACTCTCGTGCCGTCGCCCAGGCGATAGCGGACAAGCTGGAGGCCATCCAGCCTTCATTGCCGGAGGGCGTGAAGGTAGAGACGGTATACGATCGCACCAGCCTGGTGGACAAGGCCATCGCCACGGTGGAGAAAAACCTGTTGGAAGGCGCACTACTGGTGATCGTGGTGCTGTTCCTGCTACTGGGCAACCTGCGCGCAGCCCTGATCACGGCAGCGGTGATCCCTCTGTCCATGCTGGCCACCATCACCGGTATGGTGCAGTCCGGGGTATCCGCCAACCTGATGAGCCTGGGGGCGCTGGACTTCGGCCTGATCGTCGACGGCGCCGTAATCATTGTGGAGAATTGCGTGCGGCGGCTCTCCCATGCCCAAAGGGCAGGTCAACTGGCGCTCAGGGAGCGGCTGCAACTGGTGTATGAAGCCACCAACGAGGTGATCCGGCCCAGTTTGTTCGGCGTCGCCATCATTACTGTTGTCTACCTGCCGATCTTTTCCCTGACTGGCGTCGAGGGCAAGATGTTCCACCCCATGGCCGCCACCGTGGTGATGGCCTTGTTGTCGGCGATGGTGCTGTCCCTGACCGTAGTGCCCGCTGCCGTGGCCGTCTTCATGGGCGGCAAAGTCAGCGAGAAAGAAAGTCCGATCATTGGCGGTGCCAAATCCCTCTACAGGCCCGCGCTGCGGCTCGCCATGCGGTTTCGCTGGCTGGTGCTGGGCGGTGCTACTGCGTTGCTGGCCATCTGCATCTGGCTGGCAACCACGCTCGGGTCCGAGTTTATTCCGCAACTGGATGAAGGGGATATCGCGCTCCACGCACTGCGCATTCCGGGTACCGGGCTGGAGCAGTCCATCGACATGCAGGAACAACTGGAGGATCGCCTGAAGGCATTTCCCGAAGTCGACAAGGTCTTCGCCAAGATCGGCACGCCGGAGGTGGCCACCGATCCCATGCCTCCCAGTGTGGCGGACAATTTCGTCATCCTCAAACCCCGGGATCAGTGGCCGGACCCGAACAAGACCAAGGAGGAGCTGCTGGCGGACATGGAAACCGCTGTCACCGAGTTGCCCGGTAACAATTACGAGTTCACTCAGCCCATTGAAATGCGCTTCAACGAGCTGATTTCAGGAGTGCGAGCCGACCTGGGCATCAAGGTCTTTGGCGATGATCTGGATCTTTTGCTGGCATCGGCCAACGAGATTCTTGAGGTCGTTGAATCCATCGATGGTGCAGCGGACGCCCGAGTTGAGCAGGTCACCGGGCTACCCATGCTGTCGGTGCACCCCAAGCGCATGGCCTTATCCCGCTACGGGTTGACCGTGGACAATCTGCAGAGCCTGGTAGCCGCAGGCGTGGGCGGGCAAAACGCTGGCCTGATCTACGAAGGTGATCGTCGCTTTCGGTTGGTGGTGCGCCTGCCCGAGATTATCCGCCGGGATGTGGACAGCCTGGCGGATTTGCCCGTTCCCCTGCCGGGCGGTGGCTATGTGCCGTTATCGGAGGTAGCCGAGCTGGAGTTGGCGCCCGCGCCCAACCAGATCAGCCGGGAAAACGGCAAGCGCCGGGTGGTGGTCACCGCCAACGTGCGCGACCGCGACCTCGGCGGTTTTGTGGATGAGGCCCGCCAACGCATCGCCAGCGAGGTGAATTTGCCTGACGGTTACTGGCTGGATTACGGCGGCACCTTCGAACAACTGCAATCCGCCAGCCAGCGGCTGGCCATCGTGGTGCCGGTGACCCTGGCGTTAATTCTGGCACTGCTGGTAATGGCCTTCGGTACCTTCAAGGACGCGCTGATCATTTTCACGGGAGTGCCGTTGGCCCTCACTGGCGGGGTGCTGTCCCTGTGGCTGCGGGACATGCCACTATCCATCTCGGCGGGAGTGGGCTTTATCGCCCTGTCCGGCGTGGCGGTGCTCAACGGCCTGGTAATGATCGCCTTTATCCGCGATCTGTGGCACGAGAAGGGTGACCTGATGACCGCCATTGTCGAGGGCGCACTGGTTCGTCTGCGCCCGGTATTGATGACTGCATTGGTGGCCAGTCTCGGCTTCGTGCCCATGGCCCTCAACACCGGCACCGGCGCCGAAGTGCAGCGACCGCTGGCCACGGTAGTCATTGGTGGGATCATTTCATCCACCCTGTTGACGCTATTCGTGTTGCCGGTACTGTATTCGCTGGTGCACGGCAGAAAGGCGCCAGCATAGCCCGCCAATGAAGCCAGACCGTACCCGGCCCGGATTGGTCGGGTGCGGCGAATTTTAAGAAGCGGCATACACATTCTTCGTTAGCGAGACACACAATGAACGTGCACAGCCATTATCCTGATACAGCATCTCGCCGCATCGGGTTGGTGTTTTTTCTCAACCTGACGTTCACGGTGGTCGAATTCATCGGCGGCGTACTGACCAACAGTACCGCCATCATCGCCGATGCAGTACACGACCTGGGTGACAGTTTGTCTCTGGGCAGTGCCTGGCTGCTGGCTCGCTGGGGGCTCAAATCTGCCGACGGTGAGTTCACCTACGGCTACCGCCGCCTGACACTGTTTAGCGCCTTTATCAACAGCGTTGTGCTGATCGCGGGATCATTGTGGGTATTGAGTGAAGCCATCCCACGGCTTGTCGATCCGGTGATGCCCCATACGGAAGGTATGATGGCTCTCGCGGTGCTCGGCATGACCGTCAACGGCATCGCCGCTTATCGTATCAGCAAAGGCACAACGCTGAACGAGAAGGTGCTGAACTGGCACCTGCTGGAAGATGTGTTGGGATGGGCCTCAGTGCTGATTGTTTCCGTGGTGTTGCAGTTCGCTGACTGGCCCATACTCGATCCGCTGCTGTCGGTAGGCTTTACCCTGTTCATCCTGATCAACGTCATCCGCAATTTGTGGGCCACCGGCAGGCTGTTCCTGCAGGCCGTTCCAGACCAGGGTGTGCATGATCGGATTCTGCGCACACTGCTCAGCGTCGACGGTGTCAGCGATGTGCACCACCAGCACCTGTGGTCTCTCGATGGAGAACACCACGTTCTTACCGCCCATGTGATCTTACAGAACAAGGTCGATGCCGATGGCTATGTCGCCATAAAGGAAGCCGTGGCCACGGCACTCGAACCCTTCCGCCTGGCTCATACAACCATCGAGATCGAACTCGAAAATGAGTCCTGTCGGGATAGTATTTAACAAATCTGCGCCACGGTGAGAGTATGAGTTGGATTTTGACCAAATACCTGATTACCGCAGCCGTAGTGGTTGCTGTTTCCGAGGTTGCCAAACGCAGCGATAAACTTGGCGCATTGGTAGCGGCATTACCCCTTGTTACCATCCTCGCATTGATCTGGTTACATCTCGAAAACCAGCCACAGGGGAAACTCGCAAACCACGCGTGGTATACCTTCTGGTATGTCTTGCCGACGCTGCCTATGTTCCTGGTTTTTCCTGCCTTGTTGTCACGCTTCGGTTTTTGGCCGGCGCTCTTTGTCAGCTCAATGATTACCCTCGGCGGTTTTTTGGCATTCGCGTTACTTGTGCGCCGGTTTGGTGTTGATCTGTTGCCGTGAAGCGCCGACTGGTGAGCGTTATTTCTAACTACTACCCCTCGGTCCAGACTGGTCAACAACACTGGCGGTCTTCATTCGGCGATGTTGGCTCAGTGATTCGATGATCCGGCATTCCTTGATCACGCCACCCTGACAGCAGGACAACAGGCGCTGGAGTTCCTGCTCCAGGCCCTGTAGGTCGCGGATGCGCACCCTGACCTGCTTTAACTGCTCCGCGACCTTGGCATCCACCGGGGCACACGAGGCCCGATGGTGATCGGCTAGCCCAAGCAGCTCGCGAATATCATCGAGGCTGAATCCCAAACCACGGCACCGGCGAATGAACAACAGACGATCACGATCCTCTACCGAGTACTGCCGATAGCCGGAAGAATTACGCGAAACGGAAGGTAGTAGGCCAATTTTCTCGTAATAACGAATTGTTACCGGCTTTGTGCCCGTGGCGTGAGCCAACCGGCCCACTGTGAAAATTACTCTGCTCACGGTTCTTGACCTTATAGCAACTATAACCATTAGCCTACTAGAACCAGCCGTCTAAGTGGAGGACTGATCATGGATAGCTGCTGTGACAACAAATCCAACGAACTGGCTCAACTTCGCGCCAAACAAGGCAGGGTGCTCTATATTGTGCTCGCCATTAACGCCGCTATGTTCGTGGTGGAGTTTACCGCCGGCTGGGTTGTAGGTTCGACCGCACTGTTGGGAGACTCGCTGGACATGCTTGGTGATGCCTTGGTCTACATTGTCTCGCTGTACGTGTTGCACCGAGGCCTGCGTGCCCGCGCTGGCGCGGCCCTGTTCAAGAGCGGCTTTTTGATGTTGTTCAGCGTCTTGATCATTGGCGAGGCCATTCGTAAGAGCCTGCTCGGCACCGTGCCCGAAGGCGATTGGATGGCGCTGTTTGGGCTGATCGCGCTGGCAGCCAATCTCGCCTGTCTGGGGCTGCTGTATCGTCACCGCAGCGACGACGTCAACATGAGCTCGACCTGGATATGTTCGCGCAACGACGTGATTGCCAATCTGAGCGTACTGTGTGCGGCCGCGCTGGTGATGCTGACCGGCACGCTGTGGCCGGACGTGATCGTCGGTGTGGGCCTGGCATTGCTCTATCTGCATTCTTCCTGGCAGGTGACACGCGAGGCTTGGCCACAGTGGCATGCGCTCAGCCCGAACGAAACTCAGCAGGGGTAGGTTGAGCGCGCTGTGCAGATGCCGGCGACTACACCTCAGCAGGGCAACGCCCGGTACCAGGCTAAGGGCCGCGCCGATAGCATCAGCAACCCGGTGAAACCTGTCTCCTAAAGTGGATCAGGAATCCGGTAACCCCCTCGTTCCTATTCTTTGCGGCGCAATCCGAACCCATACCCCAGCATCATGCCATTCGCTCCACGAGGAATGGCACGATGGCACACCACAGCAGCCGCAACATCCTATGGCACCGCGCTATCGCCGTGCTGCTGGCCGTCTCTGCCCTGACTATCGAGCCCGTACTGGCTGGGGACGGTGCCACCGAGCATGCCCAACTGGCGGCGCTGATCCGCCAGCTCGACATGATCGACCGCCTGGCCGAGCACAGTGCCAGCCTGCCTCGTCAGGGTGACAGTCGTTACCACTTCGACTACGCCCGCCTGCGCGAGGACATCAAGCGTGTTCGCCAGAGCATCCGCGACTACCTGGCTCCCCAGCGCGCGCAGCCCCGTGACCCCGTGGAGCTGCTTGGCGGCTATCGCCAGGCCTCCGAGGAGGCCGACCCATGAACGCCGCTCAAGCGACCGCCTTTCAGGCCAACGCCGGTTTCTCGGCGTCGGATATGTCCGTCGTACTCGTGAGCCTCGTCTTCGCCGTGCTGCTGCTCTGGGGTGTCTGGGCCCTGCGCACCGCCTATGTGGGCTGGGCGGAAGAACGCATCTCTCAACGTCAGTTCCTCGGTGTCGCGGTGCGGTTCGTCGCGATGTACGTCGTACTGACTTTTTTCCTGTTGTCTTGACCCGATGAGGACATCGCCATGGCTTCCCGCTCCGCTCGCAACCGTTTGATTCAACGCATCCGCCAGTCTGCCGCCGCCTTGCTTTCGGCAAGCGCGGTGCCGCTGGTTCACGCCCAGGGGCTGCCGACGCTGGAGGACCCGTCGCGCGGCACCGGCAGTGGCATCATGGAGACGCTGCGCAACTATGGCTACGACATCGTGCTGCTGGTGGCACTGCTCGTGGTCGCCTCGATGTTCATCGGTGTCTGCTACCACGCCTACAGCACCTATTCGGAGATCCACACCGGGCGCAAGACCTGGGGGCAGTTCGGCCTCACCGTGGCGGTCGGGGCGATCCTGCTGGTCGTGGGTATCTGGCTACTGACCGAAGCCACCGGCATCTTGTAAAGGCGTCCCGTGATGGCTAGCACGCCCGAACTTCAACAGGACGACACGGTGACATTCCTGCCGCATCGGCTCAACCGCCAGCCCGTGGTGGTCCGGGGGCTGACGGCGGATGAGCTGTGGATTTGCGTGGGCCTGTCGGCCCTGGTCGGGTTGGTGCTCGGCCTGCTGCTGGCCTGGCTGACGTCCACCCTAGCGCTGATACCGTCGATGATCGTGGCCACCGTTGCGCTTGGGGTCTTTGCCGGCGGAAGTGCGCTGCGGCGTCGGAAGCGGGGTCGCCCCGACACCTGGCTCTATCGCCAGTTGCAGTGGCGCATCGCGCTCGGGTATCCGCTGTTCTCGCCCTACGTCGGAGGCGGTTCACTGGTAACACGTTCGGGTCACTGGGCGACCCGAAGGGGGACACCATGAGCCGCTTCAAGAACGAGGTCGCCCATCTTCAGGCCCATATCAGGACACTGCGTCTGGGTGCAGGCGCACTGTTCGTCCTCGCCCTGGTGCTGGGCGTTGGCTGGTGGAATGCCCCGCGTGATCTCACTATCCATGTACCCCCAGACCTGCGATCAGGCAGCGTGCGCAAGTGGTGGGACGTACCACCAGAGTCCGTCTATGCCTTCGCCTTCTACATCTTTCAGCAACTCAACCGCTGGCCCACCAACGGCGAGGACGACTACGCGCGCAACATCCATGCGCTGTCTGCCTACCTGACGCCCGGCTGTCAGCACTTTCTCCGGCTCGATTACGAGCAGCGGCAGCGCACCGGCGAACTGCGTCAGCGGGTACGCGGTATCTACGAAATTCCGGGGCGGGGCTTCGGCGATGACCCGACCCAGCGCGTCCGGGTGGTGTCCGACCGAGACTGGGTCGTCACCCTGGACGTTAGCGCCGATGAGTATTACGGCACCGAGCAGGTCAAGCGCGCCCTGGTGCGTTATCCGCTGAAGGTCGTACGCCTGGACATCGACCCCGAACGCAACCCCTTCGGCCTGGCGCTGGACTGCTATGACGGCACACCACAGCGCATCGCCGCCGAACCGCCTCCGGCATCCCCCGCACCGGAGACTCCGTAGAGGACTTGCCATGAAAAAACTTCCTGGAAAAGTTTTTCGCGTCAGCTGCGCAGCGGTGAGGCACAAGGATGTGCCGAGCAACCGTCCGTTCCTCATCCTGGCCTGTCTCGCGCTGTTCCTCGGCTGGATACCCACCAGCCAGGCAGTGGAAATCCTCAAGTGGGAGCGCATGCCGCTGGCCGTCCCCCTGGTGGTCGGCCACGAGCGCGTGGTCTTCATCGACCGCAACGTGCGCGTCGGTGTACCCGCCTCGATTGGCGATCGCCTGCGTGTGCAGAGCGCTGGCGGTGCCCTCTACCTGCTGGCACACGACACCATCGAGCCCACACGTTTGCAGTTGCAGGACGCCGACGACGGCACCCTGATTCTGATCGATATTGCCGCGCGAGACGGGGAGTCACCCTTGGAGCCCGTGCGCATCGTCGAGGGCGAGACTGCCGGCACAAGATACGGCGGCACGGGTGCGCATGCCCCCAATGCACCGGCCGCCACACCACCCGATCCCGCGCGGGAGACACCGATTCCGGTGGTTCTCACGCGCTATGCAGCCCAGAGCCTGTACGCACCACTGCGTACCGTCGAGCCCGTGAACGGCCTCTCGCGCGGGAACCTGCGCCGTGACCTGGCACTGGACACGTTGTTGCCCACTTTACCGGTACATGCCAAAGCGCTGGCCGCCTGGCGTCTGGAGGATCAGTGGGTTACCGCAGTGCGCCTGACCAATACCGCCAGTCGGTGGCTCGACCTGGACCCGAGAGCCCTGCAAGGAAATTTCCTGGCAGCGACATTCCAGCATCCTGACCTGGGGCCAGCCGGCGAGTCTCAGGGCACCACGGTGGTCTACCTGGTGACCCGCGGCCACGGCCTGGCGGAATCGCTGCTACCGGCCATCAGCCCCATCGATGCCACCCTCAACCTGCCGGCAGCCGCTGCCGCTGGCGACGCGGAGGGAGCGGATCATGCGCAGTAACGGCCTGCTCAAGTGGTTGATGCTCCCGGTCATCGCGCTCTTGGTGTTCGCCGGCATCCGACTGTTTTCCGGCGATCACGGCCCAAGCACCTCGCCGCAGGAGGCGGGAACACGATTGTCCGCCGACGAGAGGCAAGCTCTCGGCATCGAGGGGGACACCCCCAACGACACGGTGGCCACCCTGGTGGCCCAAGTGCGGCAGTTCCGGGAGGATCTGGAAGCAGCCCTGTCGGACAACCGCTCTCAGCAGGCAGAGAACGACCGTCTGCGCCAGCGTGAACGCTCCATCGAGCAGCGTATCCAGACGGCGCTGGATACGGAGCGTGCCCAACTACGCCAGGATCGCGAAATCGTGGCGAACGAACGGCAGCAGGCGCAGAGCCTGCTTCAGGATATCCAACGGCAATTCGAAGGACTGGGAGGTCAGGGTGATCATGCGGATTTGCCCATCGGCCTCGGACTCGAACCCGGCGATGGTCAGGGTTTCGGCGATGGCGTCCGCTGGATCGAACCGGATGATGCCAGGCCCACAGAGGGCAATGGCAATCGCAGTGGCTTCACCTTTCCCAACGCTTTCGGGCCAGCCCAGGGCGCCATCGACTCGGCCAGCGAAACCCTGGGGCGGGCCACGGATGGGCAGGTCGGTGCCTCACCACTACAGGCGGTCTACACCGTGCCCTCCAACGCCACGCTGATGGGCTCGGTCGCCATGACGGCGCTAATCGGCCGGGTCCCCATCGACGGCACGGTGAACGACCCCTATCCGTTCAAGGTGGTGATCGGCCCCGACAACCTCACCGCCAACGGCATCGAGCTTCCCGACGTGGCCGGTGCCGTGGTCAGCGGCACCGCGTCGGGGGATTGGACGCTGTCCTGCGTGCGCGGCCAGATACGGTCGATCACCTTCGTGTTCCAGGACGGCACCATCCGAACGCTGCCGGAAGAGGATGGCAGAAATAACAGCAGCAATCGGAGCAATGACAACATCCTCGATGGCCTCGGCTGGATCAGCGATCCCCATGGCATTCCCTGTGTCTCCGGCGAGCGGCGCAGCAACGCCCAGCAATTCCTGGGCACCCAGGCGCTGATCACGGCAGCCGGTGCTGGCGCGGCTTCCCTGATCGACTCGGACAGCGGGCAGGTATCTTACATCGGCAGCGACGGTTCACTTGGCACCGTCGGCATCAGTGCCAACGAGGCCATGGGCCGCATCCTGGCGGGCGGTGTGCAGGAAATGTCGCAGTGGGTCAACAAGCTCTACGGCCAAGCCTTCGCCGCAGTCTACGTTGAGCCGGGTGCCCAGGTGGCCGTGCATATCGAGCAACCCCTCAACATCGACTACGACGCCAAGGGGCGCCGGGTCGATCACCGTCTCGGAGGCTCCCATGGTTCGGATCTCGATTAGCCCAATGAGTATCAAGGGCACTGCTCTCATGCTCGCCGTACTGTTCCTGGCCGGTTGTGCAACGAGTAAGGAAGAACTGCTCACCCACGAAGGCCAAACCATGCTCGACATCTGGAGTCGTGAAGCGGGTGCCGCGGCTAGCGGTGGCCGCGCCGCCCGTGAACTACTGGATGCACGCCAGTCCCTGCGCCGGCCACTCACCGCGGCAGACGTACAAGCTGCGCCCGTCGATCAAACCCGTTATACCCGCACGGCGCGGAACGAGGTCTACAGCCAGTTCAAGCGCCTGCCCAATCCAGACCTGGTCATGTACGTGTTCCCGCATCTGGCCGGCACCGACCCCGTGCCGGTGCCCGGCTACAGCACCGTGTTTCCCTTGTACCAGCGTGTGCAGTACGCCCTGCCCGGCGAGCGGGTGGAGGATTACTGATGGCCTGGTCGCTGCCCCGGTTATGGCATGGGTGCCAGGGACAACCTGACGCTGAGGCGGTTTCAACGGAGCCACCCGATGCCTGGGAGCGCCATGTGGAGACCTTAAACGAGCATGGCATTCCGGTACCGGGCAGCCAGTGTGATCCCGTACACCCTGCCGCCACGCAGTCGGATGAGCAGCGCCTCTACGACGTCAAGCCATCCTTCGTCGATCTGCTGCCCTGGGTGGAGTACCTGCCGGATTCACAAAGCCTGCTACTGGATGACGGCGAATCGGTCGCGGCCTTCTTCGAGCTGACGCCCATCGGTACCGAAGGGCGAGAGCCCCAGTGGCTGCTGCAGGCCCGCGATGCACTGGAAAACGCCCTGCAGGACAGCTTCGATGAACTCGACGAGCAGCCCTGGGTGGTGCAGCTCTACGCCCAGGATGAGACCGATTGGTCCAGTTACCTGAAGACCCTGCGCGACTATATCCTGCCACGAGCTCAAGGCAGCGCCTTCAGTGAGCGTTACCAGCGCTTTCTGGCCCACCACCTGCGCGCCATCGCCAAGCCCGGCGGTTTGTTCGAGGACACCACCGTGACCCGTCTGCCATGGCGCGGCCAGTCCCGGCGCGTGCGCATGATGATCTATCGCCGTGCGCCGGGCGCTTCCCGGCGCCGTGGACAAACCCCGGAACACGCCCTGGCGACGGTCTGCGACCGGCTGCTGGGCGGTCTGGCCAATGCCGGCATCAAGGCCCGTCGTCTTCAGGCCGCGGACATCCACGCCTGGTTGCTGCGCTGGTTCAACCCCCATCCCACCCTGTTGGGACCGTCGGCAGCGGACCAGGAGCGCTTCTACCAGTTGACCGCCTATCCCCAGGCGTCGGAGCCCGGTGAGATCGAACTGGCCAGCGGCACGGACTTCTCGCAGCGGCTGTTCTTCGGCGAACCGCGCTCCGATGTGGAGAACGGCACCTGGGTTTTCGACGACATGCCACACCGGGTCATGGTGCTCGACCGCCTGCGCACGCCGCCGGCCACGGGCCATATCACTGGCGAGACCCGCAAGGGTGGAGATGCCTTCAACGCCCTGTTCGACCAGATGCCCGAGGACACGGTGATGTGTCTGACCCTGGTGGCCACACCACAGGACGTGCTCGAAGCCCACCTGAACCACCTGGGCCGCAAGGCCGTCGGCGACACCCTGGCCTCCGAGCAGGCCCGCCAGGACGTGCAGGAAGCCCGTTCGCTGATCGGCAGCGCCCACAAACTCTATCGCGGCGCGCTGGCGTTCTACCTACGCGGACGCGATCTGGCGGAACTGGACGCACGCGGGTTGCAGCTCGCCAACGTCATGCTCAACGCCGGCCTGCAGCCGGTGCGCGAGGAGGATGAAGTCGCCCCCCTCAACAGTTACCTGCGTTGGCTGCCCGGCGTGTTCGACCCGGCCAGGGACCGTCGCCAGTGGTACACCCAGTTGATGTTCGCCCAGCACGCGGCCAACCTCTCGCCACTCTGGGGTCGTAACCAGGGCACCGGACATCCCGGCATCACCTTCTTCAATCGCGGGGGCGGCACCATCACTTTTGATCCGCTCAACCGAAAAGACCGGCAGATGAACGCCCACCTGTTCCTGTTCGGCCCGACCGGCTCCGGCAAGTCCGCCACCCTCAACAACATCCTCAACCAGGTGGTGGCTATCTACCGGCCACGGCTCTTCATTGTCGAGGCCGGTAACTCCTTCGGCCTGTTCGGGGACTTCGCCCAGCGCCTGGGACTGACGGTGCACCGGGTCAAGCTGGCCCCCGGTGCCGGCGTGAGTCTGGCACCGTTCAGCGATGCCTGGCGTCTGGTCGACACCCCCGGCGAGGTGCACACTCTGGATGCCGATGCGCTGGCGGATGATGAGGAAGCAACAGCGCCCGGCACGGAGGAGGAAGAGCAACGCGATGTACTGGGCGAGTTGGAGATCACCGCCCGACTGATGATCACCGGTGGGGAAGACAAGGAAGAGGCGCGGATGACCCGCGCCGATCGCAGCCTGATCCGCCAATGCATCCTGGATGCGGCCCGCCGTTGCGTGAGGGACGAGCGCACAGTGCTGACCGAGGACGTACGCAACGCCCTGCGCGAGCGCAGCGCCGACACGGCCCTGCCCGAGACGCGCCGCGCCCGCTTGCTGGAGATGGCCGACGCCATGGACATGTTCTGCCAGGGCCTGGACGGCGAGATGTTCAACCGCCCCGGCACGCCCTGGCCCGAGGCCGACATCACTATCGTCGATCTGGCGACCTTTGCCCGCGAGGGCTACAACGCCCAACTCTCCATCGCCTATATCTCCCTGATCAACACGGTCAACAACATCGCCGAGCGTGACCAGTTCCTGGGGCGGCCCATCATCAACGTCACCGACGAAGGCCACATCATCACCAAGAACCCGTTGCTCGCCCCCTATGTCGTCAAGATCACCAAGATGTGGCGCAAGCTGGGAGCCTGGTTCTGGCTGGCGACCCAGAACCTGGACGACCTGCCCAAAGCCGCCGAGCCCATGCTGTCGATGATCGAGTGGTGGATCTGCCTGTCCATGCCCCCGGATGAGGTGGAGAAGGTGGCGCGCTTCCGCGAGCTCAATCCGGCCCAGAAGGCGTTGATGCTGTCGGCGCGCAAGGAGTCTGGCAAGTTCAGCGAAGGGGTGATCCTGTCGAAGTCGATGGAAGTCCTGTTCCGTGCCGTGCCGCCGAGCCTTTACCTGGCCATGGCGATGACCGAGCCCGAAGAAAAAGCCGAGCGCTACCAGTTGATGCGCGAGCATGGCATCAGTGAGCTGGAGGCCGCTTTCAAGGTGGCGGAGAAGATCGACCAGGCGCGCGGTATCGAACCATTGCCGCCAGATAGTTTTGGCTGAGGTGCGACTGCATGGAGAAATCGTGGCGTTCACCCTATGCAACAAGGCGCTACCTCTGGCCAGTGCTGGCGGTAGCGACGGTATTCGTTGCCATCCTGGTCTGGTCATTCAGTCCCAGCCCACGGGTAAGTGATCCAGAGCCATCGGGACCACCCTGGCTTTACGGCCGCCTCGATGCGCGCTTCACCGTGATCGCCTACGCCGACCTGGAATGCCCGTACTGCCAGGCGTACTTCCCGGTCTTGAAGCAGTGGATCGACAGCCACCCCGAAGCGAACTGGCAATGGCATCACCTGCCGCTGGCGTTCCACGAACCCGCTGCCACCCAGGGCGCACGCCTGGTGGAATGCGCCGGTGAAGTGGGCGGCCGTACCGCCTTCTGGCATGCCATCGCCTGGGTATACCAGCACACCCGCGGTGATGGACAGGGCGTATCCGCCAATGTCGAGATGCCCGGTTTGACGCCCGCTGTGCAGGCGTGCCTGGACAGCACGAGACCCGATGCCGTGATCCGCGCCCAAGCCGACGAAGCCGCACACGCCGGCGTGGTCGCGACGCCGAGCCTACGCCTGGTCGACAACCACACCGGTACCGATCTGCTGTTACCGGCGGGGCCAATCGAGGGCGATGCCCTGCTGTCCGCCATCGACCTGCTCACGTCTGCTGAGGACGGGGTTTGAGAGCAGGCGCGAACCGGAACCACCGAGATGCCTGCCGACCTTGTCGGCGACATGCCCAGGTAGTCGTGATCTTCAAGGCTACGGCGCGGTTCCGACTGCGTTGATCGACCCGTTCGCTTCGCATCCCTCGCGCGAACGTCCATCACCCGCGATGGAGGATGCCCATCAATCCGGCCCGCTTGCGGGCCTTCATTGTCCCAGGGGGCCTTGCCCCACGGGACAGGAGCCTCCGTTCCTATCCAGGAGGTTCCCATGAGTTTGTCCGAAACCGTCTCCGACGGCACCACCTGCGCGCTCGTCGACTACGCGAGCATCCAGGAAGACCCACTGATCCGTCAGGCCATCGGTGTGCTGGAAGAACGCCTCTTCAGGCGCGGTGCGTCGCTGACCAGTCCTACCGCCGTACGTGAGTATCTGCGGCTGAAACTGGCCAGCGAAGCACTGGAGGTCTTTGCCGTCGTGTTCCTCGACGCGCAGCATTGCGTCATTGCCTATGAGCAAATGTTCCGAGGCACTATCGACGGCGCTGCCGTCTATCCGCGAGCCGTGGTCAAACGTGCCATCGAGCACAACTGTGCCGCGGTGATCCTGGCCCATTGCCATCCCTCGGGTTCGACCGAGCCGAGTCAGGCCGACAAGGCCATCACGACCCGCTTGAAATCGGCCCTTGAGCTGGTCGACGTTCGAGTGCTGGATCATTTCATCATTGGTGAAGGGGTGCCTTTCTCGTTCGCCGAGGTGGGCTTGCTGTAATCACAGGGGCGTCTTCGGACGCCTCCTTCTTCCTGCCGCGACAAAGTGGTAGCTTCTCTGTGCGCATTCTTCATGGCGTACGCGCCCCAAGAGATCGACGATCACGAGTCATTGATCCTGGGGAGCCCTGACATGCCTTCGTTCACCACCCATTCTGCGATTCGCCACCGCTACTATCTTGCCGCAGTGGTCTGTGTGCTGATGGTTTCAGCTCACGTCCAGGCTGCGGACGTCCTGGTCTTCACCGACCAATGGCACCCCGTCGAGGCACTGGATAACGTGCGCGTCATCCACCTGGATGCCGCCGCAGAGATCGAGGCGGAACTGGAGTCCGGACTTCCCGCCGATCCGCAGCAAGCGGCGGCCATCGTCCGTCAGCGGATGGATGATGGTGGTAACAACTTTCAAGCCCGTCTTGCTACCGCTTACCAGGGCGTCGTCGATGCATGGAGCCTGGGCATTACCAAGATTCCGGCCATCGTGGTTGATGAACGCTATGTGGTTTATGGCGATGCCGATGTCTCGCGTGCCCTGGCCAGTATTGAGGCTTACAAGAGGGACCAGCCATGAAAGCATCTCATCGAAAGTGGCGCGCCAGTCTCGCGGCTTGCCTGTTGAGCATTGCCATTCCAGCCTTCGCCCTCGATACCGCAACCATCACCGGTTCAGTACTGTCGCCCGACTGTATCGCTTACCGGGTGCGGGGCATCTGCTACTGGCTGCTCTGCACTTTGACCGGTTGCTCCGTGGAAACCTCGGTCAAAGTGGCGCATTACGTGCCTGATGCGGTGGTCTCCAGTTATTCGAACACCGGGGAAAATCCCTGGGTAGAGGTGCGCGCACTGAGCCAGCCCAACGCCAGCGCCGAAGGCGGCGGTGACGGCACCACCAACGAGGAGCACGAGAACAACCTGGCCAAGTTCAAGAACGCCGACGTCATCGGCCATCCGGGAGCGACTCTGTTCAGTCAGTTCATCAGCCAATGGGGCTATTCCTGCGCCGGTGCGGGCACAGCCTTCATGCCTTATCTGCTGAGCACCCTCGATACCGTGGCTTGGCGTTACAACGTCCCGGAATCCCTGTATCCCGAGGCGCTGATACCGGGCAGGCGCGAGATCGGCACACGGGCGGGCCTGAACCTGTGGGGCAATGTCTATCCGCGTGGCGGCTTTCTGCACCATGTCGATGACTACAAGGCGGCCGCCGTCGTTGCCCAGCGCGCGGGCGACATCGTCACCCGCCGTGGTCAGGTGCATGTGTACCAGCCGCTGCTGGCCAATGGCCGCGATGGCTACTGGCCGGCAGGCGCCCTGATGGAAAGTGATGCGGCCACCGGCAAGTGGCAAGAACTCACGCCAACACTCAAGAATACCTGCGCTGTATTTCCCCACAGCGAATCCCGAGTACAGTCACAACGGGGAGACTATGCCTGGGCGCTATGGCGACCTTATAGCTGTTGTGAGCGAAAGGGCCAGATCTTCCTCGGCAGTGTGGATTTCAATTGAGGCTGGTTCCATGACAAAGCACTCTCGTTTACGACTCATATGCATAGGGCTGGCGGTAATCAGTTTCTCGGCGATGCTGTCCAGCCCTCCCACAACAGCCCAAACCACTATCGACGACTATGGCGTGCACCATCGCGGCAGTGTCATCGGCGACGACGTGCTCTACAGCATCGGCGGCGGCCGGGCCGTCTCCATGGGACCGGTCGGTCAGATGCAAACCCTGGGCGTCGGCATCGGCTGGAACAGCAATCTGATTTGCGGCGACATGAGCATCACCACCACCTTGCAGAACCAGCTCAACGGGATCACCAACGGCTTCCAGACGATCATGAGCAACGTGATCCAGAACGCCACCGCGGCGGTTGCTTCACTGCCAGCCCTGATTATTCAGCGTGCCGATCCGGGCCTGTACAACCTGCTCACCAACGGCATCCTGCAGGCCCGGCTGGACTTCGACCGATCGAAAATGACCTGCCGTGCCATTGCCAACCGCATGGCGGACATGGCGGGCGGCCAACTGGGCTGGGATCAACTGGCCGAAGGCATGGTGCTCAAGCAGGCGGTGGCCAGCACCGATGCGGTGTCGGCCATCGAACAGGCGGAAACCAGCCGTGGCAATGACGGCGTGCCCTGGGTCGGGGGCGACAATGCCGGCGGTTCGGGTCAGGCTCCTATCCGTGTGGTCGGTGACGTGACCCGCGCCGGTTACAACCTGCTGAACGGTCGCAGTGCCACCGACGGTTCGCCGATTGACAGTATCACCTGCGGTCACCGCCTGAGTTGCCAGACCTGGTCGTCACCGGATGCCGCCGAGGCCTGGGCGACGCGGGTGCTGGGAGAACAGGAACAACGCACCTGTGATAGCTGCGTGAAAACCCGGACCATGCCCGGCGTGGGGCTGGCACCGCTGATCCAGGAGGAGTTCGAGACTCGGTTCGAAGCCCTGCGGGATCTGGTGACCGGAGCCACGCCCACCACCTTCGAGAATCTCGCGGAGGCCGGCAGCGCTTCATTACCCATCACTCGTGGCGTGATCGAGGCGCTGCGCGATGAGCCGGACCAGGACATTCTGGCCCGGCGCCTGGCGTCCGAGGTTGCTCTATCCAGCGTGCTGGAGAAGGCGCTGCTGTTACAGCGGACACTGCTCACCGGGCGCAAGGAGCCCAACGTGGCGGCCAATCAACTCGCCCAAGACGCGGTGTCCCGCGAGAGTGAATTGCTGGCGCAGGAGATCAACAACCTCAAGACCGAGTTGGAGTTGCGCCGCGAGCTGGCCGCCAACTCCCCGATGGCGATCATCCGGCGGCACAACAGCCGTGGTGAATCGTCGCGTGGCATCTACCAGGGAGACACCGAGCGCAACCGACTCGATACCATTCAGCAGGCACCGAACCCGAGCAACCCGCCATGAAACTTGCCAGGCCCAAGTGGCTGTTCAGTCGTCCGCGGGGGAAAGCGCTGCTCTGGACGACCCTCGTGGTACTGGTGGCGGCAGGTATCAACCTGGTCGGTATCGGTGTCGTCGGCGACATCACTGCCTGGAGTCAGTGGCTCGACGACTATGCGGGCTATTTCCTTGCCTGGCGGCTGTGCCTGTACGGCGCAACCATCTACGGCTGGCTGCGGATGCGCCGTCGGCTGTATCGGGACGCGGAAGCACGCCAACGCCTGTTTCGGGCGGAGATCGGTGCCATTGCAGCCATCACCCTGCTCGAAGTCAGCGTATTGCTGACCTGAGCCCGATCGCTGGAGCCCCACATGACGCTCTACACCTCGGACTACCTGGAGTACTACCTGACACTGGTGGCCTGGATCATCAACAACGGCATCTGGAACGTACTGGTCGCCAGCGGCATCTTCGCGTTGCCGTTTCTGGCCATCGTCGTGCAGGAATGGCTCAAGGCGCGGTCGGAAGGCGCTGACGAGGGCAACAAGGGAGTGCTCTCGTCCATGCGCATCGAAAACCGCGTGTGGGTGGCCATCGTGGTCATCCTGTTCGCCGGCATCCCCTTCATCCCGGTCGATCTCAGCACCATCCAGTTCGATCGCACTCGCTCCCAGCAGTGCCAGGTCAACGTGCCGGAGCCGTCGGAGACGCCCTGGTCGACCTCATTCACCACCATCAACGATCAGAGCGCCCACGTCCCGGTTTGGTGGTTCTTCATGCATGCCCTGTCCAAGGCTGTTACCGGAGCGGCAGTGGCGTCCATTCCCTGTGGTACCGACCTGCGGCAGATGCGCATGGAGATTGACAGCACGCGCATTGCGGACCCACTGCTGGCTCAGGAGGTCGCCGATTTCACCGGCGACTGCTACGGCCCGGCGCGCGCCAAGCTGTTTATGAACCGGCCAGCACTAAGTGACGAGGAAATGCACGACGTCACCTGGATTGGCTCACGCTTCTTCCTGGACACGGCCGGCTTCTACGACACCTACCGTTCCCAGGCCCCACGCGACGCCTGGCCCTATAGTGACAGCCGTGACGCCGGCCTGACCGAAGTCGCCAGTGGCGGGGGCTATCCGGACTGTAGGGACTGGTGGCTGGACGGCTCCGAAGGATTGCGAACCCGCTTGCTGGCACAGGTCGATCCCAGCTTGCTGTCCCGGTTCGCGCAATGGGCAGGCTTTATGGATCAGTCCCAAGTGGACGACGCCCTCATCCGCGCCATCGCCTCACCACAACACCAGGCCATGAACCAGGGCCAGGTTTACACCGACTACGGCGGTCAAATCGGAATAACACTGCCCAATGCAACCACCCGCGTCGCCTCAGACCTGGGCCTGACCGTGGGATCACTCGGCTTCTTCCCCGCAATGGACGTGGTGCGCCAGGCGCTGCCGATGATCCTGTCGTTCCTGAAGATGGCCATGGTCATCGTCATTCCGCTGGTGCTGATCTTCGGCACCTACGACTTGCGGACGGTGGTCACGGTGACTGCCGTGGAGTTCGCGCTGTTCTTCGTGGATTTCTGGTTCCAACTCGCGCGCTGGGTGGACTCGACCATCCTCAACGCGCTCTACGGCTGGGATTCCCCGCACAGTAACTTCAATCCGTTGATGGGGTTAAACAACGCCTTCGGCGACATGTTGTTGAATTTTGTGATGGCGGCGATGTTCATCATCTTGCCTGGATTCTGGGTTGTTGCACTGAGCTGGGCCGGAGTCAGGACGGGGAACATCCTTAGCGGCTTCATCACTGGCACATCCGATGCGAAGTCGGCTGGTGGAAGTGGGGCAGGTCTTGCCATGAAAGCCGCGACAAAGGGGGCAAAGTAAATTTTGACCTCGCCATAGCATCCAGTCAGTAGTCGACACCACCTTCCGGAGCCCATGCTGGCTGGGTTTCCGCCAGAGTCATTTCGTTGAAGTAGTGGGCCAACCCTCGGACCGATAGAGATGATCTGCCGCATCTATCACGGTAGGTAGTGCCGAAGGTCCGGACATAGCCATCGAAATGGTTATCAGCCTGTTCCCACAACAGGCTTTGCCCGATGCGGGGCATCAGAATCCCCCGTAAGCACCGGCTTGCCTGAGTTCCAAAGTCCTCGTCCTCCCTCCATCGCATCAACCATGTCTGCACACTATGCGCCACATATACTAATCATAATAAATAGCATAATAGAATCATAAAGGTGCTGATAGACACGGGTTTACGTTACCCATATACTGCAGTCAACGGATATAATCAGAATTCTCAAACAAGCACGAGATACCGGATGTTAAATGGCCAGCTCTCCTCCCTGACGCAACCGCAACGTGATCGCCTCGCGTTCATCGAACTGCGGGTGCGCTTCTTTGGCGATCTACGCCGCCAGGAAGTGGTGTCACGTTTCGGCATCCAGGCCGCAGCAGCTACACGAGACCTGGGGATCTACAAGGAGCTGGCTCCCGGCAACATCGACTACGACGCCAAGGCCAAGGCCTATGTGCTGGGAAAGGGCTTCAAGCCTGTCTTCGCCTTCCCGCCTGAGAGAGTACTGTCTTGGCTGACCCAGAATTTCGGCGATGGGGAACCCGGGCCGCTAAGGGCCTGTGTCGCCAGCGAGTACCCCTGGCGACTGGATCAACCCGACCTCACTGTACTGGCCTGCGTGACACGAGCCATTTATCAGGAATATCCGCTCAGTATCGAGTATCACTCCATCTCCAGCGGTCGTACTGAGCGCGAGATCGTACCCTTTGCCCTGATCGACAATGGCCTGCGCTGGCATGTACGTGCCTTCGATCGCAAATCACAGGAGTTCAGGGACTTCGTGATCACCCGGATCAAGCGCCCCAAGCTGCTCAAGGAACAGTCAATAGCAACCCACGAACGCAGTGACCAGGACATACAGTGGACCCGGATCGTTGAACTGGAGTTGGTGCCGCATCCGGATCAACCCCGTCCCGAGATCACCGAAATGGACTACGCCATGCAGGATGGCGTGATCCGGATGAAACTACGCGCAGCCATGACGGGCTATGTACTACGCAAGTGGAGTGTGGACTGCTCACCGGATCATAGTATGCGCGGCCCAGAGTACCGCTTGTGGCTCAAGGACCACTTAGCCATCTACGGCGTGAAAAACGCAATGTTGGCACCAGGCTACAGAGTAGGACCAAAGGCGGGGACATGATGGAGCTGATCGATAACATCAACAACTTGCTGGGTGACGACCTAAAGCAAACACTGAAATCGGGCTCCCGCCTGAAAATCGCAGCTTCGTGTTTTTCAATGTATGCGTTCGAAGCGCTCAAGCAGGAGCTGGAGCAAATTGAGGAGCTGCGCTTCATCTTTACTGCACCGGCCTTTGTCGCGAACGAGGTAACCGACAAGATTCGCAAGGAGCGACGGGAATTCCACATCCCCAAGCTCGATCGTGAACGCAGCCTCTACGGTAGCGAGTTCGAGATTCAGCTACGCAATAAGCTCACCCAACGTGCTATTGCGAAAGAGTGCGCCAACTGGATGCGCCGCAAGGTCACCTTCAAAAGCAATCGCAGTAAAGCTCCAATGCAGCAATTTTCCTGCGTGCAAGTGGCTGACGCCAATATCAGCTATATGCCGCTGCACGGATTTACGGCGGTTGATCTCGGCTACCAGCAGGGCAATGCCGTCTCCAACCTGGTGCACAAGACAAGCGATGCGGCCACGACCAATACCTACCTGAGCCTGTTTGACCAAATCTGGAACGATTCGGAGAAACTGGAAGATGTTACTGAGAAAGTCTGCGATCACATCGCGTCGGTGTACCAGGAGAATTCGCCGGAGAGCATCTACTTCCTCATGCTCTACAACATCTTCAATGAATTCCTGGACGACATCGATGAAGACGTCTTGCCCAACGATCGTACCGGATACCAAGACACCCTGATCTGGCAAAAGCTGTTCAACTACCAGAAGGATGCAGCCACCGGCATCATCAACAAGCTGGAAACCTACAGCGGCTGCATCCTGGCGGACAGCGTCGGCCTGGGCAAAACATTCACGGCGCTGGCTGTGGTCAAGTATTACGAACTGCGCAACCGTTCAGTGCTAGTGCTGTGCCCCAAGAAATTGGCAGACAACTGGCTGAACTACAACCGCAACCTCAAAACCAATCTCTTTGCCCGCGACCGCTTCAACTACGACGTGCTGTGCCATACAGACCTTAGTCGCACCAGCGGCGAGTCCTTCGGTACCCCCCTGAACCGCATCAATTGGGGCAATTACGACCTGGTCGTTATCGACGAATCGCACAATTTCCGCAACAACGACGCCTACAAGGACAAGGAAACGCGCTACCAGAAGCTGATGAACAAGGTCGTCAAGGAAGGGGTAAAGACCAAGGTGCTGATGCTGTCGGCCACCCCGGTCAACAACCGCTTCAATGATCTGCGCAACCAATTAGCACTGGCCTACGAAGGCGAGTCGGAAAACCTCAGCAAAAAACTCCGCACGGATAAAACCGTGGAAGAAATCTTCCGCAATGCCCAAGCCGCCTTCAATAGCTGGTCAAGGCTTCCCCCGGAACAACGCACCGCCCGGGCCATCCTGGATGCACTGGACTTCGACTTCTTTGAGTTACTGGATAGTGTCACCATTGCCCGCTCGCGCAAACACATTCAGACCTTCTACGACACCAAGGACATCGGCCACTTCCCGGAACGCCTCAAGCCGCTGTCCTACCGTTGCTCCCTTACCATGCTCGACGGGGCCCCCAGCTTCAATGAGATATTCGAGCAACTGTCCCTGCTCAAACTCGCTGTCTATGCGCCCGTCAGCTACATTCTGCCCAGCCGTCTGAAAAAGTACGAAGAGCTGTACGACACTCAGGTATCCAGTGGCGGCGGCAAGCTCCGGCAGGTAGACCGGGAAAAAAGCCTTCAGGCACTGATGACGGTGAATCTCCTCAAGCGCCTGGAAAGCTCCGTTGAAGCCTTCCGTCTCACTCTGCAGGCACTGTGCAACAACCATGAACGTACCCTGAAGCGCATTGACGCCTTCAATCAGAGCGGTGCAGATGTCAGCGTCAGCGACTTAACCGAGGCATTGGAAAGCCTGGATGCCGAAGATGATGATTTGCCCGGCCTGGATGATGAGGCCGGTCTTATCGGTGGTAAGGTCAAGATCAGCCTCGCAGACATGGATTTGCCCTCCTGGGAACATGAACTCCGGGCAGACCTTGAGATCATCAATGGCTTGCAGGCCGAGATGGGCAAAATCACGCCACAGGACGATGCCAAGCTGCAACATCTCAAGGCACACCTGCTGAACAAGATTGCCAACCCGATCAACCCCGGCAACCGCAAAGTGCTGATCTTTACCGCCTTTGCCGATACGGCCAATTACCTGTATGCCAATTTTGCTCCAGAACTGTTGGCCAACCAGCAATTGCATTCCGCCAAGGTCACCGGCCAGGGCCCCCCGCAATCCACTCTGAAAGGTGGCACGCGCAAAAAGTATTACGACTTTCAGGAAGTACTGACCCTGTTCTCCCCGCGCTCCAAGGAAAAAGCCCTGGTACTGCCTGAAGAGCCCGCAGAAATCGACCTGTTGATCGGTACTGACTGTATCTCCGAAGGCCAGAATCTGCAGGACTGTGATTACGTAGTCAACTACGACATCCACTGGAACCCGGTACGCATCATCCAGCGCTTCGGTCGCGTGGATCGCATCGGCTCCCCCAACAGCAGTATCCAGTTGGTCAATTACTGGCCTGACATTTCCCTCGATGAGTACATTAATCTCAAAGAGCGTGTGGAAAGCCGCATGACCATTGTTGACGTCAGCGCCACTGGCGACGACAACGTGCTATCCGCCCAGGCCAACGATGTTTCCTACCGCAAGGAGCAGCTACGCCGCCTGCAGGATGAGGTGATCGAGCTGGAAGATCTGAAGACCGGCGTCAACATCACCGACCTTGGCCTCAATGACTTCCGCATGGACCTGCTCAATTACGTCAAGGCCCACGGCGGACTGGACAAGGCCCCCAACGGCCTGCATGCGGTGATCCCCGCAGACCCGCAAAAGGGCCTGCTGCCGGGCGTCATCTTCACCCTGCGCAACCGCAATTCAGGCATCAATCCACCGTCGCACCTGCCGCAGCACAACCTGCTGCACCCCTATTACCTCGTCTACATCGGCCGTGACGGTGAAGTCATTCACGACCACACCGAGGTCAAGCGACTGTTGGATCTGGCGCGTACCGCCTGCAAGGGCCAAGTCCAACCATTGCCGGAGGCGTGCCAATTGTTCAATCAAGAGACTGCCGATGGCCGGAAGATGCAAACCTATTCGGAACTGCTGAGCCAGGCCATCCGATCCATGATCGAGGTCAAAGAAGATAAAGACCTGGATAGCCTGTTCACAGGCGGCAAGACCACAGCGCTGCTGGATACCATTTCCGGGCTGGATGATTTCGAGCTGGTCTCTTTCCTGGTCATACAGGAGGTGGTATGAGCAGCCGGTCAGCACCTTCAGCGTTGATCAACTTCCCCAGACAGGCAGCATTTGGTCGTGTGTTGCCCAAGAACAAGATTTACGAGCACAGCCGAGCCAATACCCGGCTCAAAGACCTGTTTGTCACTCAGGTCGATCAAATCATCTGGCAGTACAAACTGGCGCCCGAAACCATCAAATTGCCGGCCAAGCCGGGAGTTCCAGAAATCCAGGTGTTCGCTATTCAGCTCAAAACGCCTCAATTGCACGAGGATGTACTTCGATGCATCGACGGGACGGTGCAATACCCCATTTTGTTTGAGCTGAGTCACGAGGGTCAGACGCAAACGAAAGCCTGCTACAAGCGTCCTAGCGAAGCTGACGGCAGCAAATGGGTAGTCAGTGACTACTTCGCGACGAAGTGGTTGGCTGCAGACACACCTCGTGCCCCCATGCCCATGGCGCTGGACCTGGCAGCTTTGTATGAACAGTTGCTGCATCGGCTGATTCCCTTGATTCCTCGTACAGGGGAAAGCCTTTCAGACCTGGTGGAGCGCTCTGCTCAGGTGCGCAGCAAGAAAAGAGAGGTTGATCAGACCCAGGTTCGCCTGAACAAGGAAAAGCAATTCAACCGCAGGGTGGAAATCAATGCTCAATTGCGGAAGTTGCAAACAGAACTAGAACAATTGAGGGGGAAGGGTTGCCCATGAGTGCGGTGGAGTTAACAAACGAGTCGAGGCAATATCTTGAAGGGATTGCAGACGATACCCTGGTCCACATTGCAAGCATTGCTGAGGCGGCTGAGGCAAAGCTTCACAGTGGCCAAGCTCAGGGAGCGGAGTCGCTGGCGAATGTCAATACGGTGACTTCCGAAGCAGCAATCCGGAACCTGAACCAAGCCTATGCTGCTACACGGGAGAGTTACCGGACATTATCGGACGAACCCGCCATCGCTCGCGTAGTAGTGATGGATGAGGAGGGGCAAAACCGTACCTACTATATCTGCCGAACCGCTCCGGTATCCGGCTTTCCCAACCTGGCCAGTTATCGCGCTCCAGTGGGTCGCCTGGCTTCCTTGGAGATCGGCACAGAGTTTACACTCCCCAACGGAACGATTGTTGAGGTAACAGAACGCGCACGGCTGAATCCTGGTAAAGATGCTGACGGCTGGGATTCACAGAATACCGTGGTTGAATCCGAGGATATCGGCCCGCTCACCATCGAGTCTCTGCGCGAGCTGTTGTTCCAGGTTGCGGGGGAAGCAGTTACCGAAGACATACTGGGCCAATTGCTGGCAGAAGAAAGCGAAAAAGCGAACATTATTGCAGGTTTTCGCCGCAGCTTAATCACCAAAATGGGGCTCAGAGACCAGCCCATCCTAGACCAGTATCAGGACGAAATATTCCGACTCCCTCTAGACAGGCGATTGCTGATCCTGGGTCCACCGGGTACCGGCAAGACCACAACCTTGATCCGTCGACTTGGCCAAAAGCTCGATAGGGAATTTCTGGACGAAGACGAACAGCGGCTGGTGGAATCGATAGGTACCACTCAAGGTGTTCCACATGCCAGTAGCTGGCTGATGTTCACGCCCACCGAACTGCTCAAGCAATACTTGAAAGAGGCATTTTCCCGTGAAGGTGTGCCTGCTTCAGACCAACGCATCAGAACCTGGAACGACTATCGACGTGAACTTGCGAGAAATACCCTGGGCGTGCTCAGAACAGCAACGGGTGGTGGCACCTTTGTCCTGAAAGATGGTCTGCAGAATCTACAGGATGAAGCACAAGCAAGTGCCATCGCATGGTTCGATGATTTCGACTCTTGGCAACGGGAGGCTTACCTGCGGGACCTGCGTGAAGCCGCAAATAAACTCCAGGAAGCACAGGTCTCCGAAGCGCAAGCCCTTGGCGCACGTCTCAATGATACCCTTGTACGTACCAATGATGTTCCTCTTGCCGCCATATTTGAGTCGCTAGCGACAGAGCTTCCTCAAGCACAATCTCTGGTTGCCACTCTGAAGGAATCCTCGGACAAGAAGGTCAGGGCTGCGCTTAACCTACAACACAACCGTAACAACAATTTCCTGGATGAACTGGCTACTTTTATCGACGGTCTCCAAGAAGCCCAATTAGTCGATACCGATGAGCCAGATGATTTGGATGCTGAAGAAGGAGAAGAGGAAGCCGCACCTGCTACTGGCAAACTCAAAGCAGCCAATGCCTACATGCAGGCCGTTCGTGCCCAGGCCCGCGCCGTTGCATCCAAACGGACGCTCAGCAAGACTTCCCGCAACGGCAGAATTATTGAATGGCTCGGCGATCGCGGCCTGACGGGAAGTGATCGTGAAGAAGTGGGAGCCAACCTGCTGGTACAGACCAACGCCCGCCGCTTCCTGAATCCTGTCAAACGCTACCTTGACGGGATTCCCAGGCGCTATCGCACATTCCGCAGAGAACGTCAGCAGGAAGGGCGCTGGTACCGAAAAGAAGGGGTCGAAGCTCGTGACATCCAACCCCTGGAACTGGATATTGTACTGCTTTCCATACTTCGAGCCGTGGGAAGCCTGCTCAGTAGGCCCGGCATCCAGCGCAACATCGACAGTCCGGCATGGTCATCACTTCAGCCCATCCTGGGTCACTTCCGTAATCAAATACTGGTGGATGAGGCCACTGACTTCTCACCGATTCAACTCGCGTGCATGGCGGCACTGATGCATCACCGTCTGCGCTCGTTCTTTGCCTGTGGTGACTTCAATCAGCGCCTCACTACCTGGGGCGCTCGCTCCTTTGATGACTTGAAGTGGGTTTTCTCCGATTTTGATATGCGGGAAATCTCCGTCGCTTATCGGCAGAGCAGGCAGCTCAATAAACTGGCACGAGCCATCATTCAGGCGGTTGGCGGTACCGATCAAACGGCCACACTACCCCCCAATATGGACAGTGAAGGGGTTGCGCCGGCCTTGCTGGAAGGTGCTGCAGATTTTGAAACCGTCACAGGCTGGTTGGCGGACCGCATTCGTGAGATCGAGCGCTTTGTTGGCCAATTGCCTTCCACCGCAATCTTTGTGAATGACGAAAGCGAGGTAGCACCTCTGGCTGAAGCACTAAATGCCAGCCTCGCCGAACATAACATCCAGGTAATTGCCTGCCTGAAAGGCCAGGCCGTTGGACAGGATAACGATGTGCGCGTTTTCGACATACAGCATATCAAGGGCCTGGAATTTGAAGCGGCCTTCTACATTGGCATTGATCGGCTTGCCACCCTGCACCCGGCACTGTTCGATAAATACCTGTATGTAGGTACGACGCGCGCAGCCACTTATCTCGGCATTACCTGTGAGACCACCTTGCCGCAAGCCATTGAAGAACTTCGCCCTCTATTTGGTCAGGACTGGCAGCAAGAGAGTTATTCCAGGTAATGAATGTAAAACGAATGAACTGAGGCATTGAGCCGCTGAACACCAAGGAATCTAACGACATGCTTGAATCTAATGACCAGGTCGCGCCTGAAGAGCAAGCCAAGAAGAAGACCAATATATTGAAAGTTAGGGATGACTCAAAGCCCTTGTACTTCACGACGACAGACACTGGCGAATTCGAGCTGTGTGATGGTTCCGATGCAGCATGGCTGAATGGCGAAGAACTAAACACCAAGGCTCTCAGAAAACATATTGAGCCTTGGCTGACGGCCTTGTTTCAATCTGAACACATGTCCGTTCTGGCTGGTTCCGGTTTAACTCACGCTGTTCATAAGATGGCCACTGGCGAGCTGGCAGCCGATATGTCTGGAGAAGTTTCTGACGGTAATTACAAAGAAAAAATTATCGCTGCAGCGAATGAATCAGCAAAGATTGCCGGCAGGGAGAAAAGCAATATTGAAGACAAGGTTCGGGTGGCTAACGAGCTTCTTCGTGGCCTGGAGATTCTCCAGAAGGCAGACGAGGCCGAGACTTTACGTACCGATATATCAAATGCAATGAGTGGTCTTGCGGAAGCCATTCTCAAAAGCGAAGAGAACATTGCCATTGTACAAGAGGAAAAGCGCGAACGTGCATTCAATGCGTTGACCACCTTCCTGATGAGCTTCTCTAGCCGGACGGGCACGCGTGACCGACTGAACATATTCACCACCAACTATGATCGCCTGATCGAAGCGGGGGCAGAGCTTGCTGGCTTGCATCTTCTGGACAGGTTTGTTGGCAACCTGATGCCAATCTTCAGAACATCTCGGCTGGATCTCGACATGCACTACAACCCACCGGGGATTCGCGGTGAGCCTCGTTACCTGGAAGGTGTGGCGCGCTTTACCAAGCTGCATGGTTCAGTGGATTGGGTGCAAACGAAAGACGATATTCGACGAGTCGGACTCCCGTTTGGTGCCGATAAAGTAGAACCGTTTTTTCAGATCCCGGGCATGGATGAGGTAACGCCACACCGATTGATGATCTATCCCAACTCCGCCAAGGACAGGGAAACCGCAGAATATCCCTATGTCGAGCTGTTTCGGGACTTGGCAGCCGCAGTATGCCGTCCCAACAGTACTCTGGTGACCTATGGGTACAGCTTCGGTGATGAGCATATCAACCGTGTGATCCGCGACATGCTCACCATTCCGTCCACCCATCTAGTGGTGATCTCGATGGATGACAGCCTCGGTCGTATCCAGACGCTTGCCAATGAAAGGAAGTCCCAGGTCAGTCTGCTCATCGGCCCGCAGTTGGCCAACCTGGAGACCTTGACCGAGAGCTTCCTGCCCAAAGCTGCCATTGATCGCACCACCTTTCGCATGGCTGAACTGCTCAAGCAACGGTATGGCATCGACGGACAAGGGAAGAAGACTGAGAAAGATAGTGAGGAGGGAGCACTGTGAGCCTTTCTCCACTAGCGTATGCAGACTCGCTGCGCGTAGGTATCGTGGACTTCGTCTCTCCGGACGAAATCAAGGTGCTTCTGGACATTGAGACGCCAGACGTCGTCGCTCTGAATACGGGAACCCCCAGGCCTTTTCCACGTATCAATGGCTATGTACTGATGCCCGGTGAACAAGGGCGCCTTGTCGCCCAAGTGGAATGGATTACTGTAGAGCGCTCACAGTATCCGAAACGAAAGGGAATGCAGGACTTCGGCCTGGTCGACTTGCCTTACCCGCTACGCAAGATGAGCCTCAACCCGCTCGGGAGTCTTGTCTACGAAGGCAAGGATGGGGATATCGAGCAGTACAGCTTCAAGCGAGGCGTTGAAGCTTATCCAACTGTTGGTGACCCTGTGCTACTGCCCACTGAAGTGCAGCTCAGGTCCATTGTAGAGTCTGGAGAGCACCGCCGAATCAAAATTGGAACAAGCCCGCTAGCTGCCAATGCAACGGTTAGTGTTGATCCTGATCGTTTGTTTGGGCGCCACCTGGCTGTGCTGGGTAACACGGGCAGTGGCAAATCCTGTTCGGTGGCGGGCTTGATTCGCTGGTCTTTGGAGGCTGCTGAGAAAGCACGGGGAAGCAAACCCAATGCGCGCTTTATCGTGCTTGATCCGAATGGTGAGTATGCCAATACCTTTAAGGATATGGGAAATGTTCGTGTCTTCGCTGTAGAGCCGGGCGAGCAAGTTGAGCCGGGCGAGCAAGTTGAGCAACTACAAGTGCCTCTGTGGTTCTGGAATAGTGCGGAGTGGAGTTCTTTTACCCAAGCTAGCGCAAAAACCCAGCGGCCGACGCTAATTCAATCCCTTCGTTCAGTGCGCGATGGTGCAGTGGAGACATTCGTCACACCAAGCCATGAAATGCGTCGTTTCCTTCGAACCATAGTGAGCGTAATTCAAATTGAACGGAATGCCGGGCGGCCGTGGGCGAACTTCCCCCATCCTAAGAATTTCCTCGAAAAGATAAACAAGTGGCAGGATGGATTGGTTGAAGATGCATCCTTCTCTCACGCAGAAAAGAATGCCCTGGATGAACTTAGGGACAAGATTTCGGATTTTGTCACAGCGCGAACACCAACAGCTGCCAATAGGTACCCTAATGGAGATTTTACGCGGACAGAAATAGACGAGTTCTTGTCGCTTGCTCAGGCTGCTCATTCCGCCTTCGGGGGCAGTGACACCGACACTCTTCCTATTGACGCCGATGTACCGCGCGCCTTTACAGGCGATCAACTCCTGCGCAGCGTGGAAGCCAACGCCGAGTTATTGAATGTCTCTGAGTACGTCGAGACCATGTTGATGCGTATCCGAACAATCCTCTCGGACAGCCGCATGAAGAACATCACCAGCGGTTCGGAGGATACCACTCTAGATGGATGGCTAACTAATTATATCGGCGACAACCAAGCCTCCAACGGCTCGGTTACGGTGATCGACCTCTCACTGGTCCCGGCAGAAGTGGTGCACATCATCACTGCCGTGATTGCCCGTATGACACTGGAAGCCTTACAGCGTTACCGCAGGATGAATCATGGCAAGACCTTGCCAACCGCGCTGGTCATGGAAGAAGCCCACACCTTTATTCGGCGTTACACGGACGATGCGGAAAACCAGAATTCTGCCGCTATCTGTTGCCAAGTCTTTGAGAAGATCGCCCGTGAGGGACGCAAGTTCGGCTTAGGACTTGTTTTGTCGTCCCAGCGCCCCAGTGAGCTTTCGCCTACGGTGTTATCCCAGTGCAATAGCTACCTGCTCCATCGCATCAGCAATGACCGGGATCAGGAACTGGTACACAGGCTCGTGCCAGACAATCTGCGCGGCCTGTTACGTGACCTCCCATCTTTGCCTTCGCAGCACGCCATTTTGCTGGGCTGGGCATCAGAGCTGCCTGTGCTCGTGAAGATGAATAGTTTGCGAGAAGAGCAGCGACCGAAGTCAGATGACCCGGACTTCTGGGCAGTTTGGTCCGGAGAGGGCTTAGAGAAGGATAATAATGGCCAGCCTATCGAAAGGTCAGTTGACTGGCAGGCTATAGCAGCAGATTGGCAACAGACACAACCAAACCAAACAGAAGAAGACACCGATGACTTGATCGGAGATGCCGGAGGGGATGACGATGACATCCCGTTCTGAAGTGGGTCAGCATCAAGTCGTAAAGCTGAATTACGAACTAAACGAATCACCCCGCTGATTCCAGATCAGCGGTAAGAGGATAGAGAATGGACAAACTGAAAATGCACTCCCTGGACCTTACGCAAGACAATATTGCCCGTATCCGCGAGCTGTTTCCCGGCTGCGTGACCGAGGCCCAGGGCGACGACGGTCAGTTAAGGCTTGCGGTCGATTTCGACCAGCTGCGGCAGGAGCTGTCCGAGTTCATCGTGGAAGGCCCGCAGGAGCGTTACCACCTCAACTGGCCAGGCAAGCGGGAAGCCCTGCTCACAGCCAACGCGCCCATCGTCAAGACCCTGCGCCCCTGCCGGGAAGAGAGCGTGGATTTCGACACCACGAAGAACCTGTTTATCGAGGGTGATAATCTGGAAGCCTTGAAGCTGCTCCAGGAGACCTACCTTGGCAAGATCAAGATGATCTATATCGACCCGCCATACAACACGGGTAACGACTTCATTTATGAGGATGACTACTCAGAGAATACGGATGAGTTTTTATCTCGATCAAACCAAAAGGATGCGGAAGGCAATCGGTTGGTGGCGAATACAGAGGCCAATGGGAGGTTCCATTCCGACTGGATATCGATGATTTTTTCTCGCCTGAAGTTGGCAAGAAACCTACTCAAGGAAGATGGATTAATATTTATTAGCATCGATGATGGCGAGGTTGCAAATCTACGAAAGTGTTGCGATGAAATTTTTGGTGAAAATAATTTCATTGCTCAGATTGCCTGGGAGAAGAGATACACCCGCTCAAACAATGCAAAGCGGTTCTATTCTTTAAAAGACACCATCTTGGTCTTTAGAAAGTCCGAACTACTTGCCGTAATCAAAGAACCGCGAACAGATAAGGCGGACTCAAGCTATCGCAACCCAGACAACGACCCTAAAGGTCCATGGACTACATCCTCATATGTAAATCCTGCAACAAAAGAGGCTCGTCCCAATCTGGTGTATGGCATAGCGAATCCTTTTACAGGAGAAATGGTAAACCACCCCACTCACGCATGGAAGTTCGGGCTTACAGAGCACAAGGCACATGTGGAAGATAAACGGCTGTGGTGGGGCAATGACGGTGGTGCAGAATTTCCTCGCTTGAAGATTTACTTGTCTGAGCAAACGGAGGGAATGGTTCCTATAGATGTGTGGGATTACAAATCGTCAGGAACAACTGATGAGGGTGGGGCCGAAATTAAAGAGCTTTTTGGCGCAGCAGTTTTCGACACCCCAAAGCCAACAAAACTTTTGAGACGCATGCTAGGGATTGCAACAGAAGTCTCTGAAAATGACATTGTTCTCGATTTCTTTGCTGGATCAAGCAGTAGTGCTGCAGCCGTCATTCTGCAGAACGCCGAGGATGGAGGAAATCGCAGAACGATATCAGTTCAGATTGGTGAGCCTTGTGCAAAAGGATCTATTGCTGATAAGGAAGGATTCACTTCAATTTCGGAGATTTCAAAAGAGCGTATCCGCCGAGCAGGTAAAAAGATTCTGGAAGGAAAGTGCCACGAGAAATGGAATAAAGATATCGGCTTCCGCGTGCTGAAAGTCGACTCATCGAATATGACCGACGTCTATTACACGCCGGATGCCATCGACCAGGCCCAGGTCGACGCCTTTGTTGACAACATCAAGCCGGACCGCAAACCCGAAGACCTACTCTTCCAGGTATTGCTGGACTGGGGCGTGGATCTTTCACTGCCCATCCGAAAAGAGACCATCCAGGGCAAGACCGTCTTCTTTGTCAATGAGCCGCCCTACGATCTTGTCGCCTGCTTCGATACCGGCGTGAATGAGGACCTGGTCAAGGAGCTGGCCCGGTTTGAGCCGCTGCGGGTTGTGTTCCGCGACACCGGCTTTGTCTCCGACGCCGTTAAGATCAACGTGGAGCAGATCTTTAAGCAGATGTCTCCGGGCACTGAAGTGAAAGCGATTTAAGGGGCTATACGATGAAGTTAAAATTCAAAGTACAGCCCTATCAGACCAGCGCGGTGGAATCCGTGGTGGACTGTTTTGCCGGGCAGCTTAATACCGCAGGTTTCACCTATCGAATTGATCCGGGGATCAGCAAAGCCCAGAAAAAAGCCGCCGCTACCGGCCAAAAAGGGTTTGCCTACGAAGAGGAACAACAAACCGGCTTCAAGAACGCCGATCTCCAGCTGACCGATGCCCAGCTGCTGACCAATATCCATGCCGTACAGCGGCGGCAGAATCTGCCCTTGTCCGACAAACTGGTGTCAAGCGCCGGATGCAAGGTCAATCTTGACGTCGAGATGGAAACCGGGACCGGCAAGACCTACTGCTATGTCAAAACCTTCTTCGAGATGAACAAGCGGTACGGCTGGACCAAGTTCATCGTGGTGGTGCCCAGCATTGCCATCCGTGAGGGTGTACTCAAGTCACTGGAGATTACCGCCGAACACTTCACCGAGAGCTATGGCAAGAAAGCCCGCTTCTTTGCCTACAACTCCAGGCAGCTGCACCATCTGGAAAGCTTCTCTTCCGATGCGGGCATCAACGTCATGGTCATCAATATCCAGGCGTTCAACGCCACGGGAAAGGATAACCGCCGCATCTATGACGAGCTGGACGACTTCCAGTCGCGCAAGCCTATCGATGTGATCAGCAGCAACCGCCCCATCCTGATCCTGGATGAACCACAGAAGATGGAAGGCAAAAAGACGCTGGAGGCACTGGCCAAGTTCAAACCGCTGATGATCCTGCGCTATTCGGCCACCCACCGGACCACGCACAACAAGATCCACCGCCTCGACGCCCTGGATGCCTATAACCAGAAGTTGGTGAAGAAGATCGCGGTGCGCGGCATCGCAGTGAAAGGTCTGGCTGGCACCAACGCCTATCTCTACCTGGAATCCATCGAAATTTCCAAGAAGGCACCAGTTGCCCGAATTGAAATGGAAGTGCGCCAGGGTGGCGGGATCAAACGGATCGTCAAACGACTGGAACGCGGCAAGGATCTGTTCGTTGAATCAAATGAGCTGGACCAATATCGCGGCTTCGTCATCGCCCAGATCGACGCCAACAAGGACGAGGTGGAATTCACCAATGGCCATGTGCTGAGTGCTGGCGATGCAACCGGTGACATTACGGAAATGGCTATCCGGAGGATTCAGATCCGGGAGGCGATCAAGGCCCATCTTGAGAAAGAGCAGGTTCTCTTTGCTCAGGGCATCAAGGTGCTGTCCCTATTCTTCATCGATGAGGTGGTCAAATACCGAGACTATAGCCAAGCCGATGAGCAGGGTGAGTATGCCCGGATCTTTGAAGAAGAGTACGAACAGCTCAAAGCTGAATATCTCGGTGAACTGGCTCTCGACAACGAAGCCTATCGCAAATACCTGGCTGGCATTCATGTCGGCCGCACCCACAACGGTTATTTTTCTATCGATAAGAAAGGACGGATGGTGGATACCCTTAAAGCCGCCAAGTCTGAAAAAGAGCAGAGTACCGATGTCGATGCCTACGATCTGATCCTTAAAAAGAAAGAACAACTCTTGTCTTTTGATGAGCCAACCCGCTTTATCTTCTCCCACTCCGCCCTGCGGGAAGGCTGGGACAACCCCAATGTCTTCGTCATGTGCATGCTCAAGCACAGCGATAACACAATCTCGCGCCGCCAGGAGGTTGGCCGGGGATTGCGGATCAGCGTCAACCAGCACGGGGATCGCATGGACAACCCGGCAACGGTCCATGACGTGAATATCCTGACCGTAGTCGCCAGCGAGAGCTACAAGGATTTTGTCGGAAACCTTCAGCGCGAGATCAGCGACTCCCTTTCTGCACGCCCCCGTAAGGCGGACGAAGCCTACTTCACCGGGAAGGTCATTACCACGGAAACCGGTACGGTGGAAATTACCGCAGGTCTAGCCAAGCAAATATACAAGTACCTGCTCAAGAACGACTACACCGATGACGCGGATCAGGTTGCCGAAGCCTACCACGAGGCAAAAGCCAACGGGACCCTGGCGGAACTTCCGCCCGAGCTTGCCCCTCATGCCGAACAGATTTTCGGCCTGATCGACAGCGTCTTCAGCGAATCCCAGCTACCCGACATGGGGGATGACCGCAAGCCGAAGACCAATCCTCTGAATGCCAATTTTGAGAAAAAAGAGTTCAAGGCACTCTGGAGCTGGATCAATCAGAAAGCGGTCTACCGCGTCGAGTTCGATTCCAGTGAACTCATCCGAAACAGCATCCGGACTCTGGACAAAGAGCTGCGGGTGGCTCCATTGCAGTACACCATCCAAAGCGGCCTCCAGGGCGATCAGATCACCGATGCCCAGCTCAGAAGCGGTGATGGATTTGCGCTGACCAATACCTCGGTTGAAACCCATAATGCTTCAATCCATTCCATGGTCACCTATGACCTGCTCGGGAAAATCGCCGAAAACACCCAACTGACAAGAAAGACAATCGCTGAAGTTTTGAGCGGCGTTCAGGCGCCGGTGTTCAAGCAATTCAAGCAGAATCCGGAGCATTTCATCGCCGAGAGTTCACGGCTTATCAATGAGCAAAAAGCCACGATCATCATTGAGCGGCTAAGCTACGACAACATCGCCGAGACCCACGATATCGATATTTTCACCGCAGGCCAAAGCAAGCAGGACTTCACCAGAGCCAGCGAGAAGCTGAAGAACCACATCTACGATTATGTGATCACCGACTCCAAGGTTGAGCGGGAGTTTGTGAAAGAGCTGGACACCAGTACCGAGGTGGTCGTTTACGCAAAGCTCCCCCGAGGGTTCCTGATTCCGACCCCCGTCGGCGACTATAACCCGGACTGGGCCATTTCCTTCAAGGAAGGCTCGGTCAAGCACATCTATTTCGTCGCCGAGACCAAAGGCTCCATGTCCAGCATGGAATTGCGGGCCATCGAGCATACGAAAATCGAATGCGCCCGCAAGTTCTTCGCGGAGGTCAACCGCAAGATTGATCCGGAGAACGTGAAGTACGACGTGGTGACCAGTTATGGGAAGCTGATGGAGATTGTTGGGGCTGGAACGGTTTCATCCGGCGGAGGGGCTTGTTGATGAGCGGCGAGATAAAGAAGATTGATTCGATCAAAAATATGGCGGTCTTTCAGGACTTTCGATGGGCTTCATCCGTCAGGGATGGCGGCAATAACATCGCTGAGTTCAAAAAGATCAATATTCTTTATGGCCGCAATTATTCCGGTAAAACAACTTTATCACGGATTTTTAGAGCTCTCGAAACCGGTTCGATCTCCGATAAATATATCTCGCCTGAATTTGAGTTGTCTTTTGACGGCGGTAGTAATGCCACGCAAAACTCATTGAATAGCCATGGCCAAGTGGTTCGGGTTTTCAATGAAGATTTTGTCAGAGATAATCTGCGCTTCATCGTTGATGACGAACAGACCATCAATTCGTTCGCCATCTTGGGGGAAGATAATACCAAGTTTGAGGAAGAAATCGAAAAGCATGAAGCGGAACTCGGGAGCGAAGAGGATAGGTCAGGACTACTTGGTGACCTCCTCGGTGCTGAGGATAAATTCAAAGAAGCCCGAAAAGCCCATGACGATAAGTCGTCAGAATTGGAAGGAAAGTTACGTGACAAAGCCAATAAGGCAGGCACCGGAATTAAGCACAATAAATCCTTTGGAGATGCCAACTACAATGTGCCAAAAATAAAAACAGACATCACGACTGTTACCAAAGATACTTACTCCCCGCTTATTGATGAGCAGGTAGGCAAGTTTCATGACCTCCTCAGAGAAGAACCTAAACCGGAGATTCCGGAATCATCATCTTTTAATCTTCAATACTCTGTGATCGCATCAAAGGCTAAAGAGCTAATTGAAAAAAAGATTCAGGCTTCTGACCCAATTCAGGAATTGTTAAACGATGCGGCGTTGGCGACGTGGGTGAGGACTGGTCGGGGACATCATCAAGGGAAAAGAGATAAGTGCGCGTTTTGTGGTAGCGATCTTCCTCCAGATTTATGGGAAAAGCTGGACAAGCATTTTAATCAGGAGTCTGAAGAGCTTCGTCAAGCATTGGATAACCTGCTTGGATCGATTGAACGTGAGCGATCCCGAGTTCCTAATTTGCTGAAAATCAAGAATTCGGGTTTCTACTCTAATTTCACCACTGACTTGGATTCGCTGGTAGAACAATTGTCAACCCAATCAGCTTCTTATTGTGCAAGTCTGGACTCCATTAAAGAGCAGATTGAAAAACGAAAAGACGACATCTTTACTCCTCTCGAATTTGATGAGCCTGAATCCTTTGAGAATGCTTTGAATGCGGTTAGAGATTCGTTTGAACAAGTCAGGAACGAATCAAATCAGTTCACTGCTTCGCTGAGTGCCGATCAATCGGAAGCTCGCGCTGCTCTCCGCCTCCATGAAGTTCATACATTCATTAACGACATAAAATATGAAGGTGAATGCACAGCCATTGATACTTTAAACGCGGCAATGGGCAAAGCAGAGGAAGCTAAGAATACCGCAAAGGAAAAAGTCGATGCCAAGCGAGCAAAGATCAATGAGTTGAAGGCCCAGCTGAAAGATGAAAGTAAAGGAGCTGACCGTGTAAATGACTATTTGAACAATTTCTTTGGGCACCAGTCACTTTCACTCAAAGCCATTGAAGAAAACCCCGAGGATGCTTCATCGGGATACCGGTTTGAAGTAACTCGCAACGATAAGAAGGCATTCCACCTTAGTGAGGGAGAATGCAGTTTGATAGCTTTCTGTTACTTCATGGCAAAGCTTGAGGATATTGAGACTAAAGGTAATCAGCCAATTATCTGGATCGATGATCCCATTTCCAGTCTGGATGCAAACCATATCTTTTTTGTCTACAGCCTTATCAATGCTGCAATTGTGAAACCGAAAAACTTTTTGCAGCTATTTATCTCCACACACAATCTCGATTTCTTGAAATACCTAAAGAGAATTTCCAATGATTATAATGGTAAAGGCGATAAGCGGATAAAAATACGTGAGTTTTTTCTGGTGGAGCGTTCGGACGATTCAAGTCAAATATGTCTAATGCCCGGATACCTGAAAAACTATGTTACGGAGTTTAATTATTTATTCCATCAGATTTATAAGTGTGCAACCGCTGAGTCTATTGATGATGGAAATTATCACGAGTTCTATAACTTCGGGAATAATGCCAGAAAATTTTTGGAAATATACCTTTATTACAGATATCCCAATGGCGTTGATGGCGACGACAAGTTATTAAAGTTTTTTGGTGAAGATAGCATTCCGGCAATATTTACGGACCGAGTTAATAACGAGTATTCACATTTGTGTGGCGGATTTGAGCGTGGTGCTTCTCCAATAGAAGTTCCCGAAATGAAGACCGTTGCTCAGCAGATTATTTCGAAGATCAAGGATGATGCTGATCAGTATTCAGCTCTTCTTCAAAGTATCGGGGTAAAAGATGATCTGATCGAGAAGGACTTTAATAAGACGCAGGAGGCTCAATGAAAATCCTCCACACATCCGACTGGCATATCGGCCGAACTCTTTACGGCAGAAAACGCTATGAGGAGTTCGAGGTCTTTCTGACCTGGCTGGCGGAGACGATTCAGGATAATGCAATTGATGCCCTGCTGGTGGCAGGTGATGTCTTTGACACCAGCGCTCCGAGTAATCGCGCCCAAGAACTCTATTATCGGTTCCTGTGCCGGATGGCCGCCTCATCCTGTCGGCATGTTGTCGTGGTCGCGGGCAACCACGATTCACCGTCCTTTCTCAATGCTCCCAAGGAGCTGCTCAAGGCCCTTGATGTCCACGTGGTCGGTAGTAGCACGGAATCCCCAGAAGACGAAGTGCTGGTGCTCCGTAATGAGCAGGACGCTCCGGAATTGATTGTCTGTGCCGTGCCCTATCTCCGCGACAGGGATATCCGCGTGGCGGAAGCAGGTGAGAGTGTCGAGGACAAGGAGCGGAAGCTAATTGACGGCATCCGCAATCATTACACCGCCGTCGCTGCCTTGGCCGAGCAGAAGCGCGAGGAACTCGGTGCTGATATTCCCATCGTCGCCATGGGACATCTGTTCACCGCTGGCGGAAAAACCGTCGACGGTGATGGCGTGCGCGAACTCTATGTCGGCTCGTTAGCCCATGTGGCAGCCGGGATTTTCCCTACGAGTTTTGATTACCTGGCGCTTGGACACCTCCACGTCCCGCAAAAGGTGAACGGTTCCGAAACCATACGGTACAGCGGATCTCCTCTGCCCATGGGGTTCGGGGAGGCAAAACAGCAGAAGAGCGTTTGCCAGGTTACCTTTGATCAGATAGAGGGCCACAGCACGGCTGCATCCGTACAACTGATCGACGTGCCGGTGTTTCAGAAACTCGAGCGCGTCAAGGGAGACTGGGACGACATCTCAAACCGCATCCTCGAATTGTCGGCAATGGGCTCCCCAAATGAATCAGGAGTCTGGCTCGAAGTCATTTACGACGGCATTGAGGTCATTGGCGACCTGCGTGAGCGCCTGGAAGCTGCGATTTCCGGCACCCAAATGGAAATTCTCCGGATAAAGAACAACCGCATCATCGACCGCGTGCTGGGACAAATCCATGAAGAGGAAACACTCGACGATCTGAACGTGAACGACGTGTTCGAACGATGCCTCGCTGTCCATGACGTGCCCGAAGAGCAGCGGCCTGAGCTGCTTCGGGCCTATCAGGAAACGGTCTCGTCTCTCTATGAAGACGACGTGCAGGCGGAATAGAGAGGCTGTCCATGAGAATACTGCAGGTACGCTTCAAGAATCTGAACTCACTGGTCGGCGAATGGGAAATCGACCTGACGCACCCGGCCTTCGCCTCTGACGGCATTTTTGCAATCACCGGCCCCACCGGCGCGGGGAAGACCACGATCCTCGATGCCATTTGTCTCGCCCTTTACGGACGGACGCCTCGCCTGAACAAGGTCACCAAGAGCGGAAACGAAATCATGTCCCGCCAGACCGGTGAGTGCTTTGCCGAGGCGACCTTCGAAACCCAGGCCGGTCGCTACCGCTGTCACTGGAGCCAGCACCGGGCTCGCAAAAAACCGGATGGCGAGCTCCAGGCCCCGAAACACGAAATTGCCAATGCCGATTCCGGCGAGATCTTCGAATCCAAGATCAGAGGGGTAGCCGACCAGATCGAGTCGGCTACCGGCATGGATTTTGACCGTTTCACCCGGTCTATGCTGCTTGCCCAAGGTGGTTTCGATACGTTTCTCAAGGCTGAGGCGGATAAACGGGCTCCGATCCTGGAGCAGATAACGGGCACAGAGATCTACAGCCAGATATCCATCCGTGTCCATGAGCGCCAGCGCGAAGAGCGGGAAAAACTGAACCTGCTCCAGGCCGAAACGGCAGGAATCGTGATTCTTGAGCCGGAGCAAGAACAAGAGATTGGGCAGGCCCTCGAGACAAAACAGAAAGAAGAGACCGATCTTGCTGCCAAAACCGCCGACACCGGGAAGGCCATTGCCTGGCTCACCACCATTGATGGTCTGAAGAAGGAAATCGTCAACCTAGCCGATGAGGCGAACAAGCTGCAAAGCGATATCGAGGCTTTCAAACCGGATCATGAAAAGCTCAACCAGGCTTTGAGTGCCGCCTCACTGGATGGAGCATACGCAACGCTCACAGCCACCCGTAAACAACAGGCGGATGACAGAGCAGCATTGAAAGCTGAAGAAGAGGCTCTTCCTGGATTGGAATCCTCCGCCAAGGACCAGGCCGAGGCACTGAAATCGGCTGAGCAACAAACCACTCGGGCCAAAGAAGAGCTGAAAGCGGCCGCGCCTACATTGCAGAAGGTTCGCGCCCTTGATCAGAAACTTGCCGATCAGAAAAAAGCTGTTTCGGAAGGTGATGAGGGCTGTAAGAAGGATGCGGCAAAGATTGATGCAGACAAAAAAGCCCGGATCGAGGAGCAGGAAAAACGTTCCAAGGCTCATAAGGCGCTGGAACTTGTTGACGGTTACCTCAAGGAGCATGCACAGGATGAATGGTTAATCAGCGGTCTGGCTGGCGTTGAAGAACAGTTCGGCGGCCTGCTCTCTAAGCAAAAAGAAATCGTTCAAAAAGAGGCTGAGCAAGAAACGGCCACGACGGCTCTGGAACAGGCGACAAAGTCACTCGACGGCTGTCAGAAACAATCCGGCATTCGGAAGCAGGGGCTGGAGGAAACCTCAAAACAGATTCAGCAGGGCAAAGATGCATTGAGCCAGTTGCTGGGAGACCGCTTATTGCGAGAATACCGCACCGAGAAGGAAACCCTGCTGCGTGAAATGGCCTTCCTGTCGAAAATTGCGGAGCTTGAAGATCACCGGGTAAAACTGGAAGACGGCAAGCCTTGTCCACTCTGCGGCGCAACCGAACACCCCTTCGCGGAAGGGAATGTCCCTGTCCCCGATGAAACCGAACAGAAGATCGACGCCCTGACTAGGCTGATTAGCGAAGCCGAGGATCAGGAAGCCGCCATCAAGAAACTCGAAGCAGCAGAAAGCTTGGCCCGTAAAAACCTGACGGAGGCTGAAAAGCTGGAGTCGGCAGCGGCTCATGACAAGACGGCTGTCGAGAAAGCCCTTGGCGAGGTGAAGGACAGCTTGGAAAAATTCCAGGCTGATTTTGCCGAACGCCGTCAGGCCGTTACTACCAAGCTCCTGCCGTTTGGTATCGTGGACATCCCTGAAACGGACATTTCATCACTGATCGAAACCCTCAGAGTACGGCTGAAATCATGGCAAGCCCAGGTCAAGAAAAAGGCGGACATCGAGAAACAGATTGCCGACATCGATAGCGAGGTGAAGCGACTGGATGCGGTTATCGAAACCCAAAGCACCGCCTTGGCTGAAAAGCGGGAGCGCCTGGAGACCTTGAAAAAGGAACTCGCCACCGGAAGTGATGAGCGAAATACACTGTACGGCGACAAGAATCCCGACGAGGAGGAGCGCCACTTAAACAAGGCGGTATCTGACGCCGAAGGGGCCGAAAAGCAGGCCAGAGAACGGAACAATGAACTCCAACAAAAATGGAATACCGCGAAGGTCCATGTCGAATCTCTGAAGAAACGCATCGACCTACGAGAGCCGGAACTGAGAGGTCTGGAAACTGAATTCGCCGCAGCACTTGCGCCCGTGGGCCTTCCAAATGAAGAACGGTTCCTGGCGGCCAGACTGCCCTCTGAACGGAGGAGCGAGCTGACGGCCAAGGCCAAGGAACTGGATGAGCGTCAAACAGACCTGAAGGCCAGGCAAAAGGATCGCGAAACGCGCTTGGCCACGGAAATGGCCCGCAAGGTCACCGACAAACCTCTGGAAGAACTCGAACCCCAATTCAAGGAGCACGAGGAAGCCCTGAAAGAGCTGCGGGACATCATTGCCGGTCTCAAGCACAAGCTGAGCGAAAATACGGCCGCCAAAGAGCGGATAAAGGAGAAGCAAACGGCTATCGAGGTCCAGAAAAAAGAATGCCGAAGGTGGGAAAGTCTGCACGAATTGATCGGCTCTGCAGACGGTAAGAAGTACCGCAATTTTGCCCAGGGGCTGACCTTCGAAATGATGATTGGTCACGCCAACCGGCAACTGCAGAAAATGACCGACCGCTACTTGCTGACCCGTGATGACGATCAGCCCCTGGAACTCAATGTGGTTGACGACTACCAGGCGGGCGAGATTCGGTCCACGAAGAATCTTTCCGGCGGCGAGAGCTTTATCGTCAGTCTGTCGCTGGCGCTGGGGTTGTCCCACATGGCTAGCAAGAATGTCCGGGTGGATTCACTGTTCCTGGATGAAGGCTTCGGCACGCTGGACGAGGAAGCCCTCGACACCGCCCTGGAAACCCTCGCGGGTCTGCAGCAGGACGGCAAGCTAATTGGCGTAATATCGCACGTACCAGCCCTGAAGGAGCGAATCAGTACGCAGATCCAGGTGACGCCTCAAACTGGAGGCAGAAGTCAGATATCCGGGCCTGGATGCGGCAGGTTGAGCGCTGCAGAACCGGCCGTAGAAGCAGGTTAACTTGAGAATGTCAGACGATTTCAAAACAGCCAAAACCGCTCTCGCCAAGCTCCATCAGGATATGGAGGCCATCAACCGACTCGCCAGACCGTCCTACCTCGGTGTGATAGAGCAAATGGAGCGCACGCTGGAACCTATCCGTCGTCAGCATTTGGAGGTCAGTCGCGTTCTAGAAATGTCTGGAGCAGCGGCCCGGATGCAGGAGATCATCAGCGCCAATCAACATTGGCAGGAGTTAATAGAGCAGACCACTGCGGCAAGTCGTATTGCCGATAGCCTTGCAGCTCATCAATCCTGGCTTGAGCGTCTTGATTTCGTCCAACATGACTTCTCACACATTTCACAGCTGCAAGCATCCGCCAAGCTGGCCCTGTGTGATACATCCCTGCAACTTACAGCTACAGAACGGCTTATGGCAGGAGTCGACTTCGAGGTAATAAGGAATCGCTTTCAAATCGAGATGCCTGTCATTGCAGGGTTGGAGAGCTCAATAGCCCATGTGGCCTCCTCGTACGGGAGTTTGGCAGAGTCGTTGCGGGAGATCTCGGACATCACGCGCCTGCCTGCCTTCGTTTTGCCTGGGGCCACCCGTGAAATCTACACCACCAGCTTCGCGCTCGAGACCCTTCGTCCCTGGGATGAACGGGATGAGGAAGAAGTCGAAACGGAAATTCAGCTTGTCGCCGAAGCGGAGCTGGAAACATCGGGCTGCATTGCCCTCTTGCAGCAGGTAGATCCAGGGCTTGCACGGCCGTACATCGGCGCTCGGGATGCCTTGCATGATAAAAATGCCGACCGGGCAAGGCATATTCTGAGCTCGCTCAGAGAGCTGTGGAACCATCTACTCAGGCGATTGGCACCCGACGATCTCGTCGCCGCATGGATTCCGGGGGTACTCAATCAGAAGGACCTGCTACATGAAGGCAAGCCAACCCGTCGAGCCAGGGTACTTTATGTCTGCCGGGAGCTGAACAACGATCCGCTGACCGACTTCTTGATGCACGACACCCGGGCACTGGTGAAACTGATCGAGCTGTTCAACCGGGTTCACGAGTTGGAGACTGATTTGACCGACGAGCAGCTCAGGGCCATTCTCCTCAAGACCGATTCGTGGCTGATGTATATACTCCAAATTTCGGCTGGAAATTTTCACAAGTAAACAGGAGGCGACCATGCCAAAAAAATCCGGATCACACCATGTAGTCCCCAGCGCCAATGGCGGATGGGACGTCAAGAAGGACGGCGCGACCCGTAGCAGCGGCCACTTCGACAAGAAGCAAGATGCCGTCGATGCCGGGCGCAAGATCAGCCAGAATCAGGGTACCGAGTTCTACATCCACGGCAAGGACGGGAAGATCCAGAACAAGGACAGCCACGGAAACGATCCGTATCCACCCAAGGGCTGACGCAAGCAATCATGGCAGGGACTGGCCTCTGGTGTGGGGGTATTAGTTGTTAGTTGAATTGAACCTCGGCCTTGTATGATTATTTGAGCGTGCATGCTTCTCAAGTATCATTGGGATCACCCATATCGATCCGCCAGTCATCTTTGTCGTACAGACCGGCACCTGAATGGCCGTCTCTGAGTTCTGGCTGTTTCTCTTCGCCCATATCGGTCTGCTGGACGAGCCAAGCCGCTACCAGTAGAAACGCCATAAGCAAGGCCAGCCAGAATGCCATGTACAGCAATACTCCGAGCACGACGAGCTTTACGCTCCAGAACAACACCTTCCCCAGTTCTTCCGGTAGCCCCTTCTTCGCCAGCCATTGAATAGCTCGCGATTCCTGTCGCGTGAGACTGCGCCACGCAAGGCCCAGCCATCGGCCGGCGCGCTCGGTTTTCGTGATCGTCGGTGTCGCCTTCATCGCTTTTTCCTCTTGGAGGATTATCGCTTCTCCTTCTTCGACCAGTCGGATCGGCTTGCTGTCACGAGACTTTCCCAGTCATCCGGTGGGTTGCCTCGCTTGAGCATCTTTTCGAACACCGCGTAGGGGTCGGACTTGCTGCCGGATGACCGTAATGTCTGATCATCGTTGACCCAGGCAAACACGATGGTCTTCGACCTGGAGTCGTAGCGGAAGAACAGCCGGAAGCGCCTTCCGATCTTAGCTCGCCGCCAGTGCCGGTGCTCTGGCCCTAGCGTGTTGCCCTGCCGGTATTCATCTCGCCCTGGATCACTGGGCACGATCTCCAGGATCAACTGCGTCAGCGCCCTGAACAATTTGACGTTGGCGTTACTCTCGTAGCCTTTCGGGTCACTCCGCTGTGCACGCTCGGCGGCTGCGTGCAGCTTCTGCAATTGCTCCACGATGCAGTCATGGAACAACAGTATCCATCCATGGCGCTGCATCAAAGGGCTACTTCGCCTTCGATGTCCTCATTGATATCCACCGAGTGTTCCAGATTCGCCAGCATGGCCTGGGCAAGATCGTCCGGCAGGTTGCCAACGTGCTTACCCTGGCGGATGTCCTGCTCCAGCAATCCCAGGAAGGCACCGATGGCCGGGTCTTCATGTTTGGCGTCGGCACGGGTGACGATCACTTCGCCGCCGCGCAGTTCAAAGGACACCTTGCCCCCGGTGGTCACACCCAGGGCTTGTCGAATTGTCTTGGGCAAGGTGATCTGCCCTTTGGAAGTCAGGGTAGCTTGTTCATTGATGCCAGGCATGGTCGGGCTCCTGTCGGTGATACTCATGCCTATAGGGTAAGGATTATTCCTTACCTTGTCAATCCTGGCTTCCCCCGGTGTATTTTGCGGTCGCATGTCCCTCTCCTGTTGTTGCTGAAAGCACCGATGGTAGACAAGGTACAGCCAGCCTTCCGCAAACAATACGGAACCGCACGAATCCTATTTATTGTGGCTGGATACCATGGGCTAACTTATACCCTAGGGCTCATTAAGGGCCAAAGGGCTGGGAAGGGGCAAGGGAATGGTAGGAAGGGGAAAGGCTCTACCCGAAAAGGCCAAAAGGCCCCAGCCCGGTCACACTGTTCGGGGTTTCAGATGTTTTCCCTGTTCCAACGTAAAAGCGTCCGCCTGACCGCCGGCGAACCACAAGCCCCCGTCTCGGAGATGCCCAAAGGGCTGACGCGACCTGAGTCGGCCGCGTCTCTGCTGGCAACGCCTCGCCGGCGGAAACTGCTGGAACACATCTGGCAGCGGACGTCACTATCTCGTCGTCAATTCAACACTCTGTACCTGGCACCCCTGGAACGCTACGCGGAACTGGTCCAACAATTCCCGGCCTCTGAGGGGCATCACCACGCCTATCCTGGCGGAATGCTCGACCACAGCCTGGAAATCGTCGCCTATGCGCTCAAGTTGCGACAGTCCTACCTGCTGCCCGCCGGTACCACCCCGGAGACCCAGGCCGCCCAGGCGGAGGCCTGGACCGCGGCCACCGCCTATGCGGCGCTGCTGCACGACATTGGCAAAATCGCCGTCGACCTGCATGTGGAGCATACCGATGGCTCCCTCTGGCACCCCTGGCACGGTTCATTGCAGCGGCCATACCGGTTTCGTTATCGCAAGGACAGGGAGTACCGCCTGCACAGTGCCGCTACTGGACTCCTGTACACCCGGCTCCTCGATCGTGAAATCCTTGACTGGCTCAGCCAGTATCCCGATCTGTGGGCTGCCTTGCTGTATGTCCTGGCCGGGCAATATGAGCATGCCGGCACCCTCGGCGAGCTGGTAATACAGGCTGACCAGGCCTCGGTTGCCCAGGAACTCGGTGGCGACCCTGGCAAGGCGATCGCCGCGCCCAAACATACCCTGCAGCGGAAACTGCTGGATGGCCTGCGCTATCTGCTCAGGGAAGAGTTCAAACTTAACCAGCCCCAGGCCTCCGATGGCTGGCTGACTCAGGATGCCTTGTGGCTGGTGAGCAAGACCGTTTCCGACAAGCTGCGCGCCTATCTGCTGTCCCAGGGCATTGAAGGCATACCCTCCAACAACACTGCTCTGTTCAATATCATGCAGGACCACGGCATCGCACAGCCCACACCGGACGACAAAGCGATCTGGAAGGCGACCGTGACCAGCGATGGGGGCTGGTCGCACAGTTTCACGTTCCTGAAGCTATCACCGGCTGCAATTTGGGAAGCAGCCGACCGACCGCCTGCATTCACGGGGAACGTTGACGTCGATCAAGGGGAAGAGGATACGCCTGCACCCAGCGAAGGGAATGCCGGCCATCATGTGCCCGACGCCGATCTGGATCAGTCTGGGCCGACAGAATCAGTTATGGCAGACGATGGCGTAAACGCGCTGCTCAACCTACTGGATGACTCCTCGGCACCTACAACAGCCGACCCGCCGCAACCTCCAAAAGAAGAAGTCGTCGCTCCAGTGCCGGATGAGGAGCCAGAGCGGAGAAATGCCTCACCTTCCGGCGAACACTTCATGGAATGGCTGCGTCAGCGCATCCAGGCTCGAAAACTCATCATCAACGACGCCAAGGCGCTGGTACACACCGTAGACGGTACCGTGTATCTCGTCAGCCCGGGGGTGTTCCAGCGTTATGCCCAGGAGCATCCCCAGATAGCGAAGCTTGCCAAGACAGAGAAGCTCTCAGACTGGCAGTGGGCTCAGAAGAAGTTCGAAAAGTTGGGACTGCACCGCAAGCAAGACAATGGGCTGAACATCTGGACTTGCGAAGTCACCGGGCCACGCAAGTCGCGGCGGTTGCATGGCTACTTGTTGGCAGATGGCTCGGTGTTGTTCAACGAACCAATTCTAAATAATCCGTATTTGACGCTTTCGGTTGGCGAAGCTCAGTCCAACAGTGGTGCTACATAAAGCTTAGCCCGCTCTGCGAGCACGAGCACCAATCTTCTTGGATGTCGGCTTGGAAGCTGACTCAGATGTATTTACAGCCGCCTCTTCTGCTGCCGAAAGATAATCAGCCCATGCCTGCATCATTTCACGGCGCTGGGAGAGCAGGATTGCCTTATTGTAAGTTGCGCGCACCTTGTTGCTTTCGACGTGGGCTAGCTGGCGCTCAATGGCATCGGGACGGAAACCCTGCTCGTTGGCCCAAGTGGAAAAAGTGGTTCGCCAACAGTGGGGTGTTGTTCTCGGCCCCAGATTCATGTCACGCATGGCATACGACAATCTGTTGGGCGTCGTGAACCCCTTGCCGCTACGGTGAGGAAACAGATAGCGTCCACCTTCGGTAATTGGCCGAAGGTCTTCGATCACCTGGATTGCCTGATCAGAAAGAGGGCAGACGTGGTCGCGTCCGGCTTTCATCTTCTCCCCCGGTCGGCGCCATACTTGTTCCTCAAAATCAAACTCGTTCCACTCTGCATCGGCTGCTTCGCCGGGTCGGCAGGCAGTTAGTGCAATGAGTCGCAGACACAGGGCAGTTTCTGGGTAGCCACGGTAAGCCCGAAGCTCTCGATAGAAGGCGCGGGTCTGCTCGGCGGTCAAGACGGCCTTGCTTTGGCTGGGAGGTATCTTGAGCAGTCCGCGCAGCGTTGGTATCGGGTTGGCGTCGGCCAAGCCCCGTACGATTGCATACTCAAAAATTGCGTTCAGGTCGCCCTTCACATGAATCCCGGCCCAGGCACCGTGGGCTTTGCAGGCCTCCAGGACGGGACGTATCTCTTTGACTCCGATCTCACTGATTGGAATCTCGGCCAGCTTCGGTGCGAGGTATTTCCGGATACGGCTTTCCTTGGCGCGGTACGAGCCTGGCTTGTAGCTCGCTTTCACCTCAGCCAGATAAGCAGCCGAGACTTTGGCAAAAGAGCTTTCCATGGCTCGCTTGCGTTCTTCGAGTGTCTCGATATTGCGCCGCTTTATCTCTTGGCGGTCGTGCGATGGGTGAATGCCTTGCTTGACGAGCTGCCGTGCCGAGTCCCGCTCCGTTCGGGCATCTGATAGGCCTACATCAGGGTAGGGGCCGATAGCGTAAAGATTCTCCTTGCCATCAATGCGGTACTTCCAGCGCCAGAGCTTGCTGCCATTTGGTTTGACCAAGAGGAACAGGCCGCCGCCATCACTGAGCTTATACGAGCGTGATTCCGGCTTCGCCGCCCTGACTTTGAGTTCGGTAAGTAGATCCTTTGGCATTGGCACCTCCAGGATGGGGGGGGGTCGGTACCCCCAAAATTTTTGAGCAGTACCCCCAACTGTACCCCCAAAAATCCTGGAATGCAAAATCCAACAGTAGACGTCGGCGGCTCAGAAGACCCAGGCTTTTTCAATGTAAGCTGTTGATTTTACGTTATATGCTTAGTCTATGGGCGGCTACTAACGTCTACTGAGGTATAGGAGAAATGATCAGACGTTGAAGCGGAAGTGCATCACGTCGCCATCCTTGACGATGTATTCCTTACCTTCCAGACGCCATTTGCCGGCTTCCTTGGCACCGCTTTCGCCGTTGTACTGGATGAAGTCGTTATAGGCGACCACTTCGGCGCGGATGAAGCCTTTCTCAAAGTCAGTGTGAATCACGGCAGCCGCTTGCGGTGCGGTGGCGCCGATCTTCACGGTCCAGGCACGGACTTCCTTTACACCAGCGGTGAAGTAGGTCTGCAGGCCCAGCAGCTCGTAACCGGCGCGGATCACGCGGTTAAGGCCGGGTTCTTCCATGCCCATGGTTTCGAGGAACATCTGCTTTTCCTCGTCGTCATCCAGTTCGGCGATTTCCGCTTCGATCTTGTTGCAGACCGGTACGACTACGGCACCTTCTTCGGCGGCGATCTCGCGGACCACGTCCAGGTGCGGGTTATCCTCAAAGCCTTCTTCAGAGACGTTGGCGATGTACATTACCGGCTTGTTGGTCAGCAGGTGGAAGCCCTTGGCCAGCTGGCGTTCCTCCGGGCTGAGGTCCTTCAGCAGGGAGCGGGCGGGCTTGCCGTCTTCAAAGTGCGGGATCAGGTGTTCCAGCAGGGCTTTTTGTGCGATCGATTCCTTGTCGCCACCCTTGGCGTTGCGGGCAACGCGCTGCAGTTGTTTTTCACAGCTTTCCAGGTCGGCAAAGATCAGCTCGAGATCAATGGTTTCGATGTCGCGGCGCGGGTTGACGCTGTTGGATACGTGAATGACGTTCTCGTCTTCAAAGCAGCGCACGACGTGGGCGATGGCGTCGGTTTCGCGAATGTTGGCCAGGAACTTGTTGCCCAGACCTTCACCCTTGGATGCGCCTTCTACCAGGCCGGCGATGTCGACGAACTCCATGCTGGTGGGGATTACGCGCTCGGGTTTGACGATGGCGGCCAGGGCGTCCAGGCGGGCATCGGGCATAGGGACCACGCCGCTGTTCGGCTCGATGGTGCAGAAGGGGAAGTTCTCGGCGCCAATGCCGGCCTTGGTCAGGGCATTGAACAGAGTGGATTTGCCGACGTTGGGCAGGCCGACGATGCCGCAGTTAAAACCCATGGTGTTGTCCTCTGCCGATGGTTCGGCGCAATGAGATTCAGGCCTTGAAGCTGTGCAGGCGTTGCATGACGGCGGTCCAGTTGCCTTCGACCATGCCGGGCAGTTCGCCAATGGCTTCGTCGATGCAGGCATCCAGTGCGTCCTGCTCGGCGCGGGGCGCTCGCCCCAACACAAAGCCGGTCACCTGCGAACTGTGGCCGGGATGGCCGATACCCAGACGCAGGCGGTGAAATGCGTTGTTGTTGCCCAGTTTGGCGATGATGTCGCGCAAACCGTTGTGCCCGCCGTGCCCGCCACCCTTCTTGCACTTGACCACGCCCGGCGGCAAATCCAGCTCGTCGTGGGCAATCAGGATTTCTTCCGGTGCAATGCGATAGAAACTCGCTAGCGCGGCGACAGCCTGCCCGCTGCGGTTCATGTAGGTGGTGGGGATAATCAGGCGAACATCCTGACCGGCGACGCTGATGCGTGCAGTCAGGCCAAAAAACTTGCTCTCTGGTCGCAGACTGGCGTTGTGCCGTGCGGCCAGGCGCTCAACAAAAAGGGCGCCAGCGTTGTGGCGGGTCAGTTCGTATTCCGGACCGGGGTTTCCCAATCCTGCAATCAACTTGATTCCCTGCGTCACAACGGGCGCCCCTCTTCAGAAGTCGTACGGGAGATTACTCCGCGGACTCCTCGCCTTCGGCAGCCGGCGCGTCGTCAGCAGCGGCAACGCGAGCAGCGTGAACGTTGGCAACCGGCAGATCGTGGTCAGGACCCTGAGCCAGGAACGGGATGCTAACGCCTTTCGGCAGTTTCAGATCAGACAGGTGAACGATCTGGTTCAGATCAACGCCAGCCATGTCGACTTCGATGAACTCCGGCAGGTCTTTCGGCAGGCAGTTCACTTCAACTTCGGTCATGGTGTGGGAGATCACGCCACCGCTCTTCTTGACGCCAACGCAGCTGTCTTCGTTGATGAAGTGCAGCGGAACGTGGACGGTGACTTCGTGGCCAGCAACAACGCGCAGGAAGTCAGCGTGCATGATCAGCGGCTTGGCCGGGTGACGTTGCAGGGCTTTCAGCAGCACGTCTTCTTTCTTGCCGTCGATGGACAGCTTGATGACGTGGGAGTAGAAAGCTTCGTTTTCCAGTGCTTTTTTCAGTTCGCGAGCTTCCAGCGCGATGTTTTGCGGGGCCTTGTCGCCGCCGTAAACGATTGCCGGAACCAGATCAGCGTTACGACGCAGGCGGCGGCTCGCACCTTTCCCCAGGTCGTTACGCGCTTTCGCATTCAGAGAGAAGTCGACCATTGTAGTCTCCTTGCTAATTCACCCGGGCACTTGCGACCAGTGCATCGGGCGAAGGGTTGTGCCCTTGTTGGGCGTAAACCAGCGCCGGTTCCTTAACGGAACATGGCGCTGATGGATTCTTCGTTGCTGATGCGGCGCATGGCTTCGGCCACAATCGGGGCCATGTCCAGCTGGCGGATGCGCTCGCAGGCTTCGGCGGCCGGGGTCAGCGGGATGGTGTTGGTCACCACCAGCTCATCCAGCACCGAGCCGGTAATATTTTCGATGGCCTTGCCCGACAGGATCGGGTGTGTGCAGTAGGCATAGACCTGCGCAGCACCATGGTCTTTCAGGGCCTTGGCCGCGTGGCACAGGGTGCCGGCGGTATCGACCATGTCGTCGACCAGGACACAGGTGCGCCCTTCGACATCACCGATGATGTGCATCACTTCAGACTGGTTGGCCTTGGGGCGACGCTTGTCGATGATCGCCAGGTCAACTCCGAGGCTCTTGGCAACGGCACGGGCGCGAACGACACCACCGATGTCCGGCGACACAATCATCAGGTTTTCAAAACGCTGGTCCTGAATATCGTCGATCAGGACGGGCGAGCCGTAGATGTTGTCGACCGGGATATCGAAGAAGCCCTGGATCTGGTCAGCGTGCAGGTCAACGGTGAGCAGGCGGTCAACACCAACGGTGTCGAGCATGTCGGCGACGACCTTGGCGCTGATGGCAACACGGGCCGAGCGCGGGCGACGATCCTGACGGGCATAGCCGAAGTAAGGGACCACCGCCGTGACGCGCGACGCAGAAGAGCGACGCAGGGCATCAGCCATGACGACCAGTTCCATCAGGTTGTCGTTGGTTGGCGCGCAGGTGGGCTGAAGAATGAAGACGTCCTTGCCGCGTACATTTTCGTTCAGCTCGACGTTGACTTCACCGTCGCTGAAACGACCGACGGTAGCGTCGCCGAGCGGAATGTGCAGTTGACGCACGACGCGCCGTGCCAGATCGGGGTTGGCGTTCCCCGTGAAAACCATCATCTTGGACACGCAGCATTACCTTTTTGGGTAGCGGTCTTGGCGGAAGATTCAGGTCTGCGGGAATGCCGGGAGGCCTCAACCAGTCAGACATGAATCTGTTCTGTACGTGATTGCTGCCGGAGAGAAAAATGGCAGGGGCGGCTGGATTCGAACCAACGCATGGCAGGATCAAAACCTGCTGCCTTACCGCTTGGCGACGCCCCTGTATCTGTCCGGATGCACGGCTGCATCCGTCATGCTTGCTTTTGCAGTGCTCGGTGTAACGGTGAAACGTTACAACCTCGTGCTACAAAACTTCGCAGTGTGGCTGGCAACCGGGCGCGAACTTTATCAGCTTCGCATTCGTTTGGGAAGGCCCCAAACAAGCAACTGCCAGTCCCGGTCATCTTAGCCTCACAATATTTGTTTAGCAAGATCAACGTGTTACGAATTTCAGGGTAACGCGTTGTGACAACCGGCAAGCAGTCATTCCGACCACCGTGCTCACGGAAGGCCGCTAATGTAATGGGCGATGTATCGCGCGTCAACCTCTGGTCGGAAAAAATTTCTGCGGTACTGACGTGGCAGTCCGGCGTCACGACCAGAAACCAGGGTTCGTCCAGCTCCACTGGCGTCAGTTGTTCGCCGACGCCTTCGGCCCAGGCGGCCTTGCCGTGCACGAACACCGGCACGTCGGCGCCCAGGCGGATGCCGAGCTCGGCCAATTGCTCAAGCGACAGGCCGGTTTGCCATAGCTGGTTGAGGCCGAGCAGAGTGGTCGCCGCGTCGGAACTGCCACCGCCAATGCCGCCGCCCATCGGCAGCACTTTCTCCAGGCGTATGTCGGCGCCCAGCTGGCTGCCGCTGGCTTCGCGTAGCAGGCGCGCAGCACGCATGATCAGGTTGTCTTCGGCATCGACGCCGGGCAGATCGGTCAGCAGCTGCAGCTGGTCATCGTCGCGCCGGTTGAAATGCAGGGTGTCGCCATAGTCGAGAAACTGAAACAGGGTCTGCAGTTCGTGGTAACCGTTGGCGCGGCGACCGGTGATGTGCAAAAACAGGTTCAGTTTGGCGGGGGCGGGCAGGCTGAGTGTGGTGCTGTTCATTCGCTGAGACCGGGCTTCCATTCGGTGACGACCAGGGTTAGCAGCAGGTCGTGACCGGAAATCTGCAGGCGTTGTGGCAGTTCGACACCGTCGACCTGCTGGTAGCGGCTGTATTCTACGGTCCAGCCGCTTTGGCTGAGGCGGCCAAGGCGACTGTTGCTGTCCAGTTGCAGGTGGCTGGGCGAGTCCGGTGCCGGCAGGCCCCGGACCCACCAGAGCAGATGGTCGACTGGCAGACGCCAGCCAATCTGGTCTTCTACCAGCTGCTCGGCGGATTCTGCGGTCACCGGGGCACGCCCGGCGATCTCCAGTGTGGTTTGCTGGCGGTCACCCTGGATGCGCGTGGCGCCGCGGCCCAGTGGTCCGGACAGGCGGATATCGTAGTACTGCTGGCGCTGTAGCCAGAACAGGGTGCCGCTACCGGATTCCTGGGGGCTGCGAATGCCCAGCTTGCCCTGCAAGATCCAGCTGTCGATGGGTTCGACGGCGCTGCGATGGGTTTTCCAGGCGGCTTCGTCGCCGCCCAGTTCGAGTGTTTCGCGCTGATGCAGGCTGCTGCAGGCGGTCAGGGTCAGCAGCAGGCAGGCCAGCAGGATGCGGTGCAACAGGGGCATGGCTTATTCGGCTTCCAGGCGGTCGCGGGTGGCGGGGATCAATTGACTGTCGGGGCTGTGTTCCAGCGCCTCGCGCCAGATCTTGCGAGCTTCGCGTTCCTTGCCCTGGCGCCAGAGCACCTCGCCCAGGTGGGCGGCGACTTCCTGGTCAGGGTAGGCGGCGTAGGCGTCGCGCAGCAGGGCTTCGGCGCGGTCCAGGTCACCCAGGCGGTAGTAGACCCAGCCCAGACTGTCCTGAATGGCGGGGTCGCTGGGATCCAGGGCGGCGGCGCGTTTGATCAGGGCGAGCGCCTCGTCCAGGCGCTCGTTGCGATCGGCCAGGGTATAACCCAGCGCGTTCAGCGCCATGGCGTTGTCCGGCTCGCGGGCGATGATATTGCCCAGGTCCTCTTCCAGACCGCGTGGGTTGCCCAGCATCTCGTGCAGCATGGCGCGGCTATAGAGCAGATTGCTGTCGTTCGGGTAGGCCTGCAGGGCGGTGTTGGCCTGCTGGATGGCCAGCTCCGGGTGGTTCGGCAGCAGCGCTTCTATTTCGATCTGGAACAATGCCAGGCCGTGTTGCGGGTGCTGATCACGATCCTGTTGCAACTGTGCCTGCAGGGCGGCGATGCGGTCCTGCTCCAGCAACAGGCGCGCCATCTGCACGCGGGAGGTGAGTAGTTCGGTGCCGCTGTCGATACTCTGCCAGGTCAGCAGGGCGTCGTCGGGGCGGTCGGCGGCCAGGTAGGCATTGCCCAGGTGGTAGCGGGCGGTATTGTTGCCCGGTGCCAGCTGCAGGGTGTTCTGCAGATGAATGACGGCGTCGCTGGCCTGGCCCAGTTCCAGCTCAATCAGCCCCAGCGACAGCTGCAGGTCCGGTTCGTCCGGGTTGTCGCGGGCCAGCTTGGCGTACTGGGTGCGGGCGTCGGCAAAGTTGCCTTCACTGACCAGGGTGCGTGCCAGCATCAGGCGCAGGCGGGTGTCATCCGGAAAGCTCTCCAGCCCGCGATACAGAATCTCGGTGGCTTCCTCGATATCCTGTTCAGCCACCAGACGGCTGTGCAGGAGGATGGCGGGCGGCGCCTCGTCCGTATGCGGGTGCTCTTCCAGCAGGGCTAGTGCTTCGGCGTTGCGATTGGCCTGTTGCAATAGCAGGGCGCGGGCAAAGACCAGCTGGGTGTTGTCCGGGAAGCGGTCGTTCATGCGTTCGAGGCTGTCGAGCAAGGCGTTGCGTGTGGTCGCATCGGTGTCGGCTGCGGCCAGGGCAAGAAAATCGAAATGGGTTTCGCCATGCAGCTCCAGTGCGCGCTGCATCATATCCATGGCCTGCTCGTGGCGACCGGTGCGTGCCAGGTGAATGGCGGCTGAGCGCAGGGCTTCCGGGTCTTGCGGTGCGACCTCTACCCACAACCGTGCCATTTCCAGGGCGGCCGGCTCATTGCCGAGAAACTCGGCGACACGCAGGGCGCGTTCGCTGATGCCGGCGTCGCGCGTGCTGCGGGCCTGGCGCAGGTAGTTGTCCAGTGCCAGGTCAAAGCGGTTGCGCTGGCCGGCAATTTCGGCGCTCAGCAGCTCATAGAGCGTGTCCTGCTGAAAGCGACCATAGGTGACCGGGGTGTCGGCTGTGCTGTCGGTTTCACTGCTGGTCGGCGGCTTTGCTGGTGCGGCTGGCGCGTCCGGCTGGGACAGGCTGCTGCAGCCACTGAGCAGCAGGCCGGCTGCGAGCAGGGCGGGCAGGGTGGATGCGGAAAACACCTTCATAGAATAGGAAGTCTCATGCAAAACGGTTGGCCTGCCTTAGTGGAGCGCGCAAGCGCGGTACAGCAGGTGGCATCATGACACAGGCGTGCGGGCAAACCCAGCGGCTGCCAGCGGCCTGCGCGGCGTTCTGTCGCCATGCCCGGAGGCGCTGTTGGGCATCTGGCGATTGATTGGCTTGAACTAACATAGGACAATTGCACGTTTTTGGCAGCAGCTCCGTTCTCGCAATACGAGGCATCATGGGTTTTATTGCACTGGGCATCAATCATCGGACCGCAGGGGTGGAGGTGCGCGAGCGCGTATCCTTCTCGCCCGAACAGCTGCCCGATGCCCTGCAGCGCCTGCGCGCCGAAGCGGGCGCCGATGAAGTGGCCATCCTCTCCACCTGTAACCGCACCGAGCTGTATTGCGCTCAGGATCGGCTCGACGCCGAGCGGCTGGTGGAATGGGTCGCCCGCTTTCATGGTATGACCGCAGATGAGATTCGCCGTTCCAGTTACCTGCATCAGGACGCGGGCGCGGTGAATCACATGATGCGCGTCGCCGCCGGCCTCGACTCGCTGGTGCTGGGTGAGCCGCAGATTCTCGGCCAGATGAAGGATGCCTGGCAGGCCGCGCGCACCGCCGGCACGCTGGGACCCTATCTGGATCGGCTGTTTCAGAGCACCTTCAGCATGGCCAAGCAGGTGCGTACCGACACCGCGATTGGCGAAAACCCGGTCTCGGTGGCCTTTGCTGCGGTCAGCCTGGCACGCCAGATCTTTGCCGACCTGCGCCGCAGTACCGCCTTGCTGATCGGCGCGGGCGAGACCATCGGGCTGGTCGCACGGCACCTGTTCGAGCAGGGCGTGGGGCGTATTATCGTCGCCAACCGCACCTTGCAGCGCGCCGAGCTGTTAAGCGAGCCGCTGGGCGGTCAGGCCATCGTGTTGACCCAGATCCCGGACATTCTGGCCGAGTGTGATGTGGTCATCAGCTCCACCGCCAGCCCGCTACCGATCCTTGGCAAGGGCGCGGTGGAGCGTGCGCTCAAGCAGCGCCGGCACAAGCCGATGTTCATGGTTGATATCGCCGTACCCCGGGATATCGAGCCGGAGGTTGGTAGCCTGTCAGACGTCTATCTCTATACCGTCGATGACCTGCACGAGGTGATTGAGGAAAACCTGCGCTCGCGCCAGGGCGCGGCCGAGGCTGCCGAGCGTCTGATTGAACTGGGTACTGGCGATTTCATGCAGCGCCTGCGGGCGCTGGCGGCGGTGGATGTGCTGCGCAGCTACCGGCAAAAGGCCGAGCAGGCCCGCGATCAGGAACTGCAGAAGGCGCTGGCCAAGCTGCAGCGCGGCGCTGATCCGGCGCTGGTGATGGCCGAAATGGCACGCATGCTGACCAATAAATTGCTGCACGACCCCAGTGTGCAGCTCAAGCAGATGACGGCGCAGGGGCGGGTGGAAGCGCTGGCGCTGGCACAGGAACTCTTTGCCCTGGGCGACTCGGCGCCGGGCAACCGTAACAACTCCTCACAAGGCGACTCATGAAAGCATCCCTGTTGAACCGGCTGGACGCCCTCGGCGAGCGCTTCGAAGAATTGGCGGCGCTGCTCAGCGACGCCGAGGTAATCAGCGATCAGCCGCGTTTTCGCAGCTACTCCAAGGAGTACGCCGAGCTGGAAGGGACGGTCAAGTGCTATGCGCAGTGGCGCCGCGTGCAGGGTGATATCGAGGAGGCGCGCAGCCTGCTCAAGGATAGCGATCCGGACCTGCGGGCCATGGCCGAGGAAGACCTGGACGCCAATACGGCGCAGCTGGCCGAGCTGGAAGAAGAGCTGAACCGCCTGCTGTTGCCGAAAGACCCGAACGACGACCGCAACGTGTTTCTGGAAATTCGCGCCGGCACCGGCGGCGATGAGGCCGCCATTTTCTCCGGCGACCTGTTCCGCATGTACAGCCGCTATGCTGAGCGCCAGGGCTGGCGTGTCGAGGTGCTGTCGGAAAACCCCGGTGAGCATGGCGGCTACAAGGAAGTGATCGCCCGTGTCGAAGGCCAGTCTGTCTACGCCAAACTCAAGTTCGAGTCCGGTGCGCACCGCGTGCAACGGGTACCGGAGACCGAGTCCCAGGGCCGTATTCATACCTCTGCCTGCACCGTGGCGATCCTGCCCGAGATGGACGAGCAGGCCGACATCGAGATCAATCCGGCGGACCTGCGGGTGGACACCTACCGCGCCTCCGGCGCTGGTGGGCAGCACGTCAACAAGACCGATTCGGCGATTCGTCTGACCCACTTGCCCACCGGCATCGTGGTCGAATGTCAGGACGAGCGCTCGCAGCACAAGAACCGCGCCCGCGCCATGAGCCTGCTGCAGGCCAAGCTGGTCAATCAGCAACGCGAAGCGCAGGAGAAAGAGCTGTCCGATACCCGCCGCTCGCTGGTGGGGTCGGGCGATCGCTCCGAGCGCATCCGCACCTACAACTTCCCGCAGGGCCGGGTGACCGATCACCGCATCAACCTGACCCTCTACAGCCTGGATGAAGTCATTGCCGGCAACCTCGACAACGTCATCGAGCCGCTGCTACGCGAATATCAGGCCGATCAGCTGGCAGCGCTGGAGTCGGCATGACGCCAACCCTGGCCGAGCTGCTGGCCAGCGCCGAGTTGCCTGACTCGGACACCGCGCGGCTGGACGCCGAGCTGCTGCTGTGCCACGCCATCGGCAAACCCCGGTCCTATCTGCGTACCTGGCCTGAACGCCAGCCCGATGCGGAGCAGCTGCGTCATTTTGAACAGCTCATCAGGCAGCGCCGCAGCGGCGTGCCGGTGGCTTACCTGCTCGGCTCGCAAGGCTTCTGGAGCCTGCAGCTGGACGTCAGCGAAAGCACGCTGATTCCACGCCCGGACACCGAGCGTTTGGTTGAGGTGGCGCTGGAGCTGGGGCCGCAGGGGCCTGCCGAGATCCTGGATCTCGGCACCGGCACCGGTGCGATCGCGCTGGCGCTGGCGGTCGAGCGCCCTGACTGGCAGCTGACCGGGGTCGACCGGGTCGCCGAGGCTGTGGCGCTGGCGCGCGCTAATGCCGAGCGTCTGCAGATCGATAATGCCCATTTTGAGCCGAGCGACTGGTTCAGTGCGCTGGCCGGTCGGCAGTTTGACCTGATTGTGTCCAACCCGCCCTATATTGCGGCAGATGATCCACACCTGCAGCAGGGTGATGTGCGCTTTGAGCCTGGCAGTGCGCTGGTCAGTGGCGCTGACGGTCTGGATGATATTCGCCGGCTCGTGCAACAGGTGCCCGATCACCTGCAATCGGGTGGCTGGCTGCTGTTTGAGCATGGCTGGCAGCAGGCCCAAGCCGTCGCAGAGCTGCTGGGCCAGCGAGGCTTTGAGCAGGTTCAGAGTTGGCGTGATCTTGGTGGCCAGCAACGGGTAACCGGAGGGCAATGGCATGGATGATCAACAGCTGCTGCGCTACAGCAGACAGATTCTGTTGCCGCAGATTGATGTCGACGGCCAGCAGCGGCTGCTCGATAGCCGGGTGCTGATTGTCGGTGTCGGCGGACTTGGCTCGCCGGTCGCGCTGTATCTGGCCGCTGCCGGGGTGGGCGAACTGGTGCTCGCCGATCCGGATCAGGTCGATCTGACCAACCTGCAGCGGCAGATCATTCATCACGCAGCCGACATCGGCCGTGACAAGGTAGCCTCTGCCGCCGAACGGCTGGCTGCCATCAACCCGCAGGTTGGTTGTCGTCAGTTGCCGGTCGCGCTGGCGGACGATGCGCTGCTGACAGCCGTTGGCGAGGTTGATCTGGTGCTCGACTGCTCTGATAACTTTGCGACCCGGCATGCGGTCAACCGCGCCTGCGTGCAACTGGGTAAGCCACTGGTGTCGGGCGCCGCCATTCGTCTTGAAGGGCAGCTCAGCGTGTTTGATCCGCGCCGCGATGATAGCCCCTGCTATCAATGCCTATACGGTGATGGTGATGAGCAGGCGCTCAGCTGCAGCGAGGCCGGCGTGGTAGGGCCGCTGGTGGGCCTGGTCGGCAGCCTGCAGGCGCTGGAGGCGCTCAAGTTGTTGGTCGGGTTTGGTGAACCGCTGGTTGGGCGTCTGCTGCTGATTGATGCGCTGGACGGTCGTTTTCGCGAGCTGCGGGTGCGCCGTGACCCGGGCTGTGCCTGTTGTGGCGCGCGCGCATGAGTTGCCCTATCGGTGTCTTCGACTCAGGTGTGGGCGGCCTCTCGGTGTTACGTGAAATTCGCCGGCTGCTGCCAAGCGAAGACCTGCTGTATGTGGCTGACAGCGGCTATGTGCCCTACGGCGAAAAGTCTCCTGAGGTGATTCGTCAGCGCAGCAGACATATCGCCGAATTCCTCATTGCGCGGGGCGCCCGTTCGCTGGTGTTGGCCTGCAACACCGCTACGGTGGCTGCGGTCAATGATCTGCGCGGGATCTTCGATATGCCGATCGTCGGCATGGAACCAGCGGTGAAGCCGGCCGCACGGGCCACCCGCAATGGCAAGGTGGGTGTGCTGGCTACCACCGGGACGCTGCAAAGTGCGACCTTCGCTGCCCTGCTGGACCGCTTTGCCCGTGATGTGCAGGTGTTGGCCCAGCCCTGTCCGGGGCTGGTCGAATGTGTCGAGCGCGGTGATCTCGACGGCCCGGAGGTGACGATGCTGCTGCGCCAGTATGTTCAGCCGTTGCTGGCTGCCGGTTGCGATACGCTGATTCTGGGCTGTACGCACTACCCTTTCCTCAAGCCGCTGTTGGGGCCCATGCTGCCGCCCGATGTGCAGGTGGTGGATACCGGCGAAGCGGTTGCCCGCCAGGTGCAGGCGAGACTGACCGAGAGTGGCTTGCTGCGCGCCACGGGTACGGCGTCAGTGCGTTTCTGGACCAGTGGCGATCCGCAGCAGATGCGGGCCGTGCTACCCGTGCTCTGGGGCGATGAGGGGCCGGTTGCTGCACTGCCGGTGTAGAAATCGCAATGGGCAGGAAAAATTCCTGTTGGGAGAACTTTGCGTGAATTCGCGGTCTATCTAGCGTGATTTGTCGATAATTAAGGAAGAAGACGCATGAGACGTTCATTGATAATCGGAAGTATGCTGTCGATTATGGCCTGCAGTTCATCCGTATACGCCCTCGATGGTATTACCCTGGAAGGGGGGCATACCAACGAATCGACCGACACCTTGCGCCTGGGCCTGCAGTTCGATTTCGGCCGTACGCTGTGGCAAAGCGATGGCGGTGGCGCGGTAATCAGTGGCTATTGGGATGCCGGCTACACCCACTGGAGCGGGCTGGACGCCGAGAGTGTCACCCTGACCCCGGTGTTTACCCTGAGCTTTCCGGGTAATGGTGGCGTGACGCCCTTTATCGAAGGTGGTATCGGTGCCGCCGTGTTTACCGAAACCAACCTGGACAACCGTCGTGACTTGGGGTCCAAATTCCAGTTCGAGGACCGCATTGGCGCTGGTATGCGCTTCACCTCGGGGGCGGAAGTAGGGCTGCGCTACTACCACTATTCCAACGCCGGTATCAAACAACCCAACCAGGGTATCAACAAGGCCGCGCTCTACTACCGTCACCCGATCTGACGGCGGTCAGGATGCGTCCCCGCGGCGCTTGTTAGCCAGCTGCTGCATGCGATATTGCTCGCGGTAAAGGTGAGCAAAACCGTGCAGCACTGGCATGACCAAGGCCCAGATGCAGCCCAGTAGCACCAGGGTGGTGGTGGTACCCAGCGGCAAACCGACATCGGCCAGTCGGGCGCCGGCCAGGTAACTGAGCGGCCCGCCAACAGCGCCCAGTAGCACTGCCCGCCAGATGGGCTTGGCGGTCCAGCCCAGGCAGTGGTTCAGCGTGGTCCCCAGCAGCGCCCAGAGCACGGCCAGCCATAGCGGCACCAGCGTGTCCTGGTCGCGAAATTCCAATACGCCCAACTGCAGCAGGAAGGAGTCCAGCGCGGCGCCTGCCAGCATCACCGAGACCACCAGTTTGCCTTCGGCAGCCCAACTGCTGGTCCAGAAAAAATGCACCAGCAAGGCCGCCGCCGGCACCGCTAGCCAGTAGCTGTTGCCGCCCAGTACGCAGGCCAGCCAGCCGAGCTGGAACAGCACGGCATTGGCAATCAGTCGCCGGTCAGGCATGTCACTCCCCCAAGATGGTTTCTCCAGGGCGCGCATCAGGTTTGCCAAGCAGGATTTGCGCTGTGCCGATGCCGCGCTCGCGGAAGCCGCCCTCGCAGTAGCAGAGGTAGAACTCCCAGAGTCGGAAAAAGGCGTCATCATACCCGAGTTGCGCCAGCTCACCACGGTAGCGCTGCAGGTTGTGGTACCAGTGACGGAGCGTGCGGGCGTAGTGCAGGCCGATATCTTCCAGATGCAGCATGGCCAGATCGGTATGTCGCCGGGTCAGCTCGCCGATGATACTGACTGAGGGCAGGGAGCCGCCGGGGAAGATATAGCGCTGGATGAAGTCTACGCTGCGACGTGCCTGTTCGTAGCGTTGGTCGCGGATGGTGATGGCCTGCAGGAGCATGAGGCCATCGGGTTTGAGCAAGGCGGCGCAGGCCTTGAAATAGGTAGCAAAGTAGGCGTGCCCTACGGCCTCGACCATCTCGATAGATACCAGCTTGTCGTATTGGCCTTCCAGTTCGCGGTAGTCTTTGAGCAGCAAAGTGATGCGGTCCTGCAGGCCGGCTTGCGCAATACGCTCCTCGGCCAGCCGGTATTGTTCCTGCGACAAGGTGGTCGTGGTCACCCTACAGCCATAATGCTGGGCGGCATAGATGGCCATGCTGCCCCAGCCGGTGCCAATTTCCAGCAGGTGATCGTCGGCAGTCAGTTCCAGCTTGCGGCAGATGCGTTCCAGCTTGTTCAGCTGGGCGGCGTGCAGGTCGTCGCTGCCGGGCGCAAAGATCGCCGCCGAGTACATCATGCTGGGGTCCAGCAAACGTTCGAACAGGTCGTTGCCAAGATCATAGTGCGCGCTGATATTGCGCCGTGACCCCTTCAGGCTGTTGCGGTTGAGACGATGCAGCCACTGCAGCGCCGGCTGCCCGAGCCGTGCCAGGCCGGTTTCCATGGCGTCGAGCACATCCAGGTTGCGCACAAACAGGCGGGTTACCGCGGTCAGGTCTGGCGTGCTCCACATGCCCTGAAAGTAGGCCTCGCCGGCACCGACACTGCCATTGCAGGCAATCTGCCCCCAGGCGGCCGGATCGTGCAGGCGAATGTCGGCGTGCAGGCCATCGTGATCGGGCTGGCCAAAGTCCAGGGTTTCGCCCTCCAGGTGCAGTCGCAGGGTGCCGCGCTGCAACAGCCTCAGGCGAGACAGCACGGCCTGGCGGCACAGGCGTTGCAGCCAGCCCTCGCGTTCTTGCGCGGTGCTGCAGGTGAGTTCAGGTCTGCTCGGTTTCATGTCCGGACTCCTTGCGCGAATGCGCTGCCACCGACTGCGCGGCGGGCGCATGGTCAAACAACGGTATGCCTTTGAGCAGCAGACGCAGGGCCTGCCAGTAGATGCCGCTGACGGTACGCAGCACCATGAAGGGGAAGCGAACTGTCTCCCGGCGCAGTAGCGCCGGGCTGAGCGGCTGGCGCTGCAGGCCCATGCTGGCGTCGAACAGCCGCTGGCCGTCCTGATGGTGCTCGATGCGCACCTGCAGGCGCTCGGCCGGCGTACTGAAGTGCATCTGGTACTCGGCGTCGCAGGGTAAAAAGGGTGAAACGTGAAAGCGCTTGGCCAGGCTGAAGTGCTGGCGCGGCTGCTCGGGGTCGGTTTCCAGCAGGTAGCTGAAGCGTTCACCCCAGGGGGTATTGGTGACTTCGCAGATGATCGCTCGCAGTTTCCCGCTCCGGTCATGGCAATAAAAGAACGAAACCGGGTTAAACAGCATGCCGAAGCTGCGAATTTGCGTCAGCAGGCGGACCGGGCCGTCTAGCGTCAGGCCCAACTGCTCGCGCACCAGGCGCTGGGCGCAGGCTTTCAGGTTTTCCTCTGGCTGGCGCTCGGTACGCAGGTAGTCATTCTCGACAAAACGCATCGGCGACCACCAGCGACCGCTCCACAGTGCACTCAGGCCGAATACCTCGGGTTGCTCATCCAGATCGAGCAGTAGCAAGGTGATCCGGTAGCGGAACTGATGCCCGCGCGGCTGATGCCGCCGGTGCTGCAGTTGGCCGCTGTAGAGTGCGCTGGCAAGGGGCATCAGAGGCGCTCTCCGAAGTGGGCTGCCACGCGCAGGGCGCTGACCACCCCGTCTTCATGGAAACCGTTGGCCCACCAGGCGCCGCAGAAAAAGGTGTGCTGCTCGCCAAGCAGTGATTCCCATTGTTGCTGGGCAGCGCTCGCGGCCTGGCTGAACTGCGGGTGGGCGTAATTGAAGCGCGCCAGGATGCGCGCGGGATCAATCTGCTCGGTCTGGTTGAGGCTGACGCAGAAGGTTTCCGGCGCCTGTATGCCCTGCAGGATGTTCATGTTGTAGGTCAGCGCGGCGGGATTATGCGGATCGCCACCGAGCCGGTAGTTCCAGCTGGCCCAGGCCAGTCGCCGGCTTGGCAACAGACTGGTGTCGGTATGCAGGACCACGTCGTTGTCGGCGTAGCGAATGGCGCCAAGAATGGCCTGCTCTGCGTCGCTGGGTTGCTCCAGCAGGTTCAGCGCCTGGTCGCTGTGACAGGCGAGTATCACCCGATCAAAGCGCTCCTCGCCCTGCCGACTGATGATGCTGACGCCCTGAGCATCGCGGCGAATGCGCTGGACCGGGCAGTTCAGGCGTATGTTGCGGGCGAAGGGCGCGGTCAGCGCCGGAACGTAGCTGCGCGAGCCGCCCTGGATAACCCGCCACTGTGGCCGATTGCTGACCGACAGCAGTCCGTGGTTGTGAAAGAAGCGGACAAAGAAGGCCAGCGGAAAGTCCAGCATGTCGCGCAGGGACATCGACCAGATGGCTGATCCCATAGGCACGATGTAATGGTCGATAAAGCAGCGGCTGTAGCGGCGCTCGCGCAGGTAGTCGCCAAGGGTGGTCTGGGTGTTGGCTTCCGGCTTTTCCAGATCGGTCAGGGCTTCGCGGTTGAAGCGCAGGATATCGAACAGCATGCGCAAAAAACTGGGCGACAGCAGGTTGCTGCGTTGGGCAAACAGGCTGTTGAGGTTGTTGCCGTTGTATTCCAGACCGCTGGCCGGTTCGCACACCGAGAAGCTCATCTCGGTGGGCTGCGAGGCCACGCCGAGTTTGTCGAGCAGGCGAATGAAATTGGGGTAGGTCCAATCATTGAACACAATAAACCCGGTGTCGATGGCGTAGCGCTGCTGCGCCACCTCGACATCGACGGTATGGGTGTGCCCGCCGACCCAGTCATTGGCTTCGAACACGGTAATTTCGTGGCGACGCGACAGCAGGTGCGCCGCCACCAGGCCGGCAATACCGCTGCCGACAACAGCAATACGCATCAGTTGAGCTCCTGTCGTGCGCCGACTTCAGGTTTGCGACGGCGACGGGTCAAGGCCACGCGTATCCCGGCCGGCAGTGCAGCGATCAGGCGCAATACGCTGATGAAACGTCCGGGGAAGCGGATCTCCCGCTGGCCGCGCTCCAGCCCGCGCAGTATGAGGCGGGCGGCTTCTTCTGCACTGACGCGCATCGGCATGGCGAAGTCGTTTTTGGCGGTCAACGGGGTGTCGACAAAGCCGGGGCTGACCAGGGTGACCGCCACGCCTTCTTCGGCCAGGTCCAGCTCCAGCGACTGCATCAGGTAGCGCACGGCGGCCTTGGAGGCACCATAGGCTTCGGCGCGTGGCAGCGGCAGATAGGTCACGCTGCTGCCCACCGCCGCCAGACGCGGCGCGCTGCTGCGTCGGAGCAACGGCAGGGCTGCCTCGATGCAGTTGGCGGTGCCCTGCACGTTTACTTGCATGACCCGGCCCAGCAGGGCAGCGGAGAAGTGCGGCAGTTCCATGTACTCGCAGGTGCCAGCGTTAAGAATAGCCCAGTCCAGGCCGCCCCAGGCGGTATCGATACGCTCTGCTGCCTCGCGCACGGCGTGGATATCGGTGAGGTCGGCGGTGACCACCAGGACTTGATCGGGGTAGCGTTCGGCCAGTGCCAGCAGGGGTTCGCGGCGGCGCGCGGTCATGGCTACCCGGTGGCCCTGTGCGGCCAGTTGCTCAGCCAGTGCCAGGCCGATACCGCTGGAGGCGCCGGTTAACCAGATTCTACGTTGATGGTTCATGTCAGTCGTCTCTTGAGTAAGCGTATGACGCTGCCGAGCAGCGGTATGTGTTCGTACAGCAGGGCGCCCGCGTCGTAGTGATCCCGGTGTCGGTACACCTTGGCGTCGCGGAACCACACCTGGCTTACGCCCGGAACGCTGACTTCGCGTCCGCCGGCCAGTCGGGGGTGGCGGTAGTACAGGGTCCAGCACAGCAGCGCCTGCTCGTCATCCACCGGCGAGCATTGGCCGAATTCAAAGCGTACGCTGTTCAGATTGCTGTAAAGGTTGCTGCAATAAGCCTCCAGCGCAGGCAGACCATGCACCTGATGCAGCGGGTCGGTGAACTGCACCTCGGGGTGGTACAGCTCGGCCAGGCGTTCGAGGTTGTCGCGATTGAGACTGGCGAAGCCCTGGGCGAAGGCATCGATCTGCTGTTGACTGATCATGCGGTTTCTCCTGCTTCGCGGAAGGCGTCGATGGCCCGTTGACGGCTGCTGCGCAGGTCAACAATAGGGGCAGGGTAGGCAGGCCTGTCGGCAAACAGGTCGGCCTGGGGCGGCAGATGAATGTCGCGCGCAGGCAGCCCGGCCAGTTCCGGCAGCCATTGGCGAATGAAGCTGCCGTCCGGGTCGCATTTCTCGGACTGACTGACCGGATTGAATACGCGGAAGTAGGGCGCGGCATCGGTGCCGGTCGAGGCGCTCCACTGCCAGCCGCCGTTGTTGGCTGCGAGGTCGCCGTCGATCAGGTGCTGCATGAACCAGCGCTCGCCTTCGCGCCAGTCGATCAGCAGGTTTTTGGTCAGGAACATGGCGCTGACCATGCGCAACCGGTTATGCATCCAGCCGGTCGCCAGCAGCTGGCGCATGGCGGCATCGACCAGCGGGATACCCGTGCGGCCCTCTTTCCAGGCGGCCAGGCCCTTGGGGTCGTTGCGCCAGCGCACCGACTCGGTTTCCGGGCGGAAGGCACGGTGCCGGGAAACACGCGGATAGCAGACCAGAATGTGCTTGTAGAACTCGCGCCAGAGTAGCTCGTTGATCCAGCTCACGGCGCCGGGGTTGCCGCCGTCAAATTCGCCCTGGTTGACGCGTAGCGCTGCGTGCAGGCATTGGCGGGGCGAGAGTACGCCGGCAGCAAGATAGGCCGACAGGCGGCTGGTGGCATCAAGGTCGGGGCGGTCGCGGTCCTCGGCGTAGTCTTGCAGCAGTTCGGCGCAAAAGTGTTCCAGGCGTTCCAGAGCGGCCTCTTCACCGGCAGGCCATAGTGCCTGCTGGTCATCAGTTGGGCGCTCGAACGAGTCAAAGCCGGCCGCCGGCTGATCGCTCTCAATGGCATGCGGCGGCTGGCGCCTGGGCGCGGGCAGACAGTCCGGCAGACGTCGATGGAGGCTGGCATAGGCCTGTTTGCGAAACTGGCTGTACACCTTGTACATGGTGCCGTTCTGCGTCGTCAGGCTACCTGGCTCGAACAGCAGTTGGTCGGTATAGCGCTTGCAGTCCAGACCTGCGTCCTTGAAGGTCGCCGCAACGGCGGCGTCGCGGGCCTGCTCGTGCAGGCCGTATTCGTTGTTGAAGTGCAGGGCGCTGGCCTTCAGCTCCTGCGCCAGCTCGACGAGCAGCTCGGGGCAATCGTCCCAGGCCTCGGCTTGCAGCACGCGCAAGGCTATGTTGCGCTCAGCGAGCTGTGCTTGCAGCGCCACCAGGTTGCGGCGCCAGAAATCGATCTTGATCGGTGCGTCGTCGTGGGCGCGCCAGTCGTTCGGCGTGGTGATAAACACGGCCAGCACCTGGCCTTTCTGGCTGGCGTGCCAGAGTGCATGGTTGTCGTGCAGGCGCAGATCGCCACGCAGCCAGCACAGTTGCAGGGGGCTGCTCATGCGCGGTCTCCGGTGTGACGGCTGTAGTGACGGGTCAGGGTATTCATCGTTATATCGCGTTGCGCAGGCTGAGTTCAGGCGGATGCGGCTGCAGGTAAGCCTGTTGCAGCAGATAGGGATCGGGATGGCGCAGCAGATGGTGGCGCAGCAGAGTAACCGGCACGACCAGCGGCACGATCCCGCTGCGGTAGTGGTTGATCAGCTGCTGCAGCTCTTCTTTTTCCGGCGGGTTGAGTACTTTCTTGAAGTGCCCGGCGACGTGCTGTAGCACGTTGCTGTGTCCGCTTCGACTGGCGGGACGCCGCAGTGCGGCCATCAGTTCAGCGAAGTAGGCGTTGGCGGTGTCATGCAAGGCGGCGCCGCGCCCCGGGTTGGCCAGCATCTGCCCGATCTGACGGTAGCTGGGTGACTGATGTGCCATCAGCAGGTATTTGTGGCGCGCGTGAAAGGCGAGCAGGCGGCTGGCGCTGAGCCCGTCGCGCAGCAGTTGCTGCCAATCCGAGTAAACGATGACACGGTTGACGAAGTTTTCGCGCAGCACGGGATCGTTCAGGCGTCCCTCTTCCTCAACCGGCAGCAGCGGATTGGCCTGCATCAGCCGAGCGGCGAAGATGCCCCGGCCGGTGGCCGGTGCGGGATGCCCATTGGGCTCGTAAACCTTGACTCGCTCCATGCCGCAGCTGGGTGACTTTTGCATAAATATAAAGCCGCACAACTCTTCGCAGAGTACGGAGACATCGTCGGCGTATTGCTGCAGGGCGTCGGTCACGTCGAGGGTGTGATCCACGGTGCCGACCGCGCGAGGCGCTGCCGGGTCGCCGGCCAGCCGGATGGGCTTGCGCGGGGTGCCCAGGCCGATGGCGACTTCGGGGCAGAAGGGCCGCAACTCAAACAGGGTGCCCAGGTGGTCGGTGCACAGGCGCGAGTGCTTGTGGCCAGCGTTGAAACGTACCGGGTCACCCATCAGGCATTGGCTGATGCCGACGGGGATGCGTGCAGAATTGGCAGATCGCATGGCGTGTCTCCTGTACAGCTTGAATCGCTTTTGTACAAGGATAAGACTGATTTGGCTATTTTTGTATAAGTTTTTTCACCTTTCGTCTGTCAGCTGTAACCAGTTGTACTGATTTGGCGCTGCAAACCTGACTGCTCAGCGTTTGCCGAGCAGTACCTGGGCGGCCTCGCGACCGCTCAGCCAGGCGCCTTCAAGGCGGCCGGACTGGCACCAGTCACCGCAGGCGTACAGGTTTAGGTCGGGGGCCGCCAGTGCGCCCCATTCGCAGTCGTCCGCAGGCCGGGCATAGAGCCAGCGGTGGGCGTGCAGAAAACGGATGGCCGGCAGCGCGATGCCGAGCGCCTGTGCCAGGGCGTCGACCAACTGCTGCGCAACCTCCTGCGCTGGGGTGTCCAGATGATCGCTCGCCCACGCGGGCGTGGATTGCAGTACCCAGTTTGCCGCCTCACTGCGTCCGGGTTTGCTGTGGTTGGCACAAACCCAGTCGAGCGGGCCGCAGCGTACAAAGGCGGCGTCCAGCTCGACGGCCAGTGGCGCCTCAAAGCCGACCGAGACGGCCCAGCCCGGCTCCATTTGCGCCTGCTTGGCGGCATTGGCCAGCGCCGGGGCGGCCTCCAGCAAGGGCGCTGCCTGAGGGGCGGGGGTGGCAACGATAACCTGCTGGTAGGGACCATAGGTTTGCGCCTCGGTATCAACCAGCAGCCAGCCGCTCTCGACCCGCTGCAGTGCGGCAATGCGGGTGGCGCTGTGCAGCGGCATGTCGCCAAGCAGGCCGCGACTCAGTGCGGTCATGCGAGGTGTGCCGACATAGCGTGGCTGGTCATCGTCGGAGCGCTGCAGGCCCTGTTCATCGATGCGATACAGGCGCGGCTGCCAGCGGGTAATCCAGCCCTGTTCCTGCCAGTACTCGACGGCTGCGCGGAAGGCGCTGTGGCGAGCGGTAAAGTACTGGGTGCCGATATCAAACTCACCCTGTTCGGTGCGCTTGCTGCTCATTCGGCCACCGCTGCCCCGGCTCTTGTCGAAGATGTGGACACTAACGCCGGCTTCGTGCAGGTGACGGGCGGCACTGATGCCGGCGATGCCGGCGCCGATTACGGCTACGCTCATAATGTGATCTGGTCCTGTTCAGGTCGCTGTATGGGGCCGTTTTACCCCGGCGGAACAGGAAAAGCTATACATGGGCATGCTGTTTGTATAAAAATTTGTGCGTCGTCGGTGTCGCCGTTGTCTCGCATGTTGTCCATTTGGCAGTTTGGCGTGCCCGCGCTTGCCCCATGGGCTGTCAGGCCCTAGTGTGGCGGCTCGCAGTGCTGACGACAGGGAGTCCTTATGAATGTATTACTGACCGGCGGTACCGGTCTGATCGGGCGGCAACTGTGTCGCCAATTGGTAGCAGCAGGGCACCAGGTGGCGGTGTGGAGCCGCCGTCCGGGTGACGTTGCCAGCTTGTGCGGTGCACAGGTGCGCGGCGTCGCCAGCCTGGAGCAGCTGGATGATAGCCCGTTGGACGCGGTGATCAACCTGGCTGGCGCTCCCGTGGCGGACCGGCGCTGGAGCACTGAGCGCAAGGCACTGCTGTGGCAGAGCCGGGTGACCCTGACTGAGCAGCTGGTGCAGTGGCTTGGCCAGCGTGCACAGCGCCCCGAGGTACTGGTTACGGCGTCGGCGGTGGGTTGGTACGGTGACGGTGGCGATACGCCGCTGACCGAGACCAGCCCGGCGAAGGTAGAATACACCCACACCCTGTGCGATGCCTGGGAGGCGGCGGCGCGCCGCGCGGCATCTTACGGCATGCGGGTCTGTGTGTTGCGTATTGGTTTGGTGCTGGCGCCCGATGGCGGCTTTTTGCAGCGCATGCGTCTGCCTTTCAGCCTGGGGCTGGGCGGCCCGCTAGGGTCTGGGCGGCAGTACATGCCTTGGGTGCATCACAGTGATGTCGAGGCGCTGTTGCAATGGCTGATTGAGCGTCCTGACTGTCGCGGGGTGTATAACGGCACCGCGCCGACGCCGGTAACCAACCGGGAGTTCAGCCGTGCGTTGGGCAGGGCGCTTGGCCGGCCGGCGGTGTTGCCGGCCCCGGCACCTGTGCTGAAGCTGGCGCTGGGCGAGATGTCGCGGTTGTTGCTGACCGGGCAGCGCGCGTTGCCGGCCAAGGCGGAGCAGGAAGGCTTTGTGTTTCGTTACCCGCATCTTGAGACCGCACTGGCTCAAGTGCTGCAAAAGCAAAAATGATGGTTGTTGATCCGTTGGAGTGAGTGAATGTCTGAACGTGGGGTTTTGCTGGTCAATCTGGGCTCGCCAAAGAGTACCCAGGTGGCCGATGTGCGGCGCTATCTGAATCAGTTTCTGATGGACCCCTACGTGGTAGACCTGCCCTGGCCTGCGCGCCGGTTGCTGGTCAGCCTGATATTGCTCACGCGTCCCAAGGCCTCGGCGCATGCCTATGCCTCAATCTGGTGGGAGGACGGCTCGCCCTTGGTGGTGATCAGTCGCCGGGTGCAGCAGGCGTTGCAGCAACAGCTGGATATGCCGGTCGAACTGGCGATGCGTTATGGCGAGCCCTCCATCGAGCGGGGGCTGCTGGCACTGGCGGCGCGGCCGGGTGTGCGCGAGGTGCTGTTCATGCCGCAGTATCCGCAGCACGCCGACAGCACCATTACCACCTCGGTGCAGGAGGCGCAGCGGGTGATCAAGCAGCATGGTCTGGATATCCGCCTGAACGTGGTGCCGGCGTTTTATGATCGCCCCGACTATCTGGCCGCCCTGGCCGACAGCATGCGGCCCTATCTGGCGCAGGGCTTTGATCACCTGCTGCTGAGCTACCACGGCTTGCCCGAGCGTCACCTGCGCAAGGCCGATCCGACCGGTACTCACTGCCTGGCGTCCGGCGACTGCTGCGAACGTGCTTCCGCTGCTCACGCCACTTGTTATCGTGCGCACTGCAGCCACGTCAGCCGCGAACTGGCGGCCCGCCTGGAGCTGGCGCCACAGCAATGGTCAATGGCTTTTCAGTCCCGCCTGGGTCGTGACAAGTGGATTGAGCCCTATACCGAGACGCGGATCGACGAGCTGGCTGCGCAGGGCGTCAAGCGGCTGCTCGTTGCCTGCCCGGCATTTATGGCTGATTGCATCGAGACGCTGGAGGAAATTGGCGATCGCGCGCGCGAGCAGTTTGTCGCTGCCGGCGGAGAGGAGCTGGTGCTGATCCCCTGCCTGAATGACGACCCGCAATGGGTTCAGGTGCTCGCTGACTGGTGCCGGGAGACCCCGCGGCAGGCGTGAGCCTGCCGCATTGCCATCAACCGCGCTTGATCCACTGCGACAGGGCCAGATGCAGGCCCAGGGCGATCAGCACGCCGCCCATCATCCGATCGAACCAGTGCCCCATGCGATGAAAGCCGCGACGCACCGCATCGCGGCTGAACAGCAGGGCCACCAGGCAAAACCATGCGCCGGTCGCTACCGCCGTATAAACGCCATAGCCGGCTTGTACCAGTAGCGGGGTGTCGTGGCTGATGACCACGGTGAACAGCGACAGGAAGAACAGTGTCGCCTTGGGGTTCAGGCCATTGGTGATAAAGCCCTGACGAAACGCCTGCGCGGCACTCATGCTGTGCTGATTGCTGACCTGCTGGTCCGCCGCGGCCGGCTGGGCGCGCAACGCGCGAAAACCGATATAGAGCAGATAGGCGCCGGCGACCAGCTTCAGCAGATTGAACAGCCAGACCGACTGCGACACAATCAGGCCAATGCCCAGCAGCGAGTAGGTCACGTGCAGGAAAATGGCGCAGCCAACACCGACCGCGGTGTACAGGCCGGCGCGGTGCCCGGCGCTGACGCTGTTGCGAATGACCACGGCAAAATCCGGTCCGGGGCTGATCACCGCGAGCAGGTGGACCAGTGCCACCAGCGCAAATTCATTCCAATACATTGCAGGTCCTCCTGTGGGCGGACGATTATACTGCGCCGTCTCCCTGCAACATAGGTACAGCCAGCATGCAAGAAGGTCTCTCCACCGTTTTTCTCGATCGTGCCAGCCTCGACCAGGGCGACCTGGATCTGAGTGGGCTGGAAGGCACCGCGAGTGTCTTCACCAGTTATCCGCGCACGGCTGCCAGTGAGGTCAGCGAGCGGCTGCAGGGGCAGCAGGTGGTGGTTACCAACAAGGTGGTGATTGACCGTGCGCTGATGCAGGCAAACCCGCAGCTGAAGCTGATCCTGATTGCCGCAACCGGCACCAATAATGTCGACCTAGAGGCGGCGCGTGAGCAGGGCATCGTGGTGTGCAATTGCCAGGCCTACGGTACCCCGGCGGTGGCGCAGCACACGCTAATGCTGATGCTGGTGCTGATTACCCGGTTCGAGTCCTACCGTGAGGCCGTGCGCGGCGGCGCCTGGCAACGTAGCGAGCAGTTCTGCCTGCTGGATTATCCCATCGGCGAGCTGTCTGGCCGGACCCTGGGTATTCTTGGCTACGGCGAGCTGGGGCAAGCGGTCGCGCGGCTGGCCGAGGCCTTTGGCATGCGCGTACTGGTGGGCGCGTTGCCCGGGCGTGAGCGTGAAGGGCGCCCGGCACTCGAGCACTTTCTGCCAGCGATTGATGTACTCAGCCTGCACTGCCCGTTGACCGAGGCAACCCGGGATCTGATCGGCGCGCCCGAGCTGGCGCTGATGAAGCCGGGCAGCCTGGTGATCAATGCCGGTCGCGGTGGTCTGGTCAATGAGGCTGCGCTGGCGGCGGCGCTGCGCTCCGGGCACCTGGGCGGTGCGGCCTGTGATGTGCTGACGGTCGAGCCGCCGGTCGATGGCAATCCGCTGCTTGATGCTGATTTACCGAATCTGGTCATCACCCCGCACAGCGCCTGGGGCAGCCGCGAGGCGCGCCAGCGTATTGTCGAGCAACTGCGCGAAAACCTGTTGGGTTTTGCCGACGGCCAGATGCTTCGTCAGGTCGGCATCTGCTAACTCCCTCACACCTCCGTTGCCGCCCTCACCCAAAAGGGTGGTGGTTGCGCGGATGCCTCCTTTTACGGTGAACGACGTCATCGGATGACGTTCGCCGGCTAGCTGCAGTCCGGTTGATCCGCCACGGAATCAGGGCCTGCAGGCATTGCTGCGCAGGTCCATTGGCACAAGGACCTGCCCCATGCCGGCCAATCACTCGTCTGTCTGCGGCCCGCCGGCCCAGCGCGGATTTTCATTGCTCGAAGTGCTGGTGGCGCTGTTGCTGACCACCCTTGGGGTGTTCGGCGCCATCGGCTTGCAGCTCAATGCCCTGCGCTTCAGCGCCGATAGCGCCCACCGTGCCCAGGCGTTGCTGATGACCAATGACTTGCTTGAGCGCATGCGTGCCAACCGTGGTGCCTTGCCGCTGTATGCCATGACTGTCAGCGGAGAGTGTCCCGAACAGAGCGTGGAAAACCTGCCTGTGCTGCAACAGGATCGCGCTGATTTTGCCAGCGCCGTGACCTGCCAGCTGCCCGAAGGCGAAGCGCGGGTGACGGTCGAGCAGGGCGTGGCGCGGGTGCTGGTGCGCTGGTCACAGGCGCGGATCAGCGAGCAGGGAACGGCCCGCCTGCAGCTTGATGTGCGGATCGGAGCGCAGCCGTGAACGGCCGGCCGAGCGGCTTTGGCCTGGTCGAGCTGCTGGTTTCCATGGCGCTGGGACTGCTGTTGACCATGGCCCTGATGCAGACCTTGCTGGGTAGTCGCGACAGCCTGGTGCTGCTGCGGCACGGCAACCAGTTGCAGGAGGATGCGCGCTACCTGATGGGGCGGTTGGCGGCGGACTTGCGCGCGGCGGGCAGTGAGGGGTGTCTCAACCTGCAGCTTAGCCCGGGTATCGCGTTGCCAGCACCACTGGCCCAACCGGTCAGTTACCAGGGCGGTGTGCTGCAGATCGTTACCGCCTTACCGGTCCGAGTCCAGACCAATGCCCCCACCGGCTATCGTCCCGGCACCTTTGGCGCGCGCTGGCTGGTGGCTGGCAATTGCCGGAACCGTGTGACCATCGCCGAAGATGAGCTGCAAGTGCAGCCTGGTGACTGGCTGCTGGCGCTTCGTCAGCTCGAATACCGTCAGCAGGGCGACCGGGTGCAGGTGCGCCTCAATGGTAGCGGCAACTTTGAAACGCTGATCGAGCAGGTGGTGGATTTTCGCGTGCAGTTTGCCCTGGCCGCCAACGCAGATATGCCAGATGCCGGTGGCCGCTACCAGTCCACGCTCACGCCCGGGGAGCAGCCCCGTTTGCGCAGTGTGCGGGTGAGTCTGGCGCTCAGTGATAACCCGGGCAGTCCGCAGGCGGGACGCCTGCTCACCCAGCGTTTTACGCAGGTGACGCGCCTGCGCAATCGACCAGATCAATAAGGGAGTGATATGAGCAGGAGGCGTTCGTTCCGGCGGCAGCAAGGGGCTGCCTTGCTGATCAGCCTGGTATTTCTGCTGCTGATGGTGGTGGGGGCACACGCTGCTGTGCGCGGCGCCACCCATCAGCAACGTCAGGTTGCCAATCTGGTGCAGCGCCAACTCGGCTTTCAAGCTGCCGAAAGTGCACTGCGTACTCTGGAGGCACAGATCCGGGCACAGCAGCTGGCCCTGCCCGGGCAGGCCTGCAGCGGTGCTGATTGCAACCTGGCGGACGCCGGTTGGCAAAGCCTTGCCTCTGCCGCAGCCGGTGTGGCGGTTGTTTACAGAGTCGACTGGCTGGGCACCAGTGCGATACCTGCACAGTTGCAGCACAGTGGGCAGTCACAGGTTTACCGGCTTGTGGTGCGCACAGAAACCGGGCGTCGTCGCACCGAATTGGAGGCTATGTATGCACTGGCCTATCAGTAAGCTGGCAACCTTGCTGCTGAGTGCAGTGCCGACTGCTGCACTGGCGTTTCAGCCGATCAGCGGTCCGGTGAGCACGCGTAGCGCTGCACCGGCCAATGTGGTCCTGCTGCTGGATAACTCCTCGAGCATGGTGCTGAACAGTACAGGCGGGCGTACCCGTCTGGCGGTGATGCAGGAGGCTGCCAGCCAGCTGCTGCGCCAGCATCGCGACCTGCGATTTGGCCTGTTTGCTTTTAACCCGGCGTCGGGGACGGGCGCGCAGCGTGACACGGCCGGCGGGCGCTTGCTGGTGCCCGTCGACGGGATTGGCGATGACACTGCCGGGCGGCAGCATCTGCAGCGGCTGGAGCAGGCCATTACCAGCCTGAACCCCGCAGCGGGCAGTAATCCGGACCTGTATACCTGGACACCGCTAGCGGAAACCCACTATGAGATCAGCCGCTACCTGCGCGGCATGACTTCCTTCTACGACCCCGCCATACCGCGCTACCAGAGCCCGCTGCAGTGGCGTTGTCAGGCCAGCGCTGCGGTTGTGCTGACTGACGGGCTGCCAACCCATGACAGCACCTTTCCGGTCTCGGCCCAGCAGGAGCCGGCTGGCCAGAACCCCCACCTGCCGGGCAACTGGCACCTGCCAGACTGGGATGGCGACACCGCTGATGATGCGACCGGCGCCAGCCTGCAGGACCCGGGCAGTACCTTTTATCTGGACGATATGGCGGCCTTCGCCCGCGCGCTCGATCTGCGCCAGGGCGGCGCCGACGCAGCGGGCCAAAGTTGGGACGATCCGGCCTATCCACCGCAAAACCTGCGTAGCTACACCCTCGGGTTTGCCGTTGATGACCCGCGTTTGCGTGCCGCTGCGCAAGCCGGAGGTGGGCGCTACCTGAGCGTCGCCGACGCCAGCGGGTTGTCCGCTGCGCTGAGCCAGCTTGTGGGGGAGGTGGGAGCGCACAGCGGTTACGTATCGGCAGCAACCCTTGATGGCCAGACGTTGAGCGCTGGCCGCTTGCGTGTCCGCTTGCACTATCATGCCCGAGACTGGAGCGGCGAGCTGGAGCTGCTGGCGCTGGACAGCCGCGGAGCAGAGCAGGGCGTGATCTGGCGTAGCGACAGCCAGTTTGTACCCGGCGGGCTGCGCGGCCGATACCAGAGCTGGCGCCACGCCGATGCCTTGCAGCCAGCAGGTCCGGTGACCCTGCGCGGCGCCGGATTTGGCGCCCTGGCGGCCGTCCAGCAACAGCAGCTGCAGGCGATGGCCGCCGGGCTCGGCTTGCATGGTGCCAATGCCGGGCAACAGTTGCTCGACTGGGCCCGCGGTGTGCCGGTACCGGGGCTGCGCGAACGCGCCCGCCTGTTGGGGGATAGCGTGCGCAGCGCGCCTCGGCTTTTGATGGCCGGGGCGCCCTTGCAGAGCAGCCAGGAGGCGGCCTACCAGACCTATCTGCAGCAGCGCAGCGCCATGGGTGACCTCTTGCTGGTGGGCGCCAATGACGGTTTGCTGCACGTATTCGAGGCGGGCGGCCTGCATCGGTACGCCTATCTGCCTGCTGCCTTGCAGGGCAATCTGCAGCACTGGGCAGCTCCGGCCTACGGCGCAGGTTACGGGCATTACTCCGGAGTTGATGGCCAGATAGCGCTGGCTGATGCTCGCCTGTCAGCTGGTTGGAGTACCTTGGCAGCGGCGGGCTTGGGCGCCGGCGGCAAGGGGCTGTTTGCCGTGCGGCTATATGACCAGCGCGACGCCGCCAATGCACTGGGAGCGTTGTGGGAGGTAGATGCAGGGCAGCCGGGTTGGCAGGCGCTCGGCCACCTGTACGCCGCCCCGCACGTGTTTAACAAGGCCGGGCGGGCGCTGCTGATTACGGGTAACGGCTACGGCAGTGCTACGGGCGTAGCCAGCCTGCTTGTGCTGGATGCGGAAAGCGGCGAACTGCTCAGACAACTGGACCTGCCGTCCAGGGCGGGCACATCTGAGAGCAACGGATTGTCGGCATTGACCCTGCAGCGTGACGCCGGCGCAAACGTCGTGGCAGCCTATGCGGGTGATCTGCATGGACAGCTGTGGGGCTTTGATCTGAGCGCAGACGACCCGCAGCACTGGCAGGTGATCAACCGCAGCAGTCCGTTGTTTGTGGCGCCGCCCGGGCAACCGCTGACGGCCGCTCCTGTGCTGCATCTCGGCGCGCAAGCCAAGGCGCCACTGCTGCTGTTTGGCAGTGGTCGCCTGCTGGCCGATGGCGATGCGCAAAGTCGAGAGCAACAGGCATTCTATGCGCTGCGGTTGGCGCCCTCGGGACGCACCTTGAGCGTGGCGGATCTGACGCAGCGTCAGCTGCAACCAGGTGATACCGCCAGCACCCGGCAGGTGCAGGGCGCCGCGCTGGACTGGCAGCAGCAGGCGGGCTGGTATGTGCCGCTGCCGGTGCATTCGGTCAGCGCCGAACGGGTGGTCGAGGCGGCTACGGTCGTGGGTAGCCGGGTCCTGTTCAGCACGCTGATTCCGCGCCGCAGTGCCGCAGATCTGTGTCGCCATCAGAGCAGTGGCTGGCTGATATCGCTGGCGTTGGATACCGGCCTGGCGCCGCCCTTCGCCAGCCTGGACGGCAATGCCGATCTGCAGGTGACCGACGCAGATATCGGCGTGATCGGTATTGAGCTGGATATCGGCCTGCCCAGTCTGCCGCAGGTATTGCGCGCGGAGGCAGACCCGGAAGTGACGCTTCCCGGCTGCGAGAGCGAGCACTACCTGCTGCAGGGCAGTGAAGGCAGCGCGCTGCTGGCCGGTGGTGGGCGCTGCGTATTTGCGCGGATTCACTGGCGGCAATTGCGATGAAGCGCGCGTGCGGCTTTACCCTGCTGGAGCTGATGGTGGTGGTCGCGATCGTTGGCCTGCTGGCGGCCATTGCCTATCCCGGCTATCAGGAGCATGTACGCAAGGGGCAACGGGCTGAGGTCAGTGGCTTGGTACTGGATAATGCCCAGCGTCTGGAGCACCACTATGCCAGCACTGGCCGCTATGACGAGGGCACGGTCGAGGGGTTGTGGCTGCAGAGTCCGGCGCAGGGCACGGCGGTCTATCGGGTGAGCGCGGAGCGAGATCGGGAGCGCTTTGTACTGCGTGCCCAGGCGGTGAGCGGTGGACTGATGGACGGCGATGTGTGTGCTGAACTGACGCTTAACCAGCTTGGACAGCGCACGCCAGCAGACGCGCGCTGCTGGCGGCGCTGAGCCGACATTACTGATGGGGCAAGACGTTCTCGTCTTCGCCTTTGGGCAGGATCAGGTTGAGGACAATGGCGACCACGCCACACAGGCTGATGCCCTGCAGGCTGAAGCTGTCATTGCCGATTACCATGCCGCCGATGCCAAATACCAGGGTCACCGAGACGATGCAGAGATTGCGCGCCTGCGCCAGATCTACCTGATTGCGTACCAGGGTATTCAGACCCACCACGGCGATTGAACCGAACAGCAGGCAAAGAATGCCACCCATGACCGGTACCGGCATACCCAGCAGCACTGCACCGAACTTGTCGACAAAGGCCAGGCCGATGGCAAACACGGCCGCCCAGATCATCACATTGGGGTTGAAGTTGCGCGTCAGCATGACGGCGCCGGTGACTTCCGAGTAAGTGGTGTTGGGCGGGCCGCCCAGGAAGGCTGCCGCCGAGGTGGCGATGCCGTCACCCAGCAGGGTGTTCTGCAGGCCGGGCTTTTCCAGGTAGTTCTTGCCGGTGACGCCCCCAATGGCCAGCACGTCGCCAATGTGTTCGATGGCCGGCGCAATGGCGACCGGAATCATGAACAGAATCGCTGCCAGCTGGAACTCCGGCGCAACAAAGGCCGGCACTGCCAGCCAGGGGGATTCAGCCACCTGGCTGAAGTCGACCACACCCAGCAGCCAGGACAGCACATAACCCACCAGGACGCCGGCCAGAATCGGCACCAGACGGAACAGCCCCTTGGCAAAGACCGCGACCACAATAGTGGTGGTCAGCGACGCTGCAGCAATCAGAATCGCGGTGTTGTAGTCCACCAGTTGCTGGCTGCCGTCGCCGGACTTGCCCATCGCCATGTTGACGGCGGTGGAGGCCAGACCCAGGCCTATGACCATGATCACCGGGCCGACCACTACCGGCGGCAGCAGGCGCTGGATAAAGCCCGGCCCACGCCAGCGGATGATCAGGCTGAGCAGGATATACATGACCCCGGCGGCAACCAGGCCGCCCAGCGTGGCCGGCAGGCCCCAGGTCTGGTTGCTGTACATGATCGGTGCGATAAAGGCGAAACTTGAGGCCAGAAAGATCGGGATCTGACGGCGGGTAGTGAACTGGAACAACAGGGTGCCAATACCGGCGGTGAACAACGCCACGCTCGGGTTCATGCCGGTAATCAGAGGCATCAGCACCAGTGCGCCAAAGGCCACAAACAGCATCTGTGAGCCGGCCAGCGCGGTGCGCCAGCCGTGGGTCTGGACGCCTTCCATCAGACAATATCCTTCTGCTTGGTGCCGAAGATCTTGTCACCGGCGTCGCCCAGGCCCGGGATGATGTAGCCCTGTTCGTTCAGGCGCTGGTCAACCGAGGCGGTGTAGATCTGCACGTCGGGGTGGGCATCGTTGACGCGCTTGATGCCCTCGGGCGCGGCCACCAGCACCAGCGCGCGAATCTCGCGGGCACCCGCTTTTTTCAGCATGTCGATGGTGGCGACCATGGAGCCGCCGGTGGCGAGCATCGGGTCGATGATCAGGGCCATACGCTGGTTCAGTTCGCCGACCAGCTTTTCCAGATAGGTGTCCGCTTCCAGGGTTTCCTCGTTGCGGGCCAGACCAATGACGCTGACCTTGGCACTCGGTACCAGACTGAGGACGCCATCAAGCATGCCCAGACCCGCACGCAGGATGGGCACCACGGTAACTTTCTTGCCGCTGAGTTTCTCGACTTGCACGTCGCCGCACCAGCCTTTGATGGTATGGGCTTCCACCGCCATGTCCTGCGTCGCCTCGTAGGTCAGCAGGGCGGCAACTTCCTGGGCCAGTTCGCGAAAGTTCTTGGTGCTGATGTCGTTGCGGCGCATCAGCCCCAGCTTGTGTCGGATCAGGGGGTGGCGGATTTCTTTGACGTTCATCGGAAAGTTACTCTGTTGCAAGAAGGGCGCGGCAATTATGGCACAGCCTGAGCCGGGTCAACATGCTGTCAGAGCATGTGTGGAACTGGGCAGAACTTACCTATACTTGTGCTTTCGCGGCGACATGGGTATTTTTCGCCCCTTTTTTCCGGCACCAGCGGAGGTCAGTCATGGCGGTAGAGCTGCAGCATATTAAAGAAGTGATGGCGGAGGCGGATTGTCTCTTTACCGAGGCAGACGTCGAGGCAGCGCTGCAGCGCATGGCCGATGACATCAACACGCGGCTGAGTGACAGCAACCCGATTGTCTACAGCGTGATGAACGGCGGCCTGATCATCAGTGGCAAGTTGCTGCCCAAACTGCCTTTCCCGATGGAAGTGGGCTATCTGCACGCCACGCGCTATCGCAACAAGCTGTCCGGTGGCGAGCTGTTCTGGAAGGCGCGCGCCGAGCATTCGCTGGCGGGCCGCAGCGTGCTGATCATCGACGACATCCTGGATGAGGGGCACACCCTGGCCGCGATCGTCGAGTATTGCCGTGATGCCGGCGCCGAGCACGTCTACACCGCGGTCCTGCTGGACAAGCAGCATGACCGCAAGGCCTATCCCGGCATGCGTGCCGACTTTACCGGTCTGGATGTCGAGGATCGCTACATCTTCGGTTACGGGCTCGATTACAAGGGCTACTGGCGCAACGCCGCCGGTATCTTTGCCCTCAAGGGCCACTAGACGATGCGCGCCTGGTTGCTGGGGGCGGGCTTGAGCCTGTTGGCGCCGCTGCTGGCGGCACAGGTCAGCCTGCCGCACGACGAATACCTGCCGGCTGATCCCTTCGGGCAACGGCAGGACAAGCCCGAGCAGGTGCTGTTTGAAGTGCAGCGCTACAGTCTGACCGTTGGCAGCGAGCTGCGCCCCGGCGGGCGTCCCAACCAGGCGGAAGCCGGCATCTGGCTGCTGCTGGAAGGGCGCTCGCTGCTGCCGGGCAGCCCGGTTGAGCGTGCGCGACTGCACTTTGTCGAGGGCGAAGGTGGTCGTCGCGCGGCGCGGCTGGAGGATGGCGCCCATACATTGGTGATCACCTATCCGCTGAGCTTTCTGCCGATTATCCGGCAGCAGCTTGATGCGCCCGGCGCCGATTATGTCCAGGGACGCTTTTACGGCAATGGCCTGATCTGGGCCGATGTGCATTCGGCGCCGCAGTCCGGTGGTCGCTGAACTGGTGGCCGCGTCGGCGGATGGTTACAATGCCGACCCTGAGCCAGTGAGGAAGCAATATGCGTAAAGACAAAGAAAAGGTGATCGGCGAGCCGATGACCGATGAGCAGGTCGCGGTGTTTCTCAACGCGCGTCCTTATAGCAGTGAAGAATCCGCCGACTATCACCTGCTGGTCCGCGCCTACCGTGGGCTGCGCGTCGAGGATTTCGAGCGTTTTCTGGTGATGTTCAAGGCCGAAGGCTTTGACCTGAACGCCGTGAACGGTGAAGGACGCACCTTCGCCGAGACCGTGCGCGAACACGCGCAGGGCGAAGACTACGTTGCCGTGCTGGAAGCGGCCGGCGCGCGTTGACAGTGCCTTGCCGCCGGCTCAGGCCGGCAGCAGGCGCCAGTGGTTGCGCCGTGATGGCTGCGCCACGCGAGCACTGCTCGGCAGTGCTTTGCCGATCCAACGGGCCTCCAGCTCGTTGACCTCGACCCAATGCCCGGTGCGCGGAGCTTCCTTCAGCTCCCACAGGGCAAGACACAGCCCCTGCGGGCTGAGTTGTGCATAGCAGCGGCGACGCTTGAACAGTGCGTTAAGCATGGGGCGGACTCCGTCGTTATTCAGGGCGCCAGCTTGGCCTATCTGCATTGCAGGATGATGACAGCGTATCCCCCTGTCGGCGGGCTCGGAACCGGAGTATGCTGCGCCTGTCCAAACCGGCAGCAACCCGGTGACAAACCGACTTTCCGATAGATGGCAGGAGTAAGCTACTTATGCTCAAGCGTTCAGGCATCCTGTTGCTGGCAGCGCTGACGGCGGCCCTGGTGGGTTGCGCACACAGCCCGCAGCAACTGACAGTACAACCGCAGATCAACAAGCCGCTCAATCCGGTCGCTCAGCAGCAGCCGGTGACCGTACAGGTGCAGGACACGCGCCAGAGCAAGATTCTGGGCACCCGTGGCGGCATCTACCCTGACTCCAGCAATATCACCATCAGTGACAGCACCCTGCCGGCGGTACGTCAGCAGGTAGAGAACGCGCTGCGTCAGTTGGGCTTTAATGTCGTGCCGCAGGGCACGCCGAATGCCAACAGCCTGACGCTCAACCTGTCTGACCTGAGCTACCAGTCGCCGAAGAGTTCGGTATACGTGACCCAGGCCGATATCAGCGCAACCTTCGTGGCGCAGGCGCGCAACATGAACAAGAACTACCAGGGGCGTTACAGCTCCTCACTGCAGCAGCGTTTTGGTTATGCCCCGAACGAGCAGACCAACACGCAGCTGGTGACCGATGTCATGAGTGATGCGCTGACCCGCGTGTTTCAGGACCCGGCGATCATTCAGATCCTGCAGCAGTAAAGGGCTGCGGGTATAAAAAACCGACGTCCTTGGGGCGTCGGTTTTTTTGTGCCTGGCGTCAACAGTTCAGGCAGGGGGTGATTGCAGCATTTCGTCGTGCTCGGCCATGTTCCAGGGCAGTACACCCGGCGAGATGTGCAGGAAGTGCAGATACTTCTCGAAGTGGTCGAGGATGTCGCCGATGATTTCCTGCTCGTCGTAGCCATAGACGTCGTAGGTCTGGCCACCGCGGCGCAGGAATACCTCGGCGCGGTAGTAATGCTGCTGCTCGTTGTTGTCGGTGCGGCGCATTTCCGGGTAGGCAAAATCCGGGCGCAGGTACTCGCGCAGGCGCACCTCATAGATGAAGTCGAGTTGATCCGGCTTGTGTATCTCCAGATACACCCGACCATTTTCCGGGTCGCGCTCTGCCTTGGTTGGCCAGCCCTGGTCAACCAGCGCATCGCTTAGGCGCTGCATGGCGGGCATGGCGGTCTTGTTGATAAAGCCTTCCACCGCTGCCCGGTCAGGAAAGTTGACGATACCGGCCAAGCGTTTCTTCCAGTTGGTCGTCAGGCTGTTGTCGCTGTAGCGGCTGACCTGCATCTGGTGCAGCAGGCTGACATCGCGGTGCCCTTCGATCACCAGCGCCCGCCACATACCGAGCATGGCAATGATCATGATGATGGCAAACGGCAGGGCCGTAACGATGGTCATGGTTTGCAGGGCGCTCAGGCCACCGGCCAGCAGCAGCACCGCCGCAACCACACCCTCCAGAATGGCCCAGAAGGCGCGCTGCCAGACCGGGGTCTGCATGACCCCGCCGGAGGCCAGTGAATCGATGACCAGCGAACCGGAGTCGGACGAGGTCACGAAGAAGGTGACGGTCAGCACTACCGTGATGAACGACACGATCGAGGTCAGCGGCAGGTGCTCGAACAGCTTGAACAGGGCGATCGCCTTGTCTGCCTGAACCTCGCTGATCAGCGCGCTATAACCCTCGTTCATGATCAGGTGCAGGGCAGTGTCACCAAACACCGAGAACCACAGGAAGGTGAACATGGTGGGTACCAGCATGACGCCAAAAACGAACTGGCGAATGGTGCGGCCCCGGCTGATCTTGGCAATGAACAGCCCGACAAACGGCGCCCAGGCGATGGTCCAGCCGAAGATGAACAGGGTCCAGTTGCCGATCCAGTCACTATGGGTGTAGGCCTGCAGGTTGAAGGTGCGCTCGACAATGTTGTTCAGGTAGCTGCCGGTATTCTGCAAAAAGGCCTCGAGAATAAAGATCGAGGGGCCGACCAGAAACACAAACAGCATCAGCGACACCGCCAGCACCATGTTGACGATGGAGAGGTTCTTGACGCCCTTGTCGAGGCCGGCGACGACCGAGAACAAGGCCAGGCCGGTGACCACCGCAATGGCGATAACCTGGACGTTGCTGGTCACCGGAATGCTGGGCCAGAGGTAGTTCAGCCCGGCGTTGATCTGCGCCACCGAGAGGCCAAGGGTGGTAGCGATACCGAACAGGGTGCCGAGAATGGCGACCACATCCACGGTGTGCCCGATGGGGCCGTGAATGCGTTCACCAATCAGCGGATAGAGCGCTGAACGCATCGACAGCGGGAGGCCATGCCGAAAGGCAAAGTAGGCCAGTACCAGGCCGACCAGCCCGTAGATCGCCCAGATATGAAAGCCCCAATGGAAAAAGGCGATCTGCATCGCCTGCTTGGCTGCATCCAGCGTCTCCGGGGCGCCCGCCGGCGGGCTGGCAAAGTGGGTGACCGGTTCGGCGACGCCAAAGAACAGCAGGGCGATGCCGTAGCCGGCGGAAAACAGCATGGCGAACCAGGCCGGGAAGCTGTACTGCGGCTCGGCGTGATCTGGCCCGAGGCGAATATTGCCCCAGCTGCTGCAGGCGACCAGTACCACAAACAGCAGAAAGCTGGCGACCGCCAGCATGTAGAACCAGCCAAAGGTCTCGGTGATGTAGGCCAGGGTGCTGGAAAACAGCGAGCCGGCCAGTTCGGGGTTGCTGATGGTGCCGATAACCAGCAGCAGGGTCACAATCACGGCAGGGGCAAACACGGGAACCAGTACGGTTGATTGCCAGCCACGCTTGGCGTCAGTCATGCAGATCTCCTTGTCCTGCGTGTACCGGTCGGTTGACCGGTTTTTTGGGCGAGCAGCCGCCAGCCGACATGCGGGCCTCGGAGCGCCGATGTTGGTCAGTGTTTTTGCTCGTTACCTGATAGAGGATAGCCGCCAGGGCCAAAGGTTCCGCTTATTCGTTTTGCCGGTCCGGGTCCAGTACCTCGATGCGCACCCGTGCGCTGCCGGCGCGGATCATGCCGAGCAGCTCGGCGGCGCTCTGCGAGACGTCGAGGATACGGTGGCCGACAAAGGGGCCGCGATCGTTGATACGCAGGACAACCGAGCGGTTGTTGTACAGATTGGTCACCTCAACAAGGGTGCCAAAGGGCAGCTGCGGATGTGCTGCGGTGAGGTCGGTTTCGTCGTAAGGCTCGCCGCTGGCGGTGCGTCGGCCGTGCAGGCGAGAGGAGTAGTAGGAGGCTTTGCCGGTCTGGGTCCAGCCAGGGTCACCCAGCGAAAGATCGTCGGCCATGGCGCGGCTGGCCAAGAGAGTAGCAAGGACGATCAGCAGGGCGCGAAGCATGGGGAGAATCCCGGATGACGGTGGCGCGGTCTGAGACCGCACCACCGCTCGCCGGTTCAGCCTTCCAGCTTCTTGCGCAGCAGTTCGTTGACCTGCTGCGGGTTGGCCTTGCCCTTGGATGCCTTCATCGCCTGGCCGACAAAGAAGCCGAACATCTTGCCGCGCTTGGCTTCGTCGCTGGCGCGATACTGCTCGACCTGGGCTGCGTTGGCGGCCAGGACCTCGTCCAGCATGGCTTCGATCGCGCCGCTGTCGGTGACCTGCTTGAGCCCTTTGGCGTCGATGATCGCATCGGCAGAGTCGCCTTCACCGGCAGCCAGTGCCTCGAACACCATCTTGGCGATCTTGCCGCTGATGGTGTTGTCCTTGATGCGCAGGATCATACCGCCGAGTTGCGTAGCACTGACCGGCGACTGTTCGATCTCCAGGCCTTCCTTGTTGAGCAGGCTGGACAGCTCGCCCATCACCCAGTTGGCGGCCAGCTTGGCGTCGCCGCAGGTCTGCTGAACCTGCTCGAAGTAGTCGGCCAGTTCGCGGCTGGCGCTCAAGACGCTGGCGTCGTAGGTCGACAGGCCGAACTGGCTTTCGAAACGCTCGCGCTTCTGTTGCGGCAGTTCCGGCAGTTCGCCACGGACTTCCTCGATAAAGCTCGGCTCCAGCACGACCGGCAGCAGGTCCGGGCAGGGGAAGTAACGGTAATCGTTGGCTTCTTCCTTGCTGCGCATGGAGCGGGTTTCGTCCTTATTCGGGTCGTACAGGCGGGTTTCCTGTACCACCTTGCCGCCGTCTTCGATCAGCTCGATCTGGCGCTGGACTTCGGTGTTGATCGCCTTCTCGATAAAGCGGAACGAGTTGACGTTCTTGATCTCGCAGCGGGTGCCGAACTCGGCCTGGCCCTTGGGGCGGATCGAGACGTTGCAGTCGCAGCGCAGGGAGCCTTCGGCCATGTTGCCGTCACAGATGCCCAGATAACGCACCAGCGAGTGGATGGTCTTGGCGTAGGCGACGGCTTCCTTGGCGCTGCGCATGTCCGGCTCGGAAACGATCTCCAGCAGCGGGGTGCCGGCGCGGTTGAGGTCGATGCCGCTCATGCCATGGAAGTCTTCGTGCAGGCTCTTGCCGGCATCTTCTTCCAGGTGCGCGCGGGTAACACCGACGCGTTTGACCGTGCCATCTTCCAGGGTGATGTCCAGGTAGCCCTTGCCGACGATGGGATGATCCATCTGGCTGGTCTGGTAGCCCTTGGGCAGGTCCGGGTAGAAGTAATTCTTGCGCGCGAAAACGTTGGTCATGCCGATCTCGGCGTCGATCGCCAGGCCGAACTTGACCGCGTTGCGCACGGCCTGAGCGTTGAGGACCGGCAGGGTGCCCGGCATGCCCAGGTCAACCAGGCTGGCCTGGGTGTTGGGTTCGGCGCCGAAGGTGGTGGCGCTGCCGGAGAAGATCTTCGACGCGGTGGTGAGCTGGGCGTGGATTTCCAGCCCGATGACGATTTCCCATTGCATTGCTGTCAATCCTCTCAGTAGCCGGCCGGAGCGCGCTGGTGCCAGTCGGTAACCTGCTGGTACTGGTGCGCGATGTTGAGCAGACGGGCTTCGCTGAAGTAGGGCCCCAGCAGTTGCATGCCCAGCGGCAGACCGTTGGCAAACCCGGCGGGCAGGGCGACGCCCGGTACCCCGGCCAGGTTGGCGGTAATGGTGTAGATGTCGGTCAGGTACAGGCTGACCGGGTCGTCGATCTTCTCGCCGATCTTGAACGCCGGGGTCGGCGAGGTCGGGCAGAGGATCACATCGACCTGCTCGTAGGCGGCCATGAAGTCGTTCTTGATCAGGCGACGGATCTTCTGCGCTTTCAGGTAGTACGCATCGTAGTAACCGGCCGACAGCGCGTAGGTGCCGACCATGATGCGGCGCTTGACCTCGGCGCCGAAACCTTCGGCACGTGAGCGCTTGTACAGGTCGGTCAGGTCGGCCGGGTTGTCGCAGCGGTAGCCGAAGCGTACGCCGTCAAAGCGTGACAGGTTGGAGGAGGCTTCAGCCGGGGCGATGACATAGTAGGCGGGAATCGCCAGCTCGGCGTTCGGCAGGCTGATTTCCTTGACCTCGGCGCCCAGCGCCTGGAACTGCTTGACCGCGGCGCTGATGGCATCGCTGGTCGCAGCGTCCAGACCTGCGGCGAAGTACTCCTTGGGCAGGCCGATGCGCAGGCCCTTGAGCGAGTCGTTCAGGCCGGCGCTGTAGTCCGGCACCGGCTGGTCGACGCTGGTGGAATCCTTGGCGTCAAACCCGGCCATGACTTGCAGCATCAGCGCGCAGTCTTCGGCGGTGCGGGCCATCGGGCCGCCCTGATCCAGACTGGAAGCGTAGGCCACCATGCCCCAGCGCGACACCCGACCATAGGTCGGTTTCAGGCCGGTCAGGGCGGTGAAGCCGGCGGGCTGGCGGATCGAGCCGCCGGTATCGGTGCCGGTGGCTGCCACGCACAGGCGTCCGGCAACAGCGGCAGCGGAGCCACCTGACGAGCCGCCGGGTACCCGGTCGGTATCCCACGGGTTGCGGGTCGGGCCGTAGAAGCTGGACTCGGTGGACGAGCCCATGGCGAATTCGTCGAGGTTGGTCTTGCCGAGGCTGACCGCGCCGGCGTCGAGGAAACGCTGGGTGACGGTCGATTCGTACGGCGAAATGAAGTTGTCGAGCATCTTCGAGCCGCAGCTGGTGCGTTGGCCCTGGGTGCAGAACAGGTCCTTGTGTGCCAGCGGTATGCCGGTCAGCGCGTTGGTGTTGCCGGCGGCGATGCGGGCGTCCGCCGCGGCTGCCTGCTCAAGGGCCGATTCGGCGGTCACGGTGATATAGCTGTTGAGGTTGCCATCAAGCTGCTCGATGCGCTTGAGGTAATGCTGGGTCAGCTCGACGCTGGACAGCGCCTTGCTCTGCAGGGCCTGGGACAGTTCGGCCAGCGTTTTTTCGTGCATGGGGGTAGTCTCTTGTCGGCGCGGCAGGATTATTCGATGACCTTGGGAACCAGATACAGGCCTTCTTCGGTGGCCGGTGCGATGGCCTGGTAGGCGTCGCGCTGGTTGCTTTCAGTCACTTCGTCGGCGCGCAGGCGCTGGATAGTTTCCAGCGGGTGGGCGAGCGGGGTGACGTTGCTGGTATCCACCGCCTGCATCTTGTCGATCAGGTCCAGAATGCCGGACAGTTTGGCGGTAGTAGCGGGGATTTCATCCTCGCTGATGGCGATACGGGCCAGATGCGCGATCTTTTCCACATCGGTGCGGTCCAGGGACATGTGTAAAGCTCCATGTAGCCGGAAGAATTCCGGTTGGCTGCTGGCGACAGGCGCCGTTGGGTGGTTCGCCACGGGAAATGCGGGCAAAGGCGGGAATTTACCACAGCGCGCCTTGCCCAAAAACCCCGCCATTGTTAGAGTTGCGACACTTCCGGAAGTACCGATTAGCTACCTGTTTGCCCTGTTTCCTAAAGGCCTTTCGCCGCTATCCATCCGTGCGGCGATGCAGTGGGCAGGTGGTTTATCAGTGCTTTCTTTATATTTTTACCATTAACCCACGCGTCCTCGGGGTCTAGTCAACGCATGTTCAAAAAAATTCGTGGCATGTTTTCCAGTGATCTGTCCATCGACCTGGGCACTGCCAACACCCTCATTTACGTCCGCGATCGTGGCATTGTGCTGGACGAACCCTCGGTGGTTGCCATTCGCACCACCGCCGGCAATCAGAAAAGTGTTGTTGCCGTTGGTACTGATGCCAAACGCATGCTGGGACGCACGCCCGGCAACATCCAGGCCATTCGCCCGATGAAAGACGGCGTTATCGCCGACTTCAGTGTCTGCGAAAAGATGCTGCAGTATTTCATCAACAAAGTGCACGAGAACAGCTTTATCCAACCGAGCCCGCGTGTGCTGATCTGCGTGCCGTGCAAGTCTACCCAGGTTGAGCGCCGGGCCATCCGCGAATCGGCCCTGGGTGCTGGCGCCCGCGAGGTATATCTGATCGAAGAACCGATGGCTGCGGCCATCGGTGCCGGCCTGCCGGTGGAGGAAGCACGCGGTTCCATGGTCGTGGATATTGGTGGTGGTACCACCGAGATCGCCCTGATTTCCCTGAACGGCGTGGTCTACGCCGAGTCCGTCCGGGTTGGTGGTGACCGCTTCGACGAAGCCATTGTCACCTACGTGCGTCGCAATTACGGCAGCCTGATCGGCGAGTCCACCGCCGAGCGTATCAAGCAGGAGATCGGTGTGGCCTTCCCGGGCGGCGAAATGCTGGAAGTCGACGTCCGCGGCCGCAACCTGGCCGAAGGCGTGCCGCGCAGCTTTACCCTCAACTCCAACGAGGTGCTCGAAGCGCTGCAGGAGTCGCTGGCGACCATCGTACAGGCGGTCAAGAGCGCGCTGGAGCAGTCTCCGCCGGAACTGGCTTCCGACATCGCTGAGCGTGGTTTGATTCTGACCGGCGGTGGCGCGCTGCTGCGTGATCTGGACAAACTGCTGACCCAGGAAACCGGCCTGCCGGTGATTGTTGCCGAAGAGCCGCTGACCTGCGTTGCTCGTGGCGGTGGCCGTGCGCTGGAAATGATGGACCAGCACACCATGGACCTGCTGTCGACCGAGTGAGTCGGCGGCCGGCCCGTCGCTATGCGGCGGGTCGTTGACGGCAACACGCCAGTGGCTGCGAGGAGCCTGCCATCAAACCGCTATTTATCAAGGGGCCGTCACTCGGTGTCCGCCTGATCGTGCTCACGGTGTTGTCCATCGTGCTCATGGTGGTCGATGCCCGTTTTGAGGCCCTCAAGCCCCTGCGCGCCCAGCTCGGGCTGCTGGTGGCGCCGTTGTACTCGGCTGCTGAAATGCCGGTGCGGGCCTGGGAGACGGTCAGCGAACTGACCACCAGCCGGGCCGCGCTGATTGCCGACAATGAACGGCTGCGCGCCGAAGCGCTGCTGACCCAGCGCAAACTGCAAAAACTCGCCACCCTGACCGAACAGAACGTGCGGCTGCGCGAACTGCTCAACTCGTCCTCGCTGGTGGATGAGCGCGTACTGGTCGCCGAGCTGATCGGTGTCGACCCCAACCCCTTCACCCAGCGCATTCTGCTCGACAAGGGCGAAGCTGACGGCGTGTTTCTTGGCCAGCCGGTGCTGGATGCCAGCGGGCTGATGGGGCAGGTCGTCGAGGTCTTGCCGCATAGTGCCCGGGTTCTGCTGGTAACCGATGCTTCCCACAGCCTGCCGGTGCAGATCAATCGCAACGGGCTGCGCGCCATTGCCAGTGGTACGGGGCGTAACGAGTGGCTGGAGCTGCGCTACGTGGGTGATACCGCCGACGTACGCGAGGGCGATATTGTGGTCAGCTCGGGTCTTGGGCAGCGCTTTCCGGCCGGTTATCCGGTCGGTCGGGTGCAGACGGTGACGCGGCATCCGGCGCAGTCCTTTGCCGAGGTGCGGGTAACGCCGTCGGCGCAGCTCAATCGCAGCCGCTATCTGCTGCTGGTGTTTAGCCCCGAGAGCGGTTACGGCGATGTGTTGCCGGCGCTGGAGCTGGGCACCGAGGGCGCTAGCGAGCAGGACGGTGGGGCGACAGCGGTTGGTGACGAGGCGGCAGAGGCGCCCGCCGCCGACAGCGAGGGCCAGCCGGCCGGGGAGGCAGCCGATGCAGACTAGTCTGGCGATCATCCTGAGTATTGTGGTGGCGCTGCTGCTCAGCGTCATGCCGATGCCCGAGCCGGTCAGCCTGGCGCGCCCGATGTGGCTGGCGCTGGTGCTCTCCTGCTGGGTCATGGCGCTGCCGCACCGGGTCGGCCTGCTGACCGCCTGGTTGGCGGGCCTGCTGTCGGACGTCTTGTTCGGCCAGTTGTTTGGTCAAAACGCGCTGGTGATGACACTGGTGGTCTGGATGGTGTTGCTGCTGTATCAGCGCATTCGCCGCTTCCCGTTGTGGCAGCAGAGCCTGGTCATGCTGCCGGTCTTTGGGATTGCCCAGATGGTCGCGCTCTGGCTCAACAGTCTGAGCGGCAATCGGCCGCCGACCCTGATGTTCCTGTTGCCGGCGGTGGTCAGTGCGGTGCTTTGGCCCTGGGTCTTCTCGTTGCTGCGCGGCGTGCGTCGGCGTTTCCATGTCAATTGAGCTGTTGCTGGCCTCGGCCTCGCCCCGGCGACGCGAGCTGCTGGCGCAGATCGGTGTGCCCTGCACCCAGCGCCCCAGCGAGGTTGATGAGCGGGTGTTACCGGGCGAGTCGCCTGAGGCCTACGTCGAGCGGGTAACCCGTGACAAGGCGCTGGCCGCCGTTGCTGCCTGCCCCGGTCGGGTGGTGTTGGCGGCAGACACGGCGGTGGTGCACGGCGGGCAGATTCTCGGCAAACCGCGCGACCGCGCGCATGCGCTGGACATGCTGGGCCGCCTGTCTGCTGACGCGCATTGGGTGATGACGGCAGTCGCGGTGGCCCGGGATGAACGTATCGCGCTGCAGCGGGTCGATACCCGGGTCTGCTTCCGCCGCCTGAGTGCGCAGGAGCTGGCGGACTACTGGGATACCGGCGAGCCGGCGGACAAGGCGGGTGCTTATGGTATTCAGGGCCTGGGTGCGGTCTTTGTCGAGCGTATCGAAGGCAGCTACAGCGCCGTGGTCGGGTTACCGCTGCGCGAGACCGCCAGTTTGCTTGAGGGCTTTGGCATTTCCTGCTGGCAACGGCCCTGACGCGGCTGTTCCGGGGCTCCAATCACCGGTATTGTGGTGACAGACAAGAAGCGAGAGAGCCCATGAGCGAAGAAATTCTCATCAATATCACGCCGATGGAAACCCGTGTTGCGCTGGTCGAGAACGGTGTGCTGCAGGAAGTGCACATCGAGCGTACCCAGCGCCGTGGCATCGTCGGCAATATCTACAAGGGCAAGGTAGTGCGTGTGCTGCCGGGCATGCAGGCGGCCTTTGTCGATATCGGGCTGGAACGTGCGGCCTTTATTCACGCCTCCGAAATCTCCCAGCGCGAGGGGCAAGCGGTAGAGCCGATCAGTGCGCTGGTGCACGAGGGCAAGGCGCTGGTGGTGCAGGTCACCAAAGACCCGATTGGCACCAAGGGTGCGCGCCTGACCACTCACCTCTCGGTCCCATCACGTTATCTGGTGTATATGCCGCGCACGCCGCATGTGGGCATCTCGCTGAAAATTGAAGACGAAGCCGAGCGCGAACGGCTGAAGCAGGTCGTCGCCGACTGCCAGGAAAGTGAGGACATCGACGAAGCCGGCGGTTACATCCTGCGCACCGCCGCCGAAGGTGCCCGACCGGAGGATATTCTGGTCGACATTCGCTACGTTCGCCGCCTGTGGCAGCAGATCGCCCAGCAGATGGGCACGGCGCCAGCCCCCTCGGTAATCTACGAAGACCTGCCGCTGGCCCTGCGCACCCTGCGTGATCTGGCCAACCCCAGGCTGGAGAAGGTGCGGATCGATTCGCGTGAAACCTTCCAGAAGGTCGAGCAGTTTGTGCACGAGCTGATGCCGGGCGTTGAGGAGTTGCTGGAGCATTATCCGGGCGAACGACCGATTTTCGATCTTTACAGCGTCGAGGACGAGATTCAGAAGGCCATGGACCGGCGCGTGATGCTCAAGTCCGGTGGCCACTTGGTGATCGACCAGACCGAGGCGATGACGACCATCGACGTCAACACCGGCGCTTTTGTCGGCCACCGCAACCTCGAAGAAACCATCTTCAAGACCAACCTGGAGGCGGCCACTGCGATCGCCCGTCAGCTGCGTCTGCGCAACCTGGGCGGCATCATCATCATCGATTTTATCGACATGGAAGATGAGGAGCATCAGCGCCAGGTGCAGCGCACGCTGGAAAAACAGCTGGAGCGCGATCACGCCAAGACCAATATCATCGGTATCACCGAGCTGGGTCTGGTGCAGATGACCCGCAAGCGCACCCGCGAAAGCCTCGAGCAGGTGCTGTGCGAGCCTTGTCCGAGTTGCCAGGGCCGTGGCATTCAGAAAACGCCGGAGACCGTGTGCTACGAAATTTTCCGCGAGATCCTGCGCGAGGCGCGCGCCTATCAGGCCGGCTCCTACACCGTGCTGGCGTCGCAGGCGGTGATTGATCGCCTGCTGGACGAAGAGTCCGGCAACGTCGCGGATCTGGAGCTGTTTATCGAGCGTCCGATCAAGTTCCAGGTGGAAACCATGTACACCCAGGAACAGTACGATGTGGTACTGATGTGATGGCGGGCTGAGGCAATGCGCGGGCAACGCTGGCTGATACAAGGCCTGAACGGGCTGATCCTGCTGCTGGTTGGCTGGCTGCTGCTGGCGGCGGCTTATGTCAGCCTCGGCCGGCTGCTGGTGCCGACGGTTGCCAATTATCAGCAGGAGCTGGTTACCCAGGTTGAGCAGTTGACTGGCCGGCATATCGAGCTGCGCTCGTTGCAGGGGCAGATGCAGGGCGCTCAACCGGTGCTGACGCTGCGTGGGCTGCGCGTGCATGAGAGCCAGCAACCTGACAGCGAGGTGCTGTTTGATCTGGACGATGTGACGGCGCGGCTGAACGTCTGGCGCAGCCTCTGGCTACGGCGCCCGGTGATGGATGCGCTGCAGATTCGCGGCCTGGCGCTGTCGCTCAGTGAGGACGAGCAGGGCCAGTGGCATATGCAGGGCCTGGGCGAGCGCACCCGACGTCTGGGCGCACTGGAGCAGGCTATCGGTACGCTCAAGCAGCAACGGCGCATCACCTTGCTCGATACGCGCATTGAGGTCAGTCCCTTTGAAGAGCCGCGCTGGCAGTTCGAGCACGGAGACCTTACGCTGCTCAATGGCGACGGCTGGCATCGGCTGGACGGGCACCTGAGCCTGCCCGATGGCGAACGTCTACGCTGGCAGGTCAGCGCGCTACTGCCTGGCGAGCAATTGTCCGAGGCGTCGCTTGGTTTCTTTCTCGAACTGCCGGCCAGCGACTGGAGTCGCTGGTTGCCCCACGACTGGCTGGAGCGCACCCACCTGCGCGAGCTTACTGCTGGCGGTCGCTTCTGGGGCAGCTGGCAGGAGCAACGCCTGCAGCGCCTGCAAGGCACCCTGATCGCCCCGCAGATTCGCCTGCAGAACGGTGAGCGCGAGCCGGTGCTGCATGACCTTTTCAGCCGTTTTGAATATGTCGATGACAGACAGACCCAGCAACTTCAGGTGCAGGACCTGAGTCTGCACCTGGGCGAGGAAGTCTGGCCCACCACCCGGTTGCAACTGGAGCGCGATATCGCTGACGGGCATTGGTCTGTTGCCCTTGATCGCCTGCGTTTGGTCAAGCTGAGCACCTGGCTGACACGGCTGGCGCCGGATCAGCCGGTGGCAGAGCTGGTCGGTGAGCTGGCGCCCGAGGGCACCCTGCGCCAGGTCCGTGTGAACGGCATTGACCCAGCCGGTGATCTGACCTCGCTGGATTTCAGCGGCCGGTTGGAAGAGGTCGGCATGGCGGCCTTTCATAACGCGCCGTCCTTCAGTGGTGTCAGCGGCACGGTGCAGGGTAGCCCGCAGCAGGGCGAGCTGCGCGTGGATGCGCAGCAGTGGAGCATGCAATTGCCCAACCTGTTCCCCGAGCCCTGGCAGTATCAGCGTGCTCAGGGCCTGCTGAACTGGCGTTGGTCCAAGGAGCAGGGGCTGCAGCTGGACTCGCCGGGCATCGCGGTCAGTGGCGAGGATGGCGATGCCAGCGCGACGCTGTCGCTGCATTTGCCGCCCACCGGGCAAACCCCGACGATGGACCTGCAGGTTGCGCTGCGCAACAGTCAGGCGCCGGTGCACCGCGCCTATCTGCCGGTGCGCTCGCAAGGGTTCAGCCCGGCACTGGCGACCTGGATGGCTGCCAGCGGTGTGCAAGGCCAGGTGCCGCTGGCGATCTTTGAGTACCACGGCTCGCTGCTCAAGGGGGCGAGTGCCGAGGAGCGCGAGATCGCCCTGTATGCGCAGCTGCGCAGTGGCGAGCTAGTATTCCAGAGCGGCTGGCCGCCCCTGACCGAGCTGGATGCAGACTTGCTGCTGCGTGGCGGGGCGTTGGATATACGGGCCAGCAATGCCCGATTGTTGGGCGCTCAGGCCCATGGTGCGCGCGTTCATGGTCAGCTGGTGAATACCACCGGGCCCTTGCAGCTGCAGGTCGAGTCCGCTTTCGAGGGTTCGGTCAGCGATGCGCTCAAGCTGATGCAGGACAGCCCCCTGGCCGAGCTGACCGGCAACCCGCTGGCCGGCTGGAGTGGGGAGGGGGCGGTCAGCGGTGAACTGCAGCTGTCCATTCCGCTGCGCCGCAGCGGCGAGCAGGCGGCGCAGACGCAGGCGCTGGTTGAGTGGCAACTGGCTGACGCGCAAGTGAACATCCCCGTATTGCAGGCCCCGTTGGAGGCGATTGACGGGCAGTTTCGCTTTGCTCGTGGCGAAGGGCTGAGTGCTGACACGCTGTCTGCCCGTTTTCTTGGCGCCTCCGTTGAGGGGCAGCTGACGCCCTTGGGTGAGCGTGGGCAGCGCCTGCAGTTGCACGGTCGTCACCGTGTCGAGCAGCTGCGACGCTGGGCCCTGCTGGAGGCGGTTCCGGCCTCGCTGTTCAGTGGTGAGCTGGGTTGGCAGGCTCGGGTTGACCTGCAGGCCGGTCGTCAGCAGATCCGCCTGCGCAGTGACCTGAAGGGTCTGGTGTTGTCGTTGCCCGAGCCCTTTGCCAAGGATGCGAAGACGCCGCGCCCATTGCAGGCCGACCTGACGTTGGCGAACGGCCAGCAGCGTTGGCAGATTCAAAGCGACGACGGCCTGCAGGCGGTGCTGCGCTATCGCGGCGGTGAGCTGGCCGGAGACGTGCGTTACGCCAGCGGCGCGCCCAGCCTGCCGCAGGCGCCAGGCATCAACCTGCAGGCCAGTCTGCCGGTGCTGGACTGGGCCCAATGGCGACAATGGCTTTCAGGTTTGCAGTCCTCCGGTGCGGCCAGGCCGCGGCAGCTTTCCGGTTCGCTGGGGCAGTTGCAGGTGCGGGCAGACCGGTTCGTCGGTATGGGTCTGGAGCTGGACAATCTGCAGGCCCGCGTCGGTCACGGCAATGCTGGCTGGCAGATCGATGTGGAGCAGAGCGATGTGGCGGGGCAGGTGCTGGTGCCCGATGCCGATGGCGAGCCCATTCGGGTGGACCTCAGTCGCCTGCGTCTGCCGCGTGCCGAGAGTGCTGACGCGCCGCCATTGCCGCAGCCAGGGGAAACGGATGCCGAGCCGGTGGACCGCCTGGCGGGGATCAAACCCTCCACGCTGCCGTCTCTGGATGTGAATATCGACCGGCTGTCGTGGGGCGCTGACCCGATCGGTGCCGCCCGGTTTGCCCTGCGTCCTGACGCCACCGGCGCCCATCTGCCGGAGCTGGATGTCGACCTGCGCGGTTTGCGCATCAAGGGCAGTATGGATTGGCGGGAGGCGCCGGCGCACACGGTCTTCGAAGGCAGCCTGGAGGCTGACGACATCGGCGAGGTGCTGAAGAACTGGCGTTACGCACCGACCATCACCAGCGACAGCTTTGTCACCAACGCTGCGTTGAACTGGCCCGGCTCTCCCGCCGCGTTTGCCTTGCGCACCTCCTCCGGTACGCTGGGTATTGAGGCTCGTGATGGCATGCTGCAGAGTGGCGAAGGGAGCGCCGAGGCGCTGCGCGTGTTCGGCCTGCTCAACTTCAACGCGCTGACCCGGCGCCTGCGGCTCGACTTTTCCGATCTGTTCAGCAAGGGGACCGCTTACGACAGTCTGGACGCCGGCCTGTATGTGGAAAATGGCGTGCTGCACAGCGAACAGCCGGTTGTGCTGGAGGGCCCCGGCGTAAAACTGCAGCTTGAAGGCAAGCTGAATCTGCGCAGCAACCAGGCGGACATGGGGCTGCTGGTAACACTGCCGGTGACCAACAATCTGCCGCTGGCCGCGATTATTGCCGGCGCGCCGCAGATTGGCGGGGTGCTGTTTCTGGCTGACAAGATTCTGGGCGACAAGGTCGCGCGCTTTGCGTCGGTGAAATACCGGATTAGCGGCGACTGGCAAAAGCCCAATGTTGAATTTGACCGCGCCTTTGACGACAAGGCGGCGCTCGAGGAGGAATGAGATGGCAACGGTGGCTGCGGTACAGATGACCAGCGGCCCGGAGCCGGCGGCAAACCTGCAGGTGGCCGCACGGCTGATCGCCGAAGCCGCCGGGCAGGGCGCTGAACTGGTGCTGCTGCCCGAATGCTTCGCCGCCATGGGCACCTCGTCGCTGGCGGCCATTGCCGAGGCCGAGTGGGGCGAGGCGCGCCCGATTCGCCGTTTTCTCGCCGCGCAGGCGCGCCAGCATGGTGTCTGGCTGGTCGGCGGCAGCTTGCCGCTGCCGGCCCAGGCTGGCGGCAAGCCAATGGCCTGTCAGCTGGTAGTCGATGAGCGCGGTCAGGAGGTGGCACGCTACGACAAGCTACACCTGTTTGATGTCGATGTTGCCGATAGTCACGGCAGCTATCGCGAGTCCCGGGACTACGACTTTGGCGATCAGGTGGTGTGCATCGACAGCCCGGTCGGGCGGCTGGGTCTGAGTATCTGTTACGATGTGCGCTTTCCCGAGCTCTACCAGGCGTTGCGCGCCCAGGGCGCCGAACTGATTGTGGTGCCAGCCGCCTTTACCGCCGTGACCGGTGCCGCGCACTGGGAGGTGCTGTTGCGCTCGCGGGCCATTGAAACCCAGTGTTGGGTGCTGGCGGCCAACCAGGTGGGCGAGCATCCCAATGGACGACAGACCTATGGTCATAGTTGCCTGATTGATCCCTGGGGCGCCGTTCAGCAGTGTCTGGCTGCGGGTGAGGGCGTGGTGACCGGTACGCTGGTGCCTGATCAGTTGCAAAGTGTGCGTGAGCGCATGCCGATAACCCGACATCGTCGTTTCGCCCTGCCGGCCGAGCCATTGCCGCCGGGCAAAGGAGTTTAGTGAACATGAGTGATATCGTCGCCCGCGCCGAGCAGGCGCTGCTGCAGCCCGCCGAGTTGAGCGCAGATGCCGTAGCCGGCGTACTGGGCTCACTGGTACAGGCGCCGGGGGTAGACGCCGCCGACCTGTATTTTCAGCACCAGATCAGCGAGTCCTGGGTGCTGGAGGACGGTATCGTCAAGGACGGCAGCTTTCATGTCGACCAGGGCGTTGGCGTGCGTGCCCTGTCCGGAGAAAAGACCGGCTTTGCCTACAGCAATGACCTTCGTCTGGGGGCATTGAGCCAAGCGGCTGGCGCGGCGCGCTCCATCGCCCGGGCCGGCCAGGCCGGCAGCGTGCAGGCCTGGCAACGTCCGCAGGCTGCTGCGCTGTATGCCGTGGACAACCCGCTGGATGTGCTGCCGCAGGGTGACAAGGTGGCCTTTTTGCAGCGTATCGACGCCTTTACCCGCAGCCTCGACCCGCGTATCAGCCAGGTTACGGTCAGCCTGGCCGGGGTCCACGATACCGTGATGGTTGCTGCCAGTGACGGCACCTGGGCCGGTGATATTCGCCCGCTGGTGCGCATGAACGTCAGCGTGATCATAGAGCAGAACGGGCGTCGCGAACGCGGCAGCAGTGGCGGCGGTGGGCGCACCGACTACCTGTATTTCGAGGCAGAGGAGCGGGCGCTGGGATACGCGCGTGAGGCCGTGCGCCAGGCGTTGGTCAATCTCGAGGCGATCGCCGCGCCGGCCGGCAGCATGCCGGTTGTCATGGGCCCGGGCTGGTCTGGGGTGTTGCTGCACGAAGCAGTCGGTCATGGTCTTGAGGGTGACTTCAATCGCAAGGGCAGCTCGGCCTACAGTGGCCGAGTGGGCGAGAAGGTCGCCTCCAGCCTGTGCACCATCGTCGATGACGGCACCCTGCCAGGTCGCCGGGGCTCGCTCAGTATCGATGACGAGGGCGTGCCCTCCAACTGCACCACGTTGATCGAAAACGGCGTACTCAAAGGCTATATGCAGGACAAGCTGAATGCGCGCCTGATGGGCGTGCCCGCGACCGGCAATGGTCGCCGCGAATCCTATGCTCATCTGCCGATGCCGCGCATGACCAATACCTATATGCTGGCGGGCGAGAGCGATCCGGAAGAGATTATCCGCTCGGTGAAAAAGGGCATTTACTGCGCCAACCTGGGCGGTGGTCAGGTCGACATCACCAGCGGCAAGTTTGTCTTCTCCACCAGTGAGGCCTACCTGATCGAAGACGGCAAGATCACCGCCCCGGTCAAGGGCGCCACCCTGATCGGCAACGGCCCCGAGGTGATGAACCGCGTCTCCATGGTCGGCCACGACCTGAAGCTCGATACCGGTGTGGGCGTGTGCGGCAAGGATGGGCAGTCGGTGCCGGTCGGCGTTGGTCAGCCGACACTGAAGATCGATCAGATTACAGTCGGCGGCACCGGCTGACGCCGGTCCCGCAGCCGCAAGCTTCAAGCTGCAAGCAAAAAGGCCGAGCAGGGCGGATGTTGACGGTAAGCCCAAGGCCCTGGATAGCAGTAAAGGACGTTGGTACAAGCGCACAAGCCGAACCAAAGCACAATCTGATGTGGCTTGTGGCTTGTGGCTTGTGGCTTGCCGCTGCTACTGCGCTTCAAACCGCCCAGCCAGCCGATTCTTGCGCACCTGGTCAACCGGGAACACCTTGCCGCTCATGGCGACGTAGACGCCGTGGGGCAGGCAGTTGAGGGCGCCGATGGCGAGGCCCAGGTTGAAGCTGGCGTCGGTATCGCGAAAGCGTGCCGGCTGCATTGCGCCGGTGAGTACGATAACCTTGTCCTCGATATCCGCCAGCGCCGCGCCGGTGACCGTCATGGTATCGGTTCCGTGGGTAATCAGAATGTGCTCATAGGGGCAGGCTGCGACGCTGGCGTGAATCAGATCGCGGTCGGCGTCGGTCAGTTCAAGACTGTCCTTGCGTGTCAGTGACTCGATTTGGTACTCAAAGCCGACACGCGCTTGCTGCAGGATATCCGCGGCCATGGGGTCGCCGATCTGGAACTCGCTGAGCGCGTCGAAATAGATCTTGTCGATAGTGCCGCCCGTGCTGAAAATCTGAATGAACATCCGGTATCCCTTTGCGCTGAGTCTGTCTGCGTATGTCTGTTGAAGAGTCTACCTTGTCTGCGGTTGAGCGTATCTGGTGGGTTTACATGGTGCGTGCCGAGAATGGCCACCTGTATACCGGCATCAGTGTGGACCCTGAGCGGCGCTTTCTTCAGCATCAGAGCGGCAAGGGCGCGCGCTTCTTCAATCGCAGTCCGGCGGCGGCGCTGGTGTGGCGTCGTAGCTGCGCCGGTCATGGCGATGCCTTGCGACAGGAGAAGGCGATCAAGGCGCTGACGCGCAAAGCCAAGGAGTGCCTGATAAATCAGCCCGATGGTGACTTATCAGTCCGCCCGAAGGGCTAGCCAGCCTCCGTATGGGCGGTCTACAGTGGCGGTTCATTTCGCCGGAGAGCTGTCATGACCGACCTGATTCTGCATCACTACCCGCAATCCCCCTTTGCCGAAAAAGCTCGCTTGCTGCTGGGCTTCAAGGGCCTGTCCTGGCATTCGGTGATGATTCCGCCGGTGATGCCCAAGCCCGATCTGACGGCGCTGACCGGGGGCTACCGGCGTACACCGGTGCTGCAGGTGGGGGCTGACATTTACTGCGACACCGCGCTCATCGCGCGCCGTCTGGAGCAGGAAAAGGCAGCACCGGCGCTGTTTCCCGAGGGCCAGGAGGCGGCCGCTGCCAGCCTGGCGCAGTTCGCCGACCAGGTGCTGTTCCAGCACGCCGTGGCGATCAACTTCCAGCCCAAGGGTCTGGCCGAGCGCTTTGCCGGCATGCCCGAGCAGGTAATCAAGGGCTTTGTGGCCGATCGTCAGAAGTTGTTCAGTGGTGGGACGGCCAGCCGTCTGGATACCGAGGTGGCGTTGGGCCAGTGGCCGGCGCTGCTGTCACGTCTGGAAACCCAACTGGAGCGCGATGGCGACTTCCTGCTGGGCAGTCAGCCAAGCATCGCCGACTTTTCCCACTATCACGCGCTCTGGTTCGTTGCTTCCAACCGCGCGGTAGCCGATGCCCTTGAGCCCTATCCGGCGGTACGTGCCTGGATGCAGCGCGTGCGCGACATCGGTCACGGCTCGCATGCCGAGCTCAGCGCCGACGAAGCGATTCGGATTGCCCGCGAGGCCACACCGGCGGCGCTGCCGACCGATGCCATCAGCAGCCCGACGGGCTTGGCCGCAGGTCAGGCGGTGATCGTCAATGCGGTCGACTACGGCACCGATGAGGTGGCGGGCACTCTGCTGTACGAGGGCGCCGAGGAAATCATTATCGCCCGTGAAGATGAGCGCGCCGGCCTGGTACACGTGCACTTCCCGCGCTTCGGCTTCCGTATTCGCGCGGCATGAGTCTAGCCGCGTCAGTGGCCGGCGTTGGCCACTGACGCGTCTTGCAACACTCTATTGGATTGCGTCCCTCTCGCCAGCCTGATGGCGCTGCGTTAATCTGCGCAAGCGGTCAGCTCGACCGTTTCTCCCTCAGGACCCCCTGCCATGTTTGACTGGATCTTCCTGCCCGAAGCCTGGGTGGCGTTGGCGACCTTGCTGGCGCTCGAAATTGTGCTCGGCATCGATAACATCATCTTCATTTCTATTCTGGTTGGCCGCCTGCCGCCGCAGCAGCGTGAACTGGCGCGCCGGCTGGGTATCGGCTTTGCCATGCTGACGCGGCTGGCTCTGCTGTTTTCGCTGGCCTGGATTATCGGGCTGGTCGAGCCCTGGTTCAGTGTGCTGGGACAGGATATTTCCGGACGCGATCTGGTGCTGATTCTCGGCGGCTTGTTCCTGCTGGGCAAGGCGACCCACGAGATTCATCTGAGTCTGGAGGCGCCGGCGGAGGCCGAGGCCTCAATGGCGGCGGCTGCGCGCAATGGCATGGTCGGTATCGTGGTGCAGATCGCTCTGCTGGATATCGTATTTTCCCTCGATTCGGTGATTACTGCCGTCGGGCTGGTGGACCACCTGTCGGTGATGGTGATTGCTATCCTCGGCGCGGTCGCGGTGATGCTGTTCGCCGCCAAGTCCATCGGCGACTTTGTTGACCGCCACCCCAGCATCAAGATGCTGGCGCTGTCGTTCCTGATGATGATCGGCCTGACGCTGATGGCCGAGGGGCTGGATGTGCATGTGCCCAAGGGCTATATCTACTTTGCGATGGCCTTCTCGGTAGTGGTCGAGCTGCTCAATATCCGGGTGCGCCGCAACCGGACGCAGCAGGACGGCTGAGGTTCAGGCCTTCATGGGCTGGTAGCCAGGCAGGCTTTCGATGCGCCGCAGCCAGGCGGTGATGGCAGGGTAGCCTGTCAGCTCAAAGCCGCCGTCGGCGGCAACGTGGGTGTAGGCGTAGAGTGCGATATCGGCCAGGCTGGGCTCGTCTGCAACCAGATAGGGGCTGTTTTGCAGCTGTGTTTCCATCACGTCCAGCGCCTTGTAGCCACCTGCCTGTTTGCTCAGGTAGTCGGCTCGGCGCTCCTCTGGCAGGCCAAGGTAAAGCGCGATAAAACGCGCCACGGCGATATAGGGTTCGTGGCTGTACTGCTCAAAGAACAGCCACTGAAGCATCCGGGCGCGGCTGAATGGCTCCGTCGGAACGAGTCGGCTGCCCTCGGCGAGGAACAGCAAGATGGCATTGGACTCGGCCAGGCAGCGGCCGTCGTCCAGTTCCAGCAGCGGCACCTTGGCGTTGGGGTTGCGGGCCAGGAAGTCGGGCGTGCGAGTGTCGCCGCGCATGATGTCCACCGTTTGCCATTCATAGTCCAGGTCAAGCAGGGCGCACAGCAGCTCCAGCTTGTAGCAATTGCCGGAGCGGTGATCACCGTAGATTTTCATGGGGTGTGCTCGCAAGGGGGAGTGACTAACTGTCGTCCGGCTTCGCCTCGTCGTCAATCTGGTGTAGGGTCGCTATTGCAATTCAGGCGCGGTCAGTTGTACCGCTGCACAACGGGTGATCGAGCAGACAGGGGTAGAGACGGCGTGGACAGCATTATTGCGGTGGACAACCTGACCAAAACCTACGCCAGTGGTTTTCAGGCGCTCAAGGGGGTTAGCCTGCAGATTCGACGTGGTGAAATCTTCGCGCTCCTTGGGCCCAACGGTGCTGGCAAGACCACGCTGATCAGCATCGTCTGCGGGCTGGTGAACCCGACCGGCGGGCAAGTGCTGGTCGACGGGTTCGATAACCGCCGCGACTATCGTCAGGCCCGTCAGCGCATTGGCCTGGTGCCGCAGGAGCTGACCAACAACATGTTCGACAGCGTCTGGGCTACCGTGCGTCTCAGTCGCGGCTTGTTTGGCAAGCCGCGCAATGATGCGCTGCTGGAGCAGATCCTGCGTGAGCTGTCGCTGTGGGACAAGCGCAATGAGCGGATCATGGATCTGTCCGGCGGCATGAAGCGTCGAGTTTTGATTGCCAAGGCCCTGGCGCACGAACCGGAGGTGTTGTTTCTCGACGAGCCCACCGCCGGGGTCGATGTGGCGCTGCGCCGGGATATGTGGAATATGGTGCGCCGCCTGCAGCAGCGCGGGGTCACCATCATCCTGACCACGCACTATATCGAGGAAGCCGAAGAAATGGCGGATCGCATTGGCGTGATCCGTCAGGGCGAGCTGATCCTCACCGAAGACAAGCACAGCCTGATGCAGCAGCTCGGTACCCGACAGCTGACGCTGCAGTTGCAGCAGCCATTGCCGGCCATCCCGGCGGCGCTGGCGGAGTATCCGCTGACGCTGGAGGAGCAGGGCTACGCGCTGGTGTACACCTTCGATGCCAAAGCCGAGCAGAGCGGTATCGCCGAGCTGTTGCGTAGTGTGGATCAGTTGGGAATCGAGGTGCGGGACCTGCGTTCAAGTCAGAGCTCGCTGGAGGACATCTTTGTCGGGCTGGTGCACAGTCGCGAACAACCGCAACAGGCGTCGACACTGGGAGGTGCCGCATGAACCTGCAAGGAGTCAAGGCAATCTACCTGGCCGAAATGGCGCGCATGCTGCGCACCCGGCTGCAGAGCATCGCCTCGCCAGTGATCTCCACGTCGCTGTATTTCATCGTCTTCGGCGCGGCCATCGGCACCCGCATGACCGAGGTAGACGGCGTCAGCTACGGGGCATTTATCATCCCCGGGCTGATCATGCTGATGCTGCTGAACGAAAGTATTTCCAATGCTTCCTTCGGTATCTACATGCCGCGTTTCACCGGCACCATTTACGAAATCCTGTCTGCGCCGGTGTCGCCGTTCGAGATTGTGGTCGGCTACGTGGGGGCGGCTGCCACCAAGTCGGTGTTGCTCGGCCTGCTGGTATTGCTGACGGCGCGGATCTTTGTCGACTATGAGATTCAACACCCGGTCTGGATGTTGGGTTTTCTGCTGCTGACCGCCATCACCTTCAGTCTGTTCGGCTTTATTATCGGGGTCTGGGCGGACGGCTTCGAGAAGCTGCAGATCATTCCGCTGATGATCGTCACCCCGCTGGCCTTTCTGGGCGGCAGCTTTTACTCCATCACCATGCTGCCGCCGTTCTGGCAGACCGTTACGCTGTTCAATCCGGTGGTGTATCTGATCAGCGGCTTTCGCTGGAGCTTCTATGGCGCGGCGGATGTGCACATTGGCGTGAGTGTTGGCATGACCCTGGTGTTCCTGACGCTGTGCCTGCTGGCCATCAGCTGGATATTCCGCACCGGCTACCGCATCAAACCCTGACAGATCTGTCCCCTCCCGGCGCGCGCCCCCTTGCCAGAGGGGGCATATGAGTGCCTTATCAAGCCATTTTATTGACTTTCTAGCGTTGCGCATTGAGAATGTGCCATCGTTTTGTTATGGTGTCGCTTTGATATCATTTGGATTTGCTGTGCGACGCCTGCCACGGATGCGTTCTTTGTCGTCGCCAGGCTGACTCCCAAACTCACACAGTGACGTCAGGTTAGGAGACAATTTGGTGCTGTTGTCGCGTGGAATTTTGCGTCTCCGAACGGTGTGCTGTTCGCTGATGCTCACCCTCTCTGGGCTGCTTTGCATGGCATCAGCACAGGCCTCAACCGGGCCCGGGTCGGTGGCTTTCTGGTATGCCGCCGAACCGCCGTTGCCCGAGCTGGCCCAATACGATTGGGTTGTGCTGGAACCTGGGCATGTCCAGCCCGATCAGGTTGCCTTTCTCCACGCCCAGGGCGCCGTCCCCTTTGCCTATCTGTCTGTTGGTGAGCTGTCTCCTGAGGATGAAGCCTCGGCGGATGCGGCGCGCCTGTCGAGCGGCGAGCGTAATCACGAGTGGCAGAGCGATATAGCAGACCTGGCCAGTCCGGATTGGCAGCAGCACCTGCTTGAGCGGGCCGCGCGCCTGCGCAGTCAGGGGTATCGCGGCCTGTTTCTGGACACCCTGGACAGCTTCATGCGCCTGCCGGAGGAGCGGCGCCCGGCGCAGCTGCAGGGGCTGGTTGCGCTGCTGCAGCGCTTGCACGCGGAGTATCCGGACCTTCAGCTGTTCTTCAATCGTGGTTTTGAGGCACTGCCGGAACTGGGCTTTGCGCCGGCTGCGGTTGCGGTGGAGTCGCTTGAAGCCAGCTGGCATCAGGCCCAGGGCCGATACGGTCGGGTTTCGGAAAGTGATCGCGCCTGGCTTGATGGCCAGCTCAAGCCGCTGCTCGATGCCGGGACGCCCGTCGTGGCGATTGAGTACCTGCCGCCGGAGCAGCGTGCGCAGGCCCGCGAGCTGAGTCAGCGGCTGCAGCAGCAGGGCTATCTGCCGGTCATCACAACGCCGGAGCTGGACTCGCTCGGCGTTGGCACGCTGGAAGTGGTGCCGCGCCGTATTGCTCTGCTGTATGACCCCCGTGAAGGTGAGTTAACCCGCTCGCCCGGTCATGTACTGCTGGGCGGCTTGCTTGAATACCTGGGCTATCGTGTCGACTATTTTGCCGTTGACGGCCACTTGCCCGAGCGTCGTTTTGACGAGCTCTACGCGGGCGTCGTGGTGTGGATGACCAGCGGTGCACCAGCGCAGGCCGGTCAGTTCCGGCGTTTTCTACAGGCGCGGCTGAATGAGGGGACGCGCATCGCGTTCTTTGGCGGCATGCCGGTAGACGACGCGCGCCTGCTTGCCCGTTTGGGACTGCGTCGCCTGGCCTACGAGCCGCGCGAGGTCAGCCTCAAACAGGTGGATGCCGCGCTGGTTGGCAGTTTTGAAGCACCGCTGCGACTGCGCGCGCGTGATCTGCTGGCCCTGTCTGCCGACGACAGGCTGCTGAAGCCGGCGCTGCAGGTGCAGGACGAGCAGAGCAATCTGCTGACACCGGTGGCCACGGCAGACTGGGGCGGCTATGCGCTGGCACCCTACCTGTTTCAGGAGTCGGCCTCTGGACGTCGCTGGATGCTGGACCCGTTCCGCTTCTTGCAGGCCAGCCTGCAACTGCCACCGCTGCCGGCACTGGACGTCACCACTGAAAACGGCCGCCGCATCGCCACGGTGCATATCGACGGTGATGGCTTTGCCTCCCGCGCCGAGATACCGGGCACACCCTATTCCGGTGAGGTGGTGCTGCAGGACTTTATCCGCGCCCATGACTTTCTGACCTCGGTCTCGGTGGTCGAAGGCGAGGTGGGGCCCCAAGGCATGTACCCCTATCTCACCAAGCGCCTGGAGCCGATTGCCCGGCGCATCTTTGCCGACCCCAAGGTCGAGCCGGCAACCCATACCTTCAGCCATCCGTTCTTCTGGGAGCCGGAAAAAGCCAGCCAACGCGAAGGCTTCACTGCCGAGTACGGGATGAACATGGCGATCCCCAATTACCCGACCATGAACCTTGAGCGGGAAATTGTCGGCTCGCGTGACTACATCCAGCGTGAGCTGCTGCCGGCGGGTAAGCAGGTACGCTTGATCTTCTGGTCGGGAGAGGCCTTGCCCAGTGCAGAGGCGATTGGCATGGCGTACGCGGCAGGCATGGCTAACGTCAACGGTGCTGAGACCTTCATCACCCGTGCCAACCCCTCGTTGACCGGACTCTACCCCTTGCTGCGACCGACCTCGGGCGGTCTGCAGATCTACGCGCCGATCATCAACGAAAACCTGTATACCAACCTCTGGACCGGCCCCTTCTACGGGTTCGAGCGGGTGCTCGATACCTTTGAACTGACCGACTCGCCCCGGCGTCTGCGCGGTCTGAATCTGTACTACCACTTCTATTCCGGCACCAAGCAGGCGTCGATCAAGGCGATGGACGACGTGTACACCGCGATGCAACGCCAGCAGCCCATTTCGCTCTGGATGGGGGACTATCTGCGTCGTGTGCGCGGCCTCTATGAAGGGAGCATGGCGCGCCGCACCGACGGCCGCTGGCAGTTGCGCTCCCTGCAAGGGCTGCGCACGGTGCGTCTGGACCCACAGCTCGGCTGGCCGGACTTGCTCAATTCCGAGGGTGTGGCCGGCGTTCGTGATCTGCCGCAGGGGCGCTATGTGCATCTGAGCAGCGACCGCGCGGTGCTGGCGTTGCAGGCGACGCGCGACACAGCGCCGGCGCTGGAGTACGCCAATGTGCCGTTGCAGGCGTGGGAATATCGTGGCGAGCGTGAGGTGCGGCTATCCATGGCCGGCCAGTTCGCCCTGCGCTTTGCCGTGCGCTATGCCGGCAATTGCAGCTTGTCTGCTGCCGGGCGTCGTTATGAGGGGCAGCGCCGTGGCGAACTGCTGGAGTTCAACCTTGAGCGTCAGGAGGTGAGCGATGCAGTACTCGCCTGCCGCTGAGTCGACCCCGCTGTTCCGGCCATGGGCCATGGGGCTGGCTATTTTGCTGGTGCTGGTGGTTCTGGTGCTGACGTATCAGAACAAGGACGCCTTCATGCCCCAAGGCGAGACCGACGCGGTGTCGGTGGGCTACGCCGAGCTGCTATTGGCGGCTGAGCCTGACAATATCGAGCTGCGCTCGGAGCTGGTTGAGATGCTGATCTCGCGCGGCGAGTTCTCGCGTGCGCTGAAGCATCTGGGTGACTGGCAGGGCGGTGATGAGCAGGCTCGGCGCTTCTACAACCTGGTGCTCGATGGCCGCATGGCCACTGTGCGCCGTGACGAGCAGGCGATTCTGAGTGCACGTCAGCGGCTGGCCGAGTTCGATCTGGCCGGGCTGACTCCCGCGCAGCAAATCCAGCTGGCAGACCTGGCGCTGGCGCTTGGTCTGCCGGGACGCGCCGCAGATCTGCACCTGGCGATGGCGCAGGTCGAAGGGCCTGATCAGCAAGCGCACCAGTTGGCCGCCGCACGTTGGTATCTGGCTGCGGAGCAGCCCGCCGATGCCGCCGTCATCTACCAGCAACTGGCCGACCAAGCACGCACTGTTGAGGGGCGGCGCCAATTTGCATTGCTGGCCTATAACGGTCTTCTGGCTGCCGATCAGGCTCAGGCAGCCAGTGTCTATGCGGTGCAACTGCTCGATAGCGGCAGCTTGAGCACCTTGGGCGACGACTGGTGGCTGCGCAGCGTACAGACAGCGCAGGGCGCGATGCGCTATGACCTGGCAACGCGCCTGGCAGAGCACTGGCGTCGGGCTGAGCCCGATAGCGTGGCTGCCCTGCAAGCACGATTCGACATGGCGCTGGCGGCAGGCGACACGGCTACGGCCTGGGAGGTGGGCAAAGACCTGTTGGCGCAGTCACCGCCCAGCGCCGAGCTGCTGCGGCAAATGGCTCAGCTGGGGCAGTGGCGCGGCCAGCCCGAAGCGGCGCTGGACTACTGGGTGGCCTATCTGGATATGGCGGCGGATGCCGAAGCGCGCGACAAAGCGTGGCGTCTGGCGTTCCAGCTGTTTGATTACAACCGCGGCATACAGCTGCTCGGCGCCACGGCAGCCTCCCGCCGCCTCAGCGATGAGGAGCTTGACGCACTGGTCTATGCCCATGAGCAGCGCGGCACGCCGGCCATGGCGGAGAACTGGCTGCGCGGCTATCTGCAGCGCGCTTCCAGCCAGCGTCTGGCCTGGACCCGTCTGGTGCAGAACCTGCATAACCGCGAGCTGCTGCAACGCGAAGCCGATACCTGGCCGCAATTTGCCGGGCGTCACCAACTGACGATTACTGAGCGCATGAGTTGGGCCGAGGTGCTCTGGAATCTGTATCAGCCTGAGCAGGCCTGGCAAGTGCTGGACGTGGCACCGCTCGATCAGCTCAGCCCGGATTACTGGCGCCTGCGCGCTGCGCTGGCCTGGGAGCTGGAGCGCGACGACGCGGTACTGGCCAGCTACGAGGCGCTGCTGGCGCAGGGCGCCGTGCTGCTGCAAAGCGAGCAGGCGCAGCTGGTTGATATGTACCGGCAACGCGACCCGGCGCTGGCGCTGCGGATTCAGGTAGCAAACTGGCGGCGCACGGGCGATACCCGCTACCTGACCGATGCCCTGCAACTGGCCGAAGAACAGCAGGACTGGGAGTTGATGGAAACGCTGGTGGCCGAGGCGATGCAGCAGCCGGCAAGCGCCAATCTGATGCCGGTGCTGTTGGCACGCGGTTTGCTGGCCGAGCGCGCCGGGCAGTTTGCCGAAGCAGAGCGGTTGTACCTGCAGGGGCTGTCGCGCCAGCCGCGCAACAGCCTGCTGCGCGCACGGATCCTCTGGCTGTTTGTCGACAGTGCTGACCGGACCAAGCTGGCCCGTGCCCTGCGTCAGTGGGAGGGCGAAGCGCAATTGGTGCCGGTCATGTGGCTGCCCATGGGCGCGGCCAATCAACTGCTCTCGCGCAATACTCAGGCGCTGCAATGGTTCAATCGCCACCTGCGCGAACAACCCGAGGACACGCTGGCGCTGGCGGCCTACGCCGACGCACTTGAGGCGAGCGGCAGAGAGGCGGCCGCGCTGCAGCTGCGTTCGCGCCTGCTCAACCGCCTGCGCTTTGCCGAGACCGAACGGGCGCCCTTTACCGAACGCCAGATCTGGACGCGTCTGATGACCGCCGGTGGCTCACCCCGCCAGGCGCTGGCCGGGCTGCAGCGTTGGCACGATGGCTCGGTCGGCATGCTGCAGCTGTGGTATGCCGCGCAGCTGGCACGGCTGGACAGCATCAATCAGGAAGCGCAAAAGGACGCCTGGCTGGCCTGGGGCCGTGCACGCGGGCTGCGTGAAGAGGGCTATCAGCGCATTCAGGAAGCGCTGCGCACCAACAATCGCGAGGCGCTGGCCGCGCTGCTGGTCAACCCGCAGGTTGATGACGCCCACCGGGTTGCCGCGCAGGAGCGTCTGGGTGACGACAATCAGGCAATGGCCCAGGCGCTGTCCTCGCTCGGCGATGAGCAGCCGCTGGCTGTGCGCCGCCAGTTGTGGCGACAGTCGGTTGCCTTTCTTGAGCGCTACCCGCAGGGCGTGCGCGTCAGCTGGGGGCAGGAAGACTTTGGCGGCCTGAAGACCCGTGGCCCGCAGCTCAGCATCGCGCGCTTTATTGGCGAGAACTGGTACCTGCGTGCCGATGGCGGCAGGGTGACCTATGACTCCTCGCTGCTCGACAGCAGTGTGCTCGGGTCCGAGCAGAACCTGCTGCTGCGCGCCGAGCGCCAGCTGGGCAACGGCGACCTGTCGGTGACGCTGGACCACAGTGACCGACAGGATGACAACCGCACCGGCGCCGGCATCGCCAGGCGCTGGAGTGAAGGCGGCAACGAGTTGGAAGTGGGCGCCGACTGGCAGCGAGAAAGCCGCGAGACGGGTCTGATGCGCGCACTCGGACAGGAAAGCGCGCTCTGGTTGCGAGCCAGCCACGCCTTCAGCGCGCGGGACCAGTTGAGCTGGCAGGTCGCCCAGCGTGAGTTCGAGACCCGCTCGGGTGTTGATATCGGCTCCGGGCAGCAGCTGAATCTGGAGTTCAGCCAGATCCAGTTCTTTGAGGGACCCACCTGGATTCTGCGCAGCGGCATCGAGTATCAGCGCAACAGCCTCAGCGGCGAGCCGCTGGATTCTCTGCTGGTGGCCAACGGCGGCGCGGTGCGGCAGAACGATGTCACGGTCGATCAACTGCTGCCTGAGCGCGTCGGGCGGATCTATATCGGCAGTCAGCTGCGTCGTGGCATGCCGGGACTGATCAACCGCAACCGGGGCCAGTACACCTGGTTGCTGGATACCTCGACCGGTTGGGACTGGGAAGACCAGAGCATGAATTTTGCCATCAATGCCGGTATTGGTATTGAGGTGTTTGGTGATGATGAACTGGCGTTTACCGCGGGCTACCAGTCGGAGCCGGTCGGCGGTGACGGCGAGGCGGGCGGTACCGCAACGATTTCCTACAGCAGCCGCTTCGGTCGCTGAAGGCACAACAAAGGAGCACAACATGCGCATTCTCAAGGGTATGACACTGGCGGCGACCTTGCTGGCCGTCTCCGCCTGCAGCACCTTCTCCGGCAACAACGGCCCGAGCTTTCCGGCGTCCGCCAGCTGGGGCCTGCTGCCGATGGTCAACTATTCACAGACGCCGCAGGCTGGCGAGCGCAGCGAGCAGATCCTGCTCAGCGTGCTCTCGGAAGAGGGCATCCAGCCGCGGGTTTATCCCCACGTAGAGGACCAGGATCTGCTGGTGCTTGATGATCGCAAGCGCTACGAGCAGGCCCTGCAGTGGGCCCAGGGCCAGAGCTTTGACTACCTCGTCAGCGGCAGCGTCGAGGAGTGGCAGTACAAGAATGGTCTGGACGGTGAACCCGCCGTGGGCCTGAGCCTGCGCGTGCTGGATGCGCGCACCGGGCAGGTGCTGTGGAGCAACAGCGGCGCCCGCGCCGGCTGGTCGCGTGAAAGCCTGGCCGGCTCGGCACAGAAGGTACTCAATACCCTGATCGGTGACCTGCGGATCGACTAATGTTCAAGAACTCGGTGCACAAGGACTACAGCCTCATCGCCATCGGCAATCGCCGCTGGGCGTGGCTGGAAACGCCGTTGCTGACGGCGCTGGTGCTGGGGCTTTGCTATTGGCTGCACCCGGCGGACCCGCTGTTTCTGCAGGGCTTCCCCTGGCCGATTCTGGCGCCCTTGCTGCTGGCTGTGCGCTATGGCTTCCTGCAGGGCGCTTGCAGTGCGGCTCTGCTGGTGTTGGCTGCCCTTGTGCTGCACCGATTGGGCACGCCCGGCTACGTGCAGTTGCCCGGCTCCTTTATCGTCGGGGTGCTGGTCTCCAGCATGGTGGTGGGCGAGTTCCGTGACCTCTGGGGGCGCCGTCTGGAGCGCCTGCAAACGGCCAACGAATACCGTCAGTACCGCCTCGATGAATTTACCCGCGCCTACCATGTGCTGCGCAGCTCCCATGAACGTCTGGAGCAGCGTGTCGCCGGCAGCGATACCAGCCTGCGCAGTACCCTGTTGTTGCTGCGCCGCCAATTGCAGGACAAGTCCGAAGGCGACCTGCTGGCCCAAATGGCACCCTCGTTGCTGGGCGTGCTGGGACAGTATGGTTCGTTCAACGCTGCGGCCCTGTTTGCCGTGCAGGACGGTGAGGCGCAGTTGCAACGGTCGCTGGCCGAGGTGGGCGAGCCCGGCCAGGTGCCTGCCGACGACCTGCTGCTGACGCTGTGCTTGCAGCGCGGCGAGGTGGTCAGTGTGCGCGACAGCTATCTGGAGACCGGCCGCGAGGAGCAGGTGTCGGCCCTGCAGGCCTGTATACCGCTGCTCTCGGTGGATGGACAGGTACTCGCCGTGGTGGCTGTGCACAGCATGCCTTTCTTTGCCTTCAACGAACGCACCTTTACGCTGCTGGCGCTGCTGGGTGGCCATATGGCCGACCTGTTGCAGACGCCACGGCAGCTGTTGCGCCCGGATGATGCCGAAGCGCGCCGGTTCTCCCAGCAACTGCGCCGCGCCCGGCGAGATGCTGCCGAACATGATCTGCCGGGCAGCCTGGCCTTTGTCGAGTTGCCGGCAGACAGTGAAAAGCTGCAGAAGCTGCTGGTGGAAAGCCAGCGTGGTCTGGATCTCCAGGTGTTGGTGCCGCGCGCCAATGGCGGCGAAGGCCTGCTGGTACTGATGCCACTGACCGATCAGGATGGCAGTCGCGGTTACCGTCAGCGACTCGACCGCATGGTGCAGGAGCGCTTTGAAAACGCATCCACTCTCAGCGAGCTGGGCGTGGTCGTCCACAACTTCGAGATTCGCCAGCAGCAGAGTGACAGCGCGCTGGCCGACTTCCTCTACAAGGAGTGTGGTCTGAATGACCAGCAAGTGGCTATTTAGCGGCGCCCTGGCCTTTGAGCTGGGGAGCTGGGGAGGACTGCTGAGCAACCCGTCGCTGATCGAGGGGCTGTATCTGTATGTCGTTCCGCATGCCATTGCCTCGGTGATGCTGGCGGCTGCGCTCTGGCTGGTGTTGCCCCGGCGTTACCGCTTTCCTTTGCCCTGGTCGCCGCTGCTGCTGTTCAGCCTGGTCTTCTTTATCCCGGTGGTCGGCGCCGTCGGTACCATCGCCGGAGTGTTCCCCGGTCTCTATCTGCCGCGCCGCGAGCGTGAGCAGGGCTGGCAGTTGACGCGTATGCCGAGCTTGCCCTATCGCGCGGTAGATCAATGGCAGTCCCCCCTGTTCAACGATGGTGGTCTGCAGGACGTGCTGCAACTGGCTGGTGACTCCGAGCGCCGCCTCGCAGCGTTGCTGGCCACTCGGACCATGCCCGGTAACGAAGCGGTACCGGTACTCAAGCTGGCGCTGCGTGATCCGGAGGACGATGTTCGCCTGTTGGCCTACTCGATGCTGGATCAGCGTGAAAACCACATCAACCAGCAGATCGAGCGCCTGCTGGAACTGCAGGCCGAGAGTCCGTCGCCGGGTACCCGCGCGGCCCTGGCAAGTTGGTACTGGGAGCTGGCCTATCTGGGGCTGGCTCAGGGCGGTGTATTGCGCCACGTGCTGCAGCAGGCGCTGGAGCATGCTGACGCTGCGCTGAACGCAGAGCCCAGCGGGGAGTTGGCCGTGCTGGCAGGACGTGTCCAGATCGCGCGCCGCCAGAGCCTGGAGGCACGCCGTTATCTGCAGCAGGCCGCTGATCTCGGCGTCGGGCCGGCGCGGCTGGCGCCACTGCTGGCAGAGGTTGCCTTTCTTGAACATCGCTATCGCGAGGTGGTCGTGCAACTGCAGCGTATTCCTCCCGCGTTGCAGGCCAAGCCGCCCTTGGCCGCGACGGTGGGGTATTGGTTATGAGTGCACCACAGGCAGACATCTGTCTGCTGCTCGAAGGAACCTGGCCGTACGTACGCGGTGGTGTGTCCAGCTGGGTACATCAGATGCTGCTTGGGCTGCCGGATGTGCGCTTTTCCGTGGTGTTTATCGGCGGCGAGCGCAGCGCCTATCCCAAGCGTCACTACGAGGTGCCGCCCAATGTGGTGCACCTGCAGGAAGTATTCGTCTCCGATGCCTGGCGTTACCCGGCGCGGCCGGATGATACGCCGCCGGTCGGCGACCGCGACGCGCTGGAAAGCCTGTACCGCTATTTTCAGCACCCGGAGGCGCCCAGCCCGGAGCAGGGTCAACAGTTGCTGCAGCAACTGGCCGCGGGCCGTATCACCAGTGCTCAGCTGCTGCGCAGTGAAGCCAGTTGGCAAGTGCTGAGCCAGGGCTATCTGGAGCATTGCAGCGACCCCTCGTTCATTGATTATTTTTGGACCCTGCGCACCATGCAGGCGCCATTGATCATGTTGACCGAGTTGCTGGCCAGCCTGCCGCGAGCGCGTGCCGTGCACGCCGTGTCGACTGGCTATGCCGGGTTGCTCGGGGCGCTACTCAAGGGCTACTGGCAGTGTCCCTTCATCCTGACCGAGCACGGTATCTACACCAAAGAGCGCAAGATCGACCTGGCGCAGGCAGCCTGGGTCGCGGGCAAGAGCGAAGAAGCCGAAATCAGCGGCCTGGCGGCCAGCAGTGGTTATATCCGTACCCTGTGGATTCGCTACTTCGAGCGCGCCGGACTGTTGGCCTATCAGAACGCCGACCCGATCATCTCGCTGTACGAGGGCAATCGCGCCCGTCAGATTCGCGATGGCGCGGAGGCGGCGCTGACTCAGGTTATTCCCAACGGTATCGCCCTGAGCGACTGGCAACGGGTGCGGGCACAGCGCGGCGAGGGCATCGCGCCGGTTGCCGGCCTGATTGGCCGTGTGGTGCCGATCAAGGACGTCAAAACCTTCTTGCGCGCAGTGCGCTCGGTGGTCAGCGACATCCCCGAGTTCGAAGCCTGGATTGTCGGTCCGGAAGACGAAGACCCGGGGTACGCACAGGAGTGTCACAGCCTGGTCAGCAGCCTGGGTTTGACCGGCCAGGTGCACTTTCTGGGCTTTTGCAATATTCGCGAGATCATGCCGCAGCTGGGTGTGATGGTGTTGACCTCAATCAGCGAGGCTCAGCCGCTGGTCATTCTAGAGGCCTGGTGCGCCGGCACGCCGGTAGTCAGTACGGATGTGGGCTCCTGTCGCGAGCTGATCGAGGGGGTTGGCGAGCAGGACCGCGCGCTGGGCATGGCGGGTGAAGTGGTGCCGATTGCCGACCCGCAGGCGACCGCCATGGCCATCCAGCGTCTGCTGCAGGACCCCGAGCGCTGGCACGCAGCGCAACGGGCCGGCGAGCAGCGGGTGCAACAGCGCTACAGTGATGAATTGATGTTTGCGCGTTACTCGCGGCTGTATCGCGACGCGATCGGAGAGGGTTAGGAGCAGATGGCCGGTATCGGATTTGAACTGCGGCGGATTCTCGCCAAGGACAGCTACAGCGCCACGCTGCGCGCCTACCTGTACGCCGGGCTGATCAGCTCCGGGCCCTGGGTGCTGTCGATCATCAGCGTGATGCTGATCGGCGTCATGAGTATCGGCTTTGTGGTGCCGGATCTGCTGGTGCGGCAGTTTCTGGTCAGCGTCACCTATCTGATGGCAACCTCGTTGATTGTCACCGGCGGGTTGCAGTTGTTCTTCACCCGGTTTGTGTCCGACCGCCTGTTTGAGCAGCGGATGGATGCCATCACGCCCAACCTGCTGGGTATCCTGCTGATGGTGACGCTGTTTGCCGGCTTGCTTGGCACCCTGGTGATGGTTGTTCTGTTTGACCAGTCGTTCGTTTATCGCGTGCTGATGCTGGCCAACTTCGTCACCCTGTGCAACCTCTGGCTGGTGATTGTCTTCCTCTCCGGCATGAAGGCCTATAACCGCATCCTGGTGGTCATGCTGCTGGGCTACGCGGGCATGATTGCCAGCGCTTTTTTTCTGCGTAATGTCGGCATGGAAGGGCTGTTGCTGGCGCTGTTGATTGGCCACGCGCTGCTGTTGTTCATCTTCCTGTTTGATGTGCTGCGCCAGTATCCGTCCGAGCGTCTGGTGGCCTTTGAGTTTTTCCAGCGCCGCAAGGTCTTTGTCAGCCTGCTGCTGACCGGCTTTTTCTACAACCTGGGTATCTGGATCGACAAGTTCCTGTTCTGGGCTAACCCGGGTACCTCTGAGCAGGTTATTGGCCCGCTGCGCGCCTCGCTGATCTACGACCTGCCGATCTTTCTTGCCTACCTGTCGATCATCCCTGGTATGGCGGTGTTTCTGGTACGTATCGAAACCGACTTTGCCGAGTGGTATGACCGCCTGTTCCGCGCCGTGCGTGAGGGCGAGACACTGCAGCACATCCGTCAGCTGAAGAACGAGATGACCCTGTCGATTCGTCAAGGCCTGCAGGAGATCTGCAAGGTGCAGGGGCTGACCGTGCTGCTGCTGTTTCTCGGTGCGCCCATGCTGCTAGACCGGTTGGGCATTTCTCAGCACTACCTGCCGCTGTTCTACGTGGATCTGATCGGGGTGAGTGTGCAGGTGGTGTTCATGGCGCTGCTGAACGTGTTCTTCTATCTGGACAAGCGGCGCATTGCCCTGGAGCTGTGCCTGCTGTTTGTGCTGCTGAACACAGTGCTGACCCTGGTAACCCTCTATCTCGGGCCGACCTTCTTCGGCTACGGTTTCACCGTATCGTTGATTGTCTGTGTACTGGCCGGTCTGGTGCGCCTGAACGGCGCACTGCAGAAGCTGGAATACAGCACCTTCATGCTGGAACATTGAGGCTAGCGGCCCGCGTTCTGTGCGGGCCGACAGGCGTCTGACCTGTGCTCAGCGCCGCTTGTTGCGCAGTTGCTGTACCAGCCCCTTGGGCGGGTGACGGATGACCAGTGCGTCTTCGCTCTCGTCGTACTCCACACGCTCGCCGAGCAGGTGCGACTCAAAGCTGATCGACAGCCCGTCGGCCTTGCCGTAGTAACGCAGGAAGTTGTTGATCGCCCGCTTGTCAGCCGGCATCTCCGGGTTAAGACCGTAATCCTTGTTGCGGATATAGTCGTAGAAGGCGCGGGGGTGTTCTTCATCCAGCACGCCTGACAGCTCCTCCAGCGCCACCTGCTCACCGGCGCGGGTCTGGCTGTTCACGTAGCTGCTCATGGCCTTGGCCTTGTCCTTCACCAGTTCGGGTTCCAGCGACGCCTCGCCGACGTAATCGCTGAAGGCCTGCAGCAGCGTGTTGGTTTCTTCCTCAGGATTGGCCCCTTCCACACAACCGATAAAGTCGCGGAAGTAGTCCGATACCCGCTTGCCGCTGCGCCCGCGAATAAAGGAAATGTAGTTCTTCGCACTGGCGTTCTGTTTCCACTCGGTCAGGTTGATGCGCGCGGCCATGTTGAGGCTGGACAGGTCCAGGTGGCGGGCAGCGGCCACGTCCAGCTCGTCGGTCACGGTGACGCCTTCGGTGTGGTGCAGCAGTGCGATGACTAGAAACGCAGTCATGCCCTGGCGGTAGCGGATGAACAGCACGTGTCCGCCGAGGGCCAGGTTGGAGCCTTCCATCAAGGTCTTCAGGTGCTCGGTGGCCTGAGTGGAGAAGCGGACAAAGTCCAGCTCCTGGTCGATCAGCTGCTGCAGCCAGCCGCTGAACGGGTAGGCGCCGCTTTCCTCATGGAAATAGCCCCAGGCCTTGTTGGGCTTGCTGTTGTAGGCCTCGATCAAGCCGGCCAGCAGTTGCTCCAGCGCCTGCGAGCTGACCAGCTCGGCCTCGCGCAGGGTCAGGCTGGCGGGTTGGCCGTCGGGCTTCTTGTGTATCTGGTGAACGATGCTGTTGTCGATGGGCATAAGGGCTTTCCAGGCTGGCCGGCGTCAGAGGCCGAACGTTAGCAAATCCGCGGCTAGAGCGGAAATAGCCAGGGTATCAATATCACGCTGGTCATCATGACCAGCAGCGTCAGTGGCACACCAACGCGCACAAAATCGATGAATCGGTAGCCGCCGGGGGCCAGCACCAGGGTGTTGACCGGTGAGGATACCGGCGTCATGAAAGCGGCGGAGGCGGCTACCGCAACGGTGATGGCGAACGGCATGGGGGACAGGTCCAGCGCCTGCGCGGTTGCGATGGCCACCGGGGCCATGAGTACGGCGGTAGCCGTGTTGGAGATAAACAGGCCGATCACCGCCGTCAGGGCAAACAGCGCGGCGATCAGGGCGCGTGGCCCGGCCTCGCCGAGCAGCTGCAGCAGGCCGTTGACGGCCAGGTCGATACCGCCGGTTTTCTGCAGGGCCAGGGCAAAGGGCAGCATGCCGACGATCAGCAGCAGGCTGGGCCAGTGGATGGAGCGCCAGGCGCTGTCCATGTCGATACAGCGAAACGCGCCCATCAGCAGGCAGCCGATCAGTGCCGCGAGCAGGTTGGGGACCACGCCGCTGACCATCAGCGAGATCATCACGCCGAGACTCAGCAGGGCGTAGGGCGCCTTGCGTTTGGTCGGGGCGACTTCGTCCACCTCCGCCGGCACGCTGAGCAGCAGCACATCTCGGCTCAGGCCGTGCAGGCGGTTGATGGCCTTCCAGCTGCCGGCGACCAGCAGGGTATCGCTGGATTTCAGGCGCTCGTCGATCAGCAGGCCATCCAGCGCCTGACCCTGACGCCGCAGGCCGACCACGTTGAGCTGATATTCGCTGCGAAAGCCCAGCCCCTGCACGGTCTTGCCCAGCAGCGCAGACTCCGGCGGCAGCGCCACCTCGGCTAGCCCCAGCTGATGGGCGTGGCGGTTGTAGTAGGAGTCACTCAGCGGCTCGGCTTGCAGACCCAGTTGCTGATAGACGCCGACCAGCGCAATCGCCGGGCTGGCCAGATCGACCAGCAGGATATCCCCAGCCTGCACCATGTTGTTGCCGGTGGCGACCAGCAGCAGGGTGCGAAGCCGTTGCGGGCGCTCCAGTGCAATGACATTGATGCCGTATTCGGAACGCAGCGACAGTGCATTCAACGGCTGGTTGGCCAGTGGGGAATCAGGCCGCACACGCAAGCGCCGCTCACGGTCGGTCAGGCGATAGCGCGCTGCCAGGGCCGCCATGGTTTGTCTTGGCGACGCCGGCTTGCCTGCGGGGCGGCGATCCAGCCAGCGCCGGGTCAGCAGCATGTAGCCGATGCCCACCGCCAATACGGTCAAGCCGATGGGGGTGATGCTGAAAAAACCGAAACCGTCATCACCGCTGCGCACCAGCTCACTGTGCACCACCATGTTGGGAGCGGTCGCGACCAGCGTCAGCATGCCGCTGGTCAGGCCGGCGACACTCATCGGCATCAGCAGGCGCGCGGGCGAGCTGCCCAGACGATTGGCAATGCTCAGCACGATGGGGATGAAAATGGCGACCACGCCGGTGGAACTCATGACCGCACCGAGGCCGGCGACGGTCAGCATCAGCAGAATCAACAGGCGGGTTTCGCTGTTGCCCGAGCGCTGGATGATCCAGTCGCCCAACTGGTAGGCGATGCCGGTACTGACCAGGCCCTGACCGATCACGAACAGCGCTGCGATCAGCAGCACGCTGGGGTCGCTGAAGCCGCTCAGGGTCTCCTCCAGAGTGAGGATGCCACTGAGCGGCAGGGCGAGGATGACCAGCAGGGCAACCACATCCATGCGCGGCTTGTTGAGGATAAACAGCACCACGCTGGCCAGCAGCAGTGCGAGTACTATCCCCAGGTCCACGCCCATGCGCTTGCCCCGTGCTTACAGGCTGGCGATATGAGCGCGCTGCTCGCTCAGCTGGGCCAGCGCCTTTTCTGCCTCGGCCAGCTTGGCGCGCTCCTTGTCGATCACCGCTGGCGGTGCTTTGTCGACAAAGCCCGGGTTGGACAGCTTGCCGCCTACGCGCTTGACTTCGCCTTCCAGGCGGCCGATTTCCTTGTCCAGGCGCGCCAGCTCGGCAGTCTTGTCGATCAGACCGGCCATGGGAACCAGCACTTCCAGCTCACCGACCAGCGCGGTGGCGGCCAGAGGCGCCTCCTCGTCGTCGCCAAGGACGCGGATCGACTCCAGCTTGGCCAGTTTCTTCAGGAAGGTCTCGTTGTCGCCCAGACGACGCAGGTCTTCGGCGGTGGTCTTGCGCAGCAGTACATCCAGTGCCTTGCCCGGAGCCACGTTCATTTCGCCGCGGATGTTACGCACGCCCAGAATCAGCGCCTTGAGCCACTCGATGTCGCCCTCGGCGGCGCTGTCGATGCGGTCCTCGGCGGCAACAGGCCAGGGTTGCAGCATGATGGTGTCACCCTGCTTGCCGGCCATGGGCGCGATGCGCTGCCAGATCTCTTCGGTGATGAAGGGCATGAACGGGTGCGCCAGGCGCAGCGCGGTTTCCAGTACCCGAACCAGGGTGCGACGGGTGCCACGCTGGCGCTCGGCCGGGGCGTTTTCGTCCCACAGTACCGGCTTGGACAGTTCCAGATACCAGTCGCAGTACTGGTTCCAGATAAACTCGTAGAGCGCGTTGGAGGCCAGGTCGAAGCGGAACTGATCCAGCTGGCGGGTCACTTCGGCTTCGGTGCGTTGCAGCTGGGAGATGATCCAGCGGTCGGCCAGGGTCAGCTCAACGGGTTCACCGTTGACGCCGGTGTCCTTGTCTTCGCACTGCATCATCACGTAACGGGCGGCGTTCCAGATCTTGTTGCAGAAGTTGCGGTAGCCTTCGACGCGGCCCATGTCGAACTTGATGTCGCGGCCGGTGGAGGCCAGCGAGCAGTTGGTGAAGCGCAGCGCGTCGGTACCGTAGGCGGCGATACCGTCCGGGAATTCGGCGCGGGTCTGCTTTTCGATCTTGGCCGCCAGCTTGGGCTGCATCATGCCGCTGGTGCGTTTCTGTACCAGTGATTCGAGGTCGATGCCGTCGATGATGTCCAGCGGGTCGAGCACGTTGCCCTTGGACTTGGACATCTTCTGGCCCTGACCGTCGCGCACCAGACCGTGCACGTAGACCGTCTTGAACGGGATCTGCGCCGTGCCGTCGTCATGCTTCATCAGGTGCATGGTCAGCATGATCATGCGCGCGACCCAGAAGAAGATGATGTCGAAACCGGTCACCAGTACGTCGGTCGGGTGGAAGGTCTTCAGTGCTTCGGTCTGTTCCGGCCAGCCGAGGGTGGAGAAGGTCCACAGGCCGGAGCTGAACCAGGTGTCGAGCACGTCTTCATCCTGACGCAGCACGCCCAGACCGCAGGCCGAGGCGGCATTCTTGAGCTCCTCCAAGGTCGGCAGCTCGGCTTCCGCTTCACGGTCGTTGGCTTCCAGCGCCTTGCGATAGGCTTCCTCTTCGTCACGTCCAACGTAGACGTTGCCGGCGGCGTCGTACCAGGCCGGGATGCGGTGGCCCCACCACAGCTGACGGGAGATGCACCAGTCCTGAATGTCGCGCATCCAGCTGAAGTACATGTTCTCGTACTGCTTGGGCACAAACTGGATGCGGCCGTCTTCAACCGCAGCAATCGCCGGCTCGGCCAGCGGCTTGGTGGAGACGTACCACTGGTCGGTCAGCCACGGCTCGATGACCACGCCGGAGCGGTCGCCCTTGGGCACCTTGAGGGCGTGCGGCTCGATCTTCTCGAGCAGGCCGAGGGCATCGAAGTCCTCGACGATCTTCTTGCGCGCCTCGAAGCGGTCCATGCCGGCGTAGGCCTCGGGCAGGGTGGCGTCGATCTCGTTGTTGACGCTGCCGTCGATGTTGAACACCTGGGCGCGGGCCAGGACGGCGGCGTTCTGGTCGAGGACGTTGATCAGCGGCAGGCTGTGGCGCTTGCCGACTTCGTAGTCGTTGAAGTCGTGGGCGGGGGTCATCTTCACGCAGCCGGTGCCGAACTCCGGGTCGCAGTAATCATCGGCAATGATCGGGATGCGGCGGCCGACCAGCGGCAGCTCGACGAACTTGCCAATCAGCGCCTGATAACGCTCGTCTTCCGGGTTTACTGCCACCGCGCTGTCACCCAGCATGGTTTCCGGGCGCGTGGTGGCAACGATCAGATAATCCTTGCCGTCGGCGGTGGTGGCGCCGTCAGCCAGCGGGTAGCGCAGGTTCCACAGCGAGCCCTGCTCGTCGTGGTTTTCCACTTCCAGATCGGAAATTGCGGTGTGCAGTTTCGGGTCCCAGTTGACCAGGCGCTTGCCGCGGTAGATCAGACCGTCCTCATGCAGGCGCACGAAGGCTTCCTTGACCGCTTCGGAAAGGCCGTCGTCCATGGTGAAGCGCTCGCGGCTCCAGTCGACCGAACTACCCAGTCGACGAATCTGGCGAGTAATGTTTCCGCCGGACTCTTCCTTCCATTCCCAGACTTTTTCGAGAAACTTCTCGCGGCCCAGGTCGTGGCGGTTGACTCCCTGTGCGGCCAGTTGGCGCTCGACCACCATCTGGGTGGCGATACCGGCGTGGTCGGTGCCCGGTTGCCACAGGGTGTTGCGACCCTGCATGCGGCGGAAGCGAATCAGTGCATCCATGATCGCGTTGTTGAAGCCGTGGCCCATGTGCAGGCTGCCGGTGACGTTCGGCGGCGGCAGGGCAATGGTGTAGGACTCGCCCGAGCCCTGGGGGGCAAAGTAGTTGTTCTGCTCCCAGGTCTGGTACCAGGAAGTTTCGATGGCGTGGGGCTGGTAAGTCTTGTCCATGGGTGTGCTGGCTATCCGGTTGACGATGGGCGATCAGCGCGGTCGCGCGGCTCGAGTGGCCGCAGGCGAAGTAGGCGCAGAGAAAACCGCCATTATAGCGGTCAGGAGGGGGGATGGCCCAGCCCGCAGGGGTTATTTCAGCTGTTCACGCACCAGTTGCTGCAGCTTGCCCTGCATGCGCTTGCGCAGCTCGTCTTCGATGGTCGGCATCAGATCGTCGATCACCTCCTGCAGCAGCAACTGTGCCTCAGCCTGCAGGCGTGCTTCCAGGCGGGCTTCGCGCGGCGAGCTGGGGACGGCAGAGAGGGGGCTCTGCTGGGCCATGATCTGGTCCAGCTGCATGCGCTCTTCGGCTAGTTTGGCCAGTGAAGCGTAGGGCAGAAACGGGTTGGGTGATCTGCTGGCCATACCGCTGGTCAGCGGCGGGGCAGGGTGTTCGACGGCGCTCAGCGGCGGCTCGTCAGGGTTGAGGATGACGTCCTGCAGCAGCGGGATGTCGAGTTGGCCGTCGTCACCCACCTCAGGCTCGGGATGCTCATCAAGCAGGGTGCGGATGGATTCCAGGTCTTCCAGCAGTCGTGAGGGCTCCGAAGGGTCGCGCTGCTTCATGGGTCATCCCGCTGTCCGTATTTGATGGGAGTGTAGAGGATAGCCCCGCTCCCGGTAAAAACGGAAGCGCTCGCGCGCCGGCAAGCGCACGCTGTCATCTTCGACGACAATTTCCGCCATGCGCTGAAAGCGGCTGAAAAAGCCAGGCGTCTGTTCTGACAGGTTGATCAGCAGGTCGGCGTGACTGCCTGGCTGCTCGCCATTGCCGCAACTCACTGCTTCCTCCGGGCCCTCGCCAAGGATGACGTGAGGCACAAAGGCATCACGCCGAAACGACCACAAGAGTGCGTCCAGCTCCTGACACATTTGCTCGGACGCGCAGTGCAGGTACACGCGATGCCCTTTCTGCCAGGCCTTGTGCGCCAGGCGGCAGGCATACGCCAGCCGCGTTTGCGGCTGGTCGCTGGAGAGCAGGTAAAAATCGATGCGGGTCATAAAGGTAGCTTCAAGCTTCAAGCCGCAAGCTGCAAGTTAAAACCTTCTCACCGATCAGGCTTGAGGCTTGTCGCTTGCAGCTTGTGGCTGCTTGATCAGGCCTTGGCCTGATCAAGCAGATATTGCATCAACAGCGGAACCGGGCGGCCGGTGGCGCCTTTGTCCTTGCCGCCGCTGATCCAGGCGGTGCCGGCGATGTCCAGGTGCGCCCAGGGGTAGGCCTTGGTGTAGCGCGACAGGAAGCAGCCGGCGGTGATGGTGCCGGCCTTGGGGCCGCCGATGTTGGCCATGTCGGCAAAGGGGCTGTCCAGCTGCTCCTGATACTCGTCGAACAGTGGCAGTTGCCAGGCGCGGTCGCCTGCCTCGGTACCGGCAGTCAGCAGTTGGTTGATCAGCTCATCGTTGTTACCCATCAGGCCGGACGCATTGCTGCCCAGGGCGACGATGCAGGCGCCGGTCAGGGTGGCAATGTCGACGACGCTGGCGGGTTTGAAGCGCTCGGCGTAGGTCAGTGCGTCACAGAGTACCAGCCGGCCTTCGGCATCGGTGTTGAGGATTTCGATGGTCTGGCCGGACATGCTGGTGACGATGTCGCCCGGACGGGTCGCGGTGCCGCTGGGCATGTTCTCGGCCGAGGCAATCAGACCGGTTACGTTGATCGGCAGCTGCAGGCTGACCACCGCCTTGAGCACGCCGAAGACGGTCGCGGCGCCGCACATGTCATATTTCATCTCGTCCATGGTCGCGGCTGGTTTGATGCTGATGCCACCGGTATCGAAGGTGATGCCCTTGCCGACCAGCACGTGCGGCTTGTCCTTGGCCTTGCCGCCGTTGTAGCTGATGCGGATCAGCTTGGCCGGCTCGGCGCTGCCGGCGCTGACCGCCAGCAGAGCGCCCATGCCGAGGGCTTTCATGGCCTTCTCATCGAGCACTTCCACCTCAAGGCCCTTGTGCGCCTTGGCCAGCGCCTTGGCCTGGTTGGCGAGGTAGGTCGGTGTGCAGACGTTGCCGGGCAGGTTGCCCAGATCACGGGTCAGCGCCATGCCATCGCTGATGGCAGTGCCCTCGGCGATGGCGCGCTTGAGCGCGGTGGCATCGGCCTTGTCGGCGCTCCACAGGTTGATCTTCTTCAGCTTTGGCTTGTCGGCTTTCTTGCTCTTGAATTGATCAAAGGTGTAGAGCACGTCGTGGCAGGCTTCGACCAGCAGTCGTGTCTGGCCGGCCAGGTCGCGGTTCTTCACGGTGCCAGACAGCGCGAACACAGCATCACCAGCCGGGCCGGCCTTGATGGTTCTCAGCGCCTGTTGCGCCAGTTTGCGCCAGGCACGGTCACTCAAGGGCTCGTCCTTGCCGCTGCCTAGCAGCAGTACACGCTGGGCGGCGACACCTGGCAGGGCAAACAGGGTCAGGCTGCTGCCGCTCTTGCCGGAGAGGTCACCGTTCTTCAGAGCGGTGCCCAGTTGGCCGCCGCAGGCCTTGTCCAGCTCGGCTGCCGGGCCGGTCAGGGCCTTGCCTTCGCTGACGCTGACGACCAGCCAGCCACATTTGATGGTTTCCAGTGCGCCGTGCTTAACGTTGAACTCCATGGTGCTCCCCAAGACAAATCGAGATGATTGACTGATAATACGGGCAAATTCCCGCGGGTGTCTGTCGGGCTGCTGCTGGCAGACATGTCTGCCCCGCATTCTGGCCTATTCGCGCCGGCCCTTAAAGACCCCGGAGCCAAGGACCTGTTTCGTGATTGTTTTCCGTTATCTCAGCCGTGAAGTGCTGTGGACACTGACTGCGGTCAGCGGTGTACTGCTGCTGATCATTATGAGTGGCCGCTTCATCAAGTATCTGGCGCAGGCCGCTGCCGGTCAGCTGGATGCGTCTGTGCTGTTTGTCATCATGGCCTATCGGCTGCCGGGCTTTATGGTGCTGATTCTGCCGCTAGGGCTGTTTCTCGGTATTTTGCTGGCTTACGGGCGGCTGTACCTCGACAGCGAGATGACCGTGCTGTCTGCCACGGGTATGAGTGATCGCAAGCTGATTGGCTACACCCAGGGGCCGGCCTTGCTGGTTGCGCTGCTGGTGGCGCTGCTGAGTTTCTGGGTGGCGCCGGGTGGCGTGCTGAAAACCCAGCAGCTGTTGAACCAGCAGGATGCGCTGACCGAATTTGACACCTTGGCGGCCGGACGCTTTCAGGCGCTGGGCAGTGGTCAGCGGGTGACCTACGCCGGTGGTCTGTCCGAAGACCGCACCGAGTTGCAGGATGTGTTTATTACCGAGCGCCGCGGCGACGGCGAAGATGCGGTGCTCGGGGTGCTGGTGGCCGAATCCGGCACCCAGGAGCTGAATGCGGACGGCAGTCGTTATCTGGTGCTTAATCAGGGGTTCCGTTACGAGGGGCAGCCTGGCTCGCCCGCCTTCAGAACCATTTCCTACGATACCTACGGTGTCCTGTTGCCCAAGCCCGAAGTGCAGACCGAGGTCAGCGATCGCGAGGCTATGTCGACCGCTCAGTTGCTGAGTGAGCGCGGGCTGGACGAGCGCGCCGAGCTGCAGTGGCGCATCGCGATTCCGCTGTTGGTGCCGATTGTGGCCTTCTTTGCGGTGCCGCTGGCGCGGGTCAATCCGCGTCAGGGACGCTTCCTCAAGCTGCTGCCGGCGATCCTGCTGTATATGGCCTATCTGGCGCTGTTGATCAGCGCTCGCGGCTGGATCGAGTCGGGCAAGCTGCCGCCAGCGCTGGGTCTGTGGTGGGTGCACGGGCTGTTTTTGCTGATTGGCGTGGTGCTCAATCGCGATGCGCTGTTTGCGCCGCGTCAGGCCAAGGGAGGTCAGCATGCGGCGGCTTGATCGACACATCGGTAGTGCGGTGCTGCTGGGCATTCTGGCGGTTCTGGCGGTGATCCTGGGGCTGGATCTGCTGTTCTCCTACATCAACGAACTGGACGACGTGGAAGGGGGCTACGGCCCCTTGCAGGCGCTGGTCTACACCCTGCTGTCGTTGCCGGCACGGGTGCACGAGTTGTTGCCGCTGGCGGCGCTGGTCGGCTGTCTGGTGGGCCTGGGCACCCTGGCCAGCAACTCGGAGTTGACCATCATGCGCGCCTCGGGCGTGTCCATTGCGCGGATCACCCTGGCGGTCATGAAGCCGTTGCTGCTGTTGATGGTGCTGGGCGTGGGGATTGGCGAGTACATCGCGCCCTATACCGCCAACCTGGCGGAAAGCCGCAAGGCGATCGCCGAGGGCAGTGACGAGGCGCTGAAGTCCAAGGGGCTATGGCACCGCGAAGGCAATGACTTTCTGCACATCAACGCGGTGCAGCCCAACGGAGTGCTCTACGGCATCACCCGCTACCGCTTTGATGACCAGCGACGTCTGCTGGAAGCCAGTTTTGCCAGCCGCGCAGCCGTGCAAGAGGACGACTGGCTGATGGAGGATGTGCGTTCGACGCATTTTGCCGACACCGGCGCAAGCTCGGTGACCGTGAACCTGCAGGAGCGCTGGGACGTGCACCTGTCACCCGAGTTGTTGCAGGTGGTGTTGCTGGAGGCTGATGCCTTGCCGTTGACCGGTATCTGGCGCTATCAGAAATACCTGGCCGAGCAGGGCCTGAACAACCAGAGCTACTGGCTGGCCTTCTGGAAAAAACTCTTCCAGCCCTTGGCCACGGCGGTGCTGGTGTTTGTGGCGGTGTCCTTTATTTTTGGTCCGCTGCGCTCGGTCACCATGGGCCAGCGGCTGTTCACCGGGGTGCTGGTCGGGTTTGTATTTCAGATCGTTCAGGACCTGCTGGGGCCGTCCAGTCTGGTGTTCGGTTTTTCGCCGTTGATTGCGGTGTTGCTGCCCATCGCGCTGTTGCTGGCGCTGGGCGCCCGGTTGATGCGGCGCGCCGGCTGATAAGGCCTTTTGCCAGCATTTTCCGCTTGAAGGGGTGACCCGTCGCCCCTGCTAGGGCATGCTTGCCTTGCTGATATTCGACAGGTAAGCAGGATTGCTCCGTCCGATGTTCAAGGAAACACCGCCTTTTCGCGTGCTCTCCGCCGGCCTGGCGATAGCGCTGCTGTTGTTCTTTCTGGCTCTGCATGTGGCCTCCGGTCAGCCGTGGCTGGGATTCACTGCGGTGCCCTCGCCAGAAGGTGTGCGTATTAGCCGGGTCGACGCCGACGGGCCCGTTGCTGGTCAGGTGCACAAGGGTGAAGTGCTGCTGGCGCTGCGCAGCAGTACCGGCACGCTGTCGCTGGAAAGCTGGGACGCGGTGGCGGAACCCGACGACGCCCGCGAATTCGCCGTTTATAACCGTTTCTTCGAACGTCACGCCCAGCTGTGGGACATCCTGCATGGCCAGGACGTGCAGTTGCGGGTGCAGCCACTCGCTGTCGACAGTGGTCCGCCTGCCCCTGCGCGCTGGGTAAGTCTGCAGCCGGAGGGCGCGCGCGGGCTGATCCAGTTGCCGTTGCTGTTCTGGTATCAGGTGGTATGCGGCCTGGCGGTGCTGCTGATGGGCGTGGCTGCCTGGGCGTTCGTGCAGACCGAGCGTGGCCCCTTGCTTTATGCCCTGGCGGGATTGGCCATTGCTGTGGCCATCATCGCCAGCGCCGTCTACACCACGCGGGAACTGACCCTGGCGCCAGACTGGTTCCTGTTGCTCTCGCGGGCCAATCAGGCCGGCGCCATGCTGTTCGCCGGCACGGGTACGGCGTTGTTCTGGTACTACCCGCTGCGGCTGGGCCGCTTTCCCTTTGAACGCTTTATGCTGCCGGTGGTGCTGGCCACGCTGGCCGCCAACTGGTTGCAGTGGTGGCCGAATCTGGATATTGCTGCCCGTTATCCGCTACTGGCGTGGTTTGCCGTGGACATCCTGTTTGCCTGCATTCAATGGCGCTGGACCCGCTATGAGCCGGTGGCCCGCGCGCGGCTGAAATGGCTGCTGGCCGCCTGGTTTGCCGGTGCCTTCGGTTACCTGTTGCTGGTCGTCTTTCCGCAGGTGATCGGTTATCCCTCGGTTGCCCATCAGACCCACGCCTGGGCATTTTTTGTGCTGACCTATCTGGGCATTGCCCTGGGGATCGTACGCTATCGGTTGTTCGATCTGGATCGCTGGATCCTGCTGGCCTGGTTCTGGTTTGCCTTTGGCGTGCTGTTTATTGTGCTGGACGCCTTTCTGATTCTGCTGCTGGATCTGGAAACCAGCATGGGCCTGCTGGTTTCGCTGGCGGTGGTCGGCTGGGTGTATTTGCCGATTCGCCAGGGCTTTTTGCTCTGGCTGGCGCCTGATAACCCGCGCGGTGCACTGCATCAGCGCCTGCCACGTATCCTGCAGCAGGCATTTGAGTACCAGCGGCCGATCCCGGCGCAGTGGCGCAAGGCGCTGCAGGAAATATATGACCCGCTGCGCATTGAGGAGGCTGACGAGGTGGTCGGTCAGCCAGAGATCCGGGACAACGGCTTGCGTCTTGCTGTGCCGGCGGTCGACGAGGGGCCGGCACAGGTTCTCAGTTACGCCGCGGGCGGGCGGCGCCTGTTTGATCGCAAGGACCTGGATTTCTGTCAGCAGGCACTGACCCTGTTCAGCTATGCCCAGCAGTACCACCACTCCTATCAGACCGGCGTGATCAGTGAGCGCCAGCGGGTAGCGCGTGACCTGCATGATGATGTGGGCGCGCGGCTGCTGTCGGTGGTGTACCGCGCGCAGGGTAGCGACGAGCTACAGCAGCTGGCGCGTGACTGCCTGCGCGAGTTGCGCGAGGTGATTCAGGGGTTGCAGAAAGGGGCCGTGCAGTTGCAGCAAAGCTATGCGCGCTGGCAGGCCGAGGCGCGTGAGCGTTGCCGGCTGTTTGGCCTTGCGCTGGACATGCAGTTGGACCCGGCGGCGCGCAGCTGGCTGTTGAGCCCGCGAATCGAGCGTAACCTGTCGCGCATTCTGCGTGAGGCCTGCTCCAACACCTTCAAGCACGGAGCGGCTGCAACCGTGCACGTGCGCCTCTGGCTTGCCGGCGAGTGTTTGATCCTGGAGTACCGGGACGATGGCGGCGGCCTGCAGGCCGCGCGTCTGGACGGCGACGGGGTCGGCTTGCGCGGCATGCGACAGCGCAGCGAGGAACTGGGAGGGGAGATCGTATGGTGGAGTCCGCTGGAAGGCGGACTGGCCATGCGCTGTGAGATTCCGTTGGGAGGCGGACAGCAGACATGAAACACATACTGATTCTGGAAGACCTCAAGGATGCCCAGCGCTGGCTGGCCGACGCAACGCGCCTGGCCTGGCCGGATGCGGATGTCCGCTTCTGCGGCTCTCTGCGCAGTGCCTGCCAGGCGCTGCATGAGCGGGCGCCGGAGCTGTGTCTGGTTGACCTGCAATTGCCAGACGGCTCCGGGGTGGACTTCATTCGCCAATGTCGCCAGCAGCACCCGGAAGCGCAACTGGTGGTCGCCACCATGTACGACGACGACATGCACCTGTTTCCTGCGCTGCAGGCCGGGGCTAACGGCTACCTGCTGAAGGAGGATCCGCAGGAGCAGATTGCCAGCGCGCTGCTGGGGATCGTCAAGGGCGTGCCTCCGCTGTCACCGCAGATCGCCCAGCGGATGCTGGGCTACTTCCAGCAAGCGCCGCAGGACGGCGCGACCGAGCTGCAGCGGCGTGGGCTGCCCGAGGTGGACAATGTCGAGCGCCTGAGTGCACGGGAGCAGGAGTTTCTACTGGTGATCGGCAACGGTTACAAGACGGCGGAAGCGGCGGACATGCTGGGTGTGAGCTATCACACGGCCGCCAAGCACATCAAGAATATCTACGCCAAGCTGGGTATCAGCAGCCGGGCGCAGGCGGTGCAGGAAGCCATCCGCATGGGGCTGATCAACTAGCGGTATGCCAGGCGCGGTGGCCGTTTTACATGCTGTTTTGCCGGGCGCTATTTGCTGGCAGGGGGGCGTGACGGTTATAGAGGCTCGCCTATTGGCAGAGCGCCCGGCAGGGTGCCGGGCGCTCTGGGTTCTGCGAGAAAGCGATTACTCGTCGCAGTTGGTGCACACCCCGATCATCATGCCGGTGAAGTCGCCCCCATCCGAGTTTTCGCCACTGGCGCCGAGCACGATCAGGCGTTCGCCTTCCTGGACGTAGCCGTCGGCGGTGAAGGTCAGCACACCACCAGCGTTGTTGCCCTGCACCGCTTGCAGCTGCAGCGCGCCCTCGTTGATGTCGGTATCGAATGCCAGGGTGAACTGCTCATTGACGCTGGCGTCGGCAAAACCGGACTCGGTCACCTGCTGCCAGTGCCAGGCAGCGGTCATTTCGGCGTTGCCCTCAGCGTCAAAGCGCAGGCTGCCCGCGTTCAGGCGGGTTGGCTCAACCAGACCCGATTCGGCGTACAGACCGATCGCCATCAGGCGATAGGTGCGGTTGGCCAAATTGCTGCTGCTGGCGGGCTTGACCGCCAGCAGCAGCTGACGAAAGTGCTGCTCTCCGTCGTTTTCTTCAATGGCGCCGTCGAGTACCTCGGTGGCTTCAAGCCCCAGCAGCAAGGTGCGGCCATCCGGTGAGGCATAGCCCTGCAGTTCTTCATCCAGTACCAGCTTGCCGTCGCTGGCGACGCTGAGCGGAAAGCTGCCACTCTCGCCGACATTCGGGTCATCCCAGTCCCAGCCTTCATCGCCTTGGCAGGCCTGGTAGGTGAAGCGGTCAAACTGATAGCTGAGCAACTGCGGGTTGATCTCCAGCGTGCGGCGGCCCTGCTCGCAGTAACTACCCTGCGTGCCGTCGATATCGAGCAGATTGTTGTACACATAGATATCAAGGTCAGTGTCGCCGCCTTCAAACAGCAGTTCGATGACGCCGTACTGGCCGTCAACCGTGGGCATCTGGCTGGCGCGGCGCAGCATGACATCCAGGGTCTGGTTAAGCACCTGAAGCTGCGGGGAGTTGGCGTCGTCGCGCACCTCGCGGGTGTAAAACTCGGAGCCGATCATCACGTCCAGCGGGGCGCTGGCCGGGCCGGCGGCGGTGAAGCGCAAGGCGCTGCTGTACTCGCGGTCACGGCAGTCGGCGGTTTGGGGCTCGCAGCTGTCGACGTCGTCGCTGCCTTTTTCGTAGTCTTCCAGCGCTTCGCTTTCGGCAAACAGAATGCCGCGGGCATCGGCGCTGAAGCTGCCGCTGTCGGCCTCGTCGTCGATCCAGGCCCGGGAGTAAGTGTTGCTGTAGGCGCCCACACCTACCACGATCTCCATTTCCTTGAAGGTGTTGGCCGGTACGTTGAATGTGCCGGTGTCGCCCGTGATATCCAGCTCGATCGCGCTGCTGCGATTGCCGCCCAGCAGGATGCCGGCGCCCTGGTCGGCGTAGCCGCCAACGGTCATGTTTTCGCTGTAGTAACCGCCAGAAGCCTGGTTGGCCGCGCTGCTGTCGAGCGAGGGAGCGGCCTTGTCGTCGAACTGCTGTTCTATGGCGGCCGATAGTCTGGCGCCGACCTGGTCGAGCAGTTGTTCGGTGCTGGCGCTGCTATTGATGGCTTGTTCCAACTCTGCCTGCACCGCCGGGTCGTTGGCCATCTCCAGCACGGCCTCGATAATCTGATCCACCTCGTCCAGCGTCAGTTCGTCGAACTGGGCGGTACGGCTGGCGATTTGCTGGGTGACAAACGTCGTCAGCGGGTTGGCGAACAGGTCGCTTCGCGTGGTTGGCGTGGTGTAGCTGATGCCCGCCGGCAGGGGGATTTCGATATAGCTGTTGATACGCGAAGCGAAGGGCAGCTCGAGTATATAGCCGTCACTCTCGTCATCGGCTTCGGCAGTGAACTCGTCAGGGCCGAGCTCGACCAGGGTCCCGTCGGCCTCGATGGTGATGACACGGAAGGTGGATGGGTCGAGGTCATCAAAAGTATCGGCCAGTGCCGGGGTGATCAGGAAGTCGATGATCGCTTGGGCGATGCGCTCCTGCGCAGATAGAGCGGTCGCGGCCGTGGTCGCCGGGGTGCCCACGGTCAGCGAGTAGCGGGTGGTACTGGCGCCAGCGTTCCCGCCGCCGTCGCTCCCGCCTCCACCGCCGCCGAGGCAGGCAGTCAGCGTCAGGGTGGAAGAGATTGCGAGGGCCAGTGGCCATTTTTTTGAAGTATGCATGCAGAAGGTCCCTTGATGTGCGTGGTAGCCCAAGGGATTCTGGATAGCCTGTTGGCGCGAGTCGTACCCTGAAAAGGGTACTGGATGAGACAGTACCCTATTTTGGGTATGGGCTGGTCAGTCCTTGAAGGTGCCCTTCGGCAGGGTGACCAGTTGCGTGCCGGAGGCGATATCGTGCCAGGTGCGGGCCTGGCGGTCCCACAGCTGCCAGAAAAAGCCCAGGCCGGCGCATAGCCAGGACGCCTGCGCGACGGCCAAACGAATCAGCGCCTGACGTCCGGTAATGGTTCGCCCGTCAGGCTGTTGCAGGCGAATGCGCCAGGCCTGCATGCCCAGCGATTGACCTTTCTTGGTCCAGAACCAGGTGTAGAAGGCGACGGTCACCACCAGCACGATAAGCGTGAGGATTGGGTCGCCGACATAGGCACCCTCTTCTGCTTGCTGATGTGCGGCGGGCTCGCCGCTGATCAGGATGTGGGCGCCGAGGTAGAGCAGGGTGGTGACCATCAATGCGGCCAGCAGCAGCAACAGGTCGTAACCGGCGGCGAACAGGCGGCGGAAGATACCGGTGGGTGGGAAATCACCGACCGGCCGTAGCTGCTTGACGGCCATGGGGTCAGCCCTGACGTCGGGTGAGCGGGCTGCCGGCAAAGCTGACCTTGCTCAGACCGCCCTGCATCAGTGCGCGGATATTGCCGTGGTCGCTGCCCTCGGGTGTCGCCAGTACCGAGCGGTAGTGCTCGGCAAAGCACTGCAGTGCCTGTTCATCGCTCAGGCCCAGGTCCAGCGACATCGCCAGCACCTTGCATGAGCCCTGATTCTGCTCGGCACTGTTGTGTACCGGGCCGTTATCGAAGGCCGTTGGCTGGTGTTCGTAGGTCGCATCGATAAACGCCAGCGTTTCGGCGAATTGGTGTTCCGGGTTGCCCAGGCGGGCGATGAACTGCTCGGCGGTCATGCTTTGTCCTGTTTCTGTGCCTTGTCGAAGGCGGCTTGCTGCTGCGGGGTCGCTTCGGTCTGATATTTAGCTTTCCACTCGGCGTAGGGCATGCCGTAGACCGCTTCGCGGGCTTCGTCCATGCTCAGCTCGATGTCCATGTCATCGGCTGCGGCCTTGTACCATTTGGACAGGCAGTTGCGGCAGAAACCGGCCAGCGTCATCAGGTCGATGTTCTGCACATCCTTGCGACTGCGCAGGTGGCTGACCAGGTTGCGGAAGGCCGCAGCTTCCAGTTCAAGACGCTCTTGCTTGGTCATGATCGGCTTTCCTTCATGCGTCTGTTGTGGGGCATGGCGCGCGGTAGCCGCGCGCCGACTCTGAGCGCAAGGATAATTGGCTACCGGGTATTGTCAATCAGCCTCAGTGGCGCGCGGCGCTGAGGGTGATGGAAACGGACTCGGCAAAGCGCAGGGCATGCGGCTTGTCTACTTCGACCTCGGCATAGTGCACCTGTTGGTGTTGCATGACGATGTCGAGCAGCTCCTGGGTCAGACGCTCCAGCAGGGCGAAGCGATTCTCCTCGACATGCCGAATCATGGCCTTGGTGATGGTGCGGTAGTTCAGCGCCTGTTCAATCTGGTTGACACTCACAGCGTCGTCCGCCGGATAGAGAATGGTGGCGTTGATCAGGATGTCCTGTTGGTTGAGGATTTCCTCTTCCTTGATACCGATAAAGGTACGCAGGCGCAAATTCTTGATGCGGATGCGCGCCAGGCCCGGAGCAAGCTGGCTCATGGTCAGTTGCTCCGGCTGATCAGTTGCAGGAATTCCTGGCGGGTGTTGACCGACTCGCGGAAGGCGCCGAGCATCACCGAGCTGTGCATCGACGAGTTTTGCTTCTCGACGCCGCGCATCATCATGCACATGTGCTTGGCCTCGATCACCACGGCGACACCGGCGGCGTTGGTCACCTGCTGGATGGCTTCAGCAATCTGCCGTGTGAGGTTTTCCTGAATCTGCAGGCGGCGGGCGAACATGTCGACGATGCGCGCGACCTTGGACAGGCCAATGACCTTGCCGGTAGGAATATAGGCAACGTGCGCCTTGCCGATGAACGGCAGCATATGGTGCTCGCACAGCGAGTAGAGTTCGATGTCCTTGACGATCACCATCTCGTCGTTGTCGGAGTCAAACAGCGCGCCGTTGACGATCTCATCCAGTGATTGGGTGTAGCCGCGGCAGAGAAACTGCATGGCTTTGGCGGCGCGCTCGGGAGTGCCCTTGAGGCCGTCGCGCTGCGGCTGCTCACCCAAGTTGGTGAGGATCTCGCGGTAGTTGTTGGTCAGATTTTCCAGGCTCATGGCAGTATCTCGTGGGCTTACTTGAGGTGCCGGCCGCCGTTCAATGGCAGGCAGCTTCCGGTGATATAGGGGTTGTCCATCAGATAGCGAATGGACTGGTAGACGACCTCCGGCCCGGGCTCCATGCCCAGCGCGGATTTGGCTAGCGCACGCTTGCGGTAGTCGGCATCGTCTTCGGGGTTGAACATGATCAGCGCCGGTGCGATGGCGTTGACCTTGATCTGGGGTGCCAGCCGCGCGGCGAAGGAGCGCGACAGCGCCTCCAGCCCTGCTTTGCTCGCGCAGTAACCGATATGCCTGGCGCTGCCCTTGCGGGTGACGTCATCGGTGAGGTGGATGATGTCGGCCGGTGCGCCAGCGGGGAACAGCTCACGGCACTGCTGGTTGATCAGGTAGGGCGCCTGCATGTGCACCATGAACATCTGCTGCAGAGCGTCGGCACCGGCGGCATCGTCCAGCCACAATGAGGCGTTGTGGATGATCGCCCGCAACGCCGGTGCGCGTTCTTTCAGGTCGTCGATGAACTGTGTGATGCCCGGCACGGTCGAAAAATCGGCCAGCATCGGCACGATGCCCGGTGCCAGCGGGTGCTGCTGCCACTCATCGCGCAGACGCCGGCAGGTGATAAGTACCTGAAAACCGTCGGCAGCCAGGCGCTCGGCGCAGTACAATCCGACGCGCTGCGCACCGCCGGTGATGACGATGGTAGACCCATTCTGGTTGCTGTGCGGTGTGTCTTGCCTGACTGCCTGCATGCTGTGAGTCGCTGGAATGCCGTCGGTTGTGAATAAAAAGGGCGCAATGGTAGCACGCCGAGCCGCGCTCGCTGTCGCCACTAATGTATAACATTGTTGTACACTGTACAGGTTTTTAGTGTTGGCTACGGCCTGCTATGGATCCCGATCATGAACCAGACTCCTGAAGCGGCGCGTCAGACGCTGTACCCCATTCGCGAGGTGTCGCGCCTGACCGGCGTGAACCCGATCACCCTGCGCGCCTGGGAGCGGCGCTACGGGCTGTTGGTCCCGCATCGTACCGATGGCGGTCACCGCCTGTACTCGTTGCAGGATATCGAGCGTGTGCGCAGCGTTACCCAGTGGATTGCGCGTGGTGTCCCGGTCAGCAAGGTGGCCGGCATTCTGGATCGGGGGGACGTCGACGAGGCAGAGGCGCCGCTGGATGATGGCGCCTTCTCACGCTACGACTTCTGGCAACAGCGATTGGACCAGGCGCTGTTGCAGGGCGATCCGCTGTTGCTGGAGCGGCTGTATGCGCAGTTGCTGACGGAAGTCCCGCTGGTGACGGCCCTGGTGTCTGTGCTGCGGCCGCTGCACCGCCGTCAGATTGGCGGGTCGGCATCCGCTGCACTGCTCGACAGTTTCCTGCGAGGGCGCCTGGCCCAGCGAGCGGGCTACCTGGAGCCAGGACACGTGACCCTGCTGCTGGTCAATCTGCAGGGGCGTGAGGCCGAGCTCGACATGCTGATGGTGGCCGTGCTGCTGCGTGAGATCGGCGTCAATCTGCTGCTGCTCGGCGACGCACCTGATGTGGGCAGCCTGCTGCCGCTGGTCGAGCACAGCACCACGGCGGCGGTGGTGCTGTTCAGTGATCAGGCGCTGGACCGGCGTCTGCTGAGCCAGTCCTTGCCGCGCCTGAATCAGGGGGTGGCCTGTCCGGTCGCTATGGCCGGTAGTTGCTGCGCGTTGCAGGAGGATGAGCTCGCTGCGCTGGGAATATCCCGCCTTGGCGAGGTCGGCCAGGCCCTGATGGACCGGGCTCGTCAACTGCTGGCTGGGCGTTTTGACGCTTGAGCGTGAAGTGCTGGCAGGCCGTTGAAAAACGACCTGCGTTGCCATCGTCTAGCCTGGCGTCTGAGCGTTGCGCAGCGCGGTCAGCTCTGCTTCCAATGCCAGCGCCCGCTGGCGAGCCTCTACCTCGGCAGTGACATCCTTTTGAATGCCAATGAAGTAAGTTAACTGGTCAGCGTCGTTGAGTACCGGCGTGACTGACAGTTCGTTCCAGAACAGGCTGCCATCCTTGCGGTAGTTGCGCAGGGTTACCCGGCACGGCTGGTGCGCCTTGATGGCGTCGCGCAGTTGCTGAAGCGCTTCCTGATCGCGGTCATCAGCCTGCAGAAAACGGCAGTCCTGATAGAGAATTTCATCAGCGCAGTAGCCGGTCAGCGCCTCGAATGCCGGGTTGACGTAGATGAGGATATTATCGTCGCCTTCCTGTTCGGCGACCACGATGCCGTCGTTGGACGCATTGACGACGAGTTGCAGCAGCTTGGCGTTGATCATTCGACACCTGCGTAATGGATTCTGGCCACATTTTATAGCAGCGTCGTCTGCTGTCCAGCTATCAGGCGACCTGAACCCTTGCCTTGCGGCATAATGGCCGGCCAGTTCAATAACAGCGGGAGTAGGCATGCATCTGGTGATCATCAGTGGGTCAGTATTCGGTACAGCGGACCTGGTGGCAGACGAAGCGCAGGGGATGTGTCAGGCAGCGGGCCTGACGGTGAGCCGCCTGCGCCCGCTGGAGCTGGACGCGTTGCTGGCGTTGGCGCCTGAAGCGCTGCTGGTGTGCTGCTCGACCACCGGCATGGGTGAGTTGCCTGACAGTCTGGCGCCGCTGTTCCACTCCATGCGCGACCGTTTTCCGCTGTTTACCGGTGTGCCTTTCGGGGTGATTGCGTTGGGCGATTCAGCTTACGGCGATACCTTCTGTCAGGGCGGAGAGCAGATGCGCGAGCTGCTGCTGGAGCTGCAGGGTAGCGAGGCGCTGCCGATGTTGCGCCTAGACGCCAGTGAAACTGTTACCCCGGATACCGATGCTGAGCCCTGGTTGCAGGACTTTATTGCTGCCTTGCGCGGCTAGGGCGCTATCCGGGTTCCTCGTGGCAAGGGGGCGCCGCTGGCCAGTTGCGTCAGGGCGTCCTCGTCCAGCAGCAGAATCTGGCCATACTGAATCTGCAGCCAGCCCAGAGCTTCCAGTTGTTTCAACAGTTTGTTGATACTCTGGCGCGAGCTGTTGAGCATTTGACCGAGCGATTCCTGCGATAGCTGGACACAGGGCCGACGACCGTCGTCGTCAGTCTGCCCGTAGTTGTGGGCATGCATCAGCAGGCGCTTGGCCAGGCGAGAGGACAGCGGTAGCAGGGCACTGTCTTCGAGCATGGCGAACGAGATACGTATGCGCCGGCACAGCAGGCGCATGAACAGCGGATACAGCTCGGGACGGCGCTCCAGCATCTGGTGAAAGCCGGTGCGGGGGATCATCAGCAACTCGGTCGGTCCACTGGCGACGGTGTCATGGGAGCGCGGCAAGCCGTCGAACAGCGATATCTCTCCAAACCAGCTGCCGGGGCTGAGGATCGCCAGTACCGCCTCGCGTCCGTCCTGACCAATATTGCTGATGCGCGCGCTACCGCTGATGACGCCATACAGGCCGTCTGGCTGGTCATCCTTGGCGTAGACAAACTCGCCATCCTGCAGTGCGCGCACGCGCCCAAGGGCCAGCAGCTCATCGAGCACATCCTGTGGCAGCTCGCCAAACCAGCGGTTCTTCTGCAGCAGTTTGGCCAGCATCGGGCTGTTGCCCATGTCGGACACTGTAATTTGTTTGACAGTCCGCTTTGCCGTCACGGTCTAGACTCCCCTCATACCGAACGCCCCACAGTATGCCGCAGCGCAGTGGGGATGTCCTGTAGCGTCAGCAGACCCTTTGGGTCAATTACATTATTCCAACAATAGAGGGTTACCCCGATGAACGCAGTGCATTCGCTGTCCGAGATCAGCCTGAAAAACAAGGTCAGTGCCGAAGAGTGGAAAGTCCGTGTCGAACTGGCGGCTTCCTATCGGTTGATTGCAATGTATGGTTGGGACGATCTGGTGTTTACCCACATCTCTGCGAAGATCCCGGGCACCGAGCACTTTCTGATCAACCCCTACGGGCTGATGTTTGAAGAGGTGACCGCGTCCAACCTGGTCAAGATCGACCTGCAAGGCAACAAGGTTGAAGAGTCCCCCTATGACGTCAACCCCGCTGGCTTCACCATTCACAGCGCCATTCACGAAGTGCGTCATGACGCCAACTGTGTGATGCACACCCACACCGCCGCCGGTATCGCGGTATCCACCCAGAAAGACGGCATTCTGCCGATTTCCCAGCAGTCCATCTTTGTCCTCAGCAGCCTGGCCTACCACGACTACGAAGGCGTCGCGCTGAACGAAGAAGAGAAGCCGCGCCTGCAGGCCGATCTGGGCCGTGCCAACAACCTGGTACTGCGCAACCATGGCTTGCTGACCTGTGGCAAGTCGGTGGCGGAAGCCTTCCTGACCATGTATACGCTGCAGCGTTGCTGTGAAATCCAGGTCCGTGCGCAGGCGCAGAACGCGGAGCTGATCCCGATTCCGCAGGCGGTGCTCGACGGCGCAGCTGCGAGCATGAAAAAGGCAACCAACGGTGCCGGTGCCGGTATCGCCTGGCCGGCACTGCTGCGCAAGCTGGATCGGGTGAATCCGGGTTACGACGCCTGAATCATGGCTGATACCGGCAATCCCCTGGACGACTGGGTCGCCCAGGGGCGGGTTTTCAGTTACCGCGGCCACCAGATTCGCTGGTGGGAGGCAGGGGCGGGCGAACCGCTTCTGCTGATTCACGGCTTCCCCTCTGGCTCCTGGGATTGGCACTACATTTGGCAGGCGCTGGCCGAACGTTACCGGCTCATTGCGCTGGACATGATTGGCTTCGCGTTTTCTGACAAGCCCAGGCACTACCCCTACAACCTGTTGGATCAGGCCGATCTGCAGCAGGCACTGATGAGCCATCTGCAAGTATCCGATTATCACGTACTGGCACATGACTACGGTGACAGCGTGGCTCAGGAGCTGCTTGCGCGGCACCAGCAGGGGCCGGGTTTTTTGCGCTCGGTATGTTTTTTGAACGGTGGTCTGTTTCCCGAGACCCATCATCCGGTACTGCTGCAGAAACTGTTGATGAGTCCGATCGGCGCGTTGATCGGCAGGCGCTACAGTCGAGAGCGCATGGCGCGTACTTTCGGTGCTGTTTTTGGGCCGCAGACCCAGCCCAGTGAGGAGGAACTGGATGCCTTCTGGCGCATGATCGAGTTCAATCAGGGGCCCAGAATCATGCATTTGCTGATTCGCTATATGGCCGATCGCCGGGTGCATCGGGATCGCTGGGTCAGTGCCATGCAGCAGACGCGCTTGCCCATGCGGGTAATCGACGGCGCCGTTGACCCGGTGTCGGGTGCGCACATGGTCGAGCGCTATCGGCAGTTGATCCCCAATCCGGATACGGTGCTTTTGCCTCAGATTGGCCACTATCCCCAGGTAGAGGCGCCAGAGCAGGTGTTGGAACACTATCTGGCGTTTCGTGATCAGCAGGCAAATGACACAGCGGACACCACAACCCCGGCCTGAGCCGGGGTTGTGGGTTTTTCTGCGCGTTTACGCCTGCTCGTCGCGCAGAAAGACCAGCTGGTTATCGCTGCTGGAGGCTGCGTCAAAGCGATAGCCGTCCAGATTGAAGTCCTTCAGCCCTTCCGGGTCCTGCAGTCTTTCCTTGATCACGTAGCGCGCCATTAGCCCACGCGCCTTCTTGGCGTAGAAGCTGATGATCTTGTACTGCCCGTTTTTCCGGTCCTTGAACACGGTATCGATAACTCGGGCGTTGAGCGCCTTGGGTTTGACGGCGCCGAAGTATTCCTGTGACGCCAGGTTGAGCAGTACCTGATCGCCCTGGGCGGCAAGGTCGTCGTTCAGCCACTGGCTGATCCGCTCACCCCAGAAGGTGTACAGATCCTTGCCGCGAGGGTTGCTCAGTTTGGTACCCATTTCCAGACGATAGGGCTGCATCAGATCCAGCGGGCGCAGCAGACCGTACAGGCCCGACAGCATGCGCAGGTGCTGCTGGGCAAAGGCAAAGTCGTCGGCATTGAAGTCTTCTGCATTCAAGCCCGTGTACACATCGCCCTTGAACGCCAGCAACGCCTGCTTGGCGTTCTGTGGCGTACTCTCGCGCTCCCAGCTGCCGTAGCGCGCGACGTTGAGACTGGCGAGCTTGTCCGACAGCGACATCAGCTTGGCAATCTCCTGCGGCGATTTTTCACGCAGCACGTCGATCAGCTCGACGCTGTGCTCTACAAAGCGCGGCTGGGTGCTCTGTTCGATCACCGGGGGCGTGTCGTAATCAAGGGTCTTGGCGGGGGAAATCACCATCAGCATGGGCGTACTCCTGTCAGCTTTAGCCGTGGATTATGCCGCAAAGCTGCGCCGCGATGGGTAATGGGTTGGATAGATAGGGGCTATCGGGCTTCGCCGCTGCAAGCGAAAAGCGAAAAGCGAAACCGGGGTGAGCCATCGGGTACGTTGAGGACGCTCGACTTATGAAAAACCCGCGTGATCTGACACCACGCGGGTTTTTCTTGCAGCTTGAAGCTTACGGCTTGCAGCTACCGGCTAAAGCCCGGTCAGAGGTGCGTTTCTGCGTATTCAGCCAGTGCCGAGCGCGGTACGCCCTGCAGGTGGATGTGTACGCCGTGGGGAAAGTCTTTGAAGCATTCGGTCAGATAGGTCAGGCCTGAGCTGGTGGCGTTCAGGTAAGGGGTATCGATCTGCGCGAGGTTGCCCAGGCAGATCACCTTTGAGCCGTTGCCGGCGCGGGTGATGATGGTCTTGATCTGGTGCGGGGTCAGGTTCTGGCTTTCATCGATCAGGATGAAGCTCTGCTGGAAGCTGCGGCCACGGATGTAGTTCAGGGATTTGAACTGCAGCGGAACGCGGTCGAGGATGTACTCCACGCTGCCGTGGGTGCTCTCGTCATCCATGTGCAGGGCTTCCAGGTTGTCGGTGATCGCGCCGAGCCAGGGCTCCATCTTCTCCTTTTCGGTACCGGGCAAAAAGCCGATGTCTTCGTCCAGCCCCTGGGTGCTGCGGGTGGCGATAATCCGGCGGTAGGTTTTGCTGACCATGGTCTGCTCGATGGCGGCGGCCAGCGCCAGAATGGTTTTGCCCGAGCCGGCGGCGCCGGTCAGGTTGACCAGGTGGATGTCCGGGTCCATCAGGGCGTACATGGCCAGTGCCTGGAAGACGTCGCGCGGGCGCAGCCCCCAGCACTCCTGATGCAGCATGGGTTCCTGATGGAGGTCGCGGATGGTCAGGTTGCTGCCGTTGATGCCCTTGACCCAGCCGATAAAGCCCTGATCGTCGATGATGAAGTCGTTCAGGTGCAACGCCGGCAGGTTGTCGGTCAGCTGCACTTCGTGCACGGTCTGGCCGGTCAGCTGACGGGTTTCGACCTTGGCCACCCGCTCCCAGAACGAGCCTTCGATTTCGTGGTAACCACGGGCCAGCAGGGAAATATCGTCCAGCAACTGGTCGGTGTGGTAGTCCTCGGCATCGATCCCGCAGGCGCGCGCCTTCAGGCGCATGTTGATGTCCTTGGACACCAGCACGATACGGCCGTCGGGGTAGCGTGACTGCAGTTGGCAGAGCTGGTTGATGATCTTGTTGTCGTTGAGGTCGTTGGGCAGGCAGTGAGCGGGGATGGGGGCCTTGTCCATGAGAATGGCGAGGGTGCCGTTGGGACCGAGCTTGCCACGCTCGATGGGCACGCCCTGTTCTACCTGATCGGGTGGTGCGTCACCGAGGGTCTTGTCGATCAGCCGGATGGCCTGACGACAGTCTGCTGCGGTGCTGGATTTGCCGGATTTTAGCTTGTCGAGTTCTTCCAGAACGGTCATCGGAATGATGACGTGGTGCTCTTCAAAGTTGAGCAGGGCGTTGGGGTCGTGAATCAGGACGTTGGTATCAAGGACGTAGAAGGTGTGCTCGGTCGGTCCGCACGCTTCCATATGCTGTACCTCGCAGTGCCGGTGACGCGACTGTATCAGGCAGCATTGGCTGCGCCTGGCAGTCCACTGGACCGGCTCGCACGGCGTTCGGGTATCAAGGGATCACCCGACGCGTGGACCGGTTGATCGACGTATAACGTAAACAGAATGACCTTCACAAGCGCAAAAAAAGCGTGAAGTAAAAAAAGTCGAAAATTGATCAAAGGGGCTGGGCAGCGGGTAAAAAGGCGCGATATAGTCATTGGCCCGGCGACTGAAAAGTGGCCGTTTTTTTTGCCCAAATGGTCAGGTTTTCAAGGGCTTGAGTCGGTTGCGGCTCGGCCGAGCCGCAACCGGAGCGTGGTTAGTGGCGACCTTGCGGACGACCACCACCACGGCGGCTGTTGCTGCCGGCTGAACGACGGCGAGCAGCGGCCGCTGCTGCAGCCTGCTCCGCTTCGTTGGCGTCAGTGGCGGCCTTTTCTTCAGCGCTCTGCTCGCGCTTGGGTACCGGCTTGAGGAAGCGTTCTTCCGGCGGGACGCATTCCAGCTTGTTGCCCAGCAGCTCTTCAATCGGCGGTACCTGGAAGGCATCGTCTTCACCGGCCAGGCTGATGGAGGTGCCCTTGGCACCGGCGCGACCGGTGCGGCCGATACGGTGGACGTAGTCTTCCGGGTCTTCCGGCAGGGTGTAGTTCACCACGTGGCTGATGCCGTCGATGTGAATGCCGCGGCCGGCAACGTCGGTGGCGACCAGCACCTGCAGCTTGCCGCTCTTGAAGTTCTCCAGCGTGCGCACACGCTTTTGTTGCGGCACATCGCCGGACAGCTGCGCGGCGTTGATGCCGTCACGCATCAGGCGTTCCTGCACCCGGCGCACTTCATCCTTGCGGTTGGCAAACACCATCACCCGGTCCAGCTCCAGCTGGGTAATCAGGTTGTAGAGCACCTTGTACTTGTCGGCGCTGCTGACGGCGTAGACCTTCTGGGTGACGTTCTCGGAGGCCGGGCGCTCGGGCTCGATCTCGACCACGGCCGGGTTCTCTGTCCATTGGCGCGCCAGGTTCATCACGTCGTCGCTGAAGGTGGCGGAGAACAGCAGCGTCTGGCGGTCGCCCTTGCGCGGGGTTTGGCGGATGATCTGGCGCACCTGCGGAATAAAGCCCATGTCGAGCATGCGGTCGGCTTCGTCCAGCACCAGCACTTCCAGCAGGTCCAGATGCACTTCGCCGCGGTTGCAGAAGTCCAGCAGGCGGCCGGGGGTGGCGACCAGAATGTCGCAGTAGCGCTGTTCGAGCTGTTTGAGCTGCTTGTCTAGGTCCATGCCGCCGACGAAGGTCATGACGTTCAGCGGACAGTGTTTGGTGAGCCCTTCGGCGTCACTGGCAATCTGCATCACCAGTTCACGCGTGGGCGCGATGATCAGCGCGCGTGGCTCACCCATGAAGCGCTCATCCGGCGGCGGTGTTTCCAGCAGCTGGGTGATGGTGGAGACCAGGAAGGCAGCGGTCTTGCCGGTGCCGGTCTGGGCGCGGCCGATGGCGTCGTGTCCGCGCAGAGTGCTGCCCAGCACGGCGGCCTGAATCGGTGTGCAGTAGCTGAAGCCCTGATCCTGAATAGCGCGCATCAGGCTGTCTGGTAGCGGAAAGTCGTGAAAGCGACTCTTGCCCTCGGCAGGGGGCACCTGAAAGTCGTTGATGCTCCAGGGCTTGGCTGGCACTGGCGCTGGCTTGGGCTTGGCCGGTCGCTGGCGCTCTGTCTGGCGCGGCTTGCGGGCCTGGGTTGGTGCATGGTCCGGCTTTGCCGCAGCGCTGGCGGGGGCCTGACGGGGTGTCTGCTCGACCGGCTTCTGGGCCGGTTCTTCTGGTTTGCTGATCAGCTTTTTCAGTGCTTTGAGCACAGGCATGTCTCGACTACATGGAAATTGAAGATCAGGCAGTGTAATGCAAGGCCGTGCGATAGCGAAGCCTTGCGGTTGTTTTTTGAACAGCAGGGGCCGGGGTGTGCCGTGCTGCCGGGCTCAGAGCCCCAGTCGTTCGACCAGCCATTGGCGAATGTCGGCAATCTCCGGCATGCAGACCTCGTGCGCCATCGCATACTCATGCCAGCGGGTCTGGTGCCCGGCGGCCTGCATCAGATCATGCGCCTGTCGGCCCATGCTCAGTGGCAGCACCTCGTCAAAGCGGCCATGGGCATGGAACACGGACAGCGGTTGCAGTACCGGATGGTCTTGCAGCAGTTTGTCCAGATCTGGCCCGTAGGTCGACAGCGCCATGACGCCAGCCAGTGGCAATTGGCTGCTGACCGCAGTGCACAGCACGACCGCACCGCCCTGGGAGAACCCGGCCAATACGATATTCTCCAGCGCGATGCCCTGGGCGCATTGCTCATCAATCAGCTGGCGTACCAGGGCGATGGACTCATCCAGCTGCGCCTGATTGATGGCGCGGGCGGGCGACACGCCGAGGATGTCGTACCAGCTGGGCATCGGGAAGCCGCCGTTGATGGTGACCGGGCGGGTTGGTGCCTGCGGAAAGATAAAGCGAATGCCGTGGTTGTCCGGCAGCTGCAACGCCTCGACGACGGGGACAAAGTCGTAGCAGTCGGCGCCAAGGCCGTGCAGCCAGATGACGGCGCGACTGGCGGGGCTGACGGGTTCGATGATATGCGGCGACATGGGAGCTCCTTGGACGTCGGTCAAAGCGGCCAGTTTAACCGCTGGGCCTGCTCCAGCACCACGCAATCACCAGCAGCGTGCTGCCCAGGGCAAGCCAGGACAGCAGGTCCAGCAGGCCGTCACCGATCAGCGCGGCTACCAGGCCAATCATGCTGAGTACCGCCAGCAGCAGGGGAGCGCGAAAAACCTGCCAGAGCGTTCGGGGCGAGCGGCTCATGGTTGCGCCTCCTGTCCGCCGTTGTTGATCTCCTCTACCCGTCGGGCGGCGCTAGTGCGACGCCCCAGCCACAGATAAAGGCCGGAGATCAGGACCACAATAGTGATGATATCCAGCAGTGCCCAAATGACTTTCAGCGGCATGCCGCCGTAATCGCCAAAGTGCAGCGGCTGCGATAGCAGCAGGGTCTGCACGTACCAGGGCAGGGCTTCAGGCTCAAGCGCGTGGCCGGCACTGGCGTCCACCAACACCGGTTGCAGCAGTCTGGAGGTTAACGGGGTATCGCCGCGAAAGAACACGCCGTAGTGGTGCGGGCTGCTGAACTGGCTGCCGGGCCAGGCTATCAGGCTCAGGTGCATGCCTTCAGCGCTGGCGCTGGCAGTATCCAACGCCTGTTGTACCGAGCCGATCTGCTCTGGTGCCGGGCGCTCGGCGTAGTCGGCGGTCATTGCCGCCAGCTGGCCCTGCTGCCATAGCCCGACAACGATTGGACTGAGCGTGTTGATTGCGCCGGTCAGCCCTACGACCAATGCCCAGACCAGCGTGACCACGCCAAGCAGATTGTGCAGGTCGAGCCACTGCAGGCGGCTGCTGCGCTCACGGCGCACGGTGCCAAAGTCCAGTTTGCGCATGAAGGGAGCGTAGAGCACCACGCCGGAGATAATAGCGACAACAAACAGCAGCCCCATGAATCCCAGAAACAGCATGCCGGGCAGGCCGGCGAACAGGTCTACGTGCAGCTTGAACATGATGTACAGAAAGCCGCCGGGCGGGCCGGGCTCGTCCAGCAGGTCGCCGGTCCGAGAGTCCAGCACCAGCGTGCGGGCCTCCTCGGCCTTGGCGTCTTGAGTTGGCGCCAGGGACACAAAGGTTTGATGCGGGTGGTCTTCGTCGTCCCAGAACATGAAGCGAATAACATCGCCTGGACGGGCGCTGAGCGCGCGCTCGCTGAGCACATCAAGGCTGGCCATCGGGGTGTCGGCTGGCATGGCCGGGGCCTCGACCTCATCTTCCAGCAAATGCTCCAGCTCATGATGAAAGATCAGCGGCAGCCCGGTAATGCACAGCATCAACAGGAAGAGGGTACAGACCAGGCTGCTCCACTTGTGGATCAGAAACCAGAGTTTGACGTTCATGAGTGGCGCGCCAGCGTCCTTTATAAATGAAAATTCGTCGTATTCTGTTTCAGTGTTTGGGTCAGTGCAACCGCTGCACCGCGAGGCCGCGGTGCTTTGGGGAGCTCAGGCGCGGGACATGAACTTGCCGGACTCGGTGTTGATACGCAGCACCTCGCCGGCTTCCAGATACTCGGGGATCTGGATTTCCAGGCCGGTGGCAAAGCGCGCGGTCTTGGTGCGCGCGCTGGCGGACGAGCCCTTGATGGCGGGTGGGGTTTGTTCGATGGCCATTTCCACCACTGCCGGCAGCTCGATGCCGACCAGGTTGCCTTCGACCAGCAGGCCGTACAGGCCCTCGATGCCGTCGTGCAGGTAAGGCAACTGATCTTCCAGTTGGTCGGCGGTCAGGGTGAACTGGGCGAAGTCTTCGCTATCCATAAAGGTGTAGCCGTCGGCGTCCAGATAGAGGAATTGCACCGGGCGCTTCTGGAAGTCGATAAAGCTCAGCACGTCGTCGCCGGTAAAGCTCTGGTCGAGCTTCTGCTTGGTCTGCACGTGATTGAAACGTACCTTGTACAGCGTGGTGCCGCTGCGCGAGGACGGGTTTTTGACCTCGATCTGGCTAACGATATACGGCTGGCTGTTGAGCTGAACGATATGGCCTTTTTTCAGGTCCGCGGCTTTGGGCATGGCAGCACTCTCAGGGTTGCAGCGGCGCTATTCTGCCCGGCGCTGCGACGCGCCGGCAAGCGCCGGCTGGCGCTGCTCAGCGCGGTGACAGGTCGTCTGCACCACCGGCGCCGTCACCCTGGTCACCGGGGGTAATCGGGTCTTGCGCGGCCGCCGGGCGCGCCGGTTCGGCAGCGACGCTGGCGCTGCCTTTTTCGTCAATGCGATAGCTTTGCACCAGTTTCTCCAGCCCCTTGCTGCTGCGCAGGTTGACGTCCAGCTGACGGAAGGCGATTTCGATGCCGTTTTCCTTGAACAGGCGGTCAATCTCGCGGTTGATCTCGTCAATCGCCAGGTTGCGGTCCGCCAGTTCCTTGACGTGAATGCGCAGCTCGTGGTCAAGGGTGCTCTCGGCGAAGTTGAGGAAGAACACCAGCGGTTCCGGATCTTTGAGCACGCGGGGGTTGTTCTGGGCGATCTGCATCAACAGCTTGCGCACCAGGGTGACATCCGAGCCGTAGGCAACGCCGACCTTGATGATGGCCCGGGTAATGGTGTCCTGCAGTGACCAGTTGATGATCTGCTCGGTCACAAAGTTCTTGTTCGGGACGATGATTTCCTTGCGGTCAAAGTCGGTGATAGTGGTCGCGCGAATGCGGATGCGGTTGATGGTGCCCGACAGCGGGCCAATGGTGACCACATCGCCAATACGCACCGGTCGCTCGAACAGAATGATCAGGCCTGAGATGAAGTTGGCAAAGATTTCCTGCAAGCCAAAACCCAGACCAACACCGAGCGCGGCGACCAGCCACTGCAGCTTGTCCCAGCTGACGCCGAGGGTCGACAGTGACGACACCAGGCCAAAGCCGACGATCACGTAGCTGAGCAGAGTGGTGATGGCATAGCTGCTGCCCTGGCGCAGCTCCAGACGCGAGAGCACCAGTATTTCCAGCAGGCCCGGCAGGTTGCGAGCCAGCGTCAGGGTCAGAATGACCGTAACCAGGGCGCCAAGGATGTCGCCGACGCTGATGGGCACCGCCTCGCCGGCATTCAGCCCGGAGCCTTCGTAGTGCCAGAGGGTGACCGACTCCAGATAGGAGGTGGCGCTGATCAGGTCGGCCCAGGTGAAATAGAGCGCGATGGCAAACAGGATCAGCAGCGTCAGCTTGGCCAGGCGCAGGGACTGCTGGTTGATCTGCTGCAGGTTCATTTCCGGAATCTCGACCGCCACCTCGGTCTCCTGCTGGCCCTCGCGCGCCTGAGCCGCTTCGCGCTTGGCCACGGCGCGCTGATACGCCAGGCGCCGACCGGCAACGTTGAGGTTACGTACCACGGTACCTTCCACCAGCATCCACAGCACGATCAGATACAGACTGTCGATAAAGCGCTCGGCCAGCTTGACGGCGGTGTAGTGGTAGCCCCAGAGCGTCAGGCCCGCCAGCGCCAGCGGGGTGAGAATAAGCAGCGCACTGGCCAGGTAGTGAACAATGCGCGAGCTGTACAGCGGCTCGCTGCGCAGCATGAAGCGGCCGAGCAAAAAGGCCAGTGCCGCCATGCCAACCAGCATGCCCGAGCGCCCCAGTGCGTCACTGCCGACATACTCCGGCATACTGCCGTGCAGGCCCAGCACCAGCACCAGTGGTAACAACACCCAGGCCAGGTTGCGCACCAGGCGGCGCAGGCGCTGGACCAGGTCGGCGTCCCAGTGGAAGTGGCGCGTTGCGATGCCGCGTGGATCAAACACCCGGTACATCAGATGCAGGGCAAACCAGGCCAGTGACAGGTTGAACAGGGCACCGCTGAGGATGGGCATGCCGCGTTCGTTGTCGAGCTGGATGACCAGCCCGATGGCGGCCAGCAGCACTGGCACGTTGCATACCCGAATAGCCGTCAGCAGTAACGCCAGCGGGGTATGCCAGGGCGTGTCACGGCGAAAATGCCCGACCTCGTCGTGCAGGGTGTTGATGCGCCGCAGCAGCATGGGCCGGCGCCACAGGTGGATCGCCAGCGCGACCAGCCCGATCAGACACCAGACCAAGTGGTTCTTCAGGTTGCTCAGCAGGTTACGGGCCTGTTGAGGCAGGTCCAGCCGATTGAACTGATTGGCAGCGTTTGCCGGCAGCTCCAACAGCCAGGCCTTGTCGATCGGGCGGCTGCTGGCAACCCAGAACAGTTGATCGTCGATGGTACGGCGCAGGTCACTGCTCAGTTGCTGCAGCTGGCGCTGGTTTATCTGCAGGGTGATGCCCAGATTGATCAGCGTATTGATGTTGTTGTTCAACTGCTCGACCAGGTTGACCCGCGCGTTGACCATCTGCTCCAGTGCCGGGCGCAGGGTGTCGCGTTGACGTACCGGCAGTTTCAGCAGCAAGTCGTTGAGGTAGGCGTCAGGGTTGGCAAGGCTTTGGATGAGCTGGTTCAGTTCAAACTGACGCAACCGCAGGTCGGCAATCTGATCGGCCAGATTCTTGTCCGTCTCTACCCGGGGCAGCTCACTTTTCTGCTGGTGCAGAATACGTGACAGCAGCAGGCTGCCTTCGAGTACTTCAATCTGCTGTTCCAGCGCCTTGTCGATTTGGGTCAGGTGCTCGGTCTGCTGTTTGGTCTCGATATTGTCGCGCGTCAGAATGCCGATCTGACGGGTGGCATCGAGCAGCTCCTCGCTCAACTGGCGGTTGATGCTGCTCTGGGCCTGCAGCACCTTGTTCTGCCCCAGCTCCTCGGGCAGGGTGGCCTCGCTGACCGTCTTCTCCGAGGCGGATTGGCGTTTTTCGTTGACGACGCTTTGCAGCAGGCGTATCTCGTCCTCAATCCGCCGAATCTGTAGGTTCAGCAGGTTCTTTTGCTGGCTGGCCAGATCCTGCAGTGCGCTGTTGCCTGCCAGGCGCTGGCGCATCAGTTCGCTGTCCGCCGTCAGATAGTCGAGCTCGGCCTGTAGCAGGTCGATGCGCGCGCGGGTCACCTGGCTGGGGGATTGGCGTTGCAGACTGCGCAGTTGCTCGTTCAGCTGCTGGGTGCGCCGCTGGTTTTCCGAGACGTTGGCCTGGGTGCGTTCGGGGCGGGTCTGCGCGGAGATGAGCTGGCCGTTAACGGCGGTCAGCTCGTTTTGCCAGGTAAACATCTGACTGACCTGCTCGCTCAGTCGGGTTTCCAGCTGGCCCAGTTCCTGACGTTCCAGTTGCTCACGGCTGGCATTGCCGTCGGCCTTGGACAGGCGGTTGAACTCGGCGCGAATGGATTGCGTTTGCCGCGGCGCATCGGCCAGTTGTTCCTGCAGGGCGGCTTGCTCCTGCACGGTCTGCTGGGTCTGACGGGCGAAACTCAGGGTGTTTTGGTAGGTTTCACTGAGTTCGCGCTTTTCTGCCTCCGGCAGACTGCTGTTGTTGACGCTCTCGATGTTGGCGTTGATCTCCTCAATGCGCTTGTCGAGCTCGTCTGCTGAGGGTGTCTGCTGGGCCAGCGCCCAGGAGGACAACAGCAGCCAGCACAACAGCACGGAAAAACGCAGCATAAGGGGGTTCCTGACAAGGTAGAGAAAGCGCAGTGCGTCAGCGCTTCCCAAGGTTAGCTGTCCCGGCGGGGATTGGAAAGCCGACCACATGGCCGGCCAGCGGTTCCATAAACGCAACAGGCCACCCGAAGGTGGCCTGTTGGGATGCCGCGAACGGCAGGGCGGTCACGCGCTGATCAGAACCAGCTGTCCTGCATGTCGAAGCAGGTCAGGTCGCGGCTTTCCAGCACGTCCAGATCATGGTGGCAGGACGGCACTTCCCAGCGCAGGAAGTAGCGGGCGGCCTGCAGTTTACCCTGATAGAACGCGGCGTCTGCGTCGTTGCCGCCGGCCAGACCCTGCTGAGCCTTGATCGCCTGCTCCAGCCAGCGCCAGCCGATCACCATGTGGCCGAACGCCTTGAGGTACAGCGCGGAGTTGGCCAGTGCTTCGTTAACCTTGCCCTGGCCCATATCACCCAGCAGTGCCAGGGTCACTTTGCCGATATGCGCGTGCAGTTTTTCCAGCGGCTCGCGCAGGTCATTCAGCTCGCTGTACTCACCTGCGCGCTTGCAGCAGTCCTGGATCAGGCTGGACAGCTGCTTGAGCGCGGCGCCACCGTTCATGGTCACCTTGCGGGCCAGCAGGTCGAGCGACTGGATGCCGTTGGTGCCCTCGTGGATCGGGTTCAGCCGGTTGTCGCGATAGAACTGCTCAACTGGGTACTCACGGGTATAGCCGTGGCCGCCGAGGATCTGGATCGCCAGTTCGTTGGCCTTGAGGCAGTAGTCGGACGGCCAGGCCTTGACGATCGGAGTCAGCAGATCCAGCAGCTCGAGAGCGGTCTTGCGCTGCTCTTCGGTTTCCAGGGTTTCGGTGTCGTCGAACAGGCGAGAGGCGTACAGGCCGAGGTCAAAGGCGCCTTCAACGTAGGCTTTCTGTGCCAGCAGCATGCGCTTGACGTCGGCATGCTCGATGATCGATACCTGCGGCGCGCTCGGGTTCTTGCCGTCGGGCAGGCGACCCTGCGGGCGCTCGCGGGCGTAGTTCAGCGAGTACAGGTAACCGGCGTAGCCGAGCATCACCGCGCCCATGCCAACGCCGATGCGCGCTTCGTTCATCATCTGGAACATGTAGGACAGCCCTTGGTGCGGCTTGCCGACCAGATAGCCGACGCAGTTGTCCTTGTCGCCGAAGTTCAGCGCGGTGGACGTCGTGCCGCGCCAGCCCATCTTGTGGAACAGGCCAGCCAAGGTGACGTCGTTGCGCTCGCCCAGGCTGCCGTCGTCGTTGACCAGGAACTTGGGCACGATGAACAGCGAGATGCCTTTGACCCCGGGCGGTGCGTCGGGCAGCTTGGCCAGCACCATGTGCACGATGTTCTCGGACAGCGGGTGGTCGCCAGCGGAGATGAAAATCTTGTTGCCCTTCAGACGATAGCTGCCGTCACCGGCAGGCTCGGCCTTGGTGCGAATGTCGGACAGCGAGGAGCCCGCATGGGGCTCGGTCAGTGCCATGGTGCCGAAGAAACGGCCTTCGATCATCGGCTGCAGGTAGCGCTCTTTCTGCTCCTCGGTGCCGAAGCTCTCGATCAGATTGGCCGCGCCCATGGTCAGCATGGCGTAGGACGAGGTGCCGGCGTTGGCTGACTGGAAATGGGCGAAGCACGCTTGGGACAGCAGATTCGGCATCTGCATGCCGCCCTGCTCGAAGGTGCGGGTGGCGTTCAGAAAGCCCGCTTCGAGGAAGGCATCGACCGCCGGTTTGACCTCCGGGATCAGCTCGGCCGCGCCATTGACGTACTTCGGCTCGTTCTCGTCATTCTTGCGGTTGTGCGGTGCGAACAGTTTTTCGGCGATGGTACGGGCCGTGCCGATGGCCGCGTCAAAGGTTTCGCGGTTGTGATCGGCAAAGCGCGGGCGTTGGGTCAGCGCCTCGGCGTCCAGCACTTCGTAGAGTTCAAATGCCAGGTTACGTTGGTCAATCAGCAGTTCGGACATGTCGGTCACCTCAGAAGTCATCGCGGGGCAGTGTATTGAGTCATTTACAGTCAGGGAACGGCCATTGATGGGCTTGATAGGCGCAGATCAGAAGAGCCGAAGCGCCGGCTCATCCAATGCGGCGCGCTGCTCGCGCAGGGTCAGAATCTGGTCGGCCCAGTAGCGCTCCTGGGCAAACCAGGGGAAGTGCATCGGAAACGCCGGGTCGTCCCAGCGTCGAGCCAACCAGGCGCTGTAGTGCACCAGACGCAGGCTGCGCAGCGGCTCAACCAGAGCGAGTTCGGCCGGATTGAAGTCGTGGAACTCGTTGTAGCCGTCAATCAGTTCGGACAGCTGGGCCTGTCGCTGGTCGCGTTCCCCCGACAGCATCATCCACAGATCCTGCACCGCCGGCCCCATGCGGCAGTCATCCAGGTCGACCATATACAGGCTGTCGTCGCGCCACAGCAGGTTGCCGACGTGCAGGTCGCCGTGCAGGCGGATCTGCTTGGCCGGGTAGGCCTGCAGCCGTTCATTGACAACCTGCAGCAGATCTTCGGCAACGGAAAAATAGGCCGGCTGCAGGCTGCTGGGGACCACCTCTGCACTGCGCAGGAAGTCCACACTGTCGCGCCCGAAACTCTGCCAATCCAGCGTCGGGCGATGCTTGAACGGATGCATGGAACCGACCGCGTGCAGGCGGCCGACCAGGCGGCCGAGCATCAGCAGGTGGTCCGGGTCGTCCAGTTCGGGCGCATGGCCGCCAAAGCGACGGAACAGACTGAAACGAAAGCCGGCATGCTCGAACAGCGTTTGGCCGTCAATCTGCTCCGGCGCGATTACCGGAATATCCCGCTCGGCCAGCTCCAGACTGAAAGTGTGCTCCTCGATAATGGCGGCGTCGCTCCAGCGACCCGGGCGATAGAATTTGGCGATCAGCGGTTGAGCGTCTTCGATGCCAACCTGGAATACCCGGTTTTCATAGCTATTCAGCGTCAGGATGCGGGCGTCGGACAGATAGCCAAGCGACTCGACCGCGTCCAGCACGGTGTCGGGGGTGAGGGTGGAAAACGGGTGGCTGGACATGGTGGGGGCTCGATATTGGCGTTTGAGCCGACAAGGGTAGCAGGAGCCGGGCCGCCCGCGCAGTACCGCTCAGGGTGTGCGCGCAACACACCAGACCTGCACCGAGGCAGCGCCGGCTGCCAGCAAGGTGCGGCTGGCTTCGTTGAGGGTGGCGCCGGTGGTCATCACATCGTCGATCAGCGCCAGGTGGCGACCCTCCACCTGCTCGGGCTGCGGACAGGCGAAGGCGCCACGCAGATTGCGCCGACGTGCGGCGGCATCCAGTCCTTCCTGGGGGGGCGTCTGACGCACTCGCTGCAGCAGGCCGGCGCGACAGGGCAGTTGCAATGCCTTGGCAAGGTCGCGCGTCAGCTCAAATGCCTGGTTGTAGCCACGCTGCGCCTGTCTTTTAGGGTGCATCGGGATGGGCAGCAGCAGCTCAGGTACCAAGGCCCCGGGTTCCGCGAGGTGCTGCTCCAGATAATCTGCCAACAAGCGAGCCAGCAGCAGACCATAACGGTTGTGGCGGTGATATTTAAACGCAGTGATCAGCGCATCCAGCGGAAAGCGGTAGAGCAGTGGCACTACCGCGTGACAGAAGGCCGGTGGTTTGGCCAGGCAACGACCGCAGCGAGCGCTGGCGTGTGGCAGCGGCATTGCGCAGCGTGCACAGCAGGCATGCTGCCAGGGCAGGTCAGCCAGGCAGGCGTGGCAAATATCGTCCTGTGTCCCATCCGGCGATGCCAGGCAGAGCAGACAGGTGTCTGATAGGTTGTTTTTTATCCACCTGTAAACCGGTGTGTTTTTCAATGGTTGACAGCCTCCGTGCTGCCGTTATGATTCCCTGCAGAGTTCGGACCGCCCGGCGGTCCCCAGACAGATAACAGGGACAATACCCATGATCGCTTCCGTGACCCGCCACGATTGGACCCCGGCCGAGGTGCTGGCGCTGTTCAAGCTGCCGTTCAACGACTTGCTGTTTCAGGCCCAGAGCGTGCACCGCCAGTATTTCGACCCTAACCGTGTGCAGGTTTCGACCCTGCTGTCCATCAAGACCGGTGCCTGCCCGGAGGACTGCAAGTACTGTCCGCAATCGGGCCATTACAACACCGGCCTGGACAAAGAAAAACTGATGGAAGTGGAAAAGGTGCTCCAGGCCGCAGCAGACGCCAAAGCTATTGGTTCCACCCGCTTTTGCATGGGCGCGGCCTGGAAGCATCCGTCTGCCAAGGATATGCCGTACGTGCTGAAGATGGTCGAGGGCGTCAAGGCGCTTGGCCTGGAAACCTGCATGACGCTGGGCAAGCTCACCCAGGAGCAGACGGAGGCGCTGGCGCAGGCCGGACTGGATTACTACAACCATAACCTGGATACCTCGCCCGAGTTTTACGGCAACATCATCACCACTCGCACCTACAGCGAGCGTCTGCAAACGCTGGCCTACGTGCGCGACGCCGGGATGAAAATCTGCTCTGGCGGCATTCTGGGTCTGGGCGAGTCCCTGGAGGACCGTGCGGGCCTGCTGATTCAGCTGGCCAACCTGCCGGAGCACCCGGAGAGCGTGCCGATCAACATGCTGGTGAAGGTCAAGGGCACGCCCCTAGCCGAAGAAGAGGATGTGGACCCCTTCGACTTTATTCGCATGCTCGCAGTGGCCCGCATCATGATGCCCGAGTCCCATGTGCGCCTGTCCGCCGGCCGCGAACAGATGAACGAGCAGATGCAGGCCCTGGCCTTTCTGGCCGGTGCCAACTCCATCTTCTACGGTGAGAAACTGCTGACCACCGGCAATCCGCAGGCGGACAAGGACATGCGTCTGTTCGAGCGCCTCGGCATTCAGCCCGAGGCCCGGGAAGAACACGCCGACGAAGTGCACCAGGCGGCGATCGAACAGGCGCTTATTGAGCAGCGCGATAGCAAACTGTTTTATTCGGCCGTCTGACGACGGCAGCCTCAAGCCATAAGCTGCAAGCCGCAAGCTGGTCTGCTGTGGCTTGAAGCTTGCTGCTTGTCGCTTGGAGCTTTCTGATGTCCTTCAATCTCTCCTCCCGCCTCGCCGAGCGCCGTGCTGCGCACCTGTATCGTCAGCGTCCGCTGCTGCAAACGCCGCAGGGCGTCGAGGTGCTGGTCGATGGCGAGCGATTGCTGAGCTTTTGCAGCAATGACTATCTCGGCCTGGCCAACGATCCGCGCGTCAATGATGCCTTTGTCGAGGGCGTGCGGCGCTGGGGGACGGGCGGTGGTGCATCGCACCTGGTGACCGGCCACAGTGGCGCCCACCATGCGCTGGAAGAGGCGCTGGCCGAGTTTACCGGCCGGCCTCGGGCCTTGCTGCTGTCCAGTGGGTACATGGCCAATATGGGCGCCGTGACGGCGCTGGTAGGGCAGGGCGATACCGTCCTGCAGGACCGGCTCAATCATGCGTCGCTCCTCGATGCCGGGTTGCTTGCCGGCGCGCGTTTCTCGCGCTACCTGCACAATGATGCGGCGAGCCTGCGTAGTCGTCTGGGCAAGGCGCAGGGCAATACGCTGGTAGTGACGGACGGCGTGTTCAGCATGGATGGCGACCTGGCCGATCTGCCGGCCGTGTGCGCCGAGGCCGCCAGCGCCGGGGCCTGGGTGATGGTCGATGATGCCCATGGCTTTGGCTGCCTGGGCGAGCAGGGTGGCGGCATCGTCGAGCATTTTGGCCTGTCGATGGAGCAGGTGCCGGTGCTGGTGGGGACTCTCGGCAAGGCCTTTGGCACGGCAGGGGCCTTTGTCGCCGGCAGCGACGAGCTGATCGAAACCCTGATCCAGTTTGCCCGACCCTACATCTATACCACCAGCCAGCCGCCGGCTGTGGCGCATGCCACGCTTACCAGTTTGCGTTTACTGCGTGACGAGCGCTGGCGCCGCGAGCACCTTGCTGCCCTGATACGCCGCTTTCGCGCAGGCGTTGAGGCGTTGGGGCTGGAGCTGATGGACAGCCCGACGCCGATTCAGCCGATTCTGGTCGGCAGCAGTGAACGTGCCCTGGCGCTCTCGGCGGCGCTGCGGCAACGCGGCATACTGGTCACCGCGATTCGCCCGCCCACGGTACCCAAGGGGACCGCGCGCTTGCGGGTAACGCTGAGTGCCATCCATACCGAACAACAGGTGGATCGTCTGCTTGAGACACTGGCGCAGGCGCAACAGGAGCTGATTCATGAGTAATTTTACCCTGCTGCCTGGCTGGGCACTGGCGGCGAGTAATTTGCTGCCTTTGCAGCAGGCCCTGCAGGAGCGCTTACCCGCGCTGAACATTCAGGCAGCAGAGCTGCCGCCCGGCTTGCAGATGTCGACCCTGGAGCCAGACCTGACTGCGTTTGCCGAAGCCTTGCCGGCTGGCTGGCTGGGTGGCTGGTCGCTGGGCGGCGTGCTGGCGGTGCAGCTGCAGCGACGCTTTCCCGAGCGCTTCCCGGGCGTGGTGACCATTGCCAGCAATGCCTGTTTTTCCGCGCGCGAGGGCTGGCCCGAAGCGATGGCGCCGGAGACCTTCAAGGGCTTTATCAGCGATGCCCGAGAGCAGCCCGAACGTGCACTCAGGCGTTTTGGTCTGCTGGTCACCCAAGGCGCTGACCGCGCGCGCGAGCTGAGTCGGCAATTGGTCTGGAGTGGTCTGGACCCGCTGCAGCGGCTCAACCATCTCGCGCTGTTGGGCGTGCTGGACAACCGTGTTGCGCTGCAGCGCTGCCAGCAGCCGGTGCTGCACTGTCTCGCCGGCGCCGATGCGCTGGTGCCGGCCGGCGCAGCGCAGGCGCTGGCGCAGCTAAACGAGCAAGCCGAGATCTGTGTGCTGCCCCAGGCCAGTCACGCGCTGCCGCTGGAGGCTCCCATCTGGCTGGCCGGCGAGATCGGCAACTGGCTGGAGCGGCAATGAACGCCGTTGCCATCGACAAGCGGGCGGTTGCTGCCTCCTTCAGTCGCGCAGCCAGCACCTACGACCAGGTGGCCGAGCTGCAGCGGCAGGTCGGCAGCAACCTGCTGGCGCGCCTGCCAGATGATCTGCAGCCGCACTCGCTGGTCGACCTTGGCTGCGGTACGGGCTACTTCACCCGAGCCCTGAACGCTCGATTTGAGCGCCCGGTGCTGGGGCTGGACATCGCCGAGGGCATGCTGTGTTTTGCGCGCACCAAGGGGCCCGAACGCGCAGCCTGGATTGCTGCCGATGCCGAGGCGCTGCCGTTGCGGGGCGACTCACAACACCTGCTGTTTTCCAGTTTGGCGTTGCAGTGGTGCCCTGATCTTGGGCGTGCGCTGAGTGAGGCCAGAAGAGTCTTGTTGCCGGGTGGCTGCATGGCCTTCAACACGCTGGTCGAGGGCACGCTTGGCGAATTGCGGGGCGCCTGGGAGCAGGTGGACGGCTATGTCCATGTCAATCGTTTCATGCCGCTGGCGCAGCTGCAGGTCGTGCTGGCGGAAGCCGGTTTTGCGCGTTGGCACTGTGAAGTGGAAACCCATGTGCTGCATTACCCGCAGCTCAGTGCCCTGACCCATGAGCTGAAGGCCCTCGGCGCCCATAATCTGAATGCCGGTCGTCCAGGCGGCTTGACCGGACGCGCGCGCCTGAGGGCCTTGACTGCCGCCTATGAAACCTATCGTCAGGTTGCCGGTTTGCCGGCGACCTATCAGGTGGCCCAGATCATTTTGTACAAGTAGGTAATTCGTCATGAGCAAGCAGTACTTCATTACTGGTACTGATACCGAGATTGGCAAGACCACCGTGGCCGCCGGCCTGCTGCACGCCGCGCGCCTGCGCGGCCTGACGACCGCGGGCGTCAAACCGGTAGCAGCGGGCTGCGAGCGCACTCCCGACGGGCTGCGCAATGAAGATGCCCTGGCGCTGCAGGCCGAGTGCGAACCACCGCTGGCCTACGATCTGATTAATCCGGTGACGTTGGAAGCCGCTATCGCGCCGCATATCGCTGCGCGTGAGGAAAATGTACCGCTGACGGCGCAGGCGCTGGCGGGCGCCTGCCGGCAGGTGTTTGACCGACAGGCGGATCTGACCCTGGTCGAAGGAGCCGGTGGCTGGTGCGTGCCGCTCAACGACCAGGAACTGCTCAGTGAGGTGGCAATAGCGCTGAAACTGCCGGTGGTTCTGGTGGTCGGCATGCGTCTGGGATGCATCAATCACGCGCTGCTCAGTTGCCGCGCGATTGCAGCAGACGGGCTGCAGCTGGCCGGCTGGGTGGCCAACCATGTTGATCCGGATATGGATCGGCAGGCCGAGAACCTGGCGACTCTGCGACAACGGATCCAGGCGCCCTGTCTGGGCGTAGTGCCCCGGTTGGCAAAGGCTGACGCAGCGGCCGTGGCGGCCCATCTGGAGGTGTCGCCACTGGTCTGATGCGACCAGCGGTGTTGGGCCGTTTGCCCATTTGTGCTTGAATGACGGGAAACCTAATGTGAGAGGTGGTGCCCATGCCTACCCTTGACCTTATCTCATCTGGTCTGACCTCGGTACGCCAGGGTCAGAACCGTATCAATGCGGCGGCTTCCGAGATCGCCAGCGCCGGGCTGCCCGCCGATCCCGCGCTCAATGCGGCCCAACCTGCCCAGCCGGCTACCGGCCAGGCGGCAGCCTCTACGGCTGTAGAAACCAATCGTCCGGTCAATCTGGTCGACAGCCTGGTTGAGCTGCAGCAGGGCCGTCAGGAAGCAGAAGTTGGCGCGTCGGTAATCGACACCGCTGACGAGGTGCTTGGCACTTTGCTGGACGTTACTGTCTAGGCCAGCCCCCGGAACCTGTCATGGTCAGTGTCGGTAGCAGTCTGCCCCCCGCATACCAGCCTTCGGCGCTGACCACGTTCACGGCTCGTAGCATTTCGATCAGTGAGCCAATGCCCCCCGGCCAGGCGGCCACGCGTTTCCCACCTGTTGACGAGTCAGATTCCGCTGCCGCACCCGGTACCGAGGGCGAGCAGGCGGCGGCTGCCGAGCAAAGCAAGCGCGAGCAGCTGAGCAAGGCTGAAGCCGAGCTGGCGCTGATTGAACAGCAGGAGATTGCCGAGTTGGCTGCCCGCGACCGAGAGGTGCGGGCGCACGAACAGGCGCACGTTGCCGTTGGCGGGCAGTACGCTGGCACCGCCAGCTATACCTACGAACGAGGCCCGGACGGGCGGCAGTACGCCGTGGGTGGCGAGGTACCTATCTCTACGTCGCCTGTGGCGGGTGATCCGCAGGCGACTATCGACAAAATGGAGCAGGTGCGTCGCGCCGCCCTGGCGCCGGCTGAACCCTCTTCAGCTGATCGCACCATTGCTGCCCAGGCCGCACAGCTGATTGCTCAGGCCCGGGTTGAGCTGGCCACCGCCGAGACCGACGAGGGTGAACGGCCTGCGGCTGCATCCCGCGCGGGTGACCAAGACCCGGTGGATGATCAGTCCAGCGCTGACAGCGAGGGCGCAGAGGCTGCAGTCGCCGACCTTAGTTTGTATCGCAATATTGCTGCTGATTCCGGCGCTCCGTCACTTCAGGCCTCTGCCTGACTACCTCCTGCTACTCTCAATTTCAATGATGTCTTGGCATTCATGCCGGGGTTGACAACGCCTTGGCGTAAACGTATGTTTCAAACGTATGTTTGAATCGGCTGCCGCGCAGCCACCACAACCGCAGCCTCGGCTGCCCGTGCATACTGATACAACACTTGAGGTCCAGTACCATGCCCGAATACAAGGCTCCCCTGCGTGACATTCGCTTCGTCCGCGATGAACTTCTGGGTTATGAAGAACACTATCAGAGCCTGCCCGGCTGCGAAGAAGCCACGCCGGATATGGTCAATGCCATTCTGGAAGAAGGCGCTAAATTCTGTGAGCAGGTGATTGCCCCGCTGAACCGCGTGGGTGACACCGAAGGCTGTACCTGGAGCCCTGAGGGTGTGACTACCCCGACCGGCTTCAAGGAAGCCTACCAGCAGTACGTTGAAGGCGGCTGGCCGAGCCTGGCCCACAACGTGGATCACGGCGGTCAGGGTCTGCCCGAGTCGCTGGGTCTGGCCATCAGCGAGATGGTCGGTCAGGCCAACTGGTCCTGGGGCATGTACCCGGGCCTGTCCCATGGCTGCATGAACACTCTGGATGCCCACGGTACCGACGAGCAGAAGCACACCTACCTGCCCAAGCTGGTCTCTGGCGAATGGACTGGCACCATGTGTCTGACCGAGCCGCACTGTGGTACCGACCTGGGCATGCTGCGCACCAAGGCCGAGCCGCAGGCTGATGGTACCTACCAGGTATCCGGCACCAAGATTTTCATCTCTTCCGGCGAGCACGACATGTCGGAGAACATCATCCACATCGTGCTGGCTCGCCTGCCCGATGCACCGGCCGGCACCAAGGGCATTTCCCTGTTCATCGTGCCCAAGTTCCTGGTGAACGCCGATGGCGAGAAGGGCGAACGCAATGGTGTCACCTGTGGCTCGCTCGAGCACAAGATGGGCATCCACGGCAACGCGACCTGCGTGATGAACTTCGACGGTGCTACCGGCTACCTGATCGGCGAGCCGAACAAGGGCCTGAACGCCATGTTCACTTTCATGAACACTGCGCGTCTGGGTACTGCACTGCAGGGTCTGGCACACAGCGAAATCGCCTTCCAGGGCGGTATCCAGTACGCCCGCGAGCGTCTGCAGATGCGTTCGCTGACCGGCAACAAGGCACCGGAAAAGCCGGCTGATCCGATCATCGTTCACCCGGACGTGCGTCGCATGCTGCTGACCATGAAGGCGTTCACCGAAGGCAATCGCGCCATGGTGTACTTCACTGCCAAGCAGGTCGACATTCTGAAGAACAGCCAGGATGCCGAGCAGAAGAAGCAGGCTGACGCCATGCTGGCGTTCCTGACGCCGATCGCCAAGGCGTTCATGACCGAAGTCGGTTTTGAAGCGGCCAACCACGGTGTACAGATCTACGGTGGCCACGGCTTTATCGCCGAGTGGGGCATGGAGCAGAACGTGCGTGACGCCCGTATCTCCATGCTGTACGAAGGCACCACCGGTATTCAGGCCCTCGACCTGCTGGGTCGCAAGGTTCTGATGACCCAGGGCGAAGCGCTGAAGGGCTTCACCAAGATCGTGCACAAGTTCTGCCAGAACAACGAGGGCAACGAAGCCATCTCTGAGTTTGTCGCACCGCTGGCTGCGCTGAACAAGGAGTGGGGCGAGCTGACCATGAAGATCGGCATGGCCGCGATGAAAGACCGCGAAATGGTCGGCGCTGCGTCTGTGGACTATCTGATGTACAGCGGTTACGCCTGCCTGGCTTACTTCTGGGCTGACATGGCACGTCTTGCTGCCGAGAAGCTGGCTGCCGGTACCGCGGAAGAGGGCTTCTACAAGGCCAAGCTGCAGACTGCCCGTTTCTACTATCAGCGTATCCTGCCGCGCGTTCGCACTCACGTTGAGGCGATCCTGTCCGGTGCGGACAACCTGATGGACATGGATGCTGACAACTTCGCGCTGGGCTACTGATTCAGCGACGCGTTAGTGCCAGTAAGAAGGCCGCCCCGGTAACGGGGCGGCCTTTTTTAATGTCTGAGGTTCAAAGATCGCGCGCCAGGCGCAGTCCGCTGAATTGCCATTGCGCCGCGGGCGGGAAGAAATTGCGGTAGGAGGGTCTGCTGTGACCTGCCGGGGTGGCACAGGAACTGCCGCGCAGGACCATCTGGTTGATCATGAATTTGCCGTTGTACTCGCCCACGGCACCAGCGGCCGGCTGGTAGCCGGGGTACGGCAAATAGGCGCTGTTGGTCCATTGCCAGACCTCGCCGAACAGCCCGGCAAGGTTGGGCTCGGCGCGTGCCGCATGCTCCCACTCGGCTTCGGTTGGAAGTCGCGCACCTGCCCAGCGCGCATAGGCGTCCGCTTCGTACAGGTTGATATGACACACGGGCGCGTCGCGGTTTAGCGGTTGCAAGCCCGCCAGGGTGAAGGCAAGCCAGTGTTGATCGGCATCCTGCTGCCAGTAGAGGGGAGCCTGTGCCTGCCGCTGGCTGACCCACTCCCAGCCGTCGGACAGCCACAGCTCGGGGCGTTGGTAGCCGCCGTCCGCGATAAAGGCGATAAAGTCGCCATTGCTGACGTTGCGCTCGCCGAGTAGGAAGGGTTCCAGCCAGACCCGATGACGCGGGCCTTCGTTGTCATAGCTGAAGCCGTCGTCGTACGCGCCTATTTCACACAGCCCGCCCGGTATGGCTCGATAGGCAGATGCTTGAGCGATGCCCGCAGCGCACGTCTGTTCAGGCGCTGCTGCTCGCCAGGCGGGCTGCAGCGGATTGCAGGAAAAGTGGTGCTTCAGGTCGGTCAGCATTAGCTCCTGATGCTGCTGTTCATGCTGCAGGCCGAGGGTCACCAGGCTAGCGAGGGCGCTGTCTTGCGGTGTGTCAGCCAGCACCTGCTGCAGCTGCTGATCAATCTGCTTGCGGTAGGAGAGCACCTCCTCCAGGGTTGGCCGTGATAGCAGACCACGCTCGGCGCGCAAATGACGTTCGCCAATGCCCACGTAGTAGGAGTTGAACAGCACTGTGTAGCTTGGATCGACCACCTTGGGCGGCTGCGGTAATGCGGCGAGCACAAAGGTTTCAAAAAACCAGGTGGTATGCGCCAGATGCCATTTCAACGGGCTCGCGTCGGTCATGGATTGCAGTTGGCAATCCTCGGCACTGAGTCCGCGAATCAGCTCCAGCGACCGTGCACGCACCTGGGCGTAGTCGAATGGCAGACCGCCGCTCGCTGCTTGCTGGGCCAAACGGTTCATGCCGGTTCCGCCAGGAAAACGCCGAACCAGTTTTGCGGGTCGGTCCAGTAGTGGCTGCAGCGCATCCCGCTGGCGGCGAGCAGGGCGCGAAATTCGTCGACACTGTATTTATGAGAGTACTCCGTCACTATGTGCTCGCCGGCGCCAAAGTAGCGGCGGGTGTGGCGGGCCAGTCGCACACTGTGCCGCTCGCGGGCAACCAGCTGCATCTCGATGCGCCGATGGGCTTCGTCGAAGCGGGCATGATGACGGAACAGCTCGGGTTGGAAGTCGGCATCCAGCTCTCGGTTGACGACGTTGAGAATATTCAGGTTGAACGCGGCAGTGACGCCGCTGGCATCGTCGTAGGCGGCCTCCAGTATGTCGCGAGGCTTGAGCAGGTCGGCGCCAATCAGCAGGCGTCCGTGTTCCCCGCAGTGCGCGCGGATGCGCCTGAGAAAGCGCATGGCATCGCGGGGCTCGAAATTGCCGATGGACGACCCGGGGTAGAAGAAGACCGGGGGGTGACCCGGGCGCTCGGCTAGCACATGCTCCAGCTCAAGCTGTTGGGTGAAGTCGCAGACCACACCGACACACTCGATATCCGGGTTCTCCCTGGCGACGGCGGCCATGGAGCTGTGCAGAAACTCTCCGGCGATGTCGACGCCGATCACGCGCGCCGGCTGCACGGCATTCAGCCACTGCTGCGTCTTGCTGCAGTCGCCGCAGCCGAGATCAACCCACTGCGGGGCGTCCGGCAGTTGCGCGCTGATAGCCTCGCGGTGATCAGAGAAAATCTGTGCCTCGGTGCGTGTCGGATAATACTCGTCGAGGCGACAGATGTTGGTGAACAGCGCGCAGCCACGGTCATCGTAAAAGTACTTTGAGTCGATGCGGGCGGTTGGCTGCAGCAGGCCCTGCAGAAGGTTTTGCAGTTCATCCTGAGCCGGCAAGCGCAGGGTGGTCTCGAGTCGCGGCAGATCAAGGGCAAGGCTCACGTAGCATCATCCTCTGCAGGTTAAAGTTAAAACCTAGCAGCGGTCGGCGCGTAGCGCCAAGATGAGTGGGGCGCGTGTCCCTGAGCTGTGATCCAGTACCGGCCGCTTCAGAGCCCCTTAGCGTCGTCAGCCAGCAGGCGAATGGCCTTGAACAGCTTGCGGGCTGCGGCTGGCGGCTTGTTCTGTTCGGCTTCTCGATTGGCCTGGCGTACCAGTTGGCGCAGATGCTGACGATCGGCGTCGGGATAGGCGAGCATGAATAATTCCAGCTCGTCCGCACGGCCGGTCAGCAGGCGGTCACGCCAGCGCTCAATCTGGTGGAAGTGCTGATTGTGCGCCTGGCTGCCGCTGTCGAGCAGATCAACGTATTGCTGGATACGCTCCACATCCTGGTCACGCATGAGCTTGCCGACGTAGCTCATGTGACGCTTGAGTGCGCCCCGGGCGGTATGCCGATGTGCTTCGGCCAGCGCCAGACGCAGCTTGTCGGTCAGCTCCAGCTTGGCCAACTGGTCGGGTTTGAGGGCGATCAGGCGCTTGCCCAGATCCTGCAGGGCATCCATTTCCCGCTTTATCTGGGTTTTGCTTTTACCCTCGTCTTCGGGTTCGAGCGCGTCGTCTTCGTGAAATTCGGTCATGGTGTTCCTGTCGGCGGTGCCGCACAGCTGGCTTTCGGGCCGCACATGATACTCCTTTGTGGTGTTGCGAGACCAATGCGTGGTGGCGTCTGCCGGTAAGCTCGCTACAATGGCCCTCTGTTTTGGAGGTGATATGAGCGCGAATACAACCAGCGTAGCCGAAAGTCCGCAGGCGCTGCGCGAGATGCTGGAGCAGCGGGTGGCCTTTATTGTCGACGAAGCTCGGCGCCAGGGGGCGACTGCCAGCGAAGTCGGCGTCAGTCAGAACACCGGCCTGTCGGTCAGTGTGCGCAACCGTGAAGTGGAAACGGTCGAGTTCAATCGCGATCAGGGCTTTGCCATCACACTCTATGCGGGCCAGCGCAAGGGCAGCGTGAGCACCTCCGATACCTCGGATGAAGCCATTATCAAGGCGGTGGAGACGGCCCTGGTGATTGCCCGCCACGCAAGCGAGGATCCCTGCGCGGGGCTGGCGGATGCCGAGCTGATGGCTGCCGAGCTGCCCGATCTGGATCTGTTCCACCCTTGGCAGCTGAGCGCCGAGGACGCCATCGAGCGTGCATTGCGGCTGGAAGCGGCGGCGCTGGATGTCGATCCGCGCCTGGTAAGCGACAGCGCGCAGATCAGCACTCAGCAGGGCTGTCGGGTATACGGCAACAGTCATGGCTTCATCGGTAGCGCGTTGAGCAGCCGACACAGCAGTGCCGCCATTCTCATTGCCTCGTCAGAGCAGGGCATGCAGCGCGACTACTGGTATGCCGTGGATCGCGTGCCCGAGCGGCTGGCCAGCGAGCAGTCGGTCGGTCATAAAGCCGCCCAGCGCACGCTCGCGCGTCTGCAGCCACGCTCGGTGAAAACCGCCAAGGTGCCAGTGCTGTTCGCCGCCGATCAGGCCGCCGGTCTGGTTGGTCATCTGTTTGGCGCCATCTCCGGCGGCGCAGTCTATCGTGAGTCGACTTTCCTGCTGGATGCCATGGGGCAGCCGGTCTTCCCTGACTGGATGCGCATGCACGAAACGCCCTATCTTCTTCAGGGGCTGGGTAGCTCAGCCTTTGATGGCGATGGACTGCAAACCCGTGAACAGGCGTTTATCGATCAGGGCCGACTGACCAGCTGGCTATTGAGCACCTACTCCGGTCGCAAGCTGGGCTTGCCCAGTACCGCCAACGCGGGTGGCGTACACAACCTGCAGGTCAGCAGCAATGCTGGCGACCTGGATGTGCTGCTCAAGGAAATGGGCACCGGCCTGCTGGTGACCGAGTTGATGGGGCAGGGCGTGAATGGCGTCACCGGCGATTACTCCCGCGGCGCCGGTGGCTTCTGGGTCGAGAACGGCGAAATCCAGTACCCGGTCAGCGAAGTCACCATTGCCGGTAACCTGCGCGACATGTACGCCAACCTGCGCTGCGTCGGCTCCGATGTCGAGCGCCGCGGTAACTATCTGACGGGTAGTTGGTTGGTGGATGGGATGACAGTAGGGGGCGCGTAGCGCCCCCTACTGTCTAGCCGCAAGCTTCAAGCTGCAAGTAAAACCCGCGGGGCTTTGAGTTGCGCGGGTTTTCTTTTGGCTGCGCATGGCAGCAAAAAACTGAGAAGCACTTGACGGCCTAGCCGCCGAACACACTCTGGTTACGCTTGCCGCTTGCCGCTTGCCGCTTGCCGCTTGCCGCTTGCCGCTTGCCGCTTGCCGCTTGCCCTATTCCCCTTCCCCGAAATAATCGTTGATCAGCGCCAGCAGGGCGGCCATGGCTTCGTCGGCCTGGTCGCCCTCGCAGCTGATACAGACCTCGGTGCCTTTGCTGGCGGCCAGCATCATTACCTGCATGATACTTTTGCCGTCCACCTGATCGTTCTCATCCAGCCCGATGCCGACCTTGCAACCATATTGATTGGCAACGCCAACAAATTTGGCGGCGGCGCGGGCGTGCAAGCCGAGCTTGTTGATGATGAGGACGCGGGTGTTGGGCATCAGGGCAGGTCGCGGTGACGGATCAGAAGGTTCGGTGTTGTGCGGCCGAGGGCCTCGACCAGGCGCTCGGCAATATAGACAGAGCGGTGATGGCCGCCGGTGCAACCAACAGCGATCGTCATGTAGCTGCGCTCGCTGGCAGCATAGCGCGGCAGCCACTTGCGCAGATAGTAGACGATATCCTGAAACATGTCCTCGACCTCGGGCTGAGCGGCCAGATAGTCGCGCACGGGCTGGTCGCGGCCAGAGTAGGCGCGCAGATCAGGCATCCAGTAGGGGTTGGGCAGGCAGCGTACATCGAACACCAGGTCGGCGTCGGTCGGTACCCCTCGTTTGAAACCGAAGGACTGGATCAGCACCGACGGCTGGCTACCCTGGGCACCCAGCAGGCGCTGCTTCAGCTGGTCGCGCAGCTGGTAGAGATTGAGGTGGCTGGTGTCGACCTTGAGCGTAGCCAAATCGATGATCGGCTCAAGTATTTTCAGTTCCTGAGCCAGTGCCTCGCCCAATGACAGCTGGTCGTCGGTCAGCGGATGCTTGCGGCGGGTTTCGGAAAAGCGCTTGATCAGCACTTCGTCTCTGGCCGCGAGAAACAGGATGTCGCACTGCACACCGGCATCGCGTACTTCCTTCAGCAGCTGAGGGAAGCGGGCCAGGTCGTTGGGCAGGTTACGGGCATCGATGCTGATAGCAACGTCGGGCACGCTGAAGTCATTGAGGCTGGCCTGGCGGGCCAACTCCGGTAGCAGGCCGGCGGGAAGATTGTCGATGCAGTAGAAACCGTTGTCTTCCAGCAGGTGCAGGGCGGTACTTTTACCCGAGCCGGAACGGCCGCTGACGACAATCAAGCGCATGGTCAGCCTCCGTCGCCGTCGTTGACCATGACGTGGTACAGCGCGTCGGCGTCCGGCGCAGCACGCAGGGCGTCGCGCAGATCGGCCCGGTCCAGCTTGCCGGCCAGCATCTTGAGGATCTGCAGGTGTTGTTCAGTGGCCTCTTGGGGGACCAGCAGGACGAAGATCAGGTCCACGGGCTGGCCGTCCAGAGCATCGAAGTCAATCTTGCCGTCCAGCTGCAACAGCGCGCCGATGGCCTGGTGACAGTCTTCGAGACGACAGTGGGGAATGGCGATGCCGTTGCCGAAGCCGGTTGAGCCGAGCTTCTCGCGGGCAATCAGGTTTTCATAGATGGCGTCAGGATCCAGGTTGGTGTGCTGGGCAACCAGTTTGCCGATCAGCTCCAGCACACGTTTTTTGGATCCCCCCTGAACGCCGGAGAAGGTGCGTTCAGGGGTCAGGATATGGTCAATTTGCATGTTGGCGCAGTGTTATCGGACGTTTGCGCCTTGTTGGCGGTCAATGTGCTTTTCCTTGTGCTTGATCAGTTGGCGATCAAGCTTGTCGGTCAGCATGTCGATGGCGGCGTACATATCGGTGTGCTCAGCCAGGGCTACTACCTCGCCACCGGCGATGTGCAGTGTGGCTTCGGCCTTTTGCCGGAGCTTCTCAACTTCGAGGGTGACCTGGACGTTGGTGATCTTGTCGAAATGCCGCTCCAGACGGGCCATTTTCTCAGTGACGTAATCGCGCAGTGCGTCAGTGATGTCGAGTTGGTGACCGCTAATGTTCAGTTGCATACGGCGTCTCCTGATTGGCTTGTTGTTGCAGGGTGATCTTCCGTCACCCGGTGGTGCCACTGCATGATCCCTGAACTGGATCTTTGCCTTGACCGACAACCGGTCGGCAGGCGCTAGACCAGTCTCTTGCGTTCGCTCGATGGCGCGATATTGAGCGACTCGCGGTACTTTGCGATGGTCCGGCGGGCCACTTCGATGCCCTGCTCTTCCAGTAAACCAGCGATCTTGCTGTCACTCAATGGTTTCTTTGGGTTTTCTGCTGCAACCAGCTTTTTGATCAGTGCGCGGATTGCTGTGGAGGAGAATTCTCCACCTTCGCTGGTCCCGACGTGACTGGAGAAGAAGTACTTGAGCTCAAAGATACCGCGCGGAGTGTGCATGTACTTTTGCGTGGTGACCCGCGAGATGGTCGACTCATGCATGCCGACGGCCTCGGCAATGTCATGCAGCACCAGTGGTTTCATGGCTTCTTCGCCGTGCTCCAGAAAGCCGCGCTGGTGCTCGACGATCTGGGTGGCCACCTTCATCAGGGTTTCGTTGCGGCTTTGCAGGCTTTTGATGAACCAGCGCGCCTCCTGCAAATTGTTGCGCAGGTAGGTGTTGTCTTCGCTGGAGTCGGCGCGGCGGACCATGGACGCATAGTGACCGTTGACGCGCACCTTGGGTACTGCGTCCTGGTTTAGCTCGACCACCCAGCGGTGGCTGTCGCGGCGCACGATGACGTCGGGAATGACGTACTCCGCCTCGCCCGAGGCGATTTCCGAGCCGGGGCGGGGGTTGAGTGTCTGGATCAGGCTGATGGCGTCTCTGAGCTGCTCTTCCTTCAGCTTGCTGCGGCGCATCAGCTGGGTGAAGTCGCGGTTGCCGAGCAGTTCCAGATGATCGCGGATCACCCGGGTAGCTTGCTCCAGCATCGGTGTGTCGTCCGGCAGCTGGCGAATCTGCAGCAACAGGCATTCGCGCAGGTCACGGGCGCCTACACCAACCGGTTCGAACTGCTGGATGCGGTGCAGCACCATCTCCACTTCATCGAGCTCGGCTTCCAGCTCTTCGGGCAGGGAGGCGAGGATATCCTCGAGTGACTCTTCGAGGTAACCGTCGGCGTTGATGCCGTCGATTAGCGCGGTAGCGATCTGGTAGTCGGTGTCGGACATGGGCAGCAGGTTGAGCTGCCACTCCAGGTGGCTCTGCAGCGTCTCGCCGGTGCCAGTGCGCGAGGTGTAGTCCCAGTCTTCGTCATCCTGGCTGGGCAGGGAGCTGGCGGAGGTCTGGTAAACGTCTTCCCACTGGGTGTCGACCGGCAGCTCGTTGGGGATGGCTTCGTTCCAGTTGCCTTCCTGATCACCTTGAGTGTGCTGGTCGATGGAGTCCATCGAGACCGGCTCGGGCAGGGTCACCGCCGGTGCATCATCGTCGCCGCTATCGGCGCTGGCGTTGCTGCTGTAGTCGTCGTCACCCTCATCGGCCATTTCCAGCATGGGGTTGGCTTCCAGGGCCTCCTGTACCTCCTGCTGGAGGTCGAGACTGGACAGCTGAAGCAGTCGGATGGCCTGCTGCAGCTGAGGTGTCATGGTCAGCTGCTGCCCCATCTTGAGGACGAGCGAGGGTTTCATTGTGTTGCGAAATACCTTGTGCGCTGGTTCAAACCGTTGGTTTGGACATGCTGATGTCCATTTGCCGGTAGCATGCCTGAAATACGGGGGCTTTTATAGCCGGAAGGCATGGCCCAGGTATACATCTTTCACCGTCTGGTCAGCCAGCACGGTCTCGGCATCCCCTTCGGCGATGATGTGGCCATCGTTGACGATGTACGCCTTGTCACAGATATCCAGGGTTTCGCGCACATTGTGATCGGTGATCAGTACGCCGATGCCCTTGTCCTTGAGGTGCTGGATGATCTGTTTGATGTCGCCGACGGAGATCGGGTCGACGCCCGCAAAGGGCTCGTCGAGCAGGATGAAGCTGGGGTCGGTGGCCAGGGCGCGGGCGATCTCGACGCGCCGTCGCTCGCCACCGGACAGGCTCATGCCGAGGCTGTCGCTCAGGTGGTGAATGTGAAATTCGCGCAGCAGCGATTCCAGCTTGCCTTCTCGGGCCTGGCGGTTCAGGTCCTTGCGGGTTTCGAGGATGGCCATGATGTTGTCGGCCACCGTCAGTTTGCGAAAGATCGAGGCTTCCTGCGGGAGGTAGCCGATGCCCTCACGGGCGCGACCGTGCATGGGCAGACGGGTGACGTCTTTACCATTGATGGTGACCGTGCCCTGGTCTGCCTTGACCAGCCCGACAATCATGTAGAAACAGGTAGTCTTGCCGGCGCCGTTAGGGCCAAGCAGGCCGACCACCTGGCCGCTGTCGATGGAGACCGACACGTCGCGCACGACCTTGCGTGCCTTGTAGGCCTTGGCCAGGTGTTGGGCGTGCAGGGTGGTCATGGTGTGGCCGGCTCTTCGTTGCTGCTGTCGTTGCCACGGCTGCGCGGCTGGATGACGATCTCGATACGTCCGCCGCCGCTCTGGCCGCCGTTGGCGCTTTCGCCGCCACGGCCGGCATCGACCACCTGGCGCGGTATGTCATAGCTGACATAGTCGCCCTGGAAGGTATTGCCTGACTGCTCCAGAAAGGCCTCCTGAATCAGGACGATGGTCTCGCGATCAGCGTGATACTCGATGGTTTGCGCGCGGGCCTTGACCGGTGGCTTTTCTGCTTCCGGTGTCTGCTGATAGGTCGCCGGGCTGCCGTGGGTGACCATGCTGTTCAGCTCGCCGTTGGCATTGGTGCTCAGCGTGACGCGACCGCCAGTCAGGCGCATGCTGCCCTGGGTGATGATCACGTTGCCGGTATACACGGCTGTGTTGCGCTTGTCGTCCAGGGTGGCTGAGTCAGCCTGGATACGAATCGGCTGACTGCTGTCGCTCGGCAGCGCGAGGGCGTGGGTGGCGCAGCCAGCCAGCAGGGTCAGGGCAAGGAGGGAGTTAACGCACCTCATATTGGCCTCTTACTGTGGACAGCAGCTGCAAGCGGCCGTCATTGAGAAATAGTTGCATGCCCTCGGCAGTGGTCACACTGCGAGCGGCCTCGATTCTAACGCGTTGATCGGTTTCGGCGTAGTCACGGCGTGGATACAGGGTGAGCGCCGAGGTGGTCAGCTGTCGCTGCGGCTGACCATCGGGTTGTTGTTGCAGCAGTACGTCGGTTTCGAGGTCTACCCGGTCTCCCTTTTGCGTAACCAGTCCCTGGTCGGCTTTGAGTAGCCAGGGCGTCGGGTTCTCGCCGCGGAAGAACAGCAGTTCAGGCTGCTGCAGACGGGTGCTGCCGTCTTCGATCTGATGCACCGCATGTGCGGCGGTCAACTGGTAGGCAATCTTGCCTTGCTCGTCCAGCATCTGGATGCGTGCGTTGTCGATATAAAAGTCGGGGCGGGCGTTGTTTTGCTCGACGTCCGCCGGCGCAAAGCTGCCCGGGCTGATGTTCCAGTAGCCCACGGCCAGCGCCAGCGCGGCGCCGGCAGCCAGCAGCAGGCCAAGGGTCAGGTAGCGCGGCAGCCCCAGCTTCACAGGTAGGCTGCCTGTGCCTGTTCGAGCGTGCCCTGGGCGCGCATGATCAGCTCGCAGAACTCGCGCGCGGCACCTGCGCCGCCGACGGCACGGGTAACGCCGTGGGCGTGCTCGCGCACAAAACCATCGGCGCTGGCGACGGCCATCCCCAGGCCGACCCGACGCATGACCGGCAGGTCTGGCAGGTCGTCGCCCAGGTGCGCGATCTGATGCATTTCAACCGGGATGATCTGGCGCAGCTCGTTCAGTGCGGTGAGTTTGTCCTCGCGGCCCTGGATCAGGTGCTTGATGCCCAGGTTGGCGGCGCGGCGCTCGACCAGCGGCGATTTGCGCCCGCTGATGATGGCTGTCTCCACGCCTGAGGCCATCAGCATCTTGATGCCGTGGCCGTCGAGGGTATTGAAAGACTTGAACTCGGTGCCATCGGGCATGAAATACAGACGGCCGTCGGTCAGCACGCCGTCAACGTCAAAGATGGCCAGGCGGATTGCCCGGGCACGTTCATGCAGTTTGTCCATGTTCTGGCTCACACTACCCCCGCGCGCAGCAGGTCATGCATATTCAGGGCGCCCACCGGGCGGCCGTTGCTGTCGATCACAAACAGACCGTTGATGCGCGCGTCTTCCATTATCTTCAGGGCTTCGGCGGCCAGCATGCCGGCACGGGCAGTCTTGCTGCCACGGGTCATCAGTTCGCCGATGCTGACACGCTGAAAGTCGATGTTTTGATCCAGGGTGCGGCGCAGGTCGCCGTCGGTAAAGATGCCAACCAGCTCGCCCTGCTCGTCCTCAATGCCGGTCAGGCCCAGGCCCTTGCGGGTCATCTCCAGCAGCGCGTCGCGCAGCGGCACGTCCGGGCGTACCAGCGGCATGCTGTCGCCACTGTGCATGATGTCGTCGACCAGCAGCAACAGGCGGCGGCCGAGGCTGCCACCGGGGTGCGAGAAGGCAAAGTCTTCGGCGCTGAAGCCGCGGGCCTCGAGCAGGGCGATGGCAAGTGCATCGCCCATGACCAGGGCGGTGGTGGTGCTGGACGTGGGGGCCAGGTTGAGCGGGCAGGCTTCCTGCTCGACGCCGGTGTCCAGATTGGCCACGGCGGCCAGCGCCAGGGTTGACTCGGCATTGCCGGTCAGGCTGATCAAGGGCGCGCCCAGACGCTTGATCAAGGGCAGCAGGGTGACCACTTCGGCGGTATTGCCGGAGTTGGACAGCGCGATGACCACGTCCTCGGCGGTAATCATCCCCATGTCGCCGTGGCTGGCTTCACCGGGGTGAACAAAGAATGCCGGTGTGCCGGTACTGGCCAGCGTGGCGGCCAGCTTGCGCCCGACATGGCCGGATTTGCCCATGCCGGTCACCACCACGCGGCCGCGGCAGGCGAGCAGGGTGTCACAGGCGGTACTGAAGGGGGCTCCCAGGCGCTGCAGCAGGGAATCGACGGCGTCGCGTTCCATGCTGATGGTGCGGCGGGCAGAGGCTATGTAGTCAAAATCGGCCATGGAATGTCTGTCGGTGGTCGCTGAGCCGGCAAGTATAGCGGTTTGTCTTCGCCAACTCACCCATGGACAACGAAGCCTGAGGGATTATCCCCGGTTCGGGGTATCCCCCGCATTCGCGGCTTGGGCTGCTCTCGGCGCTCTGCTATATTACGCGGCTTGATTTTGCCCTAGGACTGGGCATGACCGTTAAAGGCCCAGGCACCCCATGAATGACGCGTCGGATTATATAGTTGAGCTGAAGAACATTACCTTTCGGCGCGGTAGCCGGGTGATCTTCGACAACGTGGATATTCGCATTCCGCGCGGCAAGGTGACCGGTATCATGGGACCTTCAGGCTGCGGCAAGACTACGTTGCTGCGTCTGATCGGTGCTCAGTTGCGCCCGGATAGCGGTTCTATCTGGGTGGATGGACAGAATATTCCCGAGCTGGGTCGTGAGCAGCTATTTGCCGCCCGTCAGCACATGGGCATGCTGTTCCAAAGTGGCGCATTGTTTACTGATCTGGACGTTTTCGAGAACGTCGCCTTCCCGCTGCGCGTTCACACCGACCTGCCCGAAGACATGATTCGTGACATTGTGTTGCTGAAACTCGAGGCCGTGGGGTTGCGCGGTGCGCGCGCCTTGATGCCGGATGAACTGTCCGGCGGCATGAAGCGACGGGTGGCGTTGGCGCGCGCGATAGCGCTGGATCCGGCGTTGATGATGTACGACGAGCCGTTTGTCGGCCAGGACCCGATTTCCATGGGGGTGCTGGTGCGTCTGATTCGCCTGCTCAACGATGCGATGGAGCTGACCAGTATTGTGGTCTCCCACGACCTGGCGGAAACCGCCAGCATTGCCGACTACCTGTATGTGGTCGGCGACGGGCAAGTGCTGGGGCAGGGTACGCCAGAGGAGCTGATGAACTCTGACAACCCGCGCATTCGCCAGTTTATGCAGGGTGAGCCGGACGGTCCGGTGCCTTTCCACTACCCGGCACAGAACTATGTGCAGGACTTGATGCAGACGGAGAAAGACGCGTGAGCCTGGTCGACAGGGTGGTACTGCTCGGACGGGCAGGTCTGGATACGCTGGCCGCGCTGGGTCGCTCGGGCCTGTTTCTGATCAATGTGCTGTTTGGCCGTGCCCGCTTCGGCAATGGCTGGACACTGCTGGTCAAGCAACTGCACGCCGTGGGCGTGATGTCGCTGGCGATCATCGTGGTGTCGGGGCTGTTTATCGGTATGGTGCTGGCCCTGCAGGGGTACAACATCCTGGTCGGCTACGGCTCGGAGCAGGCGGTCGGCCAGATGGTTGCCCTCACGCTGCTGCGCGAACTGGGACCGGTGGTTACCGCCTTGCTGTTCGCCGGGCGTGCAGGCTCGGCATTGACTGCCGAGATCGGCCTGATGAAAGCCACCGAGCAGTTGTCGAGCATGGAAATGATCGGTGTCGACCCGCTCAAGTACGTTATTGCCCCGCGTCTGTGGGCTGGCTTTATCTCGATGCCACTGCTGGCGATGGTGTTCTGCGTTGTCGGTATATGGGGCGGTGCGATGGTTGCGGTTGACTGGCTGGGCGTCTATTCCGGGTCCTACTGGTCGAACATGCAGAACTCGGTCGAGTTTACCGAGGATGTGTTGAACGGCCTGATCAAGGCCGTGGTCTTTGCCTTTGTCGTGACCTGGATCGCCGTGTTCCAGGGCTACGACTGCGAGCCAACCTCCGAAGGCATCAGCCGGGCGACCACGCGTACCGTGGTTTACGCCTCGCTGGCTGTGCTGGGGCTGGACTTTATTCTGACTGCACTGATGTTTTGATTAGCCAAGGAACCTGTCATGCGTACCCGTAACCTGGAACTGATTGTCGGCGTCTTTATTCTTGCCGGCTTGCTTGCGTTGGCGGTATTGGCGGTGCGCGTCAGCGGCCTGACGGCCACCAGCACCGGCAGCACCTACAGCGTGCATGCCTACTTCGACAATGTCGCGGGGCTGACGCCGCGCGCCAAGGTCACCATGTCCGGTGTGACCATTGGGCAGGTGACAGCCATCAGCTTCGACAAGAACCGTTACAGCGCGCGGGTAGACTTGGCGATTGACAGCAAGGTCGACACCTTGCCGGCTGACAGCACTGCCTCGATCCTCACCGCCGGCCTGCTGGGAGAGAAGTACGTGGGTATCTCGGTCGGTGGCGACGACGAGCTGCTGGTGGATGGCAGCGAGCTGTACGACACGCAGTCGGCACTGGTGCTGGAGGAACTGATTGGTCGGTTCCTGCTCAATACGGTAAGCAAGGACGACTGATCCCGGTCGGCCTTTCAGGAGAAACAAGTTATGCGTTCGATCATCAATGCCTTCGTCGCCCTGGGTCTGCTGCTGCCGGCTCTGGCGCACGCCAACGCGACCCCTCAGCAAATTGTCGAGGATACATCCAACAAGGTTATGGCGGTGCTGGACGCCAACCGCGAAACCTACCGTAACGATGTCGAGGCCTTTACCGAAGGTCTGAACGAAGTGCTGGAGCCGGTCGTCGACTTTGATGGTATCGCCCGCAGCGTAATGACCGTGCGCTACAGCCGCAGTGCCACCGATGAGCAGATGCAGCGTTTTATCGATACCTTCAAGCGCAGCATGGTGCAGTTCTATGGCAACGCCCTGCTGGACTTCCAGAGTGGTGAGATCAGCGTGCTGCCGGCCAACAGCCGCGAGCCACGTCCGGATCGCGCGAGCGTCGACATGCAGGTCAAGGCTGGTGATGGTCAGGTCTACTCTGCCACCTATACCATGTCGCTGGTGGATGACCAGTGGAAGGTGCGCAATGTGATTGTTGAAGGCATTAATATTGGCCTGCTGTTTCGTGACCAGTTCGCCCAGGCGATGAAAACCCATCGCAACGACCTGGATGCGGTCATCGACAACTGGGGCAGCGTGGTTGCCCAGTCCCGCGAGACCGTTGAAAAAGAGACCGAGCAGTGAGTCAGGCGCGCCTGCAGGTCGATGCCGACGGCGTGTTGCAGCTGGCCGGCGAGCTGGACTTTGTCAGCGCACCGCTGCTACGCGAGCAATTGCTGGCCGCCGTCGAGTCGGGCCAGGGGCCGTTGGTGCTGGATTTTGCCCAGGTAACCCAAGCCAATAGCGTGGCGCTGTCGCTGCTGCTGCGGGTGGCCGAACAGGCGTCGCGCAGCGCCCGTGAGCTGCAGGTCCGTGCTTTGCCCGCTGGCGTGCAGAGCATGGCGCGGGTGTGCGACCTGGAAGACTGGCTGCAGCAGCACACTCAGGCGCCAACCTAATCGAACAGGGTGTATCGCAGTTGCGGTGCGCCGCAAGGAGTATTCAGCAAGATGCAATCTACCGAAGTTAAAACGCTGATCGAAAGCAGCCTGTCTGACACCCGGGTCGAAGTGGAGGGTGAAGGCTGCAACTTCCAGCTCAACCTGATCAGCGATTCGCTGGCCGCGCTCTCGCCGGTCAAGCGTCAGCAGCAGGTGTACGCACTGCTTAACCCCTACATTGCCGACGGTCGTATCCACGCCGTTACCATGAAGTTCTACACCCAAGAGGCCTGGGCGTCGCGCGCCTGAGGTCTGGAGTACGTACCGCAAATGGACAAACTGATCATCACCGGCGGCAATCGCCTGGACGGGGAAATCTGGATTTCCGGAGCCAAGAACTCGGCTCTGCCGATCCTCGCTGCCACGCTGCTGGCGGATGAACCTGTCACCATCTCCAACCTGCCGCATCTGCACGACATCACCACCATGATCGAGTTGTTCGGTCGCATGGGAGTCTGCCCGGTCATTGATGAGCGCCTGGGTGTCGAAGTCGACCCCACCCGTATCAGTACGCTGGTGGCACCCTACGAGCTGGTCAAGACCATGCGTGCCTCGATTCTGGTGCTGGGGCCGATGGTGGCGCATTTTGGTGAGGCCGAAGTGGCGCTGCCGGGCGGCTGCGCGATTGGTTCGCGTCCGGTTGACCTGCACATCCGTGGCCTGGAGGCCATGGGGGCAACCATTACCGTAGATGGCGGCTACATCAAGGCCAAGGCGCCCGAGGGTGGCCTGCGCGGCGCGCACTTCCTGTTTGATACCGTGAGTGTGACCGGCACCGAGAATATCCTGATGGCGGCGACGCTGGCCAAGGGCAAGTCGGTCATCGAAAACGCGGCGCGCGAGCCTGAGGTGGTGGACCTGGCTGAATGCCTGATCGCCATGGGCGCGCAAATTACCGGTCACGGCACCGATACCATCACCGTGCACGGCGTCGAGCGCCTGCATGGCGCACGTTATTCGGTGATGCCTGACCGCATTGAAACCGGCACCTTTCTGGTTGCCGCTGCGGCAACGCGCGGTCGGGTCAAGCTCAAGGGCACCGACGCCGGCATTCTCGATTCCGTGCTGCTCAAGCTGGAAGAGGCGGGCGCCCATATCGAGACCGGCAAGAACTGGATCGAGCTGGACATGAAGGGCAATCGACCGCGTGCCGTCAACCTGAAGACCGCCCCTTATCCGGCGTTTCCGACTGACATGCAGGCCCAGTTTGTTGCCATGAACGCGGTTGCTGAAGGTACCGGCACCGTGATTGAAACCATTTTCGAAAACCGCTTCATGCACGTTCAGGAAATGAACCGCATGGGCGCGCGTATCCTGGTCGAGGGTAATACCGCCGTTGTCACCGGTGTAGAGCAGTTGAAGGCGGCGCCGGTGATGGCCACGGACCTGCGCGCCTCCGCCAGCCTGGTGATTGCAGGTCTGGTAGCAGAGGGCGACACCATGGTCGATCGCATCTACCACATTGATCGCGGTTACGAATGTATTGAAGAGAAGCTGCAAGCCCTGGGCGGTATCATCCGCCGGGTCCCAGCCTGACAGAGAACTTTCATGAGCCAGACCCTGACCATTGCCCTGTCCAAGGGCCGCATCCTTGACGATACCTTGCCACTGCTCAAAGAGGCCGGTATCGAGCTGACCGAGGATCTGGAAAAGAGCCGCAAGCTGATTTTTCCGACCACTGACCCGACTGTTCGCCTGCTGATTGTGCGCGCCACGGATGTACCGACCTACGTGGAGCACGGCGCCGCCGACCTGGGGGTGGCCGGCAAGGACGTGCTGCTGGAATACGGCAGCCAGGGGCTGTACGAGCCGCTGGATCTGAAAATTGCCAACTGCAAGCTGATGACCGCGGGCCCGGTGGATGCGCCGGAGCCGACCGGTCGCCTGAAGGTCGCGACCAAGTTCGTTAACGTCGCGCGTCGCTATTATGCCGAACAGGGCCGTCAGGTTGATGTGATCAAACTGTACGGGTCGATGGAGCTGGCACCGCTGGTTGGCCTGGCGGACAAAATCATCGATGTCGTCGACACCGGCAATACGCTCAAGGCCAATGGTCTGGAGCCGCAGGAGCTGATCGCCCACATCAGTTCGCGCTTGATCGTCAACAAGGCTTCGATGAAGATGAAGCATGCACGCATCAAAAGCTTGATCGACCTGCTGGCCGAGGCTGTCGAACGCCGCAGTGCCTGATTCTGACTCTGAACCCGTTTCCCTGTTTCCATGAAGGTATCCCTATGAGTACGCCGTTGAAAATCGCCCGTCTGAACGCCAATCAGAGCGATTTTGCCGAGCATCTGGATGCCCTGTTGGCCTGGGAAGGGGTCTCTGACAAGGCGGTCAACGACCGCGTTGAAGAAATCATTGCCGCCGTGCGCGCTAACGGTGACGCTGCCTTGGTCGAGTACACCGAGCGGTTTGACGGCCTGTCTGTGGACAGCATGGCTGACCTGATTCTCGATCGTAAACGTCTGGAGCTGGCCCTCGAGCGGATTACCCCCGAGCAGCGCGAAGCGCTGGCGGTAGCTGCCGAGCGAGTACGCAGCTACCACGAACACCAGCGCCAGGACTCCTGGCGCTACACCGAGGCCGATGGCACCGTGCTGGGGCAGCAGATCACGCCGCTGGATCGCGTCGGTTTGTACGTGCCGGGCGGCAAGGCATCCTACCCGTCGTCAGTACTGATGAACGCCATTCCTGCCAAGGTCGCCGGTGTGCCGGAAGTGGTCATGGTCGTGCCGACCCCGCGTGGTGAAATCAACGAACTGGTGCTGGCGGCGGCCTGTCTGGCCGGGGTTGACCACGTGTTTACCATCGGCGGTGCACAGGCCGTTGCGGCGTTGGCTTACGGCACGGAAAGCGTACCGCAGGTCGACAAGATCGTCGGCCCCGGCAACATCTATGTCGCCACCGCCAAGCGCGCGGTGTTCGGTCAGGTGGGCATCGACATGATCGCCGGCCCGTCCGAGATTCTGGTGGTCTGCGACGGTCAGACCGACCCTGACTGGATTGCCATGGACCTGTTCTCGCAGGCCGAGCACGATGAAGACGCTCAGTCCATTCTGCTGTCGCCGGATGCTGACTTCCTTGATGCGGTTGAAGCCAGCCTGAATCGGCTGATCGGTGAGCTGGAGCGCGACGCCATCGTCCGTGTCTCGCTGGAGACCCGCGGCGCGCTGATCAAGGTGGATGATCTGCAGCAGGCCTGTGTGTTGACCAACCGTATTGCACCGGAGCACCTTGAGCTGTCGGTGGCCGATCCGGAAGCCCTGTTGCCGCATGTGCGCCACGCTGGCGCCATCTTCATGGGGCGTTACACCCCCGAGGCACTGGGCGATTACTGCGCCGGCCCCAACCACGTCTTGCCGACGTCCGGTACCGCGCGTTTCTCCTCGCCGCTGGGCGTCTACGACTTCCAGAAGCGCTCCTCGATCATCTTCTGCTCGCCGGAAGGGGCCTCGGAGCTGGGCAAAACCGCGTCGGTACTGGCCCGCGGCGAAAGCCTGACCGCCCACGCGCGCAGCGCGGAGTACCGCATTAAGAACTAGCGGCAAGCTTCAAGCTGCAAGCGACAAGCTGAGTTGTGCAGACTCAGCTCGCCGGGGTTGGCTTGAAGCTTGCGGCTTGCCGCTTGTAGCTCAATCGAGGATTGCCCGTGAGTCGTTTCTGGAGTCCCTTTGTCAACGACCTGGTGCCTTACGTACCGGGTGAGCAGCCCAAGGTCGAGAACCTGGTCAAGCTCAATACCAACGAGAATCCCTACGGGCCGTCGCCGCGGGTGGTGGATGCGATTCAGGCCGAGCTGAATGACAGCCTGCGTTTGTATCCGGCGCCCAACGCCGATGCGCTGAAAGACGAGATCGCCGGCTACTACGGGGTGGATACCGCGCAGGTGTTCGTCGGCAACGGCTCGGACGAGGTGTTGGCGCATATCTTCCACGGCCTGTTTCAGCACGGCCGTCCGGTGCTCTACCCGGACATCACCTACAGCTTCTACCCGGTGTATTGCGGCCTGTACGGTATCGAGGCCGCTCCGCAGCCGCTGCGTGACGATTTCAGCATCGACCCGGCGGACTACCGCAAGGCCAATGGCGGCATCATCTTCCCAAACCCGAACGCTCCGACCGGCGTCGCGCTGGCGCTGGAGCAGATCGAGCAGATTCTCGACGCCAACCCGGATTCGGTGGTGGTGGTGGATGAGGCCTACGTCGATTTTGGTGCTGAAACCGCCATCACCCTGGTGGACCGTTACCCGAACCTGCTGGTCACCCAGACCCTGTCCAAGTCGCGCTCGCTGGCGGGCCTGCGGGTCGGCTTGGCGGTTGGTCATGCGGACCTGATCGAGGCGCTGGAGCGTATCAAGAACAGCTTCAACTCCTACCCGCTCGACCGTCTGGCGATTGCGGGTGCGGTCGCCGCTTTCCAGGATCAGAGCTGGCTCAACCAGACGCGTCAGGCGGTCATGCGCAGTCGCGAGAGTCTGGCTGAAGCGCTCACGGAACGTGGGTTTGAGGTGTTGCCGTCGCAGGCCAACTTCGTGTTTGCCCGCCACACTCAACGCGATGCAGCCGAACTGGCCCAAGGGCTGCGTGAGCGGCGGGTGATCGTGCGGCATTTTCGGCTGCCGCGCATCGATCAGTTTTTGCGTATCACCATCGGCACCGAGGCGCAGAACAAGGCCTTGCTGGCGGCCCTGGACGAGGTACTGTAAGCGCGCCTTGCGGCGCGCGTCAGTTCTGGAAGGAGGGGCGCACGGCCACTTCGGCACTCAGGTTGACCGGCTGGCCGCTGCGCAGCACCTCCAGCTCGATCCTGTCGCCCGGCTTGGCACGCGCCACCTGATTCATGGCTTGCCGGCCGCTGGTGGTGGGCTGGTCATTGATGCGCAAAATCACATCGCCCGGCAGCAGGCCGGCGTTCCAGGCCGGGCCGTTCCGGTACAGGCTGGTCACCACAATGCCCTGGCTTACCTCCAGCCCGAAAGACTCGGCCAGCTCTGGCGTCATCGGTTGTACCGCCACCCCCAGCCAGCCGCGAATGACGTGACCGTGCTGGATAATCGCCTGCATGACCTCAACGGCCAACTGCACCGGAATCGCAAAGCCAATGCCCTGCGCCGCGCCAGCCTGGGAAAAGATGGCGGTGTTGATACCGATCAGGTTGCCCTCGGCATCAATCAGCGCACCGCCGGAGTTGCCCTGGTTAATCGCTGCATCGGTCTGAATAAAGTCTTCATAGGTATTGAGCCCGAGCTGGTTGCGGCCGGTGGCGCTGATGATGCCCATGGTCACGGTCTGCCCCAGACCAAAGGGATTGCCGATGGCCATGACCACATCGCCAATGCGTTGCTGGTCGCGTGAGTCGATGGTGATCGAGGGCAGGTTGGGCAGGTCGATCTTGAGCACCGCCAGGTCGGTTTCCGGGTCTGCGCCAATCACCGTGGCGAGCGCCTCCCGACCGTCTTTCAGCGCTACCTGGATTTCATCCGCGCCGGCAATCACGTGGTTGTTGGTCAGCAGGTAGCCCTCAGGGTTGAGGATCACCGCAGAGCCCAGGCTGGATTGCGTCGGATTGGGGCTACTCAGGCTGTCGGAGTAGTCACGCATCGTGCCGTCGGCAGCTTTGCTGGTATAGATGTTGGCAACGGCCGGGGAGGCGCGCTCAACCCCGCGGCTGTAAGACACCAGGCCCATGTTCGAGCGGGGTTCTGACACTTCGCGCAGGACAATATCGTGCGCCGGCAGGCCGAGCCATTCAGGGAACTGTTGAATGATCAGCAGCGCCAGCAGTACGCCGCAGACCACAGGCCAACCCATGCTGCGTAACAGTTCTTTCATGAAAATCCTGCCCGTCGTCTGTGCTGGCCACTGAGGGCCGAATCCTGCGGCATTATACGGACTCGGGACAGATAATGCAGGGTTGTGGTGCGCACCGGCGTGGTCGATCACCCCCGCCTTGTAACCGCTCGTCGGACACCGGACAATAATGCGCCGCACACACCCCAATCGGAGGCCCTATGGTCGAACGCGACAAGCTGCTGCGCTACTGCAATGAACTGCTCGACAGCGGCAGCTTCCAGGATTACTGCCCTAACGGTTTGCAGGTAGAGGGCCGCAACGAGATCCGTCTGATTGTCAGCGGCGTCACCGCCAGCCAGGCGTTGGTGGATGCCGCAGTGGAGGCCGGTGCCGACCTGCTGTTGGTGCATCACGGCTACTTCTGGCGGGGTGAAGCGGCGCAGGTTGTGGGTATCAAGCATCGACGTCTCAAGGCGCTGTTGCAGCATGACATCAACCTGATGGCCTACCATCTGCCGCTGGATGTGCATGCCGAGCTGGGTAACAACGCGCAACTGGCGCAGCTGATGGGCTGGCAGATCAGCGGCGGCCTGGAGCCGCACAACCCGCGCTCCGTGGGGCTGACCGGCGAGCTGCCAGAGCCCTGCAGCGGCGACGCACTGGCGCAGCAATTGGCCGAGCGCCTGCAGCGCGAGCCGCTGTTTATTGCCGGCCACGAGCGCCCGGTCAAGCGCATCGCTTGGTGCACCGGTGCCGCCCAGGGCTACATCGATAAAGCCATCGCCCGCGGCGTTGACGCCTTCATCACCGGCGAAGTCTCCGAACCGACCGTCCACGCCGCCCGTGAAAACGGCATCCACTTCTATGCCGCCGGCCACCACGCCACCGAGCGCTATGGCGCCAAGGCGCTCGGCGACCATCTGGCGGCGACCTTTGGCATCGAGCATCAGTTTATTGACATCGATAATCCGGTGTAGCTCAGCGCGCGGCGCTGAGCCGCAAGCCGCAAGCCACAAGCCGCAAGCCACAAGCCGCAAGCCACAAGCAAAACTCGTGCGGCTGAGTGGCGCGGTGTTTGGCTTGAGGAGAGGCGAGGTTAGACAAAGCTGCAGAAAACGCGTGACGGCCTTGCCGGGGCACTCACCCTGATTGCGCTTGCCGCTTGCCGCTTGCCGCTTGCCGCTAAGTTTTTCATATGCTTATAGCCGATGGTTCTTGATAGTCCGCTTATTATAAAAAATAGCCTTTGATACAATGCGCGGCAGTCGAATTGGGCCGCAGGGCCGTTACCCATTCAACGCGAGTACACCATGCTGGAAAAACTGACTCACCTGAAACAACTGGAAGCCGAGAGCATTCACATCATTCGTGAAGTGGCGGCCGAGTTCCAGAACCCGGTCATGCTCTATTCGATCGGTAAAGACTCCGCAGTCATGCTGCACCTGGCGCGCAAGGCCTTCTATCCGGGTCGTCTGCCGTTCCCCGTGCTGCACGTGGACACCGGCTGGAAGTTTCAGGCGATGTACGAGTTCCGCGAGAAGATGGTCAAGGAAATGGATCTTGACCTGCTGGTGCACCAGAACCCCGAAGGCCTGGCGCAGGGCGTTAACCCCTTCACCCACGGCAGCGCGGTGCACACCGACGTGATGAAAACCCAGGGCCTGAAACAGGCGCTGGACAAGTACGGCTTTGACGCGGCCTTTGGTGGTGCGCGCCGTGATGAAGAAAAATCCCGCGCCAAGGAGCGCGTCTACTCCTTCCGCGACAAGCATCACCGCTGGGACCCGAAAAACCAGCGCCCCGAGCTGTGGAATATCTACAACGGCAAGGTACACAAGGGTGAAAGCATCCGCGTGTTTCCGCTGTCGAACTGGACCGAGCTGGACATCTGGCAATACATCTATCTGGAAAGCATCCCGATTGTGCCGCTGTACTTCGCCGCTGAACGTCCGGTTATCGAATACAACGGCTCGCTGATCATGGTCGACGACGATCGCATGCCGCTGGACGGCAAGACCCCGGAAATGAAAATGGTCCGCTTCCGTACCCTGGGTTGCTACCCGCTGACCGGCGCCGTCGAATCCAGCGCCGCCACACTGCCGGAAATCATCCAGGAAATGCTGCTCACCCGCACCTCCGAACGCCAGGGCCGCGTCATCGATCACGACTCGGCTGGGTCGATGGAAGAGAAGAAGAGGCAGGGTTATTTCTAAAGCCGCAAGCCTCAAGCTGTAAGCGACAAGCCAGTCTGAGTCGCTTTGGAGGGCTGCTTGAGCAGGCAACAAGGAGGTTGCTGATGGATTTCGAACGGCTTGAAGTGTGGCAGCGTGGAAAGGCGTTGTCTGTTGCCATGTACAGAGCGCTGGCAAACTGCCCCGATTACGGGTTTCGCAACCAGCTGACGCGGGCCGCGCTGTCTATTCCCAGCAATATTGCCGAGGGGATGGAGCGTGGAGGCAACGCCGAGAAGCGGTATTTTCTCAGCGTCGCCAAAGGCTCATGCGCTGAGGTGCGAACCCAGTTGATGGTGGGGCAGGAGATAGAGTTTCTGGAATTGACACTGGCCACACACTGGATCAGTGAGACCCGCGAGCTGTCGCGCATGCTGACAGGCTTGATTAACCGAATTACCGAATAGCTGCAGGGACCGCTTGTCGCTTGCAGCTTGCAGCTTGGAGCTTTGATAGATGTCGCATCAATCCGATCTGATCAGCCAGGACATCCTGGCCTACCTGAGCCAGCACGAACGCAAGGAACTGCTGCGCTTTCTGACCTGCGGTAACGTCGACGACGGCAAGAGCACGCTTATTGGGCGTCTGCTGCACGACTCCAAGATGATCTATGAAGATCACATGGAAGCCATCACCCGTGACTCCAAGAAGTCCGGCACCACGGGTGAAGAGGTGGATCTGGCGTTGCTGGTTGACGGTCTGCAGGCCGAGCGTGAGCAGGGCATCACCATCGACGTGGCCTACCGCTACTTCTCCACCGCCAAGCGCAAGTTCATCATCGCCGACACCCCCGGCCATGAGCAGTACACCCGCAACATGGCGACCGGTGCCTCCACCTGTGATCTGGCAATCATCCTGATCGATGCCCGCTACGGCGTGCAGACCCAGACCAAGCGCCACAGTTTTATCGCATCCCTGCTGGGCATCAAGCACATCGTGGTTGCGGTCAACAAGATGGACCTGATGGATTTCGATCAGACCGTTTACGACAAGATTCGCGAAGACTACCTGCAGTTCGCCAGCGGTCTGGAACTGCTGGACGGCGACAAGGTGCAGTTTGTACCGATGTCGGCGCTCAAGGGCGACAACGTGGTCAATCGCAGCGAGCGCAGCCCCTGGTACACCGGTCCCTCGCTGATGGAGATTCTGGAAACCGTCGAGATCGCCAGCGATCGCAACACCACCGACCTGCGTTTCCCTGTTCAGCTGGTAACCCGCCCGAACCTGAACTTCCGCGGCTTTGCCGGCACCATCGCCTCGGGTGTGGTGCGCAAGGGCGATGAGCTGACCGTTTTGCCATCGGGCAAGGGCAGCCGCGTCAAATCCATCGTCACCTTTGATGGTGAGCTGGAAGAGGCGGGTCCCGGTCAGGCAGTGACGCTGACGCTGGAAGACGAAATCGATATCTCCCGCGGCGACATGCTGTGCCACGCGGACAACCGCCCGCTGATTGGTGATCAGTTTGAAGCGACCCTGGTGTGGATGGCTGAGCAGCCGATGCAGCCCGGCCGCAAGTACGACATCAAGCGTGCTACCAGCTACAGTCCGGCGTCCTTTACCCGCATTCAGCATCGCATTGACGTCAATACGCTGGAGCAACAGCCAGCGGCCGAGCTGGCGCTGAACGAAATCGGTCGCGTACAGGTCGCGCTTGAGCGCCCGATCGCCTTTGACGACTATCAGAGCAACCATACCTCTGGCGCCTTTATCGTCATCGACCGCATGACCAATGGCACCGTGGGCGCTGGCATGATCGTCGCCAAGGCCCAGGGCAACCAGAACAGCAGCGGCAGCCAACACGGCCGCTTTGCTCACGTCACACCGCAGGAGCGCGCCGAGCGCTTTGGTCAGGAGCCGGTGACCCTGCTGTTCACCGGTCTGTCCGGCTCAGGCAAGAGCAGCATTGCTTACGCGTTGGAGCGCAAGCTGTTCGACGGCGGCCGTGCCTGTTATGTGCTGGACGGCAAGGTCATGCGTCAGGATCTGAGCAAAGGCCTGCCGATGGACGCTGCTGGCCGTGCCGAAAACCTGCACAAGGGCGCGCGTATTGCGCGTCAGATGAACGAAGCGGGCCTGATTGCCATTGGCGCCTTTGTTGCACCGACCGAAGAAAGCCGCGCGACTGCACGTCATATCCTCGGCAATCGCTGCCTGCTGGTGCATCTGGATACTCCGCTGGACGTCTGTCAGCAGCGTGACCCGTCCGGTATCTACGCGGCCAACGTCGAGGGCACCATTCCGGGTGTGTCCTTCCCGTATGAAGCGCCGACCGATGCCGACCTAGTACTCAACACCGCCGAGCTGGATCTGGAAGGCTGCGTTGAGCAGGTGGTAGGCCTGCTGCGCGAACGCAAGCTGATCTGATCGGCTGTTGAAGAGGCTCAAGCATGACGCCAGCTGATATCGACTTTATGCGGCTGGCGCTGGCCGAGGCCAAGCTGGCCGCCGAGCGGGGCGAAGTCCCGGTCGGCGCTGTGCTGGTCCTGAACGGGCAGGTGATTGGTCGTGGTTTCAACCAGCCGATCACCAGTCATGACCCCAGCGCCCATGCCGAAATGGTCGCCATCCGCCAGGCCGCAACGGCCCTGCAGAACTACCGCCTGCCCGGTTCTACCCTGTACGTTACCCTCGAACCCTGCACCATGTGCTCCGGCCTGCTGATCCACAGCCGCATCGCACGTCTGGTCTACGGCGCCAGCGAACCCCGCGCCGGCGCCGTCGCCAGCCGCAGCCAGGTACTCGACCAGCCGTGGATGAATCACCGCATGCAAGTGGAAGGTGGGGTGTTGGCCGAAGAGTGCGGGGCGCTGTTGTCGGGGTTTTTCAGGGACAGGCGTAAGGCGTAGCCGCAAGCCGCAAGCTGCAAGCTGCAAGCAAAACCCGTGCGGTGTTGAATCGCGCGGGTTTTTTTATGGTTCTTTGTGGCGTGGCGGTGCGCGCGAGGTGTTTCATCCCATTCGTCGGCGACCTTCCTGTAGGGCGGACAAAGCCAAAGGCGTGTCCGCGAGGGTGGCATCAAGCCGGCAAAATACGTTGAGTCGCGGCACTTGCGGGTACGCGGCGGACACGCTGCGCTTAGTCCGCCCTACGGGCTGGCGCTGTGTTGTAGGGCGGAGTAAGCCAACGGCGTCTCCGCGAAAGCGGCATCAGGACTGCACCAGGCTATGACCACCCACTTCGCGGCTGAGGTTGTTTTGCTTTTAGCTTGTGGCTTGCCGCTTATAGCTTGCCGCTGTGTAGCGCTGCGCTACACCCCATCCGGCAACTGCTCGAGAATCCCTGGCGCGTGATATTGCTCGGCGGGTTGCTGGCGAGACTCGGATTGCGGTTGGGTGACCCATTGCAGGATGTCGTAGTAGCGGCGGATGTTCTGTACATAGTGCACCGGTTCCGAGCCGCGGGCGTAGCCGTAGCGGGTTTTGCTGTACCACTCCTTCTTCTGCAGCAGCGGCAGAAAATCCTTCACATCGACCCAGCGGTTCGGGTCACGACCGCCTTCGGCGGTGAGCTTGCGCGCGTCGTCCAGATGGCCGAGGCCGACGTTGTAGGCGGCCAAGGCAAACCAGGTGCGGTCCGGCTCGGGAATGTCGGTCGGAATCTGGTCTCGCACCCAGATCAGGTAGCGCGCGCCGCCGTTGATGCTCTGCTGTGGATCAACCCGGTTGGTGACGCCGACAAATTTGGCGGTCGGCAGGGTCAGCATCATCAGGCCGCGCACGCCGGTGGCGGAGCGGGCGTTCGGGTCCCAGAGTGACTCCTGATAGCTCATCGCCGCCAGCAACCGCCAGTCGAGCCCGTTCTGGTCGCCCGCCTGACGCAGAAAGGTCTCAAAGCGTGGCAGGCGGTTCTGCATATGGGTGGCGAAGGCGCGCGCGCCGACGTAGTCCAGCACATCTGAATGGCCGTAAAAGCGCTCGATCAGCTGATCCAGCGTGCCGTCGGCCTTGATGCGCGAGAAGAACCCGTTGACCGCATCCAGCAGCGTGCTGTCGGCGTATTGACGCAGCGCCCAGGCCATCGGCTGGCTGTCGCCCAGGTCAAAGGCAACGCTCACGGCCGGGTAAAACGCCTGATTCACTACCAGTTCGTTGGAGTAGACCACGGCGCTGTCGATCTCGCCGTCGTTGACCAGTCGCAACAGGTCAACCACTTCCACGCTGTCGGATTCTTCGAAGGTCAGCTCCGGGTGGGTTTGCTGCAAAGCGTGCAGTTCGTCAGCCAGGGTGCTGCCCTTGAGGACCATCAGGCGCTGGCCGTAGAGGTCTTCGATGCTGCGTGGCTTGCGGCTGCCGCGCCGGTAGACCACCTGTGGAATCACGTCGAGGTAGGGCACGGCAAAACGCACCTGTTCGTTGCGCGCCGGGTTGACCGTCAGCCCGGCTGCGGCAACCTGCGGACCGTCGGCCTTGTCCAACTGCTGGTACAGGCTGTCGACGGTATCGGCGGTCTGCATGTCCAGGCCCACGCCAAGGCTGTCGGCGAAGCGTTTGGCCAGCTCGTACTCCAGACCGGTGTCGCCGTTGCGATCCTGATAGTAGGTGGTCGGCGTATTGCGAGTAATCACGCGCAGAGTGCCGTCCTCCTGAATCTGTTCCAGTTGGGTGCTTTGCTCACAGGCGGTCAGCAACACAGCGCACAGGGCGGTGGCCAGAGCCTTGAAACGGGGAAGGCGAGGAGCTGGTCGATGCATGGCGCCAGTATAGGCAAAAGCGGGCTGCGGCAATAGCCGCCGACGCAATCGCGCACCTCTGCCGCTGGCCAGCTTGGCATGGCTCCAACGCCCCGCTTGGGGTATCCTATGCGCCTTCTTTTTCCCACTGTTCGCATCCCGAGGCCGATACCGACATGCATATCCTGCGTGGAGCCCCAGCCCTTTCCGATTTTCGTCGTACCAAGTTGCTCGCCAAGCTGCAAAGCCGCCTTGCCGGAGTGACCGGGGTATACGCCGAGTTTATGCATTTTGCCGAGCTGAGCGCCGATCTGGACGAGCAGTCTGGCCAGGTGCTGGAACGCCTGCTGCGCTACGGCCCGTCGGTGCCGGTGGAAGAGCCCGCAGGCGAGCTGGTGCTGGTAGTGCCGCGCTTTGGCACCATCTCCCCCTGGTCCAGCAAGGCCACCGATATCGCCCGCAACTGCGGTCTGAGTCAGGTGCTGCGCCTGGAGCGTGGTATCGCCTATTACGTCAGTGGTGAGCTGTCTGCCGATGACCGCGCGACGCTGAAGGCCGAGCTGCACGACCGTATGACCGAGCTGGCGCTGGACGATCTGCAGGCCGCCGCTGCGCTTTTTGCCCACACCGAGCCCAAGCCGTTCCAGCGCGTCGACATTCTGGCCGGTGGTCGCGACGCCTTGGTTGAGGCCAACAGCAGCCTCGGTCTGGCCCTGGCCGAAGACGAGATCGACTATCTGGTCGAGAGCTTCACCGGCCTTGGTCGCAACCCGAGCGACGTTGAACTGATGATGTTCGCCCAGGCCAACTCCGAGCATTGCCGCCACAAGATCTTCAACGCCAGCTGGGACATCGACGGTCAGGCGCAGGACAAGAGCCTGTTCGGCATGATCAAGAACACCTATCAGATGCACAGCGACGGCGTGCTGTCGGCCTACAAAGACAACGCCGCGGTGATCGAAGGCTTCACCGCCGGCCGCTTCTTCCCGGTGCCGGGCAGCAACGAGTACCGCGCCCATGAAGAGCCGGTACATATTCTGATGAAGGTGGAAACCCACAACCACCCGACCGCGATTGCCCCGTTCCCGGGTGCCTCCACCGGTTCCGGCGGGGAGATTCGTGACGAAGGCGCCACCGGTATCGGCGGCAAGCCGAAGGCCGGCCTGACCGGTTTTACCGTGTCCAACCTGCGTATTCCGGGCTTCGTCCAGCCGTGGGAAGAAGACAACGGCAAGCCCTCGCGCATCGTGACGCCGCTGCAGATCATGATCGAAGGCCCGCTCGGCGGCGCCGCGTTCAACAACGAATTTGGCCGTCCTAACCTGAACGGCTACTTCCGTACCTTCGAGACCACCATCGACTCGCCCCGTGGCCCGGAAACCCGTGGTTACCACAAGCCGATCATGATCGCCGGCGGCATGGGCAACATTCGTGCAACCCACGTCGAGAAGTCCGATATCCCGGTTGGCGCCAAGCTGATCGTGCTCGGTGGCCCGGCGATGCTGATCGGTCTGGGTGGCGGGGCGGCCTCTTCCATGGCTACCGGTGCCAGCGCCGAGGATCTGGACTTTGCCTCCGTGCAGCGTGAAAACCCGGAGATGGAGCGCCGCTGTCAGGAGGTCATCGACCGCTGCTGGCAACTGGGCGACAAGAACCCGATCGCCTTTATCCACGACGTGGGCGCGGGCGGTCTGTCCAACGCCTTCCCGGAACTGGTCAACGACGGCGGTCGCGGCGGCCGTTTCGAGCTGCGCAATGTACCGAACGACGAGCCGGGCATGAGTCCGCTGGAAATCTGGTCCAACGAATCGCAAGAACGCTACGTGATGGCCGTGCCGAACGCCGATTACGAGCGTTTTGAAGCCATCTGTCAGCGCGAGCGTTGCCCCTTCGCCGTGGTCGGTGAAGCGACCGAAGAGCAACTGCTGGTGCTCAACGATACGCACTTCGACAACCAGCCGGTCGATATGCCGCTCTCGGTTCTGCTCGGCAAGCCGCCGCGCATGCACCGCAGCGTCGAGCGTGAAGCCGAGCAGGGCGACGAGTTCAGTGCCAACGAACTGAACCTGAACGATGCTGCCGAGCGCGTATTGCGCCTGCCGGCGGTGGCCAGCAAGCAGTTTCTGATCACCATTGGTGACCGCAGCATCACCGGCATGGTCACCCGCGACCAGATGGTCGGCCCGTGGCAGGTGCCGGTGGCTGACTGTGCCGTCACCTCCACCAGCTTTGACGTCAACACCGGTGAAGCCATGGCCATGGGTGAGCGCACGCCGCTGGCGCTGCTCAACGCCCCGGCCTCCGGCCGCATGGCGGTTGCCGAGACTGTGACCAACCTGGCTGCTGCTCGCATCGACAAGCTGTCGGACATCAAGCTGTCGGCTAACTGGATGTCCGCTGCCGGTCACCCGGGTGAAGACGCCCGCCTTTACGACACCGTCAAGGCAGTCGGCATGGAGCTGTGCCCCGAGCTGGGCATCACCATTCCGGTCGGCAAGGACTCCATGTCCATGAAGACCCGCTGGGACGAGTCAGGCAAAGAGAAGTCGGTTACCTCGCCGCTGTCGTTGATCGTCACCGGTTTTGCGCCGGTGCAGGATGTGCGCGCCACCCTGACCCCGCAACTGCGTCTGGATCACGGCGCAACCGACCTGATCCTGATCGATCTGGGCCGTGGCCAGAACCGTCTGGGCGGCTCGGCGCTGGCGCAGGTCTACAACAAGATCGGCCAGCAGGTGCCGGATCTGGACGACGCTGAAGACCTCAAGGCCTTTTTCGCCGTGATTCAGGGCCTGAACCAGGACGAGCTGCTGCTCGCCTACCACGACCGTTCCGACGGCGGCCTGTTCACCACCCTGACCGAAATGGCCTTTGCCGCCCGCTGTGGCCTGAACATCAACCTCGACGTGCTGGCGCAGGACGCCGCAGCGCTGGCCGAGGTGCTGTTCAGCGAGGAGCTGGGCGCGGTCATTCAGGTATCTCAGGACGACACCGAAGAAGTATTGGCGCAGCTGTCTGCCGCCGGTCTGGGTGACTGCAGTGCGGTGATCGGCCAGCCGAGCAGCGAGCAGAACATCCGCTTCGAGTTCAACGGCAAGCCGGTACTGGAAAGCACCCGTGCCATCTGGCAACAGGCCTGGAGCGAAACCAGCTGGCAGATTCAGCGCCTGCGTGACAACGCCGAGTGTGCTGATCAGGAGTTCGAAGGTATTGCCGACGACGCCAACCCGGGCCTGCACGCGCTGCTCAGCTTTGACGTCAACGAAGACGTGGCGGCCGCCGCCGTCAGCAAGGGTTCGCGTCCGCGCGTTGCCATTCTGCGTGAGCAGGGCGTCAATGGTCAGGTCGAGATGGCCGCTGCCTTCAACCGCGCCGGCTTTAGTGCGGTCGACGTGCACATGAGCGACATTCTCAGTGGTCGCGTTGAGCTGGACGACTTCCGCGGTCTGGTTGCCTGTGGCGGCTTCTCCTACGGCGACGTACTGGGTGCCGGTGAAGGCTGGGCCAAGTCCATCCTGTTCAATCAGGTTGCCCGTGAAGCCTTTACGGCCTTTTTTGCTCGCCCCGACACCTTCGCCCTCGGCGTGTGCAACGGCTGCCAGATGCTCTCCAACCTGCGTGAGCTGATCCCCGGCAGTGACCACTGGCCGCACTTTGTGCGCAACCGCTCCGAGCAGTTTGAAGCGCGTGTCGCCATGGTCGAAGTGCAGCCCTCGCCGTCGATCTTCCTCAGCGGCATGGTCTGCAGCCGTCTGCCGATTGCCATCGCCCACGGTGAAGGTCACGCCGAGTTCGCCAGCAGCGCCGCCGTTGATGCCTGTGAAGCCGCCAACGCGGTTGCCCTGCGCTACGTCGACAACCGTGGCCGCATGACCGAGCGCTACCCGGCCAACCCCAACGGCTCGCCGCGCGGCATCACCGGCCTGACCACCCGCGACGGCCGCGTCACCATCATGATGCCGCACCCCGAGCGCGTGTTCCGCGCCGTACAGAACTCCTGGCACCCGGATGACTGGAGCGAAGACGGCGGCTGGATGCGCATGTTCCGTAACGCCCGTGCCTGGATCGGTTAATCGCCAGCGCAGCACACAACAACCCCGGCCACGCGCCGGGGTTGTTGTTTATGCGACGCTGTTTTGCCGCTGTGACTGTGGCCAGCTAAAACTGCTCCCTACCGCAGGGGCGCTGCATGCTGCGCCCGCGCGCTGTCCAACGGCCACGCAGTGCTCCGGGGGATAGACAGGCCGTTGTGCGCTGCACTAATCTGCCAAGCGTGGCGTTAAGGAAGCATATAAGGACAGTCGGGCCGCGCTAGACTCAGCCCAACGGACTTTGCACCCCGGCAAAGGCATTACCAAGGACATGGGTATAAATCTGCGTAGTACGCACATCAGCATGCCCCAGCAGCGTCTGCACCGTGCGAATATCACTACCGCGGCGCAGCAGTTCCGTGGCAAAGGTGTGTCTAAAAGTGTGACAGCCAGCTGGTTTGCCAATCGCTGTCGCTCGCACAGCCCGTCTCACTGCCTTCTGCACCGCACTGACATGCAGATGGTGCCGCACGATATTGCCCTCATCGTCGGCACACAACCCCTGCGAGGGGAACAGCCACTGCCACTCAAGCGACCGCGCCGCATTAGGGTATTTACGCCGCAGCGCGTAGGGCAGGCTGGCATCACACTGGTAGAACGCATCCTTCTCGGCCCAGGCTCGTTGTATTCGTGCTCTGCGCTCGCGCAAAGGTTCAAGCAGCGGTGTTGGCAGCAGCGTGGTGCGATCCTTATCTCCCTTACCGCTGCGAACCGTAATGATCTGGCGGTCGAAGTCGATGTCTTTGATACGCAGCCGACAGGCTTCAACGACACGCAGCCCGGAGCCATACATCAGCGAAGCAATCAGTTTGTGAGGCTCAGGCAGCAATCCAATGATCTGGGTTGCTTCACTGTGCGTCAGCACCGTCGGGATGCGTGCAGGGCGTTTGGCCCGGACGGTGTCGCCGATATCGCCCAGCGGGCGATCCAACACCTTGCCATACAGAAACACCAGAGCATTGAGCGCCTGATTCTGCGTGGCAGCGGCCACGTGCCGACTGACGGCCAGCCAGGTGAGAAACTCGTTAACTTCCGCTGGTCCCATCTCCAGAGGGTGACGCATCCGGTGGTAGCGCAGGAAATAGCGTATCCAATACCAGTACGCCTTCTCGGTACGAATGCTGTAGTGATTCACCCTGATGATGTTACGAAACTGCTCGCGCAGGCGTGGCTTGGTTGGTGTGGTATCCATATCGCATCCATGCTGTATGTTTGTCCAGTATTATTGGGTGCGCAAAAAGAGGAAGTCAAGATATTACAGGCTGTGCGCTGTGGAAGGGGTATAAGTGTTTGATTTAAATATAAATACTCTGTTTTAGATAAACGAGGCTTCGCGTTGTTATGAAGAAGTCACTGATATGCAATGATGAAGCCGTCGGTCCACTCAACTGTTAGGCAAAAACACGAGAGAATACTATGGATAGCAACATTGAGATAGAAAAGGCGGAAGAGCAGTTGCGCCAAGCTATGCTTGCCTCAGATGTTGTAGCTTTGGATAAGCTTCTTTCTCCAAGTCTCATTTTCACAAACCACCTTGGTCAGTGCTTGGGCAAAGAGGCTGATCTTTCGGCCCATGAATCGGGTGCTCTCACCATTTCTAAACTGGAACCTTCGGAACAGCAAATTAAGTTGGTCGGAGATGACGTGGCCGTTGTTACAGTGCGGGTCCAGCTTTACGGAACCTATGCCGGTCAATCTGCTGGTGGTGACTTCCGATTCACACGTGTTTGGGCACAATTATCAAACGGTCATTGGCAAGTTGTGGCAGCTCATGCTGGCATAATTGCCTAACAAAACACTCCAGCCGATGCGCTAAAGCGCACGGCTGAGCTCCGCGTTAGGCAGAAGGAAGTATGAGCATTAAATTAACTTGGGAAGATCTGATAGTAGATAACTTTGACCAAAAGGAAGTTGAGAGCTGGCTTTTAAATTGGGATGGCATTCTAAATGGTCAGTTTTCTCCATTATTTATGACAAAGTTCGGAGATTGGTTTCTTCGTAGGCCTAATGGAACGACTGAAATGCTCGATATTATCGATGGCAATCTATCAGTTGTGGCTCAAACCCCCGAAGAATTTCAGCAACACATGAACGATCCAGCTTGGCAAGAGGATTTCCTATTGTCACTGGTAGTTTACGGATTCCATGAAAAAGGGATTATCCCTCGAGATGGTCAGTGTTATGGGTTTGCTCCACATCCAGCTCTCGTAGGAAAAATTGATAATGACACGGTAATGCTAATGGATATCGCAGTGTGGCAATCCATATGCGCACAAACACTAACTAGCAATGCCTAACAAGCGCAGGCAATCGGACAGTCAAAAGTGTCACGCCTTTTGTTCCAAAAGCCGCGCCAATTTTGCCTGCCGTTGCTGCGGGCGTTATAAGCAACTAGATACCCAAAAGGAGAATTTACATGGCAGTTTACTGTGTAACGTATGATCTTAAATCACCAGGTCAGGATTATGATTCAGTCCATGAATATATAAAAAAGTTTGCCTATTGCAAGCATTTGGAATCTTTCTGGCTGATCGATACTACGAAAACAGCAGGAACCATCCGTGATGAGCTAGAAGCCCTTGTTGATTCTAACGATACAATATTTGTGGCTCGTCTTCAGAAAGCGTGGGCTTCTCTTAATTATGGCTGTACAAATTGGTTAAAAAGCGACAAACGCAATTGGTAAGGTCAGCTTATAACAAGGTGGTCAAGTTCACTCCGGCCGCAAAAAAAAACGCGGCCTGCGCGGGACAACCTACACTGCGTTTCGGTTGCCCCTTACCACGGCGTTATGCATAAAAAATGAAAATCGAAAACGGTTCAAATTATCTAGAACTTGAAGTTCAATTAGAAACAGATAGCAGTCTGACAAGTTGCGGGGATGCTTTGATCGGTATTGCGGTTTCAAGTAACGGATATTCTGGTAAAAACCAAGTTTGGGTTGCAAAACAAGAACTCGATTTGTTTGCGGCATCCCTCAAAGAACTGGAGAAAACCCGAAAAGGTGAAGCTGTACTAAACTCAATGTCGCCAGATGAGCTGAGCCTTAAGTTTTATTCTTACGATAGTGTTGGCCATATGGCAGTAGAGGGTATTACTGGTCATCAATTTATTGGTTCGGTAACTTTTAAGCATTCAGTTAGGTTTGGTTTTATAATAGACTCTGAACAGTTAGTGAAGTTGTCCAAGGCAAGCTGGTTAAATCAAAACAATGCATAACCAACGGCTCCACCGGACAAATTTTACTGTCACCTTTTTTGTTCCAAAAAAGCCACCATCAAAATTTGCTTGGTGAGCCGGGCGTTAGATTTTTACCCAGCGCAAAAACAAGGAAGCAACTATGCCCTTACTTTCGAAATCGGACTTGAAATACACCTACTCATGGACGGCGATCGCCCCTGATGATCCCAAAGTGACTGGCAAACCAGATAGCACTCTTCTAAACCGCAACGAGGGATATGAAGTTTTAGCCTTTATAAATCGGTTCGCCGAGACACACAATCTTAAAAAAAAGGCTTCTGGAATAAAAACCGAAAAACTGATCAAGGAACATCTTCCTGGTGACACTCGAAGCCATAAAAATGTAAGCAAGTGGCTTGTAGATAACTGGAAGAAATATGACTAAATCTAACAAAAACAGGCAGCAGGACGCAGCATAGCTGCGCCTCTGCTGTTAGCGTTAAGTGTCTAATCGAGTATGGAAGATAGAATCGAAGAAATAGGAATAGATGAAGAAGAGAGGCTCTACGTGAAGCCCTCAATTGCAACCTTTCCTATGATATATCGCGAGGCAATGGAGGTTCACTGGAATAGTGAGCGTTGCTATCTTTACGGTGCTAAACCAAGAAAGTGGGGTTACTTTGAATGGTTCCAACAAATAATCAGGGCCGCATCAGAGCAAGGCTATGAGCTCAAGGTTACGCAAAGCGTTTCCTGGGTTAATGTTCCGGGTGATTTGCAAAAACAAATAATAGGGGCGCATTGTGCCAAAAACACTTAACAAGTTGCTGTTGTCGCCGCTGCGCGGCTGGGACAGCCTACACGCCGCTTCGCTCTGTTTCGGCTGCCCCAAAGCAAGGCGTTAGCTGTACTCGAGAGTATGCATATGGAACCTAGAGAAATAGCGCTGAATTTACTTGCCAAAATTCGTGGCGGCTACTTGGCCTTCGATATGCTAGATCACCCGAAATCACCTAAAGTTAAATTATCGAAAGATGAATTATGGCAGGCTCTAAATGGTTTGCGGGAAGAAGGGTTAGTTGCATCAATGCAAGAAAGGCTTGACGGCCCTTTATTCACGCTCTCAAAAACTGGTCGTGATCTTATGTCAGGGAAAGGCTGTAGTTTTGATGATATAGAAATAGAAAAATCTAGGAAATTATTTTCCAGCTATTTTTGTAAAACCGAGATATGACAGCTAACAAGGCTATCAAAAATCGTTCCGGCCGAAGAATGGCCTCCACTGGACGCGCTAACGCGCGCCTTTTATAGCGGCGTTAAGCTTACAAGCCACTATGCCAAGATCAATTTGGAAATTGCATTTGGATGCAAAGAGAGAAGAATCAGCAAAGAAGGTAGTTAATTCTTGTATCAAAGCTCTTGATCGCCCGCCAATAGAATCAAAAATTGAAAGTTATTCTAAAGGTGGTTTTATGGCTACTCTCGAGTTTTACCACAATGAAAAATTATCTTGGCCTGAAATAATCTTTGAAGTTATGCAATTTTCCCAACAACTCGGTACAGGGTGGTTAGTATTAGGTAATATTGCTTCTGAGTACAATGCGATTCTAAGCAAACAGCCAGCAAGTAATTTTAGGCTGTCAGGTATCCAGTGGGCTGAGTGCGCAATAAGTAATGAACAAAAAGCTTAACAAAGCCATCAAAAACCGGCCGCAAAAGGCGCGGCCTAGGACGCTCCTGACGTCGCGCCTTTTATGGCGGCGTTATGCGGTAAGGAGAGGTTCGTGAAAAATTTCAAACTCAAAGCTGAACAAATAAAGCCGTTGGCAAAAGGGTTCGGTGGCTGTATCGCTACGGACATGATCACCGTAGAAGGTAAGCCCGTGGGTTATATGTATCGCGACGAGCCAAATAATCCGCAGGATAGCGGCTGGTGTTTCATGTCTGGACACGAATCTCAGGAATATATGGATGAACCAAGCAATCATGCTGTTTATGATGTAAATACAATTGCTAACTACGACCCAGAGATTATTCCTTTTCTAAATGCACCGATAGGAAGTGCTTTTGAAAGAAATGAAGTTGGACTATTAATTGAAATCAATGAGTAAGTCGCATAACAAGGCCAAGCAGTATCGCGCACTATGTGCGCTGGAGCTCGCTACGCTCGGCCGCTGTTGGCGGCGTTATGCGCTTAGATAAAAAGGAGTATCTAGGTTTGCGTGAAGATTTTCATCTCAAATTCCCGGGGTTTAGCGGATTTCAGTCCAGGTGCCATGTTCGAGTGCTTGCTGAATCGAAAAAGCCGATGGTGGTGATTTGCTCTCAGGTCAAAACGGAACCTGGTACCTCAATCATGAATGCCTATGAAATCATTCGAGGCCATGTTTTTGATTATTTGGCAAAAAAGCAATCCGAGAAGCTGCGCCATGATACGGCTACGGAGTTGGAAGGTTTTGCCGAGACCATAGAAAAAACGAGGAAGTTGAGAGTCGCACTGGTCGCTTACCTCCTCCGTTTCGCGGCTAGAGCACTTACAAACCGAGTGCCGATGCTTGACCAAATTAACAGAGAAGAGCCGGAACTATATTGGATTGAACATTGGCCGAAAGGCACAGGGCTTGGAGAAGATGTTGATTACTTGTTGGTGTCGGAAAATGAAGTAGGTGAGCCGCACTGGCAGCGAGTCAACTTTACGAAGCTTGCTGAGCGTCTCGGGTACTGCGAAGCTGACTTTGAGATACCGGATGAGGCCGTCGCATAAGCAAGCCATCCACCGAATGCCAGAACCTCCGCTTCACTCCGGTTTCGTCACGGGTGATGGCGGTCGTTATGCATTAGGGAGCTGTAATGGAAATGCCTGAGAAAAATATGGTAAACGCCGGAATTGTGTTTATGTTCACGGCGTGGCTTCAGGGTCAAATGTCCGATTTGGTGATTTTTAAGAACAATCCAGATTTGCTTGCTGATTTTATAGATAATCCACGTCGTGTTCCGAATGCATTTCACCGAGTTAGAGTTACCTATTGGGAAAAGCAGTTTGGCCCAGTGAAAAGTGAATTTAAAGAAGCATTTGCAGACATCCTTACCGATGAAGAGAAAATAGATATCGAAGAGCTTTACCACTTAAGAAACATGATTGCACATGCTCACGTCTCGGTGGGCAGAGACTATATGCTTTATCGGCCTTTTGGTGGAGAGCGAAGAGAGCAGAAATTAATTGATGACCTTCAGCTTAAGCCTATTGACGATCAATCAGATCCTATGATCCTAAAAATAGAGCTTTGGAGAGAGGATCGGTTCAAAAATGCTTCGGACTTAATTCAGCGCATTGAACAGATTACACTTAAGAAAGTGGCGGAAAGCGTCGGCGTACCACATAGAAGGATTCGGTAGTGTTGCATAACAAACGCAAGCACTCGGACCAATTTTCCGCTTCGCTTCAAATTGCCCGGTGTTGCGGGCGTTATGTGTAGTGAGTCGGCATGGAAGAAATGAAAGAATACATAGATAGGTTTCAAGGGATTCAACCCCCTCATCTTGCGTTCTACGGTCAAGCTATCAGGTTCAATTTGGAGTCTGCACTTGCTTCTGTTCAATTCCTTGTACAGTGCCTAGAGGCCTCAAGCACAGCAGAAGATCCTGATAGCCTCACTGACCCAATTCTTGACTCTATACAAAATTTATTAATTCACACCGCTAGCCTTTCTAAGTATTTTTGGCCCATTAGCAAGGGTGTTAATAACGTTCATAAAAAGCGCGCTCAAAATTTACGCAAAACTTTTAATATAAAAAGTGACAGCGCTATTCGAAACAAAGATCTAAGGAATCATCTTGAGCACCTAGATGAGAATCTAGATAAATATTTGTGGTCGAAACCTATAGTGGGACATGTGTACCCAGCATATGTAGGGCCAGAGATGCGAAGAGACGAAGTTCCTTATCACTTTTTTAGAGCGTTTTTTACAGAATCAGGCATCTTTGAATCTCTTGGAGTAAGGCTGGATATCCAGCCAATTATTGATGAAATCTACGAAATTTACCGGGGGTCACCTGATGGTGAAAACACATAACAAGGTTATTAACTATGCGCCTCCGGCGCCGGACGCAGCAAAGCTGCGCCGGTTATAACGGCGTTGGGCGTAAAAGCAGATGGCATCTAAGATTCCTGAAGTAAAAGAAATGCTCGATGCTGGTAGTCGTTATCTCGCGGGGAGCTGTTCAATTCAAGAACTGAACGGCTATGCCAGCCAGCTAGCCACGGTATTGCGTTTCTCTGAAGCTCATCCCAAGATAAAAGAAACAGCAGATGAATGGACGGCCATGATTTACCGGCGTTGGAACGAGTGGAATGATGTTAAGGATCCCTTATCCGAAGAGGAGTTTCGAAAGTGGCTGAAAGATCAATTGCTCAAGTAATGTGCAGGTTACGCCCAACAAGGCGCTCAAGTCGCTCACTTCGTTCGCTGGGACGGGCCAAAGCCCGCCCTTTAGCTAATCGTTAAGTTTACGAATTATGAGCCGAGCGTTGATACAGAGAGGACTGGGTGTGGCTCTAATCTTGAGCGGGTTTGTGCTGCTTGTATTAAAGGTGCTAAGTATCCCTGAAGCAAGGCAGGGCTGGGACTCTTGGGCAGCGCCGAATAGCGGCACAGCTCTATTTATTGGTGCTTTGGCTTTTGAGTCAGTGTTGTTGGCTGGACGGTTTGCTCTGGGTTACTGTATTTATTCAAACAAGAACCTTAGTCCTTGGCTGTTTTACGCTTTAGCAGTGCTTGTGGCAATAAGTGGTGTCGCGGGCATTATTTTAGCTGCTGCATGTATAGCTGTTCGTTTATCTTCGAATTCGGGCCATGCAGTCAAAACTTAACAATTCGCTTTTGTCGGACAATTTCTCCACCGCTTCGCGGCTACAAAATTGCCACAAAGCTCCGCGTTAACTGTACATACCTAATGAGCATGATCGCGGAGATAAAGAACAGACTTGGGCAGTATCCGGACCTTCAATACACCGAAGAGTCGAGGCGCATTTCGGTTACGCCAGAAGGCGGATTTACGGTGTGGGCTGCTGACAATGGCGGCTCTTTTACGATCGGTTTTGAAGGTTGGCACGAGGAGTTCGAGACGAAAGAAGAGGCACTCGACTGTTTCGCGTGGGGGCTGAGTGCCGATTGCAGGCTCATGATTGTTAGCCGTGGCGGGAGGCCGCACAAATGGACAGTTCAGAGGCGGAAGTCCGGAGAGTGGTTCACGGACTCGACAACCGGGCTGCTGTTTTTCCCCTACTGGCGCAAAAGAAAAGTCGATTACAAGCAAAATGCCGTCATCAATAGCTAACAAGGCGATGGTCCGGATGACGTTATGTTAATGAGGAATAAGGATATCTTTCGTGGATTCTAAAATTTTAATCATTGCTGGATCATTTAGTTTTTTTGCAGCAGCCTTGCATGTCGGAGTTGTTGTTGGCGGTCCAAGCTGGTATCGGCTTTTTGGGGCAGGGGAGTCAATGGCAAAAATGGCTGAGCAGCACTCACTGAAACCGACGGTTATAACACTTGGTATAGCTGCAGTTTTATTTGTTTGGGGGTGCTATGCGTGGTCTGGGGCTGGTTTTTTGCCGAGCATGCCTTTTATTAAATTGGCTTTATCAGCAATTACGGCTATTTACTTGCTCCGTGGTGTGGTGGGGTTAATTGCTCCGTTTGTAACGAATCACCCACAAATAAGTCAAAACACTACGGCCTTCTGGGTGTGGAGTTCGGCTATTTGCGTGGTTATTGGTTTGTTCCATTTAATTGGTGTGGTTGCAGCATGGCCAGCATTGTAAAAACACACAGCCGGTGCCATCAGTCGGGCCTGGGTAAGCTGTTGCCGTTTTGTAAGGAAGACGCAAAACTTCGCCACTTCACCCAAGGGCGTTAGGCAGCGATGAAGCTAGACAGCTTGCCAATAGCCAGAAAGGCTCTCGCAGAGATCGGCGCGCGCTTTCCATGGTTGAAGCTGATTGAGGATCGGGATGTTCCCGTGGAGCTGAGCGTTACGATTCCAGTTCAACCTGGAATCAAGCAAGAGATATGGCTTTGCCTTCAAAACTATGACGAACTGCATTTTTCGGTAGGCCACTTTTGTCTGGGGTGGTTTCCTTGTACAGATCCTGAACGCGTGAGCGACTATGTGGATGCGGTTTGTGGCTTTATTGGCGGTGAGTCGAGGGCCATTGAACAATATCGTGGTGACCGATGCCTGAAAGCTCGGCTGCAAGTACCTGACCAGGGTAAATGGAAAACCATAGGCACGTAGACACGGCTTTGTCTACCATTCCCTTGGCGCGTGACCTGGAACGAAGTGCGAAATGCTTAGCCAGCGGCAGCACGGTGACTGCTTCTACACCGCTCTGCGGCTACAAATCGGCACGTGTGTCGAGCATCATGTCTGAAGAGAAACCATATCATGAACACTCTGCAGCGAAGTAGTGAAGTAGACATTGTCAGAATGGCCGCGCTGATTGGTATCTGCGTTGTCAATGTGCCCTTTATGGCACTCCCAGTAGAGTCTGTGTTTATTCCGCCTGATGGTTTTTACGACAAAATTGCAGCCTTTCTGGTGGAAGGTTTTTTTCAGTTGAAGTTTTTTATCCTGTTTTCCTTCATTTTTGGTTGGGGGATGGCCGTTCAGTCAAGGTCTGCAGAGTCAAAAGGCCAGTCTTTTTCAAGGCGTTATTTTAGACGGCTGGCTGGGCTGGCTATTATCGGCGTCGGTCACGCGTTGTTGGTGTTTAGTGGCGATATTTTAGTGTTGTATGCGCTACTGGGCTTGTTTCTTTGGCTGATAAAAGATTATTCGCCTCGGAACTTAATGAAATTCGCAGCCTGGATGCTGCCGTTGAGTATGATTTTTCTCACAATCATTGCGGTGCTCATTGATGCCGTGATGACCGATGCGACTGTTTCAGTTGCCGCAGTGGGAGGCGCCACTCTGGGAGGTGGCTTTCTCGAGGCAACTGAGGCAAGGTTGTCGGACTGGCCTGTAACTCTCGGATTTTTAGTGCTCCTTCAAGGCCCGCTAGCTCTTGGTGCTTTTGCGGCGGGCCTGGCCGCAGCTAAAACAGATTTTTTCTCCCAAAAAAGCGAAGGGTTGAATTTGATTCAACAGCGCTTGCCCCTTTTAGTTATTGTTTCTTTACCTCTGAACGCTTTGTACGCTGCGGTTGTGGGCGGTCTGGTTCCGGGACATTATGAAGTGCTGAATTTGCTTGGGTTTGTGTCAATAGCCATCGGTGCGCCTGCTCTTTCATTGATTTATTTGTATGTCTTCATTCGCCTTTCAAGAGCGGCTAAAGTGCCTCGTTTATTGGTCCTTGCCGGGCAAAATTCGCTGTCATCCTATGTTGCTCAAGGGGTGCTTGCTGGCTTCGTATTCGGTGCCTATGGTTTGGGGTTGTTTCACTCGTTTGGTCACGCGGCCTTGCTTCCAGTTTCTTTGGTAATCGCGCTGGCTGCCATGATGTTGGTCGGTGTTTTTGCCAAGATCTTCGGGCGCGGCCCATTGGAGCCGATTCTGCGCAAAATCAGTGGAAGTTAATCGTGGCATGGCAGATTTTCTGCGCTCGGATAAGGTGCTCGGGTCGCGCTCAGTTGAGCGATGAGCAGTGCATTGCAATGCAATCGAAGCACAGCAAGATTCGGGTCGGCAGTCGTCGTTCCTGCTCCTAACATAGCCTCTGTTCGGGCCTGTGCCCTTTTTTGATGAGCAGAGCCAGGAGGCATGTTCGATGACTATACTTGCTAACAAAGTTGCTATCGTTACCGGTGCCAGTACCGGTATTGGCTACGCAACCGCGAAGCTATTTGCAAGAGAAGGCGCTGCCGTCGTGTTGGCAGCAAGACGGCAAAAGGAGCTCGCTGACCTGGCGGACTCGATCAATGCGCAAGGCGGGCAGGCACTGGCACTCGCAGGCGACGTTGGTGATGAGGCTTTTGCCAAAACGTTGGTGGATGAGGCGGTCAGTCGCTTTGGCGGATTGGATATCGCGTTCAACAATGCAGCTATCCTCGGTGCTATGGGGCCTGTCCCGGACATGTCGAGAACAGAATGGGATCAGGTTATTGCGACGAACCTGACCAGCGCCTTTTTGGGCGCAAAGTACCAACTGCCCGCCATGGCCGCCCGAAGCGGAGGTTCGTTGATTTTTACCTCTACCTTCGTTGGTTACACTGCAGGAATGCCGGGCATGGCAGCCTATGCAGCCAGTAAGGCTGGCCTTATTGGCTTGACCCAAGTACTCGCGTCAGAGCACGGGCCTCAGAATATCCGGGTCAACGCCCTTCTTCCCGGCGGTACTGATACGCCAGCGGGGCGCGAATTTGCCAGTACGCCAGAAGCATTGGCGTTCGTGCACAACCTGCATGCGCTCAAGCGTATGGCGACACCAAATGAAATCGCTCAGTCCGCATTGTACCTGGCATCCGATGCGTCCAGTTTTACGACTGGTTCTGCGATGCTGGTCGATGGTGGTGTATCCATAAATCGTGTCTGAGAGGCGGCACCATGTCAGACTATGAGCGAATCGCAAGCGCTATGGATTATCTGGTTGATCGGGCAATGGATCAGCCCAGCCTGGAACAGATCGCTGCCCATGTGCATTTGAGCCCGTACCACTTTCAACGGCTTTTTTGCCGCTGGGCGGGTACCACGCCGAAGCGCTTTCTACAGGTCCTGACATTGGAACGGGGCAAAGTGCTGCTGGAGAATTCTCATTCCTTGCTCGAGGTCTCACATGAGCTCGGGTTAAGTGGCAGCTCTAGATTGCATGATCATTTTGTGCAGCTGGAGGCAGTCACACCCGGTGAGTATAAAAGTCGAGGTAAACAGGTTCACATTGAGTACGGTGTGCACTCCACCCCGCTGGGGCCTATGTTTGTTGCGGTCACCCGGCGTGGTGTTTGCCAGGCCGAGTTCATGGACTTCAACCGCTTGGAAGAGTTGCTGGAAAACTTGCAAACGGCTTGGCCGCTCGGCTCGATCAGTGAGAGCCTTCTATCTACGCGCTATGTTATTGATGCATTTTTTAATAGTGATACTGCCTCCAAGCATGGCCCGCTATCGCTCCATGTGACAGGAACTAACTTTCAAGTCGCTGTGTGGCGAGCTCTACTGAAAATCCCGCCGGGCGCGGTGGCCAGCTATGGCCAAGTCGCGAAGGCTTTAGGCGCCCCCAAGGCTGCGAGGGCGGTTGGTAACGCCATCGGCGCAAATCCCGTCGCTCTATTGATTCCCTGTCACCGGGTTATACAGCAGAGTGGCGCACTCGGGGGATACCGCTGGGGACCAGCGAAGAAGCTCATGGTGCAAACCTGGGAAAAAATGCGGCATGAGCCCGCTGCGCCTCAACATTCCTAGCCTTCGGCTCGAAAGAAAGCGATTCGGAAAACCGGAAGGCAATCTCGGTATTGGGCTGCTAATGCAGCGTTATTGGACTGGCAATCTGTGCAGAAGGTCAAGGTCCTGCCCATAAACCGGGGTATTCAGGTGTTGTGGTGTGGTCACTGCTGCTGGTTGGGAGGTACAGTGCTCTGGTTTTAAGGCGAGGCCAGAGTTGACCCTTATGGGTCCGCGTGTCTGATAAGGAGTTTGGATGGGCTTGATTATTTTGCCTGCGGTCATTTTTTGGCTGGTAGCGTTATTTTTCTCATGCCGTGCGGGCTTCTACCTCCTGGTGGATAAGCCATTGTTTCCCTATGCGCTGAGCGTGATGCTGATCGCCGTTCTCGCTGCATTACTCTATGTCGGGTTTGGCCTGTTCTCGTTTAAAGGTCGCAGTGAAGTATGGGCTTTTGAAATCCCCAGTTTCTTCCTCTTTAACAAATATGCCGCTTTGATGTTCACCTGCGCAGCGGTGGTGTATTACTTCGGTGGGCACTTGGCGGCTGGGGATCTGGTCAAAGCCGCCTGTTTTGTTGTTGCGTTTTCTGTCGCTCTCGGGAATCTGGCAGGGTGTTTCGGTTCCGGCGCATTCATCAGCAAGTACAACATATCTCAGACTTACTGACGCGCGGCAGCGCTCCTTTGGCGCGTTTAGCCGATTCGCCATGCCATCAGCCAGGCACCTAGCAGAGAACCTGTGACGTACATTCGTTTGTTGGTCTGCTCTCCCTTTACCCTCGGAGTTTTATTGGTTGCCGTTCTGTTGGCTGCTGCCCTTAACCTCTGGTTGCCGGTAAAACTGCGCTTTGCCAGTCCTGCGATGAATTACTGGGCGGTTTGCGCGCTGGCTGCAACGCTTCCGGTGGCCGCCGCTACGCTGGTCGCCTTGATCGTGCCGGTACGGCGCCGGGCGACCTTTGGCGTTGTCTGCCTCTTCTGCGCAATACCCTGTTGGGCTATCGCGCTTTTTGCCTATTACGAAGCGGTCAGCGTCCAGGAGCAGGGAGAGGACGGGTCCTTTCTGCTGCTGGACTCGCTGGCGGTGGAGAACGTGAATTACCGACTCTATCTAAGCGATTGCGGGGCGACTTGCAGTTGGGGCATGGTACTCAGAGCAGAGCGCGATGGCCCGTTTGGTATGAAGGTGGTGCGATCGATCTGGTCTGAATACAGGACACTGGATGAGGCGCAGCTGACGCAGGTCGGGCCGGGTGTACTTCGTGTTGTGGAGAAGGATGGGACTGCACATGACGTTCGCTATTAGAAGCGATTGGCAACTGAAAGCGCTAGAGCCCACGCAACTGGTCAGTCAGCTGGAAGACTGCATACGCTGCGGGGTGACGCACTGAGATAGTGTATTGGGGGGCTATTGCCTGCAATAGGCCATTCAGATGGCTGCTGCAGGGCGGCTGTTAAGCAGATGTTCTTTGCCTTGCACGCGGTCTTGCAACGTGAGCGCTAGCCAAGAAGGGATGTTTTTTGAGTATGGTTAAAGTCTATTACCAGTGTCGTGAAAAGGGTGCGGAGCTGGTTAACCACGAGCGAGAGTTGGCGTCTTATCGTGAAGCCTACGAGGTGATTGATAACTATCCCTGGGCAGAGGAGTTGGCGTTTTTCGAGAAGCTGGGGGAGGGCGGAGGCTTTCTGTTTGTTCTGGGTGATTTGGATGACAAATACGCCAGTTACCAGCTTATACCGTCTGACGTTGATAAGGGCGTGCTGCTGCTCGATGTTGTTTTAAAAAAGGGGGTTATGAATTTTCTGGGGCGCAGATCACTATCAGTTGATTTCGACGTGGTGAGCATCTCAGAAGCCAAGCGTTACATCAAAGAGCTCTTTGCAGGCTCCATTGAGTCCTTGTACGAGAAATACAGGAAATAATTCTTCGCTGACCTCCCGGGCAAGTCCGTTGTCTGATCTGACTGTGAATTCGTCTGCGCCTTCGGTGTCTGAGCGCCAGAAGCTATTCCGGCTTCACTGAGTTTAAGGAGTGAATGAGTGAATCTGCGTTGTGCTGTCTGGTTGCTGCTATGGAGGGTCGGCCTCTGCTGTACGGCGTCGTCCGCCGCTAGATACGAGGTGCCTTGTGATGAACATAACTAGTACACCTTGGATCTTGGTGTCGTTGTTGGCGTCCAGTTCTGTTTTCGCTGCCTGTAACGAAGACGCTGTCAAACCGTCGGAGGCGTCGCGCTTTGTACTGAACGCGGGTGAAGCCTACGATCAGCAGACAAAATTGACCTGGAGCCGGTGCAGTGCAGGTACGCGCTGGACTGAGGGCGGCGGCTGCGCTGGCGAAGTAGCGCTGCTGCGGCTGGATGAAGCAAAACAGTTCGCCCAGGAGATGGGGGGAGGTTGGCGGCTGCCCTCTATCGTCGAACTCCACAGTATCGTGGAGCCGCAATGCGCCAATCCCGCGCTTGACGCCACGGTGTTTCCCGGCGTGACCCATTTCGAAGAGGGGGCACCCTATTGGAGTGATACCCATTTTGAAGAAATGCCGTCGCTGATTTATTTCATTGATTTTGTGGACGGCGCTGTCGATGCGCACAGTGAAGGGTTTGCCTTGGCGGTGCGCCTGGTACGTGATGAGTGATCTGGCGCCATCCTGCCTGGTGCAGGCGGCTATGACATGAGGAATCCAATGAAGGTCAGGAAGTGCTCACGATTGCTGATCGTGAATGAAAAGGATCAACTGTTCTTATTCGAATACAAGGATGAGCATGGCGTAGAGCCTTTCTGGGCGACTGCCGGTGGCGAGCTCAAAGCGGGCGAAACCTACCTGGCTGCTGCCAAACGAGAGCTTTACGAGGAAACCGGGTTAGCGTGCGCGATAGGCGAGCGAGTGCTGGAGCGTGAGGATGTATTTGCGGTGGCAATGTCTGTGCCCGCCATTTGGCAAGAGCAGTACTTTCTCGTGCAGTGCACATCCGATGATGAGGTCTTTGCGGCCAGCTGGACCGACGAGGAAAAGACCACCATACAACGCTGGGCCTGGTGGTCGCTCGACGATATGCGTAGCGCCGAAGCGGTTTTCAAACCGTCGATATTGCCTGATCTGCTGGAAACTGTTTTAGCCAGCAGGGGGCGGGGATGAAGACGCAGCAACTCGGGCGAGGTTTCGTTTGCGCCAAGGCGTTGCATGCAACGCGAACGCCTCTGATCAAACGGCTAATGGCGCTGCGATGAAATACCTATCGCTTGCCTTTTCCGCATTGCTGCTGGGTGGCTGCGCCTTTGGTGTGGTTGATCATAGTCGTGACCACGGCAATGCTGAGACCCTGGCAGCCTGTTTTGTGACCCTCAAGCCCGCCTTCTTATATGAGGCTCGTTGCGCAGATCTGGATGCCGGCGGATTTGGTGACAGCACGTTTTGCACCGGTATTCAGGGGTTTGATCCAGCGCCGTACCAGGTTGATCATCACACCTATCACTATGACTATCCCAAGTCTTGGGAGGCGTACCTTGAGGCAAGGCGCGCGTGGGATGAGACGCTATTTAAGCCGCTCTTGTTTGAGAAACAGAGAAGCATGATTGCTCCGGTGGACGTTGGCACCACGCTGAGCATGACCGGTCTTTATGAGTATCCTCGCGGCGAAACCGGCCGGGTGTTGATCGTCAAAGCCGTGTTAACCAGCGGTGAGTTCCAGGGTACTGAGGTTGAGCTGCCATCGCGCGGAGGTTTTTCTGATGCCGGGCCCGTTTGGGTGCCGCAAAGGACTTATCGGCCCGCGGAGGGTATCGAGCTGTCCTCTGAATTTCTCGCGCCCTGTGAGCGTCAGCCTGAGATGGGCGGCGGGCAGTAGCTGGGCCAGGCGCGTGCAGTCCGGCTGTGGCGCGAATGACAGATAGACGAGGTAGGCAATGACATCAGGTGTGTTGATATTTTTCTGCGGCAAGATGGGAGCAGGTAAATCCACCCGGTCGCGTGAATATGCCCAAGAGCGAAACGCTGTGCTGCTGTCCGAAGATGAATGGCTCGCGGCCATCTACCCGGACAGCATTAAAACCCTGAGCGATTACGTTACCTATTCGGGGAGGCTGAAGCCGCAAATAAAAAAACTGGTTCAGTCGATGCTGTTAACCGGCACTAACGTGGTAATGGATTTTCCAGCCAATACGGTTGCGCAGCGCGCGTGGTTCAAGGGGCTCTTTTCTGAGGTCCAGGCCGAGCATGAGTTGGTTTACATTGATCGCTCGGATGCCACTTGCCTGGCGCATATCGCCCAGAGACGAAAGGAGCAGCCGCACAGAGCCACAACGGACACTGCCGAGATGTTTGAGCAGGTTAACCGGCACTTTGTGGCGCCCCGGCCCGAGGAGGGCTTCAATACCACGGTCATTGCTGCAGATAGCTGACCAGGCTGGATGGTCGCCCGCCTGCCGCGCCAGACAGCCTGGTGCATGTCAGCGCCTGGCGTGCTCGATGCCATCACCGGCAGCCGGTCAATGCCCCAGCCTTGCGCTGCCACTTCATCGGTCACGATCATGGTGGAGTGGGTGTTTTGTTGAGGACGGTAGCCAGCCGGCGGGTCACGTCGGCAATGCGTTCTGCTGTTTGCTTTGCTGAAGGACCCTTGCCTTCGGTGTCTGAGCGCCAGGAGCTGTTCCGACTTCCAACGAGTTTAAGGAGTGAATGAGTGACGCTGCGTTGTGGAATCTGGCTGCTGCTTTGGGGGCTGCCCACCCTCTGCTGGGCGGCGGTGGATAAGGTGGTTGTCGACAAGTCGGCCCGCGAGATGCGCTTGCTGGATGGCGAGCAGGTTGTTGCGGTATATGCCATTGCGCTGGGCGGCTCGCCGCAGGGACACAAGACCCAGGAAGGCGATCAGAAAACGCCTGAGGGGCGGTATGTGCTGGACTACAAGAACGAGTCGTCCTCCTACTATCGCTCCATGCATGTCAGCTACCCAAACGAAGCAGACACTCAGCAGGCGGCTGAGCGCGGGGGCAGTCCCGGCGGCTTGATCATGGTGCATGGGCAACGTAACGGGTTTGGTTGGCTGGCGCCGGTGCTGCAGCGCTTTGACTGGACCGACGGCTGCATTGCGCTTACCAATGCCGAGATGGATGAGTTTATGTCGCTGGTCGCGCCGGGCACGCCGATCGACATCCGCTGGTAGGGCGTTACCGGTGCTCGGGCTGGCTGCTGGCCCGGCGATTTATCAGGAGAACACATGAACCGAATCAACCCAGCCAAGCTGCTGCACAGCAAGTGGACCGCAGTATCGCCGGTCAAGCGCGAGAAACATTTTATGGTGGTGGAGGTCGAGCGCGACGAGGAGGGCGTAGTGCTGTCGTGTCTGCTGGAGGCGGTGCTGACCAAAAGTCAGTACACGATGGACTGGCGCGAGCTGAAAAACGCTGAGCGCTGGCGGCAGGGCTGGGCCTGACCCGCCGCCAGCAAGCGGAGATCAATCTGCGTATTTTGCCTGCATCAGGTAGGCATAGGCGGTGTTGAAGGCGGTTTCCTGATAAGCCTTGAGACCGGTTTCGGTGAAGGGCACGGCAATCGGATTGCGCTTGATGGACTCCTTGATGTCGGTCGGTGACAGGATGATCACATCCAGATCGGCTATCAGTTCAATCGCCGCTTCCAGCTTGAAGCCCACCGCGCCGCCAGCAAATTTGCCCTTCATCGGCCGCTGGCGAATCACGACCTTGTCCACCTGGTAATCTTGCATCAGTTTGGCAAAGGTCTGCTGGAAATAGCGCAGGTCGCTGGCGCTATGGCTGCCAGGCAAGGTCAGACGGCGCGAGCGAAAATCCGGTAGTTGGAACAGCTCGTCCTCCAGTGACAGCAGGCAGAGATTTGCATCGTTACTGTTGAGGTCAACACCGCACACTTTCATAAAAAGCCCAATTCTGTGATTTCGGCGCAGTATAGCGCAGGGCGTCGGCGCGGGCTGCGCTTGCTGAGCTGATGGCTTGGCCAGAAGGCTTGTGCCAGAGCTGCCGGTTCTGTTTTTGCTTGGTATAGTGTTGGCCGCCGCCGAAGGCCGCATGATGTCCGCTGCGGCCTCGCCCCTTTGTCTGCACAGGACGTGATGTGATGAAGAAGTACGCGTTGTTCTCCGGGATGCTGATCCCCGTCTGGCTGTTCTGCGGTGTGCTGATCGCAGGCTCTCTGTATCCCGGCTATAGCCATGTTGACCAGGCCATGAGTGAGTTGGGTGCGTTGGAGGCGCCAACGCATCAACTGTCTCCCATCATCAATAACTTCCCGCTGGGCGTTCTGTTTCTGCTGTTTGGCGGCGCGGTGGTCAGCCTGTTCTCGGGCGCGCGTCTGGCTCAGTTCTCAGGCTTGCTGTTGATGCTGCATGGTCTGGCAAGCATCAGCGCCGGCCTGTTTGCCTGTGATCCGGGCTGTAACCCGGTTGAGCCGTCGCCGGATCAGGTGCTGCATAATCTCTCCGGGCTGGTGATGTTCGCCTCGCTGACGCTGGCCAACCTGCTGTGGGTATATTTGGCACGCAAACGCGTGGGGGCGACCGGTTTCAGCTGGTTCTCGCTGGTTTGCCTGATTGTGTCGCTGGCAGTCATGCCGCTGATGGCTGCCGCGGTGGAGTCGGGTGAGGCGTTTGGGCTTTATCAGCGCATCAACTACGGCGTGTCGGTTATCTGGCTGGGAACGCTGGCGTGGATGCTGACCCGCCTGCCTGGAACGATGCCCGTCAACGCCCGGAGCACCTGAGATGCTGCAGCCTGTGATTCAAGAACAGACCTCCGGCTGCGGTATTGCCTCGTCCGCGGTGCTGTTGGGGCTCAGTTATGCGCAGATGAAGGCCACGGCCAACGCCATGGGCATCTTTGCCGAAGACCCGGCACTGTGGTCGGATACGCAGTATGTGCGGCGTCTGCTGGCGACGGGCGACCTTGTGGTCTCGGCCACCGAGGAGCCCTTTGTGTCCTGGGAAGCCTTGCCGGATATGGCGTTGCTGGCGATCAAACACCATTGGGAGGGCGACCGCCCCTTCTGGCACTGGGTGGTGTTTGAGCGGGTAGAAGGCGCCATGCGGGTGCTGGATTCAGCCAGCTACCTGCCGGCCAATGTGCGCACCGACTTTGCGGCCATGCAGCCCAAGTGGTTTATCCAGGTGGGCGCAAGCACGCTATCTGCTTGAACGCAGGGCGCCCCGTACACATGCGTAGAGGTCCGCCGCGCGGCCCGCAGTGGCCGCCATGACAGGAACGGGTATGTACTTATTTGAAACCGCTCGGCTTAAGGTGCGGCCGCTCTCAATGCAGGACCTGCCGGCCTTGACGGCCCTGCTCGGCGACCCTGCCGTGATGGAGTATTCCATTCGAGGTGTCTGCGACGAGGCGGCTACCCGGCAGTTTATTGCGTGGTGCGAGGCCTGTTATGCCGAGTCGGGGGTTGGTCCTTGGGCACTGGAGGAGCGAGCCACAGGTGAGCTGGCGGGCTTCTGCGGTATCAATGCTGAGCAGGTGGATGGCGAGGAGGAGACCAGTCTGGGGTATCGGCTGGCCCGGCGCTATTGGCATCAGGGACTGGCGACGGAGGCGGCTCGCGCTGTTGCTCAGTACGCCTTCGACGAGAAAGGCTGCGAGTCGCTGGTGGCGATTATTGAGCCGGCGCATATCGCGTCCATCCGTGTGGCAGAAAAGGTCGGCTTTGCGCAGTACACTGTGCACCGCTTTCACGACCGCCCGGTGCGCCTGTACCGGCTTGAGCGAGCGGCGTGGCGGGCCCGCAGCCAGCGACCGGCTGGCGCCTGATAGCGACGCTGCCACGTCGTTCGATCCAACGATTCAGGAGTGCCCATGAGCACCTTACACATCAGAGATGCCCACGTTGCCGACAGCGAGCTGATCCTGCATTTTGTGCGCGAGCTGGCACGTTATGAAAAAGCCGAACAGGAAGTGATTGCCACGCGGTCTGATATCGAGGCGTCCATCTTTGGTGAGCAATCGACCGTGCGTGCGCTGATCTGCGAGGCTGATGGGCAGCCAATCGGCTTTGCGGTGTATTTCTTCAACTACTCCACCTGGCAGGGGCGTCGCGGCCTCTATCTGGAAGACCTCTACGTATCGCCCGAGTATCGCGGCGGGGGTGCCGGCAAGGAGTTACTCAAGCATCTGGCGCGGATTGCCGTGGACGGTGGCTGCGGGCGCTTTGAATGGAGCGTGCTGGACTGGAACGAGCCGGCCATCAGGTTCTATGAGTCGATCGGCGCCAAGGCCAAGAGCGAGTGGGTGGGCTATCAGTTGGCGGGTGAGGCGCTGCAGGCGTTCAGCAAGGGCTAACGCGGCCGCTGTACTCGGGGTGCAGGGCCGGCAAGTTGGCCGCCAGCGCCATCTTCTGTGAAAATGGTCGGCCATTTTCCTGTTACCGAGGGCGCTCATGACCAGCGATACCTTTGAACGCACTCCCTTGCCGTTGCCGAGGGACTTTGATCCGGATAAGGACCGGCTGCTGCTGCACTCGTGCTGCGCGCCCTGTTCCGGTGAGGTCATGGAGGCGATCCATGCCACCGGTATCGACTACGCGATCTTCTTCTACAACCCCAATATTCATCCGGCCAAGGAATATGAAATCCGCAAGCAGGAGAATATTCGCTTTGCCGAGCAGCATGGCGTGCCCTTTATTGATGCCGATTACGACACTGATAACTGGTTTGCCCGGGCCAAGGGCATGGAGCATGAACCTGAGCGCGGTGTGCGCTGCACCATGTGCTTTGACATGCGCTTTGAACGCACGGCCCTGTACGCCCATGAGCATGGGTTCTCGCTGATCAGTAGTTCGCTGGGTATCTCGCGCTGGAAGAACATGGCGCAGATCAACGATTGCGGGCACCGCGCCACCAAGCCCTACCCGGCCATGCGTTATTGGGACTACAACTGGCGCAAGGGCGGCGGCAGCGCGCGCATGATCGACATCAGCAAGCGCGAGCGGTTTTATCAGCAGGAGTACTGCGGCTGTATCTACTCGCTGCGCGACAGCAACCTGCATCGTCGCTCCCAGGGACGGGATCTGATTCGCATTGGCGTGCAGTATTACGGCGATGACGACGCCGGCAGCTGACACCGTTCGATTGTGCTTCTACCAACACCGGCCCCGAGCCGGTGTTGTGCTATCTGAACCTGTTGTCTGGGCGGGTGCGCAGTGGTTCGCATGCCGTGACCGCGTGCCTTGACCCCAAGGGCGTGGTGCCTTTGTGTTGCCTGCGAGGCAGACAACATGGAGCAGGGAGGCACGATGCGAGGCTGGAAGCAGGCGGGACTGGCGTTGATGCTGTTGGTGGTGCAGGCGTCGCCGGCGCAGCAAACGGGGCTTCAGTTGGCACAGAGCTACCGGGACGAGGTGGCGGTTGAGCAATACTGGATCAGCGAAAAGCTGGACGGTGTGCGTGGGCGCTGGGACGGCGAACAGTTGTTGACGCGCGGAGGCTATCCAGTGCGAGTACCGGACTGGTTTACCCAGGGCTGGCCAGCGTATCCGATGGACGGCGAGCTGTGGTTGGGGCGTGGGCGCTTTGCGCAAATCAGCGCGCTGGTGCGCAGCAGCGATGTTCCCGAGCAGGCGTGGCGGCACGTGCGCTTTATGGTGTTTGACCTGCCGGAACACGGCGGGCCTTTCTCTGAGCGGGTGGCGGTCATGGCGGGGCTGACAGCGCTCGGCAGTGACTACCTGCTGCCAGTCCAGCAGTCTAGACTGCCCAACAGCGCCGCACTGGCGCGTGAGCTGGAGCGGGTGGTGGCGCTGGGCGGTGAGGGGTTGATGCTGCATCACCAGAGTGCGCGTTACCACGCAGGCCGCAGCGACGCGCTGCTGAAATACAAGCTGCACGACGATGCCGAGGCGTTTGTGGTGGGCTACACCGCGGGGCAGGGCAAGTACGCCGGGCAGGTGGGGGCGCTGATCGTCGAGGATGAACAGGGCCGGCGGTTTCGGCTGGGGTCGGGCCTCAGCGACGTCGACCGTGTGACACCGCCGGCCCTGGGCAGCCGGGTAACCTATCGCTATAACGGACTGACAGCAGGCGGGATGCCGCGCTTTGCCCGGTACCTCCGCGAACGCCCGGTAAGTGATGAGTGATGACAGGAGGGGCTGGATGACGGGGTGGAGTAGAGGGTGCAGCGGGGGGCGGCGCAGTGCCGTCCTGATCAGCGCGGCGTTGGCCGTTTGGAGCGCTGGCGCGCAGGGCGCTGAGCCGGTCTGTGAGCAGGCACGTCAGCTGGCGGAAGCGGTGTATGCCTCCACCGCGCCACGTCTGTATGCGCCGCAGGTATTGCCTGAGCCTTTCGCCGGGCGTTGGCAGCTGGGGGCTTTGCAGGCCGATATTTCCGCTGGCGCGCCCTTGCATCATGGCGGCGTCTTTGTGCATGAGTCAGATGCACAGGGGCGCGATCGTTATGTGACGCAAGCGAACGCCCAAGGCCGGCAGTTGGTTGTCGAGCAGCAACCCCGAGGCTGGCAGGGTGACGTCTATTCGGCCCGTTGGCGCAGTCCCGCTGCACCGGATGCACTGCTGCTGGAAGACAGCTGGCGACCGCCGCTGGTGTTTACCAGTGACCAGGGGCTGTGGCTGGTGACCCTGGGGGAGCCGTATCAGGTTCTTGCCCCTTGGCGGGTGTTCTCTGCCAACAGTGCGCGGCCGGCCTGTGTACTCGGCTTTCGTCCACCGGCCAGCGCATTGCCGGCGGCGGTTGAGCGGCTGACAGCCTTGCTGGATCAGGCCCTTGGCCCCGGCCTCAATGAAGGGACCCTGCAACCGACGGCGCGCATTCGTCTGGCGGCGGCGCACATGCTTGGCAACCTCGCGCAGCGGCCCTGGGCGCTGGACGCGACAGCTGCCTACAACCGTCGCTCAACGGTCGATGCCGCGCTGCGAGAGTGGGCTGACCAGGCCCCGGAACATCGGCTACTGCTGGATAAGCTGGATGCACACTACGCTCCGGCAGAACAGGCGCTGGCCGACTATTATCAAAAGGTTTTCGGTGCACCGGATGACGATGCACAGCAGATGGCTGCCTGGGCACTGGATCTGCTTTATCGCGTGTGGTTTGTCTTTCCCGCCGCAGAGTCTCAGCCGGTATCGGTGCCATCCAGCAACCCCTGGCCCGCGCACCTCAGGCCCGAAACGGTGGTGGAGGACCTTGTCGAGGATGACTGATGCAGCGGGTATCCTGGAGCGCAATGCTATTGGTATGCAGCCTCAATGCGGCTGCGGCGAACAACAACCACTACATCATTGACCCCGAGGACGGGGTCTACGATTCCAACGGTTTTCTCTCCAAGCTGCCCGGCGGTTTCGTGCCGGTGCCGACCATTATCACCGAGCCCGCGGTGGGCAATGGTCTGGCGGTAACCGGCCTGCTGTTTCATGAGTCCGACGAGGAAGCGGCGGCGCGCGAGCGCGGCCAGGCGAGTCAGTTGCCGAGCAATATTTCCCTGCTGGGGGTAGGCGCCACCGATAACGGCACCAAGGGCGCCGGCATTGGCCATCTGGGGTTCTGGATGGATGATCGCCTGCGTTACAAGGGCTTCCTGCTCTACGGTGACCTGAATCTGGACTTCTATTCGCTGGGTAAGACCAGCCTCCAGCGTCCGGTCGAAATGAATCTGGTAGGGCCATTTGTCTTTCAGCAGCTGATGATGCGTTACCACGACAGCAATTGGTTTGCCGGCGTGCGTCAGCTTTATCGCGAGGTAAATACGACCTACACCGCCTCGCGCGAGGCCGGCAAGGTGCCGCCCGCCGCAGTGGACCTGGTGGCCCGCTTTCTGGAAAAAGACATCACCACGTCCGGGCTCGGGCTGGTGCTGGAGTACGACTCACGCAACAACCCATTGGGGCCGACGGCGGGATTCAACTATGTTGCCCACCTCAGCCGTTTCGACGAGGCGATTGGCAGTGACGTGGAATACAACGCGCTACATCTGCATGGCCTGAATTACTGGGAGTTATCTCCGCACTGGGATGTTGCCCTGCGCGCGCAGTATGACGCGGTGGGCGGCGATCGCAGCCTGCCGCCCTATGTGCTGCCGTCGATCGACTTGCGTGGTATCTCCGCCACCCGCTATCAGGGGGAAGCGGTGCTGGTCACCGAGGCCGAGCTGACCTGGAAGTGGCGACCCAACTGGAAGTTCAACCTGTTCACCGGCGTTGGCCGCACGGGTGACACCCTGGGTGATATTGGCGCCAGCTCCTCCCGCGTGAACCGCGGTGCAGGCGTGCGCTATCAGGTGTTGCAGCAATACGGGTTCTGGATGGGGGTGGATGTGGCTGAAGGGCCGGAGGACAGTGCGTTTTACATTCAGGCAGGGTCCGCCTGGTAGCGTCGGGGGATGCTGTGGCCTGCTGTTGCGCCCCTTTTTTACGGGCGAACCTCTGTGATTGCGGGCGGTCTATCTGCCTGTTGTCGGCGTGGCCGGCTTGTTTGAGGTGATGTGCCCGTGAAGCGGATTGTTCTAGTGACCCTGATGCTGTTGATGGCCGGTTGCAGCGCGCTGCCCAAGGGCGCGGGTGTGGAGAGCGGACAGGCCTCCTATTATGCCGACCGGCACCAGAATCAGCTGACCGCCAATGGTGAGCGCTACAGCCATGACCGGTTGACGGCAGCGCACAAGACCCTGCCCTTTGGCACGCGGGTCAAGGTAACCAACCTGAATAACGGCAAGAGCGTGGTGGTGCGGATCAACGACCGCGGTCCCTTCGTGCGCGGGCGGGTGATCGATCTGTCCAAGTCTGCCTTTACACGCATTGGCAGCTTGCGTGAAGGGCTGTTGCCGGTGCGACTCGAGATACAGTAAGGCGGGTGGGCATCCGGCTGGGTCGGTGGCGTCGTTGGCTGAACCCGGCATAGCGGTGGATCGGCCCCGGCGCAGAGCCGGGGCTGATGTGTCGCGTGGATCAGCCGAGTAGAACGGCGTGGCCAGCCTTGGGATCAATCCGTCCGGCAACCAGATCCTCTACCAGTACCTTGGCTTGTTCCAGGCCGTGATGCTCGTTGATCAGCATCCAGGGCTGCTCGGGGTTCTTGATGCGCTGGGTAAATGCCAATTGCGCCTTGTTGAACTTGCGCGTGACCTCGGCGGCGCCCCAATCGGCATTGCGCTTCTTGATCTGGTAGGGCGCAAAATAGGGCTGCGGGGCCGGGCCGTGGGCGGGCGTGTCGGCGGCGCTGAGGTGTTCGTGGTTCTGCGCCGAGCCTGCAAAGCAGCTGTGTACCAGGTTATCCCGGAAGTGCTCGTGCACGCGGTTACGCAGGTCGTTGTTGCCGGAGAAGTCGACGTAAATGGTCGGCACGCTGGCATCCAGCTGTTCGACATCGTCATAGGCCAGCGCCTGGGCGTAGCAGCCCAGCTTCTCGACGAACTCGGTGTTGCCGCTGGAGGTCAGGCCGATCAGCTCGACGTTCGGGTTGTCTTCCAGGCAGAAGGCCGTGCCGTAGGCGGTTTTGCTGGAAGCGCTGGAGAAAATGATGCGGCGCGCGCCGAAGAAGGTGTTGTCTTCCAGAAAGTCGGCCAGCATAAATGAAGTAATGAACAGCGGGCGCAGCAGCATTTGATAGTTTTCATCTTCAGCACGGTAGGCGGCGTCGGTGCTGATGCGCTGATACTGGTTGTAGGCAGAAGTCAGCTCCAGGCGGTGGGGGATGCCGTCATAGAAGCCGCGCTCCGATACCCTTACCGGGTTCATCACCACATGCGAGGCAATCGGCCAGTAACCGTAGAAGCGCTCACCCACCTGCAGGCCTTCGACGGTGGTCTCGACGATTTCGGCAAAGCCCCAGGCCGGCATGTGAAACCACTCGGCGGCGCCGGTGGGGAAGAAGTCCCAGTAGCGCAGGTGGGGCGTTTCGCCAAAGGCGGCGTAGGTGATGTTGTTGGTGGTCAGCGCCAGACGATCGATGCGCAGCAGCGCTTCGCCCGGTTGCAGGGCGGGTAGCGGCTGGGTGGCGATGCGGGTCTGATGGAGGTCTTTCTTGTTGTTCTGCAACTGGCTGATAACGGTCATGGTCGACTCCGGTTGGGGGTGAATCCGTTGTGCAATGACTGTAGCCTGTCTGTCTCGTTACCGGGTTCGGAATTCCATGACCAGTAAAGCCACCCCCTCACAGCCGCGCAACAAGCCGCTCAAACGTCCGACTCAGGCGCGTGCCAAGTTCACGGTGCAGGCTATTTTCGACACCTATGTTCGGATTTGGCAGCGTGAGGGCTGGGAGCGCATCACCACCCGAGCGGTGGCGCTGGAGGCGGGCGTGGCGGTGGGCACGCTGTATGATTACTTCCCGAGTAAGGAGGCATTGCACTCGGGCTATGTGCGGCATTGCATCGAGCGCATGCTGGAGGCGATTCAGGAGCAGGCTATCGCCCCGCCTGACCTGAGCTGGCAGGAGCGGGTGGCGCGCCTGGTGCGGTTACTGGGCGGTGTGGCTGGCGAGTCGGCGTGGTTTCATCCGCAGATGCTGGAGCTGGAGCCGGTGGTGGCCGAGGCCAAGCATCAGCAGCGCGCCTACAGTGAGTTGCTGCAGGCCTGGCGCCGGGTGCTGGAGGCTGCCGATGATCTGCCGGCGATGCCATCTGATGCGCAGCTTGAGGCCTTGCACCTGATGGTCTGGGGGGCGCGGCGCTATGCGCTGCTGGTGGAGCTACCGGCGGAGCGACTGCAGGCAGCCGTCAGCGCGCAGGTGGACTGCTGCCTGCGCCTGCTGGCCAGCCCGGCAGCGCTCAGCGCCGACTGACGCGCACGTCCAGATAGTCCCGTTGAACGGCGGTCTCCAATGCGTTGGCGGCGTTGACCAGTTCATCGTAGGTTTCCCGATAGGCGCGCAAACGGGCAACCTGCTCTTCGCCCGGCGGTTTGCCGGCGCTGTGCTCGGCGATGTCCAGCAGGCAGCACAGATAGTCTTTGCGGCACTGTGCGATCATGCTCAGCATGGGTTTCAAGGCCTCAATGCTGAGCGCGGGAATGGCCGGATTGATCACCTCGCGGTTGACTTCCCTGCGCAGCTTTTCGAGCTCCAGCAGCAGGCGGTTGCTGTCGATTGTCATGGGTGTCTCCTTGCCGGTAATGCGGTTGTTATGCTGCCAGTCTAGTCCAGGCTGTCGGGCCGTGGGCTGCGCTGGCATGGAGTTATTCGGAGGATAGCGAATGTATAAATTATGCTTTTACGTGCCGGTCAGTCACCTGGAACAGGTGAAACAAGCGGTGTTTGCAGCTGGCGCCGGACGCCTGGGTAACTACGACAGTTGCTGCTGGCAGGTTGCGGGGCTGGGGCAGTTTCGCCCGCTGGCCGGCAGCAACCCGCATCTGGGCATGCAGGACCAGGTCGAGCAGGTTGAGGAGTACCGGGTGGAGATGCTGTGCGCCGGGGACTGCCTAACCGGGGCCATTGAGGCGTTGAAAGCGGCTCACCCATACGAGGAGCCGGCATTCGATTACGTCCGCACCCATATCGCCTGACGGGCAGGCTGCATCGGGCGCAGCCTGCCTGGCCAACATTTACTTCAGCTGGTTGGCAAACTGACTGACCACGTTGACCACCTGCTGCGCGCCTTTCTTGATCTCATGCATGACCCGGCCGGATTCGCTGGACAGTTCCAGGCCTTGCTGCGCCTTCTGCTGACTCTGCTTGATAGCCGTGACGGTAGATTGGGTCAGACTCTGGTTTTTTTGCACCACCTCTACGATTTCCTCGGTGGCTTTACTGGTGCGCTGGGCCAGCTGTCGCACCTCATCGGCGACCACCGCGAAACCACGACCCTGTTCCCCCGCGCGCGCCGCTTCAATGGCGGCATTGAGGGCCAGCAGATTGGTCTGGTCGGCGATGCTGCTGATGCTCTGGACGATACTGGCGATCAGTTGCGACTGCTTGTCCAGCGCCGACATCTCCTCACCGGCCCGCTCCATCTGCACGGACAGCTCGCGTATGACCTGCAGGGTGTTGTCTATCACCTGAGCGCCCTCGTCGGCGATGGCGTCGGTTTGGGTCGAGGTCTCAAAGGCGACACTGGCAGCGTTGGCAACCGCCTGTTCGCGCTCGATCTCCTTGGTGATCACGGTCGCAAATTTGACCACTTTGTACAGCTCGTTGTCCTGGCTGAAGATCGGGTTGTAAGAGGCTTCCAGCCAGACCGCGTTGCCGTAATGGTCGAATCGTTTGAAACGGTCGGATACGCACTCGCCGCGGCCCAGTCTGTCCCAGAACGCGGTATAGGCACTGGAATTGACTTCGTCGGGATCACAGAAAATGCGGTGATGCTTGCCGATGATATCCTCTTTGCGGTAGCCCATGGCGCTCAAAAAGCAGTCATTGGCGTGCAGTACATGGCCCTTGAGATCAAACTCGATCAGCGCCATCGAGCGGTTCAGGGCCTGAATCAGATCCTGATACTCGCGCGAGGTCTCGATGGTGCGGGTGAGCACGGTGCTGTGCAGGGTGAACTGTTGCAGTTGCTGGCGTTCATCCCTGATCGGCTGCAGGATGGAGCGCAGCCAAGCCTGTTTGCCTTCTGCGCGCTGAAACTGAATCGCGCCTACCCAGTGCTCTTTCTTCTCCAGCGCCGCCTTCAGGCTTTTGAAGTGCGGGGTGCTGCGGGCATTTTCCGGCACGAAGTCGAGCAGCTTGCGGCCGCTTACCCGGTCCTGCGAATAACCCAGCTCGTTTGCCGAATTGCTGTTCTGCCCGGTAATGACACCGGCTTCATCGAGCGTCATGACCAGCATTTCCCTGTTCAGGCTGTCGGCGACCTGCTCCAGGCGGAACAACTTCTTTTCCAGCTGAGCTATTTTTTCTTCGTGCTTTCTACTGAAAAACATGACACCTCCATTGGCGGCCGCGCGTGGTCGGTCTGCGCCCCGCTTGGCGTGAGAGCAAGCTTGGGTAGGTTACATCACACTTGTTTCGAGAGCGGGCGGGCAATGCGACCAGGTGACTCAGCCTGGTCGACCATGGGTCAAGGCACGATCTCAACGATGGTGCCATCCGGTACCAGCTCCCACAGCTCGCGCATTTCCGCGTTGCCCAAGGCTATGCAGCCATTGGTCCAGTCCAGCCCCTTGAAGTACCACTCAGGGTATTCCTCGTCGATGGGGGTGCCGTGGATCATGATCATGCCGCCCGGATCCTCGATGCCGGCCTCAAAGGCGGCCATGCGATCCTTCAAGTTGGGGTAGTCCAAATGCAGGCTGAGATTGTACTGCGCGCTTTCGTGCCGCCAATCAATGCTGTACACGCCCTCGGGCGTGCGCTGATCACCCTGCTGGCGCTTGGGGCCAACCGGTTGCCGGCCCAGTGATATGCGGTACTCGTGCAAGACCTCGCCGTTACTGATGATTTGCAAGCGGCGCTCCGACTTGTCGATCAGCAGGCGATCAATCGGCGGTTGAGCCGCCAACGCGGACACACTGAACAGGCAGCAGAGCAGCAGGCCGACCAGTCTCATCGGCGCACCTGCCCGGGGCGGTAGGTGATGTCGCGCATGTGTACCGGGTAGTGCTGTTGCTGCCGGTCAATGAAGTACTGCTTCAGGGTCTTGCCTATGGTCGGGAAGGCGAGCTCATCCCAAGGGATCTCGTCCTCGTGGAACAGCCGTACTTCGAGGCTTTCCTCGCCGGCGCTGAAGTCCAGATCGGCCAGCTCGCCGCGGAAGAACATGTACACCTGATTGATGTGGGGCAGGTTGAACAGCATGTACAGCTGTTGCGACTGCAGCCGCGCACGGGCTTCTTCCCAGGTTTCGCGCAGGGCGGCCTGCTCGGTGGTTTCTCCGTTTTCCATAAAGCCGGCGGGCAGTGTCCAGTAGCCCAGGCGCGGCTCGATGGCTCGGCGGCACAGCAGCACCTGTTGCTCGTGCACGGCGAGGCAGCCGGCGACGATACGCGGGTTCTGGTAATGGATGGTCTCGCAGTGGTCACAGACGAAGCGCGAACGGGTGTCTCCATCGGGGACGCGTGCGGTAACCGACTGGCCGCACTCGCTACAGAACTTCATGTTGTTATCCGGCAGTCTGAAGAAAAGGTCAGGCCCTATCTTGCTGATGCGGCGGGCTGACGGCAAGGGTCAGAACGCAATCGGCTTTGCCTGTGCTATCGACAGGTATTCACGCCGTGGTGCGGCTGGTTCTGCCCTGGTGATCATGCCATCATTGAGAAAATAAACGAGGACGTTTGCCAGGGTCTGTTGACGTTTCCTTCACCCGCTTGCCGGAGGCCATCTTGGGGCCAGGCAAGGCGGAGGAAGCGCAGTGTAGTCGGTCTACATAAGCGACCGACAACGCAGCATGGCAAAAAAATGGCCCCGGCCCTGCGGGTGGGGCCGCCGAGGTTGCGCCTGTATAGCCGCCACTCGGCGTCGCTCGTCGCTTACGTGGAATGACCACAAAAACGCCGGGAGCGTTTTTGCGCGCCAGCCCCGAAGGGGTGAAGCGCAGGGATGCGCTGAACACCCTACGCTTCTCGCTCCTTGATTGGCGGCTTTACAGGCAGCAACAGGCGGATGAATGAAACGTCAACAGACCCTAGAAGAAATGCGCATGCGGGTGCAGCAACACACCCCTCGACAGGTAGAAGCCCCGGGCTTGCCGGAAGCGGGCGTGTTGATCCCGGTGACGCGCGTCAACGACCGGCCGGAAATCATCCTGACCCTGCGCTCGCAGCGGTTGTCGACCCACTCCGGCGAAGTGGCCTTCCCGGGCGGACGCCGCGATCCGGGCGATGTGGATCTGTGCTTTACCGCCCTGCGTGAAGCGCATGAGGAAATTGGCCTGCAGCCGCAGATGGTCGATGTGGTGGGGCCGATGGATTCGCTGGTCTCGCGTTTTGGCATCAAGGTAACCCCCTACGTCGGGCTGGTGCCCGAGCATTTCGAGATCATCCCCAACGACAGCGAGATCGCCGAGGTTTTCCGGGTGCCGGTGGACTTTTTTATGGAAGACCGCCGTGAGATGACCCATCGTATCGACTACGAAGGGCGCAGCTGGTATGTGCCAAGCTATCGCTTTGAGGGTTTCAAGATCTGGGGCCTGACCGCCCTGATGCTGGTTGAATTCATGAATACCGGTTTTTCGGCCGGTATTCAGTTGCATACCCCCTTTGACGGGCATGACAAAAACTAGGAGCAGCACATGAAGTACAGCCTGGGTGAGGATCGCGTGCAAATGGCGGATGACGCCTGGATCGCGGATACCGCAGCGGTGATCGGCAAGGTGACGCTGGAGGCCGGTGCCAATGTCTGGTTTGGCGCGGTGATCCGTGGTGACGTCGAGCGCATCACCGTGGGCGAGCACAGCAACGTGCAGGATGGTGCCGTGATGCACGCCGATATCGGTGTGCCGCTGACGCTCGGCAAGGGCATTACCGTAGGTCACAACGCGATGCTGCACGGCTGCACGGTGGGCGATTACAGTCTGATCGGCATCAATGCGGTGGTGCTCAACGGTGCCAAGATCGGCAAGCATTGCATCATCGGTGCCAACAGTCTGATCCCGGAAGGCAAGGAAATCCCGGATGGCTCGCTGGTCATGGGGTCACCGGGCAAGGTGGTGAAAACCCTGAACGACCAGCAGAAGAAAATGCTGGAGCTGAGCGCGGCGCACTACGTGCAGAACGCCAAGCGTTTCCGCGACCAGCTGAAGGTGCAGGAAGACTGATGAATATGCCGGTCCGCTCCCCGTGTGTCAGTATCTGCGCGCTGGATGACAACGATATCTGCACCGGTTGTCAGCGCAGCGGCATGGAGATCGCTACCTGGGGCCGCATGAGCGATGACCAGCGGCGTGAGGTGCTGGCGCGCTGCCAGACCCGCGCACGCGGACAAGGGCTGTGGATTGACACGGCCTCCCATTCAACTTTGCAAGGTAAACAGGCATGACGGTAATTGGCACTCCCTACGCAGACGACGCAACCCGGGTACTGCTGCTGGGCTCGGGTGAGCTGGGCAAGGAGGTCGCCATTGAGTTGCAGCGGCTCGGCTGCGAGGTAATTGCGGTAGATCGCTATGACAATGCCCCGGCCATGCAGGTCGCGCACCGCAGCCATGTAATCAGCATGCTTGATGGTCAGGCCCTGCGCGAGGTCATCGAGGCCGAGCAGCCCGACTATATCGTGCCGGAGATCGAAGCGATTGCCACGCCGACGCTGGTCGAGCTGGAGTCCGAGGGCTACAAGGTGGTGCCCACCGCCGAGGCGGCCCGTTTGACCATGGACCGTGAGGGTATTCGTCGCCTGGCCGCCGAAACCCTGCAGTTGCCGACCTCGCCCTACCGTTTTGCCGACACGCTGGAAGACTACCGGGCAGCGGTTGCGGCGATCGGTATGCCCTGCGTGGTCAAGCCGGTGATGAGTTCCTCCGGCAAGGGGCAGAGCCTGGTGCGCGAGAGCGCGGACATTGACGCTGCCTGGGAATACGCCCAGTCCGGTGGCCGTGCGGGTCAGGGACGCGTCATCGTTGAAGGTTTTGTCGACTTTGATTACGAAATTACCCTGCTGACCGTGCGCCACATTGACGGTACCGCCTTCTGCGAGCCCATCGGCCACCGTCAGGAAGCCGGCGACTACCGCGAGTCCTGGCAGCCGCAGGCGATGAGTGAGGGGGCATTGGCCGAGGCCAAGCGCGTTGCCTCCACCATCACCGAAGCGCTGGGTGGCCGCGGGGTGTTTGGCGTTGAACTGTTCGTCAAGGGTGACCAGGTGTGGTTCAGCGAAGTATCACCGCGCCCGCACGATACCGGCCTGGTGACACTGATTTCGCAGGACCTGTCCGAGTTTGCGCTGCACGCTCGAGCCATTCTGGGCCTGCCGATTCCGCTGATTCGCCAGCAGGGGCCCTCCGCCTCGGCGGTGATTCTGGTGCAGGGGCAGTCGGCTAACGTCAGCTTCGGCAATCTGGGGGCGGCGCTGGCCGAGCCGGATACCCAGCTGCGTCTGTTCGGCAAGCCGGAGGTGGATGGTCAGCGCCGGATGGGCGTGGCACTGGCGCGCGACGAGTCGATTGACACGGCGGTGGCCAAGGCCGTACGCGCCGCCAGCGCGGTAGAGGTCAAGCTCTGAGCCACTGGTGGTATCTGGCAGCCCCGGCCTTGCCGCTGTTGTTGCCGCAGGCGCTCTGGGTCAAGCGCACGGCGCTGCGCTTGCCGGAGGCGGCAGCGCCTTGGCATGGCCTGGTGCCGGCACCTGATGGTGCAGTTGCTGCACCGCTGCGCCTGCTGCTGGTGGGGGAGTCCACGGTGGCGGGTGTCGGCGTCGAGCAGCAGGGCGAGGCACTCAGCGGCCAGTTGGCGTGCCAGCTGGCGCAGCAATTAGGGCGCGCAGTGCAGTGGCAGGCGGCGGGGCGCAATGGCGCGCTAGCCGCCGACTGTATTAAGGATTTGTTGCCGCAGGTGGTTGATCGACAATGGGACCTGGCGCTGATTGTGCTGGGCGTCAACGACACGACTCATCTCACCTCTCGCCCGCGCTGGCGCCGTCACTTGCAGCAGCTTGTCACCGGGTTGCACGCGTGCTCGGCTCAGGTCATGTTGACCGAGGTCCCGCCGTTAGGGCACTTTCGCGCGTTGCCGCAACCGCTGCGTGGCTGGTTCGGGCTGCGGGCCGGGCTGATGAATCGCGACGTGCAGCGGGTGGCTGCGGGTCAGGGTGCAGGCTATCTGTCGTTGGATATGCCCTTCGAGGTCGCCTATCTGGCGCGCGATGGCTATCACCCCTCTGCCGAAGGATATAGCCTGTGGGCGGCGGGGATAGTGCGTCAGCTGGCGTTATCTGAGCCGGCGGCGCTGGGTGCCGGCTGACTCAGGTGGCGGTCCCAGACCCGCACACTTTTCACCATATTGTCCTTGGTCTGCAAAATTTCCATTCGATAGCCACCGGTGGTCAGGCAGACGGCGGTCTCGGGAATACTCTCCAGTTGCTCGGTGATCAGGCCGTTGAGCGTTTTGGGGCCGTCGGCGGGCAGTTTCCAGTTCAGGTGGCGGTTGATGTCGCGGATGGCCGCGCTGCCGTCAATCACGTAGGTGCCGTCGCTCTGCGGGTGGATGTCCTGGCTCAGGCTGAGCATTTCGGTGGTGAAGTCGCCGACAATTTCTTCAAGGATGTCTTCCAGCGTCACCAGACCAATCACGTCTCCGTATTCATCGACCACAATGGCGATACGCCGTTTTTGCTTCTGGAAGTTGAACAGCTGGGTGTGCAGAGGCGTGCTTTCGGGAATGAAATAGGGCTCCTTGCAGGCACCGATCAGCGCCTCCTTGGTCAAGTCCCCGCGGCTCAGCAGGCGGGCGATGGAGCGCATGTGCACGATGCCCGTCACGTTGTTGATATCGCCCTGGTAGAGTGGCAGACGCGTGTAGTGACAGCTGCGCAGTTGGTGATTGATGGCGGTCATGTCGTCATCCAGGTCGATGCCGACAGCTTCATTGCGCGGAATCATGATGTCGTTGACCGTCATCTTTTCCAGATCAAGGATCCCCAGCAGCATGTTCTGGCGGCTGCGGGTGATACCCAGGCCGGCCTCGCGAACAACCGTGCGCAGCTCCTCGGTGGTCAGCTGATCGCCGTTGGTGTCATTCGGGTTGACGCCCAGCAGGCGCAGTAGCTGGTTGCTGATGGCGCTGCACACCCATACGACCGGGTAGAGCAGGCGCTGCAACGCCGCCAGAATGACGCTGGCGGGGAAGGCGATCAGCTCCGGGCGCAGGGCAGCGAGGGTCTTGGGCGTGATTTCGCCGAAGATCAGTACGACGACGGTGAGGATCATCGTCGCGATCGCAATCCCGGCTTCGCCCCAGACGTCCACCGCAATCACGGTAGCAATGGACGCGGCGAGAATGTTGACGATGTTGTTGCCGACCAGAATGGTGCCGAGCAGTCGGTCCGGGCGCTCAAGCAGGCGCGAGGCGCGGCGGGCGGCGCGGTGACCTTCCTTGCTGAGATGCTTCAACCGGTAGCGGTTGAGGCTCATCATGCTGGTCTCGGAGCTGGAGAAAAACGCCGACAGCACGATCAGGACCAGCAGCAGGATCAGCAGCAGGCTGGTGTGGGATTCGTTCAAGGGTGAGCCTCAGGGGGTCGTGGAAGGGTCAGGCGGCGAGCAGGAATTCGCGCACCAGCTTGCTGCCGAAGTAGGCCAGCATCAGCAGCAGGAAGCCCGCCAGCGTCCAGCGGATGGCGTTGCTGCCGCGCCAGCCACGGAAGTGGCGGCCCCACAGCAGAATGCCGAACACCACCCAGGCCAGACAGGACAGCAGGGTTTTATGCGCCAGATGCTGGGCAAACATGTTGTCCAGGAACACGAAGCCCGACAGCAGGGCCAGGGTCAGCAGCACTTCACCGCAGAGCAGGAATTGGAACAGCAGCTGTTCCATGGTCTGCAGCGGCGGGAAGGTGCGGATAAAACGGGTCGGGTGCTTGTGCTTGAGCTGGTAGTCCTGAATGGCTAGCAGGGTTGCCTGGAAGGCGGCGATGGTCAGGATGCCGTAAGCCAGTACCGACAGCAGAATGTGCCCGAGCAGCCCTTCCTGCCCAGCCGGCAGGGTGGTGGCGTTCTCTGGGAAGAAGCCGGCCAGCAGGCCGGTGATCAGCGCCAGCGGGTAAAGTCCCAGCAGCAGGCTGGTGACCGGTGCACGAAAGCTGGAGGCCAGCGTCATGGCAACCACCAGCCAGGAAATCAGTGAAGCGATATTGAACAGGCCCAGCGCAAAGCCGTGCGGGGTGGTCAGCTGAATGTACAGGCTGACGGCATGGGCGATCAGTGCGACCAGGCCGATGGCACGCAGCAGGCTGGCATTGACCGCCAAGCGTTTGCCGAGGCAATGCAGCTGATAGAGGATGCCGCTGATATAGAAACCGGCGGCCAGCAGACTGGGGGCGAGGGCTGTCATACGTCCTTGCGAGCGATTTTCAACAAAGTCGCAGTGTGGCATAAGCCGCGTCCGGGTGAAAGCGTCTGCAGGCGCTTCCCTATCCTGTGTGGGATGTGCGGGGTATACTGCGCGGCTGAAATCGCGGCGGGGACGGCAAACCGATCCGGCCCCCAGGAGAGAGCATCATGTTCGAGAATCTTACCGAACGCCTGTCACACAGCCTGCGTGGCGTGACCGGACAGGCCAAGCTGACCGAAGAGAACATCAAGGACACCCTGCGCGAAGTGCGCATGGCGCTGCTGGAGGCTGACGTCGCGCTGCCGGTGGTCAAGACCTTTGTTGATCAGGTGCGCGAGCGCGCTGTGGGCTCCGAGGTGTCGCGCAGCCTGTCGCCGGGCCAGGTCTTCGTCAAGATCGTCAAATCCGAGCTGGAAGCGGTCATGGGGCAGTCCGAAGGGCTGAACCTGGCGGTCAGTCCGCCGGCAGTGATCCTGATGGCGGGCCTGCAGGGTGCCGGTAAAACCACCAGTGTGGGCAAGCTGGCCAAGACCCTGCGCGAGCGCGAAAAGAAAAAGGTCATGGTGGTCAGTGCCGACGTTTACCGTCCGGCGGCGATCAAGCAGCTCGAAACCCTGGCGGCAGACGTGCAGGTCGAGTTCTTCCCGTCCTCTGTTGAGCAGAAGCCGGTAGCTATTGTTGAAGCAGCGATGCGTGAGGCGAAGAACCGCTTCATGGATGTGCTGATTGTCGATACCGCTGGTCGTCTGCACGTCGATGACGAGATGATGGCCGAAATCAAACAGGTACACGCGGCAGCCAAGCCGGCAGAAACCCTGTTTGTAGTCGATGCCATGACCGGTCAGGATGCGGCCAACACCGCCCAGGCATTTAACGAGGCGCTGCCGCTGACCGGTGTGATTCTCACCAAGGTTGACGGTGATGCCCGTGGTGGTGCAGCGCTGTCGGTACGTCATATCACCGGCAAGCCGATCAAGTTCCTCGGTATGGGCGAGAAGATCGACGCCCTGGAAGTCTTCCACCCTGACCGGGTTGCCTCGCGCATTCTGGGTATGGGCGACGTGCTCAGTCTGATCGAGCAGGCAGAGCAGAAGATCGACAAGGACAAGGCCGAGAAGCTGGCCAAGAAGCTCAAGAAGGGCAAGGGCTTCGACCTGGAAGACTTCCGTGATCAGCTGCAGCAGATGAACGCCATGGGCGGTCTCGGCTCGATGATGGAAAAGCTGCCAATGATGGGCGGCAAGATCAACGCGGCCCAGATGGAAAGCGCGCAGACCGAGGCGGCCAAGCAGTTCAAGCGCATGGAGGCGATCATCAACTCGATGACACCGGCCGAGCGCCGCAACCCCGATGTGATCAGCGGCTCACGCAAGCGCCGTATTGCCGCCGGTTCCGGCACCCAGATTCAGGATATCGGTCGTCTGCTCAAGCAGCACAAGCAGATGCAGAAGATGATGAAGAAGGTCAGCGGCAAGGGCGGCATGGCCAAGCTGATGCGCGGTATGGGGGGTATGGGCGGCGGCGGAGGTGGCGGTATGTTGCCGCCGGGCGGCGGCATGCCGCGCTTCTGAGTCGGCGCAAGGCTAAGCGTTTTTTGCCTTGCAGGCGCGTCGCCAGGCGGCAGAATCCGGCGGCGCGCAACCTGGCGGACCAATGGCACGGGTCGCCACTGAAAAAAGAGTTTTCATCGGTCGTTATATTCCGTAGAATACGCGACCTTTCGGGCCCTAGGTATATGTGCAGTACGCTGCATGCCCGTAACTGATCAAGTAGCGATACTCAAACACAGGAAACGATGTCGACATGGTAACCATTCGTCTTGCTCGTGGTGGCTCCAAGAAGCGCCCCTTCTATCACCTGACTGTTGCCAACAGCCGCAATGCTCGTGATGGCCGTTTTGTAGAGCGCGTTGGCTTCTTCAACCCGATTGCCGCTGGCGCCGAAGTACGCCTGTCGGTGAACGAAGAGCGCGTGCAGTACTGGCTGAGCCAGGGTGCCCAGCCCTCTGAGCGCGTTGCTGCTCTGCTGAAGGAAGCTGCTCAGGCTGCTGCCTGATATGGCTAATGCTCCAGGGCCGGCCGAGGCCCCTCGGGTCGTCCTCGGCAAGATCGTATCGGTTCATGGAGTACGTGGGGCGGTTAAGGTGTACTCCCATACCGACCCGCTGGACAACGTGCTGGATTACGCCGAGTGGACCCTGAACCGGGGTTCCGAGCAACGTACGCTGTCTGTCCTCGGTGGTCGCGTCCAAGGGCGCGTGCTGGTGGTCAACCTGAAAGGGATTGATGACCGCAACAAGGCCGAGGAACTGATCAACTTCGAGATCAGCGTTGCAGCCGATGCGCTGCCTGAGCTGGACGAAGGTGATTTTTACTGGCATCAGCTTGAAGGCCTCAAGGTCGTCAATCTGGAGGGTCAGCTGCTCGGCACGGTGGCACACCTGCTCGAGACCGGCTCCAACGATGTCATGGTGGTCAAGCCCTGCACGGGTAGTGTCGACCAGCGTGAGCGTCTGTTGCCCTATTTGCCGGGGCAGTTTGTAATACAGGTCGATCTGGAGACCAAGGTCATCCAGGTAGACTGGGATGCGGAGTTCTGACCGGTGTGGGCCGGTGTGGTTACCCTGTTTCCCGAGATGTTCGCGGCGCTGACCGAGTCCGGTGTTACCGGCAGGGCGGTCAAGCGAGGGCAGCTGGAAGTCGCTTTCAGTAACCCGCGCGAACATGCACATGACCGGCATCGCACCGTGGATGACCGCCCCTTTGGCGGTGGCCCCGGCATGCTGATGAAGGTCGAGCCGCTGCTGGAGGCGATTGACGCCATCCGCCAGCAGGCTCCCTCCACCCCGCGGGTGATTTACCTGTCTCCGCAGGGGCAGCCACTGACGCAGCAACGCGTCGAACAGCTGGCGCAGCTCGACAGTCTTGTACTGTTATGCGGGCGCTACGAGGGCATCGACGAGCGCATCATCGGTCGCTGCGTAGATGAGGAAATCTCCATCGGGGACTATGTATTGTCCGGTGGCGAGCTGGGAGCCATGGTGCTCCTGGACGCAGTAACCCGTTTGATTCCCGGTGTACTGGGGCATGCGGATTCTGCGGTAGAAGATTCCTTTTCGGCGGGATGGCTCGATTGCCCACATTACACCCGACCGGAAGAATTTGATGGGCAGCGCGTTCCGGAGGTGCTGCTCAGTGGTAACCATGAACGTATCCGGCGCTGGCGTCTCAAGCAGTCTTTGGGTCGAACCTGGCAACGTCGGCCAGAGTTGCTCGAAGACCTGGAATTGAGCAAAGAACAGCAACAGCTGCTGGCGGAATTTATCCGCGAGCAGGCAACCGATAACCATTGATACAGGTCCGACGGCCTGTGCAGGAGAAGCAAGATGTCCAATATTATTGCCCAGCTTGAAGCTGAACAGATGTCCAAGGAAATCCCCGCGTTCGCACCGGGTGATACCGTAATCGTCCAGGTCAAGGTTAAGGAAGGCGATCGCTCCCGTCTGCAGGCCTTCGAAGGCGTGGTTATCGGTAAGCGTAACCGTGGTCTGAACTCGGCTTTCACCGTTCGTAAAATCTCCAGCGGTGTTGGCGTTGAGCGTACTTTCCAGACCTACTCTCCGCTGATCGACAGCATCTCTGTCAAGCGCCGCGGTGACGTTCGCAAAGCCAAGCTGTACTACCTGCGTGCGCTGTCCGGCAAGGCAGCCCGCATCAAGGAAAAGCTGTCCTGATCGGACTGCTGACCAGCAAAAAAGCAGCCTCAGGGCTGCTTTTTTGTGCCCGACTGTTTTTAATGGGCGGATGTTCCGGCCAGATGAGCTACCCCCATGTCTGATGTTGCACCGGCGGCGCCCAGCGCAGCGCAACAGCAGCTGATTGATCAGTTTCTCGACAGCCTGTGGCTGGAGAAGGGGCTGTCAAAGCATACTCGCAGCGCATACCGTACCGACCTGCGCAGCCTTGCCGGCTGGCTGGAGGGGCGTGGCGGAGCCTTGCAACGCGCCTCGCGGGCAGACTTGATGGCCTATATGGGCTGGCGTCTGGCCGCTGGCTATCAGGCCCGTTCCAGTGCCCGTATGCTGTCCTGTGTGCGCAGCTTCTACCGCTACCTGCTACGTCAACAGTTGATCAGTGAAGACCCGACGCGCGACGTCGCCATGCCCAAGCTCGGACGACCCTTGCCCAAGTCTCTCAGCGAGGCGGACGTCGAGCGCCTGCTGACTGCGCCGGATACCGAGGACAGCCTGGGCTTGCGCGACCGTTGCATGCTGGAAGTGCTCTATGCCACCGGGCTGCGCGTCAGCGAGCTGGTCGGCTTGCGGCTGGATCAGCTCAACCTGCGCCAGGGCGTGGTGCGTGTGACCGGCAAGGGCAGCAAGGAGCGCCTGGTGCCGCTGGGCGAAGAGGCGATGACCTGGCTGGAGCAGTACCTGCATTCGGCCCGCATTCAGTTGCTGGCCGGCAAGCCCGCCGATGTGCTGTTTCCCAGCCGCCTGGGTCAGATGATGACGCGTCAGACCTTTTGGCACCGCATCAAGCAGCATGCCTTGACGGCGGGGATTCGCAGCCCTCTGTCGCCGCACACCCTGCGTCATGCCTTCGCGACGCATCTGCTCAATCATGGGGCCGATCTGCGGGTAGTGCAGATGCTGTTGGGGCACAGTGATCTGTCGACTACGCAGATCTATACCCACATTGCTCGACAGCGGCTGCACGACCTGCACGCCCAGCACCATCCCCGTGGGTGACGCTATTGATCAGTGCTTGCTTTATTCGTGGTAAGCTTGGCGGTCTTCAAAAGGAGCGGACTATGCGACTGAAACTCGGCCTTGCCGCCATGCTGGCGCTGGCAGCGACACCGGTCTTGGCAACCCCTGATCAGGCGATTCGGGATGCCCTCACGCAACTGAATTTCGATGTGCCGGTCAAGGCGGTCAGCGACTCGCCGATAGCGGGGCTGCACATGGTCGAGCTGGAGAGCGGTCGGGTTCTGTATGCCACCGCTGACGGCAAGTACTTTGTCCAGGGCGCACTGATCGAGGTGAACGGCGGCCAGCCGCGCAACCTGACCTCCATCGCTGAAGCACGCAACATTGGCGCCGTGATCAACGAGCTGCCGCAGCAGGAGCTGATCGTGTTTGCGCCCGAGCAGCCGAAGACGCACATCACTGTCTTCACCGATGTGGATTGTGGCTACTGCCGCAAACTGCACGCCGAGATTGATGAGCTGAACGAGCTGGGCATCGAGGTGCGTTATGCGGCCTTCCCGCGTGGTGGTATGCAGTCGCGCGCTGCCAGTGTAATGCAGTCGGTCTGGTGCGCAGAAGACCCGAAGGCCGCGCTCACTGCAGCCAAGCAGGGTGACGACGTGGCAGAGGCCAGTTGCCCCAATCCGGTCGCCCGTCAGTTCGCGCTGGGCCAGCAGGTTGGCGTGCAAGGTACGCCGGCCATTTTTCTGGCCAACGGCGTGATGATCCCGGGTTATCAGCCCGCGGCCCAGCTGGCGGCCATCGCGCTGGACAATCAGCAGTAAACCCGGTGGTGACGCGCTCGCCATCGTTTTCATGTAATCGATTAACAACCAGGTAGGGACCAAAGTTTGAAACCGGTCAAAGTAGGTATTTGTGGTTTGGGCACCGTCGGTGGTGGCACCTTCAATGTTCTGCAGCGCAACGCGACGGAGATTGCCCGGCGTGCTGGGCGTGGCATTGAGGTAGCCCAGATTGCAACCCGGCATCCCAACCCGGCCTGCAACCTGGGCATGACTCCGGTGACCGACGATGTATTCGAGCTGGTCAACAACCCGGAAATCGACATCATCGTCGAGCTGATCGGTGGCTACACGCTGGCCAAGGATGTAGTCCTCAAGGCGATCGAGAACGGCAAGCACGTGGTCACCGCCAACAAGGCGCTGATCGCGGTGCACGGTAACGAGATTTTCTCCGCTGCCAGCGCCAAGGGCGTGATGGTCGCGTTCGAGGCCTCGGTCGCCGGTGGTATCCCGATCATCAAGGCGTTGCGTGAAGGTCTGGCCGCCAACCGCATTGACTGGGTTGCCGGCATCATCAATGGCACCGGCAACTTCATTCTGACCGAGATGCGCGACAAGGGCCGTACCTTTGAGGATGTGCTGGCTGAAGCACAGGCGCTGGGTTACGCCGAAGCGGATCCGACCTTTGACGTTGAAGGTATCGACGCGGCGCACAAGCTGACCATTCTGGCCTCCATTGCCTTTGGTATCCCGCTGCAGTTCGACAAGGCCTACACCGAAGGGATCACCAGGCTGACCACCGCCGACGTGAACTACGCTGAAACGCTCGGTTACCGCATCAAGCATCTGGGCGTGGCGCGCCGCACCGAGAACGGCGTAGAGCTGCGCGTGCACCCGACGCTGATCCCCTCTGACCGCCTGATTGCCAACGTTAACGGCGTGATGAACGCGGTGATGGTGCAGGGCGACGCTGTTGGTCCGACCCTGTATTACGGCGCTGGTGCCGGCTCCGAGCCGACTGCCTCGGCGGTGGTGGCTGATGTTATCGATGTGGTGCGCACCCTGACCACCGACCCGACCAACCGCGTACCGCACCTGGCCTTCCAGGCCGATGCGCTGTCCGACCTGCCGGTGCTGCCGGTCGACGAGGTGAACACCGCCTACTATCTGCGTCTGCACGCACAGGATCGCCCGGGCGTGTTGGCCAAGGTTGCGAGCATCCTGTCCGAGCGCGGGATCAATATCGAATCGATCATGCAGAAGGATGTGGAAGAGCAGGACGGCCTGGTTCCGATGATTCTGCTGACCCACCGCGTGCGAGAACAGGACATGAACGACGCCATTGCGGCTCTGGAAGCACTGGACGACATCGCCGGCCCGCTGATGCGGATCCGCGTGGAACAACTGGACTAATCCAGCGGCAAGCGACAAGCGACAAGCGGCAAGCAACCCCAGTGGAGCTTGCGGCTTGGGGCTTGCGGCTTGCAGCTCAAACCGAAGGTTTGCCGATATGCGTTATATCAGTACCCGTGGCCAGGCGCCGGCCCTGAATTTTGAAGACGTTCTGCTGGCTGGTCTGGCTTCTGATGGCGGTCTGTACGTACCCGAGAACCTGCCGCGCTTCACCCAGGAGCAGATTGCCTCCTGGGCCGGTCTGCCGTACCACGAGCTGGCGTTCAACGTCATGCGTCCGTTCGTTAGCGGCAGCATTCCGGATGCCGATTTCAAACAGATTCTGCAGGACACCTACGGCGTCTTTGAGCACAAGGCGGTTGCCCCGCTGCGTCAGCTGGACAGCAATGAGTGGGTGATGGAGCTGTTCCACGGTCCGACCCTGGCGTTCAAGGACTTTGCCCTGCAGCTGCTGGGCCGTCTGCTCGACTACTTTCTGGTCAAGCGTGGCGAGCGCGTGGTGATCATGGGCGCCACCTCCGGTGACACCGGATCGGCAGCGATCGAGGGCTGCAAGGCCTGCGAAAACGTCGACATCTTCATCATGCACCCGCACAACCGGGTGTCCGAGGTGCAGCGTCGCCAGATGACCAGCATTCTCGGCGACAACATCCACAACATCGCCATCGAAGGCAACTTCGACGATTGTCAGGAGATGGTCAAGGCCAGCTTCGCCGACCAGGGCTTCCTCAAGGGCACCCGTCTGGTCGCCGTCAATTCGATCAACTGGGCGCGCATCATGGCGCAGATCGTCTACTACTTTCATGCTGCCCTGCAGCTGGGTGGTCCGGCGCGCTCGATGGCGTTCTCGGTCCCGACCGGCAACTTTGGTGACATCTTCGCCGGTTACCTGGCGCGCAACATGGGCCTGCCGATCAGTCAGCTGATCGTTGCTACCAACCGCAATGACATCCTGCACCGCTTCATGAGCGGCAACCATTACGACAAGCACACCCTGCATCCGTCGCTGTCGCCGTCGATGGACATCATGGTGTCGTCCAACTTCGAGCGTCTGCTGTTTGATCTGCACGGTCGTAATGGTGCGCTGGTAGCCGAGCTGCTGGACGCGTTCAAGATCAGCGGCAAGCTGTCGGTCGAGGACGATCGCTGGACTGAAGCGCGCAAGCTGTTTGATTCGCTGGCGGTTGACGACGAAGGCACCTGCGCGACTATCGCCGCCGTGTTCGAGCAGTGTGGCGAAGTACTGGACCCGCATACCGCGATTGGCGTGCGCGCCGCGCGGGAATGCCGTCGTTCGCTGTCGGTGCCGATGATCACCCTAGGTACCGCTCACCCGGTCAAGTTCCCGGATGCGGTGCGTCAGGCTGGTGTCGGCGAAGCATTGCATCTGCCGGCGCACCTGAGCGATCTGTTCGAGCGCGAAGAGCGCATGACCGTGTTGCCGAACAGTCTGGCTGATGTTCAAGCCTTCGTTGCCGCCCATGGCAACCGCGGCAAGCCGCTGTAATAAGCTGAGCTGCTGACGCAACAACGGCGCCCTGGGGCGCCGTTGTTGTTTGTGCGTATTACTCGACCCGGGTCAGGGTGACATCAATGTTGCCGCGGGTGGCGTTGGAGTAGGGGCAGACCTGGTGAGCGCGTTCGATCAGTTGCTCGGCTTGCTCGTCGTCCATGCCGGGCAGGCTGACGCGCAGTTCGACTTCAATGCCGAACCCCTGCGGAATCTGACCGATACCGACCACGCCCTCAACGGACGCGTCAGCCGGCATGGGCAGCTTGTCGCGACCAGCGACAAACTTCATCGCGCCGATAAAGCAGGCGGAATAACCCGCAGCAAACAGCTGTTCCGGGTTGGTGCCCTGGCCGCCGGCACCGCCCAGCTCCTTGGGGGTTGTCAGTTCGATATCCAGCACACCATCGGAGGAAATGGCGCGACCGTCACGGCCGCCGGTGGCTTCAGCTGAGGCGCGGTATACAACCTGTTCAATAGACATGCGATGTCTCCTGTCATGGGGAAGTAACATAGATTGTGTGCAATCCAGTTGCTGAAGGTTAGCATAATTTAAATTGTGCACAATATTATTTTGCGATTCCTTTATTCCGGCCTGCTATATCGTGAAACATTCTCATTTCGTTGTTCTGCCTGAATGCCGTCGTTTTCTGGCATGCTGACCGACTTTGAAGTTGCAGGAGGCTCCTTCCATGTTGCGTGCTGTCCTTATCGTGTCGCTATTGTCCCTGGCCCCCCTTGCATCGGCGGAAACAGCCGTGCCGGTGCGGGTGACGTCCTCCAGTCTGCAGCCGTTGACAGAGGTGGTGCCGGTCAGTGGCAGTGTGACCACGGCTCGGGTGGCGACCTTGTCAGCAGAGGTGCAGGGGCGCGTTGCCAGCCTGCCGGTCGAGGAGGGGCAGCAGGTCGAGCAGGGCGCGCTGCTGCTGACCCTGGATGACGAATTGGCGCAGCGTGACCTGGATGGCGAGCGCGCCGAGGTCGCGCGCCTGAGCAGTACGCTGGATGACACGCGACGCCGCTTGGGCGAGGCGCGTACCTTGATCGAGCGCCGCAGCATTGCTGCCAGCGAGGTGCGCAGTCTGGAGGCTGAGGTGGCGCAGGCAGACGCCGCGTTGGCCGGCGCCCGTGCCAGTCTGCAGCGCCGCGAAGCACAAGTACGTCGGCATCGCTTGGTAGCGCCCTTCAGCGGCGTGATTAGCCGTCGGCTGACCGAGCTGGGCGAGTGGGTGCAGCCGGGCACCGGGGTGCTGGAATTGATCACGCTGCAGCAACTGCGCGCAGACTTGCAGGTGCCGCAGCGCTATTACGCCCGGGCAGAGCCGGGTAGCCAGGTCGAGCTGCAGTTCGAGGGGCATCCGGGGGAGCGCTTTACGCTGCCGGTGACCGCACGCATCCCGCTCAGCAGTCAGCAGGCGCGGACCTTTCTGTTGCGTATCGAACTGCCGGAAGATATCCCCGGCCTGATTCCGGGCATGTCGGTACGGGGCGACCTGTTGCTGGATCAGCAGCGCCAAGGCGTGGTGGTTTCGCGCGACGCGCTGTTGCGTCACGCTGATGGGCGCGTTGCCGTGTGGCGGATTGTGAACGAGGAAGGCCAGTGGCGCGCTCGAGAGCAGCAGGTGGAGCCTGGGCTGCCCTTTGATGGCTTGATTGAGTTGCGTGAGGGGCTGCAAGCGGGGGAGCAGGTCGTGGTAGAGGGTAACGAGAGCCTGCGCGAAGGCCAGTTGCTCAACGTGCTGAACCGCGAGGACGACTGACATGTTCCACGCCATCACCCGCCACGGCATTCTGGTCACAGTGGCGCTGCTGATTCTGTGTGTGCTGGGCACCATGGCTGCGCTGCGTATTCCGGTGCAGATGATTCCCGATCTGGAAACCCGCACCATCACCGTGGAAACCCAGTGGCCCGGCGCTACGCCGCAGGATATCGAGAAGGAGATTCTGGTCGAGCAGGAAGAGTTTCTGCGTAACCTGCCCAACCTGGAACGCATTACTTCGGTGGCCGGTACCGGTTGGGCCGAGATCGAGCTGGACTTTCCCTTTGGGGTCGACCTCAACGAAACGCTGATTCGCGTCAACAACGCACTGACCCAGGTCTCGGGTTATCCGGAGAACGTGGATCAGCCGTCGGTCAACGCGACCTCGTTTTCGGCCAATGCCTTCATGCATCTGGCGGTGTCACCCTTGGATGGCAATCCGCGCAACCTGGATATGGACATGTTGCGCGACTACATCGAAGACACCGTGCGACCGCGCCTGTCAGCGGTCAATGGGGTCGCTCAGGTGGATGTGCGCGGCGGTGCTGCGCGGCAGGTGCAGGTGCGCCTGTACCCGGAACGCCTGGCGCTGAACGGCCTGACTCCGGCCACCGTGCGCGACGCGCTGCGGGCGCGTAACAGCGATGTGTCGGGCGGTGAGATTGATAGCGGCAAGCGGCGCTTCCTGCTGCGCACCGTGGGCCGCTTTGAGAGCCTGGACGAGGTGCGTCAGCTGGTGGTCGAGCGGCGGGGCGATAGCCTGATTCGCCTGCAGGACCTGGCCGACGTCACCCTGGATCATGCCCGTATCAGCCAGCGCAGCTATGTCAACGGTGCGCCGGTCATCAGCCTGGCCGTGCGCCGGGAAAGCGGCTCCAACGTGATCGCGATCAAGGATGCCATGCTGGCGGAAATGGCGCTGCTCAATCAGGAGCTGCTTAACCCGCAGGGCATGCAGATCAAGTTGAACTCCGATGATGTGGTATACGTCCGCGATTCGGTATTCAACGTCTGGAAGAACCTGATTCTTGGTGCTCTGCTCGCCTCGCTGATCATGTATCTGTTCCTGCGCTCCTGGCGGGTCACCCTGATCGGCGTATTGGGTATCCCGGTTTGTACCATTGCCGCCTTTCTTGGCCTGATGCTGACCGGCCGCACCATCAACGTGATCTCGCTGGCCGGCGTGGCTTTTGCCATCGGCATGACCCTGGACAACAGCATCGTGGTGCTCGAGAGCATCGAGCTGGAGCGGCGACGGGGCATGGACCGGCTGCGTGCAGCCGTCGCCGGGGTGAGCAAGGTCTGGCCAGCCATTCTGGCCTCGACGCTGACCACCGTGATGGTGTTCTTGCCGGTGATGTTTATTCAGGAAGAGGCCGGCCAGCTGTATTCCGACATCGCCATTGCCATCACCTCGGCCATTCTGGTTTCCATGCTGGTGGCGATAACAGCGGTGCCAGCAGCCTGTGCCCGGCTGCGTGGCGATGAGCTGGCGCAGGCCAGCGGCAATGGCCGCTTGGCCGGGCGCTGCGCCGATCTGGTCGGTTGGTTGCTGGCGAGCGCTCGGCGCCGTGCGCTGTGCGCTGCTACGGTGATAGGCGGTAGCCTGTTGATCGTGCTGACCCTCACGCCGCCGGCGGAGTACCTGCCCGAGGGCGAGGAGGCCAAGACCTTCGCCATGATGAATGCGCCGCCCGGTTACAACCTGGCCAGCATGCAGAAAATTGCCGAGCAGGTGCAGGCGCACTTTCTTCCGTACACGCCGGCTGGCACCGCGCCGGAGGCTGACGGCGCGGTGCCGCCAATTGCAACGCTGATGATGAACGTGTCCACCGAAGGGTTGTGGACCGTTGTCGTCCCGCAGGACCCCGCCGATATCGAGGCGCTGATGGCCGCGCTGGTCGAGCATTTTCGAACCTATCCGGGGATGCGGGCGTTCGCTACCCGTGGCTCGATCATCAGCAGCAACGATGGCGGCACGCGCAGCATCAACCTGGACATCTCAGGCCCCGATCTGGCCAGCCTGTTTGATGTCGCACGCCTGGCATACGACCGGGCCGGCGAGATTTTCGACAATCCCTCAATCCAGACCCAGCCCTCCAGCCTCAGCCTGGCGCAGCCGCTATTGCAGGTGTACCCGGACTGGGAGCGCGCCGCCGAGCTGGGCCTGGACGCCGACCGCATCGGTTTTGCCGTATCGGCCCTGACCGACGGTAGCTACGTGGGTGAGTTTTTCCAGGACGACGACAAGGTCGATATCTACTTTTATAACGCCATGGCCCTGCAACCGGACCTGCAGACCCTGCGCGGCCTGACTCTGTACACACCCAGTGGTCAGGTGCTGCCGTTGTCGTCGCTGGCGCGCATCGAGGAAGCAGTGGATACCAGCATGGTACGCCGGGTGGACGGCCGTCGTACGCTGACGCTGAACATCATTCCGCCGCGCTCGGTGCCGCTGGAGGCCGGTGTCGAGCAGGTGCGTACCGAACTGGTGGAGTATCTGCGTGCCGAAGGGCAGGTGCCGCTGGGCGTCAGTCTGTCGATCTCGGGCGCGGCCGATCAGCTGGATGCCACCCGCGAGTCGCTCAGCAGCAACTACCTGGCGGCGCTGTTGATTGTTTTCCTGCTGCTGGTGGCAATCTTCCGCCATTGGGGCTATCCGCTGCTGATCATGATCAGCATCCCGCTGGGTATGGCCGGGGGGTTGGCCGGTCTGGCGCTGCTGAATCTGGCCGGTTCCGCGCTGGCAGCAGCAGGCCTGGGTGGCTTCAGTCAGCCGCTGGACATGATCACCATGCTGGGCTTTCTGATTCTGATGGGCACGGTGGTGAATAACCCGATCCTGATCGTGGATCGCGCCATCGATAATCTGGATCATCAGGGCATGACGCCGATAGAAGCGGTTCGGGAGGCGGTGGAGGCGCGCCTGCGGCCGATCGCCATTTCCACCCTGACCACGCTATGCGGAATTGCTCCGCTGGTCTTCCTGCCGGGTGCCGGCACCGAACTGTATCGCGGTGTCGGGGTGATCGTGATGGCGGGTATTCTGGGCGCGACCCTGGTGACTCTGACGCTGCTGCCCGTGATGCTGCATGGGGTGCTGAGCCGGCGCAGCCGGCATCAGACGGAGGGCACGCCAGGCTGAAGCGGGTATACTCCCCGGCCATCTGACGTGCCTGGAGTCGAGATGCCTTATCTGGTTGCGGTAACCCTGTTGTGGGCGGTGTCATTTAGTCTGATCGGCGAGTACCTGGCCGGGCAGGTGGACAGCTACTTTGCCGTGCTGACCCGTGCCCTGCTGGCGGGTCTGCTGTTTCTGCCACTGTTGCGCATCCGCTTGTTACCACGTCCGGTGGTGCCGGGGTTGCTGGTGGTCGGCGCGCTGCAGTTTGGTGTCACCTACATCTGCCTGTACCAGTCGTTCGAGTACATCTCGGTGCCCGAGGTGCTGCTGTTCACCATCTTCACGCCTCTGCATGTCGCGCTCATTGACGACCTGCTGAACCGCCGCTTCAGCAGCGGCCCGCTGGTGGCTGCCGCTATCGCAGTGGTGGGCGCGGGCATCATCCGGTACGACGGTCTGAGCGACAGCTTTATTCGCGGCTTTCTGATTCTGCAGCTGGCCAACTTTACCTTCGCCGCCGGGCAGGTGGGTTATGCCCATCTGGTGCGCCGTTATGAGCTGACCCCAACCCAGCAGTGGCGTGGCTTTGGCCTGTTCTTTATTGGTGCGCTGATGGTCATGCTGCCGGCCTGGCTGCTACTGGGCAACCCGGAGCGCCTGCCGCACACCACGCTGCAGTGGTCGGTGCTGGCCTGGCTGGGACTGGTCGCTTCCGGGCTGGGCTTTTTGTTCTGGAATCGTGGGGCGGCGCAGGTGGACGCCGGTACCCTGGGCATCATGAACAACGCGCTGGTGCCGGCGGGGCTGCTGGTCAATCTGCTGATCTGGAATCATGATGCCGACCTGCTGCGACTGGCTGCCGGCTCCGCGGTGCTTGGCCTGTCACTCTGGGTTAACGCCCGCTGGTCGCGCTGGTTCGGTGCGCGACCAGCACGGCGCTGACGACGATCAGGTCGGCCCGAGCCAGGCATCGCGGCCAGTGAGGCTCTTGCTGGCGATTCCGCTCATCAGTCCCACTGGGATTTGGCGTAGCTGAACACCGGCAGCGACAGTTTCCAGCGAATCGCTGCCATTCTCAGCAACAGGCCGACGCTGAAGGCAGCCAGCAAGTTGACGCTTTCGCTGACACCCTGATGTCGCAGGGCGAGATAGAGCAGAGCGACGACCAGCGAGACGCTGGCGTAGAGTTCATGGCGCAACACCTGGGGCATTCGATTGCACATGATGTCGCGGATAATGCCGCCGAAGATACCGGTGATGATGCCGGCCATAACCACCACTACTGTGTCGTAGCCCAGTCTCAGCGCGACATTGCAGCCAATGACGGTGAAGGCGACAAGGCCGATGGCGTCGAGCACCAGAAAAAGCTGGTGGAGGTGACGCATGAAGCGCGCCAGCACGATGGTTGCCAGACCACCGGTGATGGTGATGTAGATGTAGAGGGGATGCTGGGTCCAGGTGATCGGGAAGTTACCGAGCAGAATGTCCCGCACGGTACCGCCACCCAGGGCGGTTAAAAAGGCGATAACGGCGACACCGAAAAAGTCCATGTTGCGTCTGCCCGCGGCAAGTGCCCCGGACATGGCTTCGGCGGTGATGGCGATGATATAGACAGAGGTCAGCACACAGTTCTCCTGCGTTTGCGTAGCCTCTCCCCCTGTCCTTGCTACCTGAGAGTTTACAGGGCCATACCCTGCTTGCCCCTTCGGTGGGCTGCGGTGCAGCCTCTCTCCAGACGGCGTTAATCGTGTCCACAGTGCTTGTGCCTGAGCGTTTATGGGAGTTTGCGCCTTCGGCGGGGCAGAGCCCTCTCTCCTGCGGGGTGCCGATTGTACCGTTGTCATGCTGCCGGGTCTTGTGTCTTTGTGTGAATTCGATCGATTGCTGCCTGTCCGGCTACGCGCGGGCGGCGCTGTCGTTTGCACCGCTCGGGCTTCGGCGTGCCGGCTGGGCGTGACCCGGTGCCGTGGTAACCGGGCTCAGATTGGCCCGGAGAAGGTATCGCAGGCGCTGATATCGCCGGACTCAAAGCCGCGCTTGAACCACTTCACCCGCTGCGCCGAGGTACCGTGCGTAAAGCTGTCCGGCACGACGTCCTGCCCGGCCCGGCGTTGCAGGCGGTCATCACCGATGGCGCTGGCGGCGGTAAGGGCCTCGTCCAGATCGTCCGGGTCGAGCATCTGCCGCTGGGTATTGGCGGCGTGGCCCCAGAGGCCGGCAAAGCAGTCTGCCTGCAGCTCCTGGCGTACCGACAGTGCATTCACCTCGGCCTGGCTGCGGCCGGCGCCGGCCTGACGTACTTTCTGGCTGATGCCCAGCAGGGTCTGTACGTGGTGGCCGACCTCATGGGCGATGACGTAGGCCTGGGCGAAGTCGCCGGGGGCGCCGAGCTGCTGTTTCATGTCGTTGAAAAAGGACAGGTCCAGATAGACCTGCCGGTCGCCCGGGCAGTAGAACGGGCCGACGGCCGAGCTGGCGGTGCCGCAGGCAGATTGTACGCGGTTGGAGAACAGCACCAGCGTGGGTTCCTGATACTGCCGGCCGATGCTCTGGAATAGTTGCTGCCAGGTGGTTTCGGTGTCGGCCAGCACCACACTGACAAACTCGCTCAGCTCCTGCTCGGCGGGTGACAGTGGGCGCTGACTTTGCTGGCTCACGGTTTGTCCGCCGCCCAACAGCAAGGGCAACAGATCTATCCCGAGCATCTTGCCGCCCAGCACTACGAGCACGCCGATACCCAGGATCCAGCGCCCGGTGCGCGTACCCAGCAGCATGGGGATCAGGCGCAGCAACAGGGCGCCACCGGCGCCGGCACTGGCGACATTGTCCCCTCGACGATCCTCGATATTGCTGCTGCGTCGTCTGCCTCGCCAGTCCATTCCACCTCCTTGTAGCGCGGTCAGACGTCCAGGTGACGCCTGCCGTAGACTTTGATGAAAAGGCGAATGATACGCCGTTTGCAGCGGCGTTTGCGCTTCTCCAGTCGTTCGGCAAGTGCCTCGGTCTCCTGGTCTGGCGCCAGTGTTCGCAGTTGCGCCTCCAGGTTGCAGAGGTCTTGCAATTGGCCGAGCTGTTCGCCCAGCCGAGCCAGTGCCTGCATCTCGCTGCTCGCCGGCAACCGGCTGTCATGCAACTGCTCCAGCTGGTAGAGGTAATACTTGGTCCACTTGCGGCAGCGGTGAAAGAGCGCGTCCTGATCGCTATTGCACGCGCGGCGCGCTAGCGAGCGTGCCTGCTTGCGGCTGCGCGCCAACCCTGCCGCCCAGTTGTCGCGCGTGCCGCTATCGCAGTGCGGCCAGTCGCTCAGGACCGCTGCAAAGGCGGCGATGATGCGCTCGTTGTCGGTGGCGTTGACGCTGTGACTGCTAGAGGAGAGCAGCAACTGACTATTCAGCGCCGGGCTAAGCGGGCGCTCCAGCTCTCCGGCCAGTTGGCTGATCAGTTGCTGTTGCACATGCAGGTCGCGGCGTCCGGCCAGTGACTTGGCGATCAGACGAACCTGCTGATCCAGCTGGCGCAGACGTTGGCGGCCACTGTACGGCCGATAGAGCTGCAGCAGGGCACGCAGACGCTTGCAGCACACGCGCAGCTGGTGGATGGTATCGGCATCCGGCGGGGTACCGGTGACGACAGGCAGCAGCGCCCGTCGCACGCGTTGGCGGGCGGCCTGATACAGCGGATCAGCGTCGGGTTTGAGCGTCATCAGCCGAGTGTAGGACAGCTGCCGCAGCGCGGGAAGAGCCCGTGCTCAGCCAAATGCGGCCATGACGCTGTCCTTGAGTTCGGCCCGGCAGGCGAGGCCCAGCTGACGATGACGCAGCGGCTCCGGCACCAGCCCGCGCAGGGAGTGGCTATCAACCGCCGGGCTCAGCAGGTCGAGGTCGTCGCTGACGGCCATCACGGTTGCTCCCTGGCGGTGCTGCACCAGGCTCAGGGCCAGGTCTTCGGTATCCACCTGCAGGCTGGCGTGGTCGGCCAGGTCGGGCAGGCGCTCAAGGAAGGCACTGCGCAGTTCGCAGTCGAGCCGGTCGATCCAAGGGTACCGGGTAGCCTGCTCCAGCTCGAGTGGCTGATTGAGGGACCAGCCGCGCGGCAGCAGCAGACGGTACTCCTGCTCCAGCAGCGCGATAAAGTGATAGCCGTCCGGTACCTGCCGTTCACTCAGCAGCCACAGGTCTGCCGGTTGTGTGGGCTGGGTGCGTACCTGCAGGCGATAGTTCTGTAGCCTGCCTGCGGTCAGCTGCAGCAGGTAACCGCTGTCGCGACTGGCCAGGCTGGAGTCGATAGCGACCGACAGCCGGGGCCGCTCCACGCGCTTGAAGCGTTGTTCCATCTCCCCCGCGCTGCCGAGCAGGCGCGTGGCCTCCTGATAGAAGGCGTCGCCTTCGGGCGTCAGGGTGACGCCTTTTTTGCTGCGACTGAACAGGCGCAGGGCAAACTCCTGCTCCAGTTGGGCAACGGCGTTGGAGATGGACGGCTGGGCGACGTGGCAGCGTTCGGCGGCAGCGGTGAGGCTGCCGGCTTCAGCGGCGGCGCAGAAATAGCGCAGGCTGCGCAGGTCCATGGTTACTCCTCAAAGTCGGGGAAATGCGCCAGACCTGCGGCCACCACCTCGTCATGCGCGGGCACGATCAGCAGTTCCGGGTCCTGCTGGTGCAGCTCGTGAATGCGTTTGAGCTGTTCGCTGTTGCGCTCGCGGTCGCTATCGACATGGGATATCCACTGTACGAACACCGGGCGCGGCTTGTTCTGCTCTACGCCGCGCTCGGTCCAGCTGGTATCGCCGATCAGGAACAGGCGCTTGCCGGAGGGCAGGTTGACGAACAGGCCGACCTGACCTGCGGTATGGCCGCTCAGATCAACCAGCACCAACTGACCATCGCCGAACAGGTCGAGACTGCGGTCAAAGCCCTGATAGGGTACGTTGTCGAGTGCTATGTGCCGCCACTCGCGTTCGCCTTCGAACTGCTCTGCGAGAAAGGCGGGTGGCTCGCCATGGGTCTTTGCCTCCTCCAGCGCGCCGGGCAGGATCAGGACGGGCAAGTCCGGAAAGTCCGGCAGACCGCCCAGGTGATCCCAGTGCAGGTGGCTGGGCAGAATAAAGTCGATATCGCTGGCCTGGTAGCCTGCCGCCTCCAGCTGATCACGCGCCGGGTTCAGGTTTTCGTAGGCGAGCAGTGTGCGGTTGAGCCAATTGTTGCGGGCGAAGGCGTCGGCGGTCTCATGACCCAGGCCGGTGTCGAACAGAAAGCGCCCTTGCGGGTGCTCTATCAGTATGGCGGCGTGCAGCAGATGACGTTGGGTACCCCAGCGGCCGCCGCTGACCACCATGGCTTCGGCGGCGCCGCTGGAGCTGGCGGTAGGGATCACCGACAGGCGCAGGTGATCGACGGCCGGGGCGGCGCTCAACAGGCTGCTGCAGGCGAGCAGCCAGGGGGTGGCAAACAGGGCAAGAGGCTTCATGGGATGGCTCCGGGTGGCTGAGAACCCACTGTGGCATCTGCTGAAGAATAGTTTAAATATTCTTTATTGTTGGTTGTGGAATAAAAAAATTATAGAAAGGGCGGCCGTGGCCGCCCTGGGTACGCTGCCTTACGCCTCAGCGCCGCTGTTGCCACGCAGGCGCGCCAGCACGCTGTTGGCGTCGGTCTTGCCGGTGGCGATACCGGCGCGTTGCAGGCGCTGATCCAAGGCGCTGCCGTCGTCTTCATCCTGCAACTGCTGTATGGCCGCGCCAACGTCGCTGGCGTTGTCCTGGCGCTGGCGAATGCGCTCCAGCGAGCTGGCCAGGTCGCCCATGTGCGCCTGCAGGCCGCGGGTCTGGTGACCCAGATTGCCCAGCAGGCGTTCGGTGCTGCGGTTGGCGCGGGCCAGTTGCAGCTCGCGGCGATATTGTTGATGCAACTGCGCGGCGCGGCGCAGCTGTTCACGCAGCGTCGCCTCCTGGCGTTGCAGCTGCTCGGCGTGCTGGCGTTGCTGCTGCAGCTGGTTCTCCTGCGCGGCGATCCATTCGGCCAGTTCGTAGGCCAGTCCGGACTCCTCCCGCTCCAGCGCCTGACGGGCCTGCTCTTCACGCTGGGCCAGTTCTTCGCTGAGTTGCAGGTTGCTGCGCTGCAGCTGCTTGATGGTCGCCATCAGGCCGGCCAGCTCGCGCTTGGCCAGCAGCATGGCGTTCTCGGTGTCGCGCAGTTCCTGCTCCATGATGCGCAGGGCGTTGGCGTCGACCAGTTGCTCAAGCGGCTCGTGCGCGCTGGCGCGGAACAGGGTGCCTACCTTTCTCCAGAGTGTCATGGCGGTTACTCCGTATATTCTTTCAGCAGTTGCTGGGCGCGGGCTTCGGACAGGCGGTTGTGGATGCGCTTGCCTTCGTGTTCGTCCCGCATGGTTTTTGACAGGGTGATGGTAGTGCTGACCAGAAACAGCGCACAGACCGACATGTAACCTTTGACCAGCAGGTCGGTGGGCGAAAAAATCACCCCCGCGCCGGTCGCCAGCAAGGCGATCGCGAAGGATGCCTTGACGAAGAAAATCCAGCCTGAGGAGTTGCTGTTGATTTCGCTATCCATGGTGTTGCCTCCAGCGTGAGTGGCAGTCGCACAGGGTGTGGCTGCGTCTGGAGCGGACTGTGCACCGGCCTGTTCGGCGGTGCCAGCGTTACCGAAAAGGTTGCGCGGGAGGTGGCTTAAGGTATTACATAGCGATACTTTATGGCGGCTTTCCCCGCCTTGACGGCATTTATGCTCTGTAAAGGTATTGTCATATGGCACAGACCGCAGCGATTGTCTCGGCACTCAAAAACGCGCTAAAAGAGCAGGGAATTACCTATCAGCAGGTGGCCGAGGCGCTGGACTTGTCGGAGGCGAGCGTCAAGCGGTTGTTCTCCGAGCGGCAGTTTTCGCTGCAGCGGCTGGATCAGATCTGTTCTCTGCTGGGGCTGGAAATTAGCGACCTGGTGCGGCGGCTGGATCAGGCTCAGCGCATCGACGCTTTGACGACCGAGCAGGAACAGGAACTGGTCGGCGATGATCGCCTGCTGCTGGTGGCGATCTGCGCGCTGAATCGCTGGAGTCTGGCGCAGATACTGGAAACCTATCAGCTCAGTGAGCCAGAAGCGGTGGGACGGCTGGCGCGGCTGGATCGGATGGGGTTGATCGAGTTGTTGCCGGGCAACCGCATCAAGCCGCTGATCAGTCACGATTTTCGCTGGCAGCAGCATGGGCCGATTCAGCGCTTTTTCGAGCAGCAGGTGCAGGCCGACTTTTTCCAGTGTCATTTCAATTTGCCGGGTGAGCTGCGGATGTTCCTTAGCGGCATGCTCTCGCCGCAGTCGACGGAGCAGATGCATCAGAAGCTGCAGCGCCTGGCCCAGGCGTTTCGCCACAGTCATCAGGAGGACCTGGTACTGCCCCTGGAGCAGCGCTTTGGCGTCAGCATGATTCTGGCCATTCGGCCCTGGGAGGTGGCAGCGTTTCAGCAGTTGCGCCGGCCTGAAGCGGCCAAGTACTACCCTGGACACAAACGAACGGGAGAGACGGGATGAACCTGCTGACGGATATTCTGGCGGTCGCCCTGGCGTCCATACCGCTGCTGCTGACACTTGGGCTGGTAGCGCTGGTGCTGGCGCTGGCGCACTTTTTGTTGATTCGGCGCAACCGCGACCTGGGCAACGAGCGGCTGTTTTCACGCCAGCTGGTCATGTTGGCGCTGACGTTGATTGGCATGGTTGCGGTCATTCTGGCCTTGCCGGTCAGCGAGGGCGCGCGCAATCAGATCATCGCGCTGTTGGGGTTGTTGATCTCCGGTGTCTTTGCCTTCTCGTCTTCCAATATCTTTGCCAACCTGGCTGCGGGCGTACTGTTGCGTATGACCCGGCCCTTTGTGCTGGGCGACTTCATTTCGGTGGGCGAGCACTTTGGGCGAGTGGCGGAGCGGGGGCTGTTTGATACCGAGATCCAGTCTGAAAGTGGCGAGCTGATCGCGCTGCCCAACAGCTACCTGACCAGCCACCCGATTGCCACGTTGCGCAGTGACGGCGCGCTGGTCTCGGCCGAGCTGTCGCTTGGGTATGACACCCATCACGCCGACGTAGAGCCCCTGCTGCTGGCTGCCGCCCAGACCAGCGGCCTGCAGGATGCCTTTGTGCAGTTGCTGGCGCTGGGCAACTTTGCCATCAACTACCGGGTATCCGGCGTGCTGCCCGAGGCGCGTGGCCTGATTACGGCGCGTTCTACCCTCTACAAGGCGATTCTCGACGGCCTGCACGGCGCAGGCATCGAGATCATGTCGCCTACCATCATGAATCAACGCCCGGTTGCTGCTGAACAGGTGTTTGTCCCGGCGGGTGGCGGGCATCGCCAGCGCCGAGCGCAGGCCGCTGAAGCTGAAGCGGTGTTGTTCGACAAGGCCGAACTGGCGCAGCAGCTGGCCGAGCGCAAGGCGCAGCTGTCCGAGCAGGCGCGTGCGCTGGAAGAAGAGGCCAAAGGTGCTGATGGCGAACGCAAGGCGGCGATCAAGGCGCAGCTGGAACACATGCGTGAACAGCGGCGGGAGCTTGATGCGATGACGGGGTCGGGTGGCGAAGCGGCTGGAGCAGGGCAGGCAGGGCGCTCCTGAGGAGCGCCCGCGCAGATCAGAATTCGGCGTTGTGGAAGATGTTCTGCACGTCGTCGAGATCGTTCAGCATGTCGGTAAACTTCTCGAACATGACCACATCATCACCGCTGATCTCGGTGGTGGTTTGCGGCACAAACTGGATCAGGTCGGCTTCAAAATCCAGCTCGCCAAAGGTATCAATCAACGCTTGCTTGGCCTTGAAGTATTCAGTGTGCGGGGCGAATACGGTGATTACGCCATCTTCGTTCTCGATGTCGGTGACGTCGACGTCGGCCATCATCAGCGCTTCCAGCGTGGCTTCCTCGTCTTCACCCTTGAAGGCCAGAATGGCGCAGTGATCGAACATGTGGCTGACGCTGCCCTCGGTGCCGATCTTGCTCTTGGTCTTGGTGAAGCAGTTGCGCACGTCGGCAAAGGTGCGGTTCGGGTTATCGGTCAGGCAGTCGACGATGACCATGCAGTTGCCGGGGCCGAAGCCTTCATAACGGGCCTTGGAAAAATCCTCACCGCCGCCGCCCTTGGCCTTGTCGATGGCCTTGTCGATGACGTGGCCGGGGACCTGATCTTTCTTGGCTCGGTCAATCAGGCCGCGCAGGGCCAGGTTACCATCGGGGTCCACGCCGCCTGACTTGGCGGTGACGTAGATCTCCCGCGCGTACTTGCTGTAAAGCTTGGTTTTGGCGTCGGCCGTTTTGGCCATGGATTCCTTGCGGTTCTGATAAGCGCGACCCATCTGCGAGTGTCCTGTCGAAATGTCGAAAAACAGCGATTCTACTCGCAGTTGGCGGCGGATATCCACGCCTGAGGCCGGTAAGGCTGACGAACGTGGGGCCGCCGGACAGAGAGCATGTCGGCGGCGTATGATGGGGCCTTTTATCGGGGGGGCGAGCAGGTGATTTCCAGACTGCCACCATGGGTTGAGGTTGGCGCCTTTACCCTCGCGCTGATGGCCGGCATGGTCAATGCCGTCGGATTGCTGGGGTTCAGCCATCAGGCGGTGTCGCATCTGACGGGCACGTCTACGTTGCTGGGGGCTGGGCTGACCCGCCTGCCACTGGCTGAGTTGATGCACCTGCTGCTGGTGTTGCTGAGCTTTGTCGCGGGGGCGGCTTTCAGCGGACTGTTTATTGGCAGCAGTGCGCTGCAACCGGGGCGGCGTTATGGCGCAGCGCTAGTGGTTGAGGCGGCGTTGCTGGTGCTTGCCATGCTGGCGCTGCAGGCCAGCAGCCTGAGCGGTCACTATCTGGCCTCGGCCGCCTGCGGGCTGCAGAACGCGATGGTAACCACCTACAGCGGTGCGATTATTCGCACCACCCACGTCTCGGGTATCTTCACCGATCTGGGCGTCATGCTGGGCGCGCGCCTGCGCGGTGTGCCGCTGGACCGGCGCAAGGCGGTGCTGTTTCTGCTGCTGATTGGCGGCTTTATTCTGGGGGGCACGCTGGGGGCGCTGGGCTTTGCTCGCTGGCAGTTCTATTCGCTGCTGGCGCCTGCCTCAATGGCGGTGCTGCTGGCGGGGATCTATCAGGTTTGGGTGCTGCGGCGTGGTGCTACGTCTTGATGGGATGCGGGAGTGGTAAGGCTGAGGGGCGGCTGGCCGCCCCTCGTGGCCTCTCAGTCCATGTCATCCAGGGTGAAAACAACGTCGTCACGGGCGACGTCGATTTCCCAGACGGTATAGGTGTCGCCGTCTTCATCCTTGGCGCGGATGTCGAAGATAGACGATTTGGCACCACTCAGGTTGACCCGCACGGTGTGGCCGTCGGGCAGAATATCGTCATCCAGGACGTCTTCTTCCCAGCTCTTGGACTTGGCGTGGCTGACGTACAGGTAGTAGATGTCGTAGCCGGTGTTGTTGGTCACCTCGACATAGCCGTCGAAGCCGGCGGCGGCGGGGCCACTGAACAGAAACAGGACGGCAAACAGCGCTAAGGCTTTCTTGATCATTTTTCTCTCCCTGGGTGCGCCCGTCTGGTAGGCGCGAAAGCTGATCGGACAGACCGAACAACGCATATGGCTAACGGCCACGCCGCGGCTGGCTCCACCGCAGAAGCGGCAGATCAGGGCAAGGTGATCGTATGGGCTGCCAGCTGGAGGCTGGCCGATTAGAAGCATATAGCCATATGCGAGGATGGCAAGTACCTAAAACAGGGTATTGCGCAGGCGGGGGTGGGGACCCGCCTGCGGGAGTGGCCAGGGCACCTGCGTCAGTTTGCGATGCGGTTGGCCAGGCGCTTGCCCCAGGGGCTGTGCGGAGCGCTCAACCACACCTGCTGGTGCAGCCAGCGCAGCGACTCCGCGTCGGCTGCCAGCAGCTGCTTGTGCGCCGGTTCCAACTGCTCCGGCCCCTGCTCCAGACAGCGCTGTCGCAGCAGCTGCAACTCCTGCTGCTGACGCCGGGCGCGCGGTGCATGGGCCAGGCCTGCCTGCAGCTGCGCGGTGGCGGGATGGATGACGGCCTCGACAAACGCATCGCGCTCGCACAGAGCAGGCAGGCTGGATGGTTGTTCCAGTGCGTCCAGCAGCGTATTGCCGCGCTGCTCGTCCGGGCTCAACAGCAGGCCGCGATCACGCAGCCAGGTGCCGATACCAATGCGACTGAATAGCACAAACAACGGCGCAGCCAGTACCAAAGGCACCGCCACTGGCAGTGACCAGAGGAAGAACATGGGTTGCAGCCAGTAGGCAAAGGCCGACCAGCTCAGTGCCAGCAGGCTGCCGACACCCTGGTCGAGTACGGCTGCCAGCCAACTGGTCTCGCCACTGCGGTTTTGCCCGGCCCAGCGCAGGTTGACGTTGAATAGCGCCTCTACCACATAGCGGCTGTGCGCGAGCATGCGAATCGGCGCCAGCAGGGCCGATGCCAGCGACTCGATGAGCATGCTCAGGCAAAGACGTCGGGCACCGCCGTAGCGCCGGCGTTGCCCGCTGATCAGCACATCGACCAACGCCAGCAGTTTGGGGACGAACAGCAATGTCAGAGTGATGCCCACCAGTGCCAGTGCGCGGGTGGGGTGCCACTCGGGCCAGAGCGGGAACAACTGGTTGGGCTGCGGGAAATAGTTGATCGGCCACAGTACCAGCCGCGCCACTTCGACGGTGGTCAGCACCAGAAAGCCGAACCACAGCGGTGAGGCAAGATACCCCATGATGCCGTTGAGAAAGGCCAGGCGGTGCGCCACACGCAGGCGGCGGCTGAACAGCATGAGCCACAGATGCTGCAGGTTACCCTTGGCCCAGCGACGGTCGCGGGTCAGCTCGTCGCTCAGGGTCGGTGGTGATTCTTCGTAGCTGGCCTGCAGCTCCGGTTCCAGCCAGACTTCCTGCCCCGCACGCCCCATATAGGCGGCTTCGACGAAGTCGTGACTGAGCACCGAGCCCTTGAACAACCCCCAGCCGGGCAGCCGGCGCAGGCCGCAGTGGTGCATGAAGGGGCGAATACGCAGAATGGCGTTGTGCCCCCAGAAAGCAGCTTCGCCCAACTGCACTGCCGCCAACCCGGTGGTGAACAGCGGGCCATACAGTTGATTGGCGAATTGCTGGATACGGGCGAACAAGGAGTGCGCGTTGAGCAGGCGTGGACTGGTTTGCAGTATGCCCACCTGCGGGTGGCGCTGCATCAGTTGCACCATCTGCACGATGGTATCGCCGCCCATCAGACTGTCGGCGTCCAGCACCACCATGTACTGGTAGTCGCGCCCCCAGCGGCGCAGAAAGTCGGCGATGTTGCCGCTCTTGTGGTTCAGGTTGAGTCGACGGCGGCGATAGAACAGACGCGACTGAGCTCCCAGCTCCTGGCGCAGGGCCTGCCAGGCTGCCTGTTCCTGTAGCCAGACGTCCGCATCGCGACTATCGGAGAGGATGTAGAAGTCAAAGTGCTGCAGTTCGCCGCTGGCTTCCAGACTTTGGTAGATGGCCTTCAGGCCCAGCAGGCTGCGCGCGACCGGTTCGTGGTAGATCGGCATCACGATGGCAGTGCGTGCGAGCGGAGTCGCGGCCAGGGTGGCCGCATCCTGACGCCGCATCAGGCTGCGCGGATCACCGCCACGGCGGCGCAGGACAAAACCGGTCAGGGCAATCCAGAAACCCAGTGATAGCCAGGTAAACAGCAGGCCGAAGAGCACCGCAATGCCGACCTCGACGGCGGTACGTCCATGGTAGGGCAGTACCGCCAGCAGCAGCCAGGTAGCCGCCAGGGTCTGACCCAGCACCAGCACCAGCAGCAGGATGCGGCGGCGGCGCGCACTGCCCCGCCAGTGGTGCTGGGCGTGGGTGCTCTCGGGTAGCAGGGTCGGTGGCAGGCTGGTCATCAATAATCTCCATAACGCAGACTGCCCCGACGTAGCGGCGGACCAGCCTGGGGCGTCTCGGGGCTGGCCGGCAGTGCGGCGCGGGCGGCCTGCAGGGCGACCTCTAGTGCGGGCTGTTGGTGCTGCTGCAAGGCCTGGCGGGTAATGGCCAGCGCCTTGAGCTCAGTGTCGCGGTCTAGCGGCATCCCTGCCCACTGCCAGTAGGCAAGAATGCGTTGCAGGATCACATGACTGTCGGGCGGGTTCATGCCTTACTCCGGCGTGGCCAGCAGGTCGCTGCCGACGGGAATGTCGTATTGCCAGGTTTCGCTCAGGGTGTGCTCAGCGTCACGCAGGTGCGCGCGCAGCGCCAGTGACTCGCCTTCCGCCGGGCGCACCAGCATCGACAGGCGCCAGCGCTTCAGGCTGGGCAGGTATTGAACGAACTGCTCGATCAGCTCGCCGTCATTCTGCATCGTGACCTCGCCCAGCACGGCCGCATCGTCACTCAACGCATCCAGCGGGCCGCCCGCGAAGTCGACGATCATTCGCAGCGCCCCTTCCTCGCTGCCGCCGCCGACACGCATGCCGTCACCGACGAAGGTTTCCCGTGCGCTGCCGAGCGGGTTGGCGGCGATACCAGGGTCACCGAACAGGACGCGGTAGCGCTGTTTCAGCGGCTTGCCACGTTGCACCGGGTCGTTGGGCTGCCAGAAGGCGACGATGTTGTCGTTGGTTTCATTCGGGGTGGGGATCTGTACCAGTACCACCTTGCCCGGCCCCCAACTGCCGTCGGTTTCTACCCAGCTGCTCGGGCGGCCGTCGTAGATGGCTTCGGGGTCCTGATAGCTGCGAAAGTCGGTGTCACGCTGCAGCAGGCCGAAGCCGCGCAGATTTTGCACGCTGAAGTAGTCCATGCGCAGGGTGCCGGGGTTCTGCAGCGGCCGCCAGAGCCATTCGCCTGTGCCGCCGTCGTGCACCAGCAGGCCGTCGGAGTCGTGTACTTCCGGTCGCCACTCACCGCGCGGACGGATGCTGTTTTCGCCGTAGTAGAACATGCTCGTGAGCGGCGCTACGCCCAGCAAGTCGACATCCTGGCGCGGAAACAGCACGGACTCTACCGCCAGCACCGTCTGCTCACCGGGGGTGGCAACAAACCGGTAGGCGCCGCTCATGCTCGGGCTGTCGAGCAGGCCGTAGAAGGTCATGCTGGTGGCGTCGGGCGCCGGACGTTCCAGCCAGAACTCGACGAAATCGGGAAACTCCTCGCCGCCGGGCATGCCGGTATCGATTGCCAGGCCGCGGCCGGAAATGCCGAAGTTGTTGTCGCTGCCCACGGCGCGATAGTAGCTGGCGCCGGCAAATACCAGAAACTGGTTCTGTTCCCCGTCCTTGAGAGGAAAGGTCAGCTTGAAACCGGCGTAGCCGAGATCCGCAGGCACCAGCCGTTCGACCTCGGTATTGGGGTAGGTGAACTGGTTCTTGGCAAAGGTCAGCGGTTCGACGCCCTGCTCATCAATGACATGCACCTGCACCGGGTTACGGTAGAACAACCCGCTTGGCACGGGCATGACCTGAAAGGCTGAATCGCTCTCGTGCCACAGGCTGTTTTCCGGCTTGAAGCGGATGCCCTGATAGTCGTCAAAGCTCAGCTCCTGCAAAAAGCGCGGGACTTCCTTGGGCGGTTGGTAGGCGCTTTCAGCACGTTCGCGCGCTTTGGTGATGACCTGCTCAAAGCTGAAGTCGGCGGCCTGCAGGCCCAGTGGTAGACAGAAGCATAAAGCGGCACTGGTCAGAACAGTCCCTCGTAGCATGGTGCGAATTCCTTGCGATGGGTATCTGAGCGGTTAGGCCGCAAAGTCGCGTCGCAGTTCCCGTTGCAGCGGCGCCCACCGCGGAGGTGTCTGTGCTCGAGACAAGGCCGGATCAGGCCGGGGAGGCGGCATGCAGACACTAGGCCCATCCACTGGGCGAGCTGGAGGACAATATTCAGCGCTTTGATTGGGAGTCGGACAAGTACCAACGGCTGTATCGGTGTGGCCAGATGGCGATCATTGCTCTGGCGGGCACAACGTCGGTCGTAGCGGGGCTGGGTCTGCTGCTGGGCAGCGTCGCTGACCAGGGGCAGCCCTGATCAGCGACGGTGTGCTGCGGTTACTCGACGGTGATGGTGATTTGCTCGGAGGTAACCGAGGGCGACAGCGGCATGTGGTGGTGGTCGCCGACAATCAGCTGCAGGGTGTGTTCGCCCGGCGTCAACTCGAGGCTGGTCTGGGTCTGGCCGCCACCAAAGTGCACGTGATGGTCGTCCGCCGGGATCGGCTGACCTGCCGGCGGCAGGGTGTCGGTGTCGATCAGCAGATGGTGGTGGCCGGTGGCTTCCCGTTCGACGCCGGCCGGTGCGACGCCCATACCTTCCAGGCCAAACTGCACGGTGACCGGTGAGCTGACGGTAGCACCGTCTTTGGGTGAGATGAAAAACACCTTGGCGTTATCCGGGGCGGCGGTCTGGGCGAAGGCCAGGCTGGCGCTGCTGGCCAGCAGCAGGCCGGCGAGCGTGTGGGTGATCCGTTGCATGAGATGCTCCTTGTTTGTGCGTTTGGCAAGGTTGAACTCTGTCGACCCACCAAACCGGCGCTGGTTCAACCCCGGCCCTTGTTTGCGTCTGCTGTCTATCCTGCCTACCCTGTGGAAGAGGGTGCTGGCCGGGGGAACACAGCGACCGCAGCGCGGTCGACTGAAGCAGTGCCCTGCCGGTTATGTCTTCGCCGCGCTGCGTGCGTGGCGTCTTTTACGCAGTGCACTGCGTGTCGTTTTTCAGTTGAGCAGGGCTGCCCTGCCACTACATCGTTTTGCCCCAGGAGGCCGCTATGTCTGCACCGTCCCGTCTTGCCGAACCCCGCCTGTTTCGCCAGCAATGTCTGGTCGCAGGTAACTGGATCGACGCCAGCAATGGCGCCACCATCGAGGTGGATAACCCGGCCAGCGGCGAGATTATCGGCAGCGTGCCCAGCCTGAGCGAAGCTCAGCTCAACGATTGCATTGCCCAGGCCGATCAGGCCTTTGCCAGTTGGCGCAAGACCACGGCGCTGGAACGTGCTGACCTGCTGATGCGCTGGTACGACCTGATGCTCAAGCACCGCGAAGACATTGCCAGCCTGATGACGCTGGAGCAGGGCAAGCCGTTGGTGGAATCCCGTGGTGAGGTCGATTATGCCGCGTCCTTCATCCGCTGGTTTGCCGAGGAAGCACGCCGTGTTTACGGCGAGACCATTCCCGGTGCCAAGCCCGGGCAGCATATCGTGGTGACCCGTCAGCCGATTGGTGTGACGGCCGCCATCACGCCCTGGAATTTCCCGGCAGCGATGATTACCCGCAAGGCTGGCGCTGCGCTGGCGGCCGGCTGCTCGATGATTGTCAAACCCGCCAGCGCCACCCCCTTTACCGCGCTGGCACTGGGTGTGCTGGCCGAAGAGGCGGGTATTCCGTCGGGCGTGTTCAATGTGGTCACCGGCAAGGCGTCGATGATCAGTGATGTGCTGACCAGCAGCGAGACGGTGCGCAAGCTGAGCTTCACCGGCTCGACCAGCGTCGGCAGCCAGCTGATGGCCCAGTGCGCCGAGCATGTGCAGAAAGTGTCGCTGGAACTGGGTGGCAACGCGCCCTTTATCGTCTTTGACGATGCTGATCTGGACCGCGCAGTGGAAGGCGCCATGGTCAGCAAGTTCCGCAACACCGGGCAGACCTGCGTTTGCGCCAACCGTTTTCTGGTGCAGAGCGGCGTTCATGACCAGTTTGTCGAGAAACTGGCCGAGGCCATGGGCAAGCTCAAGCTGGGTGACGGCTTTGAAGAAGGCGTTACCCAGTCCGCGTTGATCAACCGGGCAGCGGTGCAGAAGGTGCAGGAGCACTTCGACGATGCACTGGCCAAGGGCGCCAAGCATGTTGCCGGCGCCTCACCCGGTGAGGCCAAAGGCAACTACGTTGAGCCCGTACTGGTGACCGGCGTGACGCCGGACATGCAGGTGTGCGCTGATGAAACCTTTGGTCCGCTGGCCGCGGTGATCCGTTTCGATACGGAGGAGCAGGCCGTTGAGCTGGCCAACGATACGCCCTATGGGCTGGCGGCCTATTTCTACAGCACCAACATCCACCGCGTCTGGCGTGTTGCCGATGCGCTGGAAGCCGGCATCATCGGTATCAACGAGGGGGCGGTGTCCAATGCCGCAGCGCCCTTCGGCGGGGTCAAGGCCAGCGGTCTGGGCCGCGAGGGTTCGCGTCATGGGCTGGATGAGTACACCGAAGTCAAATACCTGTGCATGGGCGGGGCATAACCGTGGAGCCGAAGGCGGCGATGGCTGAGCCACGGCGCATCGCGCTGATGCCCGGCGACGGCATTGGTCAGGAGGTCATGGCCGCCGCCGCCGAGGTGTTGCAGGCGCTGGATAAGCTGACGCCGCTGGGCCTGAGCTGGGATTGGCTGGAGTGGCCGTCGACCGACTGGCACCGACGGCATGGCGAGATGATGCCGGCCGATGCCATGGCTCAGGTGCAGGCCTACGACGCGCTGCTGATGGGCGCGCTGGGTGACCCCGGGCCACTCAGTGATGCAAACCGCTACTGCCTGCCCGACAGTGTTTCGCTGTCACCACTGCTGCAGTTTCGCAAGGGCCTGGGCTTGTGGGCCTGCGAGCGACCAGCCCGGTTGCTGCCCGGTGCACCGCAGTATTTGGCCGATGCGCGCGCCGCTGAGGTCGACATGCTGGTGATTCGCGAAAATAGCGAGGGCGAGTATGTCAATCAGGGTGGACGCCTGCACCGGGGCTCGGCCGATGAAGTGGCTACCCAGCTGGAGGTGTTTACCCGGCGCGCTACCGAGCGGCTGATTCGCCATGCCTTTGTTCGCGCCCGCGAGCGGCTGGAGGCGCGGGGGCGGGGGGCAGAGACGCGGCACTTTCACTGCGCAGACAAGGGCCGCGCTGGTGCACAGGTCTGCCTGATTACCAAGCGCAACGCCCAGCCCTATTGGGGTGACATGTACACCGAGGTGTTTGCCGAGATTGCCGCCGAATTCCCCGAGATAGGCGTCCACCACGAGCTGGTTGATGCGGCCTGCATGAAGTTTGTGCAGTGCCCCTGGACCTTCGATGTGGTGGTGGCGAGCAACTTGCATGGAGACATTCTGACGGATCTGGCCGCTGTGCTCTCGGGCGGACTGGGGCTGGCGCCGTCGTGCAATATCAATCCGGACAGCCGTGCTATGCCCGCGCTGTTCGAACCCACACATGGCAGCGCGCCGGATATCGCCGGCCAGGGGCTCGCAAACCCTGCTGCCATGCTGCTCACCACAGCCCTGATGCTGGACTGGGTGGGTTGCGCACAGGCTGCCGAACGTCTGCGCCAAGCGGTTGCCAAGGATCTGGCGACTGCCGCTGGCCAACGGCGGACCTGTCGGGATGTGACTGCCGGCGTGATTGCCGCGCTGCACTGATCCCGCTCGCGTGTCAGGACACGCTCTGCGTGTCGCTGGCCGATCAGACACGGGCTTCGGCCCGCCGAAAGGACAGGAGAGATGGCTATGCACCATTTGTCACCGCTGCTCAAGCAGGCCAGTCAGGTTTGCGTGGACTACGGCGAAGGCAGCTGGCTGATCGATACCGACGGTCGGCGCTATCTGGACTTCACCTCAGGCATCGGTGTGACCAGCACCGGCCATTGCCACCCCACTGTGGTCGCCGCCGCTCAGGCGCAGGTTGGCCGTGTCATTCATGCTCAGTACACCACGGTCGCTCACCGGCCCATGCTGGAACTGACGGATGCGTTGGCCGAACGCATGCCTGAGGGCATTGATTCGGTGGCCTTTGCCAATTCCGGCTCCGAGTCGGTCGAAGCGGCCCTGCGCCTGGCGCGACAGGCCACTGGTCGCGCCAATATCATCGTCTTTGATGGTGGCTTTCACGGTCGCACCATGGCGGCCGCCTCCCTCACCACCTCCGGCACCAAGGTGCGGACGGGCTTTCACCCGATGATGGCCGGGGTGGAGGTCTCTCCGTTTCCGCATGCCTACCGCTATGGCTGGAGCGAGGAGCAGGCCACCGAGTTTGCCCTGCGTGAGCTCGACCACATTCTGAAAACCCGCACTGCGCCCAGCGACACCGCCGCCATGCTGATCGAGCCGGTGCAGGGCGAGTTCGGCTACTACCCGGCCAACACAGCCTTTATGCAGGGCCTGGCCGAGCGCTGTCGGCAGCATGGCATCTTGCTGATCTGCGACGAGATTCAGGCCGGTTACGGCCGCACCGGGCGCTTCTGGAGCCACAACCATTTTGACGTTACCCCGGACATCGTGATTACCGCCAAGGGGCTGGCCAGCGGTTTTCCGCTGTCGGCCATTGCCGCCTCCGAAGCATTGATGAGCAAGGGCCTGGCAGGTTCCCAGGGCGGCACCTATGGAGCCAACGCCGTGGCCTGCGCTGCGGCCCTGGCAACCCTGGAGGTGATCGACAAGGAGCAGCTGGTCGCCAACGCAGCAGAACAGGGCGAGCTACTGACCGAGCGTTTGCAGGGCCTGCGTCAGCGTTTTCCCATGATCGACACGCTGCGCGGCAAGGGGCTGATGCAGGGTATGGAAATTGCCGACGATCATCGCTCGCCGCGTGGCGACCTGGCGGCGCGCCTGACCAGCGCCGCCGAGGCCGAGGGCTTATTGCTGCTGCGTTGCGGCACCGACGGCCAGATTGTCCGCTGGTTGCCGCCGTTGACGGTCAGTAGCGCCGAGATTGACGAAGCGGTTGCCCGCTTTGCCCGTGCCGCTCAGCAGGTGGCTGCGTGACACGGATTTTGGTACTGGTCGCCCCCGGCGAGGAACCCTTGCCGGGGCTTGAGGACCTGCCCACCACGGTCGAGCTGCGCACGGTCAGCGATGAGGCGGATCTGCGCCAGCACCTGCCGCAGACCGACGTGCTGGTGGTCACCGACTTTCGTACCGGGCTGCTCGAAGGGTGCTGGCCGGCCGAGCACAGCATTCGCTGGGTGCACGCCACCAGTGCCGGGGTCGATGCCTTGATGTTCCCGGCGCTGTGGGACAGCGATGTGCTGCTGACCAACGCGCGCGGGGTGTTTGATCTGGGTATTGCCGAGTATGTGCTGGGTGCGGTGCTGATGCATGCCAAGGACAGCCTCGGCAACCTGCGGCTGCAGCGTCAGCATCAGTGGCAGCACCGCGAAACGGCGCTGGCCGCGCGTCAGCATGCGCTGGTCATTGGCGCCGGTTCAATCGGCAGCGAAGTGGCAAGACTGCTGGCGGCGCTGGATATTGAGGTGACCGGCATCGCCCGCACGGCGCGCGAGGCGCCGCACTTTACCCGCGTGCTGGCCAGCGACCAGCTGGATGCGGTCTTACCAGAGGCGGATGTGGTGATCATCACCGCGCCCCTGACCGAGGACACACGCGGGCTGATCAATCGTGATCGCCTGGCGCTGATGCGCCGCGAGGCCCTGCTGGTGAATGTAGGCCGTGGCGCGATTGTGGTGACCGACGATCTGGTCGACGCCTTGCAGCAGCGTCAGCTGGGCGCTGCGGTACTGGATGTTGTTGACCCCGAGCCATTGCCCGCCGGGCATGCGCTCTGGGATCTGCCCAACGTGATGCTGTCTGCGCATATGGCCGGTGATTTCATCGGCTGGCGCCGCGCGCTGGGTGAGCAGTTCATGGCCAATCTGCACCGCTGGCTGGCCGATGAGCCCCTGCATAACCGCGTGAACAGGGGGAAATAGCGCCCGGAAACGAGAAATAGCCCGGGCACTCTGGCACTGAGGAGACGATTATGTCCGACGAAATTCTGGCAATGACGGCAATGCAGTTGCGGGCACATTTTTCCGACCGTCAGCTCTCGCCAGTCGATGTGGCCAGCGCCATGCTGGACCAGATCGAACGAGTGGACAGCCATACCAATGGCTTCTGTCTGGTGGATCGCGAGACCAGTTTGACGCTGGCACGAGAGTCGGAGCAGCGCTATAGCGCTGGCACGCCGCAGGGGCTGCTTGATGGCGTGCCCGTGGCGGTCAAGGATGTCTTTCTCACGCCCATGTGGCCAACCCTCAAAGGCTCGCATACGGTCGATCCGTCGAGCACCCTGGGCAAGACCGGTGCCTGCACTGCGGCGCTGGCGCGGCATGGTTACGTGCCTATCGGCAAGACCACCACGCCCGAGCTGGGCTGGAAGGGCGTCACCGACAATCCGGTCGACGGCGTAACCAACAACCCCTGGAATCCGGATAAAACCTCCGGCGGCTCCTCGGGCGGCAGCGGTGTGGCGGTAGCTTTGGGCATGGCGCCCATGGCATTGGGCACCGATGCCGGTGGGTCAATCCGCATTCCCGCTGCCTTCTGCGGCATCGTTGGGCTCAAGCCCTCCTTTGGTGAAGTGCCGCACTGGCCCTCCAGCCCGTTCGGCACGCTGGCCCATGCCGGCCCGATGACCTGGACCGTGGAAGACTGCGCGCTGATGATGAATGTGCTGACCGAGGCTGATCATCGCGACACCAACGCGGTGCCTCGGCGCAATATCGATTATCTGGCCGAACTGCGGGGCGGAGTGAAGGGGCTGAAGATCGCCTACAGCCCGAATCTCGGTTACGTGGATGTAGACCCCGAGGTGGAAGCGGCGGTAGCCGAGGCGGCCAAGGTATTCGCCGACTTGGGTGCCGAGGTGGTGCGGGTGGACCCCGGTTTCAGTGATCCGCTGGCCGCCTTTGGCCATCTGTTTTACGGCGGTGCCGCCAATGCCATTCGCGACCTCGGGCCCAAGAAGCGCGCGCTGATGGACCCGGAACTGATCAAGGTGTCGGAGAAGGCCGCACGCCTGAGCATGCTCGATTACATGGGCGCGATGAATGAGTCCATGGCGCTGCGCGAGCGCATGGCGGCGTTCCACCAGAAGTACGATCTGCTGCTGACACCAACCCTGCCGCTGACCGCCTTCAAGACCGGGCGTGAAGTGCCGGAGGACTGGCCCAGCACCCGCTGGCCGACCTGGACGCCCTTTACCTACCCCTTCAACATGACCGGGCAACCCGGGCTGTCCGTGCCCTGCGGCTTTGACAGCAAGGGCTTGCCGATTGGCCTGCAGCTGGTGGGCGCACGCTACAACGATGCGGTGGTGATGCGCGCCGGCCATGCCTACCAGCAGGCAGCGCCGCTGACCGATCGCCGTCCGGCCCTGTTCAACGCAGCACAGGAGTAACGCCATGCCACTGGGAAGCTCCGACATCGACCTGTACGAATCGGAAGATCCGATCTGGAACCCGGCGCTGCTGACTATTCCGATTCCGGGTATCCGCAAGATGGTCAATCTGGCGTCCACCATGGACGACGTCATTCACCTGTCCATCGGTCAGCCGGACCTGCCTGCGCCGGATACCGTCGTGGAGGCATCGGTCGAGGCCCTGCGTGCCGGGCAGACTGGCTACACCATGGATGCCGGGTTGCCCGAGCTGCTTGAATCGCTCGCCGAATACTACAGCGAGCGCTATCAGCGGCCGCTCAGCCCCGACAACATCATGATCACCACCGGGGCGACCGAAGCGCTCTATCTGGCGCTGACTGCCGTGGCCGCGCCGGGCCGCCATTTTATCGTGCCTGACCCCGCGTTCATGCTCTATGCGCCGCTGATCCGGATGAATGGTGGTGAAGTCACGGAGATCACTACCCGCGCAGAGAACAACCACCAGCTTGATCCACAGGAGGTCATCGACGCGATCGAGCCGCACACCCATGCGATTGTGCTCAACTCGCCCAGCAACCCGACCGGCACGCTGTATCCGCGCGAGACGCTGGAGGCAATTCTGGAGGAGGCGGCCTACCGTGGCATTCATGTGATCAGCGATGAGGTCTACGATCACCTGATCTACGACGGTCGAGAGTATCCCTCGGTGCTGTCGTGTTGCAGCGATCTGGATCACGTCATGGTGGTCAGCAGTTTCTCCAAGACCTACAGCATGGCGGGCATGCGCATTGGCTGGTTGATCGGCAGCCAGGCGGCAATCAAAAAGCTGCGGCGTTATCACATGTTTACCACCACGGTGGCCAATACGCCGTTTCAGTGGGCCGGGGTGGCTGCGCTGCGCAGTGGCGGTGCCTTTATCGAGCAAATGCTCAGCGAGTACACCCGACGGCGGGATCGGCTGGTGGAGCTGGTGGAGCAGACGCCGCACCTGACCGGGTACAAACCCGAGGGCGCGTTCTATCTGTTTCCGTCGCTGCCGGAAGGGGTGAATGGCACCAATGTGGCGCTGCGGCTGCTGAAGGAAACCGGGGTTTGTACCATCCCTGGCGAGACCTTCGGCAACAGCTGCAGTAATGCCTTGCGGTTGAGTTATTCGACCTCGCTGGAGCGGATTGAGCAGGCGTTTGAGCGGATTATTCCGTGGATGGAGAAGCAGGATTTTGATTAGGGAGGGAGCCTTTAAAACTGGCAGTTTCCTGACGCATGGGTGCTGACCTCTTTTGGCGTGGGCCAGTAACAGTTGATTGTTTACTGCGCTGTTACTGAATCAGCCTTTCGCCTTCACGGCGAGCCAAAGGGGGCCGGTTGCCCGGCTCCCCAAAGGGAAGCGCTAATCCATTTCACACGCCCTCTGCGAGTGCTCAAGCATGCATCTGGCTGCGTTGCGCTGCGGGGCGATCAGGCCGGTCCGAACTCTGCGTTGTGATTTCTCGACAGGTCCCGACATGCCTTCGAAACCACGCCTTGATTGCGGACCGGCCTGATCGCCAGAGGGTATGTGAAATGGATTGGCGATTCCCTGAATCCCCCGGGGCACCCGGCTACGCGGCCCTTCGGGTTCGCTGCGTTGCTCGATTTATCGGGGAAGCGTAAAACTCGTCGCTACGCTCCTCAGACATCCTACGCTTCTTTTTCCCGACAAATCTGCGCTACTCGCCCGCGTAAACGGGACCGGATTCCGTGCACACTCCACCGTTGTTGATCGCTCCCACGCTCCGCGTGGGAGCGCCTGTCCGGACGCTCTGCGTCCGATCACTCAGACGGTACTCTCCTTACGTCCCGCTAAATCGCCCCGCGCCCACGCAGTTCGGCAATCTGTGCCTCGTCGTAGCCAAGCTGGCGCAGAATGCTGTCGGTGTGTTCGCCCAGCGCCGGCCCGGTCCATTCGGCGCTGCCGGGGGTGTCTGAGAGCTTGGGTACAATGCCGGGCATCTTGAAGGCTTTGCCGTCGGGCAGGGTGGCGCTGAGAAACATCTCGCGGGCCAGGTACTGCGGGTCGGTGACCATGTCAGCAGCAGAGTAGATCTTGCTGGCGGGGACGTCGGCCTGCTCCAGCACCTTTAATACCTCGTCCTGCGGCAAGCTGGCGGCCCAGCGGTCGATCAGTGCGTACAGCTCGTCGCGTCTGGCGTCACGGCCGGCGTTGTCGGCCAGGGTCGGGTCATCAGCCAGGTCGTCACGGCCAATGGCGCGCATGAAGCGCTGAAAAATGGCATCGCCGTTGGCACCGATCTGCACTGCTTTGCCGTCGCTGCAGGTGTGGATGGAGGAGGGGGTGATACCGGGCATGATGTTGCCGGTGCGCTCGCGCACAAAGCCCATGACGTCGAACTCCGGCACCATGCTCTCCATCATCGCGAACACCGCTTCGTAGAGTGCCACATCGACAATCTGCCCCTTGCCCTGATTGACCTCGCGGTGCCGCAGGGCCATAAGGGCACCAATCACGCCCCAGAGCGCGGCGATCGAGTCGCCAATCGAGATGCCGGTACGCACGGGCGGGCGATCGTCAAAGCCGGTGATATAGCGCAAGCCGCCCATGGACTCGCCGACGGCACCGAAGCCCGGTTGATCTTTCAGCGGACCGGTCTGGCCAAAGCCGGACAGCCGTACCATGACCAGAGCCGGGTTGAGCGCGTGCAGGGTATCCCAGTCCAGGCCGAGTTTTTCCAGTGTGCCGGGGCGAAAGTTCTCGATCAGAATATCGGCTTCGCTGATCAGCTTTTTGAGAATCGCGATACCGTCTGCGTCCTTCAGATTGAGCGTCAGCGACTGCTTGTTGCGCGCCTGCACAAACCACCACAGTGAGGTGCCCTCGTACAGCTTGCGCCATTTGCGCAGTGGATCGCCGCCCTTGGGTGATTCGACCTTGATGACGTCAGCGCCGAACTCCGCGCAGATGCGAGCGGCGAAAGGGCCGGCGATCAGCGTGCCGAGTTCGATGACCTTGAGTCCGGCGAGGGGTTTGGTTGTGTCCATGTCGCTTCCGGCGGTGATGATAGGCTCGCCAGTGTAGGTCAAAGGCCTACCAGGCGGAACGGCTAGTCTTGGATGGCGTCGGCGAACTGCCCGATGGCATCCACCACGCGCTGCGCTTCGTCGCGAATCTCCAGCATGACCTCGCCCGCCCGGTTGGCGAGCTGGACACCTTGCTCCGATTTGCTGCGACTGCCCGCCATGCCGTCGACGGCGCGGTGCGCCAGCTCCATGTTCTGTTGCACAACCTCGTTAATCTCGACTGTCGCCTGGCTGGTGCGGGCAGCCAGGTTGCGTACTTCGTCGGCCACCACGGCGAAGCCACGGCCCTGGTCCCCGGCGCGGGCTGCTTCAATGGCAGCATTGAGGGCCAGCAGGTTGGTCTGGTCGGCAATGCCACGGATCACCTGGACGATGCTGTTGATGCGGTCTGATTGGGTGTTCAGTGCATTGATGTGCTCGGATACCGCGTCTAGCTCCCCGGCGATGGAACGTACAACCTCAACCGCTTGCTCGACCGTGGTCGCACCCGTGCGAGCGCTCTCCTCTGTTTCTTCGGCAATCTCGAAGGCCAGTTTGGCGGCAGCCGACTCGGCTTGCCTGCGTTCTACCTGGGCGGTGATGTCGCTGGCAAACTTGACCACGCCATACAGCTTGCCCTGGCTGTCGTAGAGCGGGTTGTAGGTGGCGCGTAGCCAGATGGTCTGGCCACTGCGGGTGACCCGCTTGAAGCGGTCAGAGAGGTACTCGCCCCGGTTCAGGTGCTCCCAGTCTTGCTGGTAGCGCGGGCTGTTGGCGGTACTCTCATGGCAGAAAATGCGGTGGTGCTTGCCTTTCACCTCATCCAGGCGATAGCCCATGGTGTGCAGAAAGTTGTCGTTGGCGGTGACAATCTCGCCTGCCAGGGTGAATTCGATGACTGCCATGGAGCGATTGATGGCATTGAGCAGGCTCTCGTGCTGTTGTTCCGCTTCAACCTCGCGGGTGATGTCGAAAGCCAGCTTGAGCACGCGAGCCACCGCGCCGGTCGCATCGGTCACCGGGATATAGCTTGCTTCCAGCCAGATCTTGCGGCCGTTCTTGTCAATCCGCGCAAACCGATCCGTGAACGATTCGCCACTGCTGAGCCGTTGCCAGAATCGGCGGTAGTCGACGCTGGCGGTGACATCCTGGGTGCAGAACAGGCTGTGGTGCTGGCCACGTATCTCGTCCAGGCTGTAGCCAACGACGCCTAGAAAGGCCTGATTGGCGTCGAGGATCTCGCCGTCTCGGGTGAACTCGATCCAGGCCAGGTTTTGCCGGATGGCGTCCAGTATGCGAGATTGGCTCGCGGCAAGTTGCTGGCTGTGGCGAAGCTCTGCTTTGATACCGGATCCGAACATGGCAGTCTCGTGCTGGCGCTGGTGGGTGCATCGGCGATGCAGGGGTGTAGGTATGCATCGGCAGCTCAGGCGTCTACTTGAACCCTTCTGCTATCCGCTGGGTCATTATATTGCGCGGTTGCCGATGTGGCCGTGTGTCGTTCAACCAACCAATCGATAGGGAGCGTTGCTTGGCTACCAGTCTGCTTGTTCTGCTTGATGATATTGCCTCGGTGCTCGATGACGTCTCCGTGATGACCAAGATTGCGGCGAAAAAGACTGCGGGGGTGCTGGGAGACGACTTGGCGTTGAACGCCCAGCAGGTAACCGGGGTGCGCGCCGAGCGCGAGCTGCCGGTGGTCTGGGCCGTTGCCAAGGGCTCGCTGCGCAACAAATTGATTCTGGTGCCGGCCGCGTTGCTGATCAGCGCTGTTGCGCCGTGGTTGATCACGCCCTTGTTGATGCTGGGCGGTGCCTTTCTCTGCTACGAGGGTGCGGAAAAGCTGGCTCACCGGTTCTTGCATGATGTTAAAGGCGAGCATCAGGAGACGGTCAAGGCGTTGAACGATGATCAGGTCGATATGGTGGCGCGGGAGAAGCAGAAGATCGCCGGGGCCATTCGTACCGATCTGGTGCTCTCGGCGGAGATCATTGCGATCACCCTGGGCACCGTCGCCGAGGCAGAGTTTCTCACCCGGGTGTTGGTGGTCAGCGGTATTGCGCTGGTGATGACCCTCGGTGTCTATGGGCTGGTGGCCGGTATCGTCAAGCTGGACGACGGCGGACTGGCGCTGACTCGACGCACTAGCGCCGCTGCTCAGGCTGCCGGGCGTGCCATTCTGGCAGGCGCGCCCTTGCTGATGAAAACCCTCTCTGTGGTGGGGACGGCCGCCATGTTCATGGTGGGCGGCGGTATTCTCAGCCATGGCCTGGCTGTGGTGCACCACTGGATTGAGGCCAGCGCCGCCCAGGTCGACGCTTGGCCGTGGCTCGGAACGGTGCTGGGCGGGCTGACGCCTACCTTGCTGAATGCGCTGTTCGGGGTGGTGGCTGGCGCGGTGATTCTGGGCGTGATTACGCTGGCCGGTCGTCTGCGCTCACGCGCCTGACAGCGGGGCGTCGTTCAGCGCTCAGTGTTTGCTGGACTGCAGCAGCTGGGCCTGAGCGTGCGGGTCGTCACCCAGCCGATACTGGTTGTTGCCGCTGCGCTTGGCGGTGTACATCGCCAGGTCGGCGGCGTGAATGAGCTTGTCCATAGTGACGGCGTGGTCGGGGAATACGGCCACGCCCAGGCTGGCGCCGACCTGGAAATCGCCCTCTTGCAGTTGCATCGGCGGCGTAAGCGCGGTGAACAGCTGCTCGCTGATGCGTTGTGCTTCGGTATCCACTTCGCTGCTACGTGACAGGCCCTCGAACAGTACGACAAACTCGTCGCCGCCCAGGCGCGCCACCATGTCGCTGTTGCGCACCGCACTGCGCAGGCGCTTGGCGACCTCTACCAACACGCTGTCGCCGGTGGCGTGGCCGTGCTGGTCGTTGATGGATTTGAAATGGTTGAGGTCGATGAAGACCAGCGCGAGGCGCTGGTCTTGCGTGCGTGCGCGAATGAGTGCCGCAGCAAGCTGCTGCTCCAGCATCAGGCGGTTGGGCAGCCCGGTCAGCGGGTCGCGGTGCGCGAGCTTGCGCAGTTCATTGGCCGAGCGCTTCTCGTTGGTTATATCGCGGACGATTCCCATCATTCTGACCGGCTCGCCTTGTTCGTTCTTGACCACATTCCCGGTCTCTCTCACCCAGTGCACACTGCCATCGGGCCAGACAACGCGATATTCCTCGTCGTGGTTTTCACCGGTCTCAATACAGCGCAGCTCGCCTTCGAGCACGTGCTCGCGATCATCGGGATGCACGCTGTCGCAGAACAGGCTGTAGCTGGGGGTGATCTCGCCGGGCTTGTAACCGAACATGCCGTAAATAGCCTCGGACCAATACAGCTGGTCGGTGCCGATATGCCAGTCCCAGGTGCCGATCTGGGCAAAATATTGGCTGCGCTTGAAGCGTTCCATGGCCTCGGTACTGGATAGCAGGTCGGCTTCCGGGTGCAGCAGGATGACTGTCCGACCATTGATGTCCGGCAGGCGCGTGAGATCCTGCTGGCGCACCCCGTCGTCGGCGGCCAGCACGACCTCGATACGCTCCATGGGAACGGGCAGGCTGCGCAGGGCGGGTAACCAGTGAGTGAGTGGCAGGTGGTCAGCCAGGCGCTGATGGGGCTGGCCGAGCAGGCGGGCGGCTGCCGGGTTGTGCCAGACAATGCGCTGTTGACGGTCAAGTAGCAGCAGGCCGTTGGGGGATAGCGTCAGTAGTGCCTTGAAGGTGGCTACCTGTCGCCTGCTATGCCATAGAGCGCTGCATGCGAGCAGGAGCGCTATCAGGGCTATGGCAGTCAGCAAGAGGGTCATTGGATCATCGTACGAGAACGCTTTGCCGCAGTATAACGCGACTGCGATGGCAAGCCAGTGAATAGTGGCGATCTGATGCTGGGGACTGAACCACCGGCGCTGCGAGCACTCACAGCTAGGGTGTAGGCAGGCTTCCCGGGAACAGGAGAGCGCCATGGCTGACATGGAGCAGGTGGTACGTATCGTCAGCAGTACGCTGGCCGATGAATTTTCCGATCTGACAGACATAGAGCAGGGCACTCGTGTGACGCTGCGGTTGCTGCTGGCGGCGCTGCTGGGCGGCGTGCTGGGTCTGGAGCGCGAGCGGCAGGGTAAGGCGGCTGGTGTGCGTACGCATATGCTGGTATGCCTTGGTGCTGCGCTGTTTGTGCTGGTGCCGGATATGGCCGGGGCGCTGGACGACGCCATGAGTCGGGTAATTCAGGGTGTGGTTGCCGGCGTTGGCTTTCTCGGGGCGGGCACTATCCTCAAGGGCGATGCAGCCAATCAGGTCAAGGGCCTGACTACTGCCGCCGGTATCTGGCTGACCGCGGCGATTGGCGTCACCATTGGCCTGGGGCACCAGGCAACCGGTTTGCTCTGTGCGGCTCTGGCGCTGATCATTCTGCACCTGGTGCCGATGCTGTTTCGCTCTCCCCAATCGCCTTCCTGAGAAAAACGTCGAACTGTGCGCGAGTAGACTCTTCTTTGTCAGACGCGCGCAAGGCTGCTGTAGTTAAATAGCCGGTGCACGGATCGCGCCTTCTCTCATGCCGCCTGGAAAGCGCCCGCCTTGTACTGATCCGTCCCTCTTGTAATGCCTGTTTGCGCGGGCCTGCTTGCCCATTGCAGCGCGGCCTGAACAGCGCCTTTAAAATCATCACATGTAATTCATTGAATTGTTACATGTGATGGGCTAGTCTCGCGTCATGGAAAAGAAATCATCTGCCTACTATCAGCGACTTTATCGCCAGCGCTTGCGTGAGCAGGGGCTGGTCAAGAAGGAAGTCTGGATATTGCCCGAGCATGCCTCTGCGCTCATGGCAGTAGAACGCAAGCTGCGCCAGCCGATGGCCCAGCTGGACTCAATGGAGAAGGAGATAGACATGAGCATGCAGCAGGTTTGGACTGCCACAGCGTTGCACAAGGCGTTGAGTGGCACCGAGTTGTTTCAGGGCAAGCGCGCCAGTGTGGAGCTGATTGACGGCAGCGAAGCCAGCTTGCACGTCACCATGCATGAATACGGTGATTTGCCGCTGTTTATTGCCGTGTTTGGCGAGCAGATCATCGTTGAAGCCCTGTTGTGGCCGGTGAGTGATGTGCGTGATCTGGCCGAGTTCAACGAAGAGGTGCTGCGCACCCACAAGCTGTTCCCGCTGTCGAGTATCGGTCTTGAGCGTCTGGCCGACGGCACCGATTGCTACACCATGTTTGGTGCCTTGAGCTCTGGCTCGGCACTGTCTGATGTGGTGTTCGAGATCGAGTTGCTGGCGGACAACGTGATCAAGGCCACTGAAGCCTATGAGAATCATCTGGCGATGCCAGCCTGACAAGGAGAAAGCTGATGAACGTGTGGAGCAAATTGCTGACTGCAATGCGCGGTGGTGCCCAGGAAGCAGGCGAGGCGCTGGTCGATAGCCAGGCCCTGCGTATCCTCGATCAGGAAATCCGCGATGCCGATGCCGAGTTGCATCGTTCTCGCGAAGCGCTGGCCAATATCATGGCCAAGCAGAAGCTGGCTGCCGACAAGCTGAGCAAGGTCTCGGCGCGCATCGCCGAGTATGAACAGTACGCACTCAAGGCGCTGGAGTCCGGTAACGAGACGCTAGCGCGTGAAGTGGCCGAGAAGATCGCAGGCCTGGAAAACGAGGCAAAACTGGAGTCCGAGCAGGCTGAGGCCTACGCCACCAGCGTGGCCAATCTGCGTCAGGCGGTGCAGCAGGCTGAGGGCAATATCAAGCGACTGAAGCAGCAGGTTGATGTGGTCAAGGCCACTGAAAGCGTGCAGAAAGCGCAGCTGGCGGTATCTCAGCGTTACGGCGGCTCACAGGCCAAGATGCACACCGCGCTGGAATCGCTGGAGCGCATCAAGCAGAAGCAGGCCGAGCGTGGCGCGCGCATGGAGGCTGCAGCCGAGCTGGCGGTTGAGGGCAGTCCCGATCAGGCGCTTGAAGAGAAACTGCGGGCGGCGGGTATTACGCCGGCGTCCGGCAGTGCAGACAGTGTGCTTGAGCGTCTGAAGCAGCGCTCCGACAGCTAGGTGTCTTGAGCGGTCAGGGAGGGGGATCGGGATGGAGCTTTTCTTTCAGACGTCGCTGACGTTTCCGGTAGTGCTGTTCAGCTTCATGCTGTGCGTAGCCATGCTGTACTGGCTGACGGTGGCGCTGGGCGCAGTCGATGTTGACGTGCTGGACGCCGGTGGTGACGGCGGCATGGACGACCCGTCCAATGCCGAAGGCCTCGGCGGCCTGCTGATGAAGCTGGGACTGCATGACGTCCCGGTCACCCTGGTGCTGACGGTGCTGGTGTTTTTTGCCTGGCTGGCCAGTTACTTCGCGCAGTTGCTGCTGCTTGGCTGGCTGCCGTTGGGGCTGTTGCGTTACCCGGTGGGTTTGGTGGTCATCGTACTGGCGCTGGTGGTGGCCGTGCCTGTCACCCGGCTGGTGGTGGCGCCGCTGCGGCCGCTGTTTCGCAAGGCGCTGGGCTCAACCACGCGCTCGCTGCTCGGCCAGGTCGTGGTGGTGAGATCGCCTCTGGTCAGCGATCGATTGGGCGAGGCGCTGCTGGAAGACGGCGGTGCAGGGCTGATCCTGCGTGTGCGGGCGGACCCCACGCGGGGGTTCAAGCGCGGTGATCGTCTGGTCCTGCTGGAATACCTGGAGGCAGAGCATGCCTATCGGGTGATCAGCGAAGAAGAATTCAATGGGAAATAGTGCGAGGCGGCACTGTTCAGGTGCTGTGTCGTCCTGCAAAGGAGTTTGAGCGTAATGAGTATGTCCATGGTAATGCCCTTCCTGATCGGGGTTGGCATCGTCTTTTTGCTGATCGTCGGTTTTTTTGTCCTGTTCAATGCGTTCTACATCAAGGTACCCCAGGGTACGGCGTTGATCGTGAACGATATGAGTGCTACTCCCAAGGTGCACTTCACCGGGGCGCTGGTTTATCCGGTGATCTACAAGAAAGAATTCATGAAAATCTCCCTGCTGACGCTCGAAGTAGATCGACGTGGCAAGGATGGGCTTATTTGTCAGGACAACCTGCGTGCCGACATTACGGTCGCCTTCTACCTGCGGGTAAACGAGACCCAGCAGGATGTGCTCAAAGTGGCCAAGGCGATCGGTGTGGACCGTGCCTCTGACCGCACCGCGGTCAATGAGCTGTTCAACGCCAAATTCTCCGAGGCGCTGAAGACGGTCGGTAAGAAGTTTGAATTTGTCAGCCTGTTTGAAGAGCGTCAGAACTTCCGTGACCGCATTATCGAGGTCATCGGCAACGACCTGAATGGCTATGTGCTTGAAGACGTTGCGATCGACTACCTCGAGCAGACGCCGCGCACCTCGCTTGACCCCACCAACATTCTTGATTCCCAGGGTATTCGCAAGATTACCGAGCTGACCGCGACCCAGAACGTGATTACCAACGAGCTGGAGCGTAACGAAGAGCTCGCGATCATGAAGAAGAACGTCGAGACTCGCGAAGCGACGCTGGCACTGGAACGCCAGCAGGCGGATGCCGAGGCGCGTCAGGAGCGTGAAATCGAAACCATCCGCGCGCGTGAACAGGCTGAAACCGTCAAGGTGCAGGAAGAAGAGCGCCTGAAGGCCGAGCAGGCCCGCATCCAGACCCAGCAGGACCTGGATATTCGCAGCGAGAACCACCACCGCGAAGTCGAGGTGGCCCAGCAGAATCGTCAACGTGCTGTGGTGATCGAGGTCGAGAAGGTGACCCGGGCGCGTGACCTGGAAGTGGTTGCCCGTGAGCGTGAGGTTGAGCTGCAGCGTATCGAGAAAGAAAAGGCGCTGGAGGAAGAGCGCAAGAATATTGCCGGCGTGATTCGCGAGCGGGTGGCGGTCGAGAAAACCGTGGCGCAGGAAGAAGAGCGCATCAAGGAAGTACGCGAAGTCGCCGAGGCCGACCGTCAGAAGCAGGTACAGGTGCTCAATGCACAGGCCGAGGCCGAGCAGGAGCTGGTGCGTCAGGTCAAGCAGGCGGAAGCCGATGAAACCAAGTCTCGCCACAAGGCTGTCGAGATGAACAACCTGGCTCAGGCCGAGCTGGAAGCGGCCGCCAAGCAGTCCGAAGCCGCGAAGAAGCGTGCCGAAGGGACGCAGGCCGAAGCCGCCGCCAATGGCCTGGCTGCCGCTCGCGTGCGTGAAGTGACTGCGGCCGCCAAAGAGAAGGAAGGCCTGGCCGAAGCGCGCATCCAGTCCGAGCAGTTGATTGCCCAGGCCAAGGGTGAGCAGGAGCAGGGGCTGGCGCAGGCACGGGTAATCGAAGCGCAGGCTGCTGCCCGAGAGAAAGAGGGCTTGGCAGAAGCCAAGGTGCTGGAAGAGAAGCTGACCGCGCAGGCGCGCGGCGAAGAGCAGATTGGCGTAGCCAAGGCGCGTGCCGCCAAGGATCAGGGGCTGGTCGAGGCCGAAGTCCTGCTGGAGCGTCTCAACGCCGAGGCCGAAGGTCTGGGCAAGAAGTTCTCTGCGCTCGATGCGCTCAGCGCCGATGCCCGTCAGCACGAAGAATTCCGCATGCAGCTTGAGAAGAGCTTTGAGGAAGCGATGGCCGCTATCGCCGCCAACAAGGATATCGCCCGCGACCAGGCTGAGGTGCTGTCTACCGCGCTGGGCAAGGCCAATATCGAGATCGTGGGCGGGGAGGGTGACTTCTTCAATTCCTTTGCCAAGTCGCTGTCGGTGGGCAAGGCCATTGAAGGGGTTGTCGGCAAGAGCCCGGTGGTGCAGGACGTGCTGCAACGGCTGCTGGCCGGCCGTGGCAACGGTGATATGCCGAGCGTGGCCAACAAGGGCGACGCGGACGCCTGATACACCCTACCGCTTGACGCCCCGGCATGGCCGGGGCGTTGCATTGCTAAGCCAATTCGGGAATGACGAGGATGTCAGAGTCAGCAGGCGAAAATCAGGCACAGGGCCTGGTTGATCGGGCTGTAGCTGAAGGTGGTGCCTACGAGGTGCTGCATAAGCGGCTGCTGGAGCAAGGCCGGCAACTTGCCGGTCTGGCCGAGGCGCTGAATGCCCAGCGGCAGCAGGAATTTGGCAGTCAGCCGATCGAAGTGATTGGTCGCACGCGCGTGCGCACCGAGAACAACTGCATCGCACGCGATATCGCCCAGGTCGGCGGGCTGATGCTGTTCGGCTACAACGTGTTTATCGGGCTCAAGCAGGAAACCCGGATCCAGGACGTTTTCTCTCTGTATCGACTGGTACAGGAAGACGACGGGTACGACGCCCAGCCTGTCGATCTGGCCGGGAGTTTTCTGGCCGAGGCCAGCTTCGTCAACGACTTTGACGAGTTGTATCGCTATTACAAGAACACGCGGCTGCTACAGCTGAGCGTGCGCGACGGCAAGTTGCTGGCCGCGTTCCAGATTGGAGAGCGGATCAGCGATGTGCGGGTCTTCCGCTGGTCGGTGTCCGCCGACGGTGGTCGGGTCCGTTACATTGATAACCGCGGTGAACGCGATATTGAGTTGCCGCGCCCGTTCGACTTCGAGTGGACGCCTGTTGGCCGCGACAGCGTGGTGCAGGGGCGGCATTCGCATTTCAATATTCTCGATACCCTGTTTGTCGACACTCTGGGTGGTGATCTGACCATCAAGGTGGAGAACAACACCGAGGACGGCCTGGGTATCTACCGCGAGGCGGTCGCCGACAAGACCCAATCGCTGAATGACGTGCAGATCGAGTACGCCCACCTGGGTACCTTGATCCTGCTCAAGGTATTGCCTTACCGCGAGGAGCAATGGCGGTACCTGGTATTCAATACCCTGACCCGCAAGGTTCAGCGTATCGATGCGATCGGCCAGGCCTGTGTGCAGTTGCCGGAAGATCACGGCATCATTTTTCCGGGTGGCTGCTACCTGCAGAGTGGCGAGTACCGCACCTTTGATCAGCCCATGGCCGGCATGCGTTTCAAGCGCTCTGTCCGCTCGCCCAACGGCGAGGATGTGCAGTACGTGTTCTATCATCCCGAGCAGGGCCGTTCGGCGCTGTTTACTTACAACCTGATCAGCCGTGAATTGCAGAGCCCGCAATTTGGCCACGGGCATGCGCGGCTGGCTGACGGGCGCATGGTGATCTTTTCTGCCGAAGGCGATGAGCCGACGCGCATTCACCCGATGCAGGTCTGGCAGACGCCTTTTTATACCGACGAGCACGCCGCCGCTCAGCCGCAACGTGGCGGTTTCTTTGGGCGCATAGGTAACGCCGAGCTGGTGCGCGGTGTGTCTGACCTGCTGAACCTGGCGCGTGAGATCGACAGCAATGAGGTCTCGCTGCAACGCTACGCACTGCTGTGTCAGGAAACCCAGCGCCTGTTTGACGCCTATTACTGGCTCAGTGATGAGGCCTGCGGCGGCGTTGCCCCCCTGCTGCGGCAGATATCCTCCAGCGCGGCCATGGTGCTGGACGAGTTCGAGAAGGTCGAAAGTATCCGTCAGCAGTCCGCGCGGGCCATGACGGAGGCGCAGACGCGTCAGCAGGAGCTGATGTTGGGCCTGTCGGTGCAGGAGTTCACCGATGTTCAGGCCTACGTCGATGCGCTGGGGGCACTCAATGCCCAGCGCGGCAAGCTGCTCACCATTCGCGAGTACCGCTACATCGATGTCGCGCAGATCGACGAGATGGAAGCGCAGCTGCTGGCCGAGCACGAGCGGCTGGCTGCTGAGGTGTCCAGTTTTCTCGCCGGCGAGCAGGCGCTGGCGCCCTATCACCAGCAGTTGCAGGAACTGGATGCCAGCGCCGAGCAGGCTGAGACTGTTACCCAACTGGCTGAACCGCTGGAGCAGCTGACCGCGATGGCGGCGGGGCTGGACATGCTGTCCGAGCTGATGGCGTCGCTGCGTATTGACGACGCTACCCAGCGCACCCGCGTGGTTGAGGCCATCTCCGAGCTGTATGCCAAGCTCAACCAGTCCAAGGCGCGAGCCGAGTTGCGGCGCAAGTCATTGGGGTCGGCGGAGCAGGTCGCGCAATTTGGTGCCCAGTTCAAGCTGTTCAGCCAGGCCATTACCAATGCTTTGGCGCAGGCTCAGGACCCGGAAAGCTGCGATGAGCAGCTGTCGCGCCTGCTGGTTCAGCTCGAAGAGCTGGAAAGCCAGTTTGGGGGGCATGAAGCGTTTCTGAGTGACATCCTCGACAAGCGCGAAGAATTGCTCGAGACCTTCGAGGCGCATCGCCAGCGTCTGCTCGATGAGCGCCAGCGCCGTGCCCAGGGGCTGCAGGACGCCGCCGTACGCATCATTGACAGCTTGCCCCGGCGCACCGGGCGGCTGACCGAACCGGATCTGCTGAACGCCTTTTTTGCCACCGACCCGCTGATTCTCAAGCTGCGTGAACTGATCGAGCGGCTGCGTGCGCTGCACGACAACGTCAAGGCGGATGATATCGAGGCGCGGCTCAAGGGCGCGCGGGATCAGGCAGTGCGTGGCCTGCGCGACAAGCGTGAACTGTTCGAAGGCGGCGGTAATGTCATTCGGCTGGGGCCGCGTCACCGTTTCAGCGTCAACGCCCAGGAACTGGACCTGACCCTGCTGCCTCGCGGCGACTCGCTGAGTCTGCATTTGACGGGCACCGACTATTTTGAGCCGCTGGTCAACGACGAGCTGGACGGGCTGCGTGACTATTGGGATGGCGGCCTGCTGTCCGAGTCCCCGCAGCTCTATCGCGCCGAGTACCTCGCCGGTGAGGTCATTGCGCTGGCCCAGCGGGCAGAGGCGGGCTTGAGCATGGAGCTGTTGCATCAGCAGTTGCTTGAACCTGAACAGCTGGTACGCACGCTGCGCGAGATCGCTACGCCACGCTATCGCGAGGGTTACGAGAAGGGTATTCACGATCACGATGCTGCGCTGATTCTGGCGCAGCTGTTGCCGCTGCTCGCCAGTGCCGGGTTGCTGCGTTTTGATCCGCAGGCCCGGGCGCTGGCCATGTTGTTCTGGGTGCAGAGTGCCGATTCGCCGGCGGTATCCGGCTGGGCCGAACGCGCTGCGGCCGTGTTGCAGATCCGGCAGCTGTTCGGACGTGATGACGCGCTGCTGGCGCTGCAGGGCGAGATGCAGTCCAGCCTTGCTGAGTGGCTGCAAGAGCGTTTGATCGACGCTGACATGAGAACGCTGGAAGCCGCAGCCGCCTGGTTGATCGAGTGGCTGGCCGAGCCGCAGCCGGTCTGGCAGGTCAGCCGGTATGCCCGGCAGCTTTATGACGGCCTGCAGGACCATCTGGCGCCACTCGGTCTGTGGGACAGCTGCATGCAGTCGGTAGAGTGCCTGGCCGGTGCGCCAGGACAGCAGTGGCAGTTCTTGCAGCACTGGTTTTCTGGTCTGTGCGAGCAGGAGGCCTTTGCCCTGCTGCGTCGCTACGTGCCCGAGGCGGTGGCCTTTTGCTTGCTGCAATCGCAGGTTCCGGTGACCGTTATTGAGGTGGATCTGCGATTCGAGGTGTCTGGCCTGCTGGGGCAGCACCCACGCGTGCAGGACGGAGCCCTGACGCTGGCGGTGGATGAGTTCTTTGCTCGTCTGCGTCAGCACCGGCAGGACTTTCAGCCGGGTCTGGAGCGCTACCAACAGTTGCGCCAACAGTTGCTGGATGAGCAGCGCAAGACGCTGCGCCTGGCCGAGTTCAAGCCGCGCCCGCTGACCTCCTTTGTGCGCAACCGGCTGATCAATGACGTGTATCTAGGCGTGATTGGCGACAACCTGGCCAAGCAGATGGGGACCGTGGGTGAGGGGCGGCGCTCAGACCTGAACGGTCTGCTGATGCTGATTTCCCCGCCCGGTTACGGCAAGACCACGCTGATGGAGTACGTGGCGCATGCGCTGGGCCTGGTGTTCATGAAGATCAACGGTCCGGCGCTTGGGCATGAGGTGCGCTCGCTGGATCCGGCGCAGGCACCGGATGCGACAGCGGCGCAGGAGTTGGTCAAACTCAATCTGGCGCTGGAGATGGGGAATAACGTGATGCTGTATGTCGATGACATCCAGCACACCCATCCTGAGTTTCTGCAGAAGTTCATCTCGCTGTGCGATGGCACTCGCCGTATTGAAGGCGTCTGGAAGGGGCGCACGCGCACCTACGACATGCGCGGCCGCAAGTTTGCCGTGGTCATGGCCGGTAACCCCTACACCGAGTCCGGAGAGGTGTTCCGCATTCCGGACATGCTGGCCAACCGTGCCGACATCTATAACCTCGGCGACACCCTGGCCGGCATGAACGATGTGTTCGCGCTGAGCTATATCGAGAACAGCCTGACCTCAAACTCGGTGCTTGCGCCGCTGGCTGGCCGCGATCTGAATGACCTCTACCGGTTGGTGGCCAAGGCCGAAGGCAAGCCGTTCTCTGCCAATGAGTTGAGTTACGACTACAGCGCGGCCGAGATCAATGACATGGTGGCCACCCTGCAGCGCATGATGCAGCTGCGAGACGTGGTGTTGCGGGTCAATCAGCAGTACATCGCCAGCGCCGCGCAGGATGATCGCTATCGCACCGAGCCGCCGTTCAAGTTGCAGGGTAGCTATCGCAACATGAACAAGCTGGCGGAGAAGGTCTCCGCGGTGATGAACGAGCAGGAGCTGCAGCAACTGGTCGATGATCACTACCAGGGCGAGTCACAGCTGCTCACCACCGGCGCCGAGGAGAACCTGCTCAAGCTGGCCGAGTTGCGCGGCACCCTGAATGCAGAGCGTGCCGAGCGCTGGGAGCAGATAAAGGCAGACTTCCTGCGTAATCGCGCCATGGGGGGCGATGACGCGGATGTCGGCAAGCGCGTTGTTGGCCAGCTCAACGATCTGGTGCAGAGCGTGCGGGCGCTGGCCGGTTCTGGGCAGTCCGAGGTGGCGGTGCCCTGGGACGAGCTGCTCGCTGCGTTGCAGTCGCTGCACAAGCTGAGCCCCAAGGTGCGTGTGGTGATGCCGCCCCAGCAGTTGATTCAACAGATGCTCGACGGTCTGTCCGACAGCATGCGTGCTACGGTGACGCCGCTGGCCGATGTGATGGATCGCCAGGTGGTGGCCGGGCGGGAGGCGCAGACGCAGTTGCTCGACATGGTTCGGCAACTGAAGGTCGTGACCCTAGATGATCAGGATGACAGCAAGCCATGATGGACTTTCAACAACTGGACCAGGTGTTGCGCGACAGCGTGGCGGATTTGCGTCTGAGCAATGAAGAGCGGGTGGAACTGCGCGAGTTGGGTGGCGGCCTTGAGCCTGACCGTATCCGTTTTTTGCGCAATCGCGCCTTTGCACTGGTGCGTGAGCTTGCCGCCGAGCCGGAAAACGTGCTGCCGGCGCTGAAATGGCTGGAGCAGGTGGTCAAGACGCTGGATAGCGCACAAGTCAACGACGTGCAGGTGGCCAGTGCGCATTTTAGTCCGGGCGAGAGCTGCCGGCGGCGGATTCTGGATTTGTGCAACCAGGTGCGTGACAGCCTCAGCATCTGCGTCTTCACCATTTCGGATGACCGCCTGAGCCGCGCGGTGCTGGCCTGCCATCAGCGCGGGGTCAAGGTGCGGATTATCAGCGATCATGAAAAGCAGCATGACATGGGCAGTGATATTGCCATGCTGCGCGATGAAGGCATTCCGCTGCGCGTCGACCCCGGCCCGTATCACATGCACCACAAGTTCGCGCTGTTTGATGAACGGCTGCTGCTCAATGGCAGCTTCAACTGGACACGCAGTGCCAGTGACTACAATCAGGAGAATCTGCTGGTGATCGACCATGCGCCGCTGGTGGCCGATTACGTGCGTGAATTCGAGGACCTCTGGGAACGCTTCGCCGTGTGAGCGGTTCGGCGTCGGTGCAGTGGATGCGGTACACTGCCGCCCGGCTTCCCACAGGACACTTTCCATGGCATTGCAGGCAACTCCCTACAAGGTTCAGCTGAACATTTCCGATACCGATCTGGGCGTCTATGAGACCGTGCGCATGACTGTGGCGCGGCACCCGTCCGAGACCGAAGAGCGGCTGGCGGTGCGGCTGCTGGCCTACGCCCTCTGGTATCAGGAGCGTCTGGCGTTTGGCCGTGGGTTGTCGGATGTTGACGAGCCCGCGTTGTGGCTCAAGACCCTGGATGACCGCGTCGAGCACTGGATCGAGGTTGGTCAGCCGGACGCCGATCGCATGACCTGGTGCTCGCGCCGCGCCCAGAAAGTATCCGTGCTGGTCTACGGCAGTACCCGCGTCTGGGAGAACAAGCAGCTGTCAGCGGTCGCGACACTCGGTAACCTGAATGTTGCGGTACTGCCGGAGGAGCCACTGGCGGCGCTGGCGACCGATCTGCCGCGCAGCATCGACTGGGGTGTCATGATCAGCGACGGCGTGCTGTACGTCAGCGATGGCGACCAGCAGCACGAGCTGACCCTGGAGTGGCTGCAGGGGCAGCGCTGATGCGCATCGAAACCCGCCCGTTGCCCGAGGTGTTGCCGGCGCTCGGGGAGCTGCCGCCACTGCTCAGTCGGCTTTACGCTGCCCGTGGTGTGCTCAGCGAGGCCGAGCTTGATCGCCGCTTGCAGGCGTTGCTGCCCTACAGCGGGCTGCGCGGCATAGCGGAGGCGGTCGCAGTGCTGGAATCAGCGCTGCGCGAGCGGCGCTCGATACTGATTGTGGGTGACTTTGATGCCGATGGGGCCACCGCCAGCAGCGTCGCCGTGCTGGCCCTGCGGCAGCTGGGGGCGGCGCAGGTGGATTACCTGGTGCCCAACCGTTTTGAGTACGGCTATGGCCTTACGCCGGAAATTGTCGAGGTGGCGCTGACCCGTCGCCCGGACGTGCTGGTGACCGTGGATAACGGTATCTCCAGTATTGAGGGCGTAGCGGCAGCCAGGGCCGCCGGCCTGCAGGTGGTGGTTACCGACCATCATTTGCCGGGTGCGCAACTCCCCGAGGCCAACGCCATCGTCAATCCCAGCCAGCCGGGCTGCGATTTCCCGAGCAAGGCAATGGCGGGTGTCGGAGTTATCTTTTACGTCATGCTGGCGCTGCGGGCGGCCCTGCGTGAGAGCGGCTGGTTTGCCGAAACCGGGCGATCAGAGCCCAACCTCGCCGAGCTGCTGGATCTGGTGGCGCTGGGTACCGTGGCCGACGTGGTGCCGCTGGACGCCAACAATCGCATACTGGTGCACCAGGGGCTGGCGCGTATTCGGGCTGGCCGCTGCCGCCCCGGCATTCGCGCGCTGCTGGAGGTGGCCGGCCGGCCGCGCGAGCGCCTGGTGTCAACCGATCTGGGCTTTATCGTCGGTCCGCGCCTGAACGCGGCGGGGCGCCTGGACGATATCAGTCTGGGTATCGAGTGCCTGTTGACCGAGGACGAGGGGCTGGCGCTGGATATGGCGCGTGAGCTGGATGGACTGAATCGCGACCGCAAGGCCATCGAGCGCGACATGCAGCAACAGGCGCTGAAGACCCTGGAGGCCATGCAGCTCGACGAGCAGGACCTGCCCTTTGGGCTATGTCTGTTCGATGCCGAATGGCATCAGGGCGTTATCGGTATTCTCGCTTCACGCCTGAAGGATCGCTTCCACCGACCGGTGATTGCCTTTGCCGATGCGGGCGATGGCATGGTCAAGGGGTCGGCTCGCTCTATTCCCGGCTTGCACATTCGCGACGCGCTGGACGCGGTGGCCGCACGGCATCCCGAGTTGATCAGCAAGTTTGGCGGGCATGCCATGGCGGCCGGCATGTCCCTGCGCGAAGCCGATTTTCCGGCCTTTGCAGCGGCCTTTGATGCCGAGGTGCGGCGTCAGCTGCAGCCCGAGGACCTGACCGGGCGGCTGTTGTCGGACGGACAACTTGAGGCGGCCGAACTGTCCCTGGATATGGCTGCATCGCTGCGCGAAGCCGGACCCTGGGGGCAGCACTTTCCGGAGCCGTTGTTCCATGGCGAGTTTGAGCTGGTGCAGCAGCGGCTGGTGGGTGAGCGTCATCTGAAAATGCTGCTGCGCACCGCCGGCAGTGCCGAGGTGTTCGACGCCATCGCCTTCAATATCGACCCGCAGCTCTGGCCGAACCCGGCCGCGCGCCACGTGCTGCTGGCCTACACGCTGGACATCAACGAGTTTCGCGGTCGTCGAACCCTGCAACTTATGGTGCGGCACCTGGAGCCTGGCTGAGCCTCCTCCGACGCTTCTCTCTCCCTCGCAACCAGTCGCGGGTGCGCTTGTGGGCACTGGGCCCCCGTGTACCCGACGCCATCAAACTGCAAAGCGGATTGTGTACAAACAGCCAGGTCTTAGCCCATTCGGGTGGCAGGGATTGACCTTGATGGCACTTTGGTTTTTGATGCCTGATACAAGAATGTAGATTGAATCACATCTGGTCGGCGTTGCTCGGGCCAGTTTGGGGGCCTGGCAGTGCCGGATTTGAAACAGCAGTTGCTTAACATGCAGCGCCAACTCGGGCTGAATCCGAACGAAGTGCGTGAGCGCTTGCGATTGCTGTTGATCGGCGAGCCCGAATTTGCTTGCCTGGCTGCTCACCTTACGGCGCTGGATCGACTGCATGCCGATTGTATTGAAGCGCTGTTTGTTCACTTGGGACGGTTTGAGGGCAGCGCCGCGCTGCTTGCCGATCCCGGGCGGGTAGAGCGCCTCAAAGGTCAGCAGCAGGCCTATTTTCGGCAACTGCTGCGCGGCCCCTACGATATGCAGTACGTGCGTTTGCGGGTGCTGGTTGGATTGACCCACGAGCGTCTTGGGATTGATCTGAAATGGTATCTGTCGGCCTTTCACTTCTATCTGGACTTCATGCACAAGGCCATTGGTCGTCACTGGCATGCCGAGCCCAAGTTGGCCGAGCAGCTCTATGGTTGCCTGCTCAAGGCGGCCTTCTTCGACATTACCCTGACCGCCGATACCTATGTCGCCGCCGATAAGCAGGCGCTGCAGGCCAGCGAGGATCGCTATGCACGCGCGGTGCGTGGCGCCAACGATGGCTTGTGGGAGTGGCATGTCGAGGAAGATCGCCTGCATCTGTCCGAGCGCTGGCTGGCCATGCTTGGCCTGGATGCGGCTCGCGCGCCTCGCACTCTGAACGGCTGGGCTGCCTTGATCCCGGAGAGCCAGCGGGGCCGGTTCCTGGCAGCGGTGCAGGCTCATCGGGAGGGGCGTCAGCCGTTTCTGCATTACGAGTGCGAGCTGCGCGACAGTTGGGGGCGCCTGATCTGGGTGATGATCCGCGCGGTGATGGCGACGGATCTGCATGGCGAGCACCTGCTTGCCGGCTCGCTGACCGATATCAGCCAGCGCAAGCAGACCGAAGAGGCGCTGGCGCACCAGGCGCTGCATGATGCGCTGACCGGCTTGCCAAACCGTCAGCAGGTTGGCGAGCTGCTGAGTCAAGCGCTGCAGCGACAGGCCAAACCCGGCGCGCGGCATGCGGCGGTGCTGTTTATCGATCTGGACCGCTTCAAGCTGATCAACGAAAGTCTTGGGCATCAGACCGGGGATCAGGTGCTGATTCAGGTCGCCAAGCGGATCGAGCGCTGCCTGCGGCCCGGGGACCACCTGGGGCGCTTTGGTGGCGATGAATTTGTCGTGCTGCTGGATGATATGGCCAAACCGCTGGATGCCGAGCTGGTCAGCAAACGCATTATGCACGCCTTGCAGTATCCCATTATTGCGGGCTCACGCCGCCTTGCTGTCAGCGTCAGCATCGGCGTGGCGCCGCTGACCGGGCGTGGCAATGAGCAGGATGCCCTGCGCGAGGCCGACCTGGCGCTGTATCGGGCCAAGGCCTTCGGCAAGGGTCAGCTGGCGCTGTACAACGACAGCCTGCAGGAGGAGGCGACTCAGCGCCTGAACCTGGAGAACGCGCTGAGTGAGGCGCTCGCACGCGATCAGTTCGAGCTCTATTACCAGCCGATTGTTCAGGTTTCCGCCGGCCGGGCGCAGGTCGTCGGCGTCGAGGCGCTGTTGCGTTGGTGGCAGGGCGAGCGGCTGGTGTCGCCGGATCAGTTCATTCCGGTGCTGGAAGAGTCCGGGGAAATTGTGGCCGTTGGCGAGTGGGTGCTGCGTCAGGCCTGCACGCAGGTTCGCCAGTGGCACCAGCAGGGACTGGCGGGGCTGCGTTGCTCGGTCAACCTGTCCAGCCGGCAGCTTCAGGAGCCGGGGTTTGCCGAGCGCGTCGCTCTGATTCTCAAGGAAACCTGTCTGCCAGCGGCCAGCCTGGTGCTGGAGATTACGGAAAGCCTGTTGATGCGCGACGGCCCGGAAACCCTGGCCACGCTGCGTGAGCTGGAGAGCATGGGCGTGCGTATTGCGCTGGATGATTTCGGTACGGGCTTCTCCTCCCTGGGTTATCTGCACCGCTACCCACTGCACATCATCAAGGTCGACAAGAGCTTTATCACCAAGGCGCCCAACGACGAACGTCTGAAAGCCATCAGCCGAGCGATTATCGGCCTGGGTCGGGGGCTGGAGATGGACGTGATTGCCGAGGGGATCGAAACCCCGGAGCAGATGGACTTTCTGCACAACGAGGGTTGCCAGTTTGTGCAGGGTTACTGGTTCAGTCGTCCCCAGTCTGCACTGGCCATTCACCCGGTATTGCAGCGCCTCTCGACCATTGAGCAAGCCGAAGAGGGCGGGCAGGAGGCGGTTCCGGCGCCTGCTATAGTGCAATAAAAATGCACCGGGAGCAGTGAGCGATGACAGTCATGCGGCATGCAGCGCAGGCCTTTGCGGCAGGTTTCTTGGCGGTGTTCTGTTTTCATCAGCCGGCCCTCGGACTGCTGCACTCGGCCGGTGTGGTGCCGTTTCCTGCGTTTTCCCTGAGTCCTACCGAACCCCTGGGTGTGCCGGCGGTGCTGTCGTCTGCTTTCTGGGGCGGCGTCTGGGGCCTGGTGCTGGTGGTCGCATTGTCACGCATGGGTAAGCCATGGCTGTGGCTCAAGGCGGCTTTGTTTGGAGGCGTGGCCCTGACGCTGGTGGCCTTGCTGGTGGTCTTTCCACTCAAGGGCTACGGGCTGGACTGGCAGCAGTTTGTGCCGCGTTTTGTCATTGGTTTTGTGCTCAACGCCCTCTGGGGTGTAGGCGCACTGGTGTTTCTGCGCGCCTTCGCCAGTCGCGCCTGAGCCGGTGGCGCAGCGCTGCACTCGACGCCTGATTTCCGCTACAATGGCGGCTTTTGCCTGCTGGGGTCCGTCACCATGGAAATCAATCCGATTCTTAACACCATCAAAGATCTGCGCAGCCGCTCTGAAACCATCAGGGGGTATCTTTGACTACGATCACAAACGTGATCGTCTGACCGAAGTAGAGCGCGAGCTGGAAGACCCGAGCGTCTGGAATGAACCCGAGCGTGCCCAGAACCTGGGGCGCGAGCGCGCCCAGCTGGCCGAGATTGTCGGCACCCTTGATGAGATGAGTGGTGGCCTTGCTGACGCCGGCGAGCTGCTCGAAATGGCAGCCGAAGAGGATGACCAGGGCGCGGTTGATGATGTGGTAGCTGAGTTGCAGCGACTGCAAGAAGCGCTGGAGAAGCTCGAATTCCGCCGCATGTTCAGTGGCGATATGGACGCCAACAACTGCTACCTGGATATTCAGGCCGGCTCCGGTGGTACCGAAGCGCAGGACTGGGCCAATATCCTGCTGCGCATGTATCTGCGCTGGGCGGACCAGCACGGCTTTGATGCGGAGATTGTCGAGCTGTCCGAGGGAGAGGTTGCCGGTATCAAGAGTGCCACCGTGCATATTCGTGGTGAATACGCTTTCGGCTGGCTGCGTACCGAAATTGGCGTGCACCGCCTGGTGCGCAAGAGCCCGTTTGACTCCGGTAACCGTCGCCACACGTCATTCTCGGCGGTGTTTGCTTCCCCCGAGATCGACGACGATATCGACATCGATATCAACCCGGCGGATCTGCGCATCGATACCTACCGTTCCTCCGGCGCCGGTGGTCAGCACGTTAACACCACCGATTCGGCGGTGCGGATTACGCACATTCCGACCAATACCGTGGTCAGCTGCCAGAACCAGCGCTCGCAGCATGCCAACAAGGACCACGCGATGAAGATGTTGCGTGCCAAGTTGTACGAACTGGAAATGATGAAGCGCTCCGAGGCTGCTCAGGCGCTGGAAGACACCAAGTCTGACATTGGCTGGGGCCACCAGATCCGCTCCTACGTGCTGGATCAGTCGCGTATCAAGGACCTGCGCACCGGTATCGAGAACAGCAACTGCAACGCGGTACTCGACGGTGACCTTGATGAGTTCATTGAGGCCAGCCTGAAAATGGGCCTGTAAGCCAGCCGCCGCACGATAATTTGTCATGGCCCGCGCGCTGCGGGCCCACAACCGAACAGTATTTTTCCGGGATTCACCGACATGACCGACCAGCCGCAAGACCTGCAAGCCCAACACGAGGAAGAGAACCAGCTGATCGCCCAGCGCAAGGCCAAACTGGCCGCTGTGCGCGAACAGGGTATTGCCTTCCCTAACGACTTCCGTCGCGACAGCCTGTGCGCTGACCTGCAGAAGGCGTATGAGGGCAAGAGCAAGGAAGAGCTTGAGGCGGCGGCCATCCCGGTCAAGATAGCCGGACGTATCATGCTTAACCGTGGCGCCTTCATGGTGCTGCAGGACAGCTCTGGCCGTTTGCAGGTCTACGTTGATCGCAAGGGCCTGTCGGCAGAAACCCTGGAAGCGATCAAGACCTGGGACCTGGGTGACATCATCGCGGCAGAGGGTACGCTGGCCCGCTCGGGCAAGGGTGACCTCTATGTGCACATGAAAGACGTGCAGTTGCTGACCAAATCCCTGCGCCCGCTGCCGGATAAGCATCACGGCCTGACCGACACCGAGCAGCGCTACCGTCAGCGTTATGTCGACCTGATCGTCAACGAGGAAGCGCGCCACACCTTCCGCGTGCGGTCGCAGGTGATCGCGCACATCCGTCGCTTCCTTAACGATCGAGGCTTCCTGGAAGTGGAAACCCCGATGCTGCAGACCATTCCGGGTGGCGCGGCGGCCAAGCCATTTGAAACCCACCACAATGCGCTGGATATGCCGATGTTTCTGCGCATTGCGCCGGAACTGTACCTCAAGCGGCTGGTGGTTGGCGGCTTCGAGAAGGTGTTCGAGATCAACCGCAACTTCCGTAACGAAGGCGTCTCGACCCGCCACAACCCCGAATTCACCATGCTCGAGTTCTATCAGGCCTATGCGGACTACCGCGACAACATGGACCTGACCGAAGAGCTGTTCCGTGAGCTGGCGCAGGCGGTGCTGGGCACCACTGATGTGCCGTACGGCGACAAGGTGTTCCACTTCGGCGAGCCCTTCGTACGTCTGTCCGTGTACGACTCGATCCTCAAGTACAACCCGGACATTACCGCCGACGATCTCAATGACGTCGAGAAAGCGCGCGAGATTGCCAAGAAGGCCGGTGCCAAGGTGCTCGGCCACGAGGGCCTGGGTAAGCTGCAGGTGATGATTTTCGAAGAGCTGGTCGAGAGCAAGCTGGAGCAGCCGCACTTCATCACCGAATACCCGTTCGAAGTCTCGCCGCTGGCGCGTCGCAACGACCAGAATCCGAACGTCACCGACCGTTTCGAGCTGTTCATTGGCGGCCGCGAGATCGCCAACGCCTACTCGGAGCTTAACGACGCCGAAGATCAGGCCGAGCGCTTCCTGGCGCAGGTCGCCGAAAAGGATGCCGGTGACGACGAAGCCATGCACTACGATGCCGACTTCGTGCGCGCGCTGGAATACGGCATGCCGCCGACCGCCGGTGAAGGCATCGGCATCGACCGTCTGGTGATGCTGCTGACCAACTCGCCGTCGATCCGTGATGTCATCCTGTTTCCGCATATGCGGCCAGAAACGGTCTAGGCGGCTTCGCCGCCAGCTGGAAGCTGTAAGCTTCAAGCGGCAAGTAGTTCGTGCTGTCCAGGACTATGATGAGCATCAGATTGTCCGTGTAGTCCGCGAGATTGCGTGAATGCACGGACAGCTTATAGCTTGCGGCTTGTAGCTTGCAGCTGCGACCCAAGGGAGCCCCCCCCGTGAAACAGAGTGAGCAGTATCAGCTGGTCATCCGCAGTCTGTCCGACCGCATTGTCGAGGCGCAGGCGCCGATTCGGGTGCTGGATGCCATCAAGTGGGACGACGGCATCCGCGACACCTTCCTCAAGAAGCGCTGCAAGGCGCTGCCCGAGGTGACGGCGGATTATTATGCCCAGCGCCCGCTGGGCTTTGACCCGGCCGAGCGGCGGCAGATCTTTCAGGATATCGAACGCGACATCACCCGCCAGCTGGGCAGCTTCAACCCGGTGGGGCAGATCATGCGCCGCATGTGCCGCGAGTACCGCATGGTCATCCGCATGCTGGAGGCGCGCGGTACCCAGGACTTTGGGCTGATTTCGCAAGAGCTCTACGGCGCGGCCTCTGACGCTTTTCACGCGGGCGATCCAACCCTGACCGATCTGGGTATCGCGCTCAGTGAGTCACTCAAGAACATCGCCCGCACCGATCTGGCCCGTGAGCCGAAAACCATTGCCGCAGCAGAAGCGGTGCAGATCCTGCAGGCGCGTATGAACGAGGCCTTTCCGGATGATCAGGCGGTCCGGGTATTCGAATCCGACGGGATTGTCGCTGACGCCGCCGCTGGCGCGGATTACATCAAGATTCGCACTGATGCACTATTCAATCAGCGTGACCTGAATATCCTCGCCGTGCATGAGGGCATGGTGCATGTGGCGACCAGTCTGAATGGTCAGCATCAGCCGATCTGTACCTTCCTGGCCAAGGGACCACCGTCGTCGACGGTGACGCAGGAAGGGCTGGCCATCCTCATGGAGGTGCTGACCTTCAACTCCTATCCGGCCCGCCTGCGCAAGCTGACCGACCGCACTCGGGCGATTCAGATTGCCGAGACCGGGGGCAACTTCCTGGATGTCTTCCAGTTCTACCGGGATGAAGGCTATTCGCGCGATGACAGCTACAACAACGCCAGTCGGGTGTTTCGCGGCTCGTCCAGCGAGGGGTTGCCGTTTACCAAGGATCTGGTCTATCTGAAGGGCTTTATCCTCACCTATAACTACATTCAGCTGGCGGTGCGCAAAGGCAAGTTGCAGCAGATTCCCCTGCTGTTTTGTGGCAAGACCACGCTGGAAGACATGCGCACCCTGGGGCAACTGGTCGAAGAGGGTTTGGTGGTGCCGCCGCGCTATCTGCCGGCACCCTTCGCTGATCTGAACGCCCTGAGTGCCTGGATGTGCTTCTCGGGCTTTCTCAACAATCTCAGTCTGGAGCGGGTCGAAGCCGACTACGCGAATATTCTGTAAGCGGAGTAACTGATGTCGCAAGCGCAAGAAATCAACAAGCTGCCCCTTATCCTTACCGCCATTGTCACTGTGGTGCTGACCGTTGCGGTGCTGCATCTGTATGGCTATCTCAACTTCGTCAATCCGGAGAAGGGCCTTGAACTGGCTGAGTACCGCGTTGTCACGGTGGGCTCTGAAGAAGCGGGTAATCTGCGCAGCAACCCGGCCAAGCACGAGGCTGAGTGTGTCGACGGCATTCTGGTGCTGCATGCCAGTCATATGAATGGCCTGTCCGGCGTGCTGCGTGACAGCCGCGACCGGGTGGTGCGTTGCGTCAATCAGGTGGTTCCGGCGCTGGAGGAATAAATGGCGGGTGAGCGGCCAATTCAATTGGATGACAGCTGGCTGAGCGAGCTGCAGGGCGAGTTCGAACAGCCTTACATGCAGCAGTTGCGTCACTTCTTGCAGCAGGAGAAGGCGGCCGGCAAGACAATCTTTCCGCCAGGGCCGCTGGTCTTCAATGCCCTGAACTCCACCCCCTTGGACCAGGTCCGGGTGGTGATCATTGGTCAGGACCCCTATCACGGCCCGGGGCAGGCCCACGGGCTGAGTTTCTCGGTGCCGCCCGGTGTACGCACGCCGCCCTCGCTGCAGAACATCTTCAAGGAAATCAATCGCGATCTGGGCCTGCCCATTCCGCCCCATGGTTGTCTGCAGTCCTGGGCGGAGCAGGGTGTTCTGCTGCTCAATGCGGTGCTGACGGTTGAGCAGGCACAGGCCGGGTCCCACGCCAAGCGCGGCTGGGAGCGTTTCACCTCCAAGGTGATTGACGTGATTAATGCGCGCCGTGAGCACTGCGTGTTCCTGCTTTGGGGCAGCTATGCTCAGCGCAAGGGCGAGCAGATTGATCGGCAGCGCCACTGCGTGCTGACTTCCGTGCATCCCTCCCCGCTGTCAGCGCACCGGGGGTTTATCGGCAATGGCCATTTCTCTGCAGCCAACAAGTACCTGGTTGAGCACGGCCTTTCGCCTATCGACTGGCGTTTACCGGCGCAACCTGGCTGACCGTTCTGCCGGCTTTGTGCTAAAACGGAAGCAGATACCGAGCAAGCTGGAGGCCGTCATGGAGCATGCACTGCAACCCTATACTGCACTGGTTCCGCGCACTGACAAACTGGTAGTTCAGAAGGCCGGGCACACGGCGCTGGTCACTATCGATAACCCGCCCGCTAATACCTGGGACTCGGACAGCCTGCACGGTCTGCCCGACCTTCTGTCCCACCTCAACAACGATCCGGATATCTACGCGCTGGTGCTGACCGGGCGCGGCGAGCGCTTCTTCTCCGCCGGTGCTGACCTGAGGCTGTTTGCCGATGGCGACAGAGCAAGGGCGCGCGAGTTGGCCCGCTTGTTCGGGGCGGCTTTCGAGGCATTGCGAGACTTTTCCGGCGTGACTATTGCGGCCATCAACGGCTATGCCATGGGAGGTGGGTTGGAGTGCGCATTAGCCTGTGACTTGCGTATTGCTGAGCGACAGGCGCAGCTGGGCTTGCCTGAGGCCGGCGTCGGCCTGTTGCCCTGCGCTGGAGGCACGCAGGCGTTGTCCTGGCTGGTGGGTGAGGGCTGGGCCAAGCGCATGATTCTCTGTGGTGAACGGATTGATGGTGTGCGGGCTGAGCGTATCGGATTGGTTGAGGAGTGTGTGGAGCAGGGGCAGTCGGTTGCTGCGGCGCTGCGTTTGGCCGCTCAGGTGTCGCGCCAGAGCCCGGTCGCCGTGCAGTACTGCAAGGAGTTGATTCAGGGCGGGCGCGGTCAGCCGATCAATACGCTACTGGCGCGTGAGCGTGAGCGCTTCGTCGACCTGTTCGAGCTGGAGGATACCCTGGAGGGGGTCAACGCCTTTCTGGAGAAGCGACCGCCGCAGTGGACGCGGCGGTGAGTGGCTGCTGGCTTAGGCCAGCAGTTGCATTGCGGCTTCCATTTCGGCCGACAGGTCTTCGTCTTCCTGCTCTGCGACTGGGTCAAGGCCCAGCTTGGCGAAGGCGCTGATGTTGCTCCAGTCCATCTGCGCATACGGGTGCTGGGTGCCTGCCAGGGACTGCAAGACGGCGACCTGAACAATGTCGGCGTAGTCGACACTGGCGGAATTGCGTTTGAAGTCCAGGTGCTGGGAAGGCACGTGGCGCAGTGGCTCTGGGAAGTCCCAGGCCTGCAGGATGCGATCGCCCAGCAGCGGGTGAATGCGGTCAATGACCAGGTTCAGGCTGATGGAGTCACGCAGCAGTTGGCTGTTTTCCTCGGCGTAGCTAAGAATGGGCAGTACCCCAATCTGGTGTACCAGGCCTGCCAGTGTCGCCTGGTCGGGTTTGAGCTTGGTGTAGTGGCGACACAGCACGTGACTGATGCCTGCGACTTCGGTGCTGCGTGTCCAGACTTCGCGCATCTTGCGGTCGATGACATCAGAGGTGGCCTGAAACATCTGCGACATTGCCAGGCCGGTTGCCAGGTTGGCGGTATAGGCGATGCCCATGCGGTTGACCGCCATCGACAGGTCGGTGATTTCCTGGCGGCTGCGTAGTAGCGGGCTGTTGACGACCTTGATCAGGCGCGCGCTCAGGGCCGCGTCATTGCTGATTTCGCGTACCAGATTGGGAATGCTCACATCCGGGTCTTCGGCGGCTTCGCGCACACGCAGGGCTACTTCCGGCAGCGTGGGGAGAACCAGTTGATCCTTCTCGATGGCTTGCAGCAGCTCATCATGGACACGTTGGGCGAGGTCAGTCATGTCTTGTCCCTTGTCGTTCTGTTATTCGGCTTCGGCGGCGGCCAAGGTCTGCTCGTAGGGCAGTTCGCTTAATGTCAGCAGCGGGCCGTCGGTTGCGCCCAGACTCAATGTTGCCAATTGTGCCGCATCCTTCTGCAAAACAGCCAGCAATTCCACGGCCTTGTGGCCGCGTGCGGCGATCACCACGTCGCCCACAGCCTTGCCGCTGTCGCGGTCAAATACTTCAGTGCCCGGCTTGGGGGGGGCATCGCCTGCCATGAGCAGTCGATACATGCGGCGCTTGAGTTTGCCCAGGTACTGCATGCGGGCGACGATTTCCTGGCCGGTGTAGCACCCCTTGCGAAAGCTGACGCCACCCAGATGCTGCAGATTGAGCATTTGGGGAATGAAGGCTTCCAAGGTGGGTCCGGTTACCTGGCCGATGCCGCTCTGGATCTGTCGTAGCTGCCATTGGTTGGCGCTGACCGGCGAGGCATGAGCGGATAGCGTCTGCAGCAAGGCAGCAGCCTCGGCGATGGGTGTCCAGATGGCATAGGCCGCGCCCGGCAGGCGCAGGGCGACGCTGTCGTCCGCGCGGCTGACGCTATTGTCCTCGGCGGGCGGTTGAAAGCCGGCCGCCGTCAGTGCCTGTTCGGCTTGCTCGCCCCACAGGCCAAAGCCTGCCCAGGCGTCGCTTTGGTCGGCCAGTTGGCACTGGCGGTAGAGTGCAGCGTATTTACCCAGATCGGCCAATTGCGGGGCGACCAGTTCGCGCGCCAGGCTCAGCAGCATGCCGTCGGTCGTGCGCCAGATGCGAAAGCTCGACTGCATGCGGCCCTTGGGGTTGCAGCGCGCGCCCAGGCTGCTGTGCGTCTGGTCCAGCTCACGCAGGTCACAGGTAATCTGACCCTGGAGGAATTTATCGGCATCGCCGCCGGTCACACTGATCAGGCCCTGGTGCTCGAGCAGACTGAGGCCTGTGGCGAAGTCGCTGCTGTCGCTCGCCTCGGCAAAGTGGCTGGCAAGCTCGGCGTGTAAGGTCATACCGTCGTTGTTCCCTTGGTGTGTGGTGGTACATCATAGGGTGCAGGGCGGGTGCTTGTCAGGCGCCGCTTGCTGCTATCTTGCCGTTATAATGAGAATTGCAATGCGCAGTTCAATTCTCAGCTTGTGGAGTTGCCGATGTCGGCCGATATAGAAATGAAACGTTTGTTCTGGCACAGCCGTCGCGGCATGCTGGAGCTGGATGTGCTGCTGGTGCCTTTTCTGCAGGAGGCATACCCGACGCTGGATGCAGCCGACCAGGCCCGTTACCGCCAGCTGCTTGAGTGTGAAGATCAGGACATGTTCGGCTGGTTTATGCAGCGGGGTGAACCGGATGACCCGGATCTGCGCCGCATCGTGAGGATGATTCTGGACCGTGTACAGCCAAACTGAATATCTGTTGTTGCAACGCCAGCCGTCGCGCTGGATGGCGCTGGTATTGCTGTTGAGCAGCTTGCTGGCCTGTCTGGGCGTCGCCAATAGCGCCCTGTCATTGTGGCCCAGCCTGCTGTGTGTCGGCCTGGTGCTGCTGTACGGTGGCTGGGTCTGGCCCAGGCAGGTCAGCTTGCGCCATCCGCACTCGGTGACCGGGCTGCGCTTTGATAGCGAGGGCTGGCACATCCTGCGCCGTGATGGTTCCGAGGTGGCGGCTCGGCTGCTGGCCGATACTTATGTCAGTGCCATGCTGACGGTAGTGCGTCTGCGCGAGCAGGGTCGCTGGTGCCCGGTGTCGGTGGTGCTGCCAGCCGACGCCGCCTCCGAGGAGAGCCTGCGCCGGCTGCGTTTGCGGCTGCGCTTCAGTCGCCAGCGCTGGGTGGCGGCAGAATAGTGTCCACTGCCTCCTCCAGCTGCGCCGGGTAGTCCAGGGTGTAGTGCAAGCCGCGGCTTTCGTTGCGCTGCATGGCTGAGCGGATGATCAGGTCGGCAACCACGGCCAGATTACGCAGCTCCAGCAAGTCTCGGCTGACCCGGTAGTTGCTGTAGAACTCATGGATTTCTGCCAGTAGCAGATCAACCCGGTGCTTGGCTCGCTGCAGGCGTTTGGATGTGCGCACGATGCCCACGTAGTCCCACATGAAGCGCCGCAGCTCATCCCAGTTGTGAGAAATGATCACGTCCTCGTCCGAGTCGGTCACCTGGCTCTCATCCCAGTTTGGTAGCGCGGTCGGCATCTCGGTGCTGGCCAGGCGTTCAAGGATGTCGCGGCTCGCCGCGCGACCGTAGACAATGCACTCAAGCAGCGAGTTGCTGGCCATGCGGTTGGCGCCGTGCAGGCCGGTGAAGCTGGTCTCGCCGATGGCGTAGAGCTGCTTCAGATCAGTGCGCCCGGTGCTGTCCACCATCACGCCGCCGCAGGTGTAGTGAGCCGCCGGTACCACGGGAATGGGCTCGCGGGTGATGTCGATACCAAAGGCCAGGCAGCGCTCGTGCACGGTCGGAAAGTGGCTGCGAATGAAATCGGCGGGTTTGTGGGTGATGTCCAGATAAACACAGTCCAGACCCAGGCGCTTCATCTCATGGTCGATGGCGCGGGCCACGATGTCGCGCGGGGCCAGTTCGGCGCGCTCGTCAAAGCGCGGCATGAAGCGATCGCCGTTGGGCAGGCGCAGCAGAGCGCCTTCGCCGCGCAGTGCCTCGGTAATCAGGAAACTCTTTGCCTTGGGGTGGTACAGGCAGGTCGGATGGAACTGGTTGAACTCCATGTTGGCGACACGGCAGCCCGCGCGCCAGGCCATGGCAATGCCGTCACCAGAGGCGCTGTCCGGGTTGCTGGTGTACAGATAGACTTTGCTCGCGCCGCCGGTGGCCAGCACGGTAAAACGCGCCGCGACGGTTTCGACGTGGCCGCTTGAGCGATTGAGCACATAGGCGCCCAGGCATTGATTGCCGTCGCGGCCAAGTTTTTTGCTGGTGATCAGGTCAACGGCTACACGGTTGTCCAGCAGCTCGATGTTGCTGTGTTCCTCGGCCCGTTGCAGCAGGGTATTGAAGATGGCCGCACCAGTCGCATCGGCGGCGTGAATGATGCGTCGGTGGCTGTGCCCCCCTTCGCGGGTGAGGTGAAAGTCGTCGCCCTCGCTGCCGTCTTCCCGGCGCTCGCGGGTGAAGGGTACACCTTGCTCTACCAGCCAGCCGATGGCATCCCGGCTGTCACCGACAATCTGGCGGACCGCGTCCTCGTGGCACAGGCCGCCGCCGGCGATCAGAGTGTCCTGGACATGGGCATCCACGGTGTCGGCATCGTCGAGCACTGCCGCTACGCCACCCTGGGCCCAGAAAGTAGAGCCTTCGGAGAGCTGGCCCTTGCTCAGGACGGCTACTCGCAGGTCGCTGGCCAGGTGCAGGGCGAGGGTCAGGCCGGCAGCGCCGCTGCCGATGACCAGTACGTCGTATTGGCGTTGTTGGGTCATGTCTTTATTCAACTGCAGGGTGGTATGAATGCCCAGGGGAGCGCTCACGCGTGCATCTTTGGCGTTGTCGGTGACACCGGCAGCTTTGCTGGTGGCGGCCACTTGCGCTCGGTCTTGGCGCCCTGGAGTGCGCGCAGGGGGCGTATGGAATTCGTCGGCGCTTCCCTAGTATATAGAAGCGCGCTGCCGCACAATACTGCCACCCATGGGTGAGTGCGCCGAGCCCCGCGTGCTGGCAGGATGCTGGCAATGTGCACTCATGGGGGAACTTTTTGCCGACAGCGACGTTCCTATTGCTGTACCTGAGTGAGGGGAGAACTTTTGGTTACATCCTGTGTCTACGATAACAAGTCCGGTCGCGGACCCTGCAGAGTGAAATCGCCATGACAGGGCAGAGCGACCAGCAACTGGTTGAACGTGTTCAAAAAGGGGACAAGCGCGCCTTTGATCTGTTGGTACTCAAGTACCAGCACAAGATCCTCGCGCTGGTGACGCGCTTCGTGCATGACAGCCACGAAGCGCAGGATGTGGCCCAAGAGGCTTTCATCAAGGCGTACCGCGCGCTGGCTAACTTCCGCGGTGACAGTGCGTTCTATACATGGCTGTACCGCATCGCGATCAATACCGCGAAAAATTATCTGGTGGCCCGCAATCGCCGGCCGCCGGACTCGGACATCGCCGCTGATGAGGCTGAGTATTACGAGGGTGACAGCATCCTCAAGGATATTCACTCCCCTGAACGCGAGATGTTGCGCGACGAAATCGAGCAGGTAGTGAACAAAACCCTCGAACAGTTGCCTGATGATTTAAGAACGGCTTTAACCCTGCGTGAGTTTGAAGGGTTGAGCTACGAAGACATTGCCAACGTGATGGACTGTCCGGTCGGGACGGTCCGCTCCCGGATCTTCCGGGCTCGTGAGGCAATAGATAAAGCCCTGAAACCGCTGCTCGAAGCGTGATCGGCAACAGGGTGCAACGCAGTGAGCCCCATGGGCCAACAGCAGAGGTAAAGCAATGAGAAACGAAGTCTTGCAGGAGTCTCTTTCCGCTCTCATGGACAACGAGGCTGATGAACTGGAAGTGCGCCGTGTTCTCCAGGCAGCTGATCAGGATCCGGCACTGCGTAGTACCTGGGCGCGCTACCAGATGGCACGCTCGGTGATGCATAAGGAGCCCTGGCAGGGCTCGATCGACCTGTCGGCCGGCATTGCCGCCGCGCTGCAGGACGAGCCGGCACTGCAGATGGAGTCCGAGCAGGCGACGCCCGCTACTGCCCAAGGGTCTGTGTTGTGGCGTAACTTCGGCCGGATGGCTGTGGCCGCATCGGTCACGCTGGCTGTTCTGGTAGGCGTGCGCATGGTCAATCAGGGGGACGCGCCGACGCAGCCGATGACCGCCGCAAACACTCCGGCACCGTCCATGCTGCAGGCGAACCCGGCTGCTCGTACCGGCGCCGTGCTGGCGGGTTATTCGCGAAACGGTTCTGCAGAGACAGCTGCCGAGCCACTGGCTCCGGCCCAAGCCCCGTCGGCCTGGCATGAGCAGCGTATCAGCCGTTATCTGCGCGAGCATGCAGAGGCAGGTGCCCAGTCCAACACACCCCAGCTGGTGCCCTATGCCCGCGCGGCGAGCATGGAAGGTCGCTAGTGGTGAAGAGGTCGCTTTGCCTTGCCTCTGCCGCGGTGCTGATGACAGCACCGCTGGCGCAGGCGAAGGATGCGGGACAATGGCTGCGCGGCATGGCCGATGCAGTGGACCAACAGAGTTACAGCGGAGCGTTCGTTTACGAGCGCTCCGGCAGTTTTAGCACTCATCACATCTGGCATCGCGCAGATGAGGACGGTGTTTCCGAGCGACTGCTCAGGGCTGACGGCGATCCTCAGGAGTGGGTGCGGCGTGATGGCCGGCTGCAGTGTGCAACCTCCTTCGCAACCGTGTCGGACTGGCAGGCAACCGCCCCCCAAGAAATCGATCCCGCCCGCCTGGAGCGGTGGTACGCCTTCGAAGTGCTTGGCGGCACGCGTGTCGCAGATCGTCCCGCAACGGTTGTGGCGCTCAAGCCGAGAGACCCTTTCCGCTATGCCTATGAGCTGTATCTGGATGAGGATACCGGCTTGTTGCTTAAATCCCTGCTGATCAACGAGCGCAATGTCTTGCTGGAGCGCTTCCAGTTTGTTGACGTGGATTTCTCCGAACTGAGTGACGCGGCGCTGGAAGCTGGCTCACGTTGCCTGTCGCTGGAAGCGGCACAGCCCGAGAAGCTGGCAGATGATTCTGGCTGGCTGCCCGGCTGGTTGCCGCCAGGCTACAGTGCCGGCGAGTCCATGGTCCGCGCGCTTTCCGCTGGTGAGCCCCCGGTCATGACCCAGGTCTACAGTGATGGGCTGGCACGCTTTACCGTGTTTGTCGAACCCCTGAGCGAAGAGCGACTGGCCGACAACCTGGCTGCGCAGCTTGGACCGACCGTGGCGATCAGTCGTCGTCTTCAGGTCCAAGGGCAGGACTATCTGGCGACAATCGTAGGCGAAATTCCGCCGGCGACGGCCGAGCGCATCGCTGCCTCCTTCCCGCACGCCGCCGTGGCTGCTGAGGCCGCGCCGTGATTGAAGAGCGTGGGCGGGTGCTGAGTGTCGAGCCCGGTGCTGTCTGGGTAGAAACCGTGCGTAGCAGTACCTGCGGCAATTGCGCTGCCAAGGCGGGTTGCGGCCAGGGATTGCTGCAGCGGCTGGGTAGCGGCGCTGCCCGCGGTTTTGTTCGGGCCCTGACTGACAGTCAATGGCAGGTTGGGGACGAGGTGATCATCGGTGTGCCCGAGGACGCGCTGGTGCGCGGTGCCTTGTGGGTGTACCTGATGCCGCTGTTTGCCCTGTTTGTTGCCGCGCTGTCGGCACAGGCGCTGGGTGCCGGTGAGCCACAGGTCATTCTGGCGGCGCTTGCTGGGCTGGCGTTTGGTTTTGTTCTGCTTCGCTGGCGCGCCGTGCGGGCCAGTCATGATCCGCTACTGACGCCCCAGGTCCTGGGTGCTGCCGGGTTCACCGGGGTGCCGCTGACACAGTTGTGATGTGGGTTGTTGCTAGAAACAAGTGAGGAGAGTGCGGCGTATGATGTCGTTGAGACGTTGGGCCCTGGTGGCCACAAGTATTCTGGTGATGGGGTGGCAGTCGCTGGCACTGGCGACCGACTTGCCGGACTTCACCGAGCTGGTCGAGGAAGCCTCGCCGGCCATCGTTAACATCAGTACGCGCCAGAAGGCGGCCAGCCAGAATGTAGTGCAGGGCATGCCTGACCTCGACAGTATGCCGCCACTGTTTCGCGAGTTTTTCGAGCGCAGTTTTCCGCAAGGCCCTTCGCAGCGTGAGCGCGAGGCGCCGCAATCCCTCGGTTCCGGCTTTATTATCTCCCATGACGGCTATGTGTTGACCAACAATCATGTGGTTGCCGATGCCGACGAAATCTTTGTCCGCCTGTCTGACCGACGCGAACTCCAGGCAGAGCTGGTTGGGGCTGATCCGCGCTCTGATCTGGCGCTGCTGAAGATCGATGCCGGCGATGACCTGCCGGTAGTGAAGATCGGCAAGTCGGCTGATCTCAAGCCGGGGGAGTGGGTATTGGCGATTGGCTCGCCCTTCGGTTTCGACTATTCGGTAACAGCGGGTATCGTCAGTGCCAAGGGTCGCAGCCTGCCGAACGAGAACTACGTGCCGTTCATTCAGACCGACGTGGCGATCAATCCGGGCAACTCCGGTGGTCCGCTGTTCAACCTGGATGGCGAGGTTGTTGGTATCAACTCGCAGATCTTTACCCGCTCGGGTGGGTTTATGGGCCTGTCGTTTGCCATTCCTATGGATGTGGCGATGGATGTGGTCGAGCAAATCAAGGACAGCGGCAGCGTACAGCGTGGCTGGCTGGGTGTGGTGATTCAGGAGGTCAACAAGGATCTGGCTGAGTCGTTTGATCTACCCAAGCCCGCTGGGGCGCTGGTTGCCCAGATCATGCCGGGTGGCCCGGCAGACAAGGGTGGCCTGAAGGTGGGTGATGTGATTCTGGAGTTCAACGGTCACGAGGTGGTGCGCTCTTCCGATCTGCCTCACGCGGTTGGCCGTGTCCGTCCGGGCGCGGAGGCATCGCTGGTGGTCATGCGTGACAAGGAGCGCAAGACCTTGCGCATGGAAGTGGGTGCACTGCCGGATGACGACAACGTGGCGGCGCTGGCCAGCGATGCCCCGGCCCAGGCGACGTCCTCTAACCGCCTGGGTGTGACGGTCGTCGAGCTCAGTGACGAGCAAAAGAAGAACCTGGATATTCACTCCGGCGTAGTGGTGCGCGAAGTCATGCGCGGGCCGGGCGCCATGGTGGGTCTGCGTCCGGGCGACATCATCACCAACCTGGATAACCAGTCGGTGGATTCGGTTGAGACTTTCACCCAGATTGCTGGCGAGCTGCCGGACAATCGTTCCATCTCGATGCGCGTGATTCGCCAGGGTCGCGCCAGCTATATTACCTTCCGTCTGGCGGAGTGATCCGCTCTGTGGGTCGGTTATCGGTGGTAGCACGCTCCCGATGACCGGCCCCGGCGGCGATAGCGACATCGCCGCTAATCAGGTAAACTCGCCGGCTGTTTTGGGGACTCTTCCCCGTCATCGCCATGTCTGGCAACCCTGTCTGGATGATCCGCGCCGTGAGTGACCTGAGCCTGATTCGCAACTTTTCCATCATCGCCCATATCGACCACGGCAAGTCGACACTGGCTGACCGCTTTATTCAGCTGTGTGGTGCCCTGAGCGAACGTGAGATGGAAGCTCAGGTGCTGGATTCGATGGATCTTGAGCGTGAGCGCGGTATTACCATCAAGGCGCATAGCGTCACGCTGTATTACACCGCCAAAGATGGCAAAACCTATCAGCTCAACTTTATCGACACGCCCGGCCACGTTGACTTTCACTACGAAGTCAGCCGCTCGCTTGCCGCCTGCGAAGGCGCACTGCTGGTGGTGGATGCCGCTCAGGGTGTCGAGGCGCAATCGGTAGCCAACTGCTACACAGCGATCGAACAGGGCCTGGAGGTCATGCCGGTTCTCAACAAGATCGATCTGCCGCAGGCTGAGCCCGAGCGGGTCAAGGGCGAGATCGAGAGCGTCATCGGTATCGATGCAACTGACGCAGTCGCCTGTTCGGCCAAGAGCGGTATTGGTGTTGAGGACGTACTGGAGGCGCTGATCAAGACCATTCCCGCGCCTGAAGGCGAAATCGAAGCGCCGCTACAGGCTCTGATCATCGATTCCTGGTTTGACAACTATCTCGGTGTGGTATCGCTGGTGCGCGTCAAGCATGGCCGCATCAAGAAGGGCGACAAGGTGCTGGTCAAATCGACCGGCAAGTTCCATCAAGTCGACAGCGTGGGCGTATTCAGCCCCAAGCACACCGAGACCGCCGATCTGAAGGCGGGCGAGGTGGGCTTTATCATTGCGGGTATCAAGGATATTCACGGTGCGCCGGTGGGCGACACCCTGACCTTGTCCGCTACCCCGGACGTAGCGCCGCTGCCTGGCTTCCAGAAGGTCAAGCCGCAGGTGTATGCCGGCCTGTTTCCGGTCAGCTCCGATGACTTTGAGGATTTCCGCGAGGCACTGCAGAAGCTGACTCTCAACGATGCGGCGCTGCAGTTTGAGCCGGAGAGCTCAGAGGCACTGGGCTTCGGTTTCCGCATCGGCTTCCTCGGCATGCTGCACATGGAGATCATCCAGGAGCGCCTGGAGCGCGAATACGACCTGGATCTGATCACCACCGCGCCCACGGTCGTGTTTGAGGTGGTCAAGAAGGGCGGCGACGTCATCTACGTCGACAACCCCTCGCTGCTGCCCGACCCTTCGGTCATTGAAGAGATGCGCGAGCCGATTGTTCGCGCCAACATTCTGGTGCCGCAGGACCACCTGGGTAGCGTTATTACGCTCTGCATCGAGAAGCGCGGCGTTCAGCATGACATGGTTTTTCTCGGCACTCAGGTTCAGGTTACCTATGATCTGCCGATGAACGAGGTGGTACTCGACTTCTTCGACCGGTTAAAGTCGGTCAGCCGCGGTTATGCTTCGCTGGATTACAGTTTCGATCGCTTCCAGGCTGCCAAGCTGGTGCGCCTGGATATCCTGATCAACGGCGAGAAGGTCGACGCGCTGGCACTGATCGTGCACCGTGACAATGCCGCGTACAAGGGACGTCAGCTGGTCGAGAAGATGAAGGACCTGATTCCCCGGCAGATGTTCGATGTCGCTATTCAGGCCGCCATTGGCGGGCAGATTGTGGCGCGCTCTACGGTGAAGGCGCTGCGCAAGAACGTACTGGCCAAGTGTTATGGTGGCGACGCCAGCCGGAAGAAAAAGCTGCTTGAGAAGCAGAAGGCCGGTAAGAAGCGCATGAAGCAGGTGGGTAGCGTAGAAATACCGCAGGATGCATTCCTCGCGGTGCTCAAGGTCGACAATTAGGGACGGTAAGCTCGGACGATGATGCATCTCAACTTTCCGCTGGTGCTGGTGATTGCTGTTGCAGTCAGCGGTTTTCTGGCGTTGCTGGACCGCGTGGTGCTGGCGCCGCGTCGTCGCAAGGCTGTTGCCAGCTACGAAGCCCAGGTTGACGTGGCGGACCCGCAGACCATCGAGCGGCTCGAGAAGGAGCCGTTGCTGGTCGAGTACGGCAAGTCGTTCTTTCCGGTATTGGCCGTTGTGCTGGTGCTGCGCTCCTTTCTGGTCGAGCCCTTTCAGATTCCGTCCGGTTCCATGAAGCCCACCCTGGAGGTGGGTGATTTCATTCTGGTCAACAAGTTTGCATACGGTATTCGCCTGCCGGTGATCGACACCAAGGTGATCCCGATTGGTGACCCGCAGCGCGGCGACGTCATGGTCTTTCGCTACCCGAACAACCCCTCGATCAACTACATCAAGCGCGTTGTCGGCTTGCCCGGCGACCACATCCGCTATGCTGGAAAGCAGCTGTATGTGAACGGCCAGAAGGTCGAGCATGAACTGGTCGAGATTGTGCCCGACGATGAAGTGCCCGCCGGTCATCCCCTGCAAACCCTGGCTAACGCGGCAATCTATCGCGAGCAGTTGGGTGAGGTGACGCATCTGATCAGGCAGAAGCAATTGTCGCAGACACCCAAGCCGAAAGAGTGGGTGGTGCCGCAGGGCTACTACTTCATGATGGGAGACAATCGCGATAACTCGAACGACAGCCGTTTCTGGCATTCAGCCGAGATGCCGCAAGAGTTGTGGGGAATGGTTCCGGACAACTATATTGTAGGCAAGGCCTTCGCAGTGTGGATGCACTGGCCGGAGCCGAAGCTGAGCAATTTGCCAAGCTTCTCGAGCGTCGCCCTGATTCACTGAGGGTGGCAGGCAGTACATAACATCAACAACGGACTACGAGGTTATTATGCGCCACTCCCAAAAAGGGGCTTCCTTCTTCGGCTGGCTTGCGGTTATCGCCCTGCTGGTATTCGGCATGGTCATTGCGATGAAACTGGTACCCATCTACATGGACCACTACTCGCTGCGCAACATCATCACCACGGTCAATGAAGACCCGAACGTGAAGGTCGGTTCACTGCGTGACCTGAACATGTACATTGAGAAGGGCATGCGACTCAATGGTATCCGTGACATCAAGGCCAAGGATGCCGTCACCACGACCCAGAGTGGCCAGAATGCCTACACTGTGGTGCTCAAGTACGAAGTGCGCGCGCCACTCCTCAACACGGTGGACCTGCTGGTGCACTTTGACGAAACCTTTATTGTCAGACCTCTCAAGTGAGCAATAAGCTAGACCGACTCGAACGCAAGATTGGCTATACCTTCAAGGACCAGGAGCTGTTGCTGCTGGCCTTGACCCACCGCAGTCTGGGTGGGCGCAACAATGAGCGCCTGGAGTTTCTGGGTGACTCGATTCTCAATTTCGTCGCCGCCGAAATGCTTTTCCAACACTTTCCCCAAGCCCGCGAAGGGCAGCTGTCGCGCCTGCGTGCCCGCCTGGTCAAGGGCGTGACATTGGCCGAGCTTGCCAAGGGGTTTGAGCTGGGTGAATACCTGCGCCTGGGGTCCGGCGAGTTGAAGAGTGGCGGCTTTCGCCGTGAGTCGATTCTGGCTGACGCCACGGAAGCGATCATCGGCGCCATCTACCTGGACAGCGGGCTGGAGGTGGTGCGCGAGCGCATCCTGCACTGGCTTACCGGCCACATTGCCGACCTGACGCTGGTCGACAACAACAAGGACCCGAAAACCCGGCTGCAGGAGTTTCTGCAGTCGCGTCAGGCCGACCTGCCGCGCTATGAAGTGATCGAGAGTAGTGGCGAGGCACATTGTCGTACTTTCAAGGTAAATTGTCAGATTGCCCTGCTGGCCGAGCCGACCTACGGCGTCGGCAGCAGTCGTCGCCTGGCGGAACAGCAGGCAGCGCAGCATGCGCTGGTTGCCCTGGGCGTGGAGCGAGCCGATGACTGATGCTATTTCCCGTTGCGGCTACGTTGCGATCGTTGGCCGCCCAAATGTCGGCAAGTCGACCTTGCTGAACCATATTCTCGGCCAGAAGCTGGCTATTACCTCGCGCAAGCCGCAGACAACTCGTCACACGCTGCTCGGCATCAAGACTGAGGGCGAGGTGCAAGCGATCTACGTCGATACACCCGGCCTGCACAAGGAAAACGAGAAAGCGCTCAATCGCTTCATGAACAAGAGTGCCAGCCAGGCACTGCGCGATGTCGACGTTGTGTTGTTTGTGGTCGATCGCCTGCGCTGGACCGACGAGGATCAGATGGTACTGGAGCGCATCCAGTATCTGACCTGCCCGGTGCTGATCGTGGTTAACAAGCTTGATCGGATGGAAGACAAGAACGAGCTGTTGCCGCATCTGGAATGGCTGACCAAGCAGTTGCCTGAGGCTGAGGTCGTTCCGGTGTCCGCGCTACAGGGGCGCAATATCGATCGCCTGGAGTCGCTGATTGCCGAGCGTCTGCCGGAAAGCGAGCACTTTTATCCGGAAGACCAGCTGACCGACAAAAGCTCGCGCTTTTTGGCTGCCGAGCTGGTGCGCGAAAAGGTCATGCGTCAGCTGGGCGCCGAGATTCCCTATCAGGTCGCGGTCGAGATCGAGCAGTTCAAGCAGGAAGGGCGCATTCTGCATATTCATGCGCTGATCCTGGTTGAGCGCGATGGTCAGAAAAAAATCATCATTGGCGATGGTGGTGAGCGACTGAAGAAGATCGGCCAGGAAGCCCGGCTGGACATGCAGAAGCTGTTCGGCAGCAAGATCATGCTCAACCTGTGGGTCAAGGTGCGTCGCGGCTGGTCTGATGATGAGCGCGCGCTGGGCTCGCTGGGCTATCGCTTCGACGACTGACGCCGATGTCTGAACCGCTGCAGCCCGCCTATGTGTTGCACAGTCGGCCTTACCGTGACACCAGTGCCCTGGTAGACCTGCTCAGCCTGCGTGACGGGCTGCAGCGGGTGGTCTGGCGCGGTGCACGCGGCAAGGGCCGAGGCACGCGCCCGCAGCCCTTTGTACCGCTGTTGGCAAGCTGGTACGGGCGGGGCGAGCTGAAGACCCTGCAGCAGGCCGAGGTGGCCGGGGGGCACGCCCGGTTGCAGGGCGATGCGCTGTTCAGTGGTCTCTACCTTAACGAATTGCTGGTGCGTCTGCTGTCGCCGGGTGATGCGCAGACGTTGCTGTTTGCCGCCTACCAACACGCGCTGGAGCAATTGGCTGCGCCACTCGACAGCGTCGAGCCGATCTTGCGCAGCTTTGAATGGCAGCTGCTGCAGTTGCTGGGGTACGGCTTCAGCTTGACAGAGGACGCTTGGCAGCAGCCGTTGCTGGCTCACGGCTGCTACGCCTGGAGTGCCGAGCAGGGGCTGTACTCTGTACCGGCGGGCAATAATGGTGCCTTGCCTGGGGCGGGGCTGCTGGCTATGGCGAGCGCCGATTGGCAGCAGCCCGACGCGCTGCCGACCGCTAAACGCCTGATGCGTCAGGCCCTGGCGGTGCATCTGGGGGGCAAGCCGCTGGTCAGTCGGCAGCTGTTTGCGGCGGCGCGAAGCGCCGGCCAATCCTGAATCTTTTTACGGCGCCAGGGCGCCGTCGCTACCAATGGGAGAATCGTGCATGAGTCAGTCAGACCGGGTGCTGTTGGGTGTCAATATCGACCACGTGGCGACCTTGCGCCAGGCGCGCGGCACGCGTTATCCCGATCCGGTGCAGGCCGCCATTGAAGCCGAGCAGGCCGGTGCCGATGGCATTACCGTGCACCTGCGCGAAGATCGCCGCCATATTCAGGAGCGCGATGTGCGTCTGCTGTCTCAGGTACTGCAGACTCGCATGAACTTTGAAATGGCGGTGACCGACGAGATGGTCGCCTTTGCCGAAGAGATCCGCCCGGCGCATGTGTGCCTGGTGCCGGAGCGCCGCGAGGAGCTGACCACCGAAGGCGGCCTGGACGTTTGCGGTAACGAGGCGCGGGTGCACTCGGCCATTGAGCGCCTGGCTGCCGCAGGGTGCGAAGTGTCGCTGTTTATCGACCCGGATCCACGCCAGATCGAGGCCGCCAAGCGTCTTGGTGCGCCGGTCATTGAGCTGCACACCGGGCACTATGCCGACACCGAGGGTGCTGAGCAGCAGAAGGCGCTGTCGCGCATCCGCGAGTCGGTCAATTATGCGCGCAAGCTGGGTTTGGTGGTGAATGCCGGGCATGGTCTGCACTACCACAACGTGCAGGATATTGCCGCTATCCCCGGCATCAACGAGCTGAACATCGGCCACGCGATCATTGCGCGTGCCCTGTTTTCCGGTCTGGCTGGCGCGGTGCGTGACATGCGCCAGCTGATTTTGGAATCGGCGCGCCAATGATTCGAGGTATCGGCACCGACCTGGTACTGGTCAGCCGGATTGAAGCGGTGCTGACGCGCCAGGGCGAACGCTTTGCCAGGCGTATTCTGACCGCTGACGAGTTTGAGCGTTTTGCCGCCCACGGCCAGCCTGCTCGTTATCTGGCCAAGCGCTTCGCCGCCAAGGAGGCGATTCTCAAGGCGCTTGGCACCGGGTTGGCTGGCGGCCTGTCATGGCAGCATATGCAGATTGATCGTGACGAGCTGGGCGCCCCGCAGGTCGTGCTCAGCGGTGTGGCCGCCGACAAGCTGGCCGCAGGTGGTGGTGGACGCATGTTGTTGTCATTGAGCGACGAGCGCGAGCAGGCGCTCGCGTTCGCCGTCTGGTCACTGGACTGAGAGGCTTTCCTGCAGTCGCTCCATGGCGGCAAACAGCTGCTGAATCTCTGTATCCGCCGGGGCATTCTGTTTGAGCCGGGTTTCTGCCTGCAGGCAGCGCCGGCGCAATTCAGGTACGCCGCAATAGCGCGTGGCGCCATGCAGCCGGTGCACACTTTCCAACAGTCTTTGCTGGTCCCCCGCTTTCAGGCTTTCTTCAATCGCCTGCCGATCGTTGGGCAGGTTCTGCAGCAGCATATCCAGCATGTCCTGGGCCAAGTCGGCTTTACCGGCGGCCAGACGCAAGCCTTCTTCATGGTCGAGCACCGGGTTGCTGGGCGGGGCCGCGGGCGGGGGGCTGGTCGGCGCCGCGACAGGCTCTGTACCGAGATCCTGTCCGGTCCACTTGCGGATACTCTCGCGCAGCTGTTCAGGACTGATGGGTTTGCTCAGGTAGTCGTTCATGCCGCACTTGAGCAACTTGCGCCGCTCCTCGGCCAGGGCGTGGGCGGTGAGCGCAACAATGGGGGTGGCCGGCTGCTCGCTCAGCTCCTCCTGCAGACGAATCTCTTCGGTAGTCTGTCGCCCGTCCATGCCGGGCATCTGTACATCCATGAAAATCAGATCGAAGCGTTGCTCGGCCAGTACCTCCAGGGCCGCTTCACCGCTGTCGACCGCGCGAACCCGGGTGCCCATTTCCTGTAGAAAGGTTTCAACCAGCTTGAGGTTGGCGGGATTGTCGTCGACACAGAGAATGGTGACGCTGTCCGGGTTGGCGCGCCGCTCCTGTTCCGCGTCGGCGGCTGGCAGGTCGGGCAGGGCGCTGGGCCTGGGTTGCAGCAGTTGGCCGGTGGCACGGAACAGTTTGCGCATGCACAGTGGGCGCGAGAGCACCGCGCAACGGCCTTCGGGCAACTGATCCAGCTGCGGCGGCTGCGCGACCGCGTTGACCAGCAGGATGCTGGCGCAGCCATGCCCGGCCCAGCGCTGCACGTACTGCAGGCTGTCGGTCAGGCGATGCTCTGGGCTTTCGCTGCTGACCAGGGCGAGTTGGGGCGCGCTGGGTCCGCCCTCGAGCACGGCTTCGTCGAGGCTGCTCAGGGTGCTGAAGATACGCGTTTGCAGGCCCAGGTCTTCCAGCGCGTGCAGCAAGGCCTGGCGGCTCAGCGGGTTAGGTTCAAATACGCCGGCGTACAAGCCTTCGAACGGGCGGTTGGGCAGGTCGTCGTCGGCTTGGCTGGACTTGTTCAGGCTGGCAGTAAACCAGAACTCGGAGCCGGAGCCGGGGGTGCTGTGCAAGTGAATCTCACCATGCATCTGCTCGACCAGGCGTTTGGTGATGACCAGGCCAAGGCCAGTGCCGCCGGCCTGGCGGGTTGGAGAGTTGTCGACCTGGCTGAAGGCTCGGAACAGGGACTTTTGCTGCGCCTCGGTCAGGCCTACGCCGGTGTCCGTTACGCTGATGCGCAGCACCGCGCTGCTGTCGTTGTCCTCCTCCAGCATGACCCGCAGGCACACCGAGCCGTCGTGGGTGAATTTGATGGCATTGCTCAGCAGGTTGGATAAAACCTGCTTGAGGCGCAGCGCATCGCCACTCAGCCCGAGTGGCACGTCGCGGTAGATCAGGCTGACCAGTTCCACCTGTTTCTGATGCGCCGCCGGTGCCAGCATGGTCAGGGTTTCCTCGACCAGATCGCGCAGGTTGAACGGCAGATTGTCCAATACCAGCTTGCCGGCCTCGATCTTCGAAAAGTCGAGTATCTCGTTGATGATGTCTTGCAGGCTTTTGGCCGACTTGCTGATGGTGTCCAGGTATTCGATCTGGCGCGGGGTCATTTCGGTGCGCTGCAGCAGGTTGCTGAAGCCGAGGATGCCGTTGAGCGGCGTGCGCAGCTCATGACTCATGTTGGCCAGAAACTCGGACTTGATGCGGCTGGCCTCCTGGGCTGCCTTGCGCGCCATGTCCAGCTCGATGTTCTGTACCTCAATGGTCTCCAGCGTCTGGCGCAGGTCTTCAGTAGCTTGCTCGACGTTTTGCTGCAGCTCGCCCTGGGCGCTTTGCAACGCCTGGGTCATGGTGTTGACGCCCTCCGCCAGGTCGTCCAGCTCGCGGGCACCCTGACGGGGCAGGCGCACGTCCAGCTGGCCCTTGCTGATGCGGGCAATGGCCTGGTTGATCTCGACAACCGGGTCGATGATATGGCGCCCCATGGTACTGACCATCAGGCCGGTGATCAGCAAGCCGAGCAGAATCAGGACCAGCGTGGTCAGCAGTGTCTGGTAGCTGCGCAGCTGGGTGTTGCCGTGGCTCAGCTCCACTTCCAGCCAGCCGATCAGGGCATCGGCTTCCAGGTCACTGCGCTCGGCCGCGCTGAGTAGCTCGGGGCTCGCCTGCAGCGGCAGTATAAAGCGGGTGCTGCGCTCGCCGGTGCGCACTTGCAGGCCGGTGCCGGCGGCCAGCGGGCTTTCCGGCAGCGCGCGATTGGCAGCGAGCATCTGCGGGCCGCTGTGCTCCAGGGGCTGATTGTCGGCGTCATACAAGGTGACCGCGCGCACGTCCTGGTAATTGAGAGTGTTGGCCAGGGTGGTGCGCATGCGCTGTGGTTGCCCGGCCAGCAGGGCCTCGGTAGCGGGGCGTTGCAGGTGCTCGGCGGTGAGCTGCCCGCGCTCGAGCAATTGCTTTTGCAGATCACCCAGGTGTTGCCAGCTGAAGTAGATGCCCACTGCGGCGGCCAGTATCCCGGCCGGGATCAGGGTCATCAGCAGGAGTCGGGCCTTGATGCCAATGTCGTTCATGGAGATGTGTTCCCGTTTCCTCGTCAGCCGTGCATTCAGGGGCGGCGCGAAATACGCACTTGGGTGGGCCAAATTAGGTTGTTGTCGGTATCATAGGCGGCTTGAGCAAAAAGCACAGCCTTGCCGACCCTCCTGGCGACGGTCAAGGCCGCTACGGTGACTCCATGACGCAGCATTATCCCACCATCGCCGATTGCATCGGCAACACCCCGCTAGTCAGGCTGCAGCGCCTGCCGGGCCAGACCAGCAACACCATTCTGGTCAAGCTGGAAGGCAATAACCCGGCCGGATCGGTGAAGGACCGCCCGGCGCTGTCGATGATCGAGCGGGCCGAGGCCCGTGGCGATATCCAGCCCGGCGATACACTGATCGAGGCGACCTCCGGCAATACCGGTATCGCGCTGGCCATGGCGGCGGCTATCAAAGGCTACCGCATGGTGCTGATCATGCCGGACAACATGAGCGCCGAGCGCAAGGCGGCGATGACCGCCTATGGCGCGCAGCTGATTGAAGTGACCCAGGCCCAGGGTATGGAAGGCGCGCGAGACCTGGCTTTGCGCATGCAGGCCGAGGGCCAGGGCAAGGTGCTGGACCAGTTCGGCAATCAGGACAATCCCGAGGCGCATTATCGTGGCACCGGCCCCGAGATCTGGCGTGATACCCAGGGGACGGTGACGCACTTCGTCAGCTCGATGGGCACCACCGGCACCATTATGGGCACCTCCCGTTACCTCAAGGAACAGAATCCGGCTATCCAGATTGTCGGTCTGCAACCGATCGAGGGAGCGGCCATTCCCGGTATCCGTCGCTGGCCCAAGGAATATCTGCCCACCATCTTTGATGACACCCGGGTTGATCTGGTGATCGATATGGGGCAACAGGAAGCCGAGGTCACCATGCGCCGGCTGGCCCGCGAAGAAGGCATCTTCTGCGGGGTGTCTTCCGGTGGCGCGGTGGCTGCGGCGCTGCGTCTGAGTGCCGAGGTGGAAAACGCGGTCATTGTTGCCATCATCTGTGATCGCGGCGACCGTTATCTGTCCACCGGCGTTTACGACGGCCCGGCATGAAGCGCGGGCGTGGACGTCCGCGCGCGGCGCCGGCAGCGGATGCCCCGGCGGCGATCGGCCAGCGCATCGAACTGCAACTCGAGCGCCTGACCCACGACGGCCGAGGCATTGGCCGTTGGCGCGGGCGCACGGTGTTTGTCGAGGGCGGGCTGCCCGGCGAGCAGGTACAGGCGCGGGTATTGCGGGCGCGTAGCAAGCTGATCGAGACGCGGCTGGAAGGCCTGCAGCAAGCCAGTGAGCGGCGCCAGCCGCTGCGCTGTGTACACGCCGATTTGTGCGGTGGTTGCAGCCTGCAGCATATGGCGCGCGAACAGCAGCTGGAGATCAAACAGCAGGCCTTGGCGCAGCAATTGCAGCACTTCGCTCAGGTTGAGCCACAGGAGTGGGCGCCGGCGCTGGAAGGGCCTGCCTATGGCTACCGCCAGCGTACGCGGGTTGCGCTGCGCTGGGATCGCGGGTGCCGGCAGCTGGCTGTCGGCTTTCGTCAACGTGCCAGCAGTGAGCTGGTCAATGTCGAGCAATGCCCCGTCCTGGTGCCTGAGCTGGAGCGCGTGCTGATCCGTCTGCCGGCGCTGTTGCGCAGTTTGAACGGCGCCGATGCGCTGGGGCACGTCGAATTGATTGGGGCCGAACACCCGGCGCTGGTACTGCGCCACCTGCGTCCCTTGGGCGAGGCAGATCGCGAATGCCTGCTGGCCTTTGCTGTTGAGCATGGGCTGGGCTTGTGGCTGCAGGGTGACGAGTCGGGCGCTGTGCCCGTGAGTGGTGCGCTTGAACCGGCCTATCGTCTGGTCGACCAGCAGTTGATGCTGGGGTTTGCGCCCGGGGACTTTACCCAGGTCAATCCGCAGATCAACCAGGCGATGCTCAATCAGGCGCTGGACTGGTTGGCGCCGGAACCTGGTGAGGCGGTGCTGGATCTGTTTTGCGGTGTCGGCAACTTTGCTCTGGCGTTGGCGCGTGCCGGGGCTAAGGTGACGGGTATCGAAGGTAGTGTGGAAATGGTGGGCCGGGCGGCAGACAATGCCCGGAAAAACGGCCTTGATGAGGTGCACTTTTTCGCTGCCGACTTGTCGAAGCCCCTTGAAGTGCCGCCGGGGTCACCGCAGTACACGGCAGCGTTGCTTGATCCGCCGCGTGACGGCGCCGAGCAAATGGTAGTTGATCTGGCCGCCCTGGCGGTCGAGCGGATACTTTACATTTCCTGCAATCCGGCCACGCTGGCGCGCGATGCAGGCATTCTGGCAGGCAAGGGCTACACCCTGGTTCGGGCGGGCATCATGGACATGTTCCCCCAGACCGCCCATGTCGAGGCCATGGCACTGTTCCGGAGGCAATAGATCGCCGCCGGGCGAGGACAAGAAGATGGTACAGGTCAGAGCAGCACACCCGACCAATCAGGATGGCAGCGTCAATATCGACGCCTGGATCGAACGTATCGGGGAGCGCACGCAGCTTGTCGATCCCCAGACGCTGCATGAAGCATGCGAGTGGGCCCAGGAGCTGGAGCAGGCCGCCATCGAAGCGGAGAACATCTGGGCGGACGGTGCGAGCAGTTACCGCACTGGCCTGGAAATGGCCGAGATTCTGGCTGACCTCAAACTGGACCAGGACTCACTGGTCGCTGCCGTGGTCTACCGCGCGGTGCGCGAGCGCAAGACCGACCTGACCGAAGTGGAACACCGCTTTGGGCCGACCGTTGCCCACTTGGTGGATGGTGTGCAGCGCATGGCGGCCATCAGCGTGTCGCAGAACCCGGGCAATACGGCGAGCTTCAGTCCGCAGGCGCAGGTGGAGAACCTGCGCAAGATGCTGGTGACGCTGGTCGATGATGTTCGTGTGGCACTGATCAAGCTGGCCGAGCGCACCTGCGCCATCCGGGCGGTCAAGGATGCGCCGGAAGAAAAGCGCTACCGCGTCGCCCGCGAAGTATTCGACATCTACGCGCCGCTGGCGCACCGCCTGGGTATCGGGCATATCAAGTGGGAGCTGGAAGACCTCTCGTTCCGCTATCTCGAGCCCACACAATACAAACAGATTGCCAAGCTGCTGGACGAGCGTCGGCTCGACCGCCAGCAGTACATCGATGCTGTGATGGCCCAGCTGCGAGAGTCGCTGGAAGAGGCGTCGATTCATGCCGATATCACCGGCCGGGCAAAACACATCTATTCCATCTGGCGCAAGATGCAGCGCAAGGGCATCGATTTCAGTCAGGTCTATGACGTGCGCGCGGTGCGTATTCTGGTACCTCAGGTCCGTGACTGCTACACCGCGCTGGGTGTTGTTCACAGCCTGTGGCGGCATATTCCCAACGAGTTTGACGATTATGTCGCCAATCCGAAGGAGAACGGCTACCGCTCGCTGCATACCGCAGTGATCGGTCCCGAGGGCAAGGTGCTGGAGGTGCAGATCCGTACCCAGGGCATGCACGAGGAGGCTGAGCTGGGCGTCTGCGCCCACTGGCGCTACAAGGGCACCGATCTCGACAGCAACTCCAACGCCTATGAAGACAAGATCGCCTGGCTGCGTCAGGTGCTGGAATGGCACGAGGAGATGGGCGACATCGGCGGCTTGGCTGAGCAGCTGCGGGTCGACTTTGAACCGGACCGCATCTACCTGTTTACGCCCGATGGCCACGTGCTGGACATGGCCAAGGGGGCAACGCCGCTGGACTTCGCCTATCGGGTGCACACCGAAATTGGCCACAATTGCCGCGGCGCCAAGGTCAACGGGCGCATCGTGCCGCTGAATTACGTGCTGCAGACCGGCGAGCAGGTGGAGATCATCACCGGCAAGCAAAGCGGCCCAAGCCGCGATTGGCTCAACCCCAATCTCGGGTATCTGAACACCTCGCGCGCGCGCGCCAAGGTACAGCATTGGTTCAAGGAGCAGGCCCGCGAGCAGAACGCGCAAGCGGGCAAGCTGATGGTCGAACGTGAGCTGACCCGCATGGCACTGAACGGCGCCGATTATGCGCAACTGATTGATCGCCTCGGGCTCAAGAGCCAGGAGGATCTTTTTGTTGCCGTTGGGGCTGGTGACATGCGCCTGGCCCATGTGGTCAATGTCGCGCAACAACTGGTCGAGCCGGATCGCCACAGCGAACAGCTGGAGCTGATTCCCAAGAAGCCCAGCCGCAATGTCGGTCGCCGCGGCGATGTCTATATTCAGGGTGTCGGCAACCTGATGACCCAACTGGCTGGTTGTTGTCAGCCAGTGCCGGGCGATCCGATCATCGGCTACATCACGCTGGGCCGTGGCGTGACCGTGCATCGCGCCGACTGCGCCAATGCCATGCAGCTGCAAGATCGCGACTCGGAACGTCTGATCGAAGTCAGCTGGGGCGGCGCGCCGGTGCAGACCTATCCGGTGGAAATCTACATCAAGGCCTATGATCGCTCTGGTCTGCTGCGTGACGTCTCGCTGCTGCTGGCCAATGAGAAGATCAACGTACTGGAGGTCAGTACGCGGACGAACAAGGACGATAACTACGCGGCGATGCTGCTGACCATTGAAATTCCCAATCTCGGCATGCTCAGCCGCCTGCTGACGCGTATCAGCCAGCTGCCGAACGTCATCGAAGCGCGACGCAATCGCCAGGAAAACCGCGCATGAGTTACCAGTTGGACGACCTGCTGTATCTGATGCAGCGTCTGCGTGATCCGCAGCATGGCTGTCCCTGGGATCTGCAACAGAATTACGCCAGTATCGTGCCGCACACGCTGGAAGAGGCCTATGAGGTGGCAGACGCCATCGAGCAGGGAGACTTCGAGCAGCTACGTGGCGAGCTGGGCGATTTGCTCTTTCAGGTCGTCTACTACGCCCAGCTGGCGGGCGAGGAAAGCCGTTTTGGCTGGGCCGAGGTGGTGGATGGCATCACCCGCAAGCTGGTACGTCGCCACCCGCACGTGTTTCCCGACGGCAATCTGCGTACGCCGCCGGGCAGCCAGACCCTGGCGCCAGAGCAGGTCAAGCGCCGTTGGGAGCAGATCAAGGCGGAGGAGCGAGCAGCGAAAGCGGCGCGTCCCGAACAGCTGTCGCTATTGGACGACGTGCCCACCGCACTGCCGGCACTGAGCCGTGCGCAGAAGCTGCAAAAGCGCGCTGCATCGGCCGGTTTCGACTGGCCCGAGGCGGCGCCGGTGGTTGACAAAATCAGCGAAGAATTGGATGAAGTGCGCGAGGCACTGGCGGCGGGTGACAACGCCGCCGTCGCCGAGGAGATGGGCGACCTGCTGTTCTGCGTGGTCAATCTTGCCCGGCACCTTGGTGTCGATGCCGAGAACGCCTTGCGTCAGGGCAATGCCAAATTTGAGCGGCGTTTTCGGTTTATCGAAGAGCAGCTCAGAGAGCAGGGCGCGACCGTGGCCGGGCGCGACCTGGCTGAGCTCGACGCCCTGTGGGACAGGGCCAAGCAGCAAGGTCTTTAGGGCGCGGTCTACCGCGCCCTGTTGCACTCACTCAGTGCTGGGTTTCCTGCTGGCGCTCGATCAGCTCCTGCAGATGCTTGCGGCTCAGTTCCAGATAGCGTGGCGTCGGCCCCTCGTCCTTGTACTGAGGGTCGCCCATCTCATCGATGGCTATCACTTCCTTTCCCGCCCGGTAGGGCAGACTGGCTTCCAGTTCTTCAAGCGCCGCGCCCAGCAGGTCGGTGATCAGGTCTTCAACCTGACGTTTGGGGTACATCTCGTGCAGCGCTTCCAGGCGCGCCGCATCTTCCAGCGTGAGATGGACTGCATAGCTGTTGCGGGTCACGCGGCCCTTGGCGTTCTTTTCCCAGGCTTGGGTGAGTTCACGGATCTTCATGGTTCCCCCTTTATTGCGTGTTGTCGCTTGTGGCGACACCCCCAGCATAGACCATTTGCGGGGGTGTACAGGTCTTGAGACCCCTTGTCAGCGGCAAGGTTGCATCGCATGCTGGGCGTCCCGTTTGCCTGGAGACAGAGTCATGACCGATATTGATGCCCGTTTGCGTGAAGACGTCCATAACCTCGGCACCCTGCTGGGGCAGACCATTCAGGCCCATTTGGGGGACGACTTTCTGCAACGCATCGAGCGTATTCGTCTGGGTGCAAAAAAGGGCCGCAAGGCCGACCAGGCAGCCAATGACGCGCTGCTGGGCGCCCTGCAGGATTTGCCTGACAGCCAGTTGTTGCCGGTGTGCCGGGCGTTCAACCAGTTTCTCAACCTGGCCAATATTGCCGAGCAGCATCACCGTATCCGCCGGCGCCGGGCCGATGAGCCGCAGGCCTTTGAATTGCGCTGTGTCAACGAGCTGCTGCAGCGCCTGAAGGCGGAGAATTTCAGTACTGACGCCATCGTCCAGCAGGTCAACGGGCTGGATATCGAGCTGGTGCTGACCGCCCACCCGACCGAAGTCACCCGCCGTACGCTGATCCAGAAGTACGACGCCATCGCTGATGCGCTGGCGCGTGGCGACCATGACGACCTGACGGCTACCGAGCGTGAAGAGGTGCGTCAGGATCTGGCGCGTCTGATCAGCGAGGCCTGGCATACCGATGAGATCCGGCGCAGCCGACCCACGCCGGTCGATGAGGCCAAGTGGGGCTTTGCGGTCATCGAACACTCGCTGTGGCAGGCACTGCCGCAGTTCCTGCGTCGCCTGGATGCCGATGTGCACGGCGCCACCGGCCAGCACCTGGATGTGCGTGCCGCGCCGGTGCGCATTGCCTCCTGGATGGGCGGCGACCGCGATGGCAACCCCAACGTCACCGCGCCCGTCACCCGCGAGGTACTGCTGCTGGGGCGCTGGATGGCGGCTGATCTGTACTTGCGTGATATCGAGGCGCTGGGCAACCAGCTGTCCATGCATGCGGCCAGCGACGAGCTGCTGGCCGCAGCCGGTAACGTCGATGAGCCCTACCGGGCCGTGCTCAAGCAACTGCGTACCCGACTGCAGGCGACCCGCGACTGGGCAGAGCAGTCGCTGACGGCTGATGTGGCCATGCCCGCCGAGGTGCTGCGCCAGCTCGACGATCTGCGCGGTCCGCTGGAGCTGTGTTATCAGTCGCTGCTTGCCTTTGGCCTCAAGCGCATCGCCAACGGTCCCTTGCTCGACACCCTGCGTCGGGTTAACGCCTTTGGGCTGGGGCTGGTACGCCTGGATATCCGGCAGGATGCGGCGCGTCACGCGCAGGTACTCAGCGAGCTGACCGAATACCTGCAGTTAGGCAACTATGCCGAGTGGGATGAAGAGGCCCGTTGCCGCTTTCTGCTGGAGGAGTTGCACAGCCGGCGCCCGCTGCTGCCGCCGGAATGGCAGCCATCGGCCGATGTCGCAGAAGTGCTGGCGACCTGTCGGGTCGTGGCCAGCCAGCCAGAGGAACTGCTCGGCTCCTATGTTATTTCCATGGCCTCGCACCCATCGGATGTGCTGGCGGTCAAGCTGTTGCTCAAGGAAACCGGCGTCCGCTGGCCGATGCGGGTGGCGCCGTTGTTCGAGACCCTGAGTGACCTTGATCATGCTGCCGACGCGATTGATCGCCTGCTGTCGCTGGAGCAGTACCGCGCGCTGGCGGGGGATGAACAGGAGGTCATGATCGGCTATTCCGACTCGGCCAAGGACGCCGGTACGCTCGCGGCAGGCTGGGCGCAGTACCGTGCCCAGGAAGCGTTGGTGGGTGTGTGTCGGCGCCACGGAGTGCATCTGCGGCTGTTTCACGGTCGCGGCGGCACCGTGGGTCGCGGTGGTGCACCGGCTCACATGGCCATTCTCTCGCAGCCACCGGGTTCGGTACGCGGTCAACTGCGGGTCACCGAACAGGGCGAGATGATCCGCTTCAAGTTTGGCCTGCCCGGGATCGCCGTGCAGAGCATGCTGCTCTATACCAGCGCCGTCATGGAGGCCAGCCTGCTGCCGCCACCGGCACCCGAGCCGGCCTGGCGTGAGCTGATGCAGCAGTTGGCTGATCGCTCGGTTGAAGTGTACCGGGGCGTGGTGCGCGGCGAGCCGCAGTTTGTCGAGTACTTCCGTCAGGCGACACCCGAGCAGGAGCTGGGTCGCCTGCCGTTGGGCAGCCGACCGGCCAAGCGCCGCAGTCAGGGCGGCATCGAGAGTCTGCGTGCTATCCCCTGGATCTTTGCCTGGACTCAGACGCGCCTGATGCTGCCGGCCTGGCTGGGTGCCGGACAGGCGCTACGTGAAGCGCTGGACGCCGGCAAGCAGGCTCAGCTTACGCAGATGATGGAGGCCTGGCCGTTTTTCCTGGCGCGTGTGGAGATGCTGGAGATGGTGCTGTCCAAGGCCGATGTGGATATCGCGCGCTTCTATGAGCAACGCCTGGCCAGTCCGGACCTGTGGCCGCTGGGTGAACGTTTGCGCACGGCGCTGGCGCAGGCCACCGCGGTGGTGCTGCAGCTGCGTGACAGCGATACGCTGCTGGCGCACAACCCGGCGCTGGGCGAGTCGGTGGCGGTGCGCAACCCCTACACCGACCCGCTGCATGTGCTGCAGGCCGAGCTGATGAAGCGTACCCGTGCCCAGGGCGAGCGTGTCGATCCTGATCTGGAGCGGGCGCTGATGGTGACCATGGCGGGTATCGCGGCAGGCATGCGCAACACCGGCTGACCGGTCGGTCGTCAAGTATCCTGCGGGCGCGTTTGCCTGCGACAATGGTCCGTCTTGTGCATGGCCGCGTGGGCGTGTATGTTGAACGCCCTTTGCGAACCAGCACGCTCTGGACGCACCGTATTTACCGCATTCGCGCTGGCCGCGAGTGCCTGGCAGGTCGCTGGTTGAGGACCGCTCAATGCCCGGTTTCAGTTAGACGAGGAGTACATCATGCGAGTTATCCTGTTGGGCGCCCCAGGGGCGGGCAAGGGTACACAGGCCCAGTTCATCTGCGAGCGCTTCGGCATTCCGCAAATCTCCACCGGCGACATGCTGCGTGCAGCGGTCAAGGCCGGTACCGAGCTTGGCAAGCAGGTCAAGGAAGTCATGGATACGGGCGGCCTGGTCTCCGATGACCTGATCATCGGCCTGATCAAGGAGCGTATCACCCAGGATGATTGCGCCAAGGGCTTTCTGTTTGATGGCTTCCCGCGCACCATTCCGCAGGCCGAGGCGCTGGTAGAAGCCGGTATCGATATTGATCGCGTGCTGGAAATCGCTGTGGCCGACGAGGAAATTGTTGCTCGCCTGTCCGGTCGTCGTGTGCACCCGGGTTCGGGTCGTGTTTATCACGTTGATCACAACCCGCCCAAAGTCGCCGGCAAGGACGACGTGACCGGTGATGACCTGATTCAGCGTGATGACGACAAGGAAGAAACCGTTCGCAAACGCCTGCAGGTTTATCACACCCAGACCAAGCCGCTGGTTGAGTTCTACCAGGGCCTGTCTGCTGCCAAGGGCACGCCCAAGTGCGCCAAGGTGGAAGGTATCGGCAGCGTAGAGCAGATCACTGCCAAGGTCATCAGCGCGCTGGACTGAGCCCTGCTCGCTGGAGCAAAAGACCCGTGCTGACTTCGGTCGCACGGGTCTTTGCATTTTTGTACAATGCCCGCCCCCTGAATGCAGAGTTCGATCATGACCACACTGCTTGCTCTGGATACCGCCACCGAGTGCTGTTCCGCCGCCTTGCTGCATGATGGTGCCGTCACCGCGCGCAGCGAAGTGATTCCGCGTCAGCATGCCCAGCGCCTGCTGCCGATGATCGAAGAGCTGCTTGGCGAACGTCAGCTGCGGCTGCAGGATGTCGACGCCCTGGTGTTTGGTCGCGGCCCCGGCGCCTTTACCGGCGTGCGCATCGCGACCGGCATGGTGCAGGGCCTGGCGTTTGCCGCCGACAAACCGGTGATCGCCGTATCCAATCTGGCGGCGCTGGCTCAGCGCGCCTGGCGCGAGCACGGCACCGACACCGTAGCGGCCGCCATTGATGCGCGCATGGATGAAGTCTACTGGGGGCTGTACCGCCTGCGCGACGGTGTCATGCAGTTGCTGGATGAAGAGCGCGTGTGCGCACCTGAGGCGGTGAGCCTGCCGGCGGGGGTTAGCAGCGTGGCCGGTGCCGGCACCGGTTGGCAGTATGCTGAGCGCCTGGCGGTGTCCGCCACGCAGAGCTGGCCGCAGATGCTGCCGGACGCCAGTGATCTGATCACCCTGGCCTTACCTCGGTGGCAGGCCGGTGAAGTGGTTGATGCTGCAGATGCGCAGCCGGTTTATCTGCGCGACAAAGTTGCCACGCCCAAGGGGCAGGCGTAAGCTGGCCCCATCTCTGCAGGAGTCAATTCGGTGCGCCTGGACGGATTTAACCCCTACTCATCGCTGCCCGAGCGCAGCAGTCGAGCGGTTGCCAATACCAATGGCAGCACCGCGGCGGTGCCCGTTCCGGGAGCAGAGCCGGGCGCGGCTGCAGCCGCCAACCGCCTACCGGCAACGCAGGTAGTCTCGACTTCTGCACCGACCGCCGAATACATTCCGGCACGCCGCGAATCCTACGAGCCAGTCTATGGTCGCGCCAATCAGGCGTTGGCCAGCTACCAGAACACGGCCAATATGCCGGTCGACAGCGCTGCCGACAGCCTGGCCGGCATCGACGTCTACGCCTGATGTCGTGACTGCGTTACCCCCGCGTTTTATCACCGGTTGCCCACTGTGGTCTGAGCCCGCCTGGGGTGGTCAGCTCTATACCCGTGGCAGCGACGCCGACGAACGGCTGGCGCAGTACAGCCGCGTGTTTGGCGCGGTTGAGGGCAATACCACCTTCTACTCCCTGCCCAGTGCTGCGCGCGTTGCCCGTTGGGCTGAACTGCTGAGCGAGGACTTTCACTTCTGCGCCAAGTTGCCCCGTGAGGTCAGTCATGGCGGGCGTCTGGATGCCGATCATCCGGCACTGAAGGCGTTCTTCAGCCGGATGGCACCGCTGGAGCAACGCCTTGGGCCGATCTGGCTGCAGTTGCCCGAGCGTGTTGCACCGGATGCGTTGGGGATACTGGCTGAGTTTCTGGCTGGCTTGCCTGCTGACTACCAATATGCGGTCGAAGTGCGCCATCCCGGGTTTTTCCGCAAGGACGACGTCGAACGGCAGCTCAACCGCCTACTGCACGGGCGGGGTGTCGAGCGCATCAGCTTCGACACTCGTGCGTTGTTCGCCAGTGCCGCCACCGACCCCTCAACGCTTGAAGCCAAGCAGCGCAAGCCGCGCCTGCCGGTGCATGCCATTGCGCTGTCGCAGCGGCCCAGTGTGCGCTTTATTGGTGGTATGGATAGGGACGCCAATTGGCAGGCGCTGGCACCCTGGCTCGACAAGTGCGTCCAGTGGTTGCAGGCCGGCTATCAGCCGATGCTGTTCATGCACACCCCGGATAACCAGATGGCGCCCCAATTGGCCCGAGACTTTTACCATGCCCTGCGTGAGCGGGTGCCGGCGCTGGCGCCCATGCCGGCCTGGCCCGGCGAGCGCGAGGCTGCGCAGACGCCGCAGCAGGCGGGTCTGTTCTGATGCCACAGGAATATCCATGAGCGAACATGCCCCCCTGTCACTGGCCGTCACCTGGTCCGACCCGCAATGGCAAGCCAGCGCCGAGGCGCTGGCCGAACGCCTGCAACTGCCGGTGCTGGCCGAGTCGGCAGCTGATGCGGCGCTGCTGCTGGAGCCGGCAGAGGGCGGGCTTGCCCTGCGCAGCACCGAAGCCGGCGCGCCGGGTGCGGTGCGGGTGGACTTTGTTGGCGGGGCGCTGGCGCATCGCCGTCAGTTTGGCGGTGGGGCGGGGCAGATGGTCGCGCGGGCGGTGGGTATTCGCGGCAGTGTCAGACCCAGTGTGCTGGATGCCACCGCAGGTTTGGGGCGCGACGCCTTTGTGATTGCCGCGCTGGGCTGCGAAGTGACGCTGCTGGAGCGTCAGCCGGTGATTGCGGCGCTGCTGGAAGACGGCTTGCAAAGAGCCAGAGCCGCCGGTGGTGAGGTGGCCGAGATCGCTGCGCGGATGCAGCTGCTGCAGTGCGATGCGATTGCGGCCATGGGCGACTGGTCTTTGCCGACTCCCCAGGTCATTCATCTGGACCCGATGTTCCCGCACCGGGATAAGTCCGCGTTGGTGAAAAAAGAGATGCGCCTGTTCCGGCCGCTGGCCGGTGATGACGATGATGCGCCCCAGCTGCTGGCGGCGGCGCTGCAGTTGGCCTCCCACCGGGTGGCGGTCAAGCGCCCGCGCAAGGCGCCGGCGATTGCCGGCCAGCGGCCCAGCGCTGAGCTGGCCGGCCAGTCCAGCCGCTACGATATCTACGGCAAAAAAAAGCTGGACTGAGTGCCGGCCGTTCCGGTTTTGTGCAGGACTATTGGGCCGCTGCCTGACTGTCAGCCGCTTCTGCGCTCCGCGCCACCTGCCGAATCGACAGGCGCACCTCGGCGCTGAGCACCCGCTTGGCGGTGTTCTCGGCAATGTCCTCCAGTCCGGCTGCATAGTGCAGCCGACCCTCGTCGTCTGCCCGCAACACCTGTTCATCAGTCAGGCGCTGGATAAACTGGCGGAACAGGGTTTTGTCGAAGAACTCGGGTGCGTTCAGGCCATGCAGAATCGACAGGCGCTGCGCCATGATGGTACAGCGTGCTTCCAGCTGTTCCGCGGTCTGGCTGCCGTTGGGATAGTTCAGCAGCAATGCCGAAGCCATGTAGAAGCGTTCCAGAATCTGGATGATGCTGCGTGACAGCAGGCTGAGCATGACAAACTCTACCGAACTCAGGTCCGGGCGATGGATCTGCCCGTCTGCCTCGCGCAGCAGTTGTTGTTCGACCAGGCTGTCGATCCATTGCTGAATGACGGCGGGCAGCTCGTCCTCGCGCCACTGCAGGAACAGCTCGCCCTGCAGGTACGGATAAATGCCCATGACCAGACGTTCGATCTGTTCGCGTTTCATGCGTGGATTGTTCTGGAACAGGCAGGCGATCAGCGCCGGCAAGACCACCAGGTGCAGCACGTTGTTGCGGTAGTAGGTCATCAGCACCGCCTGGGGCTCGTCCAGACGCATGATTTCGCCAAGGGCATCGGATTGGCGGCCGATCATCTGCATGGCCTCTACGTGTTCGATCATCGCCTGGCCGTCCAGTCCGGTCAGGGTCACGCCAGGGCTGTAGGGGACTGTTTGCAGCAGCGCCTTGTAGCGGTCCAGTGCCCGTGCCAGGGATGTTTCGTCCAGCGCCAGACGGGCGGTGGACAGCATCACCAGGGCGACCAGGTTGACCGGGTTGACGTCGGCTGCGGCGCTGATGCCGCTGGTCAGCTCGCGTGCAAGGGTGTTGGTGGTGGCGTTCAGCCAACTTGGACGGTAGTCGGGGGCCAGCGCCTGTTGTCGCCAGCCTGGCTGCTCGCGATCAAGAAAGTCCGCCAAGGCCAGCGGCTCGCCAAAGTTCACCGCGACCTGGCCAAAACGCAGCTTGAGCGCCGAAAGCACCCGAAACAGGTCAAACACCGACTCCTTCTTCTTCGCCTGTCCACGCAGCTCGCCCAGGTAGGTGCGGCCTTCCAGCACCCGCTCATAACCGATATACACCGGCACAAACACGATAGGGCGGCGCGAGGAACGCAGGAAGCTGCGCAGGGTGATCGCCAGCATGCCGGTCTTGGGGCTGAGCATGCGGCCGGTGCGTGAGCGCCCGCCCTCGATGAAGTATTCGACCGGAAAGCCGCGGCTGAACAGCGCATGCAGGTATTCGTTGAAAACAGCGGTGTACAGCTGGTTGCCCTTGAAGCTGCGGCGCATGAAGAAGGCACCGCCGCGTCGCAGAATGCCGCCGAGCACCGGCATGTTGAGGTTGATGCCGGCGGCAATGTGGGGCGGTGTCATGCTGTTGCGAAACAGCAGGTAGGACAGCAGCAGGTAGTCGATATGGCTGCGATGGCAGGGCACGTAGATGATTTCGTTGCCGCGGGCGATGTCCTGAATGGGCTTGAGGTTGTTGACGCGGATGCCGTCATACAGCTTGTTCCAGAACCAGCTCAGGACCACTTCCAGAAAGCGGATGATGGTATAGGTGAAGTCCGAGGCCACCTCGTTGGCGTAGCGCGCTGCGATGGCCTGGGCCTTGCTCTCGCTGATGCCCTTTTCGCTGGCTTCACGGGCAATGGCGGCGCGCACCAGCGGCGCGTGTAGCAGGCCCTTGAGCAGGGTACGGCGGTGTACCAGTTCCGGGCCAACCACGGCGGCGCGCTGCTGGCGGAAGTGCACGCGCAGCACGCGGTTGATGCGGCGCACGCGGCGTTCCGGGTCCATCTCCGGGGTGATCAGCTCCGGCAGTGCCAGGCGCGGGCCAAAGTGCACGCGGATTTTGCGACCGTGCAGCATGATGGCCAGCAGCTTGCGCAGCCGTCCGCCAACCCAGTTCCAGGCAAACAGCAGCTTGATGGCGGAGGACTCGCTGTCCGGCGACTGGCCCCAGAACACGGTGATCGGAATCAGCTGCACACTCTCCGGGTGCTCCAGCACCTTGCCCAGTCGCGGCGACTGGCCGCGTGGGTCGGGCCGGCCAACCCATGAGCGTTCGCGGCTGAGGAAAATAAAGGCATCGCGCTCGTCCAGCGGCGGCAGCGGCGCGCGCACCGGGCGCGGCAGGCCGGCTCGCACGCATTCGCGATCGGCCACGATCAGGTCGGTCAGCGAGCGGTAGGGCAGCACGTAGATCACTGGTTGCTGCGGGTCGATAGCCAGCTCCTCGTTGCTGTCGCCAATGCGGCTGGAGCGTGCCCAGAGATACAGCAGTCGGCGAGCCAGACCAAAGCGCAATCGACCAAACAGGGAAGCATAGGAAGCAGACATGGGACTCTCGAACTGGGCAGTGATGCCGGCCGGTGGCGCGACGCGGAGAATGCTGGGGATTCTAGCAGCTCCGGCGTTTGCGGGGCACGGGCGTCGCCGGCTGTTTGCGGCCCTTGAAATGCGGGGAGGGGATTCATATAGTCTCTGGCTCGTGCGCGACCGCATCCGCCGACTGGCCAGGCAGATATCTGCCGACTGTGAACCAGTTCACGCCTGGGCTGTCGTAGTCCGGCATGGATGTTTGAGAGGTAACCGCTGGACGGTACGGACCGCACGAATGACCATTCTGGGGGAACAATAAAAGGCATGATAAGCATAAATAGCCTGACCAAGCGCTTCGGCGATCACACCGCCGTCGACAATCTGTCGTTTGACGTCAAGCCGGGCGAAGTGCTCGGTTTTCTCGGGCCCAACGGGGCCGGCAAATCCACCACCATGAAAATGCTGACGGGCTTTCTGACACCCGATGGCGGTTCTGCCTCGGTCTGCGGCTTCGATATTCAGCGTCAGACCCTGCAGGCCCAGCAGAAAATGGGCTATCTGCCTGAGGGCGCGCCCTGCTACGGCGATATGCGGGTCAAGGGCTTTTTGCAGTTTATCGCCGATGTCCGTGGTTTGAGCGGCGCCGAGCGCCAGCGCCATGTGGATAGGGCGGTCGAGCAGGTGGAGCTGCAGGGCGTGCTCGAACAGCGCATCGAAACCCTCTCCAAGGGCTTCAAGCGCCGCGTTGGTCTGGCTCAGGCCATTCTTCACGACCCTCAGGTGCTGATTCTGGACGAGCCGACCGACGGTCTGGATCCAAACCAGAAGCACCATGTGCGCCGCCTGATTCAGCAGCTGGCTGAAGGCAGCAACAAGATGGTGGTGATTTCCACGCATATCCTCGAAGAAGTCAGCGCCGTGTGTTCACGCGCCGTGATCATCGGGCGTGGGCGTCTGCTGGCCGATGGCACGCCGGACGAGCTGGAGGCGCGCTCGCGTTATCACCAGGCGGTCACGCTGTCATTGGGACAAGCGGTATCCACAGCTCCGCTGGAGAGCCTGCCGGGCGTACTGGCGGTGGAGTCGCAGCGTGATGGACAGCTGCTGACCGTGCTGGCCAAGCCGGGTGAGGTGATCTTCCCTGCGGTGGGGCAGCTGGCTCGGGAGCAGCAATGGCAGGTCAATGAGTTGTCGGTGGAGCGCGGTCGCTTGGACGAGGTTTTCCGTACCCTGACCTCCGGGGAGGCGGCATGAACAATCTGGGCGTGATCTTCAAGCGCGAGCTGGGTGGCTACTTCGCCACGCCGCTGGCCTATATTTTTATTGTGATCTTTCTGGTGCTGGCTTCGGTCTTCACCTTTTATCTGGGGGCGTTCTACGAGGCCGGTCAGGCCGACCTGAATGCCTTTTTCAACTTTCACCCCTGGCTGTACCTGTTTCTGATCCCTGCCGTCGCCATGCGGTTGTGGGCCGAGGAACGCAAGTCCGGCACCATCGAGCTGTTGATGACTCTGCCGGTGTCGCGCGGTGCCATGGTGCTGGGCAAGTTTCTCGCCGCGTGGGTGTTTATCGGCATTGCTCTGCTGCTGACCTTCCCGATGGTGCTGACGGTCAACTATCTCGGTAACCCGGACAACGGCGCCATCATCACCGGTTACATCGGTAGCTGGCTGCTGGCTGGCGGCTATCTGGCGATCGGCTCGTGCATGTCGGCACTGACCAAGAACCAGGTGATTGCCTTTATCGTCAGCGTGGTTGCCTGCTTCGTGTTTATCGTCAGTGGCGTGTCCATGGTGCAGAACCTGTTCAGCGGCTGGGCTCCCCAGTGGGTGCTGGACACCATTGCCTCATTCAGTTTCCTGATTCGCTTCGATGCTATCAGCAAGGGCGTGCTGGATCTGCGTGACTTGCTGTATTTCTTCTCGCTGATGGCCGTCTGGCTGTTTGCCACGGCGATCGTCATCGACCTGAAAAAGGCCGATTGAGGCAAAGGAGCTTGAGATGAAACGTATTATGTATTCCGGTGCCGGCTTGCTGGTACTGCTGCTGGCCTTCTTTGCCTTCAACATGGCGACCGGGGTTTTGCTGCCGGGAGCTCGCCTGGATCTGACCGAACAGAAGCTGTACACCCTGTCGGACGGCACCCGGGAGATTTTGCAGGAGCTGGAAGAGCCGATTGATCTGTATTTCTTCTTCTCCGAGGGCGCCAGCAAGGACCTGGTGGTGCTGCGCAACTATCAGCGCCGTGTGGCGGAAATGCTCAAGGAGTATGAGCGCCGTGCCGATGGCATGATCCGCCTGCACATTATTGACCCGGAACCCTTCTCCGAGGCGGAAGATCGTGCTGCTGAATTTGGTCTGCAGGCTATCCCGCTGAGTGAGAGCGGTGATTCGCTTTATTTCGGTCTGGCCGGCACCAACGAGCTGGCCCAGCGTGAAATCATCCCCTTCTTCGCACTTGAGCAGGAAAACATGCTCGAGTACGAGTTGAGTCGTCTGGTCAGCACCCTGGCCAAGCCCGACAAGCCGCAGGTTGGCTTGATCAGCGGCCTGCCCGTCGAGGGCGGCATGAATCCCTATTCGCAGCAGCCGCAGGCGCCTTGGGTCGCTATCGAGCAGATGCGTCAGGTGTTTGATGTCAAAACCCTGGCTGAGGATGTGGATGCGATTCCCGAGGACATCCAGGTCTTGCTGCTGATCCATCCCAAGGCACTCAGCGAGGCGGCGCTCTACGCGGTTGATCAGTTTGTGCTGCGCGGTGGCAAGCTGCTGGCCTTTGTTGACCCCTTCGCCGAGGCAGATCAGGGCATGGAGGCGATGATCGAAGGCATGGCTGACGGCAAGGCGTCGGATTTGGGCCCGCTGCTGCAGGCCTGGGGCGTCGCCTATAACCCGGAGCGGGTGGTGGTTGATGCGCGTCAGGGCATGGCCGTTGGCCGTGGTCAGGGACAGCGTCCGGCACGACACATCGGCTGGCTCGAGGTTGAGCCCGCGCAGATCAATCGTGAGGACACCATCACCGCACCGCTGCAGCTGCTGACCGTGGCCACCGGTGGCGCGCTGGTGCCGGTCGAGGGTAGCCAGACCGAGTTCACCCCGCTGCTGCAAAGCACCGCTGACAGTGCACTGGTACCCAGCGAACGCTTTACCAAGCTGCAGGACCCGGAAGAGCTGCTGCAGGGCTTTGCCCCGGACGCCGAGACCTATACCCTGGCCGCGCGTCTGAGTGGTCCGGCTGCGACTGCCTTCCCGGATGGTCTGGAAGGGCGTGAGGCGGGCTTGCAAGAGGCTGACAACATCAACGTGGTGGTGGTGGCCGACACTGACATGCTGAGTGATCGCATGTGGGTGCAGGTGCAGGATCTGTTTGGTCAGCGCATCTCCCAACCCTGGGCTGACAACGGTGGATTGCTGGTGAACGCGCTGGACAACCTGTCCGGCTCCGACGCCCTGATCAGCGTGCGCTCGCGCGGTGATTTCAGCCGTCCCTTTACTGTGGTGGAAGAGCTGCAGCGCAAGGCGGAAAGCCGCTTCCGTGCCAGTGAGCAGCGCCTGCAGGAACGTCTGGCCGAAACCGACCAGAAGCTCGCCCAGCTGCAGCAGGGGCAGGACCCGACCCAGCTGAGCGAGCTGACTGCCGAGCAGCGCGAGACCATTCAGTCCTTCCTGGATGAGAAGGTGGCGATTCGCAAGCAGCTACGCGATGTGCGTTTCCAGCTGAATGCCGACATCGACGCCCTGGGTACCCAGCTCAAGCTGCTCAACACCATGCTCATGCCGCTGCTGCTGACGCTGGCCGTGCTGCTCTGGTGGTTGCTGGGCCGCGCGCGTCGCAAGGGGTGAGGAGATAGTCATGCGCAAGATCATTTTTATCGCCCTGCTGCTGGTCGCCATCGCCCTGGTGGCGGTGGCGCTGCAGGTGCGTGACAGCGACCGGGTCGCGGACCTTGAGAGTCGTCCGCTTTTGGATGAGGCTCAGCAGGCCGCTCTGGCCGACGTAGAGCAGCTCACCCTGGCACGCGGCGAGCAGGAGGTCGTGCTGCAACGCGACGGCAGCGACTGGACCGTTGCCAACCGTGATCAGTACCCGCTGCAGCGTGAGCGTCTGGCGGCGCTGCTGCTGGCGCTGCGTGAGGCTCGCGTATTGGAGGCCAAGACCAGCAATCCCGAGTATCACGCCCGTCTGGGGCTGGCCAGCGATGCCGCCCTGCGTGTGAGCGTAGCGTCCGATCAAAGCCAATACGGTGTGCTGTTTGGCAACCCTGTTGGCAGCGATCAGCTGGTGCGTATGGACGGCGAGGATCAGGTCTGGTTGATCAACCGCGCCCTGAACATGTCGGTCAATGCGCAGGACTGGCTGGATCTGCAGGTCAGTCAGATCCCGCTGGAACAGGTGGCTCGCGCCCAGTGGCAGTACGCTGATGGCGAATCCCTGCAGCTGGATAAGGCCAGTGAGGGTGACTATAACTTCAAGCTGACTGAGGGTGACGCCGGCGGCCACGAGCGGGAGTTGAACTCCATGGTGCTCGCATTGGCTGACCTGCGGGCGCAGAACGTGGCGCTGCGCAGCAGTCTTGCGTTGCCTGCGCCTACGCTGCAGATGCAGTTGGTAAGCTGGTCTGGTGCCCAGCTCAAGGCGTCGATGTATGAAGTCGATGGCGCCTACTGGCTGACCATTGATGCGCTGACTCAGAGCGAGGAGCAGCCGCTTAAGGTTTATGATGACGCGCGCTGGGCCTTCCAGCTCGGCGTCGCTCAGCACGACCGCATGGCGTTGCGTCAGTCAGACCTGCAGGCCACAGAGACCCCCGCCCAGCAGTAACTCGCCGTTGCCGCGGCCACCATCCGGTGGCCGCTTGCGGCCCCAGTATCTTCTACTAGACTCCAACAATACCCTGCCAGCAGGCGGGGTACGTACGTGTTGCCGCGCGACGGCAACGGATCAGATCGGTGTTGTGAGGAATGTAGTAATGGCTGAGCGTGAGCAGGGGTCCGTTAAGTGGTTCAACGATGCCAAGGGCTTTGGTTTTATCCAGCGCGAATCCGGGCCGGATGTGTTTGTGCACTTTCGCGCCATTCGCGGTGACGGGCACCGCACGTTGGTAGAGGGTCAAAAGGTTGAATTTACCGTGACCCAGGGCCAGAAGGGCCTGCAAGCTGAGGACGTGACCAAGCTTTAGACACGACTGCTGCGCCAGCTCCGTGTCCTGCCCGGCTAGCCTGCGCGCTGGCCGGTGGCTTGCTTGCGTTTCTTTTTCAGTACGCTGGCCGACTGTTCACGTCGGGCCTGTTGGCTTGGCGCTGTGCTTGCTCCGAGCCGACCATCAACCCGGCAGCTGCTGTTGCAGCCAGCGGGCGAACTCGCCCGGTGGCAGGGCACCGTTGAGGCGCGCCAGTTCCTTGCCCTGCTGGATGATGATCAGTGTCGGGATGCTGCGGATGGCGAAGCGGGCAGCCAGCTCCGGGGCTGCTTCTGTATCCACTTTTAAAAAGCGCGCCCGTGGTTCGGTAGCGGCGCAGCTCTGGCTGAAGGTGGGCGCAAACTGCTGGCAGGGGCCGCACCAACTGGCCCAGAAGTCGATGACCAGTGGCAAATCTGCACTGGCATGGCGGTCAAACCCGGCAGCATCGACTGCGCTTGGCTGACCGGTGAACAGCGGCTGCTTGCAGGCGCCGCAGACCGGATTGGCCGTCAGGCGGGTGGCCTCCAGTCGATTTTTGCGCAGGCAGTGTGGGCAGCAAATCAGCATAGCAGGATCTCGTCAGGGGTTTCAGGGCTTGCGCCGCATGCCTTGCCACTGGCGTTGCAGCTCGATAAAGGTCAGTGAGGCTGACCAGGTCACCAGCACCAGGCCGGTTAGCGATTCCATACCGTACAAAAAGCGAATATTGCCGGTGGGCGTCAGATCGCCGTAGCCCAGGGTGGTGTAGGTGGTCGCTGACAGATAGACGGTATCGAACAGGGTGACGTGCTGCAGGTTGGCTATGCCACCCAGCTCCGGAGTCTGCAGCAGGTAGAGGGCGCCCAGGCCGAACAGCCAGATCTCTGCAATATGCGTAAACAGCAGCACAAAAATCAGGGTGAGAATACGTGGGCGCTCACCCATGTGCGTGGTATCGAGGAAGCGGTGCAGGCGCGACAGAACCTCGTAATGCAATACCACCGCGATGGCGACGATCAGGCAGCTGACGCCGACGGTAATCCAATGGAAGCTATCTATGTCAGGCAGCATGCGTTTCAGTGCGCCCAGTTGAACTCGGCTTCGCCCTCGGCGTTTACCTTCAGCCAGCGGTCGGCGTCAGCCTCGCCATCGGCTTCTTCCCAGCCGCCCACCGAGCAGCGCACCTCGTGGCCGAGCGCTGCATGCACGGCGCGGGCGCAGTCGCGGTCGCTTTGCCAGGGGGTGGCATCGCTGTCAAACCAGATGCTGGCCCACTTGCCTGCCGCTTTACGTACCACCATCAGCGGGATGGTTTGATCTGCGTGTAGTGCGCCGTGCTGGGTCAGGCCCTTGGGCTCGTCCAGTGTCAGTGGCCCCATGACCCTGTGCAGCCAGTCCAGCAGGTCGTTAACGTGGTCATCGCGCAGGTAGATCTCGATATCGGGTTGGCGCACGGCTACTCCTTGGCGTGTTCGTGGTCTCAGCAACGTTCCAGCATGATCATTTGCATGGCCACATCGAGCCCGTCGATACCTTGCTCTGCGATGGCCTGCTGGCGCTCGGGGCGGCTGCGCACACCGTGCGGTGTCATGCCGATCAGGTTACCCAGATCTTCACCCGTCAGTTGCAGAGGATAGCGCAGGGTCTGCTCCGAGGCGATGCGCAGCCCGTCCGGCAGTGCCTTGATCAGCGCCGGTGTCGGGTGAATCTGATCGTACAGGCGTTCACGCAGGGCCAGCAGGTGATCCCCGTGGGGCCCAACGATCAGCACCCGGCCGCCGGGTTTGACGGTGCGCAGGCACTCGTCCGCCGACCAGGGGCTGAACACGCTAAGCGCGGCGTCCAGACTCTGGTCGGCCACTGGCAGTCTTGCGCTGGAAGCAACCATCCAGCGGATGCTGCGGCTGCGCCGGCAGGCCTTGAGGATGGCGTCTTTGCTGATGTCGAATCCGCCGATGGCGGCATCCGGCAGGGCGCGGGCCAGCCGTTCGGTGTAGTAGCCCTCACCGCAGCCCATGTCGAGCAGGGTCTTTGGCGCCAGCGCGGCGAACAGCTGGTTGATCGCGTCGCTGACCGGCTGGTAGTGGCCCGCATCGAGAAACGCCTGACGGCAGGCCAGCATCTGCGGCGTGTCACCCGGCTGCTTGCTGTTCTTGTGCTGCACCAGTAGCAGATTCAGGTAACCCTGACGGGCCTGGTCATAACTGTGCCCGGCCGCGCAGCTCCATTGGCGCTCAGTGTTGCTGAGCAGGGCGTGACAGTGGGGGCAGATCAGCTGCAGCATCAGGTCAGCAACCGTTCCAGCGTGACCTGATAGATATCGGTCAGCAGGTCGAGGTCATCGGCCTTGATGCACTCGTTGACCTGGTGAATGGTCGCGTTGACCGGGCCTAGCTCGACTACTTGCGTGCCCATGGTGGCAATAAAGCGACCGTCCGAGGTGCCACCGGAGGTCGAAGGCTGGGTGTCACGGCCGGTGACCTGCTTGATCGCGGCTGAGACACCGTCCAGCAGAGCGCCTGGTTCGGTCAGAAACGGCAGGCCGGACACCGTCCAGTGCAGCTCGTACTCCAATCCATGGCTGTCCAGCAGATCGCGCACACGCTGTTGCAGGCCCTCGACGGTGGACTCGGTCGAGAAGCGGAAGTTGATCAGCGCTTCCAGCTCGCCCGGCACGACATTGGTGGCACCGGTGCCGGAGTGAACGTTGGAGATCTGGAAGCTGGTCGGCGGGAAGAAGGCGTTGCCTTCGTCCCAGACCTCACTGGCCAGTGCAGCCAGCGCCGGAGCAGCCAAATGGATCGGGTTGCGCGCCAGATGCGGGTAGGCCACGTGACCCTGTTTGCCGCGAATCACCAGACGGGCGTTGAGTGAGCCACGGCGCCCGTTCTTGACGATATCGCCCACCAGCTCGGTGCTGGAGGGCTCGCCGACGATGCACCAGTCGACCTTCTCGCCGCGCTCAACCAGCGTCTCCACCACCTTGACGGTGCCCTCGGTGGCCGGGCCTTCCTCATCACTGGTGATCAGAAAGGCGATGGAACCCTTGTGTTCGGGATGGGCGGCAACAAAGCGCTCAACCGCGACAAGCATCGCCGCCAGGCTGCCTTTCATATCGGCTGCGCCGCGCCCGTGCAGCATGCCGTCAACGATCTGCGGGATAAAGGGGTTGGTCTGCCACTGCTCGACCGGGCCGGTTGGCACCACATCGGTGTGACCGGCAAAACACAGCACAGGACCTTCGCTACCGCGTCTTGCCCACAGGTTCTCGACCTCGCCAAAACGCAGCGGCTCCAGCGCAAAGCCGACCGCTGCCAGTCGTTCGCCCATCAGTTGCTGACAGCCGGCGTCCTCTGGCGTGGTGGAGTTGCGGGAGATCAGCTCGCAGGCCAGCTGCAGGGTAGGAGATAGCTCGGTCATGGTTCCGGTTCGTCTGGGCAGAGAAAGGCGCCATCATACCAGAGTCATGCGGTGCGCTTCCCGCCGGATCGGGGCGCAGCTTGCCTCAGTGACCACCGACCGGAGTCGGTTGTTCAGATTCGCGTGTCGGGCCAGCGCGCCCGCCGCCAGGCTCGCCGCTGCTTCTTGTCGAGGAAGGTCCAGGCCAGCAGCCGACTGCGTTTATGTCCCTGGCCCATGTCGACAACCCGCACGTCGGTAGCGCCGAGGGCGCGCAGTTGCTCGGGCAGCACTTTGAGACTGGCGGCATTGGCGACCAGAGTGGAAAACCAGAACACCTGCTGCGCGTAGCGCTTGCTCTGCTCGGCCATGCGTTGCAGAAAGCCCGCTTCGCCATCGGCGCAATACAGCTCATTGGGGCGGCCGCCGAAGTTGCGCCCGGCGGCCGCTTTGCCCAGCCCGTGCCACTTGCGCTCATTGGCTTTCTGCGCCTCGCCAGCGCTGGCATAGAACGGCGGATTGCAGAGCGTGAAGTCGAATTGCTCGTCTGCGCCAATGATGCCAGCGAAAATGCACGCAGGGTCGGCCTGCCGGCGTAGTTCGATCCGGGACTGCAGGGTCGGGTTGGCCGCGAGGATCTGCTCGCCGTTGCGCAGCGCCTCTGCATCAATGTCGCTGCCGACGAATTGCCAGCCGTATTCGGCATTGCCGATCAGGGGATAAATCAGATTGGCGCCGGTACCGACGTCCAGGCCACGCAGCCGCTCTCCCTTGGGGATAACCCCGTCGTGGCTGCTGGCAAGCAGGTCTGCCAGATGGTGGATAAGGTCAGCGCGCCCGGGGATGGGTGGGCACAGCGCGGCCGGCGGGATCTGCCAGCCAGTGATGTCGTACCAGTGCGTCAGCAGGGCACCGTTAAGGCAGCGCAGGGCAGCCGGATCAGCAAAGTCGATGGTCGTCTGCCCATCCTTGCCCTGGCGGATAAAAGCCTTTAGTGGCGGGCACTTGCGGGCCAGCAGGGGAAAGTCGTAACGGCCCTGATAACGGTTGCGTGGATGCAGTGCTGGTGGCTTGGACGGGGGGCGCGACATGTTGACTCCTGAGCTGGAGGTGGAGCATCCCACGCCGATGCCGCCTTGTCACCCGTTGTTCACAGAAGCTGGGGATGAAGCTGTGGATAACTGCAGGATATCCATGCCAATGCCAGTAAGGCTGGTGGCTGCGCAAAACTGGCTGTTTTTTGCGCAATGCAGCGCAAGAGGGCGCTGGTATACTGTGCCGCCGCAGGAGGATGCCCATGATCACCGAAGACCCCCGTTTTGCCGGAATTGGCCGTTTGTATGGCACAGAGGCGCTTGCGCGTCTGGCGACCAGCCATGTGGTGGTGGTCGGGATCGGCGGGGTCGGCAGCTGGGTGGCCGAGGCGCTGGCGCGTAGCGGTATTGGTTGTATCAGTCTGATCGATATGGACGAGGTCTGTGTCAGCAACGTCAACCGGCAGTTGCATGCGCTGGACGGTCAGGTGGGTAAGCCCAAGGTCGAGGTGATGGCCGAACGTCTGCGGGCGATCAGCCCGGAGTGCGAGGTGCGCGCGGTGATGGATTTTGTCACCCCCAGCAATCTGGCCAAGCTGATTACCGACGACATCAATTGCGTTGTCGACTGCATCGACAGCGTCAACGCCAAGGTGGCGCTGATTGCCTGGTGCCGCCGCCGCAAGATCCCGGTGATCACCACCGGTGGGGCAGGCGGGCAGATCGACCCGACGCAGATTACCGTCGCGGACTTGTCCAAAACCGTCAACGACCCGCTGGCCGCCAAGGCCCGCTCACTGCTGCGCCGCGACCACAACTTCCCCCGTGCCGACAGCAAACGCAGTTTCGGCGTGCCCTGCGTCTACTCGAAAGAGCAACTGCGCTATCCCAAACCCGACGGCAGCGTCTGCACCCAGAAGTCCTTTGTTGGGGAAGGCGTACGTCTGGACTGCTCCGGCGGTTTCGGCGCGGTCACCATGGTTACCGCCACCTTCGGCATGGTAGCCGCGGCGCAGGCGGTGCAGCGGTTGCTGCGCTGATATTGTGTTGTGCTGAGGTTAACTGTACGATTTTTGCTCATTCCCTTTTTATGAGGTATTAGTCCGATGCGCCATTGATGCCGCCGTTGTAATGACGGCCAGTCTCCACCCGCCCCCGCTAGCAGGGGGAGTTCTTGGCATCCTGGAATGTGCGCATGACCGATACCTCTATCGTCCTGAAGGACGTTTCTTACCTGCTGCCCGACGGCAGCCCCCTGTTCACCGACCTCTGCGAGCAGTTCGACCAACGCCCAACCGGCCTGGTTGGCCGCAACGGGGTGGGCAAAAGTGTTCTGGCGCGGATCCTCGCGGGCCTGCTGCTGCCCACCTCCGGTGTGTGCCGGTGCACCGGTCGAGTGCACTATCTGGCTCAGCAGGTCGTCTTGTCAGCCGATCAGTCGGTCGCTGGTCTGGCTGGCGTTGCCCCTACGCTTGAGGCCTTGCGGCGAATAGAGTCGGGCAGTGTTGCGGATGAAGACTTCGACATTGTTGGCGACCATTGGGATATGCCCCAGCGGCTGCAGCAGGCGCTGGAGCGCGAACAGCTGGGTTACCTCAGACCAGACGCGCCAGCGAGTGCGCTCAGTGGCGGCGAGGCCATGCGTGTGTCGTTGCTTGGCGCCTCGCTGTCGGGCGCTGATTTTTTGATTCTCGATGAGCCGAGTAACCACCTTGACCGAGAAAGTCGTCAGGCGCTGATGGCGCAGCTGCAGCGCTGGCAGCGCGGGTTGATCGTGATCAGTCACGACCGGCACCTGCTGGAATGCATGACGCGCATTGTGGAGTTGTCCCCCGCCGGTCTTGCCAGTTATGGCGGCAACTACGGCTTTTATGCGGCAGCGAAAGAGCACGAGCGCCACAATGCTCTTGAGCATTTGCACGCCTGCAAGGCTGAGCGTCGTCGCCAGCAGCGCGTAGCGCAGGCCCAGCGCGAGCGTGTAGACAGGCGGCAGGCGCGAGGCAGTCGGCAGGGCAAGCACGCCAATCAGGCGAAGATCTTGCTGGACCGTCAGAGGGAGCGCAGCGAAGCGTCGTCCGGTGCGTTGCGCAATAAGCAGGCCGCCAGCCATGAGCAGTTGACTCTGCGCGTGCATGAGGCCGCGCGAAAAGTAGAGGCCGAGGCGCAGATTCTGTTGCATGCGCTGCCTGTGGTGCAGCCTTCAACTCGCCGTGTTGTCGAGCTGACCGATGTGCAGTTGCCTTACGTCCCCAGGCCCGCTGGACATATCAGTTTGCTGGTCCGCGGTCAGCAGCGAACAGGCGTTGTCGGCCCGAATGGGGTCGGCAAGTCGACGTTACTACGTGTGCTGGCCGGTGAGTTGGATCCGCTGGGCGGCTCCTGCTGGGTGACGGGGGAGATGGCCTATCTGGACCAGAACCTGCGTAACCTTGATCCGAATAGGTGTGTTTGGGATCAGCTTCGTTCAGTCAATCGCACGACGGCTGAGGGCGAGTTACGTACCCGGCTGGCGCGGCTTGGTCTGGACGGCCAGAGGTTGGCTATCGCCAGTCGCCTGTTGAGTGGCGGAGAGCGTGTGAAGGCAGCGCTTGCGTGCGTGTTGTACGCCGATGTGCCACCTCGACTGCTGTTGCTCGACGAGCCCTGCAATCATCTGGATCTGCCCTCATTGCAGGCGGTAGAGGAGATGCTGCGCAGTTACGGTGGCGCGATGTTGGTGGTCTCGCACGATGATGCCTTTTTGCACAGTCTTGGCCTGACCGATTGGTTGCGTGCGACCGAGGACGGTTGGTGCAGCCAGCCGGCGTGAGCGCCAGTAACCAAAAAAGGCCCGAACCGATAACCGGTACGGGCCTCTTCGCGGACTGCGTGCGGCTTATAGCTTGCCGCTTGCAGCTCCCACAACGCGATTAGTTGTGGGCGTGCAGCATATCGTTCAGCTGAATCGCGCTCTTGTTGGTCTTGCACTCGATGGCGCCAGTCTGCGAGTTGCGGCGGAACAGCAGGTCGGACTGGTTGGCCAGGTCGCGGGCCTTGACGATTTCGACCAGGTTGTCGGCATCGTCCAGCAGCGCCACCTTGATGCCGGCGGTGATGTACAGGCCGGCTTCAACGGTGCAGCGATCGCCCAGCGGGATACCGATACCAGCGTTGGCGCCGATCAGGCAGCCTTCGCCCACAGAGATGACGATGTTGCCGCCGCCGGACAGGGTGCCCATGGTGGAGCAGCCGCCGCCCAGGTCGGAACCCTTGCCAACGAATACGCCGGCGGAGATGCGGCCTTCAACCATGCTGGTGCCTGCGGTACCGGCGTTGAAGTTGATAAAGCCTTCGTGCATCACGGTGGTGCCTTCGCCCACATAGGCGCCCAGACGTACACGGGCAGTATCGGCGATGCGGATGCCGGCCGGGACCACGTAGTCGGTCATCGACGGGAACTTGTCGATGCTGTGCACGACCAGCGACTCACCCTTCATGCGGGCAGCCATCTGGCGCTGCGGCAGTTCGCTGATGTCGATCGCGCCCTGGGTGGTCCAGGCGACGTTCGGCAGCAGCGGGAAGATGCCGGCCAGGACCACGCCGTGCGGCTTGACCAGGCGGTGCGAGAGCAGGTGCAGCTTGAGGTAGGCTTCCGGGGTGGAGCTGGGCGCTTCGTCGCTGGCCAGTACGGTGGCGACCAGCGGGCGAGCGCTGTCGGCCATCTGCGCGACCAGGGCGGCCTGCTCGCTGAAACCGGCCGCATTCAGTGCCTGGCTCAGTGCGCCGCATTGGCTGGCGGCGAAACCGATTGCCTGGTTGCCTTCGGCGTAGCCAAGCTCGGCCTTGATCACGTCGATCAGGGCGTTGCCGGGGTTGAGCAGGGGCTGCGGATAAAACACCTCCAGCCATTCACCTGCGCTGTTCTGGGTGCCGATGCCAAAGGCCAGACTGAAACATTCACTCATGGGGCGGTTCCTTTGATGCTAGTGCTGTCTATGCATTGGATTCAAACGCGCTGGCGTACCACTCCGGCTTGAAGCCGACCAGGCGCTGCGAGCCGATATCCAGTACCGGTCTTTTTATCATTGAGGGGTTGGCTTGCATCAGCGCAACCGCCTTGTCTGTATCGATGTTTTCCTTGTCCGCGTCGTCAAGCTTGCGGAAGGTGGTGCCCTTGCGGTTGAGGATCACTTCCCAACCGTGTTCGGTGCACCAGGCATGCAGCCGTTCGGCGTCGATGCCTTGTGTCTTGTAGTCGTGAAACTGGTAGGCGACGCCGTGCTCGTCGAGCCAGGTGCGGGCCTTTTTCATGGTGTCGCAGGCCTTGATGCCGTACAGGGTGATCATGGCTTACAGGCTCCTGATGAAGTCGCGGATGCGTTCGGCCGCTTCAATGCACTCGTCCAGCGGGGCGACCAGCGCCATGCGGACCCGTCCGGCGCCGGGATTATAACCATCAATTTCCCGTGACAGGTAACGCCCGGGCACTACGGCGACATTCTGCTCGGCCAGCAGGCGGGTGGTGAAGGTCTCGTCGTCGATCGGCGTCTTGGGCCACAGGTAGAAACCGGCGTCGGGGCGCTCCGCTTCCATCACCTCGCCGAGAATGGCAAGTACAGCGTCGAACTTGGCCTGATACTGGGCGCGGTTGTCGGCTACGTGGGCTTCGTCATTCCAGGCCGCAATGCTGGCGATCTGGCTGTGAACCGGCATGGCGCAGCCGTGGTAGGTGCGGTACGTCAGGTACGGTTTGAGCAGGCTGGCGTCGCCGGCGACGAAGCCCGAGCGCAGGCCCGGCAGGTTGGAGCGCTTGGACAGGCTGTGGAATACCACGCAGCGGGCGTAGTCGTCACGACCCATGGCGGCGCAGGCCTGCAGCAGACCGACCGGCGCGGGGCCGTCCGGGGCGTAGATTTCGCTGTAGCACTCGTCCGAGGCAATCACGAAGTCGTACTGGTCGGCCAGCTTGATCAACTGCTGCAGGGTGTCCGGCGGAATGACTGCACCGGTCGGGTTACCCGGTGTGCAGATAAACAGCAGCTGACAGCGCTGCCAGACGTCAGCCGGGACGGCGCTGAAATCCGGGATAAAACCGTTGCTGCCGTCGCAGGCAAGGTAGTGCGGCTCAACGCCGGCCAGAAACGCCGCGCCTTCATAGATCTGATAGAAGGGGTTGGGGCTGACCACCAGCCCCTGCGGATCGCGGGCGATCAGTGCCTGGGTAAAGGAAAACAGCGCCTCGCGGGTGCCGTTGACCGGGATGATGTTGCCGTTGATATCCAGGCTGCCGGCGCTTAGCGCAAAGCGTTTGGTCAGCCAGTCGGCGATGCTTTGGCGCAGCTCGGGCTTGCCCTGGGTGGTCGGGTAGACCGCCGCCTGGTTGAGGTTGTCGGCCAGCGCCTGCAGCACGAAGGGCGGTGACGGGTGCTTGGGCTCGCCGATTGACAGCGAGATCGGGCGCAGCGCCGGGTTGGGCGTGACGTCGGCGATCAGCGCGCGCAGCTTTTCAAAGGGGTAGGGCTGCAGGCGCTGCAGGTCGTGATTCATTCTGTGTCCTCAGGGGCCGATGGCAATGGGGCTGCTGTACTCCTGCGCGGTCGGCTGGGTACTGCTGAGTGTGTCGATAATGGTTTGCTGCAGGCGCTCGCACAGTTGCGGGTCTGACAGCGCCTGATTGTTGGCGTCGGTAATGACGAACACGTCGTCGACGCGCTCGCCCAGGGTGACAATCTTGGCGTTCTGCACGCTGATATCGAAGTCCAGCAGAATGCGGCCCATGCGGGCCAGCAGGCCGGGACGGTCGGGTGCGCTCAGCTCAAGGATGGTGTGCTGCCCGCTCGGGTCGTTGGAGATGGTGACCTCTGGGGCAAAGGCAAAGTGCTTGAGCTGGCGCGGTACGCGGCGCTGGATGATGGTCGGGAAGGCGTCCGGATCGGAGAGGGCGTCGACCAGGTCGTGCTTGATCTGGCGGATGCGCTCCGGGTTGTCGCCGATGGAGCCGCCGTCGGAGTCGAGCACGATATAGGTGTCCAGGCTGAACTGGCTGGTCGAGGTGATGATGCGAGCGTCCTGAATGCTCAGGTTGAGCTGATCCATCGCCGACACGGTGGCCGCGAAGAGGTCGTTCTGCTCCGGGGTGTAAATGAAGATCTGAGTCGCGCCCTCAAACTCGCGCTGGGCCGTTTCCTTGATCAGTACCAGTGGGCTTTGGCGCTGGCCGTGCTGGGCAATGGCCTCGGTGTGCCAGGCTACGTCGCTGGCGGTGTGGCGCAGAAAATAGTCGTCACCCAGCTCGTCCCAGAGGGCTTCGGCGTCGTCTTCGTCCACGCCGTTGCGAACCAGGATGTCGAGTGCGGCCTGCTGCGTCTGGCGAATGTGCTCTTCGCGATCCGGCGGGTTGTCCAGGCCACGACGCAGGGCGCGCTTGGTCTCGGTGTAGAGCTGGCGCAGCAGCGATGCGCGCCAGGAGTTCCACAGCGTCGGGTTGGTGGCGTTGATGTCGGCGATGGTTAGCACATAGAGGTAGTCGAGTCGGACCTGATTGCCGACCTTGGTGGCAAAGTCGTGAATTTCCAGCGGGTCGGAAATGTCCTTGCGCTGGGCGGTGGTGGACATCAGCAGATGGTTTTCGACCAGCCAGCTGACCAGGTGGGTGTCCCAGGCCGGCAGGTGATGGCGTTGGCAGAACAGCTCGGCGTCGACCGCGCCCAGCTCCGAATGGTCGCCGCCGCGCCCTTTAGCGATGTCGTGATACAGCCCGGCCATATATAGCAGGTCCGGTTTGGGCAGGCGGCAGAAGATACGCCAGGCCAGCGGGTAGCGATCCTGGTATTCGGGCCAGCTTAACTTGCGCAGGTGCTTGATCAGATTCAGCGTGTGCGCATCGACCGTATAGATATGGAACAGGTCGTGCTGCATCTGGCCGACGATCTTGCCGAACTCGGGCAGGTAGCGGCCGAGAATGCCGTAGCGGTTCATGCGGCGCAGGTTGCGGTGAATGCCTTCCTTGCAGCGGAACAGCTCGATAAACAGGCTGGTGTTGCGGATGTCGCTGCGGAAAGCGTCGTCAATCAGGTGACGGTGATCACGCAGCAGGCGAATGCTGTCGGCGCGCACGCCGCGGATATCCGGGTTTTGCGCCATCAGCAGGAAAATCTCCAGAATGGCAAAGGGCGTGCGCTGGAAGACGTTCGGGTTGGTGACTTCGATGTAGTGGTTGCGTACCTGAAAGCGGCTGTTGAGCGGGCGGATGTCCGCGGCTTCGGCGTCACGCAGCAGGATCTCTTCAAAATGCTGCATCAGCAGGTCGTTCAACTCCGACAGCGACATCACCACCCGGTAATACTTCTGCATGAAGCGCTCGACCGCCAGTTTGCTGTCGGTGCCCTCGTAGCCCAGTAACTTGGCCAGCGCCCGCTGGTGATCGAACAGCAGGCGGTCTTCAGCGCGCCCGGCGAGGGTGTGCAGGGCGAAGCGAACCTTCCACAGGAAGGCGCGACCGGCCGCGAGAATGGTGTATTCCGGCTCGTTCAGAAAACCTTGCTGCACCAGCTCACGCAGGTCGTTGGTGCCAAAGTGGCGCAAGGCGACCCAGGCGATGGTCTGGATGTCACGCAGGCCGCCCGGAGAGCTTTTGACGTTGGGTTCGAGGTTGTATTCGGTATCGTTGAACTTGGCATGGCGTGCCTGCTGCTCGGCACGTTTGGCGCGGAAAAACTCGGCGTCGGTCCACATGTGGCTGGTGTCGATCGCCTGCATCATGTCCTGACGCAGTGCCTCGTCGCCCGCCAGCGTGCGCGATTCCATCAGGTTGGTGATGACGGTGATGTCGGCCGCCGCCTCCTGCTGGCACTCTTCAATGCTGCGCACACTCTGTCCGACTTCCAGGCCGATATCCCAAAGCAGCAGCAAAAAGGCTTCGATGGCGTCGCGGTAGGGTTCGACATCGCCCCGCAGCAGGATCAGCAGGTCGATGTCAGAGTGCGGGTGCAGCTCGCCGCGACCGTAGCCGCCGACCGCCAGCAAAGAGATGCCGGCGTCGCCAGCGCAGGGCAGGCGCGCCCAGGCCTGTTGCAGAATCTGATCGGTAACCCAGGCACGTTCGTGGATCAGTTGATGAATGTCGCGGCCCTCGGCAAAACGCTGGGACAGCACGGTGTCAGCCTGACGTATGGCCTTTTTGAAGGCCGCGATCGGGCTGCTCTTGAGAGCCAGTTCGGCCTGAAACTGGCCGGGATCGAAAAGCGCGTCATCCATCATTTCAGTTCCTCGGCAGGTCGGTGTGGCCGGACAGCGAATCAGTTGCCTGTTAGCGGAAGGTCTCTTCGCTGCGCAGGGTCAGTACCTCGTAGCCGTCGGCGGTGACCAGAATGGTGTGCTCCCACTGCGCGGACAATTTGCGATCTTTGGTGATCGCAGTCCAATTATCTCCCAGCAGGCGGGTTTCCGGGCGACCCTGGTTGATCATTGGCTCGATGGTGAAGATCATGCCTTCCTGCATCTCCATACCGGTACCGGCGCGGCCGTAGTGCAGGATCTGCGGGTCTTCGTGGAATACCTTGCCGATGCCGTGCCCGCAGTACTCGCGCACCACGCTGTAGCGATTGGCGTGGGCGTGTTCCTGAATGATGGCACCGATGTCACCCAGACGCGCGCCCGGGCGCACGACGGAAATACCCTTGTACATGCATTCCTGCGTGATGCGGGCCAGGCGTTCGGCCCACTCCGGCACCTCGCCGACCATGAACATCTTGCTGGTGTCGCCATGATAGCCGTCCTTGATGACGGTAACGTCGATATTCAGCGAGTCGCCGCTCTTCAGCGGTTTGTCATTCGGAATGCCGTGACAGACCACATGGTTGAGCGAGGTGCAGATGGACTTGGGAAAGGGCATGCGGCCGGGGGCGCCGCCGTAGTTGAGGGGGGCGGGGATCGCTTGCTGAACGTTGACGATATAGTCATGGCAGATGCGATCCAGCTCGTCGGTGGTGACGCCAGGCTTGACGTGCTCGCCGATCATTTCCAGAACCTCGGCTGCCAGGCGGCCGGCGACCCGCATGCCGGCAATGTCTTCGGCGGTCTTGATGGTGACGGTCATGGCTGGACTCTCTCGATTGGGCGCCGGCTGGCGTTGGTGGAAAAACCCCGGATTCTATCAGACCTGCGGCCTGCTGTTGAACTGGCCGCTTGTCTGCGCCGCGCAGTCGATGCTTTCTTCGTCGGGGTTGATATGGTATAAAGCGCCCCGCTGAATGCAGAGCTGTAGGCTCGGCCAGCAAATCAAACTAAATCCGCACACGTATCGACACGGTATCCTGGGTGCCCTTTGGGGTTGGATGCTGGGATGCGTGGAGGCCCAACCCGACTTACTGGAGTTATCATGACCCAAGTCTCTATGCGCGACATGCTGAAGGCCGGTGCGCACTTCGGCCACCAGACCCGCTACTGGAACCCGAAAATGGGCAAGTTCATTTTCGGCGCTCGCAACAAGATTCACATCATCAACCTGGAAAAGACCATGCCGATGTTCCACGAAGCGCTGAGCTTTGTGGAAAAACTGGCTGCCGGCAAGAACAAGATCCTGTTCGTCGGCACCAAGCGCGCTGCCAGCAAGATCATTGCTGATGAAGCGGCTCGTGCTGGTCAGCCCTATGTTGATCACCGCTGGCTCGGCGGCATGCTGACCAACTACAAAACCATCCGTCAGTCCATCAAGCGTCTGCGCGACCTGGAAGTTCAGTCCCAGGACGGCACCTTCGCCAAACTGACCAAGAAGGAAGCGCTGATGCGCTCCCGTGATCTGGAAAAACTGGATCGCAGCCTGGGTGGTATCAAGGACATGGGCGGTCTGCCTGATGCCCTGTTCGTCATCGACGTTGAGCACGAGCGTATCGCTATCACCGAAGCCAACAAACTGGGTATTCCGGTTATCGGCATCGTTGATACCAACAGCAGCCCGGAAGGCGTTGACTACGTCATCCCCGGTAACGACGACGCCATCCGCGCCATCAAGCTGTACGCAGCTGCTGTTGCTGACGCTGTTCTGCGTGGCAAGAGCAACTCTGGCGCCGCTGACGAGTTCGTTGAAGAAGCTGCTCCGGAAGCCTCTGAAGGCTGAGGTGCATACGGCTGATGCAATGCCGTAGCAAAAAGGGGGCCTTGCCCCCTTTTTGCAATATGTTTACCGCAAGATGATTCGTTGCTTCCTGCTGTCAAACGGAAGCAGGAACTAATCCAGTTATGTGAGGAAGAGTCCATGGCAGAAATTACTGCAGCACTGGTCAAAGAACTGCGTGAGCGCACTGGTCAGGGCATGATGGAATGCAAGAAGGCACTGGTTGCCGCCGAAGGCGACATCGAGAAAGCCATTGACGACATGCGCGCTTCCGGCGCCATCAAGGCTGCCAAGAAAGCCGGCAACATCGCCGCTGAAGGCTCCATCGCCGTCAAGGTTGCTGCCGACAACAAGTCCGCCGTGATTATTGAGGTCAACTCCCAGACTGACTTCCTGGCTCTGCAGGAAGACTTCAAGGCGTTCGTTGCCGCCAGCCTGGACAAAGCATTTGAAGCGGGTTACACCGAAGCTGCCCCGCTGATCGCTGATCAGGAGCCGGCCCGTGAGGCGCTGGTTGCCAAGACGGGCGAGAACGTCAACATCCGTCGCCTGACTCGCGTTGAAGGTGATGTTGTTGGTGCCTACCTGCACGGTCACCGTATCGGTGTCGTTGTTACCCTGAACGGTGGTAACGAAGAGCTGGCTCGCGATATCGCCATGCACGTTGCTGCCAGCAACCCGCAATTCCTGGATGCCTCTCAGGTATCCGAAGAAGCGATCGCTAAAGAGAAGGAAATCTTCCTGGCGCTGAACGCTGACAAAATCGCTGGCAAGCCGGAAAACATTGTTGAAAACATGGTCAAGGGCCGTATCAACAAGTTCGTTTCCGAAGGCAGCCTGATCGAGCAGCCTTTCGTCAAGGATCCCGACCTGAAAGTGGGTGAGCTGGCCAAGAAAGCCGGTGCTGAAGTGGTTTCCTTCGTGCGTTTTGAAGTGGGTGAGGGCATCGAGCGTGCCGAAGCTGACTTTGCTGCCGAAGTTGCCGCTCAGCTGGCTGCTGCCAAGCAGTAATACGCTATAGTGCACGCTGACCGGTGCACCGCTTTCGCAATTATGCGGGGGCGACAAGGTTGATATGAGAGGCTTCCCGCGCAGGCGTGAAGCCTCTTTTTCAAGAAACACTGAACAAGTTCGAGCCGTTGTTGTCTGGTGCAACTCGTTGAGTGTTTCTCCATCCCCGAACAGGAGAGTCAAGCATGGCCCAGGTGCCCAGTAGCCGCCAACCCAAGTACAAGCGCATCCTTCTCAAACTTAGCGGTGAAGCCCTGATGGGGACCGAGGATTTCGGTATCGACCCCAAGGTGCTTGATCGCATGGCGCTGGAAGTCGGGCAGCTGATCGGTATCGGGGTGCAGGTTGGGCTGGTGATTGGTGGCGGTAACCTGTTCCGCGGCGCTGCGCTGAGCGCGGCGGGTATGGATCGGGTGACCGGTGATCACATGGGGATGCTGGCAACGGTCATGAACGCGCTGGCGATGCGTGATTCGCTGGAACGCTCCAATATTCAGACACGTGTCATGTCGGCCATCACCATGGAAGGCGTGACCGAGCATTATGATCGCCGCAAGGCAATGCGCTACCTGGCCGGTGGCGACGTGGTAATATTCTCCGCCGGTACGGGCAACCCCTTCTTCACCACGGATACCGCAGCCTGCCTGCGTGGCATCGAGGTCGATGCCGACCTGGTGCTTAAAGCAACCAAGGTTGATGGTGTTTACAACGCCGATCCGATGAAGGACCCCGATGCCGAGCGCTTTGAGAGTCTGACCTACGACCAGGTGCTGGACCTCAAGCTGGAAGTCATGGACCTGACGGCGATCTGCCTGATCCGTGACCACAATATGCCCCTGCGGGTGTTTAATATGAACAAGCCAGGTGCGTTGCTCAATGCAGTAGTCGGTAGCGCCGAAGGAACACTGATCGAGGGTTGAGTCAATGATCAACGAAATCAAGCAAGACGCGCAGGAGCGCATGAAGAAGTCCGTCGAAGCGCTGGAGCATGCCTTCGCCAAGATTCGTACCGGTCGCGCACACCCGGCCCTGCTGGACAGCATCATCGTGTCCTACTACGGCGCTGATACTCCGCTGCGTCAGGTGGCCAACGTTAACGTTGAAGACTCCCGTACCCTGGCCCTGAGCGTGTTTGACAAGGGCATGATCCAGGCGGTCGAGAAGGCCATCATGATGTCCGATCTGGGTCTGAACCCGGCCACCTCCGGCACCACGATCCGCGTACCCATGCCGGCGCTGACCGAAGAAACGCGCAAGGGCTACACCAAGCAGGCCCGCGCCGAGGCCGAGAATGGTCGTATCGCCGTACGCAATATTCGTCGCGATGCCCTGAGCCAGCTCAAGGATCTGCAGAAAGAAAAGGAAATCAGCGAGGACGAAGAGCGCCGCGCAGCTGATGACATCCAGAAGCTCACCGACAAGTTTGTTGCCGAGATTGAGAAAGTACTGGAAGTAAAAGAAAAGGACCTGATGGCCATCTAAGGCCATCAGCTGCAAGAGTACCGAATGAACATCACAAGTCCCGCTGGCAAGGATACCAATACGCCCCGTCACGTTGCGATCATCATGGATGGTAACAACCGCTGGGCGCGCAAGCGGTTGATGCCTGGTGTTGCCGGCCACAAGGCTGGCGTCGATGCGGTCAAGGCGATGATCGAGGTCTGCCTGGAAGACGGTGTAGAAGTGCTGACTTTGTTTGCCTTCTCCAGTGAAAACTGGCGCCGTCCCGAGGACGAAGTGGGTGCGCTGATGGAGCTGTTTCTCGGCGCGTTGCGTCGCGAGGTGCGCAAGCTCCGGGAAAACGGCGTGCGACTTCAGATTATTGGTGATCGCAGTCGGTTTGCCCCCGAGTTGCAAGCCGCAATGGAGCAGGCTGAACAGACCACTGCACAGAACAGTCGTCTGACCCTGGTGGTTGCAGCCAACTACGGTGGGCAGTGGGATATTGCCCAGGCAGCCCGCTCGCTGGCAGCAGAGGCTGTTCGCGGTGAGCGCTCCGTTGAGTCACTGACGGAAGCGGCGCTGGAGGCCCGCCTCAGCACCGCCAACCTGCCGCTGCCAGATTTGTGCATTCGCACTGGCGGCGAGAAACGCATCAGCAACTTCCTGTTATGGCAGCTGGCCTATGCCGAGCTGTATTTCTCCGACCTTTACTGGCCCGACTTCAAGCAGGCTGCCCTGCGTGAGGCGATGGCCGACTTTGCCGGTCGTCAACGCCGCTTTGGCAAAACCAGCGAACAGATTGCAACGGGGGCCTGATGCTCAAGCAACGGGTTATTACCGGCGTTATCCTGGCGATTGTGGCAATCGCCGGGTTTGTATCTCTGCAAGGTGCATGGTTTGCCTTGTTCGTTGGTGCCATCGTGGCGCTCGCGGCCTGGGAGTGGGCGCGGCTGTGCGGTGAGACTCGGCAGGGTGGTCGCATTGTCTACGCGGCGACCCTGGGGTTGTTCATGGTGGGGTTGTACCGTGATGCCTGGCCGATCATTTTCTTTGTTGGTCCGGCACTGGTCTGGTGGTGCATGGCCACGGTGATGATTCTGCGCTACCCCAACGGCAGCGGCCTGTGGCGTGGCAGCTTTGTGCGCCAGCTGTTCGGTCTGCTGATTCTGCTGCCGGCCTGGGCTGGTATCGTCTGGCTGCGCGCTCAGGAGCAGGGGTTGTGGATGTTGCTGGGGCTGGCCGTGCTGGTGTTCGGTGCCGATATCGGTGCCTACTTCAGCGGCAAACGTTTTGGTCGTAACAAGTTGCTGCCCAACGTCAGTCCGGGCAAGACCCGTGAGGGCCTTTTGGGTGGGCTGGTGGTCAGTTTGTCATTGGCACTGGCAGCCATGCTGTATCTGGGTTGGGGTTTTCCGTCGATCCTGCTGGGCCTGGTCGGCGCTGCGCTAGTGGTGTTGATCTCGGTTGTGGGTGATCTGACCGAAAGTCTGTTCAAGCGTGAAGAAGGTTTGAAGGACAGTAGTAATCTGCTGCCCGGGCATGGCGGCGTGCTGGATCGTATCGACAGTCTGGCGGCGGCTATTCCCATGTATGTGGCAGTCTGGCTGCTGCTTGGGAGTCGTCTGGCGTGACCCTGTCGGTTACCGTGCTGGGGGCAACCGGCTCTATTGGGGTCAGCACACTGGATGTGATTGCCCGTCATCCCGAGCGTTATCGGGTTTACGCACTGACTGGCCATAGCCGCATGGCGGAGCTGGCTGATCAATGTCGTCAGCACCGCCCGGACCGCGCCGTTGTCGCTACGAGCGAGCAGGCAGTGGCGCTGCAGCAGGTCTTGCGCGAGGCAGGCCTGCCTACTGAGGTGAGCTGGGGCGAGGATGCGCTGGCCGATGTGGCCTCTGTCGACGCTGTCGATGTGGTTATGGCTGCCATTGTCGGAGCAGCGGGTCTGCGGCCCACGCTGGCAGCCGCCCAGGCGGGCAAGCGGGTATTGCTCGCCAACAAGGAGGCGCTGGTCATGTCTGGCGCCCTATTCATGCAGGCCGTACACGCCTCCGGCGCCCAGTTGCTGCCCATCGACAGCGAACACAACGCGATCTTCCAGTGCATGCCGGGCAACTATGCCGACGGGCTCGCGCATGTCGGTGTACGCCGTATTCTGTTGACTGCCTCCGGCGGTCCTTTCCGTAATTTTTCGCAGGCTGAGCTGGCTCACGTGACGCCAGCTCAGGCCTGTGCCCATCCGAACTGGTCGATGGGGCAGAAGATTTCAGTCGACTCGGCCAGCATGATGAACAAGGGGCTGGAGCTGATTGAGGCCTGCTGGCTGTTTGATGCGCGCCCGGATCAGGTTGAGGTGGTTGTTCATCCGCAGAGCGTGGTGCACTCGCTGGTCGACTACGTCGACGGCTCGGTGCTGGCGCAGCTGGGTAATCCGGATATGCGTACTCCCATCGCCCATGCCCTGGCCTGGCCAGAACGCATCGATTCGGGGGTCAGTGCGCTGGATCTGTTGTTGACCGCTCGTCTGGATTTTGAGGCGCCGGACCCGGTCCGCTTCCCGTGTCTGCGCCTGGCGCGCGAGGCCGCGGCGGCCGGGGGGACCAGCTGTGCGGTGCTCAATGCTGCCAATGAAGTAGCGGTGCAGGCGTTTCTCGAGGGTCGAGTGGGCTTTACCGATATCCCTGTTATTATCGAGGACGCTCTGACGCAGTTGCCAGGCGAGTCGGTAAGTCATCTGGAGCACATTCTGTCAGCCGATCGGCTGGCTCGGGCTCACGCGCAGCGCTGGGTGCGCGCGCGGAGCCTGTCGATCACCTTGTGAGGTACTGAATGGATCTGCTGTCTACGTTGCTGGCCACGGTGGTTGCCCTGGGGCTGCTGGTGACCATTCATGAATACGGCCATTTTTGGGTGGCCCGCCGCTGCGGTATCAAGGTGCTGCGTTTCTCCATCGGGTTTGGGCCGGCGCTGCTGCGCTGGCACGACCGCAAGGGCACTGAATATGCCATCGCCGCCATCCCACTGGGCGGCTACGTCAAAATGCTGGATGAGCGCGAGGCCCCGGTCGCCGAGCATGAGCTGGATCAGGCCTTCAATCGCAAGACCGTCAAGCAGCGTATCGCGGTGGTAGCCGCCGGTCCTATTGCCAATTTTCTGCTCGCTATCGTGGCTTTCTGGATTGTCGCTGTGGTGGGTTTTAGTACCGTTGCTCCTGTGCTTGGCCCTGTGCCTGCAGGCACCCCGGCCGCCGAGGCGGGTTTGCGCTCCGGCCTGGAGTTGACCGGTGTTGATGGCACGCAGATCCGCAGCTGGCAGGACGTCAACCTGCAGTTGATTCGCCGGCTTGGTGAAAGCGGCACGCTGGAAGTGACAGCCAAGCCCTTTGAAGGCGGCGCCGAGACCCGCTACCAGCTGCGGCTGGACGACTGGCTCAAAGGCGTTGAGGAACCGGACCCGATGGCGGCGCTGGGCTTGACCAGTTGGCAGCCGCAGATCCCGCCGCGTCTCGGGCAAGTCGCCGGTGACGGGGCTGCCGCCGAGGCTGGCCTGCAGCCGGGAGATCTGATTCTGGCGATCGATGGTGAGCCGGTTAGTGACTGGCTGACCGAGGTGGTACCGACGATTCAGGCGAGCGCGCAACAAACCCTCACTATTCTGGTCGAACGCGACGGTGAACAGGTGGAGCTGGCGTTGACGCCGCGTCCCAAGGCGGCCAATGACGTTGTCGTCGGTTATGTGGGTGCCGGTGTCGAAGGGGTGGAAATGCCGGCACACATGCAGCGTCAGATCAGCTACAACCCCTTGGTGGCGATACCGGTAGCGGTGACCAAGACCTGGGAAATGACGGCGTTGACGCTGGACTCGCTGAAGAAAATGCTGACCGGGCTGGTCTCGGCAAAAAACTTGAGTGGCCCGATAACCATTGCTAAAGTGGCGGGCGCCTCGGCCAAGTCGGGGCTGGAAAGTTTTCTCAGTTTTATCGCGTACTTGAGTATCAGTCTCGGGGTGTTGAACCTTTTGCCGATACCGGTTCTGGATGGCGGCCACTTGGTTTACTACGTGGCCGAGTGGATCAGGGGCAAGCCTCTTTCCGAGCGAATTCAGACATGGGGGCTGCAGATCGGGTTAAGCCTGATTGTTGGCGTCATGCTGTTTGCCATTTATAACGATATCAGTCGCCTAGGTGGCTGACGCGTGCACTGCCTGAATACGAGCTGCCAGCGTGCAGATTAAGATTACAATCAGCTGAATCAGAACGGATTTCATGAAACGTTACCTATTGCCTGCGCTGTTCTCGATGTTTATGGCGCAGGGCGCCTTTGCAGATGCCTTCCAGATTTCCGATATCCGCGTCAACGGCCTGCAGAGGGTGTCTGCCGGTAGCGTGTTTACCTCCCTGCCGCTGAATATTGGTGATGAAGTGGATGACCAGGAGCTGGTGGAGGCGACGCGCTCGCTGTTCCGCACCGGCTTTTTCCAGGACATCCAGCTGGGCCGTGACGGTAACGTGCTGGTTATCAACGTGGTTGAGCGCCCGTCTATTTCGTCCATCGAGCTCGAAGGCAACAAGGCGATCAAGAGCGAAGACCTGTTGACCGGTCTGAGCGCTGCCGGCCTGGCCGAAGGTGAGATCTTCCAGCGCGCCACGCTGGAAGGGGTGCGCAACGAACTGCTGCGTCAGTATGTCTCGCAGGGGCGTTACTCTGCCGACATCGAAGCCCAGGTGATTCCTGAACCGCGCAACCGTGTTGCGCTGAAAATTGTCATTGATGAGGGCTCTGTCGCCGCGATTTCCCACATCAACGTTGTGGGCAATACCGTCTTCCCAACCGAAGACCTGGTAGACCTGTTCGAGTTGAAAACCAGTGGTTGGCTGTCCTTCCTGCGCAATGACGACAAGTACTCGCGCGAGAAGCTGTCTGGCGACCTTGAGCGTCTGCGCTCCTATTACCTGGACCGTGGCTACATCAACATGGATGTCGCCTCCACTCAGGTATCCATTACCCCCGACAAGAAGCACGTCTATGTGACCGTCAACATCAACGAAGGCGAGCGTTACAGCATTCGAGATGTCAGTCTGTCGGGTGACCTGATCGTCGATGAATCTGAAGTACGCCGTCTGATGCTGGTCGAGCCGGGCCAGATTTTCTCTCGTCAGGTGATGACCTCCACGTCTGATCTGATCAGCCGCCGCCTGGGTAACGAGGGCTACACCTTCGCCAGCGTCAACGGCATTCCGGAAATTCACGAAGACGACAAGACCGTCTCGGTTACCTTCTACGTTGATCCGGGCAAGCGCGCCTATGTCAACCGCATCAACTTCCGTGGCAACACCAAGACCGAAGACCAGGTGCTGCGTCGCGAGATGCGCCAGATGGAAGGGGGCTGGGCGTCAACCTATCTGATCGACCAGTCCAAGACACGTCTTGAGCGTCTGGGCTTCTTCAAGGAAGTCAACGTCGAGACCGTGCCGGTGCCTGGCGCGGACGACCTGATCGACGTCAACTATGCGGTAGAAGAGCAGCCTTCCGGTTCCGTGACTGCCAGCCTTGGTTTCTCCCAGAGCTCGGGTATCATCCTCGGCGGCTCGATCAGCCAGAACAACTTCTTCGGGACCGGTAACCGTGTAAGCATCGGCGCCAACCGCTCCGACTACCAGACCTCGCTGTCCTTCGGCTTCATGGACCCCTATTTCACCGTCGACGGTTTGAGCTTTGGCTACAACGCCTTCTACCGCACCACCGACTACGACGAGCTGGACGTTGACGTCACCAGTTACGCCGTAGACTCCTACGGTGCAGGCTTCAATTTCGGCTACCCGATCAGTGACACCTCGCGCATCTCCTTCGGTATGAGCGCGCAGCACGACAAGATCAAGAGCGGTGTCTACACCGTGCAGGAGATCCTGGACTTCCTGAACAACGAAGGTGATAACTTCACCAACCTGTTCTTCGATACATCCTGGTCGCAGAGCACGCTCAACCGTGGTGTCTTCCCGGACCGTGGTTACTCGCAGAACGTCTCCTGGCATGTGACTGTCCCGGGCAGCGATCTTGAGTTCTACACCCTGGACTACAAGGCACAGCGCTTCTTCCCGATGAGCGAAGATCTGACCCTGCGTCTGCACACCGACCTGGGCTTTGGTCGCGGGCTGGGCGGCACCGACCAGATGCCGTTCTATGAGCATTATTACGCCGGCGGTATCGGCTCGGTACGTGGCTTCGAAGACGGCACCCTCGGGCCGAAGAGTACGCCCAATGCAGCCGACCCGGACCAGGACTCGCTGCCCTTCGGCGGTAACATCAAGATCACCGGTGGCGCTGAAGTGGTATTCCCTGCGCCCTTCGTGAAGGATCAGCGTTCGCTGCGTACCGCTCTGTTCTTCGATGTGGGTAACGTATACGATACCCAGTGCACGCGGAAGACGACCGTTGAGGGCGACAAGAACCCGGGCTGTGGTGAAGTCGACCTTGGCGAGCTGCGCTACAGTGTCGGCGTGGGCCTGTCCTGGTTGACCGCACTGGGCCCGCTGGGCTTCAGTCTGGCCATGCCGCTGAACAGCGACTCGGCTGACGACACCCAGGTGTTCCAGTTCACCCTTGGTCAGAGTTTCTGACGCAATCCAAACACTATCGAGCAATCGTAATCAGGAGTATCAGAGTGGGTAAGTTTACGCGTGTGGCAGTGATGTCACTGCTGGCCATGGCCAGCTTCCAGGTGTCCGCCGAGATGAAGATCGCTGTTCTCGACTATCAAATGGCGTTGCTGGAATCCGACGCGGCCAAGAAGTACTCCGTTGATGCCGAGCAGCAGTTTGGCTCGCAGCTGCAACGTGTGAAGAATCTGGAAGCCGAAGCCAAACGTCTGCAAGAGCGCCTGCAGCGCGATGGCGAGCAACTGAGCCAAAGTGAGGCGGAGAAGCTGGATCTCGAGTTCCGCCAAAAGGCTCGTGAGTTCCAGGTTGCCTCGCGCGAGCTGAACGAAGCCAAGGCTCAGTCTGATCGTCAAATGCTTGAAGCCCTCAAGCCCAAGCTGGATTCGGCGGTAGAAGCAGTGCTGAGCGCAGGCGATTACGATCTGGTGCTGGATCGCGGCGGTGTTGTTGACGTCAAGCCGCAGTTCGATATCACCCGCCAGGTTATCGAGCGTCTGAACAGCAGCCGCTGATGAGCGCTGATCAATCTCTGTCCCTTGCGCGCCTGGCTGAAGAGCTCGGCGCGCAACTCGTTGGGGACCCGCAAACCGAGATTACCGGTCTGGCTACCCTGCAGGATGCCGGTCCAGGCGAGCTGGCGTTTCTGGCCAACGCCCAGTACCGCAAATACCTGGCCGATAGTCGGGCCAGTGCCGTGCTGCTCACGGCGCAGGATGCCGAGGGTTTTGCCGGTAACGCGCTGATTGTTGCTGACCCTTACCTCACCTACGCACGTCTGTCGCATCGGTTTGATCGCAAACCGCGCGCCGCCGCTGGTATTCACCCCAGCGCCGTTGTCGCAGCGAGCGCGCAGGTCGACGTCAGTGCCAGTATCGGTCCTGGGGTGGTGGTCGAGGAGGGCGCGGTCATCGAAGCCGGGGTGAGCGTCGGTGCACAGTGTTTTGTCGGCGCCCGCTCGCGGATCGGCGCGGGCGGCTGGCTGGCGCCGCGGGTAACCCTGTATCACGATGTCAGTATTGGCGAGCGCGTAGTGATTCAATCCGGCGCGGTAATCGGCTCGGAAGGGTTCGGTTTTGCCAATCAGGGCGGTACCTGGCAGAAAATTGCGCAGATTGGTGGCGTGCGCATCGGGGACGATGTTGAGATCGGTGCCAATACCACCATTGACCGCGGCGCGCTCGCGGACACGCTGATCGGAAATGGGGTCAAGCTGGACAACCAGATTCAGATCGCGCACAACGTACAGATCGGCGATCACACGGCCATGGCGGCGTGCGTTGGTATTTCCGGCAGCACCCGTATCGGTCGTCACTGCATGATCGCCGGCGGTGTCGGTATGGTTGGCCATATTGAAGTGTGCGATAACGTGTTCGTCAGCGGCATGACCATGGTGACGCGCTCCATTACCGAGCCGGGTGCCTATTCGTCCGGTACGGCCATGCAGCCCGCCGGAGACTGGAAGAAGAGCGCGGCACGTATTCGCCAGCTCGATGGCATGGCCAAACGTCTCCAGCAGTTGGAGAAACAACTCGAACAGGTGACTCAGGCGTCTTCTGACTCATCAAACGCCTGACCGGCGCCCCGGCATGGGGCGCCTTTATTATTTTCAGCAAGGCCAGCAATCCATGGATATCAACGAAATCAAAGAGTACCTGCCCCACCGTTACCCCTTCCTGCTGGTGGACCGGGTGCTGGAGCTGGATCTTGAGAACAAGCAGATTCGTGCCTACAAGAACGTCTCGGTCAACGAACCCTTCTTCAACGGTCACTTTCCCCAGCACCCGATCATGCCGGGTGTGCTGATCATCGAAGCGATGGCTCAGGCTGCAGGCCTGCTGGGCTTCAAGATGATGGGCGTGAAACCGGCGGATGGCACCCTTTATTATTTCGTCGGCTCCGACAAGCTGCGCTTCCGTCAACCGGTGGTCCCGGGTGATCAACTGCAGCTGGAAGCGACCTACCTGAGCGACAGACGTGGCATCTGGAAATTTGCCTGCCGTGCTACTGTGGATGGTAAGGAAGCCTGCTCGGCCGAGATCATTTGTGCGGAACGCAAGATATGAGTCGTATTCACCCTCTGGCGATTGTTGACCCCGCTGCGCGGTTGGCCGATGACGTCGAGGTAGGTCCCTGGAGTTTGATTGGCCCGGACGTCGAGATCGGCGCCGGCACCCGCGTGGCTTCACATGTGGTGATCAAGGGGCCGACCACCATCGGACGCAATAACCAGATTTTCCAGTTTGCTTCGGTGGGTGAGGAGTGTCAGGACAAGAAGTATGCCGGCGAGCCTACCAGGCTGGTGATCGGCGACAACAACGTCATCCGTGAAGGCTGCACCCTGCATCGCGGCACCGTGCAGGACGCAGGCGTTACTCGTATCGGCAGCAACAACCTGCTGATGGCCTATGTCCATGTGGCGCACGACTGTGTCGTCGGCGACAACATCATCATGGCCAACAACGCGACGATTGCCGGCCATGTGCATATCGGTGATGGCGCCATCCTGGGTGGCTACACCACGGTGCATCAGTTCTGCCACATCGGCTCCTTTGCCATGAGCGCCGCCAATAGCGCGGTATTCAAGGATATCCCCGCCTTTGTCATGGTGGGCGGTAACCCGGCCAGCGCCCACGGCATGAACTTCGAGGGCATGCGCCGGCGCGGTTACTCGGCGGAGCTGATCAGTGCACTGCGTCGGGCCTACAAGGTGGTCTACCGTCAGGGTCTGACCACAGCCCAGGCAATGGCCGAGCTGGCCGAGACAGCCGAGCAGTTCCCTGAAGTGGCGCTGTATTGCACGTCAATCAGCGAGTCGACCCGCGGCATTACCCGCTGACATGTCTGGCATTGCAGCGGTTCGCTCGGACAAACCCCTATGCATTGCGCTGGTTGCCGGCGAGGCGTCGGGCGATACCCTGGGTGCCGGCCTCATCGCGGCGCTGAAACAACGCTTCCCCAACGCCCGTTTTATCGGTATCGGTGGCCCGCGTATGCTGGCTGAAGGCATGCAGACGCGCGTACCGATGGAGCGGCTGTCGGTCATGGGGCTGATTGAGGTGCTCGGACGCCTGCGCGAGCTGCTGCGGATTCGTCGGGAACTGGTTGATTACCTCAAGCAGGAGCAGCCGGACGTGTTCATCGGCATCGATGCGCCGGATTTCACCTTGGGGGTGGAGCAACGCCTGCGCGATGTCGGCATTCCTACCGTGCATTACGTCAGTCCGTCGGTCTGGGCCTGGCGCGAGAAGCGCGTGCTGGGGATCGCCCAATCTACCGATCTGATGCTAACCCTGTTCCCCTTCGAGGAAGAGGTGTATCACCGTCATGGTGTGGCTGTGCGCTGCGTCGGGCACACGCTGGCTGACCGTATTGCGCTGGAACCCGACCGCGCCGCTGCGCGCCGGGTGCTCGGCGTGGAGCAGGATGCCCGTATCCTGGCGTTGTTGCCCGGCAGCCGCAACGGCGAGCTGCGCAAGCTGGGGCGCGTCTTTCTTGAGACCGCCGCCTGGTGCCTGGAGCGCCAGCCTGAGCTGCAATTCATCATGCCGTGCGCCAGTCCGGAGCGCCGCCAGCAGATGGAAGCAATCCTGGCCGAGACCGGCCTTGAGCTGCCGCTGAGACTCTATGATGGCCAGGCCCATGAGGTGCTGGCCGCCTGCGATGCCGTGCTGATCGCCTCCGGTACCGCGACCCTGGAGGCCATGCTGTTCAAACGCCCGATGGTAGTGGCCTACCGCATGGCCGGGCTCACCTTCCGTATTCTCAAGCGCCTGGTCAAGGTCGGGCATGTGTCGCTGCCCAACCTGCTGGCCGGCCGTGAGGTGGCGCCCGAGTTCCTGCAGGATGCGGCGACGCCTGAAGCAATGGGCCCCGCGCTGCTGGAACGCTTGCTGCCAACGGCGGAGCGGGTGGAAACCGAACAGACCTTTATGGAGCTGCACCAGATGCTGCGTCGTGACGCCGATCAGAGTGCCGCCGAGGCCGTTGCCGAGCTGTTGGACGCGCGGGGCAAGGTGTGAGCCAGCTGCTCGTGGACTGGGCCGCGCCCGCTGACGACGAGCTGGTGGCCGGGGTCGACGAGGTGGGGCGTGGTCCGCTGTGCGGTGCCGTGGTTACCGCCGCGGTAATCCTCGACCCGGCCCGCCCAATTGAAGGCCTGAATGACTCCAAGAAACTGACCGAAGCACGCCGCGAGGCGCTGTTTCCGTTGATTCAGGAGCGCGCGCTGGCCTGGTGCATCGCCCGCGCCGAGGTCGAGGAAATCGACCGCTTGAATATTCTGCACGCCACCATGTTGGCCATGCAGCGCGCAGTGGCCGGTTTGAGCACGCAGCCGACGCTGGTGCTGGTGGACGGTAACCGCTGCCCGCTATTGCCGATGCGCAGTGAGCCGGTGGTCAAGGGCGACAGCCGTGTGCCGGCCATCGCCGCTGCCTCCATTCTTGCCAAGGTTGCCCGTGACCGGGAAATGCTCGAACTGGACCAGCAATACCCCGGCTATGGCATTGCCGGCCACAAGGGCTACCCCACACCAGTACACTTGGCCGCGCTGCGCGAGCTGGGTGCTACTCCTATTCATCGCCGTTCATTCGGCCCGGTGCGCAAGGCGCTGGAACAGTAATACGCTAAAACGCTCACACAGTTCTGCCTGCTGCGACTGGCCGCAGCAGTTCCCCGTCGCTACAATTTGCTGCCTGACGTTCCGCCATCTGAAACAGGATTTCCATGTCACCTTCCTTCATTCACCTGCGTGTCCACAGTGAATATTCCCTGGTCGACGGACTGGTCAAGGTCAAGCCCTTGATCAAGGCCGTCGGCGAGGCGGGCATGCCGGCGGTGGCGATCACCGACCAGAACAACATGTGCAGTCTGGTCAAGTTCTACAAGACGGCGACCGGCGCCGGCATCAAACCGATCTCGGGTGTTGACCTTTGGCTGACCGATGCCGAAGACGACAGCGTGCTGACCCGTATCAGCCTGCTGGCGATGGACCCGAAGGGCTACCGTAACCTGACCGAGCTGGTCTCCCGTGGCTTTACCGAGGGGCAGCGCAATGGCCTGGTGACGGTCCGCCGTGAGTGGGTGGCCGAGGCCAGTGAAGGCGTGATTGCGCTGTCGGCTGCGAAGGAGGGCGAAGTCGGTCTGGCGCTGCTGTCCTCCAGCCCCGAACGGGCTGATGATCTGCTGGCCTATTGGATGGGCGTGTTCCCCGGGCGCTTCTATCTGGAGCTGCAGCGCACCAGCCGCGTCAATGATGAAGAGCATGTGCACGCGGCGGTCGCGCTGGCGGCTCGCAGCGGTTGTCCGGTGGTGGCGACCAATGACGTGCGCTTTCTCAAGCGCAGCGATTTTGAGGCCCATGAGACACGCGTCTGTATCGGCGAAGGGCGCGCGCTGGATGATCCGCGTCGGGTCCGGCAGTACAGCGAAGAGCAGTATCTGAAAACCCCGGACGAGATGGCAGAGCTGTTCTCTGACATCCCCGAAGCGCTGGAAAACAGCGTCGAGATTGCCAAGCGCTGCAACATCGATGTGCAGCTGGGTAAGTACTTCCTGCCGGACTTTCCGGTACCCGAGGGGATGACCGAGGCGGAGTTCTTCAAGAAGGTCTCCTTCGAGGGGCTGGAAGAGCGCCTCAAGGTCATTCTGCCGCCCGACACGCCGGACTACGAGGCCAAGCGTCAGGTTTATATCGACCGCCTGAACTTCGAACTCGACATCATCAATCAGATGGGCTTCCCCGGCTACTTCCTGATCGTGATGGACTTTATCAAGTGGGCCAAGGGCAATGGCGTGCCGGTCGGACCCGGCCGGGGCTCCGGGGCGGGCTCGCTGGTGGCTTATTCACTGCTGATTACCGACCTTGATCCGCTGGCCTACGATCTGCTGTTCGAGCGCTTCCTTAACCCTGAGCGTGTTTCCATGCCCGACTTTGACGTCGACTTCTGCATGGAGGGGCGCGACCGCGTGATCGACTACGTCGCCGACGCCTACGGCCGTAACGCGGTATCGCAGATCATCACCTTCGGCACCATGGCGGCCAAGGCGGTGGTGCGCGATGTGGCGCGGGTGCAGGGCAAGTCATACGGTCTGGCTGACAAGCTCTCGAAGATGATTCCCTTCGAGGTCGGCATGACGCTGACCAAGGCCTATGAGCAGGAAGAGATGCTGCGCGACTTTCTCGCCAACGACGAGGAAGGTCAGGAAATCTGGGACATGGCCCTCAAATTGGAGGGTATTACCCGTAACGTCGGTAAGCACGCCGGTGGTGTGGTAATCGCCCCGACCAAGCTGACCGACTTTGCGCCGCTGTATTGCGATGAGTCTGGTGGCGGTCTGGTTACCCAGTTCGACAAGGACGACGTGGAAGCGGCAGGCCTGGTGAAGTTTGACTTCCTCGGTCTGCGGACCCTGACGATCATCAAGTGGGCGATGGAGACTATCCATCGCAAGCAGCGCGAAGAAGGAGCTACAGACGAGGAGCTGGTCAACATCGACCTGATCCCGCTGGACGATGCACCGACCTACAGCATGTTGCAGAAGGCGGAAACCACAGCCGTTTTCCAGCTTGAATCGCGTGGTATGAAAGAGCTGATCAAGAAGCTCAAGCCCGACTGCCTGGAAGACATGATCGCACTGGTGGCCCTGTTCCGCCCGGGCCCGCTACAGTCAGGCATGGTGGACGACTTCATCAACCGTAAACACGGTCGCGAAGAAATTTCCTACCCGCACCCCAACTATCAGTACCCCGGTCTGGAGCCGGTGCTCAAACCCACCTACGGCATCATCCTGTATCAGGAACAGGTCATGCAGATCGCCCAGGTGATGGCGGGTTATACGCTCGGTGGCGCGGACATGCTGCGTCGGGCGATGGGTAAGAAAAAGCCCGAAGAGATGGCCAAGCAGCGTGGCGGCTTTATCGAAGGCTGCGCCAATAACGGTATTGATGCCGATCTGGCGGGTAACATTTTCGACCTGGTAGAAAAGTTCGCCGGTTACGGTTTCAACAAGTCGCACTCGGCCGCCTATGGTCTGGTCTCCTACCAGACCGCCTGGCTGAAGGCGCATTACCCAGCGCCCTTTATGGCGGCAGTACTCTCGGCGGATATGCACAACACCGACAAGGTGGTGACGCTGATCGAGGAATGCCGCAGCATGAAACTGCGGATCAAGGTGCCGGACGTCAACGTCTCCGAATACAAGTTCACCGTGGATGATGCCGGTGACGTGGTGTATGGCCTGGGTGCGATCAAGGGCGTGGGTGAAGGCCCGGTGGAAACCATCGTCGAAACCCGCAAGGCCGGTGGCCGCTTCAATGACCTGTTCGACTTTTGCGCGCGGGTCGACCTCAAGCGTATCAACAAGCGCGTGATGGAAGCGCTGATTCGCAGTGGCGCCCTGGATCGTCTTGGTCCCTTCTTCGCCGAAGAACTGCAGGCCTACCAGAAGCAGGTAGACCGCAACCGCGCAGCCCTGATGGCGGCGATGGAAGAGGCGATTGCCTCCGCCGAGCAGACCGCACGCAGCGCCGACTCCGGGCATGATGACCTGTTTGGTGATCTGCTCGGGCCATCAGCCGAACGGGATGTCTACGAACCCTACCGCAAGGTGCGGGAGTGGAGCTTCAAGGAGCGGCTGCGCGGTGAGAAAGACACTCTGGGGCTGTATCTGACCGGTCACCCGATCGACGAGTACGAGCGTGAAATCCGCCGCTTTGCCCGTCAGCGCATTCTCGATCTGAAGCCCTCACGCGATAGTCAGACCATTGCCGGTCTGGTGTTTGATCTGCGCGTCATGAAGAACAAGCGGGGCGACAAGGTGGGCTTTGTCACTCTTGATGACCGCTCGGCGCGCATCGAGGTGTCGTTGTTCTCCGAAGCCTATCTGGCGGCGCAGGCGTTGCTGCAGAAAGACGCCTTGCTGGTGGTTGAGGGCGAGGTGGCTGTCGACGACTTCTCCGGTGGTATGCGGGTGCGCGCCAAGCGCGTGATGAGTCTGGAGGATGCGCGTACCGGCCTGCTGGACAGTGTGCGTATCAATATCGACGGGGCTCGACACGGTGAGGATGCCCTCAACCGCATGGCCGGGCTGCTCAAGCAGTACCGTGGCGGCTGTCCGGTAACGGTAGAGTACCAGCGCACTGATGCGGCGGCCTTGCTGCGTCTGGGGGACGAATGGCGGGTGGAGCCGGCTGACGATCTGTTGCAGGGGCTGCGTGACCAGCTGGGCAAAGACAGCGTCTCCTTGCACTATAGATAGCGCAAAGCCGGATGCTCGACGGGCGCCCGGCAATCCCGTAAGGTTATTTGCGATACTTTTTTGGATGCCCGCGTTGGGCGCAAGCGGATGATGGATGCCTATGAGCAACAGCCAGAAATACTTGGAGTTTGAACAGCCGATCGCCGACCTGCAGGCCAAAATCGAAGAATTGCGTCTGGTCGGCAGCGACAACTCGCTGAACATCACCGAAGAGATCACCCGGTTGCAGGAGAAGAGCAAGTCCCTGACCGAGAGCATCTTCGGCAACCTGAGCAGCTGGCAGGTCGCGCAGATGTCGCGCCACCCGCAGCGTCCCTATACGCTGGACTACATTCGCCACATCTTCACGGATTTCGAGGAACTGCACGGTGATCGTCACTTTGCTGACGATGCTGCGATTGTGGGCGGTATCGCTCGGCTGGACGGCCGTGCAGTCATGGTCATCGGTCACCAGAAAGGCCGTGATGTAAAGGAAAAGGTACGCCGCAACTTCGGCATGCCCAAGCCTGAAGGCTACCGCAAGGCCTGCCGCCTGATGGAAATGGCCGAGCGCTTCAAGATGCCGATCGTCACCTTTATCGATACCCCCGGTGCCTACCCCGGTATCGACGCTGAAGAGCGCGGTCAGAGCGAAGCCATTGCCTGGAACCTGCAGGTCATGTCGCGCCTGAAGACCCCGATCATCGCCACCGTTATCGGTGAGGGTGGCTCCGGCGGCGCGCTGGCGATTGGTGTCTGCGATCACCTGATGATGCTGCAGTACTCCACCTATTCGGTGATCTCGCCCGAAGGCTGTGCCTCCATTTTGTGGAAGAGCGCCGAAAAGGCCGCAGACGCGGCGGCGGCCATGGGTATTACCGCCGAGCGTTTGAAGGAGCTGGGCCTGGTCGACACCCTGATCCCCGAGCCGCTGGGCGGTGCGCAACGCTCACCTCAGGAGACCGCTGCGCGTATCAAGCAGCAGTTGATTACCCAGCTGGATAAACTGAGTGCCCATTCCAGCGACGAGCTGCTGGAAGCGCGTTACCAGCGCCTGATGTCCTTCGGTATTCAGTGAGCCCGCAGGGGCTGCTGACGCAGCTCACCCGCTGCATGGACGCCCCGGCCTGGTGGCTGGGGTTGTCCGGAGGCCTGGACTCAATGGTTCTGCTTGAGCTGTTGAGTCAGGCCCGCCAACTCTCAGATATCCCCCCGCTTCACGCCATTCATGTTCATCACGGATTGCATGCCGAGGCTGACGCCTGGGCGGAGCACTGCCAGCGTGCTTGTGACGCGCGCGGCGTGCCGCTGACGATCGTGCGTGTGCAGGTCGGGCAGGGCGCGAGTATTGAGGAGGCGGCGCGTGATGCCCGCTACGCGGCCTTTGCCGAGGTGCTGGCGCCCGGCGCAGAACTGTTGCTGGCGCATCACCGCGATGACCAGTTGGAAACCCTGATGTTTCGACTGATGCGCGGTACCGGTGTGCGCGGGTTGAGCGGCATGCCGGCGCGCCGCGCGCTGGGCGCCGGCTGGCTGTCGCGACCGCTGCTCGATTGGCGACGCAGTGAGCTGGAGGCTTGGGCTCGGCAGCAGGGGCTGGACTGGATTGAAGATCCGGCCAATGCCGATGAGCGTTTTGCCCGTACGGCCTTGCGTCACCGGATTTTGCCCGGATTACGTCATGAGTGGCCGCAGCTGGATCGCAGCCTGCTGCGCCTGGCCGAGCATGCCGGTGAGGCCGGTGCGTTGCTGGATGAGCTGGCGCAGGATGACCTGCAGCTGGTGGCGGAACCCAGCGCTGATCCGTGGCTGGCCGGCTGGCCGAGCCTGTTGCTGGCTCCGCTGCTAGGTTTGTCGGCCGCCCGGCAACGTAATCTGCTGCGCTGCTGGCTGCGTCAGCAGGCGGTGCGTATGCCGGACCGGCGTCGGTTGCTTGAGTTGCAGCAGCAATTGGCTGCCGGCCCGGATGCGCAGCCGCAGCTGCAGCTGGACGGCTGCGCTCTGTACCGTTCGTCAGATCGTCTGTGGCTGGTTCCGGCGCAGTGGCTGCCAGCGCGCAGTGAACAGTCATTGCTGCCACTGCACGGGGAGTTGCTACTGGCGGGTAACGGCACGCTGGACTGTCGGCCGATGGCGGGAGGGTTGCGCGATCCAGGCGCTGGCGGCTGGCAGGTGCGTTATCGCCAGGGCGGCGAGCAGATCAAGCTGGCGACGCGTCCGACCCAGTCGGTCAAACAGCTATTGCAAGAAGCTCAGATTCCTGCCTGGCTGCGCTCGTCGGTACCGTTGCTATACTCTGGCGGCGAGCTGGTGTCGGTGGCTGGACGCTGGAACGCGGAGCGGGCTTTGGTTGAGGGTACAGACAGCGGTTTTACGGTCAGTTGGAAGCCGGTTTCGGATTGAGCAAGCGGGGGCTGTCTGGTATCCTGACTTCCCATCTTGTCGAGACTTTGGCTGGCCGTTCAGGCTGCCTCTGACTCCCTTCGAATTCCTCGCGGTGCAAGCCGCTTAACTGTTCAATCTATGGGTTTTTCATGACGCGCTACATCTTCGTCACGGGTGGTGTTGTTTCTTCTTTGGGCAAGGGCATTGCCTCGGCGTCCCTCGCGGCGATCCTTGAGGCGCGCGGTCTGAAGGTCACCATGCTCAAGCTGGATCCTTATATCAACGTGGATCCGGGGACCATGAGTCCCTTCCAGCATGGCGAAGTCTTCGTAACCCACGATGGCGCCGAGACTGACCTTGATCTGGGCCATTATGAGCGTTTCGTCAACGCCACCATGAGCCAGAACAACAACTTCACCACCGGCCGTGTGTATGCCGATGTGCTGCGCAAGGAGCGCCGTGGTGACTACCTGGGTGCCACCATCCAGGTGATTCCGCATATTACCGACGAGATCAAGAGTCGCATCATCAAGGGTGCCGGCGATGCCGACGTGGCGCTGGTCGAGATCGGCGGTACCGTGGGTGACATCGAGTCCCAGCCGTTCCTGGAAGCGATTCGCCAACTGCGTGTCGAAGTCGGTGCCAAGCGTGCGATGCTCATGCACCTGACGCTGGTGCCTTACATCGCCACGGCTGGCGAGACCAAGACCAAGCCGACCCAGCACTCGGTCAAGGAGCTGCGCTCCATCGGCCTGCAGCCCGACGTGCTGATCTGCCGCTCCGACCACCCGATCGACCTGTCCTCGCGCCGCAAGATCGCGCTGTTCACCAACGTGGAAGAGCGTGCGGTCATCGGTCTGGAAGACGTTGATACTATCTATCGCATCCCCTCCGTACTGCACGCCCAGGGCCTGGACGACTTCGTCGTCGAGCGCTTTGGTCTGGAGTGCGGCTCTGCCGATCTGGCCGAGTGGGAGCGTGTGGTTGACGCCAAGCTCAACCCCGAGCACGAAGTCACCATCGCCATGGTCGGCAAGTACATGGAGCTGCTGGATGCCTACAAGTCGCTGATCGAAGCACTCAGCCACGCCGGTATTCAGGCGCGTACCAAGGTTAACGTGCGTTATATCGACTCCGAGGACATCGAGCAGCAGGGTCTCTCGCTGCTGGACGGCGTAGACGCCGTGCTGGTGCCGGGCGGCTTCGGCTCCCGGGGTGTCGAAGGCAAGATTGCCGCGGTGCGTTACGCCCGCGAGAACAAGATCCCCTACCTGGGCATCTGCCTGGGTATGCAGGTGGCGGTCATCGAATACGCCCGCAATGTGCTGGGCTGGAGCGATGCCAACTCCACCGAGTTCGACAAGACTTCCGGTCACCCGGTTGTCGGTCTGATCACCGAATGGCAGGACGCGTCCGGTGAAACCGAGCTGCGCACCGAAGCGTCCGATCTGGGCGGCACCATGCGTCTGGGTGCTCAGGAGTGCTCGCTGGAGCCGGGTTCCAAGGCGCATGCGTGCTACGGCAAGGACGTGATCGTCGAGCGTCACCGTCACCGCTATGAGGTCAACAACAACCTGCTGCCTGATCTGCAGGCCGGCGGGCTGCAGATCTCCGGCCGCTCCGGTGACGGCGCGCTGGTCGAGGTGGTTGAAGTGGGTGATCACCCGTGGTTTGTTGCGTGCCAGTTCCACCCGGAATTTACCTCTACGCCCCGTTACGGCCACCCGCTGTTCAGCGGCTTTATCGGTGCGGCGCTCAAACAGCGCGGCTAAGCCCAGACATACGTCAGACAAGAGGCTGGTACATGACACAGAAAATTGTGCGCGTTGGTGAGATCGAAATGGCCAACGACAAACCCTTCGTGCTTTTCGGCGGGATGAACGTACTGGAGTCCCGTGATCTGGCCATGCAGATCTGCGAACGCTACGTCGAAGTGACCGAGAAGCTGGGTATCCCCTATGTGTTCAAGGCCAGCTTCGACAAGGCCAACCGCTCCTCGATCAATTCCTTCCGCGGCCCCGGCCTGGAAGAGGGGCTGAAGATCTTTGAAGAGGTCAAGCGCACCTTCAACGTGCCGGTGATCACCGATGTGCACGAGCCCCATCAGGCCGCGCCGGTTGCCGAAGTCTGTGACATCATTCAGCTGCCGGCCTTCCTGTCCCGGCAGACGGATCTGGTCGTGGCCATGGCCAAGACCAATGCCGTGATCAACATCAAGAAGGCCCAGTTCCTCGCGCCGCAGGAAATGAAGCACATCCTCACCAAGTGCGAAGAGGCGGGCAATGACCGTCTGGTGCTGTGCGAGCGCGGCTCGGCCTTTGGTTACAACAACCTGGTGGTCGACATGCTGGGCTTCGGCATCATGAAGCAGTTCGAGTACCCGGTGTTCTTCGACGTGACTCACGCCTTGCAGATGCCGGGTGGCCGCAGTGATTCGGCCGGCGGTCGCCGGGCCCAGGTTACCGATTTGGCCAAGGCGGGCATGAGCCAGGGCCTGGCCGGTCTGTTCCTCGAAGCGCACCCCGATCCTGACAACGCCAAGTGCGATGGCCCCTGTGCTCTGCGCCTGGACAAGCTGGAGCCGTTCCTTGCCCAGTTGAAGTCGCTTGATGAACTGATCAAGAGCTTCCCGGTACTGGAAACGGCTTGAGCCGCTACCGCTTTCACCCGATTGACTCGATATACGGAGCTAGCAAGTAAAGATGGCAAAAATCATTGATATCAAGGGACGTGAGGTTCTGGACTCGCGCGGCAATCCGACCGTCGAGGCGGATGTGATTCTGGAAGGCGGCATCATGGGCAGCGCCTGCGCACCCTCCGGCGCCTCCACCGGTTCGCGCGAAGCGCTGGAACTGCGTGATGGCGACAAGAGCCGTTATCTGGGCAAGGGCGTGCTCAAGGCTGTTGCCAATATCAATGGCCCCATCCGCGAGCTGCTGGTTGGTCGTGATGCGACCGCCCAGGCTGAGCTGGACCGCGCCATGATCGAGCTGGACGGTACCGAGAACAAGGCCACCCTGGGCGCCAACGCCATCCTCGCCGTCTCCCTGGCGGCAGCCAAGGCGGCTGCTCAGGCCAAGGGCGTGCCGCTGTACGCGCACATCGCTGACCTGAACGGCACCCCCGGTGTCTACTCCATGCCGGTACCGATGATGAACATCATCAACGGTGGCGAGCACGCCGACAACAACGTCGACATTCAAGAGTTCATGGTGCAGCCGGTTGGCGCCAAGAACTTCGCCGATGCGCTGCGCATGGGTGCCGAGATTTTCCATCACCTCAAAGCCGTTCTGAAGGCCCGTGGCCTGAACACCGCAGTCGGTGATGAAGGTGGCTTCGCGCCGAACCTGGCTTCCAATGAGGACGCGCTGGCTGCCATCGCCGAGGCCGTTGCCAACGCCGGCTACACCCTGGGTGACGATGTCACTCTGGCGCTGGACTGCGCTTCCAGCGAGTTCTACAAGGACGGCAATTACGATCTGGCCGGCGAAGGCAAGGTGTTCGATGCCGCCGGTTTTGCTGACTACCTGGCTGGCCTGACCCAGCGCTACCCGATTATCTCCATCGAAGATGGCATGGATGAGTCTGACTGGGCTGGCTGGAAAGTCCTGACCGACAAGATCGGCGAGAAGGTACAGCTGGTCGGTGACGACCTATTCGTGACCAACACCAAGATCCTCAAGCGCGGCATCGACGAGAAGATCGGTAACTCCATCCTGATCAAGTTCAACCAGATCGGTTCGCTGACCGAGACCCTGGAAGCGATCCAGATGGCCAAGGCTGCCGGCTTCACCGCCGTTATCTCGCACCGCTCTGGTGAGACTGAAGACAGCACCATCGCCGACCTGGCGGTGGGTACCGCTGCTGGTCAGATCAAGACCGGTTCGCTGTGCCGCTCTGACCGCGTCTCCAAGTACAACCAGTTGCTGCGTATTGAAGAGCAGCTGGCTGGCCAGGCGCCCTACAAGGGCCGCGCCGAGTTCCGCGGCTGATTGGACTGGCGGGTGCGCTCACGCGCACCCGCTGTTCCTCGACGGGAGCATCCAGCTTGAAATGGCTCTGGCTGATTACGCTGTCATTGTTGGCAGCCCTGCAGTACCGGCTCTGGGTTGGTGAGGGCAGTCTTGCCCATGTATCACAACTCAAGCAGCAGATCGCCGCGCAAGCGCGCGAGAACGAGCAGCTGCTGGAGCGCAACCGTGTGCTGACCGCTGAAGTCATCGAACTCAAGCAGGGGCTTGAGACCGTTGAAGAGCGTGCCCGCCGTGAGCTGGGCATGGTCAAAGAGGGTGAGACCCTGTTTCAATTGAGCGAGCCATGAGCGCCGCTACACCTGATTTCTGGGTCGTTCTGCCCGCCGCCGGCGTCGGCGCGCGCATGCAGGCAGACCGCCCGAAGCAGTACCTCCTCTGGGGTCAACGTACCCTGATCGAACACACACTGGCCTGCTTCCTGGATCAACCGGGATTGCGCGGGTTGGTGGTTTCCCTGTCTACTGATGACGGCTGGTGGCCGACGCTACCCTGTGCCGAGGATGCGCGTATCACCCGCGCAGTCGGCGGGCGCGAGCGTGCCGACTCGGTGCTCAATGGCCTTATTGCGCTGCGGGAGCTGGGCGCGGCCGATGGCGATTGGGTGCTGGTGCACGACGCGGCTCGCCCCAATCTCACCGATGGTGACCTGCACAAGCTGCTGAGTACGCTGGGGAGTGATCCGGTCGGCGGCTTGCTGGCGGTGCCGGTGCGCGACACCCTCAAGCAGATTGGCCCGGATGGGCGGGTTGCGGCAACGCCGGACCGCAGCCAGTTCTGGCAGGCCTATACCCCGCAGATGTTTCGCCTTGGGCCACTGCAGCAGGCGTTGACTGATGCGCTGGCAGCGGGTGCGCTGATTACCGATGAAGCCTCGGCCATGGAGTGGGCCGGGCAGGCGCCGTTGTTGGTTGAGGGGCGGGCCGATAACCTGAAAATTACTCGTCCTGAGGATCTGGAGTGGTTGCGGCAGCGCGACTGTTGATCTTTCTTTCTAGCGTTTGAGCTGGCTTCCTTGCGTGGTATCGATGCCTTTCGGGCACAGCATGCTGTGCCCCTGCGCCAATTTCTGGAACCTGCGCTGGGCCCCCTCGTAGGGGCGCGACATGTCGCGCCCGCAATAGATAATACCGCGCGCATGCCACCCCGAGCGCCGTGATTGCAGTCATCTTAAACGCCGTTGGTCGTGCCCGTCTGTTTGCAATTGACCGATACCATGCGAATAAATATGCTGTACGCATATACAGTATTTTGCTGAGGTTTTCATGGGCGCGGTGGTTGCACTTGATCGGTTGCTTGAGACGCGGCGTGTCTGGCGCGGGCGCCAGCAGAGTGAGCCGGTGGCCGAGCAGCCGACCGGGCATGCGGCGTTGGATGCATTGCTGCCCGCTGGTGGCTGGCAGCTGGCTGCGCTGAACGAGATTTTGCTGGGGCAACCCGGCAGTGGCGAGCTGCAGTTATTGTGGCCGCTGCTGGCGCGCTTGACGCAGGCGGGAGAGCGGGTGGTGCTGGTAGGTGCGCCGGCGATTCCCTTTGCGCCCGCTTGGCAGGCGGCAGGCGTGGTGTTGGCCCAGGTGACGCTACTGCAGGTCAGTGGTGCCGAGCGGCTCTGGGCGGCGGAGCAGTGCCTGCGTTCGGGCAGCTGTGGTGCCGTGCTGTGCTGGCCGGAGCAGGCGGATGACCGCGCCCTGCGGCGTCTGCAGGTAGCGGCTGACAACGGCCAGACGCTGGCTTTTGTGCTGCGCGACCGGCGTGCTGCCGACAACCCGTCGCCGGCCGCCCTGCGGCTGCTGCAGGAGCGACAGCCGAGGCAGTGGCGGGTGCTCAAGTGCCGGGGTGGGGTGGCGCCCGCGCGGCCTGTCTGCATTTCCCTCTGAGGCCGCCATGCGCTGGCTTTGCATTCTCTTTCCCCAACTGGCACTGGATGCGGTGCTGCGTAGCCGCGATGATCCGACTGTGCCCTTGGCGCTGCTCAGCGGACCGCCGCAACGGCGTGTGCTGCAGGCGGTCAATGAGTCGGCACGCGCGCAGGGGTTACGCTCAGGGCAGAGCCTGACCCAGGCGCGGACGCTGCTGGAGTACTTTGACACGGTCGAACATGACCCGGCGCAGACCGAGCACTGGCAGCAGTTTCTGGCCAGCTGGGCGTACGGCTTCAGTGGTCATGTGAGTCTGGATTTCCCCCGCACCCTGTTGCTGGAGGTGGCGTCCAGTCTGCGCCTATTCGGCCCCTGGCCCGAGCTGGAACAGCGCCTGCGCGCCGAGCTACAGGCCCTGGGCTTTCAGCATCGGCTGGTACTGGCGCCCAATCCGCTGGCGGCCCGGGTGCTGACCAACGTGGCAGACGGGCTGGCGGTGGACGAGCAGGCGCTGCAGACCGAGCTGCTGCGTCTGCCGGTGGCGCGCAGCGGCCTGCCGGGCGAGCTGGTTGAGAGCCTGCAGCGCATGGGCCTGCGCCGACTGCAGCAGGTGCTGGAATTGCCGCGAGACGGCCTAGCCAAACGCTTCCCGCCCCAGTTGCTGGCGCATCTTGATCAGTTGCAGGGGCATCATCCGCTGGCGCTCAGTTGTTACCAGCCGCCGGATCAGTTTCGTCAGCGTGTCGAGTTCAACTTTGACGTCGAGTCGACTACCTCGCTGCTGTTTCCGTTGCGGCGTTTGATCAGTGATCTGGCGATGTTTCTGGCCGGGCGGGACTGTGGCGTGCAGCGCTTTGTGTTGCTGCTGGAGCACCGTCGCCAGCCCGCCAGCGAGCTACCGGTCGGCTTGCTGGGGGCCGAGCGTGATCCTGAGCGGCTGTTCGAGTTGGCGCGGGGGCGTCTGGAGCGTATTGAACTGGCCGCGCCGGTACAGGCGCTGACCCTGCTCGCCGAGGATTTGCCACGCTTTGTACCGGCCGCAGCCGAGTTGTTCAGCAGTCGGCCGCAGCAGTCGCAGAGCTGGTTGCAGGTCTGTGAGCGGCTACGCGCGCGCCTGGGCGACAAGGTAGTGCAGCCGTTGGCCGCGGTGGATGAGCACCGGCCCGAGCGCAGCTGGCTGGCACAGGAGCGGGGCGACACCGCCGTGCGCCCGGCCGGGCCGCGACCGGGCTGGCTGCTGGCCGAGCCGGAGTTGCTCAATGACCTGTTTCCGCGGGTGCTGGCCGGACCGGAGCGGATCGAATCCGGCTGGTGGGACGGCGACGATGTACGGCGTGACTATTACCTGATCGAAACCCGCGACGGGCGTCGGGCCTGGGCCTTTCATACCGCCGGTCGCCCCGGCCCGTTCTGGGTACACGGGTGGTTTGCATGAGCGTGGGCTACGCGGAACTGCATTGCCTGTCGAACTTCAGCTTTCAGCGCGGGGCGTCCAGTGCGCAGGAGTTGTTTGCCCGCGCCCGGCAGCACGGCTATGACGCCCTGGCGATTACTGACGAAGGCAGCCTGGCGGGAATCGTCCGTGCCTGGCAGGCGGCGCAGGAAGTGGGGCTGAAACTGATTGTTGGCAGTGAGATTCAGCTGGAGAACGGCCCCAAACTGGTGTTGCTGGTCGAGAACCTGGCCGGCTATCAGAGCCTGTGTCGGTTGCTGACCCTGGCTCGTCGCCGGGCTGGCAAGGGCGAGTATTGCCTGCGGCTTGAGGATCTGACCGATGGACTCGACGGTTTGCTGGGCCTATGGCTGCCGCGCCACGGTCAGGATGAAGAGCACGGCCGGCAACTGCAGCCGCTGCTGCCGGGGCGTCTGTGGCTGGCAGTCGAGCTGCACCGCGGGCCGGACGATGCGCGCAAGCTGGATCAACTGCAGGGCCTGGCCGCTCGGCTTGGTCTACCCTGTGTCGCCAGCGGTGACGTGCATATGCATGTGCGTGGGCGGCGCGCGCTGCAGGACACTCTGACCGCGCTGCGTCACCACTGCACGGTAATGGAGGCGGGTAGTCGGCTGTTTGCCAATGGCGAACGCCATCTGCGCAGCCTGTCGGCGCTGGCGGCGATCTACCCGTCAGCGCTGCTGGCCGAAAGCCGCCGCATCGCCGCGCGCTGCCGGTTCGACATGGGCGAGCTGCGTTACCAGTATCCGCGCGAGCTGGTACCGGAGGGGCATACCCCGTCCAGTTGGTTGCGCGAGCTGACCTGGCGCGGTGCGGTCTGGCGCTGGCCGAACGGGCTCAGCGACAAGGTGCGTACGCAGCTGGAGCACGAGCTGGCGCTGATTGCCGAGAAGGCCTACGACAGTTACTTTCTGACCGTGCAAGATATCGTTGCTTTCGCTCGCGGCCAGCACATTCTCTGTCAGGGGCGCGGCTCGGCGGCCAATTCGGCGGTATGTTTTGCGCTGGGGATCACCGAGCTGGACCCAGGCCGCAGCAACCTGCTGTTCGAGCGCTTTATCTCCCGCGAGCGCGATGAGCCGCCGGATATCGACGTGGATTTTGAGCACGAGCGGCGCGAAGAGGTCATCCAGTACATCTTTCGCCGTTACGGGCGTGAGCGCGCCGCGCTGACCGCGGTGGTTACCCGTTACCTGTCGGCGGGCGCGGTACGCGATGTGGCACGGGCGCTGGGTCTGCCGCAGGAGCAGATCGATCAGCTTGGGCGCTGCTGCAGCCGCTGGAGCAAGCAACTGCCCAGCGCCGAGCGGCTGGCCGAGGCCGGATTTGACGTGAACAATCCCTGGCTGCATCGGGTGCTGACGCTGGCGGGTGAGCTGATCGGCTTTCCCCGGCACCTGTCGCAGCATCCGGGCGGTTTTGTCATGTCGGATGCGCCACTCGACACCCTGGTGCCGGTGGAGAACGCCAGCATGGCCGAGCGCACGGTGATCCAGTGGGATAAGGACGATCTGGACGCGGTCGGCATGCTCAAGGTCGACGTGCTGGCGCTGGGCATGCTCAGCGCGCTGCGTCGCACCTTCGACCTGTTGCGGCGCCACCGTGGCCGGGATCTGACGCTGGCAACTATTCCGCAGGATGATTTGCCGACCTACGAAATGATCAGCCGTGCCGATACCGTTGGCGTGTTTCAGATTGAGTCGCGGGCGCAGATGGCGATGCTGCCGCGGCTGCGACCGCGCTGTTTCTACGATCTGGTGATTCAGGTGTCGATTGTGCGGCCCGGGCCGATTCAGGGCGACATGGTGCATCCCTTCCTGCGGCGCCGTAATAAAGAAGAAGCGGTCGACTATCCCTCACCTGAGCTGCGCAAGGTCTTCGAGCGCACCCTGGGCGTGCCGCTGTTTCAGGAGCAGGTAATGGAGCTGGCGATTGTTGCCGCTGGCTACACACCGGGCGAGGCGGATGAACTGCGGCGCTCAATGGCCGCCTGGAAGCGCCACGGCGGGTTGGAGCACCACCGCCAGCGGCTGACCGAGGGCATGCTGGCGCGCGGCTACAGTCAGGCCTTCTCCGAGCGTATCTTCGAGCAGATCAAGGGCTTTGGCAGTTACGGCTTTCCCGAGTCCCATGCGGCCAGTTTTGCCTTGCTCAGCTATGCCAGCAGCTGGCTGAAGTGTCATGAGCCGGCGGCCTTTACCTGTGCACTGATCAACAGTTGGCCGATGGGTTTCTACAGCCCGGACCAGTTGCTGCAGGATGCACGCCGCCACCAGATCGAGATCCGTTCGGTGGATGTGCGCTACAGCGACTGGGACTGCTCGCTGGAAGCGGTCGAGCAGGAGGGAGCGCAACCGGCCATTCGCCTTGGGTTGCGGCAGGTAAAAGGCCTGAATCGAGACGATGCCGAGCGGCTATTGCAGGCGCGTGCCCAGCAGCACTTTGTTGATGTCGCCGACCTGGCCCAGCGGGGCGGTTTGAGTAGTCGTGCCCGGGCGCAACTGGCCGACGCCGGCGCGCTGCGCGGGTTGGCAGGCAATCGTTTTCGGGCGCGCTGGGCAGTGGCCGGCGTCGAGCCGCAGTTGCCGCTCTTGCAGGCGCAGCATGACCAAACGGAAAGCCCGGCGGTGATCCCGCAGCCCTCGGTGGTGGAAGATATGGAAGCCGATTACGCGAGCCTCGGCACCAGCATGGGCCCGCATCCGCTGGGGCTGCTGCGTGAGCAGCTGCGTGAGCTGGGTTGTCGCAGCTCACGTGAGCTGCTGGCCATGGCGCCGGATCAGCCGGTGCGGGTGGCCGGGCTGGTGATCGGTCGCCAGCGCCCGCAGACCGCCACCGGGGTGACCTTTATCACCCTGGAAGACGAGTTCGGCATGATCAACGTGATCGTCTGGAGCGATCTGGCCGAGCGGCAGCGCTCGGTGCTGCGCGGCTCGCGCCTGCTGGAAGTGCGCGGGCAGTTCGAGGCGCGCGACGGGGTGCGTCATGTGATCGCCCGGCAGCTGCATGATCTGACCGGGCTGTTGCAGAAACTGACTGTACGCAGCCGGGATTACCGCTAAAAGCCTCTGTGGCGGCAGCTGCAGGCTGCTGTCGAGGGCTGAATACGACGCTATAAACCAAACTGGCTTGAATCATCGTGTTTGCTGGGGTGTAGTAGCGGTAGAAAAGGTCCTGACACATGATAAAAACAACCTATGTCGGCGCCCTGAGAAGTATCTATTCCACCCTAAACGATGAATATCGCAGCGGTGGGGCCGAAATTCTCAGGAAGCACCACCTGTCCAAAGATCACCTGCACGACCTGAAAGGCCGTCTCCCCATGGAGTTGATGACCTCCATCTGGGATGACTGCTTTCATATGACCGGGGATCGGCTGTTCGGCATCAAGGCCTCAGCACGTATCAGTACGGTTAATCTGCACGGCATTGACCGTCTGCTGCTGGCTGCTCCTACCATCGGATACGGGCTGAGACTGTACCCCTCCCTCGTGCGCCTGCTGCACTTTGACTTGAATATGGGGGTCTCAACCGACTCGGTGGGCAATCTGGTCTACGAGCTGCCGGGGCCCGCTGCGCTGGCCTATGCTTCGCTCACCGCCTGCGCCTATACCATGTGCCTGCATTTCAAGGTGTTCGAGAGCCTGTGCGGCCTCCAGATCAGAGAATGTATCGACCGCCTGTGCGTCACCGGGCGCAGTATCGAGGCGCGTACCTGGCTTGCCGAGAAGTGCGCAGATAAGATTTCGGTTGCCGACAAGGCGTCCATCAGCTTCCGTAAGGAGCTACTGCATCGGCCGACACCGCACGCCAATAGCCGACTGTTTACCCATCTGGAGCGCAGCTTTCTGCAGGTCATGGCCGCTGAGCGGCAGCCACTGCCGTTTATCTCGCTGGTCAACCAGCTATCGATCAACCCTGCTGCGGTTGATGATCTGAGGTCGTTGGGAGCTTATCTGGATATTGACCCACACCTTTTGCGGACGTCTCTGGAGCTGGCAGGGGAGAGCATGCTGTCACTGCAGGACAAGGCGCGACAGGCGGCAGCGACGCGCTTGCTGGATGCCGGTCAGTTGTCCGTCAAGCAGATTGCAGATGTCTGTGGTTATGCCTCCTCAACCAGCTTTATCCGCGCCTTTGATCGTTGGCATGGCTGCACTCCGAAGCTATTCAGGGAGTCGATGGGTCAGTCGTACCAGCGGTTGTAGGCCCGAGTGAAGTTGGTCACTTCCCGGTAGCCCAGTCGATCGGCGATATCGGCTTGCGGCAGGTATTTTTCCAGCAGGTAGGCGCGCTGTCGGCGGTGAATGTCGATCAGCGTGGAGTAGCTGAGCCCCAGCTCATCCAGGCGACGTTGCAGCGAACGCGTAGTCATGCCATTGGTGCTGGCGAATACATCAATGTCAGGCCAGTCGCCGGCATCGTCAAGGAAGGCTCTGCTGGCCTTGTGCAGGACATCGTCGGTTGGAGCCAGGCTCAGAACGAAACCTTCGATGGCGCTATCCAGAACGAAATCGTCATAGCCCAGCACATCCTCTTCTTGCGTCAGGTGCAGCTCCAGCCAACCGCTCGCGCTCGTTTCAGGTTGCACGGCAATGCGCTCGTCCAGAAGCAGGCGCTGGGCGGTGCTGCCGTGCAATGTCAGGCGAGCCTGGCTCAGTTGCGGCGAGCGAACCAGAAAGCACGCAATAAGGGCCAGCCAGAAGTCAGCCTCAAGCGCAGTGCACCGATCTGGGGGAGCGGTACAGCGCAGTGTTACGACGTTGGTTTGCTGCTGCAGCGCCAGCTTTACGTAGCCGTGAATGTGATTCCACAGTCGGCAGAACAGCGGCAAGCGCTCATTTACCGCCAGTCCGCTTTCGCTCAGATAGTACAGCGCACCGTCCGCCACATTCTGTGGCATGGACGAGGACAGCGCCTGCACGTCCAGCGTGCTCTGCTGCTGCTCCAGTTGCTGCCAGATCTCGGCGGTAAAAAACCACTGCACACACCCGGACTCCTCGAACTGGCGAGCCAGCTTCGGGCGGTCGAGCGGGTGGTAGGAAACATGGGGTTGGTGCAGACACAGCCATTCGTAGACAGGCAGGAAGGAGCTGCTTATCCAGTATGGATCAAATGGGTGTGAGTTTTTTGTCATCTGCGGATTATTGCCAGAACAGCCCAGCCCGTAACGTCAGGCACTCTAAAAACAACAACGGGGTGCTAACACACCATGAGCCTACTCAATACGCTCTGTCATGCCAAGGGATGCCCGAAAACCCTCGCTCTGTCAGTGGCTATTGCCTCGCTGGCGACGGCCAGTGGCGCCAACGCAGCCAATTTTCAGCTGGGGGAGCAGCTGGACCTGGATGTCAGCTCAACACTGACCATCGGTGCCAGTTGGGCTATGAGTGATCCGGATCGCCACCTGCTGACCAAGGCGGATGCCGCCACGATCGGCTTGCGCGGTGACGGGATCAACTATAACGCCGACAACGGCCGGATGAACTTCAAGAAGGGGGATTCTATCTCCCGCATCATCACCGGCATTACCGACTTTGATCTGTCTGGCGACACTGCTGGCGCGATGCTGCGCGTCAAGTACTGGTACGACCAGCGGCTGGAGCATTCCAGCTTTGATTATCAGCGTCCTGATGACTCGGACTGGGATCGCCCGTCGCGCTTCAAGGGCGTCTATGCGCTGGATGCCTACGTCTGGAAGGACTTTGAGCTGTTTGATCGCATCACGACTGCTCGCCTGGGGCGTCACGTGTTGTCCTGGGGGGAATCGCTGTTCCTGCAGAACGGCGTGAATGCGATCAACCCGGTTGATGCGTCGGCGTTCAACCGCCCCGGCGTGGAACTGAAGGAAGGCCTGTTGCCGGTAGAGATGTTCAGCATCAACACCGAGCTGACCGACAATCTGGGCATGGAGGCCTTTGTGCAGTTCAAGCAGCGCGAAACCGTGCTGGATGGCTGCGGGACCTTCTTCAGCGTCTCTGACAACTTCCAGAATGGCTGTGGCTTCGACTACATGCTGGCCGGCGCCCAGGGTACGACCGCCGAGGCGATCGTGCAGGAACGTTATCTGCCACGGGGCAAAACGCAGTACGCCCGCGATGGAGGGCAGTATGGCCTTGCGTTCAACCTGACCGTTCCTGAGCTGAACTTCAGCGAGTTTGGTCTCTACTTCCTCAACTATCACAGCCGCACGCCCCAGATCGCCGGTGTCATTGCACGGGAGGCGCCGGGCGCACCGGGTAATCCGGGGCTCAACCTCAATACCGGTGAATACAGCACGGTGTATCCAGAGGACATCCGCCTGTACGGGCTGAGCTTCTCTACGGTCATTGACCGGTTCGCCACCTTCGCAGAACTCAGCTATCGCCCCAACATGCCGATCGGCTACAACGGCGCCGATTTTGTTGCGCTGCTGACCGGTAGCAATACCACGCCGATACTGCCGGTAGGCGACATCACCGGTTACCGGGGGCAGAGCGTGCAGGGCTATGACCGCCGCAAGTTCTGGCAACTGACCCTGGGGACCACGGCTGCCTACTCCAACGTGCTGAATGCCAACCTGATGACCATGGCCGTCGAGGCCGGGGTTAATCATATCGAAGGGATTGATCGGGATACGGATCGCTTCGGCCGTGCCGGCTCTTTTGGTCGGACGCCGCCAACCAACGGCGCCAGCTGCGTGCCGGTAGTCGCCGCCGGCACGGGGGCGGGCGGTCTGACACCGGATGAGTTGGCTGCTTACAACCAGCGCAACTGCAACACGGATGGTCTGTTTACCTCCACATCCTGGGGCTTGAGAAGCCGCTTCGCGCTGTCCTACGAGAGCCTGCTGCCGGCGACTGTAATCTCCCCGGCGATCTCCTTCCGCTACGACGTATCCGGCAATGGGCCGAACTTTCAGCAGAACCAGAAAGCGGTGGGCCTGAGCCTGACCGGGGTCTATCAGAACAACTATTCCGTTTCGCTCAATTACAACAACTTCTTTGGCAGCAACAAGTTCTCGACGATCAACGATCGTGACTTTGCGTCCATCAACTTCAAGGTCGACTTCTGATGAGTATGTTCAAATTCAACGCGATTAAGAGTGCCCTGTGCATTGTCGGTTGCCTGTCCGGCGCGCTAGCGCAGGCTGAGGCAGTGGACCTCAGTCGTCTGGATGGTGATCTGACTCCCCTTGGGTCGATTCGCGCAGGCAACGAGGCCGGCACTATCCCCGAGTGGACCGGTGGCATGGCCGCAGGCGCCGCCGAGATCGAGTCCAACGGCTTTTATCACACCCCCTTTGCTGACGAGCAGCCGCTCTATGTGATCACGGCGCAGAACTACCAGCAGTACAGTGATGTGCTGTCGGAAGGGCAGATTGCCCGCTTCAAGAGCTACGCCGACTTCACCATGCCGGTCTATCAGTCGCATCGCTCAACGGCATTTCCGCAAGCCTATTACGACAAGACCCGTGAAAATCAGGGCGTTGTCAGCCTGGCGAACGATGGCGCCACCTTGGTGGATTATGAATACGGTATTCCATTTGCCTTTCCTGACAAGCCGATGGAAGTCATGTGGAACCACCTGACGCGTTTCCGGGGTGGCTCAATTGACCGCGAGTTTGCCACCGCAACCGTTGCCAGCAATGGCACCACCGGTGTGGTGTCCTATCACCAGTGGCTGGCCTGGCGTGAGGTGTTTACCGACCTGCCGCCTGGCGACGATCGCCTGTTCAATACCATGGTGCATGTGCTTGAGCCGGCACGGTATTCAGGTCTGGTCACGCTGGTGCAGGATTCCATGGATACCAGCAGCAACCCGCGTGCCGCCTGGCAGTACAACCCGGGCCAGCGTCGAGTGCGCCGTGCGCCCACGCTTTCCTATGACACCAGCGCACGATACAGCTCGGGCATCGTGACCAGTGATGGCGTTGACGGCTTTGGCGGCGCGCCGGACCGTTATGATTGGACTTTGGTTGGCAAGCAGGAGTTGCTGATTGGCTACAACGCCTATGACCTGGCGGACAAGACAGTCGCCTATGACGAGCTGCTGACACCCAAGTATCTGAACCCGGAGATGACACGCTACGAGTTGCACCGTGTCTGGGTGGTCGAGGCGCAGTTGAAGGAGGGTAGGCGCCACATGTACCAGACGCGCCGCTTCTATATCGACGAAGACAGCTGGCAGATCATGGTTTCCGACATCTACGACGGTCGCAATACCCTCTGGCGTCTGTACGAGTCGCATGCCATGCAGATGCATGACATCGATACGCCGGTCACTGCCATCGAGGTTACCCACGACCTGCTGTCTGGGCAGTACGCCACCAACTTCATGATCAACGAAAGCAAGACACGCGCGGTCTTCGGTAAGCCCGCGAGTGTGTCCGACTACACCACGACCAAGCTGCGTCAGGCTGGTCGCTGAGACAACCAACAAGAAAGAAGGACTGTCATGAAAAAAGAACTCGCCTTGTGCATCGGTCTGCTGGGTAGCTCCTGCGGCCTGGCTCACGCCGCCGATGTGCCCAGCCAGGATGAACTGAATGACCTCTACAACTTTGCCTACCCGCTGGTGCTGATGGAGCTGACCAAGCACTATCAGGTCAAATCGGGCGTCAGTGGCATCAATACCTTTGCCCATTACCGCAAGTTGCTGGACAACGACTTTGACAGCGTCGTGACTGTGAACGTAGACACCTTGTACTCCATCGCGCACCTGTCGCTGGAAGATGGCCCGGTGCGTATCGAGGTGCCTGTCACCGAGGGCTTTTACTACATGATGCCGATCCTCGATGGCTGGACCAACGTGATCGCCGAGCCGGGCACCCGTACCACCGGCACCGGGCAAACACATTTGTTTGTCACTGGGCCAGGCTGGCAGGGCGAGGTGCCGGAGGGCTACGTGCACATCGCATCTCCGACCAACCTGGCCTGGGCCATCGGCCGCTTCCGGGCGGACAATGAGGCTCAGTTCCCCTCGATTCATGCCCTGCAGGACAAGTTCTCCATTACCACTGAAGGGGTAGCTGCCACCACTGAGTATGCGCAGTTGAGCAGCGTGCCGGCCATGCCGACCGTGCGTGATGGCATGGCACCTGATCATCAGCTGAGCGAGTACAGCGCGAGGGAGTTTTTTGCTACCTTCTGTGAGCTGCTGGAAAACAACCCGCCGAATGCTGCGGATCAGCCGATGATGGATCGCTTCACTACCACAGGTCTGGTTAACCCGGGGTGTGTCACTGACACCGGGCTTTACGCCGAGCCGGAGCTGGAAGGTTTGTACGCCGAATCCAAAGGTATTATCGATGCCAGTCTTAAGCTGCTGTCGGCACGCACTGCGACCCAGGGCTGGCGCGCGGCGCGAGGCCTGGGGGAGTACGGCACCAACTACGGGCAGCGGGCACTGACCGCCAAGTTGGGCCTGGGTGCCAACAAGGGGGCTGATGCTATCTACCCCGGCACCTATACCGATAGCGAGGGTCAGCCGCTGGATGGCCACAATCAGTACGTCCTGCATTTCGAGAAGGATGAGCTGCCGCCGGTCAAGGGGTTCTGGTCGCTGACGGCCTACGACAAGGTGCGTGCCCTGATCGAAAATTCCGGTGATCACTACTCGGTGGGTGACCGCAGCGGCATGACCTATAACGACGATGGCTCTTTGACCATTTTCATTCAGCATGAGCAGCCGGAAGATGCGGCCAAACGCAGCAACTGGATCTATGTCGACGAGCAGCCGTTCAATCTGGTCATGCGCCTGTATTGGCCCTCGGAGTCGATTCTCTCAGGTGAGTGGAGCCCGCCGCTGTTGAACAAGGTGGCGGCGCACTGACGCGCCAGCTTGCTGTTCCGTAGATTGGCCGCAATGGTTTATCCATTGCGGCTTTTTTTGTCAGCGCGATAGCCCGTCGAAGAAAGCCTCGACCTGCGCCGGATCAAGCTGGTCGATATGCGCCGGCTGCCAGCGCGGCTGCTTGTCCTTATCCACAATCAGCGCGCGCACGCCTTCCATGATGTTGCCCTTCTCGAACCACTGACGACCGACATGCAGCTCCATGGCAAAACAGTCGGCCAGTGGCAGTGAGCGACCGCGCTGCAGCATGGCCTGGGTGACGGCCATGGCCAGCGGCGAGCGGTTGTCGATGATCTCGATGGTGCGCTCGGCCCAGTCACTGTGCTCGGGGCGTTGTTCGCCGGCCAGTGACGCGCGGATCGCAGCGATGTCGGGCTGGGCAAAGTGCAGATCGATGGCCGGTTGCAGCGCCTCTAGCTCGGCGGCGGGCAGGGTGCAGTCGGCCAGTGCGGCGACCTGATCGCGCAGGCTGCCGTCGGCCGGGTTGAAGCTGTCGATCAGGCTGTCCAGCTCGCCCAGTCTGGCGCTGTTGAGGCACAGATCGCCAAGACCGGCATACAGGGCGTCGCTGCTGCCAATGTGGTTGCCGGTGATGCCCAGATACATGCCAAGCTGACCGGGCAAGCGGGACAGGAAGTAGCTGCCGCCGACATCGGGGAAGTAACCAATGCCGGTTTCCGGCATGCCCAGACGTGAGCGCTCGGTCAACAGGCGGATGCTCGACCCCTGTGCCAGCCCCATGCCGCCACCCAGTACAATGCCGTCCATCAGGGCCAGGATGGGCTTTTGATAGGCGTGAATGTAAGCGTCCAGATCGTACTCTTCGCTGAAGAAGGTTTCTGGCTCATGGCTGCGTCCGGCCAGATAGCTGTCGTACATGTAGCGAATGTCGCCGCCGGCACAGAAGGCGCGCTCACCAGCGCCGCGCAGCACCACGGCCTCGACCTGTGGGTCGCGCTCCCAGGCTTCCAGCTGCTGGTGCAGCATGCGCACCATGTGCAGATTCAGCGCGTTCAGCCCGGCAGGGCGGTTGAGAGTGAGCTGGCCAATGCGGCCCCGGCGTTCGATCAGCACCAGCGGCGCAGGTGTGTCCGGCATGCGGATCTCCTTTCAGGTGGCGGCCGCGCGGGACTATTGTCGATGGTTGACCGGGCGACTGAGGCGGATCACACGACGAAGTAACCGCAGTCGTGCGATGAGATATGGTGTCGCAGTATAGGGGAGAGGCAGGGGGAGAAAAATGCGTGCAGGGCAGGGCTTGAAAGCCTGAATATCAGGCAATAAAAAAACCGCTGATCGGCGTTAACCAATCAGCGGTTTTGAAACTGGTTGCGGGGGCAGGATTTGAACCTACGACCTTCGGGTTATGAGCCCGACGAGCTACCAGACTGCTCCACCCCGCGTCAGAGGTCGCCATTCTACGGATTCACGGATGGCTGTCAAGCAATTGATGGAAAAAGATTTTTTTATTTCCACTGAATCAGTTTGCAAGGCCTTTCACTCGCGGTTGCGGGTTGCTGACGCTGTAACGTCCGCTATCGGCATCACGGCTGACGCAGGCCACGGCAACGTCCGGATCGTGAGTAAAAACCAGCCGCCCGTTGACCGCGATCAGGCTGTCGAGCAAGGCCTCTTTCTCCTCGATCAGGGTTTCAGGGAAACGGTCGTAGCCCATGGTGATCGGCAGGTGCACCCAGGGTGCGCCGGGAATCAGATCGCCCGGGAACACGACCGGGCCGTCGGGCATGTCGATGATCGGAATCATCAGGCCGGGGGTGTGGCCATCGCTGAAGCGCAGGCGCCAGTCCGGGCCGAGGGTTTTCGACTGTTTGCCATCGTCAACCAGCTCCAGTCGGCCGCTGTCTTCCAGCAGCGTCAATAGCTCCGGAATGAACGAGGCCTGATCGCGCGGGTGCGGGCGACGTGCCCGTTGCCAGTGGCGCAGGCCGGTGACAAAGGTGGCGTTGGGGAACAGCAAGTGCGCCGGTTGGCCTTCCTGCCAGGCGCTGAGCAGTCCGCCGGCATGGTCGAAGTGCAGGTGGGTGAGCACTACCACGTCGATATCGGCGTCGGTCAGGCCGATATCAGCCAGGCTATCGAGCAGTACATGGCGGTCTTCAACCACCCCGTAGCGGGATTTCAGGTTGGGCGCAAAAAAGGCGCCGATGCCGGTTTCAACCAGAATGTTGCGGTCGTCTTCCTGCACCAGCATGGCCCGGCAGCTTAGCGCGATCCGATTCTGGTCGTCGGCGTCGACCCAGCGGGACCAGAGGGCCTTGGGCGCGTTGCCGAACATGGCGCCGCCATCCAGGCGTTGGCTGTTGCCTTCCAGCGTGGTGATTGTGCGCATGGCTGGTCGCTCCTGTGTGGGGTGTTTATGTAAGAAGGCGGCGCAGTGGCCGCCTTTCTTGAAAAGAATCAAAGGCTGAAGGTGTAGCCGATGATCACGCGGTTCTCGTCGATGTCGCTGCCGAAGGTGCTGCGGTAGGTCGCATTGCGCCAGTGCAGGGACAGGTTCTGCAGCGGGCCGCTCTGCACGGTATACATCACATCGCTGTTGCGTTCCCACTCGTTGTGACGACTATTCGCGACTTCGATATTGCTGCCATGGGTGTAGCGATTCATCAGCTTGAGGCCCGGCAGGCCCAGATTGGCAAAGCTGAGGTCGTGGCGCAGCTGCCAGCTGCGTTCATCACGGTTGGCGAAGTCGTTGATCTGCACCAGGTGCGTAAGGAAGGGGTCGGTGCCACTCAGGTAGGCGAAACCGGTGTGACCTTCCATCTGCTGGTAGCTGCTGGTGAACTTGTGCATGCCCGCCTGCCATGACAGGGTCGCGCTGCTCATGTGGTTGTCGATGTTGCTGCGCCCGACGTCGCTGCTGTCGGCATAACGCAGGTTCAGCGCCAGTGTGCCGTTGCCCAGCGGCTGGCTGTGGTTGAACACCAGGTAATGCTGGCGGTAGATCGACTGCAGCTCGCCGTAGTGGTAGCTGAGCTTGGTCGCGTCGCTGACAGTCCAGGTGGCGCCGGCAAAGTCGAAGGCGTCGCTGTCCTGCTTGCCGCTCACGACCACGTTGCGCGCGCCGCCCTGTACCGGGCGCATGTCCTGATAGTCGGAGGAGTCGCGCAGGTTGATGGCATCAAAGCGGCCCAACTCCAGTTGCAGACGGTCGCTGCCCTGGGCCTGCAGCCAGCCGCCGCGAAAGCTTTGCGGCAGCAGACGGCTGTCGTTATGCATGGCAACCGGCAGGGACGGAATCAGGGTGCCCACGCGCAGCAGGTGTTCATCCAGCCTGAGCTTGGCGGTCAGCCCCAGCTCGCTGTATTCGTCCATCGCGCGGTTTTCACTGGTATCGCGCTTGAGAATGCCGGTACCGGTGCGATCCGGGCTGGAGTCCAGCTTGATGCCCAGCAGGCCGATGGCGTCCAGACCGAAGCCCAGACGGCCTTCGGTATAGCCGGACTGCCAGTAGGCGCGCACGCCCTGGGCCCATTCATCGGCCTTGCTCTGGGCTGCGCCGCTCTGGCGAAAGTCGCGGTTGAAGTAAAAGTTGCGCAGCTCGACGCGGCTCTGGGCGTCATCGACAAAGGCAGCGCTGGCCGGAGCTGCCATCAGGGCGGCAAGGGTGGTCAGTATAAAGGTGTGGGTCTTTTTCATTGTTTGTGGTCTCTTGTTTTTATTGGTCAGTCAGCGGTTTCGGCGTCGGCTTTCTGATTCGGATGGGCGCTACGGAAGCTCAACAGGTGGGTGCGCTCAATCAGCAGATACAGCACCGCGCCGGTGGCCAGGCCCCAGCCCGCGCCGTAGACGGCCAGTACCACACCCATGGTGCCGGCGACGCCGCGCTCGGCGTTGTTGCTCAGCTGTTCGAAACCGACCATCAGGCAGATGTAACCGGTCAGCACCAGCGTCAGCGACAGCGCAATCGGCAGCACCGGCTGGAAGAAGCTCACCAGTGGCAGCATGAACAGGGCAATGAAGCCGGTGATCCAGAAGGTGCCGGCGCCGCTGTAGATCGAATCCATTGCCTTGCGGCCGTACTTGTAGCGCTCGGCCATGGTGGCGGCGACGGCGGTCCAGATCGGGCCGGCCAAACCGGGGTAGGGCGCAAAGAGAGCATGCAGGGCGTTGCGGATGGCGGTGACCAGATGCACACGGTCGATGTTGTTCTCGATCACTTCGTCGGGGCGCAGCTCATCGGCACGCTGCATCAGCGATTGGCCGACGATGATGTCGCCGAAGGCGATGATGTAGGCAATCACGGCAGTCGGTACCGCCAGCATGAAGACCTTGGCGTCGGGGATGCCGACGGTGAACGGCAGGTAGTTCCACATTTCGCCGAAGGCCGGTGCGGTGATGCCCCAGCGCACGTCGGGCATCTTGTATTCGCCAACGCCGATGCCGACCACGATGGCGATCAGCATGCCCGGCACCATGCCGTAGTTGACGATCTTGCGCATCAGCGGCAGGCGGTCGGTCAGACCCTTGAACGATGCAGAAAACATCAGATACAGGCAGATCAGGGTACCCAGAGTCAGCGAGATCGGGGTGTTGGCCAGGCGCCCGCCAGCGGAAATCTCACCCATCAGCGCAGCGATACCGGCGCCGATGATGATGCCGCCCTTCATCGAGTTGGGCACGATGCGCACCATGGCGCTGCCCAGACGGGTAATGCCGAGGACGAAGAAGATCAGGCAGACCAGCAGTTGCAAGGCAAACAACGCCTGAATGGCCTGTGGGCCCGGCTCGAAGTCACCGAGAAACAGCAGTACGACCGGAATGGCCGGGGTAATCCAGCCCGGCACCATGGGCACACCAAGCAGGGCCGGCAGCATGAAACCGACACCGCAGACCACGACGTAGGCCAGAGCCACGTCGTAGGGCAGACCGAGGTATTTTTCCAGCAGGGGAATCATGCCGAGGCTGACCACAAACATGATCAACGCCTGCAGCATCTCGGCGGTTTCCCACCGATAGTGCACAAACGGCAGTCGAATCTTGAACGGGCCGCAGGCCCAGAAAGGTTGTTCAGCGCCATCGGCGCGCTTGAAGATTTGCATGAGTAGCTCCGCCAGCCGGGTAGAACCGGGCTGCTTGTTGTTTTTGTGAAACGGCTTTGTTGCTCGCGGGGCTTGCCTGTTATCCGCCCAGACCTACGCGCACGGAGCGCGGAGGCCTGGGGGGGGGCAGGCGTTTAACCCCGGGTTGTGCTGTTGATCAGAGCGCCTTGGCCCAGTCACGCAGCACGAACTTCTGGATCTTGCCGGTCGAGGTTTTCGGCAACTCGGTGAAGATCACCGTCTTGGGCACCTTGAAGCCGGCCAGGTGCTGGCGGCAGAAGGCGATGATGTCCTCGTGGCTGACATCGTGATCGCGGCGCCGGGTGATGAAGGCGCAGGGCGTTTCGCCCCACTTCTCGTCGGGGCGGGCGACCACCGCCGCTTCCATGACGGCAGGGTGTTTGTAGAGGGTGTCTTCCACTTCGATGGTGGAGATGTTCTCGCCACCGGAGATGATGATGTCCTTCAGACGGTCCTTGATCTGCACGTAGCCGTTGGGGTGGCAGACAGCAAGGTCGCCGGTGTGGAACCAGCCGCCGGCAAAGGCCTCGGCAGTCGCCTCCGGATTTTTCAGGTAGCCCTTCATCACGGTGTTGCCGCGCATGAAGATCTCGCCAATGGTCTTGCCATCCTTGGGTACCGGCTTGAGGGTGTCCGGGTTGGCTACCATGACGCCTTCGAGCGTGGTGTAGCGCACGCCCTGATGGGACTTGAGTTCGGCACGCTCTTCCAGCGTCAGGTCGTCCCATTCACTGTGCCAGGCACAAACCGTCACCGGGCCATAGACCTCGGTCAGGCCGTAGGTGTGGGTGATCTGAATACCCATGTTTTCGACCGCGCCGATGACCTTGGCCGGCGGCGCGGCACCGGCAACCATGGCCTTGACCGGGTGATCGATAGCGGCCTTGGCCGAATCCGGCATGCTGGCCAGGGCGTTCAGCACAATGGGGGCGCCGCACAGGTGGGTGACGCGGTGTTCGTGGATCAGGTGCAGGATCTTCTGCGGGTCGACCCGGCGCAGAAAGACGTGTACGCCGGCCATCGCGGTGATGGTCCAGGGGTAGCACCAGCCGTTGCAGTGGAACATCGGCAGGGTCCACAGGTAGACCGGGTGCATGCCGATACCCCAGGTCATCTGGTTGCCAATGGCGTTCAGGTAAGCGCCACGGTGGTGGTAGACCACGCCCTTGGGGTTGCCGGTGGTGCCGGAGGTGTAATTCAGGGTAATGGCCTGCCACTCGTCTTCGGGCCAGTGCCAGTCGAATTCGGGGTCACCTTCGGCGAGGAAGGCTTCGTAGTCCAGATCGCTCAGGGCCTCGCCTTCGCCGTACTCGGGATCGTCGACATCGATGACCAGAATAGGGCGTTTGATCAGCTCCAGCGCCTGACGGATGACCTCGTGAAACTCACGGTCGGTGATCAGCACGCGGGCTTCACCGTGATCGAGCATAAAGGCGATGGCTTCGGCGTCCAGACGCACGTTCAGGGTGTTGAGCACGGCGCCGATCATGGGTACACCAAAGTGGCATTCCAGCATGGCGGGGATATTGGGCAACATCGCGGCAACGGTATCGCCCTGACGAATGCCCCGACCATATAGCGCAGAAGCCAGGCGGCGGCAGCGTTGGTAGGTTTCTTGCCAGTTGCGACGCAGGCTGCCATGGATGACGGCGGGGTAGTTCGGGTAGACCGCAGCGGTGCGTTCGATGAACGACAGCGGCGAAAGGGCCATGTGATTGACGGCGGCCGGTGCAAGGCCTTCCTGATAGATGCTCATGACGAATACCTTCTTGTAGTTATGACTGGCACCGTGAAACGCCGGTGCTGAAGATGGTGCTGGCCGGTCCAGGCAAGGCCGGCGTATTCTGGTCGGGGTATTTTATATATTGTTTTTATTAAATATGGAATATGCACCAAGGTATTATGGTGTAATTACTATATGGTGAAAGATGAGTGATCTACTGCCTACGCTGCACGGGTTGCTGCAGTCCGACCCCTTGCCCATGATGTTGGTCGATGCCAGCGGGCAGCCGATGTTTCGCAATCGCGCCCTGCTGGCGCTGGCTTCGGATGCCCAAGGACTGGCCGCCTGGCTGCCGCACAACCATGCCGAACTGGTGGCAGCGGCTGCCCAGCAGCGCCGAGCCATTGAAGATGTGCACAATCGCTGTGGCGAGCGCCATTTGCTGTGGAGCTATATCCCGCTGGTGGAGACGGCGCAGGTCTGGGTGCGCGGGCGCGATGCCACACGCTGGTTGCAGCACCAGCAGGACGCGACCGTGGCGCGTCGGCTGTATCACCTGATCATCGAGAACACCACCGACCTGATTTCGCGCCACCGCCCGGATGGCCGCTTTATTGATGCGTCTCCTGCGTCCTGGAACATGTTAGGCGTGTGGCCCGAGCAGCTGCGGGGCGAGCGGCTCGACAGCTTGTTCCACCCGCAAGAGCGTGACGCACTGCAAACCCGCTTTCGCAGTGCGCTGGAACAAGACGGCTATCTGACCTACAGCTACCGCATCCGTCACGCCAGCGGTGAGTATCGTTGGTTCGAGACCGCCAGCCGGGCGATACGTGAGACCTATACCGGCGAGGTAGTCGAGGTGATCAGCGTCTCGCGTGACATTACCGAGCGCCTGCAAAGTGAGGAGCATAACCGTCGCCTGCAGGACGAACTGGCCCACGCCGCGCGCCTGGCTACGTTGGGCGAGCTGGCCTCCGGCATTGCCCATGAGCTGAATCAGCCACTGGCGGCGATCCTGAATTACGCTGGCGCCAGTCAGCGCTATCTGACCCAATTGGGTAGCAGTGAACCTGAAGCTGAGCGGGTCGAGCACGGTCTGGCGCGCATCAGCGAGCAGGCCGAGCACGCCGCCTCGGTCATTCGCCGCCTGCGCGGGTTTCTGCGTAAGGGTGCGCGGCGGCTTCAGCTGGTGGACGCCTCGGCATTGGCGCATGAGGCGGTTGGCCTCTGTGCCTGGGAGGCGTCGCAGCACCAGGTGCAGATCATCGAGCACGCTGATGCTGGGTTACCCAGGCTGCAGGTCGACCCGATTCTGCTGCAGCAGGTGCTGCTGAATTTGCTGCGCAACGCCATTGACGCCAACCGAGAGCGTCATCCGGAACACGCCTCGCAGGTGCAGCTGCGCATCGTCGCGCAGGACGGACAGATTTGTATCGACGTGATCGATCAGGGGGCGGGGGTCAGTGCCGAGGCGCGTGCCCAGTTGTTTGTACCGTTCTACACCAGCAAGGCAGACGGTCTGGGCTTGGGGCTGTCCATGAGTCAGGGTATCGTAGAGGGCTTTGGCGGCAGCCTCGATGCGCTGCCTGCCGAGTCCGGTGGCCTGTGCCTGCGTTGCCTGCTACCGGCCGTTTCCAACTAGGGGCTGCAATGCCAGAACACGTACAACAACTGGTTTATGTGGTAGACGACGATCAGGGCATGCTGGACTCGACCGTCTGGCTGTTCGAGTCGATGGGCCTTAAGGCGCTGCCATTTACTAACGGTCAGGCATTTCTTGATGCCTGCGACCCCGCCGCTGCGGCCTGTGTGCTGCTGGATGTGCGCATGCCCGGAATGGGCGGGCTGGCAGTGCAGGATGCCATGCGCGAGCGTGATATTGGTCTGCCGGTGATTTTTGTCAGCGCCCATGCCGACGTGCCAATCGTGGTGCGTGCGTTCCGTGGCGGCGCCGTCGACTTTATCGAAAAACCCTATAACGAGCAGTTGCTGCTGGACAGCGTGCAACGTGCGCTGAGTCAGCGGCCAACACTGGCACCGCCGCAAGCGTTGGAGGTCGAAGCGCGCCTGGCGCGCCTCACCCCGCGCGAGCAGGATATCGTGCTACCGTTGGTTCAGGGCTACAGTAATCGGGAGATTGCCGAGCAGTTGGGCGTCAGTGTCAAAACCATTGATCTGTACCGCTCGCGGGTGATGAAGCGGATGCAGGCCGATAGCCTGCCTGCGCTGGTTGGCATGCTGGTCGGGGTGGGTGTGGTCGATCCGTTCACGCTGCAACCGCTGCGGTCCCTGCAGGACTGAGTTCAAGCAAGGAGGTGGAGTTGGGTCACAGGAGGTGACAGATGAAATAATGGCGTCATAATGACATCACTTCTTGAGATGAGCCGTTCGCTCCCGGTAGGCGGCGTGCACAATAATAAAAAGGATCTCACGGGTGCATACAGCTACGACCGATTACAGGCTCAGCGGCTGGCGCGGCGAGTTTGTTCAACCCTCTATCGAGCAGGCATTTCGTCGCCATAGCGAAGCCGATGCTGCACGCTCGCTGCGCCGGGCCCTACTGGTCTGGGCGTCCCTTTTGTTGCTGTTCGGCCTGATGGATTACTCCGCACTAGGCGGTGGGTACGACTTTTTCCTGCTGTTCGGCTGGCGTGTGGCAACCGCGGCGGTGCTGCTGTTGCTTTACTGGCAATTGCGCAGCAAGCCATCGCTGGTCAGCGATGGCTATGCCGTCACCGCCGCCGAGGTGTTCGGCAGCGTGCTGTTCTTCATGCTCTACTTCCTGCGTCACGATATGGTCAGTTGGGTGATCGCGGTAGTTGCGATTTCATTGCTGGCGCTGTTCATGTTCATCCCCAACCGTGTGTATCTGTCGCTGCTGGCGGCCGCCTTCCTCAGCATCGGTATGATGGCCTGCGTTGCCGCACGCGGCATGGGCGCCGACAAGGTGATTGGTCTGGGTTTCATTCTGGCGCTGCCGACCGCCGTGGGCTTTTTTACTGCCCTGCGCTGGCAGCTCGCCCAACGGCAGCAGTATGCCCTGCTGATGCAGGTGATAAGCAGCAACCGCGATCTGCAGGACGAAATAAAGCGGCGCGAGGCGCTGGAAGCAGAACTGAAGCGGCAGGCCACCACCGATCCGCTGACCGGTCTGTTCAATCGGCGTCAGTACGAAATGCTGTTCCAGCGCGAACGGGAACGCTGCAGCCGGCTGCAGCAGGAAATGTCTCTCTGCGTGATGGACCTGGACCACTTCAAGCGGATCAACGATCAGTATGGACATGATGTCGGCGATACGGTACTCAAGCATGTCGCTCAGCACCTCTCATGCGCTTTGCGTCACTCTGATGTGGTGGGTCGTTTTGGCGGTGAGGAGTTTATTTTGATCCTGCCCGATACGGGCCTGGAGCAGGCTGTCGCGGTGCTTAACCGGCTGCGCGAGGCGCTGGCCGAGACGCCGGTGCCGGTGCAAGGGGAGTTGCTGCCGGTCAGCGCTACGTTCGGAGTGACCACCGTTCAGCCGGATGATTTCGACCTTGAGGTAATCATACGCCGGGCGGATCAGGCGTTGTATGAAGGCAAAGGTGCCGGGCGCAATCGGGTAATGACCGCCTGATCGGTTACACTGCCTGCCTGTCTACCCGCTGTGTCGGTGGCCCGTGCGCAAGATTCTCCATATCGACTGTGATTGCTTCTACGCCGCGATAGAAATGCGCGACGACCCGCGCCTGCGCGGCCGGCCGCTGGCGGTCGGCGGCGATCCGGGCAAGCGCGGCGTCATCGCCACCTGCAACTACGAGGCGCGTGCCTACGGGGTGCGGTCGGCGATGGCCTCGGCCTACGCCAAGAAGCTGTGTCCGGAGTTGTTGATCGTGCCGGGCCGGATGTCGGTCTACCGTGAGGTCTCCCAGGCCATTCAGGCCATCTTCGCCGATTACACACCGCTGATTCAGCCGCTGTCGCTCGATGAGGCCTATCTGGATGTCACCGACAGTCCAGCCTGCCGCGGTAGCGCAACGCTGATGGCCAAGGAGATTCGCCAGCGGGTGCGCGATACCCAGGGCATCACGGTGTCGGCCGGGGTTGCGCCGAACAAGTTTCTCGCCAAGATTGCCAGTGACTGGAACAAGCCGGATGGCCTGAAGGTGATTCTGCCCGATCAGGTGGAAGATTTTTTGCGTGACCTGCCGGTGTCGCGGCTGCATGGCGTTGGGCGCAAGACAGCAGAGCGGCTGCAGCGTCTGGGCGTTGATGTGTGCAGCGAGCTGTTGCCGTGGCGCAAGCAGGATCTGGCTCGGGAGTTCGGCAGTTTCGGTGAGCGCTTGTGGGAGTTGGCGCGGGGAATCGACGAGCGTCCGGTGGTGGTCGAAAGCCGCCGTCAGTCGGTCAGCGTCGAGAACACCTACGAGCATGATCTGCCCGATCTGGACGCCTGCCTGGCGGCGTTGCCGCCGCTACTGGACAAGCTGGCCGAGCGTATTGGCAGGTTGGAAGGCAGTTACCGGGTCAGCAAGCCGTTTATCAAACTCAAGTTTCACGACTTCACCCAGACCACGCTGGAGCAGGCCGGTGCGCCAATTACCCCGGCTGGCTACGCTGAGCTGTGCGCTCAGGCGTTTGCCCGTGGCAATTGTGCAGTGCGACTGATTGGCGTGGGCGTGCGGCTGGACAGCGGCTTGTCGCAGCTGGGTGAGCAGCTCAGTCTGTTTTGAGTGCAGCGCCCGACCTGGCGCAGGCCGGGCACAGGTGATTGTCGCCCCGTGGTTGCCAACCCAGTTCGCTGATGCGCGCAACAGCTTTGGTGGTGCGGGCATTCAGATCGTCACGGTCGGCGACAAGAAACTCGAATGGCTGCTCGCGGCCACACTCATCACAGGTAATCGACCAGCCCAGCACGCTCTGACCGCGTAGGTCTGGTCCGCGGGCTGAGGCAGTCCATTGGCCCGGCGGGTTGATCAGGTAGCGAATCTTATCGACCACCAGCCGCATGGGCAGATCGCGACTACCCTTGATCGTGCAGATCAGCTGGTCGCCGGGCTGCACGCCGCCGCCCTGACCGGTGACCTGAAACAGCCCGGCACCCAGGGTGCGACATTCGATCAGGGTGTGTGACGGGTTCAGTGCCGTGCGGCGAAAGTCGTGTTCTGCCATGGTAGGGGCTCGCTGGTCGGTGGGGCGCGCATGATAACACCGGAGTGTAGCGGCATATCACCCGCATCACTGATGGTCGGTCCGGGACGGGTCAGTGATTATCATGGCGCGGTCTTTTACGTATTCACAACGAGGAGTTCACATGAGCGTCAAGCAAATGTTCGATCTGAGCGGCAAGGTCGCCCTGATCACCGGCGGTACCAAAGGTCTGGGTCTGCAAATGGCAGAAGCCTTCGGCGAACTGGGTGCCAAGGTGTTCATCAGCGCCCGTAATGCTGCCGAGATCGAAGCGGTCGTCGCTGAACTGAAGAGCCAGGGCGTAGAAGCCGCCGGTATCGCCTGTGATCTGGGCAAGCTGGACAGCAACCCGGTAAAAACGCTGGTCGACGCCTGTGAAGCAGCCTTCGGCACCGTTGACGTGCTGGTCAACAATGCGGGCACCACCTGGGGTCAGCCGGCAGAAGAGCACAGCTACGAAGGCTGGCAGAAAGTCATGACCCTGAACGTGGATGTCTGCTTCCTGGTGGCTCAGGAAGTGGCGCGCCGCTTCATGATTCCGCGCAAGTCCGGCAAGATCATCAATATTGCCTCCATCGCCGGCTTCAAGGGCAACCGTGCCAACTCCGGCGTATTCACCTCTGCCTACAACACCTCCAAGGCGGCGGCGATCAACCTGACTCGCGCACTGGCTGGCGAGTGGGGCCGCTACAACATCAACGTCAACGCGATCTGCCCGGGCTACTTCCCGACCAAGCTGGCCAAAGGGCTGGACAAGGTCAGTGAGATGATCAAGGAAGGCACCCCGCTGGGCCGTATCGGTGGTGACGAGGACATCAAGGGCGCGGCGGTCTTCTTCGCGACCGAAATGTCCCGCCACGTGACCGGTCAGGCCATGGCCGTCGACGGCGGTAACTCGGTCGTCTGATCGCGGTAGCAGGGTCGTCGCACCACGCATGCGACGGCCTTGCCAGGCTGTTTCAGCCGAGCCCGTTGCTCAGTGCGCGAGCCGCGGCTTCCACTTCATCGCGATGGTCCCGTTCCAGGGTTTCCATCAGCCGCAGGTGCAGCTTTCGCTCTGCGCGGCTCAAATCCTTCCAGCCCTGATGCGTGGGGATGTGCGCAGTCTGGTCGTAGATAAACTCCAGAATCGTGACATCGAGGGCGGCGTTGCGCGGCCCCTCGTAATTGTCCAGCAGCACCTTCAGCCGAATCGCCCCCTCAATCATCGGTACCTGCTTGTCCAGCAGGCTCTGGGCGATGATGCGAATATCGTCACCCAGGCGATCGTCGCGCGCGTGCAGGGCGTTCACGCGCTCGGCTTGCTGGCGCCAGACGCGGCGCCACAGAATCCAGGCGTAGGCGCCCAGCAGCAGGATAATCAGGCCGCCTGCCAGCAGCAGCCAATATTGGATTTGCATGGAAATCAGAAACTCAGTTGCGCGGGATCAAGTGTCCCTTCTTCTTTCAGGTTGATGCTCGGAGCCAGCCATAGACCGGTGCGGATATGGCCGTCGATACGGTAGTCGACTGGCTGCTGTTTATCCACCAGCTTGATCAGGTCGGCCAGGTGGCGCCAGAGGTTGGAACGCACTTCCAGCTCGAAGTAGGAGGAGCCGTAGGGCGGGACGTCAAAGCGGTTGTCGCTGACCCCGGTGGCCAGCTTCATGTCGTTCAGGAAGACCTGGTATTGCATGCCGCGAATCGGCAGCACCCGGTCATTGGGGTTGTCGACCCGCAGCTTGAGACGAAAGGACTGCTCCCAGAGATTGGATTTGAGCATCTCGACATTCGCCAGACTGACGTCCGGCTTGGTATAGGACGGACTGAATACCGCGCAGCCTTGCAATAGCGCGCAGTACAGCAGCGTCATTACCCCCAGCACCCGCACGCTCATCGCGTCCCCTCTCCTGTGCCGGCTGCCTTGTGTGTGGAGTTGTCGTGCAGCCTGGCTACGCCCATACTAACCCTGATTGATGCTCAGGGAGTGACAAGATGACCCGTTTCGAGGTGGTTTTTCAAGGCCAGGTGCAACCCGGCGCAGCACCGGACCAGGTGCGGGCCAACGTTGGCAAGCTGTTTCAGGTGTCTGGCAGTCAGCTGGAATCGCTGTTTTCCGGTCGTCGTATCGTGATCAAGCAGGGACTGGATCAGGTGGCGGCAGAAAAGTACCGGATTGCGCTCGAGCGTGCCGGGGCGCAATGCAGCATCGTACCGATGGACGAGTCGGAGGCTGACCCGTCGCCCGCAGCGTCGGAGCCGCCAGCGCCCGCAGCGCAGCCCACTCCAGCGGCTGCGCCTCCGGCGGCCAGCCGCCGCGTGGTGCCACGCGACGAGTTTATGGCTGCCTTCAGCGACGTCGAGGCGCCCGATTTTGATATTGCGCCCCTGGGAGCGGATATGCAGGACGACTACGATGAGCACACCCCGTTGCCCATCGACCTGTCCGCGTTGAGTCTGGCACCGCCCGGCAGCGACATGGGTGAGATGAAAAAGGACGTGCCAGAACAGGTGCCCAACACCGACCACCTCAAGCTCAGCGACGAGTGAGCAGCGCAGCGCCGGTGATCAGGTCGCTGGCGCAGCCGCTTATCTCAAGGAAGTCCTGAGCAACGCCACACGCTCTCTGCGCGTGCTCAAGCGCGCGGGTGCAAGGCGCGATGTGGGGCCAACGGTGCTTCCTTACTTGGCACAACACTGCTTGAACTTGCGTCCTGAGCCGCAGGGGCAAGATTCGTTGCGCCCAGCCTTGAACGGGTGATTGGGGTCCAGAAAGTACCAGCGCCCGGCAATCAGCCTGAAATCCGAACATTCTCGGTGACTCTGGGCGCTGCCGTCCGGGTCTTGCCAGCGGGCGACAAAGGTCACTTGGGCGTTGCTGGCGCCCGGCAAGTGCTCAGCGCTTTCGACCGTCAGCCCCAGCCAGCGGCTTTGTTCACTCCATTGACGCATGGCAGCGATCGCCAGCTGCGATTGCTGCGCAGGCACTGTGGTGGCAACCAGATAGTCGATTAGCTCCAGCGTGTAGGCGCAGTAGCGTGAGCGCATCAAGCGCTCGGCACTGGGCGCTGCGCTGCCTTGGTGCAGGGGCTGACAGCAGGCGCGGTAGTGGTCGCCGCTGCCGCAGGGGCAGATGTCGTCAGGGCTGATGGCAGGAGGCATGCGCTTTACCACCAGTACTTGTCAAACATCTCGGGGTTGGCCCAGTACTTGGAATTGAGCCAGTCGGGCACGCTCTTGTACTCGGCCAGGTCATAGCTGTAGAGGGTCAGGCTCTGGCCATCCTGGCTGAAGCGCGCGCGGCGCTGCAGGGCCAGGGCAAAGAAGTCGTTCTCCTGCCACTCGCTGGCACGCTCGCTATCCACCAATACCGCGATGCGGCTGGCCGACAGGTTACGCAGCCCGGCCAGCAGCTCGGTGGCAGTGCGCTTGTCCAGGTGTTCCAGCTGGTCGGCGACGATCGCCAGATCGTACCGCTGGTTGCGCAGCTTATCGCTCAGCGGCACCTCGGCGGTGCTGCTGATCTGACAGTCGGTGTGTTGCTCTCGCCAGACCGCAATGGCCGGAATCTCGCTGCGGCTGACGCAGAGTACGCTGGCGGGGCTGTAGTGCTGCAGAATGCCCAGCAGGGCGGACGTCGGCGTGGCGCTCATGGTGTGCTTCGCTGTGATCGGGTGGAGCGCAGCAGGTTAGGGGCTGGTCGGTATTGATGCAAGCGCCGGCGGTCCAGCTGAGGGGCGTTGGATGGTATCATCGCCGGCTGATCCGGAGCCCGCATGCTGAACGATGAACTCAAAGGCCAGATCCAGACGGCCTACCGCACCTTCCTGGAAAACAAGTCGCTGAAGCCGCGTTATGGCCAGCGGGTGATGATTGCCGAGGTCGCCAAGGTCTTCGGCAACGTTGCGCTGGACGACGAAGGGCATCGTGACGGTGACCCTGCCGTGGCGGTGATCGAGGCCGGCACTGGTACCGGCAAGACGGTGGCCTACTGTCTGGCAGCGATTCCCATTGCTCGCCACCTTGGTAAGCCCCTGGTTATCTCCACCGCCACGGTGGCGCTGCAGGAGCAGATCGTGCTCAAGGATTTGCCGGACATCCTGCGCAACTCCGGGCTCAAATTCGGTTTTTCGCTGGCCAAGGGGCGCGGCCGTTATGTTTGCCTGGCCAAGCTGGACAACCTGCTGCGCGAAAACCAGTCCATGGCCGACCAGCAGCAGATATTTGCCGACGACGGCTTTCGTATCGATGTGGATGAGGCCGGCCTCAAGCTCTATACCCGCATGGTCGAAGCGCTGGGCGGCAACAAGTGGGATGGCGAGCGAGACTCCTGGCCCGAAGCGCTGGACGATCAGGACTGGTCGCGCCTGACCACCGATCACATCCAGTGCAGTAATCGCCGCTGCGGCCACTTTCAGCAATGCGTGTTCTACAAGGCACGCGAGGGCGTACAGAAGGTCGACGTGATCGTCACCAACCACGATCTGGTGCTGGCCGATCTGGCCCTGGGTGGCGGCGCGATTCTGCCCGACCCTCGCGATAGCCTGTACGTGTTTGACGAAGCCCACCACCTGCCCGACAAGGCCATCGGCCACTTCGCCCACAACACGCGCATGCATGCGACCGCCGACTGGCTGGATCAGATCGACAAGAACCTCAGCAAGCTGCTGGCCCAGCACCCGCTGCCGGGCGATCTGGGCCGGGTGCTGGAGCAGACGCCGATGACTGCCCGTGATCTCAAGCCCCATCAGCAGTTCATGCAGCAGGCGCTGGGCGATGTTGCCGACTTTGCCAGTGCTGAGGATCTGGGCGGCAATATCCGCCCGCAGTACCGCTTTGAGCATGGCGAGGTGCCGCAGGAGCTTTGCGACATGGGCATGGAACTCAAGGCAGGTTTCGGCCGTTTGAGCGACCAGCTGCAACGCATTGTCGACATGCTCAAGGAGGCGATGGATGGTGAAACCACCATCGGTGTGTCCGAAGCCCAGGCCGAGGAGTGGTACCCGTTGTTTGGCGCACTGCAGGCGCGTGCCGAGGCCAACTGGACGCTGTGGACCCAGTTCTGCCTGCAGGACCCTGAGGGCAAGCCGCCGACGGCGCGCTGGCTGACGTTGACCGACAACGGCGATATCGAGGTACACGTCAGTCCCATCCTGGCCGCTGACACCCTGCGTCAGTATTTGTGGAATCCGGCCTTTGCGGCGCTCGCCACCTCAGCCACCCTGACCGCGCTGGGCAAGTTTGATCGCTTTAGCCATCGTGCCGGCCTGCCGCGCAGCGCGGTCTGCACGCTGGCGCCGAGTCCGTTCAAGCACACTGAGGCCGGGTTGCTGCGCGTGCCCAACTACGGCGCGGATCCGCGCGACAGCGCCGGTCATACTGCGGCGATCATTGAACACCTGCCGGACATACTGGCTGATGAGCGTGGCAGTCTGGTGCTGTATTCCTCCCGTCGACAGATGCTCGATGTCTATGCCGGGCTGCCGGCGGATTTCCGCCAGCGCGTGCTGGTACAGGGTGATCTGTCCAAGCAAGAGCTGATTCGTCAGCACCGCAAGCAGGTCGATGATGATCAGCCGAGCGTGATCTTCGGGCTGGCGAGTTTTGCCGAAGGCGTCGACTTGCCCGGCAAGTATTGCGAACACGTGGTGATTGCGAAGATTCCCTTTGCCGTGCCGGACGATCCGGTCGAAGCGGCGCTGGCGGAATGGATCGAGAAGAATGGCGGCAATCCGTTCATGGAAATCGCGGTGCCGGATGCCAGTTTGCGGCTGATTCAGGCCTGCGGTCGCCTTCTGCGTACCGAGAGCGATAGCGGCACGGTGACGGTGCTGGATCGCCGGCTGGTGACCCAGCGCTACGGCAAGGCGATTCTCAATGCGCTGCCGCCGTTCCGCCGCGAGATCGACTGAGCCATCAGTCTCGGCGATGATCGGTCGACAGGCGCACTGATGATGGCTGCCGAGCCTTGCCTGCTTCGGTTAAATGGGCTGCAAACAAGACAACAAGGACTGCATGATGAGCACTATTCAGGGGTACTTTGATCCGCGCTTCGAGTCGGTACGCGAACTGTTTGCCGAGCAGCAGCAGGACGAACAGGCCCGGGGCGCGGCGCTGTGCGTCACCGTCGGCGGCGAGACCGTGCTGGATCTTTGGCAGGGCGTGCGCGACAAGGACAATCAGGCGGTCTGGGAGCAGGACACCCTGGTCAACGTGTTCTCCTGTACCAAGCCGCTGGGCGCGGTTGCCCTGCTGCAGCAGGTGGCGGCGGGTCAATTGGAGCTGGATGCGCCGCTGGCAGCGGTCTGGCCTGAGTTTGCCCAGGCCGGCAAAGACGCGGTTACCCTGCGCCAGATTTTGAGTCATCGCTCCGGTTTGTCTGCTGTCAGCAAAACCCTGCCGCCCGAGGCGCTGTTTGACTGGGAGGCCATGAGCGCCGCACTGGCTGCGCAGGAGCCCTGGTGGACGCCGGGCGATGAGCACGGCTACGCGCCCGTTACCTATGCCTGGCTGCTGGGTGAGCCGCTGCGTCGGCTGACCGGCAAGCGCCCCGGCGAGGCGATTGCCGACAGTATCTGCGAGCCGCTGGGTATGGATTTCTTTGTCGGCGTGCCGGACCCGGATCTGGAACGCATTGCCTCGGTGTCACGCCTGCGTAATCAGTATGGTGACGAGGGGGCACGCCGCCTGTTCGCAGCCATGGGGCAGCCCGACAGCATGACCGCGAAGGCCTTTGGTAACCCGTCCAGCATGATGACCAGCACCAACCGCCGCGAGTGGCAGCAGGCCGATATTCTGTCTGCCAATGGCACCGGTAACGCGCGCTCCCTGGCGCGCTTCTGGCAACTGCTGGCCAATGATGGTCAGCTCGATGGCGTCAGTCTGCTCGATGCAGAATTGGTCAAGCAGATGCAGCAGGAACACAGCGCAGGTGAAGACAATACCCTGCTGTGTCAGACCCGCTTCGGCTTGGGTGTGATGCTGGAGCATGCAGGCCCCGGTGGCAGTTTTGGTATGGGCAAGAATGCGTTCGGCCACCCCGGGGCCGGCGGCTCGCTGGGCTTCTGTGATCCGGACGCGAAGGTCGGCTTTGGCTACGTGACCAACACCATGGGGCCCTATGTCTTGATGGACCCGCGGGCGGTAGCGCTTAGCCAGGCGGTTTATGCCTGTCTCAAGGCAATCGACTGAAAATCTGCGCTGCATCAATGTGCAGCGCAGCGCTGCTGCTAGCATGATCCTATCTCTACCTTGCCGGAAACCGAATCGATGAAACCCAGCATTGCCGATCTGCGTCGTGACTACACCCGTGATGGATTGACTGAAGCCCAGGCGCCCGCCGAGCCCTTTGCCCTGTTCGGCGAGTGGTTTGGTCAAGCGGTCGAAGTGGAAAGCACCGAAGCCAACGCCATGATGCTGGCGACGGTCGATGCGCAAGGTCAGCCACATCTGCGTACGCTGCTGCTCAAGGGCTTTGATGAGCGCGGTTTTGTGTTCTTCACCAATTATCAGAGCGCCAAGGGGCAACAGCTGGCAACTAGCCCGGCCGCCGCGATGACCTTCTGGTGGCACGATCTGGAGCGCCAGGTACGCATCGAAGGGCTGGTCGAGCAGGCCAGCGCCGAAGAATCGGATGCCTACTTCCACAGCCGCCCCGAAGGCAGCCGCCTGGGTGCCTGGGCTTCGCCGCAGAGCCAGGTGATCGACAGCCGCGAAGTGCTTGAGCAACGTCTGGAGGCCGTGCAAGCGCAATATGCCGACGCGGCCGCCCCGCGCCCGTCGCACTGGGGCGGTTATCGCCTGGTACCGACGCTGATCGAGTTCTGGCAGGGCCGCCCCAGCCGCCTGCATGACCGGCTTTGCTATCGGCTGGTCGAAGGCAACTGGGTGAGGGAACGGCTAGCGCCCTGATTTGGTCATTCTCGGTCCCGTTGCTTGCTGCTGCCGCGCTTCGGCTTTACGCTGAAAGCCAACCGCGACAGCAGGAGGCGACATGGGCAGAGGGGCGTTTCAGCAGAAGGTTGTAGTGATTACCGGCGGCTGCGCCGGAATCGGTCGGGCGCTGGCGTTGCGCTTCGCGCAGGCGGGTGCGCATCTGGCTATCCTCGATGTGCAGGACGAGTCGCTGGTCGCCTTCCGCCAGCAACTGCATGACAAACTCAATGCCGATGTGCTGGCGATCAACTGCGATGTGTCCGATGACCAGGCCTGCGCCGAGGCAATGGCCCAGGTAGTCGAGCGTTTCGGCGGCATTGACCTGCTGATCAATAATGCCGGCATCACCCACCGCAGCGCCTTTGCCGATACCGACTTGTCGGTGTTCCAGCGGATCATGGCGGTGAACTACTTCGGTGCCGTCAACTGTACCCGTCATGCCCTGCCAAGCCTGCTTGAGCGCCGCGGTCAGGTGATCGTACTCAGCTCGCTGTCGAGCTTCGCCCCGTTGCTCAACCGCAGCGCCTATAACGCCAGCAAGCATGCGCTGCATGGCCTGTTTGAAACCCTGCGTATGGAAGTGCGCGAGCAGGGCGTCAACGTGATGCTGGTGTCTCCGGGCTTTACCGCGACCGATATCCGCAAGAACGCACTGGTGGGAGACGGCTCGGTGGCGCAGGCGACCACATCCATGCCATTCAAGGTGTCTGCCCCAGCGGAGGTGGCAGAGGCTATTTATCGCGGTGCTTGCCGGCGCAAGCGGCAACTGATTCTGTCCAACGTCGACTGGCAGGCACGTTTGATTGCGCGCTTTTTCCCACGGCTGTTCGAGCGCTGGATGGTGCCGCGGCTGTCGGGTGTGAAGGTGCGCTCGCAGGGCGAATGAAGGTGCATGCGCAGGCTCAGCCTGCGCAGGCGATGTTACTGACGCTGCAGTGCGGGTGCGCGTGGGCCGGGCAGAATGCCGTTGACGCTGTGGGTGGTGAGCAGTCGCATGCTGGTAATGCCAGCGATCTGGTGGCTGCGCTCCGTGGTGGTATTGATCACCTGGTCTACCAGAGCTACGACCAGCATACCGACCAGACCGCCGCTGTTGTTGTTGCTTTGCTCGGTGCTGGAAGCGGTTGCCGCACCTTTCCAGAGCAACTGACCGGACCGGCTGTCGACCAGGGATGCCTCTGCGGTTACCCGAGTATCGCTGGCGATGATCTGGTAGCTGGTGCCGTACTGGGTGATCTTGATGTACATCACCGAATCGGCACCAAATACGTCGTTCAGCTTCTCCAGCGGCAGCGCGTGGATCTCCTGCGGGTCAGTCAGGCCGTTCTCGCGAAATGTTTCCTCAGCGACCGCAACCGGGAAAACGTAATACCCGGACTCAGCCAGCGGATAACTCACCTGCGACAGGAAGCTGTAGCTGGCGCCGACTTCCAGTGAGTCGTTGACCGGCGGCAGGACCAGAATGGATCTGGGCTTGCTCTCACGAAAAGCCGTGTAGTCATAGGTGGACTGTGTGGCGCAGCCGGTCAGCAGGCTGATCAGCAGCACCAGAGTCAGGCTCAGAATTGATCTCATTGGTTGTGCTCCGGCTGTGCCTTCAGCACGTAATCGACAAAATGCCCGGATTCCGGGAACAGGGATTTTTCCATGGCAAATTGCTCGCGTGCCTCGATCTCCCGGCCGGTGTTGAAGTAGAGCATGCCCAGGTGGGCGTGCAGGCCCGGGGGCACGCTCTTGCCCTGAGCCTGCGCCTGATTCAGCAGGGCTTCAACGCGACCAACCTGCGCGGCGTAATCGGTAACGCCGTCCTGGTGGTACTGATAAATCGTTTGCTGATAGTCGCCCCAATGATAGAGCGGTTGATTGACTGGCGCGCAGCCAGCCACGAGAGCCGCGACCAGCAGGCCGCTGCTGCGCAGATATTTCAGCGTCATGTTACTTCCTTGTTGTTGTCAGTTTCCGGCCGGGTTCCAGGCACCGGACTCGACACCCTGTACCAGGTTGTTGACGGCTTCGCGGATGGCCAGGTCCAGCACCTTGCCGTTCAGCGTTGCGTCATAACCGGCGGTGCCGCCAAAGCCCACTACTTCGCGATTGGACAGGCTGTACTCGCCGGCTCCCTGAGTGGAGAAAATGACTTCGGAGGTGCCAACATCCACTACGTTTAAGGCCACCTTGGCGTAGGCAATCTGCGACTTACCGCGACCGAGGATGCCGAATAGCTGGTGATCGCCGGTGACCTTGCGGCCAAACTCGGTGACGTCTCCGGTAATCACGTAGCTGGCGCCCTTGATGTTCTGGGTTGCGCCGCTATAGCCAGCCTCGGTAGCCAACTGAGCCATGTTGGTTCGTTCCAGGACATTGAAGCGGTTGGTCTGCTGCAGGTGGGTCACCAGGGTGGTTTTGGCCTGATTGCCGAGGCGATCTACACCGTCCGAGAAAATCCCGCGCTGATAGCTGGAGCGATTGTCGAACTGGCCAACGGCGATGGGCGCGCGTACACCCTGATAGCTGGTGCCGTAGCTGGTGACGCGGGGCGCTTCGATGGTGCGAGAGGACTCGGTAGCACAGCCTGAAATGAGCACGACGCCGGCAAGCGCCACAGACAGGGTAAGGGGTCGAAGCACAGTAACGATTCCTTTCGATAGGTGGGGGTGGCGCTATGCTATCTTCAGCTTGTCTTGGGCGCAAACATGATGATCGCCATGCCGAGCAGGGCAATGGCTGACCCCAGCAGATCCCACTGGGTTGGGCGAATGCCGTCAACCCACCACAGCCAGCCGATGGCCACGGCGATATATACCCCACCGTAGGCGGCGTAGACGCGCCCGGCAGCCGTGGGGTGCAGACTCAGCAGCCAGGCGAAGGCGGCGAGGCTGAGCGCGGCGGGAATCAGCAGCCAGGCTGACTTGCCTTCGCGCAGCCACAGATAGGGCAGGTAGCAGCCGACAATCTCTGCCAGCGCGGTCAGGATGAACAGGCCGAGGGTTTTCAGTTCAGGCATCAGTTGTGGTCCTTGAGCCAGTTGAGCATCCCATGGGCGGCATGACGCCCGCTGGCAAAGCAGGCCGTCAGCAGGTAACCGCCGGTGGGGGCTTCCCAGTCGAGCATCTCGCCGGCACAGAAGGTGCCGGGCAGGGCGTTTAGCATCAACTGGTCGTCCAGCGCACTACGGCATACGCCGCCTGCGCTACTGATGGCTTCGTCCAGTGGGCGGGTGTCGGTCAGGGTAATGGGCAGTGCCTTGATGCCGGCAGTCAGAGTATGGGTGTCCGCGATAGCGTCCTTGCTCAGACATTCGTGCAGTAGTGCCACTTTAACGCCGTCCAGCCCCGCCTTCTTGCGCAGCAGATTGCTGAGGCTTTGGCCCCTGCGCGGTTGGCTGAGAGCCTGTTGCAGTTGCGCTTGCGTGTGATCCGGGGCCAGATCGAGTGTCAGTTGTGCGCGAGTGCCTGCTTCCAGCTGTTCGCGCAGGGCGGCGGACAGGGCGTAGATCAGACTGCCTTCCAGGCCGTCGTGGGTCAGTATTGCTTCGCCACGACGGCTGATGAACTCGCCATCCGGGCTCCGGGTGGATGCGATGATCTGCTTGAGTGGCTGACCGGCGAAGCGCTCACTGAGAAAGGCGGACCAGGGGCTGATGAAGCCGCAATTGCTGGGACGCAGGCTACGCAGGGTAACGCCTTGCTCGGCAAGCAACGGCGCCCAGCTGCCGTCGGAGCCCAGTCGTGCCCAGCTGCCGCCGCCCATAGCCAGCAGGGTTGCCGCTGGCGCTGCGCTTATCTCGCCCTGCGGGCTGGAAAAACGCAGCTGCTGATGCTCGCCCCAGCCCAGCCAGCGATGACGTGTGTGCAGCGTCACGCCCTGCTCGCGCAGGCGCCTGAGCCAGGCTCGCAGTAGCGGCGCGGCTTTCATATCGGTCGGGAAGACGCGCCCTGAGCTGCCGACAAAGGTGTCGATACCCAGATCATGAATCCAGTCGCGCAGCGCCTGCGCGTCGAACTCGGCAAGCCAGCGACCCACCCAGGGCGCGGCCTCGCGGTAGCGCGACAGAAACGGCGCCGCAGCCTCGGAGTGGGTGATGTTCATGCCGCCGACGCCGGCCAGCAGGAATTTGCGGCCAACGGAGGGCATGGCGTCATACAGGTCAACGGCATGGCCTGCTGCGGAGAGGATGTCGGCGGCCATGAGTCCGGCCGGCCCGCCGCCAATAATGGCAATGGGTTGGGCAGGATGTGCTGGGGCGACGGTCATCGGCTGTTCCTGTACGTTGGGGCGCGCAGTTTAGCCCAAACCGCGCTGCTGCCAAATGGCCGCTGCGCTGTGATGCAGGATGCCGTGGCGGCGCGCCAGGGCGTCGCGGTCCCGGTCGTAGCCGCCGCCAATCACAGCGCACACCGGAATGTCCTGTGCCAGACAACGGTCGATCACCAGGTGATCGCGCGCCGCGATGCCGGCGTCGGTCAAATGCAGGTGGCCGAGAGCGTCCTGCTGGTGGACGTCGACCCCGGCGTCGTACAGCACCAGGTCAGGCTGGTAGAGGGGCAGTAGATAGTTGAGCACCTGCTCCAAGGTGTGCAGGTAGCCAGCGTCATCCAGGCCGCGCGGCAGAGGAATGTCCCAGTCGCTCTGCGCCTTGCGCGCTGGAAAGTTGTTTTCGCAGTGCAGCGACACGGTCACGGCGGCGTCGATGTTCTGAAGGATGCTGGCGGTGCCGTCGCCCTGATGGACATCGCAATCAATGATCAGGATCGACTGGACGGTATCGCTGGCCAGCAGTGACAGGCTGATAATCGCCAGGTCATTGAAGATGCAGAAGCCGGAGGCAAAGTCGCGATGGGCGTGGTGGGTGCCGCCAGCCAAGTGGCAGGCCAGGCCGTGTTGTAGCGCCAGTTCGGCGGTCAGCAGGGAGCCGCCGACCGCGCGCGTGGTGCGTTTCACCAGTGCTTCGCTCCAGGGCAGACCCATGCGTCGTAGCGCGCTGGCGTCCAGTTCATTGTCGTGAAAGCGCGCAACGTAGTCCGGGTCGTGGGCCAGGGACAGTAACTCACGGCTGCAGCGCTCGGGGCGGTATAGGTTGTCCGCGTGCAGCAGCTCGCTGGCTCGCAGGTGATCGTGCAAGCGCACGAACTTGTCCATCGGAAAACGGTGTGGAGCGGGAAAGGGGAAGCTGTAATCCTGATGGTAGATCAGCGGAAGATCCATGGGTTCTCCAGCGGAGGTCTGGCTGTGCGAGTATGCGCAGGGCGCCTGAGGCAGGCAAGTCTCGGCGCCGGTGCATTGTGCTAATGCGAGACAATCCGGGTTAAACTAACGGCCATTCGAGCGACGAGCACGTCGCCACTACTGTCAAGAAGTACCCGCCGTGAGTGGCTGGGAATCACGTGAGGACGCACTATGAGCGAACTGCTGGATGATCTGGTAGACCTGCTGGCGCTGGAGAAAATCGAGGAAAACCTGTTTCGTGGCCGCAGCCAGGACCTGGGTTTCAAGCAATTGTTTGGCGGGCAGGTACTTGGGCAGTCGTTGTCAGCGGCCAGCCAGACAGTCGATCCTGAGCGTCATGTACATTCGGTGCACGGTTACTTTCTGCGCCCGGGCAATGCCGATCTGCCGATTGTCTATCAAGTAGATCCGCTGCGTGATGGCGGCAGCTTTACTACTCGCCGCGTGCAGGCGATCCAGAAGGGCAAGCCGATCTTCACTATGATCAGTTCCTTTCAGGGCGATGAGGCGGGTTATGAACACCAGGCAGTGATGCCTGATGTGCCAGGCCCAGAGGACCTGCCCAACGAAACCGAGTGGACTCGCCGCTATCAGCACCTCATTCATGAAAAGGTGCGCGATAAGGCGCTGGGCGGCAAACCGATCGAGATTCGTCCGGTCGGTGAGTTCAACCCCTTTGAGCCGAAGGTCGGTGAGCCGGTGCGCTACATGTGGTATCGCGCCGACGGTGCGCTGCCGGATGATCCGCAGGTACACCGCTATCTGCTGGCTTACGCCTCGGACTTTCACCTGCTGGGCACGGCCATGCAGCCGCACGGTATTTCCAGCTGGTCAACCGCCATGCAGGTGGCGAGCCTGGATCACTCGCTCTGGTATCACCGCCCACTGCGGATGGACGACTGGCTGCTGTATGCCATGGACAGCCCCTCGGCCAGCGGCTCGCGTGGCCTGTCACGTGGTCAGCTGTTCAACCGGGCCGGTGAACTGGTGGCCTCGGTGGCCCAGGAGTCGCTGATGCGCAAGGTTGAGCGCTGAGATGCACCAGTTGCGTGGCTGGGTGTTTGATCTGGACGGCACGCTGACGCTGGCTCAGCACGATTTTCCGGCGATTCGTCGGGAGCTTGGCGTGCCGGCTGACGCGGATATCCTGACTTACATGGCGACCCTGCCAGCCGCCGACTACACCGCGATGAAAGCCCAGCTCGATGCCATCGAGCTGCGTCTGGCGGCTGAAGTGGAACCGGCACCGGGTGCTGTGGAGCTGGTGCGCCAACTGCGTGAGCAGGGGCGGCGGCTGGGTATCTTGACCCGCAACCTGCAGGTGGTCGCACGCTCGACGCTCAGTTGCCTCGGGATTCTCGACTGTTTTGCCGCCGAAGATGTGCTCGGGCGGGAGGACGCTGCGCCCAAACCTTCACCCAATGGCATTCACCAATTGCTGGATCGCTGGCAGCTGTCACCGGACGAGGTCGTCATGGTGGGGGATTTTCGCTTTGATCTTGAGGCGGGCAGGGCGGCCGGCAGTCGTACCTGCCTGATCCTGCCGGACAATCCCTGGCCTGAGCTGACCGACTGGCATCTGCCGAGCTGTAACGCCTTGCTGGCGCGGCTTTGACCGCGCCTTACCTTAACTGGCGGCCTGAAAGCGCAGGCGCATGGACAGATCTACTGCCTTGATGTCCTTGGTCAGGCTGCCGATCGAGATATAGTCCACACCGGTTTCGGCGACACTGCGCAGGGTCGCCTCGGTGATACCGCCAGAGGCTTCCAGCTTGGCGCGCCCGGCGTTGAGTGTGACCGCCGTGCGCATGTCGGCATCGCTCAGCTCGTCGAGCATGACGATGTCGGCGCCAGCGTCCAGTGCCTGTTTCAGCTCATCCAGACTTTCCACTTCTACCTCGACCGGCTTGCCCGGAGCGATCTCATGGGCTCGGCTGACGGCCTGGGCGATGCCGCAACAGGCGGCAATGTGGTTTTCCTTGATCAGGAAGGCGTCATACAGGCCGATACGGTGGTTGTGGCAGCCGCCGCAGGTGACGGCGTACTTCTGCGCGAGGCGCAGACCGGGCAGCGTCTTGCGGGTATCCAGCAGCATGACGCGGGTGCCGGCAACCATGTCCGCGAAGTAGCGGCTGCGGGTGGCCGTGGCCGACAGCAGCTGGATGAAGTTGAGCATCGAGCGCTCCGCGGTCAGCAGGCCGCGAGCGGGGCCGCTGAAGCGGCAGAGAGTCTGGTCTGCGAGCAGGTTGTCGCCATCATTGACCAGCCACTCGATGGCGATTTGCGGGTCGACCTGACGAGCGACTTCGTCTGCCCAGGCCTTGCCACAGAACACTGCAGGCTCGCGGGTGATGATGCGGCCATCGGCCTGACGGTCGGCAGGAATCAGGCTGGCAGTGATGTCGCCATCGCCCACGTCTTCGGCCAAGGCACGGCGGACGTCATCAACGATGGTGGTCTGCAGGCTGTCGAGAGTGAGGTTGGGCATGCTGGCTCCGGCGTCTGATCGCAAGTGCCGGCGAGTATACCCGATCGCAACAAAAATGCCCGCCTGGCGGCGGGCATCTGTGCGTTACCTGAGCAGGTTACTTGTTCATGTAGTTTGCCGGGTCGGCAAAATAGTCCTTGGTCAGTTTGAAGACCACGGGGCTGAGCAGCAACAGTGCAATCAGGTTGGGAATGGCCATCATGGCGTTCAGCGTATCAGCCACCAGCCACAGGCTGTTCAGATCGATACCCGGCAGAGTGCCCAGCGGAATCGCAATGATCCACAGCAGGCGGAACGGCAGGTTGGAGCGCTCACCAAACAGGAACTGGGTGCACTTCTCGGAGTAGAAGCTCCAGCCGATGATGGTGGTGAAGGCGAACACAGCCAGGCCGATGCTGACAATGTACTGGCCCCAGGAACCCGGCAGACCCTGACTGAAGGCCAGCGCCGACAGCGGAGCGCCGTTCTCGCCACTGGTCCACGCACCGGTCACCATGATCACCAGGCCGGTAATCGAGCAGATGATGATGGTATCAATGAAGGTACCGAGCATCGCGATGGTGCCCTGGCGGATCGGGTTGTTGGTCTGTGCGGCAGCGTGGGCGATAGGTGCGCTACCCAGGCCGGCCTCGTTGGAGAAGACGCCGCGGGCAATACCGAAGCGCATCGCCATCCAGACGGTTGCGCCGGCAAAACCACCGGCCGCTGCGCTCGGGTTGAAGGCGTAGTAGAAAATCTGGCTGAAGGCTTCCGGGATCTTGTCGGCATGCAGGATCAGGATGATCAGGCCGCCGCCAACGTAGAAGATCGCCATAATCGGTACCAGTTTGCCCGCCACTTCACCGATACGCTTGATGCCGCCCAGCAGTACCAGTGCCACCAATACAGCGATGATGATGCCGGTCGCCAGTTTGGGGATGTTGAACGAGCTGCTCAGGGCGTCTGCAACCGAGTTGGACTGGATGGTGTTGCCGATGCCGAAGCCAGCGAGCATGCCAAAAATGGCAAAGAGCATACCAAGCCATTTCCATTTCTCGCCCAGGCCGTTCTTGATGTAGTACATCGGGCCGCCAACGTGGTTGCCACGTGCATCCTTCTCGCGATAGCGCACAGCCAGAACGGCCTCGCAGAACTTGGTTGCCATGCCTACCAGGGCGATAACCCACATCCAGAACAGCGCGCCCGGGCCGCCCAGAAAGACCGCGGTAGCGACGCCCGCGATGTTACCGGTGCCGACGGTGGCGGAGAGTGCGGTCATCAGGGCGTTGAACGGGCTGATGTCACCCTCATCACTGCTTTTGCGGCCGCGCCAGAGCATGCTGAAGCCGTAGAACAGCTTGCGTTGCGGTGTCAGCTTGAGACCTAGCGTCAGATACAGGCCGGTGCCGGCCAGTAGCGCCAGCATGGCTGGCCCCCAGACAATCCCGTTGATATCCCCGATAAGGGCAATGATTGCTTCCATTGAACGTCGCTCCTGGTGTTGTTCTAGTGCGCGCTTGTGGCGCGCTCGTTGTCGTTGTCAGTCCGGTGTAGACCAGGGTCGGCTAGCGCGCCATCACCTTTTCCGCAAGGCAAGCGACGCCCGTGAGGTTGTTGCCCTCAGAGCGGCGCCATGCGGGCCAATGCGGTGAGACGAGACTGCTTCCCTCAGTGAGGATATACCAGGATTGCGCCGGGCGTTACTGAATGTGTCGCTTTGATGTCGAGGTGGGGAACTGTGATGCCGATCAAGAAATCGACAGGAGGGGAGTTCTTTGCAAGACGAACCCGGTATACTTCAAATTAGTAAAGTTTTGACGTCAAAAAATAGGCGCAGGGAGTAAGGCTGTCAGGGCAGACATTTCGCATTGACGTATAGTTGATACGACAAGGTGCCCTTGTCTGGAGAGTAAACATGTCCCAGGACCCCAAGGTGGTTTCCATCAAGCCCAATCTGGCGGCGCGTGCGTCGGCAGGTGCCTCCTTGTTGCCGACGCCGCTACTGACGGTCCGGGATCAAACCACCGGCTATTTGCAGCAAGGCCTTGGTGATGTTTTCGACAAGGCGGACGACGCGCTGTTTGAGATGGCCGACAAGGCCGCAAGCAATGCCGAGCAGACCCTGTTCTTTGAAGCCATGCGCAGCGTTCGCCTGCAGCGCGCCAACCTGATTCGAAAAACCTGCGACGGCGTGGTGTTAGCTGCCGAGCAGCTGGCCAGTGATGCGCCTGCTCCCGTGCAGGCGGTGTCTTTTGAACTGGATTCGCTGTCGCTGGTGCAGCCAGACGAGCTGGAGCAGTCGGTTGCCGTCGATGGCATGATTAGCCGTGTGGTTGCGCGTAATCAGACAGGCTTGAGCCACCTTGCGCTGCGGGTCAACAGTCTGGCCAGAAAGCGTGTAGATGAGCGTAATTGCCCCTTTGCTCCTGCCCCGCTGATCGAGCACTTTGCCGACGCCTTGCAGGCGCTGGATATCAATATCAAGGTGCGGCTGATCATCCTGAAGCTGTTTGAGCGTTGCGTGCTCAACGGTATCGACAGTCTCTATGAATCCCTTAATGATGCGCTGGTCAACGCTGGTGTCATGCCTGATCTGCGGCTGGCACCGGTGGTGCAAACCCGTCGCCCGGTGGCCCCGCGTGGCACTGGCGAGGGGCGCGTCGATGCGCCAGCCCCTGGCGCTGCGCGTGCCGGCTATGGCAGCGAGGAGCAGCAGGAAGTGCTGGGGCTGTTCAGCGAGCTGATTGGCAAGTGGCGCATGACCAGCGGCGATATGGCGCTGTCCGGATTGTCTGGCGCCTCTGCGGTGCCGATGCAGAGCAATGAGCTGCTGCAGGTCTTGTCGAGCGTGTCGCCCGAGCACCTTACCCGTGATGCCGGAAGTGCTGGCCTGCGCCAGCAGATCCAGGCGCTGCTGCAAGAGCAGCGCAAGAGTCACGGCGGTGGCAAAACCGTGGCGCGAGTGGATGATGACGTCATCAGCCTGGTCTCCATGCTGTTTGACTTCATTCTGGAGGATCGTGAGCTGCCGTCGGCGGTGAAGGTGCTGATTACCCGTTTGCAGCTGCCCGTGCTGCGGGTGGCCATTGTCGACAAGAGTTTTTTCAGCCGTGCCTCGCACCCGGCGCGCCGCCTGCTAAACGAGTTATCGCGGGCCACCATGGGGTGGAATGAGCACGACGACTTGCGGCGTGATCAGTTGCATGCGCTGCTGGAAGATATCGTCGAGCAGCTGTTGGCTGAGGCTGAGCCCGACGCGGCGTTGTTCGACAGCCTCAACCAGCGTTTGGCCGAGTTTCTGCGTACCGAACAGCGCCGTGCCGAGCGTATTGAGCAGCGCACTCGGGATGCTGAAGAAGGGCGTGCGCGTATTCAGGCGGCACGCAGCGAGGTGGCGCGCGAGATCAACGGGTTGCTGGTTGGGCGTACGCTGCCGGTTACGCTGGTGGACCTGCTGCGCGATACCTGGAGTCAGGTTATGCAGATGGTCTTCCTGCGCGAGGGCGGGGAGTCCATGGCCTGGCAGCAGGCGCGGGATACTGCCATGGCCTTGGTGGTCAGTGTCGAGCCGGTAGATGAGGCGGGTCGTGAGCTGCGCATTGAACACAACCGCCAAACGGAGGCGGCCTTGCGCGGCGGACTGGAGCTGCTGGGCCTGGATGCCGCTGCCATTGTCGCCCAGTTGCAGGCAGTGGCGCAGTCGCAACGCGCCGCGCTGGCACTAGCGGAAAAGCCCCAGCGGCCCCCAGAGAATGCAGCTCCGGATGCCGAGGCTGCGATGCAGGCGCCGGTCGTCGAGCTATCGGCGTCTGATGCTGAGGAGCGGGAGCCGGCGCCGCAACCGGAGCAAGAGCCGGTTGTCGTTGCAGCGGTGCACATCGAGCAGCCCGTGCTGGCGCAGGAAGAGCTCGAGACGCCGGTTGAAACAGTGGATGACCTGCCGAGTGTCGGCGCGCAACGCTGGATCGAAAGTCTTGGTACCGGTTGCTGGTTCCAGTTGCAGCCGGTTGATGGCAAGGCCAGCCAGCGCTGTAAGCTGGCGGCAATCATCAGCTTCAGTGGCAAGTACATCTTTGTGAATCGCAATGGTTTGAAAGTAGCCGAGTTCGGCCGACAGGAGCTGGCACGTTGTTTTGACGAGGGACGCATCAGCCTGCTCGATGAAAACCAGTTGTTTGATCGGGCGCTGGAGTCGGTTATCGGCAATCTGCGGCAGCTGCAGGCAAAATCCTGACCCCCTGATGCAGGCCGCTTCACGGCCTGTTAGCATGTGCCCTGGGTAGCAGCGGAGAAGGGCGGCATGCGAGTGCAGGACGGTTGGCTTGAAGGCGTGGTGCGTTGTCCCTCTGCGCATTGCAATGCGCGTCCGGACGGCGAAGTATCGCTACTCGTTATCCACAACATCAGTCTGCCGCCCGGGCAGTTTGGTGGTGGGTACGTCCAATCTTTCTTCCGCGGCCAGCTGGATCCTGCCGCACATCCCTATTTCGCCGAGATCGCTGCGCTGCGCGTATCGGCGCACTTTCTGATCGAGCGCAGTGGCGCTATTACCCAGTTTGTATCCTGCGACGAACGAGCCTGGCACGCGGGCGCGTCTCGTCATGGCGGCCGTGAAAACTGTAACGATTTTTCCATCGGTATCGAGCTCGAAGGCACGGATGAGCTGCCTTACACTGAGCATCAGTATGGCGCGCTGCTGGCCCTGACCCAGGCGCTGCAGCAGGCCTATCCAGCGATTACCAACAGCCGTATCACCGGCCACGAGTTTATCGCTCCGGGCCGCAAGACCGATCCGGGTGCCGCTTTCAAATGGCATCGTTACCTGGCTGCGCTGACAACCCCGAAAGGAACCTGAATGCACTTTCTTGCCCTGCTACTGGTTTGCCTGTTGATGTGGTGCACGCCGCTTCGCCGTGCCTTGCCACTGGATATCCCGCAGTTGTGGGTGGCCTTCGCTGAGCGCCGAATCGCGCATCGACCGCTGGTCGGTCTGGCGCTGCTGTTGGTGCCGCTGTTGCCGGTGGCGTTGCTGCAGGCTTGGCTGGTGACGCAGGGCTGGGGTCTTCTCACGCTGCTGTTCTATGTTCTGGTGTTGCTTGCCTGTATGGGTAGAAGCGACCCGCTGGGCCGCATGACGGAAAGATTTGAGGCTGCGCTGGCGCGGGGCGATGTTGAGGCGGCGGCGCTGGTGGCCGAGCATGAGCAGGGCGTGCTTGGGGGGGATTCGGCTGATGTGCTGGCGGCAATGCGTGCCGTACTGGTGCGCGAGATACTGCACGGTTATGTCGTGACTGTGTTCTGGTTTGTTTTGCTTGGCCCGGTGGGAGCGCTGGGCTATCGTCTGCTGCGCTTGCGCCTGGCGCAGGATGCACCAGCTGGCGAGCCGGTCACCGCACTGGCGCACGCCCTTGAGTGGCTGCCAGCGCGTCTGCTGGCAGCCAGCTTTGCGCTGGTTGGCCACTTTGATCACGTCCGCCAGGTGTTGGCAGATGCGCTGCTCAGCTGGGATGTCAGTGCCGATGACCTGGTTGCCCGTACCGCAGAGGCGGCGTTGACAGGGGGGGAGGGGCGCTTGGCCGATGAGGCGGACAGTGGTGCGCTGGCCGATACCCGCACCTTGCTCAAGCGTGCTTTGCTCGCGTGGGCGGTGGTGCTTGCCCTGCTGGCGGTATTGGGCTGATAACTCAGGTGCAGTAAAGTTGTTGTTATTGAGGCCGATAGCTTCAACATGAGACAGTAAACGACGGGGCGCAGGGCATGCATGCTCCCGTCGGCGGATAACACTAGAACAATCAGCGCCAGGTCAGCTGGCGTATAGCCCAAACCGCAGGGCAGTACACTTAGGAGAACACTCGGGTGAATAGTCTTCTGGCGCCTGCCATCGCGTTGATGAATCGACTCAGCTACGGCATGAAGTTCTGCTTGATCAGCGTCCTGTTTTTTGTCCCCCTTGGTATTGTCAGCACCTTGCTGGTGCAGGAGTCCTATGAGCGTGTCGAGGTGACTCGTCATGCGCTGGATAGCCTGGAGGTTGTGCAGGGCGTGTCAAAAGCCATGCGCAGTGCCGAGCTGGTGCGCGATCTGGATGTCGTCAACCTGCGCATTGGGCAGGGTGGCGAGTCATCCGGTATCGAAGAGCGCCTGACCGAGCTGCGCGGTGATTTGCTGCAGCAACTGCGTGACCTGCCGCTGGATGCCGACGATCCGGCAGCCGCCGATGTGCTGCAGATGCGCGATCAGTTGATTGCCAGCTATGAAGAGATTGCCCGGGAGTCGATTATTTCGCGCAGCGGAATGTCCGCCCAGGCGCTGGACAGTCTGGGCAGCCTGCTCAATCTCACAGCGGCCTACGCCGGCCTGCCGCAAGACTTCGACCGTAACGTACGTCAGCTGACCGAGCTGCTTATCGCCACGACACCTCAGGTCACCTCGACCCTGGGGCAGGGGCGTGCAACCGGCGCCTACTCCATGGGGCTGGGCTTTCTCAACTCTGACGCCAGCCGGGAGATGGATGAGCTGGTGACGCTTCTGCAGAAGTTGGGTACCGATTATCAGCAGGCACTGGATCAATCCGTGGGGGCAACCGGTAATGCCGCACTGCAGGCTGCGGCAGCGCGCAGCCGCGAAAGCATTGATAACGCCTCGCTGATCTTTGAGGAAGACATCATTATCGCTGCTTCGCTGGACAGCACCTGGAGCGCGTTCTTTGATCGGATCACCAGCGAAGTCGATGCTACCTACACGCTGAAAACGGCGATTTTTGATTATCTTGGCGCACAGCTGGACCAGCGCCTGGCGCAGAACGAGCGGGCGATGATGGTGCTGATCGTTGCGCTGTTGGGTGTGGGGCTTGCCATTATCTATCTGTATGCCGGCTTCTACATGGCGACCCGTCGCACCCTCAAGCGGCTGTCGCAGCAGATGGGGCAGGTCGCCCGTGGCGACATGACCGTGCAGGTAGAGGTGGACAGCCGCGACGAGCTGGGCGCGCTTGCCAGTGATTTCAACAATACCGTTCAGCGCGTACGCGAGCTGATTCAGCAGGTCAGCGCCACCTCCGGGCAGGTGCAGGGGCAATCGCGCGAGGTCGAGCAGATTTCCGCCGAGAGCAGCCAGTCGGTGGCAGCGCAACGCAGCCAGATCGAGCAGGTGGCAACCGCCATGAACGAAATGGCCGCCACGTCTCAGGAAGTGGCGCGCAGTGCCGCGCTGGCGGTGAACAACGCCGAACAGGTCAATACCGAGACGCTCAATGGGCGTCGTCTGGTCGAGTCCTCTGTGGATGGTATCGAGAAACTGGCGGGTGAGATTGCGAACTCGGTACGGGTGATCAATCAGCTGGCCGAGGACAGTGCATCGATTAGCCGGGTGCTGGACGTGATCAAGGGTGTTGCCGAGCAAACCAACCTGCTGGCCCTAAATGCGGCCATTGAGGCGGCCCGGGCCGGCGAGCAGGGCCGTGGCTTTGCCGTCGTCGCCGATGAGGTACGCACCCTGGCCCGTCGCACACAGCAGTCAACCGAAGAAATCGAGCAGATGATTGTGCGCCTGCAAGACGGCGTAGGCGCCGCAGTGCGAGCCATGGACAGCAGTCACGGCATGACGGCCTCCACGGTGGATGCGTCGCTGCGTGTGCAGCAGGGGCTCGACAGTATTCTCAAGGCGGTGACCCAGATTGTTGACCAGAGCCAGCAGATTGCTGCAGCGGCCGAGCAGCAGACGGTGGTCAGCCACGATATCGATCAGAATATCGTGCAGATCAACGAAGCAGGCGAGCGCACCGCAGAGGGCGCGCGCCGGGCGGAGGACGCCAGTGGCCGCATGGGTCAGCTGGTACAGTCGCTGCAGGGTATCATCAACGCTTTCAAGGTCTAGGCTGGCGTCGCACGCCGGCAAGCGGCGCCGTGCTCAGGCCTCTGGCTTGGGCTTAGGCGCCCAGAGTACTTCTTCGGTCGCCTGCAGTCGCGCGATGCTGCGAGCGACCACAAACAGCAGGTCAGACAGGCGGTTGAGATAAATTGCCGACTGATTGTTGACCTCCTCCTGCACCGCCAATCCCAGATAGTGACGTTCCGCACGGCGGCATACGCTGCGTACCAAGTGCGCCTGCGCAATCAGCGGCGAGCCGCCCGGCAGGATGAAATTTTCCAGCGGTGGCAGCGATGCGTTGTAGTGATCAATCAGCGCTTCCAGTGCCGTGACATCGCTGGCGTCAATGATGTCATGGCCGGGCACGGCCAGTTCGCCACCCAGGTCGAACAGGCGGTGCTGCAGCGGCACCAGGTGGGTTTTCAACGCGCTCAGTTCGGGCGCCTCCAACTGACTTAGCAGCAGGCCAAGCTGACAATTGAGTTCGTCGACATCGCCCATCGCCTCGACGCGTGGATGGTCTTTGCTGATGCGCTCGCCGTTGGCCAGGCCGGTTTCGCCGCCGTCGCCGGTGCGCGTATAGAGTTTGCTGAGGCGATAGCCCATGAAATGCTCTCCGGTTGAGTGGGAATGCCGAGTCTAACCCGCCAGCGCTCAGTCGGTGGGTAGCTGATGCCGTCGCAGACAGTCTTTAGCTGCGTCGAGCAAACGTTCCAGTGCGGGTACTTGCAGACCGTTCTGACGCGCCTGGCGACAGGCGTAGCCAAGGATGTAGTCGATTTCGGTACGCCGGCCTGCGTGCAGATCCTGACGCATGGAAGAGCTGTTGGCTGCGGTGCTGCGAATGACGTCGTGCACCAAGGGGGCAAGTTCTTCTGTTACGCCTTGCGCACGCAGCAGCTCCTGCAGTTCGGTCAGGCAGGTGTCCAGCCAGGGGCCGGCCCGTGTTGGTACCTCGCCGTTGTGGCAGTTGTAGATCAGGGTAAAGGGGTTGATGGCGCAGTTGATTGCCAGCTTGCGCCACAGCGTTGGCATGATCGGGGTCTGCCAGCGCCAGTCGAACAGGGCTGGCGGGAGACGGTTGAACCATTCCGGGCACGGCGCGCCGCTGTCGAGCGGCCCAACCACGGTGCTGCCCCGTCCAGCCCAGGTCAACTCGCCCGGCGCCGGTTGCCAGGCGCCGTCGGTCACGCTGGCGGCGAACACCTGCTGCGCCCGGCAGGCCTGAGCGACGGCCTGCTGGGAGCCAAGGCCGTTTTGCAGCATCAGGATGTCGCCGGCCGGGCGCAGCCGATGCCGTAGCTGCCTGACTGCCGCAAGCGCGGCGTGTGCCTTGGTGGCGACGATCAGGTGGCGGATCATCCGCGTGGTATCGGGCGTTTCAAAATTCAGCGTCAGCGCGTGGTTGCCGTTGCCGTCGTTGAACAGCAGGCGGTTGTTGCGCTGCTGCCAGGCTTCCAGTTGCTGGGTGTTGCGCACGATCACCCGGCAGGCGATACCGGCCTGCTGCAGGCGCGCGGCCCAGAGCAGGCCGAGGCTGCCGGCACCAAGTATGTAGAGCATGGGCTCAGGACAGCCGGGTTTCGGTAATCAGATTAGTTTCGTAAGCTTCGGTCAGTTTGGCCTCGACCTGCTCAAGCATCTGTTGCGGATCGGGCAGTGCCTGCTTGTCGGTCAAGGTGCACAGCACCATGCCGGCGCGAATGGACAAATACCCTTCGCTGGTCTTGAAGGCCTTGAGGTTCAGGCCATCGTGCAGCCGGCGGAAGCTGGCGGGCTTCAGGTCGGCTGCTTCTTCAGCCAGGGTAACGATGGCAAAGGCATTGCTGTCGACCCGCGCGATGACGTCGGTCGGACGCACGAGTTGCTGCAGGCGGCGTGCGGTGCCGCGGAGCACTTCCTGGCGTACGGTATCGCCAAAGCGCTCGCTCAGGTTGGGCAGGTTTTGTACGCCCATGACCACCAGGCAGCAGGCGCCGCCGCGCGACTCGACGCTGCGCAGGGCGTCGCTCAGGCGCTGCAGCAGATAGCGACGGTTGCCAATGGCGGTCAGGCGATCAACCAGATTGTGCTCTTCCAGCTGGGCATTGTTGGTAGCCAGCAGCCGGTTTTCATCCAGCAGACGGTTGATCAGCTGAGAGGTGCGGTCGGCAGCGTAAATGCGGGGTAGCAATTGCTCGTTCATCGACGACTTGCTGATGAAGTCGTCGACGCCGCGATCAAAGGCCTCGCTGAGCACGTTGTCACCTTCGCGGGCGGTCAGCAGTACCACGTAGGTGTAATGGTCGGTTTGCTCGTCCAGTTGACGGATGCGGGTGGTCAGCTCCAGGCCGTCCATCTCGGGCATCAGCCAATCGGCGACCATGACGCTGGCGGGACGCTCTTCATGCATGCTCAAGGCATCCATGGCCGAGCTGGCGAAGCGAATGTCGTTATAGCCGGCCTGGCTCAGTGTGTGGCCGATGACCGCGCTACTGAACTTGGTGTCATCCACCACCAGAATACTGAGTTGGGGATTCGGCATGAGGTGCTCCCTGCTGGACGTTGACCAATCTCGTTATAATGCCACGAGGGTATACTGTTGTTTTGCAATCAACATCATATATTTGCGATTTAGGGGTAGATGCATGCCGTCCTTTGACGTGGTGTCCGAACTGGACAAACATGAAGTGACCAACGCGGTGGATAATGCCAAGAAGGAACTGGAGCGGCGCTACGATCTGCGCGGTAAGGGCAGCTTCGAGTTTAACGACAAGCAGCAGCAGATCACCCTGATTGGTGATGCCGACTTTCAGCTGGATCAGATGATGCAGATTCTCGAGCTGAGTCTGACCAAACGCAACATTGATATCCGCTGCCTGAAGGCCAATGAACCCTTTGCCTCAGGCAAGCAGGTCAAGCAGACTGTGGAGCTCAAGGAAGGTATTGATAAGGAACTTGCCAAGAAAATCGTTGCCTTGATCAAGGATTCCAAGCTCAAGGTGCAGGCGGCTATCCAGGGTGAGCAGGTGCGGGTAACGGGCAAGAAACGTGATGACCTGCAGGATGTGATGGCGCTGCTGCGCGCTAGCGAGCTGGAGATGCCGCTGCAGTACAACAATTTTCGCGACTGAATTTCAGTCGGACATTTTCAGAAGCAAAGGGGAACGTAATGGAGCAATTGATGGAGAAGCTGCAGGGGCTGGAGGAAGCCTGGCTGCCGCTGGTGATTGAGTATGGCAGCAAGCTGTTTCTGGCCCTGCTGACGCTTGTCATTGGCTGGTGGCTGATTGGTCGCGTGGTCAAGGCGATGGACACCGTGATGAACAAGCGCAACGTCGAGCCTACACTACACGGCTTTGTGTCCGCGCTGGTCTCGATTGCGCTGAAAGTCCTGCTGCTGATCACCGTTGCCGGCATGATCGGTATCGAAACTACCTCGTTCATCGCCATGTTGGGTGCTGCCGGTCTGGCCGTTGGTCTGGCCTTGCAGGGCAGTCTGGCGAACTTCGCCGGGGGCGCGTTGATTCTGTTTCTGCGTCCGTTCCGTGCCGGTGAGTACATCGAGGCGCAGGGCGTTGGCGGTACCGTCGACAGCATTCAGATTTTCAACACCGTCCTGAAGACGCCGGACAACAAGACCGTCATCATCCCGAACGGTAGCCTGTCCAACGGCAACATCATCAATTACTCGCGTCAGCCGACCCGTCGGGTGGATCTGAACATCGGCATCGATTACGGCGATGACGTGAAGAAGGCCCGCTCCATTCTGCTCGGTCTGGCCGCCGCCGACAGCCGCGTGCTGAAGGATCCGGAGGCCGTGGTCTGGCTGGTGTCACTGGGCGACAACTCAGTCAATCTGTCGCTGCGCATGTGGACCAAGACCGAAGACTTCTGGGGCGTATTCTGGGACATCCAGGAGCAGGCCAAGGAAGCCTTCGACGCGCAGGGTATCACCATTCCCTTCCCGCAGCGCACCGTGCACATGGTTACCGAAGCGGCAGCAGAGTAATCGTCAGCGCTGTACAGAAAACCCGGCTCGTGCCGGGTTTTCTGCGTTATGTCCTGTGCTTTTGCGGCGCTCAGTCGATGCCAGGGCGAGCAACCCGATCCGGATGTGCCAGCTTGAGCAGGGCGAAGGCCAGGATGATCGCCGGCAGACCGGTCAATGCCGTCACGCAGAAGAAGCCGACCCAGCCCAGCTGCGTGGCCAGCAGGCCGGTAAAGCCGGCGGCGAATTGTCCGGGCAGGGTCATCAGTGAGCTGAACAGCGCGTATTGGGTGGCGGTATAGGCGGTGTTGGTCAGGCTCGACAGATAGGCGATGAACACGGAGATGGCCAGGCCGCCGGTGATGTTGTCGGCGATGATCGCCAGCACCAGCCCCTGTGGCTCGGGGCCAATATAGGCCAGCCAGGCAAACACCAGGTTGGTTGCCGGTGCCATAAAGGCGGTCAGGATCAGAATGGGCGCAATGCCGAAGCGCGCGACCATAAAGCCGCCCAGCGCTGCACCGCCCAATGTCATGGCCAGGCCGAAGGCAGCGGCGATATTGGCGATCTGCTCCTTGCTGAAGCCGATGTCCAGGTAGAAGGGGTTCGCCATGGTGCCCATGAAAATGTCGCTGATACGGAACGTGGCGACAAACAGCAGAATGACGATGGCAACGCGCCCGTAGCGACCAAAGAACTCGGTGAAGGGGGCGACAAAGGCGTTGGTTGCCCATCGCGAGAGCGCTCCGCGCCAGCCGCCGCCGGTGTTGCCAAGGTGTTGGCTGAGGGCACGCTCGGCGATTTCTGCGTCCTGATTGGCGTGGACCTGGGGTTCGGCGATGCACAACGTGGTGATCAGCCCCACCAGCATCAGTCCAGCCATCAGCGCATAAGCGCTGCTCCAGTCTTGCAGGGCGGCGATATGCAGGGCGCCAGCGCCCGCTGCCAGAATCGCCACGCGGTAGCCGGTCACGTAGGTGGCGGCCATCGCCGCCTGTCGGTGGCGTGCTTCGGCCTCGACCCGGTAGGCGTCAATGGCGACATCCTGGGTCGCCGAGCCAAAGGCGGCCAGCACTGCCCAGAGCGCAACCCACTCCAGGTGTTCCAGGGGATTGCTCAGTGACATACCAAGCAGCGCGCCGGCTATCACCAGCTGCGCCAGCAGCATCCAGCTGCGGCGGCGGCCGAGCAGTCGCGTCAGCACCGGTACGGGTAGACGGTCAATCAGCGGGGCCCACAGCACCTTGATGGAGTGCGCCATGCCCACCCAGCTCAGAAAGCCGATAGACGCCAGCTCCACGCCAATGTCGCGCAGCCAGGCGCTGAAGGTGCCGCCAACCAGCAGCAGTGGCAAGCCCGCGGAAAAGCCGAGGAACAGCATGCCGATGACGCGTGGCTTGAGGTAGACTCGCAGCCCCTCGTGGGCTGGCTGAGGGGGTTGCCGAGAAGTGTCGAGACTCATGGGTGTCCTTGTTGCGGCGGCTCAGACATCTGGCCAGCCATAGTGTTGCAGGTTGACGCGACCACTGCGCACCAGCACGCCTTCGGCGCTCAGGCGTGCCCGTTGTTCCTGTCCTGCTGGTGTATCGGCGCCCAGCGACAGCTTGCCCTGGCTATTGAGCACGCGATGCCATGGCAGGCGTGAGCCCTCAGGCAACTGCCCCAGCCAGCGCCCGACCAGGCGTGCGCCGCGGCCCAGTCCTGCCAGCTCAGCCAGCTTGCCGTAGCTGGTAACGCGGCCTGGCGGGATGCTCGCCAGTGCCAGGAAAAAGGCGTCTCGGCGCGGGTCGGGGGGCTCGGCCCGGAACGTGCCGGACGTTTTCTGGTCTTTCATGCAAGGTTTTCTGTTTTCTCGACTATTCAGGGTATGCGTCGATGGTGTTGCGTCAGGTAGTAACAGGGTCGGTGTTGGCGGTGTTGTCGATGGGCAGTGTCGCCGATACGTTGTGGCTCGACAATGGGGATCGGGTGAGCGGCAAGGTGGAGTTTCTCGATGCAGGCAAACTGGTGCTGCGCACCGAGTACGCCGGCACGGTTTCGGTCAATATTGCTCGGGTGCGTACCTTTACCAGCGAAGAGCCGGTGCTGGTGCGCTTGAAGAACGGTAGTGAGTACACCGTGCAGTTGGCTGAGGCCGAGGAGCCGGGCCAGGTGCTGCTGCGCGTGCCCAATCGTCGCCCGGTGGCAACGCAGATCTCGTCGATTCAGCGCTTGCTGGTGCCCAGACCGGTGGTGCACGACATGGTCTGGGAAGGGGACATTACCGCAGAGTTGGACCTCAAGGATACCTCGGGTAACGAGAAGCGCGAGATCGATGTCGACCTGGCCTCCAGTCTGCAGCATGGCCGCTGGCGACATGACGTAGCGCTGGACTATGACCGTGACTATACCGATGACGTGGAGACCAGCCATACGCTGGACGCCTCCTATGATCTGAACCGCTTTCTTACCGACCAGTGGTTTTGGGCCAGCCGTCTGCGCTACAAGCGTGATCATCTGGGGGAGCTGGCGCGCCAGCGGCAATTTGGTACCGGCCCCGGTTATCAGTGGTGGAACAATGCGCTGGGGCGCTTTGAAACCTCGGTGCTGGCAAGTCGCTGGTGGACCGAGCAGCGCGACGGTACGCGCGACAAGTACGATGCATTGGGGCTGCAGTGGGATTATCGGCGCTACCTGTTCGGCAAGCGCTTCGAGTTGTTTCACAACGCAGAAACCCAGCTGCCGGATGATCCGGCGGTACGCTACCTGATGGACGCCGAGTTGGGCCTGCGCTACCGCCTGACCAATTGGGCGTCGCTGAGCATCAAAGGGGAGTGGGATTATCTCAACACCACGGATGACACCGGGTATCACGACACCACCTACACCCTGGGGCTGGGTGTGGGCTGGTAGTTTGAGCAAACGTGCCGGCGGCGGATGCCGCCGGCAAGGACTTGGCGCCTGGGCTTAAATGCGCAGACCGCCGTCCAGTTCAAGGATGCGACCGGTGTAGTAGTCGTTCTCGAACAGGTACGCCGCAGAGTGCGCAATCTCCGCCGGTTTGCCCATGCGCTTGAGCGGAATACCCGAGGTCATCTTCTCCAGCGCTTCCGGCTTCATGCTGCCGGTCATCTCGGTTTCGATGAAGCCCGGCGCGATACCGGCAACGCGGATACCGTAGCGCGACAGCTCCTTCGCCCAGGTCACTGTCATGGCGGCCACGCCGGCCTTGGCGGCGGAGTAGTTGGACTGGCCGATGTTGCCCGCACGTGAGATGGACGAGATGTTGATGATCAGGCCTGGTGTGCCCAGCTCAATCATCTTGGCGGCCACTTCACGGGTGCCGAGGAAAACGCCGGTCAGGTTGACGTCGATCACCGACTGCCACTGCGCCATGCTCATTTTCTGGATCTGGCCGTCTTTCGCCTTCAGCAGCAGGCCGTCGCGCAGGATGCCAGCATTGTTGATCAGACCGTGAATGGCGCCAAAGTCATCGGCCACCTGGTTCACCATGTGGGTGACCTGCTCTTCGTTGGCCACGTTGCAGATATAGGAACGAGCGTCTCCACCAGCCTGCTTGCAAGCCGCGACGGCAGCATCCAGTGCCTCCTGGTTGAGGTCGACCAGCGCCAGCCTGGCGCCCTTGGCTGCCAGGAACTCGCCCATGGCCCGGCCCAGACCCTGGCCGCCGCCGGTAATGATGATCACGCTGTCTTGCAGTTGCATCAGGCACTCCTCGTAGTGGGTAGTTGAAACAGGTGCGCAAGCATGCACCAGATCCAGTCTCTTTTGAAGACCTGAACCTGCATTCAGGTCACTTTCTGACTATGTCTCGGCGTCTGCCTTCCGGGCACCCGAATGGACGGTCAACCATTGATCGACAGGAACCTTGAAAGCTGCGACGGTCATACCCATATAGGCAAAACCTGTCCATTACGAGGTGCGTATGCCCCTGTTCAGATTCCTTCTTCTGCTCCTTCCCCTGTTTGAGCTGGCCAGCCTTATTCTGCTAGGCCAGCGTATCGGGGTAGGCGCAACCCTGCTTTGGGTGCTGGGTACCGGCCTGCTGGGCCTGGTGCTGATTCAGCGCCAGGGCTGGTCGATGTTGCAACAACTGCAGATCCGCATGGCGGAAAACCGCTCACCCTTTGCTGTGCTGAAAACCGGCATGTGGTGGTTACTGGCCGGTGTGTTGATGATGATTCCTGGCTTGATTACCGACACCCTGGCTATTCCCTGCCTGGTCCTGGCACTGGTCTCGCGTGGAAAGCCCGCTCCGGGCGAGCCGGGCGGCCCGACGGTCTGGAAACAGGGGAATACCACCATTATTGAGGGTGAGTGGCGTGACGGCGAAGAGCCGCGTGCGCCGCGGGACCAGCGAATCGAGCGCGATTGAAAAAAATCTTTGCGCGAGGCCTTGAAATGCCCCGTCGCAGCCCCATCTATCTGACACCGGTTTGGCAGGCCCAGGAGCTCCTGGGCCTTGAACAGCGATGCGCCAACAGGCGTATCCCCCACAGCGGCTCAGGCGGCTGTGGATTTCAACGTGGAAGCGCCGGATATCCGGCATTTGAGACTTAATATTGGGAGACACACAACGATGAAAATTCGTCCGTTACACGATCGCGTAGTCGTTCGTCGCAGCGAAGAAGAAACCAAGACCGCTGGCGGTATCGTGCTGCCCGGTTCGGCCGCTGAAAAGCCGAATACCGGCGTTATCGTTGCTGTAGGTACCGGGCGTCTGCAGGACAACGGCGAAGTCCGTCCGCTGGCCGTCAAAGAAGGCGACAAGGTGGTTTTCGGTCCTTACTCCGGCAACAACACCATCAAAGTCGAAGGTGAAGAGCTGCTGATCATGAGCGAGTCCGAAATCTACGGTGTAATCGAAGGCTGATCCAGCTGCCGCTAACCCCTTAACGAATTCATTTGAAGGAAAGCAATCATGGCTGCAAAAGAAGTTAAATTCGGTATTTCCGGTCGCAACAAGATGCTGGACGGCGTCAACACGCTGGCCAATGCGGTAAAAGCTACTCTGGGTCCGAAGGGTCGTAACGTGCTGATCGAGCGCAGCTTCGGCGCGCCGCTGATCACCAAAGACGGCGTTTCCGTTGCCAAGGAAATCGAGCTGAAAGACAAGTTCGAAAACATGGGCGCGCAACTGGTTAAAGACGTTGCCTCCCGCGCCAATGACGACGCTGGTGACGGTACCACCACTGCCACCGTACTGGCTCAAGCCATCGTCACCGAAGGTCTGAAGGCCGTTGCTGCCGGCATGAACCCGATGGATCTCAAGCGCGGTATCGACAAAGCCACCGCCGGCATCGTTGCCGAGCTGAAAAACCTGGCCAAGCCCTGCGCCGACTCCAAGGCCATCGCTCAGGTAGGCACCATCTCCGCCAACTCTGACGAGTCCGTCGGCAGCATCATCGCTGAAGCCATGGACCGCGTCGGTAAAGAAGGCGTCATCACCGTTGAAGAAGGTTCCGGTCTGGAAAACGAGCTGTCTGTCGTAGAAGGCATGCAGTTTGACCGTGGCTACCTGTCTCCCTATTTCGTCAACAAGCCGGAAACCATGTCCGCTGACCTGGACAACCCGTACATCCTGCTGGTCGACAAGAAAATCTCCAACATCCGCGAACTGCTGCCGGTTCTGGAAGCCGTTGCCAAGGCTGGTCGTCCGCTGATGATCGTGGCAGAAGACGTTGAAGGCGAAGCGCTGGCGACTCTGGTTGTCAACAACATGCGCGGCATCGTCAAGGTTGCTGCTGTGAAGGCACCGGGCTTCGGCGACCGTCGCAAGGCCATGCTGCAGGACATCGCCATCCTGACCGGTGGTACCGTGATCAGCGAAGAAGTGGGCCTGAGCCTGGAAACCACTACCCTGGAGCACCTGGGTCAAGCCAAGAGCGTGCAGATCAACAAGGACAACTCCACTGTTGTTGACGGCGCTGGCGCCAAGGCTGATATCGAAGCTCGCGTTAACCAGATCCGCAAGCAGGTTGAAGACACTTCTTCCGACTACGACCGTGAGAAGCTGCAAGAGCGTCTGGCCAAGCTGGCTGGCGGCGTTGCCGTGATCAAGGTTGGCGCTGCTACCGAAGTGGAAATGAAAGAGAAGAAGCACCGCGTAGAAGACGCGCTGCATGCTACTCGCGCTGCGGTAGAAGAGGGCGTGGTTCCTGGCGGTGGTGTTGCCCTGGTTCGTACCCTGGCTGCCATCGACGGTCTGACTGGCGACAACGAAGACCAGAACGTGGGTATCAAGCTGCTGCGCCGCGCTGTTGAAGCGCCGCTGCGTCAGATTGTTGCCAACGCCGGTGAAGAAGCCGCTGTGGTGCTGGAGAAGGTGCGCGGTGGCGAAGGCAACTTCGGCTACAACGCTGCTACCGGCGAATACGGCGACATGATCGCCATGGGTATTCTGGACCCGGCCAAGGTCACTCGCAGCGCGCTGCAGGCTGCTGCGTCCGTAGCCAGCCTGATGATCACCACCGAAGCCATGATCGCTGAGCTGCCGGAAGAGAAGCCGGCTATGCCTGACATGGGCGGCATGGGCGGCATGGGTGGCATGGGCGGCATGATGTAATCAGCCTCCTGGCAAACCCGAAACCCGGCTCGAAAGAGCCGGGTTTTTTTATGCGTCAAAAGCGCGCCCTCGCGTTGGGTGTATGAAAAAAACAGCCCCGCAGGCCCGGACAGGAAGGCGAAAAGGGTCTGGCTAGCGCTCGGCAGTCGGACGCTGCTGGTCAAACGTAGGCGCGAAGTCGCTCTTCATTCACATCAGCCATTGCTTAACCCGCCAAGGCGGATCTGCTGCGCTGGTGTCTCTCCTGAAGCAGAACCACTGCGGTGGTCGTTAGCATGAAGCCGACGGCCGCCCAAAGCACGCCGGTGGCCAGCCCGCGATCCAGCAAGAGGCCGAACAGGATCGGGCCGATGACGCCACCCAGGTTGAAGCCGGTGGAGACGATGCCGAAGGTCTTGCCCTCGGCACCCGCGGGCGATGCTGCCCGCACCAGCATGTCACGCGAAGGAGCCACCATTCCGGTCAGGAACCCCGTCGCCCCCAAGGCGATCGTCAGGGCAATGGGGGGTAGCGCTACCTGGATAATCAGGACGACGATCAATGCCGCCAGCGCAAAGGCCCCCGCCGCGACATAGCCATGCCGGCTGGTGCGATCCGCCAGCACACCACCGGCCAGCACGCCAAAGGCGCTGGCAAACAGAAAGACTGTCAGTGCCAGGTTGGCTGCCGGCAATGTCACGTCAAAGCCCTGTACCAGGGCTGATACCGAAAACTTCTCGATAGCGCCCGTGCTCAGGCTGAGCAGAGTGAACAGCAACGTCAGGACTGCCAGCGTCATTACCGATGTGGACACCGGGCGGGTCCCGGCGTTGTGCGATCCACCGGCAATGGCATCGGGATGGTGGTTTGTTGTCGGTGTGCTGCTGACCATCACACCCCAGGCAGCCAGCCCGGCCAGCGCGGCAACGGCAAAGGACCAGCGGGGTGCCAGAAGAAGTGCAACGCCAACCATGACCGGCGGTGCCAGAGCCCCACCCAGAAAACCTGCGAAGGTATGAATTGAGAAGGCTCTGCCCATTTTGTCGATAGGCAGGCCGCGTGACAAAAGCGAGTAATCGGCCGGGTGGTAGACCCCGTTGGCCAGGCCAGCAAGGGTCATGGCGACGAGCAGACATGGGTAGCAGGGGAATACGGCGACCAGTCCGAAGCTGAACGCCCCCAGCAGGAGCGCGGCCATCAGCATCCGCCGGGCTCCCAGTCGATCAACCAGATAGCCGAGCGGCACCTGTACCAGCGCAGAAACGATATTGAACAGACCGATCGCAAAGCCCAGCTCGACAAAGCCGACTTGCATGGTGTCAGGTAGCAGCGGCAGCAGCGCGGGGAGCGCCATGATGTGCAGATGGCTGACCAGATGGGCGGTGGATACCTGCCCCAATAACAGATTGGGTGAAGACTTCATTTCAGTCCCTCGTTATTCCCCTGCCGGGGATCAGCCGCAGAGCGTATCCAGTACGGCTGCAAGTTTTTTGACTGCCGCTTCCAGTTCATGGGGCGCATGAGCGGCGAACCCCATCAGGAAACCCGCCTGGTGCCTGCTCGACGCGTGCAGGGCTGTTAGTCCCAGCAGGTCGATGCCGGCCCGGCGCGCAGATTCCACTGCCTCATGTTCGGGGAGGTCACGGGTGAACAGGCAGGGCATCTGCATGCCACCGGCGGGCACGCGCGGTTCCAGATAGTCAGCCAGGTGCTCTGTTATCAACTGGGCCAGTACATCGCGTCGCTTGGCATAGATGGATCGCATGGTTCGCACATGTGCGCCGAAGTGACCGTCGTCGATAAAGCGTGCCAGCGTGAGTTGCGGAATCGGTGCGCTGTGTCCGTCAAGCAGGGTGCGGGCCACGGTCATGGGGGCGACCAATGCGGGAGGCAGCACCATGTAGCCGATGCGCAGCCCGGGAAACAGTGATTTGGTGAAGGTGCCGATGTAGATAGTGCGATCGTGCGGATCAAGCCCCTGTACGCAGGCGGTAGGCTTGCCGGCGTAGTGAAACTCGCTGTCGTAATCGTCCTCGATGATCCAGCCTTGCTGCTGGCTGGCCCAGTCGATGACTGCCAGCCGCCGATCCAGGGCCAGTGTCGCTCCGGTAGGGAACTGGTGCGATGGCGTAAGGAACACCGCCTTCGCCGTCCCATTGGGTGCCTGTGTTGACTCGAGCAGTTGGTCCACGCGCAGCCCGTCCGAGTCCACAGGGATGGGCACGCACTCCAGGCCGGCAGCATCGAATGCCTTGCGTGCCCCGTGATACGCCGGATCTTCGATAAAAATCCGGTCACCAGCGTCGAGTAATACCTGGGCGCACAGGGTCAAGGCTTGCTGGGAACTGGTCAGCACCAGTACGCGTTCAGGCGTGGCGCGTGCCCCGCGTTCAAGATTGACGTAGTTGGCGATGGCGCGCCGCAGTGACTCCATGCCCTGTGGCGGGCTATGCAGCAATGCCTGCGTGCCGTAATCCTTCAACACCTGTCGCTCCAGCCGCTCCCAGGTCTGCAGTGGAAAACTGCGTGTCTCGGGGACACCCGGCGCAAAGGCACGTGGCAGCAGAAAGTCGCGTACGCCACCACCCTGAAATAGGGCGCTCCCACGCTGGCTGAGACGTGTTGTCTCTTGCTGTGTTCTGGGGCGTGCTGTATTGCCGAGGCCTTGCAGGCGTTGCGCACGCTCTGAGACAAAGCTGCCGCTACCCACCCGCCGTTCGATGAAGCCCTCCGCGTGCAGCTGGCTGTAGGCTGACTCGACCGTGTCGCGGGAAACCCCCAAAGACTTTGCCAGCGCACGTGTCGCAGGCAGCGGTCTGCCCACATCGAGCACGCCATCAAGGATCAATTGACGAATGGCCCGCTGCACACGTGCATGCAGCGGCAAGGCGGCATGCGCCGGATCACTGATCCAGGCTTTGACTGATTCAAGTTGGGCATGCCTGAACAATTGGTCTGATCCTCTGTGCGTAATTGGCTGGTATCGCCAGTCCATTTTAAGAGTATAAATATATTTCACAACCCGCCCAGTCATGTTTCAGGAGCCAACATCAGGCCATGTCATCTGTCTCTGCACCTTCATCTGTTCGCGGGAGCGACTTGCTCCATCCTGTTCTGGCAGGTCTGATCTCGGTTATCGTCAACTACGGCGGTACCTTCATCCTGGTGTTCCAGGCCGCCAAGGTAGCGGGGCTTGGCCCTGAGTTGACCGCCTCCTGGGTGTGGTCGATTTCCATTGGTGTGGGCGTGACGGGGATCCTTCTGAGCTGGGCTTCCCGTGAGCCGGTCATCACCGCCTGGTCCACCCCGGCAGCCGCTTTCCTGGTCACGGCGCTGGCGACTACGTCCTATGCCGAAGCTGTGGGTGCTTACCTTGTTTCGGCTGCGGCTTTTGTGGTGCTGGGGTTGTCGGGCTGGTTCGAGCGAGTTATCCGTTTGATCCCGCCGGGCGTGGCTGCCGGCTTGCTGGCCGGCATCCTGCTCCAGTTCGGTATTGGGGCGTTCGGTGGAATGAGCATCGACCCGCTGCTGGCTGGGGTGCTGATCGTTGCTTACCTGGTGTTCAAGCGGTTCTCGGCGCGCTATGCGGTGGTCGGCATTCTGCTGCTAGGGCTTGGCTTTCTGCTGGTTCAGGATCGCGTCGACCTGTCGGAGCTGAGGCTGGAACTGGCGACACCGGTTTTCACCATGCCGGTCTTCTCCCTCAATGCGCTATTGAGCGTGGCGCTGCCGCTGTTCTTGATCACCCTGACCGGACAGTACATGCCAGGCATGCTGGTATTGCGTAACGACGGTTTTAAAACCAGTGCCAACCCTATTGTGACAGTCACCGGGCTGGGTTCGTTGCTGATGGCGCCGTTCGGCTCACACGCCTTTAACATCGCTGCGATCACGGCCGCCATCTGTACCGGCCAAGAGTCACACGCGGAGCCATCCAAACGCTGGATCTCCGGTATCGCTGCGGGCGTGTTTTATATTCTGGTCGGCGTGTTCGGGGTCACATTGGCTGCGGTTTTCATGGCGTTTCCGGCGACTTTCATCACCACACTGGCAGGCTTGGCGTTGCTCGGCACCATCGGTGGCAGTCTTGCCAGCGCGATGGCTGATACCAAGACCCGCGAAGCCTCGTTGATCACTTTTCTGGCTGCGGCCGCCAACATCAACCTGTTGGGTATTGGTGGTGCCTTCTGGGGGCTGGTGATCGGGCTGGCGGCGTATGCGCTGCTGCACGGCCGGCTGCCCCAGCGAACAGCGGCACCGACTGTCGCGCCGGCATCGACTGAAGGGAGCACACGCTGATGAGTATGGTATCCGAGACCCCAACCAGCCACGACCAACACGGTCGCTACCCCGAAGCTACGACGGTTGAGGAGGTTCGCCGCAATCTGGCTGCGGTGCAGGCGCGGATCGTTGCCGCTTGCCAGCGCGTTGGCCGAGACCCGGCAACGGTGCGCCTGCTACCCGTCAGCAAGACCAAGCCCGAAACCCGTTTACGGTTAGCCCATGCTGCAGGCTGCAGGATGCTGGGTGAAAACAAGCCACAGGAGGCGTACCGCAAATGGACGGCGATGCAGGATTTGACCGATCTGCGCTGGTCTGTCATCGGCCATCTGCAGACCAACAAGGCCAAACTGGTCGCACGTTTCGCGACTGAGTTTCAGGCGCTGGACAGTGTGCGTGTCGCTGCCGCGCTGGATCATCGCCTGCAGCTGGAAGGCCGCACGCTGGACGTGTTTGTGCAGGTCAATACCTCGGGGGAGTCCAGCAAGTACGGACTCAGCCCCGACGCAGTACCGGCCTTCCTGCAGGCGCTACCGGCATTCACGACCTTGCGGGTCCGTGGACTGATGACGCTGGCGCTGTTCTCCAGCGATGCCGAACGGGTGCGTCAGTGTTTTGTGCGGCTGCGAGAGCTGCGTGATCGCCTGCGGCAGGACGCGCCGCCAGGGATGGTGCTGGATGAGCTTTCAATGGGCATGTCGGGTGACTTCGAAATTGCTATTGAGGAAGGCGCCACCGTGGTGCGCGTCGGCCAGGCCATCTTTGGCGCCCGTCCAATGCCGGACAGCTATTACTGGCCCGGTGAACTCAGCACAAAGGAACCGAAAATATGAAAACCGCCATTGCCATCCGCCATCTGGCTTTTGAAGACCTCGGAACGCTGGAGCCGCTGCTGCAGGCTCGTGGTTATACCGTGCGTTATCTGGATGCCACCGTTGATAGTCTGTATGCGGCCGATACGCTATCGGCCGACTTGCTGGTGCTGCTGGGTGGCCCCATCGGCGCCTTTGATGATCCCGCCTATCCTTTCATTACTGATGAGTTGGCGGTGATCAGGCATCGCCTGGAGAGTAAGCGCCCACTGCTGGGCATTTGTCTGGGTGCTCAGTTGATTGCACGCGCTCTGGGCGCCAGTGTCAGCGGCATGGGGGGCAAGGAAATCGGCTTCTCGCCATTGACGCTCACCGCGGAGGGGAACGCTTCGCCGCTGGCAGCGCTGGGCGATGTGCCGGTGCTGCACTGGCACGGTGATCGCTTCGACATGCCTGCCGGCGCCACGCGGTTGGCGGGAACAGCCATCTGTGCCAACCAGGCTTTCAGGGTGGGTAACCACGTACTGGCCCTGCAATGCCACCTGGAGGCGGACCCCCGGCGTATTGAGCGCTGGCTGGTCGGCCATGCGTGCGAACTGGCACTCGCTGGCATCGATCCGTGTGCTCTGCGTGCCGAGGCGCAGGCGTTGCAGTCCGATCTGCCGCAGGCCGCACGGGCGGCGTTTGCAGCTTGGCTGGATGAGGTTGAAGCCGCGCCATCAGGGGGGATGTCACCATGACCGCCTCTCTGTCTTTGCCCTGCTCAGTTCAAGCTTTGCCTGTCGATGTGGTGTCGGTGCAGTCACAGGTTGTGTATGGCCGGGTTGGTAACAATGTTGCCGTGCCAACGCTCGAAGCGCTGGCATTGTCGGTGGCTGCGGTTCCTACCGTTATGTTCAGCAATACGCCGCATTACCCGACAATGCACGGTGGCGCGCTGCCCCTTGAGTGGTTCGGTGGCTACCTGAATGACCTGTCGGCTCGCGGTGCGCTGCACGCCTTGCGCGGTATTCTGGTCGGCTATCTTGGTAACGCCCGGCAGGTTGATGCGCTGGCGCCCTGGATTCGGGCGCGGCAGCGGCAGCAGACCGATTTGCGCGTCGTGATTGATCCGGTGCTGGGCGATACCGATCACGGCATCTATGTCGATCCGGGTCTTGTGGATGCTTATCGCCGGGATCTGCTGTCGCTGGCCGAGGGCTTGACGCCCAACGGATTCGAGCTGGGGCGCCTGACCGGCCAGCCGGTGAATGATGTTGAAAGCGTGGTTGCCGCCGCCCGCACCTTGCTGACCGGACGCACGCAATGGGTTGCCGTCACCAGTGCGGCACCTGATACCTGGGCCGCTGACGAAATGCAGGTCGTGCTCGTCACCCGCACCCAGGCTGAAGTTATCGCGCATCCGCGCCTCACTGCGACCCCCAAGGGCACTGGCGACCTGTTCTGTGCCAGCTTGGTCGGGCATTGGATCAATGGTGTCGATCTGTCGGAGGCGGCCACCCGCGCGTGCCGCCACGTCGTTAGCGTGTTGCAGCGTACCCAGCAGGCGCAATGCGCTGAATTGCTGCTGCCCCTGACTGGCCGATGCAATGCCGGCAGGGCGGTGGATCATGCGTCAGTCAGCAAATTTACCTACAGGATTTTTCCATGCAAGCAGTCACTTCCCATCTGATGCGCGCCTATGCTCGTCAACCGGTCTCCTTCGTGCGTGGTAACGGCGCGCAGCTCTGGGATGAACAGGGTGTTGAGTACCTGGATGCGATTGCCGGTGTCGCGGTCACCAGCCTTGGTCACGCTCATCCGGAGATTGCTGCTGTCATCGCCGATCAGGCAAAGACACTGCTTCACACCTCCAACGTGTTTGGCATCGACTGGCAGGAGCGGCTGGGAGAACGACTGTGCGCGTTGACCGGGATGCAAAGCGCCTTTTTCTGCAACTCGGGCGCCGAAGCCAACGAGACGGCTATCAAGCTGGCCCGGCTGCACGCCCATCGTAAACAGGTCCTGCAGCCGCAGATACTGGTCATGGGAAATGCCTTCCATGGCCGCACCCTGGCGACACTCGCCGCCACAGACAATCCGGCTAACCAGCAGGGCTTCGGGCCGCTACCCGAGGGCTTTCTGCGGGTCCCCTACAACGACATTCGCGCAGCACGCGAGGCGGCCGAACACTGCCCGGACATTGTCGCGGTGCTGATCGAGCCGGTGCAGGGTGAAGGCGGCATTCGGGTGGCTAGTGCTGACTACTTACGTGAGCTGCGCTCACTCTGTGACCAGCATGGCTGGCTGTTGATGCTGGATGAGATTCAAACCGGCCTGGGCCGCGCAGGCGCCTGGTTCGGCTATCAGATAGCGGACATCGAGCCGGACGTCATAACGCTGGCAAAGGCCCTGGGCAACGGGTTCCCTATCGGCGCTTGTCTGGCGCGCGGTGCGGCGGCTGATCTGTTTTCTCCCGGTCTGCACGGTTCGACTTTCGGCGGTAATCCGCTGGCCTGCAGGGTGGCCTGTACCGTGCTCGACATCATGGCGCGAGAGCGGCTGGCGGAACGGGCAGCGGTGCAGGGGGCTCGTCTGCTCGCGGGGTTGCAGCAGGCGCTGGGCGCTCATCCGCATGTCACTGCCATCCGTGGTCAGGGACTGATGGTAGGAATCGAGCTGGATCGGCCCTGCAAGGAGCTGGTGGGACGCGCGCTGTCTGAGCAGCGGCTGCTTATTACGGTGACCCGAGATACCGTCATTCGGCTATTGCCGCCGCTTACCTGCACTGACGAGCAAATCGACGACATTGTGCTGCGCCTTGCCCGCCTGCTGTCGACGGGGACGGAGGTGGGGGCGATGACAGCTCAACCTAGCGCAGAGCTGGAGCCCGCGACCTGATGTGCGAAGTGAACCGGCAAATGGCGGTGGGCGCAGTTGAGCTAAATGACGCCTGCCGACCTGAATAGGCCAATCCCGAATTTCAGAGAAAGGAACAACCCCATGTACGACACCTCCCTGGCGCTCAGCGACTTTGACCCAGAGCTGGCCGATGCGGTTAAGCAAGAAGAATGCCGGCAGCAAGACCACATCGAGCTGATTGCGTCAGAGAACTACGCTAGCCCGCTCGTGATGGCCATGCAGAACTCGGTATTCACCAACAAGTACGCTGAGGGCTACCCCGGTAAGCGCTATTACAGCGGCTGCGAGCATGTGGACGTTGCTGAGCGCCTTGCTATCGAACGGCTCAAGAGGCTGTTCGACTGCGATTATGCCAACGTCCAGCCCCATGCCGGTGCCCAGGCCAACGCGGCCGTATTTCTGGCGCTAACCAAGCCCGGCGATACGGTGATGGGCATGAATCTGGCCCAGGGCGGCCATCTTACCCACGGCAATCCGTCCAACTTCTCGGGTCGCCTTTACAATATCGTGCCTTACGGGCTCAACCCGGAGACCGGGCTGATCGACTACGACGAGATGGAACGCATCGCCCTGGAAACCCGGCCCAAGATGCTGATCGGCGGGTTCTCCGCCTACTCGCGTTACAAAGACTGGGTGCGCATGCGCTCGATCGCCGACAAGGTGGGCGCCATCTTCTGGGTGGACATGGCTCACGTGGCTGGACTGGTTGCGGCGGGGGAATACCCCAATCCGCTGCCCTATGCCCATGTCGTCACCAGCACGACCCACAAGACGCTGCGCGGCCCACGCGGCGGCATCATTCTGGCCAAAGGTCAGGGTGATGACTTTTACAAGAAGCTCGATTCTGCTGTGTTCCCGGGCACCCAGGGCGGCCCGCTGATGCATGTCATCGCCGCCAAAGCCATCGCCTTCAAGGAGGCGCTGCGGCCGGAGTTCAAAACCTACCAGCGCCAGGTGGTTGCCAACGCCCGGGCGATGGCGGCCGTGCTTCAGCAGCGTGGCTACAAGATCGTCTCGGGCGGCACCGACAACCACCTGATGCTCATCGATCTTGCCGCCAGGCCTTATACCGGCAAGGAGGCTGATGCGGCCCTGGCGGATGCCTACATCACGACGAACAAGAACTCGGTGCCCAACGATCCGCGCTCACCTTTCGTCACCTCAGGCATACGCATTGGTACGCCAGCGTTGACTACGCGTGGCTTTGGGGTCGTCGAGTGCGAACAGGTGGCGGGTTGGTTGTGCGACGTGCTGGATGCAATGGCAACCGGTGTAGACGAACTGACAGCAGTGCGTGACCGGGTGCGGGAGCAAGTGGTGACGTTGTGCCGTCGTTATCCGGTATACGGCCCATGCTCGTGCGATTGATTGCGGGAGTCGGGTTGCCGAGCGCTGCTGTGCTAGGGCAATTCAGCGCTCCTCCTTGCTGGTAATGTTTTACTAGACAGTTCTTTGTAAGACATTTCCTACAAGCCGTGTACGCCTTTGCCACCAAGAAGCGTGGGCCAGCGGTGATTTTTCATGTGATTTTATTTTAAGTGTATGAATTTAAAAGGTTTTTATTTTATCCAGGCACGAGAATGAATGTCATTCGAGGCTTGCGCTCAGTCCTGAAAAGCTTATTATCTACCCAAGCGCGACGGATAGCGCTGCTCGGCAGGGAGCTTGAGCTAGGGATTTTCAGGACGATGAAGCCAGGATGGCTGGACATGGAAAGCATGAAAGGACTAAAGAGTGGGCCGGTTTACCGGCCCCTTTTTTTTGCCTGAAATTTGCTGCCTTTCGGCCGCACTGCAAGCCAGATCGGTGCTGGCCGGATCAAACGCAAAGGCGTGTCTGCGCGTGATACTCCCGCACCCTGACTACCTTCTGCGCCAAACAACACAGCAGTACCCGACCGCGCAAACGTGGTAAGGCGCACCTGCACGATGTGCCTAAAACCTGCCTGAGGCGCATAAAAAAACCGGCTGCAAGAGCCGGTTTTCGAGGGGCATGCAGGTGACCTGCTCAGCGCTCCAGGTATTGCAGCTTGTCCGGTACGCCATCCCACTCTTCGGCGTCGGGCAGGGAGTCTTTCTTCTCGGTGATGTTCGGCCAGACTTCGGCCAGGTCGGCGTTCAGCTCGATATACTCATCCATACCTTCGGGGATCTCGTCCTCGGAGAAGATCGCGCTGGCCGGGCACTCTGGCTCACACAGGGCGCAGTCGATGCACTCGTCCGGGTGGATAACCAGGAAGTTCGGGCCTTCGTAGAAGCAATCGACCGGGCAGACCTCAACGCAATCGGTGTACTTGCACTTGATGCAGTTGTCGGTAACAACAAAGGTCATGGTCAGGTCTCCATCGTATTAGGCGAGAAAAAGCTGGCGCGTAGTCTATCAGTTTTTTTTAGAGGGTATAGGGTTCAGCGCTTTTTTGTGCTGATAAACGCATGATCCCTCCCGTTTAATGCAAATAAGTATCATTTGTCGCTTGATTAGGCCCATTCCCGTTTCAGCTGGTATAGCAGATCGAGTGCCTGGCGTGGGCTTAGATCATCGATGTCGATGTCTTGCAGTTGCTCCACTAGGGGGTGTGCCGCACTGGCAAACAGGTCGCTCTGGAACGGCTGCTGCGCGCTCGCCGGGCGGTTGCTCTGTTCGAGACTCTGCTGCTCCAGCTGGGCCAGGTGCTCGCGTGCGCGCTCAATGACCGGGCGGGGAACGCCGGCCAGCTGGGCTACCTGCAGGCCATAACTCTGGCTGGCCGGGCCGGGTTGCACGTTGTGCAGGAACACGATGCGCTCGTTGTGTTCGGTGGCATTCAGGTGCACGTTCACGACGCCTGGGTCACTGTCGGCCATGCCGGTTAGCTCAAAGTAGTGGGTGGCGAACAGGGTAAAGGCGCGTGCCCGCGCCAGGTATTCGGCGGCGGACCAGGCCAGTGACAGGCCGTCAAAGGTGCTAGTGCCGCGACCTACTTCGTCCATCAGCACCAGACTCTGGTCGGTGGCGTTGTTGAGGATATTGGCGGTTTCGCTCATCTCGACCATAAAGGTCGAGCGGCCGCCCGCCAGATCGTCACTGGAGCCGATACGGGTAAAGATACGGTCCACGCAAGACAGCTCCACGGCTGCGGCTGGTACAAAGCTGCCGATATGCGCCAGCAGGGTGATCAGCGCCGTCTGGCGCATATAGGTCGATTTACCGCCCATGTTCGGCCCGGTAATGATCAGCATGCGGGTGTCTGGGTCCAGTGCCAGGTCGTTGGCGACGAAGGGTGTCTCCAGTACCTGTTCCACCACCGGGTGGCGGCCCTGGGTGATCTGCAGCTGGCTGCCCGCGATAAACTGCGGGCGGCAGTAATCCAGCGTGCCGGCGCGTTCGGCCAGGGTACAGAGCACATCGATTTCGGCCAGGCTGGCGGCGCTGGTTTGTAGGGCGGCCAGGTCTTCATTCAGGCGGTCGAGCAGTTCGTCGTACAGTTGCTTCTCGCGCGCCAGTGCGCGGCTGCGCGCTGACAGGGCTTTGTCTTCAAAGGCTTTCAGCTCAGGGGTAATAAAGCGCTCGGCACCCTTGAGGGTCTGGCGGCGGATGTAGTCGACCGGCGCCTGATCCGATTGGCTGCGTGACAGCTCGATGTAGTAGCCGTGGACCCGGTTATAGCCGACCTTGAGGGTATTGAGGCCGGTGCGTTCGCGCTCGCGGGTTTCCAGGTCGATCAGGTACTGGCCGGCGTTTTCGCTGATGTTCTGCAGCTCATCCAGCTCGTCGTCGAAGCCGGCTTTGATCACGCCGCCGTCGCGCAGCACCGCCGGCGGGTTGTCGATCACCGCGTTGGCCAGCAGCTCGGCCAGGTCGGGGTAGGTGCTGACCTGCTCGGCAAGGGCACGCAGGTGCGGTGCTTCAACCGGTTGCAGGCAGTCCTGCAGCGCGGGCAGGGCGGCCAGTGCATCGCGCAGGCGCGCCAGGTCACGGGGGCGGGCGGAGCGCAGGGCCACGCGGGCCAGAATACGTTCGATATCGCCAATGCCTTTGAGCTGAGGCTGCAGGTCTAGATAGAACTGCTGATCCAGCAGGGTGCTGATACTGTCCTGGCGGGCGCCGAGCACCTGCATGTCGCGCAGTGGGCGGTTCAGCCAGCGTGCCATCAAACGGCTGCCCATGGCGGTGGCGGTGTGGTCGAGCACGTCGAGCAGGGTATTGTCGCGGCCACCGGACAGATTCTGGTCGATTTCCAGATTGCGACGGCTGGCGCTGTCGATGATCACGCTGTCTTCAAAGCGCTCGTGGCTGATGCTGCGAATGTGCGGCAGGGCGGTGCGCTGGGTTTCCTTGGCGTAGCTGAGCAGAGCGCCGGCGGCGCCCAAGCCCAGGCGCAGATCGTTGCAGCCAAAGCCGACCAGATCCTTGGTGCCAAATTGCTGGGTCAGGCTCTTGAAAGCGCTGTCCTGATCAAACTCCCAGGGCGCGCGACGACGCACGGCGCGGCGACGTTCAATCGGGGTGTTGCTCTCCCAGTCATCCGGGATCAGCAGCTCGGCGGGGGCCAGGCGCTCCAGCTCGCCGAGCAGAGTCTCCCAGCCGCGCAACTCCATGACCACAAAGCGGCCACTGTTGATGTCCAGTGTGGCCAGTCCAAAGCCCTTTTCAGCGCCGACCAGTGCCGCCAACAGGTTGTCGCGACGCTCGTCCAGCAGGGCCTCGTCGCTGACGGTGCCAGGGGTAATGATGCGCGCGACCTGACGCTCGACCGGCCCTTTGCTGGTGGCCGGGTCGCCCACCTGTTCGCAGATGACGACCGATTCGCCGAGCTTCACCAGACGCGCGAGGTAACCCTCGGCTGAGTGATAGGGGATGCCGGCCATGGGAATCGGCTGGCCGCCGGATTGGCCGCGTGCGGTCAGGGTAATGTCGAGCAGGCGCGCAGCTTTTTTGGCGTCGTCATAAAAGAGCTCGTAAAAATCACCCATGCGATAGAACAGCAGCTGCTCGGGGTGCTGCTGCTTGATGCTGAAATATTGCTGCATCATCGGGGTATGGGCGGTGGCTTCGGGTTTGCTCTTTTTCATGAATAACTCGACTTGCGCTGCGGATGAGGGCGCGCCTTTGCGGAGCGCCGTTGCCGGTGAGGCGCAAGGTTACCACGGCGTTGCAGCGCCCTGCAGGGGGAGTCGGGAGAGAATTCTCGGGCGGGGCCTGACTTGCCTGTCAGTTGATCTGGCGTGCCCTGATGCGGCGGCGGTAGCGCTGATCCTGGTCCATACTGGGGCCCGGTTGCAGGTTGCTAATAATGAAGGGTAATGACATGGAGAGCATCCAGGCGGATATCGAGGCGGTTTATCGTCGGGAGTCCCGCCGCGTGTTGGCCACTTTGCTGCGCTTGCTCAATGGTAATTTCGATCTGGCGGAAGAGGCGCTGCAGGAGGCCTTTGTGGAGGCTGTGAAGCACTGGCCTGCGCGGGGCATTCCCGAGAATCCGCGCGCCTGGCTGGTGTCCACCGGCCGTTTCAAGGCGATCGACCAGTTGCGCAAGCGCGGGCGGCGGGATGCCTCGCTGCAGCGACTGGTGGAGACTCTGGACGATCAGGATGCGGACTGGGAGGCCCCGAGCGTGGTTGGGGATGATCGCCTGCGACTCATCTTCATCTGCTGCCACCCGGCCCTGTCGCCCGAGGCGCAGGTGGCACTGACCCTGCGTGAGGTGTGCGGGCTGACGACTGAGGCCATTGCTGCAGCCTTTCTGGTGCCGGTGCCAACCTTGGCACAGCGCATTGTGCGCGCAAAGAACAAGATTCGCGACGCTGCTATCCCCTATGAGGTCCCTGGCCCGGCGGACCTGGCATCCCGCCTTTCTGGTGTGTTGCAGGTGATCTATCTGGTGTTCAACGAAGGCTATTCGGCCTCCAGTGGGGAACAGCTTATGCGCCGTGAGCTATCGGCCGAGGCGCTGCGGTTGGGGCGCTTGTTGCACGAGTTGCTGCCAGCGCCCGAGGTAACCGGGCTGCTGGCATTGATGATGCTGCACGACGCCAGGCAAGCCGGGCGGGTCAACAGCGATGGCGACCTGGTACCGCTTGATGAACAAGACCGCAGTGTGTGGGACCAGGCGCAAATTCAAGAAGGGGCGCGCCTGGTCACGCTGGCGCTGACCGGGCGTGCCCCAGGACCCTTTGCTGTGCAGGCGGCCATCGCGGCGTTGCACGCCCAGGCGCCAAGCGCAGATGACACCGACTGGGCCGAGATTGTCGGCCTCTACAACCTGCTGCTGCAGATGCAGCCCTCACCGATAGTCGAGCTGAACCGCGCGGTGGCCATTGCCATGCGCGACGGGCCTGGCGTTGGGCTGGAACTGATAGAGCGCCTGGAACGTGACGGCGCGCTGGGCAGTTACTACCTGCTGCCGGCAGCGAGGGCCGACCTGCATCGACGCGCCGGTCAGCGCGATCTCGCTCTTATCGCCTACCAGCAGGCCCTCGACCTCACCCAGCAACAGACCGAGCGACGCTTCCTTGTGCGGCGTATGGCCGAACTGGATTAAAAATTTTCTTCAGTGTGTCGAATTGCCCCGTGTTCGTACGACTAGTGTTGGCAAGCCTCTATTTCAAAGGAGAAAGATGCCATGAGCTATATCGACGGTTTTGTCATTGCGGTACCCCGGGAGAATCGCGAGAAGTTTGTTCATCACGCCGGCGTGGCTGACCCGGTATTTATCGAGTGGGGCGCCACGCGGGTGCTGGAGTGCTGGGAAGATGATGTGCCGGACGGCACCCTGACGGACTTTCGTCGTGCCGTGCAGGCCACGGAGGACGAGGCGGTGGTGTTTTCCTGGGTCGAATGGCCGGACAAGGCAACCCGCGATGCAGCGCTGGCCAGAATGATGTCCCCGGAGATGGGCGATCCGCGTCTGGATCCTGAGAAAAACCCCATGCCCTTTGATGGTAAGCGCATGATTTATGGCGGCTTTGTTCCCGTCGTCCAGCTGCACAACCCCGCATAGAGCGCGCAGGAGTCAAAGGATGATCAATAAGCACGGTGAATTTATCTGGTACGAACTCTGTACCCCAGATGCTGACGGCGCACAGTCGTTCTACAGCGCAGTGATTGGTTGGGATATTGCGGACAGCCTTACGCCCGATATGGACTACCGCATAGTTCACGCCACCGATGACGAAAATGGCGAACGGGTCCCGGTTGGGGCCTTGGCGCAGCTGTCGGACGAGATGCAAGTGTGCGGCGCGCAACCGGTGTGGCTTGGTTACATCGCTGTGGACGATGTCGATGCCAGCGTGAACCGCATTGTCGCCGCCGGCGGGGCGGTGTCCATGCCGGCGACGGATATTGCGGACGTCGGGCGAATTGCCCTGGTGACCGACCCGCAGGGCGCACCCTTCTATCTGATGCGCGGCATTCATGAGAGTCCCAGCGCGGCATTCGCAGCGGATCGGCCGCGGGTTGGTCACTGCGCCTGGAATGAACTGGCCACCACGGACCCGGAGGCGGCCAAAAATTTTTATTTTGCCGAGTTCGGCTGGACCAAGGATGGCGAGCTGCCAATGGGGGCTCAGGGGAACTATGAGTTCATTCGGCACAACGGCCTGATTGGCGCCGTCATGCCAAAACCGGATGAACGGCCCGGCTCATTGTGGAGCTACTATTTTCGTGTGGCGAATATCGATCTGGCCGTTGAGGCTATCGGTACCTCTGGCGGTACGCTGGTCATGGGGCCGGAGGAGATTCCGGGTGGCGACTTTGTCGTGATTGGCATTGACCCACAGGGCGCGCTTTTTTCGCTGATCGGAACCAGACCAGGGCAGTCTTGAATATCCTAGGAGGTGACATGCAAAGCGGAACCACAACCAGGGTCAGCGTGGCAACGTGCCTCTGGTTTGATGACCAGGCAGAGCAGGCCGCTGAGTTCTATACCTCACTCATCCCAGGCTCGCGCATTCACAACCGAATGCGCGATGCGATCGACGCGCCGCCCCTGCTGGTCGAGTTTACCCTCGGCGGGTCGCCCTATCAGGCGCTCAACGGAGGCCCGCATTTTGTACACTCGGAAGCGGTTTCCATCTCGGTACTGACCGACAGCCAGCAGGAGACAGACCGGCTCTGGGCAGCGCTGACGGCCGATGGTGGGTGCGAAAGTCAGTGTGGCTGGCTGAAAGACCGCTTCGGTGTTTCATGGCAAATAGTGCCGCGCCGGTTTATCGAGCTGCAGGGCTCGGATGACAAGGCCGCAGTGCAGCACGCGCGTCAGGCGATGTTCAGCATGCGCAAACTGGATCTGGCTGCCCTTGAGGCTGCCTTCTATGGTGCAGCGCCCGCGGACGGAGAAAACGCATGAAATATCTGTGTCTGGTCTACTACGACGAACAGAAAATGCAGCAGCTGTCGCAGGACGAATGGGATGCGTTGAATCGTGAGTGTATTGCCTGTGTCGCGGACTTGCAGGCCAGCGGGCACTTTCTTGAAGGCGCACCGCTGTTGTCGACCGAGACGGCTACCACTGTGCGGGTACGTGATGGCGGCCCCATGATCACCGATGGTCCCTTTGCCGAGACCAAGGAGCAGCTGGCGGGCTTTTACATGCTGGAGGCGCGCGACTGCAACGAAGCCATCCGGCTGGCGCAGAAGATTCCGCCTGCACGCTACGGCAGCGTGGAAATCCGGCCGGTGAGAGAGTTGATGGAGGAGGGTAATCGGAAGTAGGGCTACTCAAGGCCATGCTCCTGCGCGGCCAGGCTTATCAGCGCGGGTGGTCGCCGGGCAGCAACACCGTTACTGACGCCCGTCCAGCAGCCCCATGTCCATCGCCTTGATAGCGGCTTCCGCGCGGCAGTTGATCTGCAGCTTCTGGTACACAACCTTCAGGTAGCTGGCGGCGGTGTGGGGCGAGATGCCTAGCTCCTGAGCGGCGCCCTTGACGCTCAGTCCGCGAGCGATGAGTTGCAGTAATTGCTGCTCCCTTGGCGTCAATGCGTCACTGGGGGAGGCCGGGGCGGGGCGAAACTGTTCCAGGATACGTCGGGCAATGGAGGCCGAGAGCGGTGGTTTGCCTTGCACGATGCCACCGAGCTGGGCAACGAAGGCCTGCTCATCTTCGTCTTTCAACAGGTAACCGTCGGCGCCGGCGCGCAGCGCGGCGAACAGGTGCTCAGCGTCATCAAAAATAGTGGTGACAATGCACTGCGTCTGCGGGCTTTGGTTCTTGAGCTGCGGTAATAGGTCAACGCCATTGCCATCGGGTAAGCCGAGATCCACCAAGGCCAGCTGATAGCGGTTGTGTTTTATCAACTCGTTAGCCTGCGCCGAGCTGCAGGCTAGGTCGACGGGACATTGGCCCAACGCCTCGTGCAAACGCTGTGTCAGCCAGTCGGCGACTTGCGGCATATCCTCAATGATCAATACCCGGTTGGTGGTTTGCATGTCCGCGCTCCCTGCTGAAAATGCGCTGTGCGATGTCACAATAATGGCGCTAGTATCGTTTCGATCACGTCAATTGATTTTAAACGGCTTGGGATAAAACCGAGACTTTCCTAAAGTCGCGCCGAATGAAAACAAGATCAACCCCCTTGATGTGGGGGCAAGGGAGTTGCTAAGGATGGTGCCGCTGCGAACCAAACTGCTCGCCGGACTGGCGGTAATTGTGCTGTATGGTTTTTGGATAATTCAGTTGGCGCTGTCGTTGCCGGCCAGCGAGCTGCAATTCAGCCAGCAGGGCGATCAATTGCTGGCCGCAGGTCCGGACGCCGCGCCGCGCCCGGTTGAGGCGATGCTGATAGGCGGCACGGCGCTGCCGGCCCGTGCGGTGCTGGTTATTGAGGAGCCGGATGTGTTGCCGGCATACAGCGATATCAACCAGGTTTTTGCTGAACACACACAACTGCTGCAGGCGTTGGAGGCCGGCACCCTGTGGGTGCGTTACCAAGACGGCAGTGAGCAGCAATTACATCCGGTAGCACGCGGCTTGATGCAGTTGCCGGCTATGTTCTGGCTGCAACTGTTGTGTGGCTTGGCTGGCATGGTGATATGCATGCTGGTGTGGGTTCCGGGTGAGCGCAACCTGGCGACCCGCTCCTTTGCCTTGTCCGGTCTGGGGTATCTGCTGGCATCTTCGACGGCCGCTGTGTATAGCACGCGTGAGCTGTTTATTGACGGTGATTTGTTCCGCGTTCTGTCCGGTTTTAACCATTGCGGCGCAATGTTGTTTTCTGCAGCGGTCAGTGCTTTTCTGTGGAGCTACCCGCGGCGCGCGCCGTCCGTCTGGATCCCGCTTGCGCTTTACGCTGGCTTTGTCTCGTGCATGACGCTAGACCAGCTGCAGCTCACCGCCTCGCCGGTCGAGGGCTTCCATCTCTGGGTTATTGGCGTGTTTATGATCGGACTGTCGGGCGCTGTCTGGCAGTGGCGGCAAACCCGCAATAGCGCGGCTGACCGCTCGGCTTTTCGCTGGGTGTTGTTATCCATTATTGCCGGTACGGTGTTCTTTTCGGCCGGCATGATCTTGCCAGCCATTTTGCAGGTAGCAGTGCCCCATGCTCAGGGGCCGTTGTTGGCTACCTTTTTACTGATGTACGCCGGCATGGCGTTGGGAGTAACCCGCTACCGTCTGTTTGAACTGGAGCGCTGGTGGTTCTCAATCTGGAGCTGGCTGTTGGGCGGGCTGGCGGTGCTGCTGACGGATTTGGCGCTAGCGTCGTTGCTGACCCTCTCTGGCCCTACTGTACTGGCTGCCTCGGTGGCCTTGGTGGGGTGGGTGTACTTTCCTGTGCGGCAGTTTATCTGGGGCCGTTTGACCGTGCGACGTCAGCGTGGTCTGGATACCTGGTTGTCACAAGCGCTGCCGGTAATGCTGCAAGCTCAGCGCAGTGACCAAGCCGACAGCGCCGTGGAGCAGGCTTTGCTGGCGGTATTCCAGCCGCTGCGTGTCGAGCGCTTGGGACGCAAGGCGCAGCGCCCTCAGGTGGTCGACAACGGAGATGCGCTGCAAGTCCCTGGGCCATCGGGAGAGGGTGACTATGTGCTGTTACATGCGGAGCAGGGGCGTCGACTGTTTACTCGTCAGGATGTTCAACTGGCTCGCTTGGTGCTGTCGCTGGACAACCTCGTGCTGCACTCGCTGACCGCACGGGTAGAAGGCGCAACCGAGGAGCGCAATCGTATCCGCCAAGATATCCATGACGACTTGGGGGCCAAGCTGCTGCAACTGCTACACACAGCATCGGGTGATTCGCGGCAACTGGTGCGCGAGGCGATTCGTGACTTGCGCGAGTTATTGCACAACATGGATGGCCACGAGGTGCGTCTGGATGTGGCGGCATCTCGTTGGCAGGAGGAAACGGCAAACCGTTGCCAGGCCCGCGGCGTTATTTTGCATTGGCAACAGATACTGGGCGAGCAGTCGCTGAGTGCGGGGCAGTTCAGTCATTTGACCCGGGTGCTGCGAGAAGCGGTCAGTAACGCCCTGCGCCACGCTACGCCTACCGAACTGCGCGTGCAGTTGAGTCAACAGGGAGGCGTCACGCTACAGTTGCGGGTCGAGAATGACGGCGTTGCCTTGGCTGAAACAGCCACCAGTGGGCGCGGCCTGCAGATCATGCAGGCCCGTGCTCGCCAGCTGGGTGGTGAGCTGCAGCACGGGTGCGTGCAGCAACGCTGGTGGCTGGCGCTGCAGGTGCCGATTGGTCCACCCGATACTCCCGCTGCAGATTGATCACCCCCCGTATTCACGGGCTAACCTGCCTTGCGGTGTTGCCTTTAAATGGCAGCATCTACACAAGGAAGGCAACTCGCCATGAAACTGAAAACACTTGCTCTGCTCCCACTGGCGCTTGCGCTCACCGCCTGCCTGAGCGGCGGTGGCGGGGGCGGCGGTGGAGATAGCGCCGCCGCCGGTAAAACCGGTCGCCTGATTGATTCGGCTGTTGCCGGGGTGAGTTACAGCACTGCCCAATTCAGCGGCACCACCAATGCTGACGGTGAATACCTTTACCACGAAGGTGAGACGGTGACCTTTCGTATCGGTGATATCGTATTTCCGGCCGTGACTGCCAAGGGCGTGCTGACACCGCTTGATCTGGCCGGCAGCACGGATATCAACGACCCGGTGGTGATCAATATTGCCCGCCTGCTGCAAACCCTGGACGAAGACGGCAACCCGGATAACGGCATCCTCATTCCCGAGTTGAGCACCACCGCGGCGCTGGACTTCGACCTGCCGGTGGCAGACTTTGCTGCCGCGGTGCAGGCTGCGCTGGGGGTTACCCTGATCAGTCAGGCCGATGCATTGGCGCACCTGCAGAACGAGCTGGATGAACTCAACGGCGGAACCACCGACCCCGGGCGGGAGGCTGCAACTGTGCCTGCCGGCCTGGTGGGCGTGTATCAGTTTCTGTTTGAAGAAGTCACCGCCGGCTCCGGGATTCAGGACGGGGTGATTGATGAGTATCAGGTGACCGCCGATGGGCGGCTGATCCTGCCGGGCGGCAGCGAGCTGAGCAACCCGGTGTATATCTCCGACTCGCACGTCGAGATCGCCTGGCACGACAGCAATACCGGTCTGGGCTATGCGCTGAGCAACGCCAATACCGGCGTCATCAACGAGTTGAACGTCAGTGACGGGCTGTTTGGCGACGCAGGCTATGTGTTTTACGGCTCCTACGTACCCTACAGCCCGGCTACTGGTGATGTACCGCAGGCGTTACTGGATCTGGCCGGCAGTTACAGCACCCAGCCCTATTTCAGCAAGGCGGGTAATCGCCATGGCTGGGCCGTGGGTGACGAGTTGACGCTGGATATCGACAGCGTCAGCGGCGTTATCGACATCGCCGGCATCTACCAGTTTGATCCGGCGGACAGCAGTTTCTCCTGGACGGACAAAACGGGCACCAACCCGCGCTTTAACCCCCACTACGAGGTACTCTACAAAGTTGGCGACAGCGACATTAAGCTGCTGCTGTACCGTCAGCCGGGTGAGGGGCTTAATGGCTGGCGCCTGCAGGATGATGCGAACGCCGCCGATGGGGTCAACGTTGCCAGTGAGGTGATGCCCTTGATTGCAACGCATCAGGCTTACGTTGATGCGCTGGATGCGCTGCTGCCGGCAACCCTGACCGTCATTGCCCAGGACAGCACCTACAACTCGGGACTGGACGGGGCGGTCTGCACCCAGTACGCCTTTGATCTGGATTACGGCGCCACCAACGGCAAGCCGCGCATCTTGTTCAATCAGCTTGGCAGCCCGGCCAAGACCACCAAGGAGTACATTGCCTCCAGCGCTGCCTATAGCGAGCAGGGGAGTGCCGTTAGCCTTTACTGGAGCGGTTTTGATCTGACAGTCGACGGCAGCAGCTTGACCGCGACTGTGACTAAGCTCGGCGAGCCGATCAACGAGGTACTGAGCAACGACAGCAGCGCTATCGCCGCCGTTTGCCCCTGAGCGCGAACATAACGCCGGTAGCCTTGAACGGGCTGCCGGCGTTGTGCTGTCTGCACGAAACCAACCTCGACAAAGCCGGTCCCAGCTCTGGTGCAGCCGCCGGGCCAACTGGCATGCTGTGTCCTGTTACGCACGTCGAGGAAGGTGCCATGTCCCATTTTGATCCGTTGATTGATTCCGCCGCCGCCCGCCTGGGGCGTGTACTTGAACACCTGGGGCAACGGGTGAGCACCGCCGAGTCCTGCACCGGCGGCGGTATCGCCGAAGCCATTACTCGTGTCGCAGGCAGCTCGCAGTGGTTTGAAACCGGCTTTGTCACCTACGCCAACAGCAGCAAGGCGCGCTGGCTAGGCGTGGAGCCAGCCACGCTGGAGGCGCACGGTGCAGTCAGTGAACCGGTGGTGTTGGCCATGGCTGCTGGCGCCAAGGCGGCGGCTGAGGCGGATATGGCCGTCGCGGTCAGCGGCATTGCCGGGCCAGATGGCGGCAGCGCCGAAAAGCCGGTCGGTACGGTGTGGTTTGGCTGGGCGCTGGCCGACGGCCGGGTAATCAGTGACTGCAAACGCTTTCAGGGCGGCCGCCGTGAGGTGCGTGCTCAAACGGTATTGCATGCACTGGAGCGCCTGGTCTCGGAGGCAGAGAAGGCAGCTGCGAACCGGTCGTCAGTCTGATTGCATATCGGGGGTAGGCGGGTCATTTTTTCTGTGGAATAATACTGACCAAATATACAGTAGTTGATCGGTCGGTCGCTTCGGCGCCTGCCCCAAGCCAAGAGGATGCGAAATGGACGATAACAAAAAGAAGGCGCTGTCGGCTGCCTTGAGTCAGATTGAACGTCAGTTTGGCAAGGGTGCCGTGATGCGCATGGGCGATCACGAGCGTCAGGCCATTCCGGCTATCTCCACTGGCTCGCTCGGCCTGGATATCGCCCTCGGTATTGGTGGCCTGCCCAAGGGTCGTATCGTTGAAATCTACGGGCCGGAGTCCTCCGGTAAAACCACGCTGACCCTGTCGGTTATCGCGCAAGCGCAGAAGCACGGCGCCACCTGCGCTTTCGTTGACGCGGAACATGCGTTGGATCCGGAATACGCCGGCAAGCTGGGCGTTAACGTTGACGACCTGCTGGTCTCCCAGCCTGACACTGGTGAGCAGGCACTGGAAATCACCGACATGCTGGTGCGCTCCAATGCCGTTGACGTGATCATCGTCGACTCCGTGGCGGCGCTGGTGCCCAAGGCCGAGATTGAAGGCGAGATGGGTGACCATCACGTGGGTGTGCAGGCTCGTCTGATGTCGCAGGCGCTGCGTAAAATCACCGGTAACATCAAGAACGCCAACTGTCTGGTGATCTTCATCAACCAGATCCGCATGAAGATCGGCGTCATGTTCGGTAACCCGGAAACCACCACCGGTGGTAATGCCCTCAAGTTCTACTCCTCTGTCCGTCTGGATATCCGCCGTACCGGTGCGGTGAAAGAGGGCGACGAGGTGGTTGGCAGTGAAACCCGCGTCAAGGTTGTGAAGAACAAGGTCGCACCGCCGTTCCGTCAGGCCGAGTTCCAGATTCTGTACGGTGCCGGTATCTACCATAACGCCGAGATCATCGACCTGGGTGTACAGATCGGCCTGGTTGAGAAAGCCGGTGCCTGGTACAGCTATCAAGGCAGCAAGATCGGTCAGGGCAAGGCCAACGCCGCCAAGTTCCTGGAAGACAACAAGGCAGTGGCTGAAGAGATCGAAAAGGCCATCCGCGACAAGCTGCTGGCCAAGCCCGGCAAGCCGAAGGCCGAGAGCGAAGCCGACGCCGAACTGGAAGACTGAGCCGGCTGACTGATGCGCCCGCGCTCTACGTTGGAAACCCCGGTTGCCATTCGCCGCTCAGCCATGGATTTGCTGGCGCGGCGAGAGCACAGCTATGCGGAGTTGCAACGCAAGTTGCGCCAGCGAGGCGCGCCGAGCGATCTGGCCGAGATAGAGCTGGACCGCCTGGTTGAGGATGGGTTGCTCAGTGATGAGCGCTTTTGCGAGGCGTATATCTACGCCCGCAGTCAGCGCGGTTACGGCCCCGCGCGCCTGCGCGAGGAGCTGCGCCAGCGTGGCGTATCTGAATCGCTGGTCGAACGCAGTCTGGCCGAGGCAGATCAGGACTGGCAGGCGCTGGCCGAACAGGTGTTTGCCAAGCGCTTCCCTGAGGGCACTGCCCGTGATCCGGCGGAGCGCGGCAAGCAGCTGCGCTTTATGCAGTACCGGGGGTTTTCAGGTTTTCGGGCTGATTGACGAAGTCGATCAGCGCCCGCAGGCTACCCCTGTCCCTTTCGTTGAAATCAAAGCACAAGCGCGTCAGTGCGCCCAGCTCGGGCTCGTCGTCCTCCTGTTCACACATCCCCTGTTGCACAAATCCGCCTGAGACACAGATGTGTCCAAATCGCGTCTCCAGCTGTGCCAGTGCCTGCTGGTTGAGCGGGTGGTTGAGGCGCAGCATAAACTGTTCTCCAACACGGCGAGATGAGTGATAGTTGCTGTAAAAATTCAGGACCACCTGCATCGCCTCAGCGGGTGAGTTGCAGGGCGTCAACAGGTTGATGTCGTCGGGGTGGATATAGGCGCTGTCTGCCAGTTGGCTGCGAACAAACTGGGTAAAGGCCTGCCAGTACTGCCCGCCCGGCTGGTCCAGCAGAATGATCGGCACCATTGGGCTCTTGCCGGTCTGTACCAGGGTCAGCACTTCCAAGGCTTCATCCAAGGTGCCGAAGCCCCCTGGGCAGAGGATCAGAGCGTCTGCTTCCTTCACGAAGAACAGCTTGCGCAAAAAGAAAAAGCCAAAAGCCAGGTCATGGCTGGTGCCATGCACCACGGTGTTGGAGCGCTGCTCAAACGGCAGGGTGATATTGAAGCCCAGGCTGTGATCCAGTCCGGCACCTTCGTGGGTCGCGGTCATGATGCCGCCGCCAGCGCCGGTGATCGCCATATAGTCGTTGGCGGCCAGGGCGGCGCCCATCTCGCGGGCTACGGCGTACAGCGGGTGGTCGGGCGCGGTGCGTGCCGAGCCAAACACGGTGACCTTGCGGCGGCGCTTGAACATCTCCAGACGCGAGAAAGCCTGTTCCATCTCGCGAATGGTATGCAGCATGATCTTGGCGTCCCAGCGGTTGCGGTCCGCCTGGGCCATACGAATCACGTCCAGCAGCATGTCGCGGTAGAGCGGTGCGTTGTCACTGTCGGCAGCGCATAGCGCGATCAGCTCATCGACTCGACTGGGAATCTCGTTGCTGCCGGTTTGCCAGTGCCGACTCAGGTAGTCGGCCGGATCGTTGTCCTGCATCGGGCACCTGCTTCAGAGGGTCTGGCAATGATCGGCGATAAAACTCTGGGTCAGTACCGGCTGCTCATTCTCCTTGAGGACAAAGTGGTAGGTGAGGGTAGCGCCCATGTCCAGCAGGCGGCGGAAGCGCAGGTCGGTGCAGACGCTGGCTTGCAGCTGGCTACGGGTCAGCAGCGGATCTTGCTGCATCAGTTCGGCGTAGTCGGCGTCGACCGCCAACCGATTGATTAGCTCATCACCTTCGGCGCTGAAGCCCAAGTCGGTGATCTGCGCGCTAATGTCGCGTGGGGTGTTTTCATTACTTTGCTCAGCAACCTGTTTGAGGGTGTCGTTCAGGCGAATATCTCGCAGCGAGGCGGCTTGCAGTGGCGCTGCCAGGCAGGCAGCAAGCACCAGGGGTAACCAGCGCATTATGTCTCTCCAGGTTTAATGTCCATATGCTGTGACATCCTTTGTGACCACGCCATTGCCGACTGGTTCGCTGGCCAGTCGCTATCGGTGTTGCCGGCTGGAATCGGATAGAATGCTGGCATTGTGGCGCGTCGCCTGTCCAGCCAGGAAAATGTAGTGATGTCTGAACACCCGGACCATGCGGTCAATCGCTTGCGCAGCGACGCCATTGCGCGCTCCACCCGGCCGTTTCTGGCGCGCGGTGCACGGGTGCGCCGTTGCCCGAGTTGCCAGGTGGCGGAGCATGCCTGTATCTGTGCAGAGCGCCCAGCGCTTGATAGCGGTGTCAGTTTCTGTCTGTTGATGCACGCCTATGAGCCCCTCAAGCCGACCAACACCGGTCGGCTGATTGCTGATTGTCTGCCCGATACGTATGCCTTTACCTGGGCGCGAACCGAGGTTGACCCAGTGCTGCTGGCGCTACTCAATGACCTGCGCTACCAGCCGTATGTGGTGTTTCCCGGGGAGTACGCACAGCCAACCCAGCAGGTGTGTGAGCAGATAGAGGCGGGGCAGGGGCGCCGTCCGTTGCTGATCATTCTGGACGCCACCTGGACGCAGGCGCGCAAGATGTTTCGCAAGAGTCCGTATCTGGCGGATGTGCCGGTGCTGAGTCTGCAGACCGAGCAGCTGTCGCGCTATCGCCTGCGCCGCTCCACTCGTGATGACCACCTGTGTACCGTAGAGGTGGCGTCGGCCTGCCTGCAGCTGGCCGGCGATACGGCCGCTGCCGAGGCGTTGGATGGCTACTTTCAGCGCTTTACCGACGCTTACCTGAGCACCTGCCGCAAGCGCCCTCAGTGATGCCCCGCCGGCTCCTGCTGTACCGCAGCGGGGCGTCGTCGCCGGTCAAGATAGATAGGCACCAGCTGTGCAGTGAGCATGCCGGCGAGCATCAGCGCACAACCCAGCAAACCGCGCGGGGTGAGGGTTTCACCCAGAATTAGCCAGCCGGCCAGCGCGGCAAACACCGCCTCCAGGCTGAGGATGATCGCTGCGTGTGAGGTGATGGCGTCTTTCTGTGCCACCACCTGCAGAGTAAAGGCAACGCCAACGGCCAGGATGCCGCCGTACAGAATGGCCGGTAGCGCCTGCGCGATGGCAGCAACGTTGATCGGTTCCAGCGTGACCGCCAGCGTCAGGCTGACCACGGCACAGACCAGAAACTGGATAAAGGACACCAGAATCGGGTCGTAGCGGCTTGCCAGCGCGCCGACCAGCAGCACATGCACAGCCCAGAAGCAGGCGCCCACCAGCTGCAGCCAGTCGCCGCGCGCGACGGTGAACTCGGCTGTCACGCTCAGCAGCATCATGCCGACCAACGCCATCACGGCACCGGCCCAGGTGCCCTTGTGGGTACGCATGCCGATAAACAGACCAAACACCGGTACCAGAATGACGTAGAGCCCGGTAATAAAGCCGGAGTTGGTGACGGTGGTGAACATCAGGCCAATCTGCTGCAGGTTGATGCCCAGCGTCAGCACCAGGCCAAGCACCAGGCTGCCCAGCAGCATCGGGCGGCTCAGGCGGGATGGGCCGCCGTTTGCCTGGACCTGTTTGCGCAGCAGCCAGATCAGCGGCAGCAGGGTGATGGCGCCGATGGCGAAACGCAGCCCGGTATAGAGAAAGGGGCCGATGTGGTCCATGCCCAGGCGCTGGGCAACAAAGGTGCTACCCCAGATCAGAGCAGTAATCAGCATCAGGGCGTCAGCCCGATAATGGCGCAGGTTCATGGGGGACTCGGAGGCAGGGAAACAGGTATTTTCCTCCCTGCGCTGGGTACTTATCCAGATACAGTTGTAGAGGCAGACTGTATCGCTGGCGATTGGCATTGACTGGGCGGTCGCTGACTGGCAGTCTCAGCGTGCTGTCTCACCTCCATAACAAAAAGACTGTGCAGGACGCCAAGCATGGGCCTGACCTATGACATTTTGATCGCTGACGATCACCCCCTTTTTCGTAGTGCCTTGCGCCAGGCGTTGTTCGATGGCCTGGGCGACACCATTACCCTGAGTGAAGTGGGCAGTATCACCGAGTTGCAGCAACGTTTGGGCGAGCGCGCCGATTGGGATCTGGTTCTGCTGGATCTGAACATGCCCGGTGCCTACGGCTTTTCCGGGCTGGCGCAGATGCGCGGCCAGTTCCCACAAATACCGGTCATTCTGATTTCTGCCCAGGAAGAGTCTGCTGTGGCCCGTCGCGCCCGCGACTTCGGTGCCAGTGGTTTTATTCCCAAGTCGGCCAGTCTGGAGGCCATTCAGCAGGCGGTTCAGGCGGTGCTCGATGGTGGCGTCTGCTGGCCTGAGGGTATCGACAACCCGCCGGGTATGAGCAGCGAACAGCAGCAGATCAGCGAGCGGGTTGCCAGCCTGACGCCGCAGCAGTTCCGCGTGCTGACCATGGTCTGCGATGGCTTGCTGAACAAGCAGATTGCCTACGAGCTGGACGTGTCCGAAGCCACCGTCAAGGCCCACGTTACCGCCATTTTCCGCAAGCTCAATGTACGCACGCGTACCCAGGCCGCTCTGGTGCTGCAGCAGATGGAACTGGCGAGCTGAGTCACCCCTGCCTGGGCCCGGCTACGACGGAAGTCTGCTGGGCAAACCCCACTGGCACTGCCAGACTGCATGCTGTGACACTGCAGTGGATTGAACACGCCCCATGATGCTCTCCGGCGGGCTGGTAGCCCTCATTTTTCTGATGTACATGGCATTGCTGTTTGTGATCGCTTTCTGGGGCGATCGCAACGCAAGCGTTCTCAAGCCACGCCTGCGGGTCTGGATCTACAGCCTGTCACTCTCCGTCTGGTGCACCAGTTGGACCTTCTTCGGCTCGGTTGGCATGGCGACCAACCAGCTTTGGGGCTTTCTACCCATCTATCTCGGCCCGTTGTTGCTATTCCTGTTCGGTTGGCGCCTGTATGCGCGCATGATCGCCATCAGCAAGCAGGAGAACATCACCTCCATTGCCGACTTTATTGCCTCGCGGTACGGCAAGTCGCAGGGCTTGGGTGTGATCGTCTCGCTGCTTTGCCTGGTCGCCGTGTTGCCCTATATCGCTTTGCAGTTGAAGGGGATTGTGCTCGGCTACAGCCTGCTCAGCAGCGCACCGGGCAGCGCCATGAGCGCCGACAGTGCGTTGGGCGCAGAGGATACCGCACTGGTTGTCACCCTGGTGCTGGCGCTGTTTACGGTGCTGTTCGGTACCCGTAGCCTGGATGTGACCGAGCATCACCGCGGCATGATGCTGGCCATCGCCTTCGAGTCGCTGGTGAAGTTGCTGGCGTTTCTGGCGGTGGGATTGTTTGTGGTGTTTGGGTTGTTTGGTGGTGCCGCTGATCTGTTTGCCCAGGCCCGCAGCGCTGAGGTCCTTGAGGGGTACTGGCAGCAGGAGACACCGGTGATCGGCCTGTTGCTGCAGACGTCCATCGCCATTCTGGCCTTTATTTGCCTGCCTCGGCAGTTTCAGGTGGCCGTGGTTGAGAACAGTGAACCGGGTGACCTGCGCCTGGCGCGCTGGGTCTTCCCGGTGTACCTGCTGCTGGCTGGCCTGTTTGTGATTCCGATTGCCCTGGCCGGTCAGATGCTGCTGGGTGGCGGCCTGTCGCCTGACTCGTACGTCATCAGCCTGCCGCTGATGCAGGGCAACTCGACGCTGGCCATGGCGGCGTTTCTGGGCGGGGCTTCCGCCGCCTCGGGCATGGTAATTGTGGCGGCCATTGCGTTGAGCACCATGGTCTCGAACGATGTGGTACTGCCGATTCTGCTGCGCAACCGCGTCGGCCCTGAGCACTCCTATGAGCGCTTTCGCGGTTGGCTGCTGAACGTACGGCGCACCAGCATTCTGATCATCCTGCTGCTGGCCTACGTGGTTTACCGCCTGATTGGCAGCGAGACCAGCCTGGCCAGTATCGGCCAGGTAGCCTTCGCGGCCATCGGCCAGTTGGCGCCGGCGATGTTTGGCGCACTGTTCTGGAAACAAGCCAACCGTACCGGGGTCCTCGCCGGGTTGCTGGTGGGCATCGTCCTGTGGCTCTACCTGCTGGTGCTGCCGCTGGTCGGGGCCGGGCTGCACTGGCATACCAATCAGTTGCCGGTTATCGAGGCCGTGCGCACGGCTGCGGCCAGCTGGGGCGTGGATGCGCTGACGCTGGCCAGCGTGGTGTCGCTGGTGGGTAACTTCCTGGTCTTTGTCGCCTTCTCGCTGTTCAGTCGCACCCGGGTGCTGGAGCATTGGCAGGCCAGCCGCTTTGTCAGTCAGGACGCCGAGCCCTGGATCGACGGTCCGGGCAAGGTGCTGCTGCGGGTACGAGTGGATGACCTGCTGGAGCTGGCGTCACGCTTTGTCGGCGAAGACCGTGCCGAGGCCGCGTTTAACCAGTATGCCCTGCGCCAGGGCGGTGGCCTGCACGGCAGTCAGACCGCCGATTCCGGCTGGATCACCCTGACCGAACGTCTGCTGGCCGGGGTGCTAGGCGCATCCTCGGCGCGGCTGGTGGTGAAGGCGGCGATTGAAGGCCGCGACATGCAGTTTGACGATGTGGTGCGCATCGTCGATGAGGCCTCCGAGGTGCTGCAGTTCAACCGTGGCCTGCTGCAGGGCGCCATCGAGAACATCAGTCAGGGCATCAGCGTGGTCGACAAGTCGCTGCGACTGGTGGCCTGGAACCGCCGCTATCTGGAGATGTTCCAGTACCCCGAGGGTCTGATTGCCATTGGTCGGCCGATTTCCGACATCATTTTGCATAACGCGCGGCGTGGCCTCTGTGGCCCGGGCGACCCGCAAATGCACGTCGACAAGCGTATTGCCTGGATGCAGCAAGGCACGCCGCACCGCTCCGAGCGCATGTTCCCCGATGGCAGCGTGATCGAGATTATCGGCAACCCGATGCCGGGCGGCGGCTTTGTCATGAGTTTTACCGATATTTCGGCCTTCCGCGACGCGGAAAAGGCGCTGCAGGAATCCAACGAAAGCCTGGAGCGGCGGGTAGACGAACGGACCCGCGAGCTGTCGGAGCTGAACCAGGCGCTGCTGCAGGCGCAGGCCCAGACCGAGCGCGCCAGCCAGTCCAAGAGTCGCTTCCTCACGGCGGTCAGTCACGATCTGATGCAGCCATTGAATGCCGCGCGCCTGTTCTCGGCCTCACTGGCGCACCAGGCCGACATGGCCCCGGAAGTCGATGAGCTGGTACGCCACCTGGACAGCTCGCTGGCCTCGGCGGAGGAGCTGATCTCCGATCTATTGGATATTTCGCGCCTGGAAGCGGGCCGCATCGTGCCGGAGCTGGGCGACTTTGCCCTCAGCGAGTTGTTCGACCCCTTGCGGATCGAGTTCAGCGCGCTGGCGGTGGAACACGGTATTGACCTGCGCATCCACAGTAGCCGCCTGCGGGTGCGCAGCGACATGCGTCTGCTGCGGCGGGTGTTGCAAAATTTTCTGACCAACGCCTTCCGCTACGCCAGCGCCGCGCGTGTGGTGCTAGGCGTGCGGCACCTGCATAACGCGGTGCGTATCGAGGTGTGGGATCAGGGCCCGGGGATTCCTGAGGACAAGCTGCAATTGATCTTCGAGGAGTTTCAGCGCCTGGATAGTCACCGCACGCAGGCGGAGAAGGGGTTGGGGCTGGGGTTGGCGATTGCCGATGGTCTGTGTCGTGTGTTGGGCCATGAACTCAGTGTGCGGTCCTGGCCTGGGCAGGGTAGCGTCTTCAGTGTGACGGTGCCGCTGGCGACGATGCCGCGCGTGGTGCGCAGCCGGGTCTCAATCCCGGAGTTGCCGCCGCAGTTTGAGGGGGCGCCGGTGCTGTGTATCGACAACGAGAAGAATATTCTCGCCGGCATGCAGAGCCTGCTCGGCCGCTGGCAGTGCCGCGTGGCCGTGGCCCGTGACCGGGCGGAGGCGCAACAGGTGCTGGACCAGGGCTTTGTGCCTGAACTGGTGCTGGTCGATTACCATCTGGATGACGGCGATACCGGCACCCAGGTGATGCTCTGGCTGCGCGAGCGCCTTGGCGCCGACCTGCCGGGCGTGGTGATCAGCGCGGACGGGCGGCAGGACGTGCTTAGCGAAATCTCGCTGGCGGGGCTGTCCTATCTACCCAAACCGGTCAAACCGGCCGCACTGCGTGCCCTGATCAGTCGTCACGTGGCTTTGGGAAGCACTGATTAATTCCACATGCCCTCTTGGCGTTCAGGCTGGACCGCATCCGTTTGGGCCGCAATCAAGGCGTGGTATCGAAGGCATGTCGGAACCTGTCGAGAAATCACAATGCAGAGTGCGGCCCAGCCTGAGCGCCCCGCAGGGCGAGCGCTTAAGCATGCATCTGCTAACCACTCTTGGCTGCATATCGCGCCTTGCATCTGCACGCTCGAGAACTCGCAGAGGGTGTGTGGAATTAATCAGTACTTCCCAAGGCATGAACGTAACAGTTTGTACTGGTGTTGCCGTGTAGCTGTATCTGTTCTGCTGCGGTGCGGCGGGATAGGCTGCAGTCTTTATCGTTCTGATACTGCCCGGTCTGCCTGCTGCCCATGTCTGCCAAAACCACAGCTCTGTTGCGCGGCGCGCGCGACACCGTCCCCATGCTGATCGGCGCTTTGCCCTTTGGTCTCATCTTCGGCACGCTGGCGGTTGCCAGTGGGCTGTCTCTGCCGGCGACTCTCTTGATGTCTGCGCTGGTGTTTGCCGGTTCGGCGCAGTTTATTGCCGTCAGCTTGATCGCCAGTGGCACCGGGCTGGTGGTGCTGTTGCTGACCACGCTGATCGTCAATCTGCGCCACATGCTCTATAGCGCCAGCCTGATGCCCCATGTGCGGCACTTGCCCCAGCGCTGGAAGATCCCGTTGGCGTTCTGGCTGACCGACGAGAGCTTTGCCGTGGTGCACCGTCACTATCTGGACCCGCACCCCCCAAAAGAACTTAAGCATTGGTATTACCTGGGCTCCTGTCTCGCCATGTACAGCAACTGGTTTCTCTGCACGCTGCTCGGCGCGCTGTTGGGCAACGCGCTGCCGGGGCTGGCTGATTGGGGGCTGGATTTTGCCATGGTCGCGACCTTTACCGGCATCGTGGTACCGCTGCTGCGCACTCGCCCGATGCTGCTGGCGGCGGTGGTCGCCGGCCTGGTTGCGGTGTTGGCGTATGACCTGCCATGGAAGCTCGGGTTGATGATTGCGGCGCTGGCGGGTGTGAGCGCTGGCGTGCTCGCCGAACGCTGGCTGGCGGCGCAACCTGCAAAGGAGGCGATCAATGAGTCAGTTTGAGATCGTGCTGCTGCTGGGCATGGCGAGCATTACCTTTGCCATTCGCTACACCTTGTTTGCCGTCGGCGACCGGGTGCGCTTCAGCCCGCTGGTGCAGCAGGCGCTCGGCTATGTGCCGGTCGCGGTGCTGACCGCGATCATCGTGCCGGCCATGCTGATGCCGGGCGGTGAGGGGCTGGAACTGACGCCAAGTAACGCCTATCTGGTCGGCGGCGTCGTTGCCGTGCTGATCGCCGCGTTCAGCCGTAACCTGCTGCTGACCATCTTTGGCAGCATGCTGGTGTTCTTTCTCTGGCGCTGGTGGCTGTTCGGCTGATTACCAGAACGATGCGCGCTTGGTGCGAACGGCCACCAGTATCAGAGTCAGAGCCGCGCAGGAAATGATGCTGGTGAAGCCCAGCACCGTCGGGGCGAAGCCGATCATGTCGCTGACAAAGCCCACGCCCAGCACCACCGAGGCCATGGTCAGGTACGCCATCAGGTAAAACGCCGAATTGATGCTGCCACGCTGATCCACCGGGGCGGTGTTGCTGATGGAGGCAATGCCGACCACACCGGTAGCGCCCGCGCCGCCAGCCGTTGCCAGGGTGGCCAGGGTAAACAGCCAGGGTGAGCTGTAGACAACCGCAGCCGCCATTACGCCCAAGCCAATGATCAGGGTGCTCGGCCCCACCAGCAGCAGACGATCCAGTGGTTGGCGTTTGCAGGCAAACTGGCTGACGCCGGCCATCAATTGCCAGCCGGCGGCGAACAGGCCGGCTTTGGTGCGATCGTCTATGCCCACCAGCTTGGTTGCCAGCGATGGGCCAAGGGATGCATACAGGCTACCGGTAGACCAGGCCAGACAGATGGCCGCGGCAGCAAAGATGAAGGCACCCAGCATCTCGCGGGGCACCTTGATGGTGGTGGGGCGCCAGGCGCGCCAGCGAAACTCCGGGTGGCGCTGGCCGATATCAGCGGGCCAGGGCGCGAACAGCAGCATGGCCACCGTCATGCAGCCGAGCACCACCGTTACCGCAAAGGGCCAGGTGAGCGCCGCCTCTCCCAGACCCAGCATCAACGAGCTTACCGTGGGGCCGGCAAAGGCGCCCAGGGTAAAGAACAGGGCGGAGAGGGTGGCGGCACGGGTCCAGTTGTCATTGGGTTCCAGCTCGACCAGTGCGGCGGAGGAGGCTCCGGTCACGATGCCTGTGCCAATGCCGGTCAGCACCCGGGCGGCGCCCAGGCCGTAGATATCGCTGGCCAGCATGAACATCACCGCGCCGGCAATAATGAACAGCAGCCCTGGCACCATCATCTGACGGCGCCCGATCTTGTCTGACAGCGAGCCCAGGGTCAGCAGGGTAAGCACCACCCCCAGCACATAGATGGAGAACACCGCTGTCAGCGCGGTGGACGAGAAGCCCATTTTGACCTGCCACACCGCGTACAGCGGTGTCGGCACGTTGCTGGCGAAGATGGTGGTAAAAATCGCCAGCAGCGCACCACACATCGCCACCCGGCGACTGCTTGCGGAACTGCTGTGTGACGATGGCCCTGACATCTTCCTGCTCCTTCCGGATAAAGCGGCGATTATCGCAGAAGCCGGCGCGCAGCGGACAGTCAGTCAGGCCATCACTGCCGCTGATGTGGCGCAGGCTCGCCCAGCGGCTGCGCTAGCTCCGCCAACGACAGTGGTGTAGCGGCATCCAGCGCACGGGCCATCAGCAGGCGCAGGACCGAGGCGTCTGGCCGGCGCGCAGGCCACTGCTCGGTGTATTCGATCAGCCGGGTCTGGCCGTCCTCGCCTGCGGTTGCCAGGGCAAAACGGAAGGGATGATAGCCGCTCATGCCCAGGCGCAGGTCGGTGGCCACCCACTGGCCGTCGATCAGGTCATAGCGCAAACGGTCACCGGTAAACCAGCGCAGGCGCTCGTTCTGCGGTGAGTTCGCCAGCGCTTGTGCCGCTGCTTCGCTTTGGCGCGGCAGCGCGGTCAGGCTCATTGGCTCATGGTCCAGCCAGCCGGTCAGCCCTTCGTAATAGATGTCGCCATCCACCGCCATGACGCGCCAGAGCAGCGTATTGAACGGCGTGGGCGTGCTGAATACCGAATCAGGCTGCAGGTTTTGCGCCTCAAGCGCGGCCTGCAGCCGATGCTCTGCCATGGTCTTGCCGACCAGTGTGCTACCCAGATACAGACTGCTCAACGCCAGCGCCGCGTACTGCCAGCGTCGACCGCTGCGCCCGAGACCGATCACCAGCGCTACCAGCGTCGCAAGTAGCAGCGGCAAGGTATAGAGCGGGTCGATGATGAAGATGGAGGAAATCGCCACCGGCGGCGTAGTCAACGGCCAGAACAGTTGGGTGCCGTAGGTGGTAAAGCTGTCCAGCAGCGGGTGGGTGCAGAGCACCAGCGCCAACGTCAGGAACAGTCGCCTGCCGCTGTAGCCGGCATCTGGCCAGCGCTTGCGGATCAGCCAGGTCAGCAGCGCAGCGAGGGCTGCAAGTACGAACAGAGAGTGGCTGAAGCCGCGGTGGTAGGTCATATCGGCGACGGCATCGCCGTAGTCGATCAGCACATCCATGTCCGGCAGGGTGGCCAGTGCCGCGCCGTATACCAGCGCCTTGCGGCCCTGCCAGCGGCCAAGCATGGCGCCCTGGATAGATGCGCCGAGAACGAGCTGAGTAACTGAATCCATGGAAGGGGCTGCTCCGCTATTAACAGAGCAACAGACTACTGCATCTGCCCGGGCGGCGCAGTCCCCTTCCGATCTGTCAGCTCAGATCGTGCTGACGGTCCAGCTCGATGCAGGCATCCAGCAGCTCCAGATAGGCTTTGCGGGATTTTACCTTGGTCTGGCGGAACGCCGTCATGTTCAGCGCAGCCAGTTCTTTGGCCTTGGCCATGGCGGCGGCTTCCAGCTCTTCGGCAGCGACGACCTGATCCAGGAAGCCCGCCTGAACAGCTTCTTCCGGCGAGAACATCTCGGCGTTGATCACGGCGCGACCAAAGGCTGCGGGCGTCAGGCGCGCGCGGGCCAGTTCGATACCAGCGTGGTGCATGGTCATGCCGATGGCAGTTTCATTCAGGCCAATCTTGAACGGACCGGCAACGCCCAGACGGTAGTCCGAAGACAGCAGCAGGAAAGCACCCTTGGCGATCGCGTGGCCGGTGCACACCGCCACAACGGGGAAGGGGTGCGACAGCAGGCGGCGTGACAGGGTCGAGCCAGTGGCAACCAGCGCCTTGGCCGCGTCCGGGCTGGAGGTCATCACCTTAAGGTCGTAACCACCAGAGAAAATGCCGGGCTTACCGCTCAGCACCACGACAGCGCGGTCCTGCTCGGCCTGGTCAAGCGCCGCGTTGATCGCAGCGATCATGTCGGGCGACAGGGCATTGACCTTGCCGTTGTCCAGGCTCAGGTGGGCAACGCCGTCGGCAAAACGGTAGGAAACCAGTTCGCTCATCAGAAAGTCCTCGAGTCAGGGCTGCGGCGACAGGCCGCGTTCGCGATTCGGCAGTTTACCAACTAAATCATGACTGGCGAGTCTTGTCGGCAAGCCACTGTAATGACTGAAATACATAGAAAAAGGGTTTGCCAAAACACGGGTGTTTCGGTACATTAGCGCGCCTCGGTAGCAGGGTCTCCTGCCGCCGAGATCCGGAGAGGTGTCCGAGTGGCTGAAGGAGCACGCCTGGAAAGTGTGTATACGTTAATCGCGTATCGAGGGTTCGAATCCCTCTCTCTCCGCCAGACGCGATAGATAAACCCCTGATTTCGTTAAGATTTCAGGGGTTTTTCTTTTCCAGCATCGGAAAGTGTCGAAAAAGTGTCGAAAGGGTTCAGTCTCAACGCTTCCTGCAGGTGATCCGGTGCAAGGTGTGCGTAGCGCATGGTCATCGCCAGCGAGGTGTGCCCGAGAATCTTCTGCAGTACCAGAATGCTCCCCCCACCGATCACGAAGTGACTAGCAAAGCTATGTCGCAGGACGTGTGATGCCTGTCCCGCCGGTAGCTTGATAGACGTTGATTCCAGCACTCGGCAAAAGGTCATCAGGCAGTTGGTAAACGCCCCGTACTGACGCCAGTGCGCTTTGAGCCGCTTCTCCAGAGCAGCCGAAATCGGGATAACCCGAACCCGCTTACCCTTGGTGTTATGGAAGGTGACTTGTCCGCCCCTGACTTGGTCCGGGGTGATGGCTTGAGCTTCACCCCAGCGGCAACCGGTAGCCAGGCACAAGCGGGCGATCATGGCGGGGTGTGGCATGGTCGGGTGTGCGTCTAGGGCGTCCAACAACTCCCTGATCTGATCGCGGGTGAGGTAGGTCAGGGGGCGTTCCTGAAGCTTGAGCGCGGGCACCTTCTGAAAAGGGCAGGGGTAGTCAATTTCATCCAGCCGGTACAGCTGGTTGTATACCGCTTTCAGGTAGGCCAGTCGGTTGTTAGCCGTTTTGCCGGATACACCATCCTGCAGCCACTTGGCCCGCAGGTGCGAAACGCTAGAGCCAGAGACAGCAAGAGCGACAGGGTTATTCAGCTGTTCAGCTGCAGCCGTCAGGATGGCGTGCCGGCGTTTGCCATCAGTGAGCGATGAACCGTGCATTTCATACCAGAGCTGAATCAGGTCCAGTAACCGGCGCTTGTCCTTTGGCTTGGGAGACCAGTCAGGCTGTTGCGACAGCTTGGCCCGGCAGTTGGCCTCAAACCGTTGGGCCTCACCTTTGGTCTTGAATGTCTTGCGGAATCGCTTCCCCTTGATGGGTTCAACGTCTGCTTTCCATAGACCGTTAGGTTGCTTGATTACAGCCATCAGACACCACGCCCCCAACGAACGTGCCTTTCTTCCAACAGGTCCCGGATATGACGATAGATCGCACGCTCCCCCATATCCTTAGCTGCATAGTGATCCCGGATCACTGGCCAGCATTCCCATTCCTTCAGACGCTCAAACGCTTTAGTAGCGCCCACTCGCTCCCGTGCCAGCAGGCTCACAAAGTTTCCCAGGAATAGCTCAACGTTCTTGCCGGAAAAGCCCGATGCGGTCTTGTAATAGCGTTTGTACTCGGTGTCATCCATGAGGGATTCAACCGGCAGTTCTACCCGCACATCGTCACGGATAAGGGTCCAGAAGGGGTCAAAGTAGCTAGGACGGTTCAGCAGCTTGAACTGCTGCAGGCCATAGCGCCACAGGCCGTCTAGGTGAGGGCAGAAAGCCTCAAAGGTGCGCGTGTCGATCAGCTGACCGGTGCTGACTTGAGTGGAGCCGCTGGCGAATTGCTGAATGACCGAATGGTGATAGCGCAGCTCAATACGCCACACGTCTTGATCGGGGTTGTAGTTGTCCGGGCAGGCGTCATCAAACGGGTCATCATTGCGGCGCCAGACGCTTTGCCAGTAGTCCAGCTTATCGGTGGCTTTGGCCTGTTCGGTCTTGTTGTAGATGCTCAGCTGAATACCGTTGGCGGAGCCGAACATGGAGGTTTCACCGCGACCGTAGACGCTGGACTTGGTGGCCCACTCAATGGAGTTGATGCCGGATACGTCCCGGTGATTACGTGCACGGCAGTGCATGCGGGCCACCAGATCGGCTGGTGGTTGCCAGCCCCGCAGGTCCAGCGCCAGATGCACCGCACACTGGTTTACTTCGACATGTTCCAGAATCTCGGAAGCGTAATAGTCCATGCGGGCCTGCAGACGATCAGGCGAGAGCGTGTCGATAGTATGGGGCGATACTTCGATTTTGAGGTGTGGGCCGATGCTGTCGGCCTTGGCGTTGAAGTTTTTGATCAGCAGCACGAACCCGAGGTCAGCATTCTGCAGCTTGAACTGGTAGCCAGAGTCACGGCCAACCCGTCCGGTGTGCCACCGTTGACCTGCAAACTCGACGATCATGCCGGGCTTTTCGAACAGGGCCAGAACACCTAACCGAATCATACCCCGGTAGAGCTGACGAACAGTGTCGACACCACACCGGAGGAGACGGACCTTAGAGAGGTCAACAATCTCAGCGGTGTTCGGGTCAACGAACACACGACCTTCACCAGTTGCGCCGGTAGTCGGGTTGATTCGGGAAAAGTCCTTAACGCTCATTCTTAAAACTCCAACAATGGCCACTAATGACCGTTTCAATACGGTTTTATCTGACGTGTTACAGGGACGTCAGCGGGGCGCGCTGTTCTCGATGACGCGGACATAGGGGCGCGCGGGTTCGCTGCTGGGCGCGCCGCTACGCTCCGAGACGAGCCGCTCGGCGGCGCGCTCCGCAGTCCCGGCGCATACGGCATAGAACGAGGCTTGTTGAAAGCTCAGCCGCACAGAACAGTCAGCAGCCTCAGATAGTCGATAGCCGCTCTGCATCATTTGCTGGGCGTTGATCTGGAAGCGTTCACCGGTCGGGGTCACCACTTCAAACAGGTACACCCGGACGCTGTGTCGATGACCAACCAGTGATCCCCGTATCTGGATCAGGTGACCTTCAAACGGGTGACCTACAGCAGCCAGCTGATTAACTTGCTGCCCAGATACAGGAACAACACCAGCACGGCCAGGCGGATCAATAGGTATAGAACGAGGGTTCGGAGGATCGGCCACAGCACTCGCCACAGGATGCGGATCAGGCGCAGGATCAGCATTGCGCTGGTTGAAGCTAAATCCATCACCAAGTAGAAAATTCCCAAACACAAGGGCCGGAATTCCCAGAAGTAGAAGAACTTTAGGGTCTGCAAAAATGCTCTTGCCCGCGATGGTGTCGGAGACGGTGCCGGTTGCTGTTGAGTCATAGAGCTGAAAAGTCCTCTTGTTGATCTTCTTGATGGAGACCATCGAGCCTTTCATGGCGGGCTTGTTCTCAGTGGCCGAATGCTGCGATTCCTTGTAGCGGCCCTTGATACCGATGACGGCCAGATTTGAGTGCAGATAGGCTTTCTCGGCGGTCAGGCGAATGTCTTCGCGGATGTAGCCGATGTTGGGGGTGGTCAGGATGATGTCCCAGTTCCAATGCCGGTGACGGGTCCAGCCGTCGAGCCAGTTGATAGGCCGGTCCGCTTCTTTGGCGGCTTGTGGGCCACCCGGGAAATCGAACTTGCGCAGATCGGTTTCGCGCCACGACTTGAGGAAGATCAGCTGCGTTTCATCAAAGATGATGAACGCGCCCCGCGGTGCCCATTGCGGAAAGGTGCGCATCTTCTCCAAGTCGTCGAGGTCTTCGAGATCGAGGTTTTCAATTTCGACGCTCGACGGCAGATCAGGGAACACCTGAAACACACGCTCGCGAGTCATGCCGCGAATGTTGGTGATGATGTGCCGGCCAGCCTTGAGCGCTGGTATCAAGTCGTCCTGAATTGCGCCGGAGGTTTTATAGGAGCCGTTGGGGCCGTGATGGATTTTGATCGCCATATCAGCGGCCCACCAAGGGTACGAACTTGAGGGTCCAGCGGGTGCCGATGGCTGAAAAGATGATCATCAGAGCATCAGGCACACCAAAGAAAGCCAACGCGGCGCGCAGATCGGCATCGAGCATGTTGTAGTACTGCTGCACCTTGTCGCTGATGCCAATCTCGTTAATCAGTTCCTGAAACACCTCATACGCCACATCAAGGGCGAAAATCAGGGCCTGAAAATACCCGTAGATCGCCATTTTGGTGGCCAGGACAAAGGCATCTTTAACGAAGTCATAGACCCCGGAATACAGCCAGTCCCAAGCCGCTTGCAGAAACTCCATGATGTCGCCGATAAACGGGATATCCATCACTTGTCCTCCCGGAAGATGATGAAGAAGGCGATAACCGCCGCGAGAAACAAAATCAGGTTGCGCAAGATCGAGAGCTGGTCGGAATAGGTGGAAAAACAGAAGCCCACCTTCTTGTTCATCACCTCGGCATCGAAGCAGGGCAACGCCGCGTTTCCGCCGGTGACTTTGATATCGATCTTGTTTTGAATCAGGTCACTGAACCGGCCGGAGGCGGCTTTCAGGTCATCGCTGATGTCGTCAATCTTCTGCTCATACTCGGCAATCGCTTCTTCAAAGGACCCCCGCTCAGGAGCAACCAAGCCCTCTTGTGCGTCGCCGTCACCGCCGCCACCTTCGTCACCGCCGCCGCCCTGACCGCCGCCGGTTTCGCCGTCATCGTCACCGCCGCCATTGCCGCCACCGCCGCCGCCTGAGCCACCACCGTCGCCACCTGAGCCGCCGCCATCGCCATCACCGTCGCCCTCACCGGGGTCGCTTGGGTCATCGGGATCATCAGGTTCGTCGGGGTCCTTGGCGCAAAAATCCCCCGTCCAGGAGTAGCCGGGACCACAGCCGGGGTCAGGGGCGTCCGGGTCTGGATCGGGAGGAGTATTAAGAGGGTCCCCACCAGCGGCGGGAATGAAGTTTGTAGCCGGGCAGGTCTCACCCACCCCGGTAATCAGGTAATTACAAAAGCCGGTATCTTCAGAACCGGGCAACAGGTAGCAGCTGGTGCGGTCGCCGAAGCTGCTTTCAACCCAGTAATAGCAACCATCCGAACAAGCACCATCGAATGCAGCAGGCAGGATGCTGCGGGAGCCGTCACCGCTGGTCACCACCTCAGAATTAGGCCCGCGTGCGGCGAGTTTCTGGCCGACGGTCAGCAGGCAGTCATTCAGGTCACAGCCACCGGTTTCAAGGTTGTACGTGGTATTTTCGGGACAGGTGGAGCCGTAACGCCGAATAATAACGTTCGTATAGAAGTCTGACAGGCCGGGGCGTTCAACCGTTACCTTACATGCCACTTCGGTTTTAGCGCCGTTGTTGTATTCACAGGGGGCAAAGGTGATGACGTTCGGAGGTGGAAAGTCCGCTTCAAACTCTGGCCAACGAAGCGCATACAAGCCTGTGAACGTAGGGCCAGTGGCGCCGGTGCTCATATCCCGCCAGTAGTATTCATCTTCAGCCCAAGCGCTGCAGGCGAGGCACAAACCGAGAAGAAACAGAGCAACACGCATCATCACACCACCCAAACAAGAAAGGGGCCCGAAGGCCCCTAGAAGTCATTGATACTGACCAATCTTGAGTCCCGCCACGAACGTCGAAGCCATCACGACGCCCAGCAGCAATGACCAGAGCACGGTTTACGCCTTCTTGAAGATGGCGATAAGCAGTGCCAGGCCAGCCAGCAGCGCCACAGCACCGACAACCATGCCGCCGCCTTCCTGCACATCAGCCTTGGCGGTAGTCATAGCGTCACCCACTTCAGGGGGCAGAGCGGCGAAGGCCGGGGACGCCATGACCGGAACAGTCAGGGCAATGGCGGCATTGCGGGATGCAGTGCCGAACTTGTCGCCGAAGCGACGAACAGCGTTCGTGTGTTTCATAGGTAGTGCCTCTTTCAGGGTTGAGTTATCCGCGTAATTTGCGGAGTACAGCGACAACGAGACCGACACCAAAACCGATGGCAAAGAAGGTCAACGTTGATCCAAACCCGAACCAAAATGCTTCCGGGTCGAATGCGGTGAAGGCTTCGAACTCGGTGGAATCCGAAGCGAGGTAGGCCAGTTGCCAAGCGGCCTGTACGCACTGGCCTGATTGGTCAAAGGTGGAACACACCTGAACGTAAACTTGCGGTCCCATGGCCTACCCCAACTCACAAAAATGTTTCATGAAGGGGGACAGGTCAGGCGGGCAAACTGGCTGAGGGATGAACTGGTCAGCAGCGAGCAGCACAAGTGCCACCGGCAGCCCCACCAGAACGAGCAGCATCAACCATTCGAACAACCGCATGACCAGCCCCCTTACCTAACGGGTCTCAGGCTTTAGCCTGGGTGTTGGGGGACTGCGCGGGAGTCGCAGGCTTGTCGGTCTTCGGCTTGACCGGCTCGATGTGCAGGCACAGGTTGTTGCCTTTCTGTTTGCCAGCGCGGGCAATTTCAAAGCTAATGCGGACCTGTTCGAGCGGGGCGATGTTGGCACCGGCTGCAAAAACTTCATCAGCCACTTCAAGCGGAACATCCATGCTGACGATGGACAGGCCGTTTTCGGTCTCGCCGTCCGGTTCATCGCCATAGAAGACCTTCACCTGTTTGACGTGATTGCCGTTCGAGGTGAACTCAAGTTTTTGGGTGCTCAGAAACGCGACTTCCATTGTTGAACGTGCCATGGGTAGTACCTCACTTGTTAAGCGCCTGATTGCGCGGTTTTGCCTTTCTGCAGGCCGAGCGAATCCGCACAGGCAAAATTCTGGTTTCGCCCGAGGGGGTTCTCGGTACTGCTGGGGTTTTAGGTTGTTGGCCTAGGGCCGGGTCTCACTGGGTAATGCCAGGACTAACGCGCCCGATGGGCTTGTTGGCCCCCGAGCCAACGGAAACAGACTTCGCTGCGCTCCGCTAATTTCCGCTGTCTCAGGGGCTGCGGTTGAACAACTGGCGACGACGCGCTGAATGGCACCGTCTAACGATTGGTCGATCATCTGGACGCTCGACAGGACGCCTTGAGTAGTGACGAGAGCAGCGGCAACACCGCCCAGCAGGAACGGAATAGACCAATGCCACAGCAGGGCCATCAGATAACGAGCAGTACGGAAACGGACTGTCATTGGTCGCTTTCCTTCTTGTCGTGCTGTTCGTGGATACGCAGCTGAAGGTTCATACGGGCCAGACCGTCGCAGCAGTGACAACCACAGAAGAAGCCAGACCCGCAGCGGGAGCAACGCTCTTGCCGGTTGGCGCGGGCGTCGGAGTATTCCTCGACGTGGCCGCACTCTTGGCAGAGCACATAGCTATCAGTCAGCTTGGTGGTCTGGGTGCACATGGTTAAACCTCACCCTCAGAGGCTTTGCGGTAATCAAGCGGCTTAACCAGGCGTTCTTTGGTCCATTCGCCAGAGTCACGGCGGGTGCCGAAGGGATTATTCAGAATTTCGTGAACCCGTTTTTGGCGGGCATCGGCGCGGGCGCTCATAGTGGCGACGAACTCGGCAGTGGTACAGACGGCACAGTTGCAGCCGGGTTCGTGCTTGGGCTTGTAGCGCTGCAGGCTGTTCATTGCTGCCCCCGGTCCCACTCAGCAACAAGCAGAGCGTTATCAGAGAGGTTGCAAAGGCGACGCCACTGGCCGGCAGTGATAGCGCCCAAGAGAAAGCCGGCACTAAGGTAGCTGTTAACCGACTTGTGAGCAGCTTCGCTAGCACCAGCATCACGACCAGATCGGACTTGCCAGAGATAGGAGACAATCACAAAAAGAAATGAACTCAAGCACGTAGCTGAAACACCTTCAGATACTTGGCTAGAGCCGCCCTGCAAACGGGTGACGATCTCGGCATTCAGGGAGCGGTTAGCATTTTTGGCTGCAGCTTCTATCTGTGCACGGAGGTCGGCAGGCATGCGGAGCTTGAATTGGGAGTCAGTGCGGCTCATGCAGCTACCCTCACACCACGGATGCGATAGGACTGACGAGCACGTTCACGAGTGAGGCCCCAGTAGTGGCGGTCATCTGTGGACGGCAGGTCAGCGATGGACTTTTCAATAAAGGCTTCGCATTCAGCACGGGAGGCGGACTCAAAGAAGCGAAACCAGCGACGGGCGCGGGAGGTCAGCGGGCCGTCACGAAACTCGACAACAAAGCGCTTAGTCATTAGAAGTCATCCTCATCGCGCAGCCGCTCAAGCAGCAAAGCGACATTGATCATCATGTGCTTCCCAAGCTTGACGGTCGGAATGTAGCCGCGACGAATCCAGCCTCTGACAATGTCGTGATCCATACGAATCCAGTCCGCGAACTCTCGCCACGGCATCAGCGGTGGCGGGGGTGGTGGCGGTGGCTGGTCTCCGAGGTTGATATCGATACCTTCCACATCAATGCCCTTTGTTGCACTATGTTGAAAACAGCTTGAAGCTAGCAGCCTCAAGTCAACTATTACCTTAAGGCAATTATTGACCTGCAATTTATGCGCGTCAATAGTTACCCTGAATATATTGGTTGTTTTTCTCTATATGGAAAGCAGTGCAGATAGGGCACGTAAATTGATTAAAAAGGTGGGACCGAAGAAGCTAAGCAAGCTGAGCGGAACCGAACACAGCCGTTGGCTGAATGTAAGCAAGGGCGCGGTGCGCGTTAGCACAGACGAAATCGACGTATTGGTTAAGGCGTTTCCGCAGTACGCTTTGTGGATTGCAAGCGGTGAGATCATTCCAGAGAGCGGACAGACAAGCCCCGATTACGACGAAGCTAACTCAAAGTTGCCAACACACCACGCGGGATAGCGATCACAAAGGAAGCTGTAAAGCGCTGGTACTCCCGCAGCGCGAGCAAGGAGAGCTAAGCATGAAAGCCGATTGGGACGACGCACCCCTTCGCGTTAGAAAGAAGAAAAGCCACCTGCCATTAATTGCCACCCTAGCTATTGTTACGGGAGTCGGCGCAGTCGTTCTGTATTCAGGAAGCCGTCAGCAAGCACCAGAAGTCGCAACGACAAGCGAGCAACTTGCAGCAAGAGAGGCCGCAAAGTATCAGCGTGAGGCAGTAGCAAACGCAACGCCAGCAGACGACTACGATGAGCAGGTAAATCGGTTGTTGCTGGAGTCGGCCGAAAGAGAGGCAACGGCGAATACAGGCGGTGCACCGAGCACAACACCAACAAGGCAGAGAAATGTAAGCCAACAAATAGGTGATTGGGTGGGATCGGTCACGACCTGGGGGCTGTGTGAAGCCTACAAAGACAGCACAACACCGCTAGGCGAAACTCTGAGAAGGCAAAACTGTAAGCCAGCCCCATCAGCAGAAATTACGCCGAGCAGAGAGCAGCAACATAGCCAAACCAGTCAGCAGACTGAATTCAACGATAGCAATTACACACCTCGGACAGACGTGAATATAGCTAGGCTGAATGCCAAGCCTTTCGGTAGCGGAGTGCAGAGCCAGCCGGAGCAGGAAACAAGACAGCGGCCATATGTGAATGTCGTGGAAGAAACCAAACGATCTTGTTGGGGATCGGCTGAAGGGTCAATCACGTGCCGCAAGGTGAAACAACTGCTCCAGCAGGCGGATAGGCGGAGCTGCGAGATAGGTGGCAATCAGTACGCATGTGATAGGGCTAATCGGTATTAGACGGAATTGAAGTTGTAGTGTGGTATAGATTCATTGGGGAATAATATCCTTGCTATTTCTAGGGTTATGAAAGTCTTAAATTATGTTGAGTGAGGGTGGTCTGGTTGTATGGGGCGCGGGTTTAGGTGTGAGGAAGTGCGGCTAGGTTGTTGTTGGGCTTGGCGAACAACGTGGTCGTAAGTCTAGCCCGAGACTCCAATCATTGCCGCTATCATTCATGATCCTTTAATTCTAGAGTAATGTGCTTTTCAGGGTGTGTTATCCAGTAAATTAAGCTGTAAATTTCAATAAGGCAATTCATAAGGATGGACGCAAAAAAACACCAGGCAAAGGCAAGAGGGCTAAGATTAAAGGTATATGTTAAGAGGCAAAGAGCATATAAACTGGCCGCATTGCTAAAGGCGTGCCTATAAAACCAAGTTACTGGCTTTCCAAAAACAGGGCTCGGGCTTTCTAATACATGAGCGGCCACTTGTTTTACCATTAATGTAAGCGATGTGGGTACAATGACTCCGGGGGAGGTGATGGCTAAAGATAGTATTATGAGTTTTGCTGTCTCTATGGATTCAAACAATTCACGTTGAAATAAAAATAGTACTAGAAATCCGGGTGCTAACGTGGAGATGAAAAATAGAGCTAGATTTGTTGAGGTGTTGAAGTTGAGTTTGTTGAAATCGTCGAAAAGAATCAAATTCTAGACCATTGGTTAAATGGTGGTCATTAAAGAAAATAATGACCACTTGTTGTTTATAGGAAGTAGATGTTTGAAGGGCCAAACTCTTGGCGAATAGAGTGTGCCTCTGTTGGGCATTTCATGTTTTCACAAAGCTTGCCCCAGAGGTGTTCATCAAACATGTCGTTAAGGTACATGTAGCGACAGGCATCAACGAGAGAGGATCGGTCCCAGACAGGGCCCGGGTGATGGTTTCCAGAAACAGAGTAGTGATCTTCAAGATCGTAAAAAGTTATGAAGTTTTTGTCGATCCAGCGTTGGTCAAGGAATGATGATAGTTCATCTATCATTTCTTCCGTGACGTTGAAAAAGTCTTTATAGGGCTTATGCCAATCGGCAGAATCGTCAAATAAAGGGTAAACGCCATTGTACCAAGCGTAAGCATACCCAGGGGTTATGAATGATTGATTCTCATCGACAAAGCAATAAGTGGTAAGTAACTGAAGCTTCTGGTTGGTGAATAGCATTGCTTCTAATTTTTCCATAAAATAATTTCCTTGAAATGTGGGGGAAGCAAGGGTGTCGAAAACTGTCGAAAATAAAGTACCTCAACGAGCAAAAAAGGCCAAGCGCAAAGCTTGAGAGATAGCTGTAGCGCAGCCTTGAGCAAGGTAGGGCAGTCAACACAAGGATTCGAATCCCTCTCTCTCCGCCAGACAAACAAAAAAGCCCCAGCTTGCGCTGGGGCTTTTTTGTTTGTGCTGACCCGTCCTGAATAGAGTTGACACGTTCCAGCCCTGATTTCGGGAGAACGTGATGAATCAAAGGATTAAGCGCACGCAGCGGGATTACACCCTGGCCTTTAAACAGGCGGTGGTGGACGAGGTGGAGCGCGGTGAGCTGACCTATAAGCAGGCCCAGGCCCGCTACGGTATTCAGGGCCGCTCGACGGTACTAAAGTGGTTACGTCGATATGGCGACCAGGACTGGTGTCCTGGCACCTCCCACCGTGCGAGTCGGAGCCCTACCGTGCCGAAGTCCCCACCTACCCCGGAACAGCGGATCAAGGAGCTTGAGGAGAAGCTGCGTCTGGCTGAACAGAAGGCCGAGTTCTTCGAAGCCGTGGTCGATGTCATGGAGAAGGACTACGGGGTGACGGTAAAAAAGCGGCCCGGCAAGTCCTCACGCAAAGACGCGTTGCCGGATTGACCGTCAGCAGGGCCTGTCATCTCCTGGGCATCAGCCGCCAGGCCTGGTATCAGGCCCAGAGAGCGGAGCGTGCCAGGGAGGCTCGTGAGCAGCGGGTGGTGGACTTTGTCCGGACGATTCGCCGTTGCCAGCCCCGCATTGGCGCTCGCAAGTTGCATTACCTTCTCCATGAGCAAGCGGACCGGGCTCTCCACCTTGGGCGTGATCACCTGTTCCAAGTGCTTCGGGCGCGGCGTCTACTGGTACCCCGGCGGCGGGCCTACCACAAGACCACGCACAGCCATCACCGCTTCCGGCGTCACCCGAACCTGCTCAAGCCGGGCCCGGAGCAAGTGGTTGCCAGGCGGCCGAATCAGGTCTGGGTGGCGGATATCACCTACCTGCCGACGCGCTCTGGAATGAGCTACGTGAGTCTGGTGACGGATGCCTACTTCCGCAAAATCGTGGGCCATCATGTGCATGAGAGCCTGCGCAGCGAGGAGGTGGAACAGGCGTTGCGCAAGGCTCTGCGGGAGCGCCCGGGAAGCCTGCCCCTGATCCACCACTCTGATCGAGGCGCTCAGTACTGCTGCGACAGCTACCAGGCGTTGCACCAGCAGCACGGCATCCAATGCTCAATGACCGACGGCTACGACTGCTATCAAAACGCCCTGGCGGAGCGGGTGAACGGCATCCTGAAGACAGAACTCTTGTTGGTACGACCGGGGAACCTGGAGCAGGCCCGCACGATGGTTGATGAGTCGGTGGAGATCTATAACCGGGGGCGGCCTCATCTGGCCCTGAAATACAAAACGCCCGATGCGGTGCATCGGGCGTTCTGAGACAAAATAGGTTTCAACCTATTCCAGGACTAGACATGCGGTGAAAAGACGGACGAGAGCCCTAACAGTTCGACCCGAGACTGGCTTAGCCGAGCCGAGTAATTCCTCTCCGCCAGGCGTGATAGCAAACCACTGATTTCATTGAGATTTCAGGGTTTTTTCTTTTTAGGCCCTAGAATATGTCGATAACTTGTCGAACATACCACGCCTTAACGCTCTCCGTGGGTTGCCAAGCATTGTGCATGACTATGCGTCCCCGATCTTCCTGTAGCGCAAAACGTACCCCTCTTATGACGAAATGATCAGCGCGATCGCACAGGGCCTTGTCTATTGCCTAGCCACGAGCACTAGCTGTTTCTGGAAGAGTGAGACCAAGGCCACAAGTTGGAAATAATTCTCAAAAAATGATGTGCGTCAACTAGCCTGTGTCTCGTTGCTGATACATTCATAGGCGTCGATAACCGGCGTTTGGACTGATCAAGGTTGTTGCAACGAATTCACCTGTTTATAGGCGTCGCGTCAGGGGTGAATACGGACAGGGCTTCATTCTTCTGGAGGTGTCCAATGGACAGTGCACCCGAGCTAGAGAAAGATAAGAGCCAGGATCTGGCTTCCCGTTTTCCTACCGCGTATTCGATTCTTTTCCTTCTTATCATTCTGATGGCCGGTCTCACCTGGATCATGCCGGCAGGCAAGTTTGACCGCGAGATGAACGAGGCGGTTGGGCGTGAGGTCGCGGTCGCCGGGACTTACCATGAAGTCGAGCCGAATCCGCAGGGCATCGTCGAGGTGATGCTGGCACCCGGTGCGGGTTTCTATGATCCGGACAGTTATGCTGCCAATGCAATCGATGTGGCGCTGTTCGTGCTCTTTCTTGGGGGCTTTCTCGGGGTAGTGAACGCCACGGGCGCCATTGATACGGGCATCCGCTCGGCGATGGTGCATCTGAAGGGCCACGAGATCTGGATGATCCCGATACTCATGAGCCTGTTTGCTATTGGTGGTACGACCTATGGCATGGCTGAGGAGACGCTGGCGTTCTATGCCTTGCTGATACCCGTGATGATGGCGGCCGGGTATGACTCGGTTACTGGCGTGGCGATCATTCTGGTCGGTGCCGGCATTGGCGTGCTTGGCTCGACAATCAACCCGTTCGCGACGGTCATTGCGGCTAATGCGGCGGGTATTCCGTTCACTGACGGGATTATCCCCCGGTTCGTGATTCTGCTCGGCGGGCTGGTGATCTGCATCGCCTACGTGATGGCGTATGCCCATCGCGTCAAACAGGACCCGTCCAGGTCGGCGGTGGCCAAGCAGCTTGAGGAGCACAAGGCCTTTTTCCTCAAGCGTCAGGCGGCCGAGGAGCATAGTGATCACCTGACCGGCATTCAGTCGGTGGTGCTCGTGCTGTTTGCGCTGACCTTCGCGGTGATGATCTGGGGCGTTTCATCGCAAGGCTGGTGGATGGCGCAGATGGGCGCGCTGTTCCTCGGGTCTGCAATTGTGATCGGCGTGATTGCGCGCCTGGGCGAGAAGGGCCTGACCAACCATTTTGTTGACGGTGCCAGAGAGCTGCTGGGCGTGGCATTGGTTGTCGGGTTGGCGCGCGGGATTGTGGTGATTATGGAAAACGGGCTGATCGCAGACACCATGCTGCACAGTGCAGCGCAGGCGCTGGACGGGGTTGGCGGGTTGGCTTTCGTCAATCTGATGTTCTGGATTGAGGCGGCTATGAGTTTTCTGGTGCCTTCGTCCTCCGGACTGGCCGTGCTGTCGATGCCCATTCTTGCTCCTCTGGCCGATTTCGCAGGCGTAGGACGCGACCTCGTCGTAACTGCCTATCAGTCCGCTAACGGGCTGGTGAACTTCATTAATCCGACCTTTGCCGTCGTGGTTGGCGGGCTTGCCATTGGCCGGGTTTCCTACGACCGCTGGCTGGTTTTCATCTGGCCTCTTTTGCTTATTTTGATCCTGTTCATAACCGTCGTTCTGAGCATTTCCACCCTGCTTTGAGCGTTTCACCAATGGAATAGGGAGAAATGGATATGTCTGTACAAGAGCTTGGTGTGCATTCTGAAACGGGGCGTCTGCGTCAGGTAGTAGTCTGCCGGCCTGGTTTGGCGCACCGTCGCTTGACCCCTGGTAACTGCCAGGAGTTGCTGTTTGATGATGTGTTTTGGGTAAAGCAGGCTCAAAAGGATCACGACGTCTTTACCCAGGCGATGCGCAACGAAGGGGTGGAGGTGTTGGACGTCAACACCCTGCTGGCAGAAACCCTCGATCATGCCGAGGCGCGCAGCTGGGTGCTCGATCACCGTATTACCGCAGACCAGGTAGGCGTGGGTGCGAAAGCGGAGCTGACCAGCTGGATGACAGAGATTCCGAGCGAGCTGCTGGCGACGCACCTGCTCGGTGGCTTGACGGTAGAAGAGCTGCCATTTGAGCCTTCGGGGCTGTTCGGCAGTTACATCGGGCACCACGGCTTTGTATTGCCGCCGTTGCCAAACGCGCTTTTTACCCGGGACAACAGCGCCTGGATCTATGACGGTGTCGTGGTCAACCCCATGTACTGGAATGCCCGCCGCCCGGAGACTCTGCTCAATACCGCTATTTACAAGTTCCACCCGAACTTCGCCGGCCGCACGCATATTCACTGGGGGGACCCGACAGTCGATCATGGTCTGGCGACCCTTGAAGGTGGCGACATTATGCCCGTCGGCAACAAGACGGTACTGGTTGGCATGGGTGAGCGCTCCTCGCCGCAAGCGGTCGGCCAGTTGGCGCAGGCTCTGTTCGCCAAAGGTGTGGTCGAGCGCGTGCTGGCTTTCCGCATACCCAAGTCCCGTTCGGCCATGCATTTGGACACCGTTTTCACCCTGTGCGGTGGCGATGTGGTGACAACCTTCAAGGAAGTGGCGGATGAACTGGTGTGCTACGACATCCGCCCCGGGAATGTTGAAGGCGCACTGGATTTCCGTCAGGACCCGCGGCCGATCTTCGAGATCGTGGCCGAGGTGCTTGGCTTCAGCAAGCTGCACATTGTGCCCACGGGCGGCGCTACCGAGGAGGAGCGGGCCCGTGAACAGTGGAATGATGGCAACAACGTGGTGGCGCTTCGCCCCGGCGTGGTCATCGCCTATGACCGCAATGACGATACCAATGCCGAACTGAAGGCAGCCGGCATTGAGGTGCTGGAGATTCCTGGCGCCGAGCTTGGCCGTGGTCGTGGCGGCGGCCATTGCATGAGCTGCCCAACCGCACGCGACCCGGTTTGAACAGGACAGGAGACGACAGATCATGGCATTCAATCTGAAAAATCGCAGCTTTCTGACGTTGCGCGACTACACGCCGAAAGAAATCGCTTTTCTGCTGAAGTTGGCAGCCGATCTCAAGGCGGCCAAGTACGCCGGTACCGAGCGTCCTGGCCTGCAGGGCAAGGATATTGCGCTCATTTTTGAAAAGAGCTCCACCCGAACCCGCGTTGGGTTCGAGGTGGCCGCCTACGATCAGGGCGCCAGAGTGACCTATCTCGGGCCGTCCGGGAACCACATTGGTCACAAGGAAACGGTCAAGGATACCGCGCGGGTGCTTGGCCGAATCTATGACGCCATCGAGTACCGAGGGTTTGGGCAAGAGGTGGTGCAGACGCTGGCCGATTACTCGGGTGTTCCGGTCTACAACGGGCTGACGGACGAGTTTCACCCGACCCAGATTCTGGCTGACTTCCTCACCATGCAGGAGCATGTCGACAAGCCGTTGCATCAGGTTGCCTACGCCTTTCTCGGCGATGCGGGCAACAACATGGGTGACAGTCTGCTGATCGGTGGCGCCAAAATGGGCATGGATGTGCGCCTCTGTGCCCCGCGTGCCTGCTGGCCTGAAGAGAGTGTGCAGCGTGAAGCACGAGCAATCGCAGAGAAGACGGGTGCGCGTCTCACGCTGACCGAGGCCGTGGATGAGGCGGTGCAGGGAGTGGATTTCGTCTACACCGATGTCTGGGTCTCCATGGGTGAGGCCAAGGAGAAGTGGGCAGAGCGTATCAAGTTGCTCAAGCCCTATCAGGTCACCCGCGAGGTGATGGAGAAGACCGGTAATCCGCGCGCCTGCTTTATGCATTGTCTGCCTGCCTTCCACAATGCTGAAACCACTGTCGGGGCCGAGATCCAGCGCGAATTCGGCCTCGATTGCATGGAAGTGACGGAGGAGGTGTTCGAGAGCCCGGCATCCATCGTGTTCGATCAGGCGGAAAACCGAATGCACACCATTAAAGCGGTTCTGGTCGCGACCCTGGGAGGCTAGCATGCTGATCGTCGTTGCTCTGGGGGGCAATGCTCTGCTCAAGCGGGGAGAGGCCATGACCGCAGAGACCCAGCGGGCCAACGTGAACAAGGCCGCTGCCGCGCTGGCGGAGCTGATCAAGGAAGGCCATCAGATAGTGATCACCCATGGCAACGGGCCGCAGGTCGGCCTGTTGGCCCTGCAGGGTGCAGCCTATCGCCCCGATGGCGCTGACCCGCTTGATGTACTGGGCGCCGAGACCGAAGGCATGATCGGCTATATGATCGAACAGGAGCTGGAAAATGCCATTGATCACCAGAAACCGGTCGCAACGCTGCTGACCCAGGTGGTGGTGGATCTGGCTGATCCGGCGTTTCAAAAGCCGACCAAGTTTGTCGGGCCGGTGTACGACAAAGCCGAGGCCGAGCGCAGGGCGTCTGCTGCCAACTGGTCGATCGCGCAGGATGGTGACAAGTGGCGCCGCGTGGTCCCGTCGCCGGCGCCCCTTGAAATTCCCGACCTGTCGGTGCTGAAAATCCTGCTGCGCAATGATGTGATTGTCATCTGCGCGGGGGGCGGTGGCATTCCCGTGGTACGTCGGCGCGATGGAAGCCTTGTTGGCGTGGAGGCAGTCATCGACAAGGATGCGGCCAGCGCACTGCTTGCAGAGCAGATAGATGCCGATGCGTTGCTTCTGTTGACCGATGTTGACGCGGTATACCGTGATTTTGGTACGCCGCAGGCCCAACGGGTGAGTGCTCTGAGCGTGGATGATCTCGACCACATCAGCCTGCCGGCGGGCTCGATGTTGCCAAAGGCAAAGGCCGCAGCGCGGTTCGCAGGAACCGGCAAGATCGCAGCTATCGGTCGTCTGGAGGATGCGTCAAGCATTCTGCGAGGGAGCGCCGGGACGCGAATCGGCTGACGGTAACCGGGCTACTCCGTCAAACAAAGAGGGCCTTGGCGCAAGCCAAGGTTCTTTTTTTGTGCTCTGGTTACCCTAGCGATAATCCTATGCGTCGCACCGAGTCAGCGAATCATTAGCCTGTGCTGACGCTTTCTTCCTCTGTTTCTACCCTTGTTCCCGTCGCCATCTCGCGCAATGATCAGGTTGTCGCGGCAGTGCACCGCGCCCCCGGATTGATCTGGGTCCAATGACAAGGAGTGGGTATGGCGGCTGTGAGTTCGCAGGGTGAATGGCGCAACTGGTCAGGGTCACAGCGTGCGATGCCTGGGCGCTGGTGGCGTCCGGGTAGCGAGGACGAGCTGGCTGCGCTGTTGCAGGGCTCGAGCGGTGAAGTGCGGGTGACCGGGGCGGGGCATTCCTTCAGTGCACTGTGCAAAACGGCAGGGCATCTGGTTTCTCTTGATCATCTGAGCGGGCTGGTCTCCCACGACGCGGAACGGCTGACCGCCACCGCGATGGCGGGCACGCCGTTGCACGCGTTGGGCCCGTTGCTCTGGCCGCTCGGCCAGGGGCTGATCAATCAGGGCGATATTGATGCTCAGTCGTTGGCAGGGGCGTGCGGCACCTCTACTCATGGCACCGGGCTGGGCTTGGGGTCGTTCTCTGCACTGGTGCGTGGATTGCGGCTGGTGACGCCGAGCGGTGAGGTGATCGACGCTGATTCCGCGCACAATGCGGACATTCTGCAGGCGGGGGCAACCTCGCTCGGGGCGCTGGGCGTGATCACCCGGATCACCCTGCAAAACCGCCCCAATTATCACCTGGCCGAGCGTGAGTACCTGCTGCCGCTGGCTGAGGTGCTGAACTGTTTTGAGGGGCTTGCGCGGGATAACCGCCACGCCGAGTTCTGGGCGTTTTTCCGCACCGACAAGGCTGTCGTGAAGGTGCTGAATGAGTCAACCGAGCCGCCGACCCCACAGCCCCGTTTCAATCTGCCAGTCGACAGGGTGCTGGATATCACCTCACGGATTGCCCATGGCGTGGCAGGCGCAGATGCGTTGATGCAGCGGTTGTTGATCGCGCTGCACTCGGAGGTGCGTCGAGTCGGGCGCTCCTACCAGGTTTTCCCTAGCCCGCGGGCGTCGCGCTTCAACGAAATGGAATACGAGCTGCCGTTGGCACGCGGGCTTGAATGCGTCGAAGAGGTGCTGGCGACGGTGCAACGCTCGTCGCTGCGCACGTTGTTTCCGCTGGAATACCGCACGGTCGCAGCGGATGACGTCTGGCTCTCGCCGTTCTATGGGCGTGACAGTGCCTCCATCTCGATTCACCAGCATGTCTGCACGGATTACCGCCCGCTGTTTGATCTGGTCGAGCCCATTTTCTGGAAGTATGGCGGGCGGCCCCATTGGGGCAAGTTGCATTCGCTGGATGCGGTGCGACTGGCGGAGCTGTATCCGCGCTGGGATGACGCTCGCCGCGTACGTGAGCAACTGGACCCGCAAGGGCGGATGCTCAACGATCACTTGCGCAAGCTGCTGGTGCTGCCATGAGTACGCATGATGCTTATTTCAGCAGGCTTCAGGCTGCGCTGCAGGCGGAGGGTGAGCTGCTGCCGCGGCTGATCGTCGATCTGGATCGTCTGGATCACAATATTGATCAGGCGGTGGCTTTTGCTGCGCGTACCGGCAAGGCGCTGCGGCTGGTGGAGAAGTCGCTGCCGTCGTTCCAACTGCTTGATTATATTGCCCGGCGGGCGGGTACCCGGCGGTTAATGTCGTTTCACCAACCCTTTCTCAACCTCGACGCCCAGCACTGGCCGGATGCCGACATCCTGCTGGGCAAGCCCATGCCGGTAGCGCTGGCTGGGCGATTTTACGAGCAGCATTCCGGGCCCTTTGATCCGCAGCGGCAACTGCAATGGCTGATCGATACACCTGAGCGGCTGCAGCAGTATCTGGCGCTGGCGCAGCGGCGCGGGACTCGGCTGAATATAAATCTGGAGCTGGATGTAGGTCTGCATCGTGGCGGCATTCCCGAAGGGGAGGCGGGCGCGGTGATGCTACGCGCCATGCTGCGGTTGCTAGCGCAGCACCCGCAGCATTTGCGTTTTACCGGTTTCATGGGCTACGAGCCGCACGTGGCGATGCTGCCACGTCTGTTTGGCGCGCCCGAACGGCTGCTGGCGCAGGCGATGGCGACGTACCAGGCTCGAGTGGAGCAGGTGCAGCGTGAGGCGCCGGCGCTCTGGGCCCAGGCGGTGGCCGCAGACGGCCAGCCACCGCTGACGCTGAACACTGCCGGCAGCCCGACCTATCGACTGCACGATCAGGAGCAGATCAGCAACGAGCTGGCGCTCGGCAGCGGCTTACTCAAACCGACGCATTTTGATTTGCCGAGCCTGGCTGGACATATGCCTGCGTTGTTTATTGCTACGCCGGTGCTCAAGGCGGCAGGTGCCTTCACGCTGCCCGGCGCAGGGCGACTGCCAGCTGTTATCTCGCGGCTGGCCGGGCGTGGTAAACAGGCGCTGTTTATCTACGGCGGCAACTGGCTGGCTGAACCGGTATCACCCGTCGGGCTGACGGCCAGCAAGCTCTATGGCACCAGCTCCAATCAGCAAGTCTTGCTGGCGCCGACGGATACGGCGCTGCAGGTGGATGATCTGGTGTTCATGCGCCCTACGCAGAGCGAGGCGGTGCTGCTGCAGTTTGGCGACTTGCTGGCCGTGCGAGCGGGCAGGGTGGTGGGTCATTGGCCGGTATTTGCTAATCAGTAATGGCCGCTGCTGGCCCCTTTTTAGGGCGCGTTTTAGCGCGCTGCGCGCTGCTCTGGCTCTTGGCCTTGCAGCGCGCATTGACTGGCGGCCTGCTTCGGGCGACGCTATTGGCTATAAAAAGGACTGGTAGTGCTGGAAGCAGTATGGCTTTTTTCTCATTTTCCACACGGGATTACCCAGAAGTTCAGCGGCTGGAAGCGGCCCAAGACGTGTATGCGGCCGTAGCCAATATCGCAGTATCCACACCGCGCGACATGGTGCCCTTTGTCGAAACGCGGGTGCGCCTGTTGCCGGGCATCACCATTGCCCTGACCCAATCCTCCCCCTTGCTGGTGCAGCGGCGCGAACCGCAGTTGCAAGACGGCAACGACGACGTTGCACTGCTGCTCAACCCCACTGGGCAAAACAGCTGGCTGACCGAGCTGGCAGGCGTCGGCGAGGTAGAGTGCGCGCCGGGCACGGGGTGCTTCGGTTTTAATGACCGGCCTGGCGATATCGTGTTTGCCGGCACAACCAACTGGATGCTAAACATCACCTTCTCGCGGGCACTGATAGGCGAGATGACGGCGGATCTGGAGCGTCGCTATAAGACGCCCCGGCTGGCGCGTGAAGGGCACGCGCTACTGGCAGGGACGGCGCTTGAGCTGCTGCGCCTGAGCGAGGAAGACGCGCCCCTTGATGTACTACAGTGCTCCAACCAGTTGCTTGACCTGGCCGCTCTGGCGGTCGGCGCGCCGCGGGACATGGCCGTGCTGGCGCGTCAGCGCGGTCTTAAGCAGGCGCGTATGCGCGCGCTCAAGGCTGATTTGCTGGTTAACCTGCATCACGAAAAGCTGTCGCTGTCCTGGGTAGCGGCGCGCCACGGCGTCTCGCCCGGATACGTGCGTGCCATGTTTGAGCAGGAAGGCACCAGCTTCACCGATTATCTGCTGGAACTGCGTCTGCAACGGGCGCTGCACTGCCTGCGTAGCCCGGTGCATGTGGCGCGCAGCATTACCGAAATCGCCTACTCCCTCGGCTTTAATAACCTGTCCTGGTTTTACCGCGCCTTCAAACGCCGGTTTGGCTTTCCTCCGGGGGAGGCCCGCGAGGCTTGACCCCCTGCGCCAGAGCCGCGTCAGCTAATCAATTGGTGTGGCGCTGAGTGGAAGCCGCGCGCCCTCTCTGATTGCTACCGTTCCCGCTTTAGAGCGAGTGTGCTGGGGAGGGAACCGTGCAAAAACAACAGGTGAAAAACGGGTTGCAGGCTATGTGTCTGTTGGGCGCTCTAGCAGCTGGGGGGCTGCAAGCCGCAGAAACCGCCGGTGGCGCGCTGCGCGACCTCGAAACCAGGCCGCTTGATCTGCCGCCCGAACCACCAGCAGACACGCCCATTCTGACGCCACCACCAGCCAACGAGCAGGCCGCCGGCGGCCAGACCGTCAACATCCTGGGCTTTCGCTTCACGGGCAACACCGCCTTCAGTGATGACCAACTGGCCGCCGTACTGCTCGACCTGTCCGGCCAAGCCCTCACCCTTGGGCAACTGCAACAGGCCGCCGACCGGATTACCGCCTGGTATCGCCAGCACGACTGGCTGCTCGCCCGCGCCATCCTGCCCCCCCAGGAAATTGATGACGGCTACCTGACCATTCAAATCGTCGAAGGCAAATACGATCAGGTTCGACTCAACAACCAGAGCGAGCTGCCGGACCGCCTTTTGCAAAACGCCACCCGAGGCCTGAACGCCGGCGACGGGGTGCGCGCCGGCGCACTGGAAAACGCGCTGATGAGCCTCGATGCGCTGCCCGCCAGCCAGGTCAACTCGCGCCTGTCTCGCGGTGAGCAAGTCGGTACCAGCGCATTGGACATTGACGTAAACGACCTGCCAGCGCTGAGCGGGCAACTGTCGCTCGACAACTATGGCAACACCTACAACGGCGAATACCGCCTGACCGGCGGCCTTGCCATCGCCAATCCCTTCGGTCTGGGTGACAGCCTGCAACTGCAGGCGCTGGTCTCCGACGGCGACCAAAAATACTTGAGCACCCAATACGAATTGCCAGTCGGCCCGTGGAACACCCGTGTCGGGCTTGGCCTGTCCTGGCTGGAATACGAACTGGGCAAGGACTTCGACAGCCTGAACGCCAAGGGCAAAGCCGCCACCGGCAGCGTGTTTGCCAGCCAGAACTGGTGGCAGCAACGGCGCTGGGGGGTGTCCAGCCGCATCGAATGGCGCTACCGCGATCTGGAAGATGAGCAGCTTGGTGTCGCCAGCGAGAAAACCCTGCGCAGCGTCACCCTTGATCTGGTCAACGGCTACTGGCGTGATGACCTGCTGGGCGGCAGCGCCAACAGCTATCGCCTGAGCTGGACCCACGGCGAGCTGTCGATGGACAGCCCCTACGCTGTCGCCTCCGACTTTTACGGTACCGAAGGCCGCTACCACAAGGTCAACCTGGCATTGCTGCGCCAGCAGCGTCTCAGCCCGCGCTTCACCCTGAACATGAACCTGCGTGGCCAATTGGCCGACGGCAACCTGGATTCCGTAGAGAAGATGAGCCTCGGCGGTGCCTACGGCATCCGTGCCTTCCCGCAAGGTGAAGCCTCCGGCGACGAGGGCTGGCTGGCCAGTACCGAACTGCGCTACGCCCTTAGCAGCCAGTGGCAACTGGGTGCCTTCCTGGAAGCAGGTGAAATCACCTACAACAAGGGCCCGCTAGCGATCGGTGATCGTCACCGCAACCTCGCCGGTGCCGGCGTTGCCGCCTACTGGCGACCGCATCACCAGTGGCAGATCAGCGCCACCGCAGCCACCTCGCTGGATGGCGAAGAGGCCGTCAGTGATGAACCGGAAGACGTTTACCTCTGGGGCCAGATCCAGTGGATGTTCTAGATCCGCAGACTGCCAACACACGGTAAACAGCACGCACCAGCCGCCAGAAAGGAATTCACCATGACCCGCACACGCCCCAACTTCGCCCCCACCGCCCTGGCCATCGCCATCAGCTTGATCTCGGCCAATCTGCACGCTGCTGACCTACCCACCGGCGGCAACATCGTCGGTGGCTCCGGCAGCATCAGTCAGGATGGCAACAGCCTGAACGTGCAGCAGAACAGCGACAAGCTGATCACCAACTGGGACAGCTTCGACATTGGTGCGGGTAATACGGTCAACTTCTATCAGCCGGGCAGCAACTCGGTAGCGTTGAACCGGGTGATTGGTGAAGACGCCTCGGCGATCTACGGCAACCTCAATGCCAACGGCAAGGTATTTCTGGTCAACCCCAACGGTGTGTTGTTTGGCGAGGGTGCCGCGGTCAACGTGGGGGCGCTGGTGGCCTCAACCCTGAGCCTGTCTGACCAGGACTTTAACGACGGCAATTACCAGTTTCAGGGTGACGGCAACAACGCCGCCGTGATCAACCGTGGCAGCATCACTGCCGACGGCGGCGCGGTCGCCCTGCTCGGCGGGCAGGTCAGCAACCACGGCATTATCCAGGCGAATCAGGGCACGGTGGCGCTGGCGGCTGGCGACAAAATCACCCTGGACTTTGCCGGTGACGGCCTGCTGAACGTTGCCGTGGATGAAGGCACCCTGAATGCACTGGTGGAGAACCACCAACTGGTTCGTGCCAACGGCGGCCAGGTGGTGATGACCGCCAACGCCACCAACGCCCTGCTGCAGACCGTGGTCAACAACACCGGCATCATCGAAGCGCAAACGCTGGAAAACCAGAGCGGCACCATTGTGCTCAAGGGCGGCTTCAACGGCGGTACCGTCAATGTAGCCGGCACACTGGATGCATCAGCCCCGGACAGCGGCGACGGCGGCTTTATCGACACTTCCGGCGCCCACGTCAAAATCGCCGGCGGCACCCAGGTCACCACCAAAGCCAACAACGGCAGCACTGGTGAATGGCTGATCGATCCGACCGACTTCACCGTCAACGCGGGCAGCGACGCCCTGACCGACAGCGGCATTGGCGCCGCCACCCTCAGCGCCAATCTGGAAAACAACAACGTTACCCTGGCCACCGTCGACGGCGGCACCGAAGCCGGTGATATGTACGTCAACGGCGCAGTGAGCTGGAACGCCGACCACACCCTCAGCCTGAACGCCCACAACAACATCCATATCAATGAAGCCATCACCGCCACCAACGGCGGCCTGACCCTCAACGCCGGTGGCAATATCAGCGCTGACGGCGCGGTGAACGTCGGCACCTTTAATCTGCAAAGCGGCGCCTGGAGCCAGTTGGTCAGCAATCTTGCCGATTTCTCGGCCAGGGACTTCCGCCTCAATACCGCCAATGCCCGCTTCCTGCGCGCCAACGGCGGTGACGGTAGCGAGGGCAACGCCTACCAGATTGTTGATCTCTACGGCCTGCAGGGCATGGCCTCACGCAGCCTGTTGAGCAGCCACTTTGCGCTGACCAACGATATCGACGCCAGCGGCACCACCAACTGGAATGGTGGTGCGGGCTTTGTGCCTATTGGGAACGGGACTAACAATTACACCGGCAGCTTTGATGGCCAGGGCCATAGCATCAATGGCCTTACCATCAACCGCCGACGTACCAATGAAGTCGGCCTGTTTGGGGTGATCTCTGCTAGCCAGATCAGCAATATAGGGCTGACTAACGCCACCATTACTGGACAGAGCCGAGTAGGTGGACTGGTGGGTCAGGGGCTTAATAACAGCCGTATAAGCTACAGCTCGGTACAAGGCGATATTAGTGCTTATCTGAACGGTGGAGGGCTGACAGGAAACTTCGCCGGCACCATTGAGCACAGCCATAGTGCCGGCGCCGTATATGCCACTGAAGTATCTGGCGGACTAGTGGGATGGCTAGTCGGGCAGATCAGCGACAGCTACTCCACCGCCAGTGTGAAAGGCGACTTCGGGGGCGGGCTGGTCGGCATTATGAATGGAGGGCAAATCAGTCGAAGCTATGCCACCGGGCAGGTAAAAGAATATATTTTTGGTTCGATCGGAGGGCTAATAGGTAGCATGCTTAGTGGCACCATCACCAACAGCTACTGGAACACCGACACCAGCGGCCAAGCCAGTGCGGTGGGTGGCGGAAGCTCCGCCGGCACCACCGGCCTGACCACCGCGCAGATGTTCGATGCCGCCAACTTCACCGGCTTCGACTTTGCCGGCACCTGGGCCAATGCCGACAATCAGACTACCCCCTACCTGCGCGATCTGGCCGGCAACCGGGTGTTCAATAAAAACGACCTGCCCACCGGCACCATCGACGCCACTAACCGCCCGGCGCTCTATACCGTGATCCAGAACGTGGAGCAGTTGCAGGCCATGCGCGACGACGTTACGGCCAACTACCTGCTGGGCAATCATATCGACGCCTCCGCCACCGCCGGCTGGAATGGCGGCGCGGGGTTTGTGCCCGTTGGGGATGGGGCTAACCGTTATGCCGGCAGCTTTGATGGCCTAGGCCATACCCTTAGCAATCTCACAATCGACCGAAGTAGTACGGATTTTGTTGGCTTGTTCGGCGCTACCGCCAGCGGCAGCATGATCCGCGATATTGGGCTGGTAGGTGGCAGCGTCTCCGGCCGTAACCATGTCGGCGGGCTGGTCGGAGTCAGCTCAGGCACCATTAGCAACGCTTATGCCACTGTCAGCGTTGAGGGCAGCGGAAGAGTCGGCGGACTGGTCGGATTTAACCAATCGGGAACCCTCAACGATGCCTATGCCACCGGCGACGTTGAGGGTAGTAGTGAGGATGTCGGCGGGCTGGTCGGGCTCAACCAATCGGGAACCATTAGCAACGTCTATGCCACCGGTAGTGTTAAGGGCGCTGACAGAGTCGGCGGGCTGGCCGGAGCCAACCAATCGGGAACCATCAGCGACGCTTATGCCACCGGCAGCGTCTCCGGCCGTGAATACGTCGGCGGGCTGGCCGGATACAACTACAGTACCATCAGCAACGCCTATGCCACCGGCAGCATTGAGGGCATTACATTTGTCGGCGGGCTGCTTGGATACAACACAGGAACCATTAACAACCTATATGCCACCGGCAGCGTTAAGGGCAGTAGTTTCTCCATCGGTGGGCTGGTCGGATACAACTATTTGGCAACCATCAGCAACGCCTATGCCACCGGCAGCGTTAAGGGCGGTGACCTCGTCGGCGGGCTGGTCGGATCCAACGGGGGAACCATCAGTAACGCCTATGCCACCGGCAGCGTTAAGGGTAAGAACGCCGTCGGCGGGCTGGTCGGTTATACGTCGTCGGGAACCATCAGCAACGCCTATGCCACCGGCAGCGTTGAGGGCAGTGAGACTTCCACCGGCGGGCTGGTCGGATCCAACGGGGGAACCATCAGTAACGCCTATGCCACCGGCAGCGTTAAGGGCAGTGATGCCTACGTCGGCGGGCTGGTCGGTTTTAACCGATCGGGAACCATCAACGACGCCTATGCCACCGGAAGCGTTTCAGCTACTGACTCAGCCGGCGGGCTGGTTGGATACAGTTTTGACAGCAGCACCATTACCAACAGCTACTGGAATATTGACACCAGCGGCAAAGCCAACGCAGTGGGGTTAAACAACAGCGGCAGTACCAACGGCATCACCGGCCTCACCACCGCACAAATGCTGCAAGCCGATAGCTTCACTGGCTGGGATATTGATGCACAAGGCGGCACGGGCACGGTCTGGCGCATCTACGAAGGTTATACCGCCCCACTGCTGCGCAACTTTTTGACCGCCCTTGAGGTGACCGGCGACACCACAACGACGACCTACAACGGTACCGAGCAGACCGGCGGCTGGAGCACCACGGGCGAGTACGATGCTGATCGAATCTTTGGCCAGGCCAGCGGCGGCGGGCGTAACGCTGGCACCTACAACATCGACATGAGCGGTCTGTACTCCGATCAGCAAGGTTACGACCTGATCACCACCAACGGCACCCTGACCATCAACAAGGCCCAGGCCACCGTCACCGCCAACAGCGGCACCACCACCTATAACGGCGCCGAGCAGAGTGTTGACGGCTTCACCGTTGATGGGCTGGTTAACGGCGAGAATGCCAGTGTACTGACCGGCGTCACCACCAGCGGTGGTAAAGGCACCAACGCCGGCAGCTACGCATTGACCGCCAGCGGCAGCGACGGCAACTACGAGCTGAGTTTTGTCGACGGTGCACTGACCATCAACAAAGCCCAGGCGACCGTCACCGCCAATAGCGGCACGACTAGCTACAACGGTACCGAGCAGAGTGTTGACGGCTTTACCGTCGACGGCTTGGTTAACGGTGAGGATCAAAGCGTACTGACTGGCGTGACCACCAGCGGTGGCAAAGGCACCAACGCCGGCAGCTATAAGCTGACCGCCAGCGGCAGCGATGGCAATTACGAGCTGAGCTTTGTCGATGGCAAACTGACCATCAACAAAGCCCAGGCCACCGTTACCGCCAATAGCGGCACGACTACCTACAACGGCACCGAGCAGAGCGTTGAGGGCTTTACCGTTGATGGGCTGGTTAACGGCGAAGACCAAAGCGTACTCACCGGCGTCACCACCAGCGGTGGCAAAGGCACCAACGCCGGCACCTACACGCTGACTGCTAGCGGCGCTGACGGCAACTACGAGCTGACCTTTGTCGACGGCAAACTGACCATCAACAAGGCCCAGGCCACCGTCACTGCCAATAGCGGCACCACTACCTATAACGGCACCGAGCAGAGTGTTGACGGCTTTACCGTCGACGGATTGGTTAACGGCGAAGATGCCAGTGTGCTCACCGGCGTCACCACCAGCGGTGGTAAAGGCACCAACGCCGGCAGCTACACACTCACCGCCAGCGGCAGCGACGGCAACTACGAGCTGAGTTTTGTCGACGGTGCACTGACCATCAACAAGGCCCAGGCGACCGTTACCGCTAACAGCGGTACAACCACCTACAACGGTAATGAACAAAGCGTCAGCGGTTTTACTGTCGAAGGGCTGGTTAATGGCGAGAATGCCAGCGTGCTCACTGGCGTCACCACCAGCGGCGGTAAAGGCACCAATGCCGGCAGCTACGCATTGACCGCCAGCGGCACCGACGGCAACTACGAGCTGAGCTTTGTCGACGGCAAGCTGACCATCAACAAGGCCCAGGCCACCGTCACCGCCAATAGCGGTACCACTACCTACAACGGTACCGAGCAGAGTGTTGATGGCTTCACCGTAGATGGCTTGGTTAATGGTGAGGATCAAAACGTACTGACCGGCGTGACCACCAGCGGTGGCAAAGGCACCAATGCGGGTAGCTACGCATTGACCGCCAGCGGCAGCGACGGCAACTACGAGCTGCGCTTTGTCAACGGCAAGCTGACCATCAACAAGGCCCTGGCGACCGTTACCGCTAACAGCGGCACTACTACCTACAACGGTACCGAGCAGAGCGTCAGCGGCTTTACCGTGGATGGGCTGGTTAACGGCGAAGATGCCAGTGTACTCACCGGCGTGACCACCAGCGGCGGTAAGGGCACTAACGCCGGCAACTACGCATTGACCGCCAGCGGCAGCGACGGCAACTACGAGCTGAGTTTTGTCGACGGTGCACTGACCATCAACAAAGCCCAAGCGACCGTCACCGCCAATAGCGGCACCACTACCTATAACGGCACCGAACAGAGTGTTGACGGCTTTACCGTCGATGGGTTGGTCAACGGCGAGGATGCCAGTGTGCTCACTGGCGTCACCACCAACGGCGGCAAGGGTACCAATGCGGGTAGCTACACCCTGACTGCCAGCGGCGCTGACGGTAACTACGAGCTGAGCTTTGTGGATGGCAAACTGACCATCAACAAAGCCCAGGCCACCGTCACAGCCAATAGCGGTACCACTACCTACAACGGTACCGAGCAGAGTGTTGATGGCTTCACCGTAGATGGCTTGGTTAATGGTGAGGATCAAAGCGTACTGACCGGCGTGACCACAAGCGGTGGTAAAGGCACCAATGCCGGCAGCTACGCATTGACCGCCAGCGGCAGCGACGGCAACTACGAGCTGAGCTTTGTCGACGGCAAGCTGACCATCAACAAGGCCGAAGCCACGGTCACTGCAAATAGTGGTACCACTACCTACAACGGCACCGAGCAGAGTGTTGACGGCTTTACCGTGGATGGGCTGGTTAACGGCGAAGACCAAAGCGTACTCACCGGCGTCACCACCAGCGGCGGTAAAGGCACCAACGCCGGCAGCTACGCATTGACTGCCAGCGGCGCTGACGGTAACTACGAACTGACCTTCGTCGACGGCAAACTGACCATCAATAAGGCCCAAGCCACCGTCACCGCCAATAGCGGCACCACTACCTACAACGGTACCGAGCAAAGCGTCAGCGGTTTTACCGTGGATGGGCTGGTTAATGGTGAGGATCAAAGCGTACTGGCCGGCGTCACCACCAGCGGCGGTAAAGGCACCAACGCCGGCAGCTACGCATTGACCGTCAGCGGCACTGACGGCAACTACGAGCTGACCTTCGTCGACGGCACCCTGACCATCGAACGCAAGGCCATCACCGGCAACATCACCGCCGACGGCAAAACCTATGATGGCAACACCTACGCCAACACCCATGGCACCCTGGACGGCGTAATCAGCGGCGATGATTTGCAGTTCAACACCACAGGCGCCTTTGCCGACAAATACGCCGGTACCGGCAAGCAGGTCACCGTCAGCGGCTCAATCGTTGGCGATGATGCGGGCAACTATGTGCTAACCACCAACAGCAGCACCACGGCCAATATTGACCGCAAGACCATCACCGCCGACATCCGCGCCCTGGACAAACTGTTCGACGGCTCGCTGGCGGCAACCCTCAAAGGGATGCTGAGCGGTACCATCAGCGGTGACGACGTTGCGCTGCAGCTCAGCGGTCTGTTCGCCAGCCTCACGCCGGGCGAGAACCGCGTTCTGGTGGATGCCTCACTGTCCGGCACTGACGCGGGTAACTACCAGCTGGTTGCCCCGGACTCGGTACCCGCCAACATGCAGGGCTTTGTGGAAAGCCCTGCTTATCAGTCGGCCATCGTCAGCCAACCGCCGCAGCCACGCCAACTGCAGACACCGGCCGATCCTGATGGTCTGCTGACCATTGAGCAGGACCCGCTAGGCCTGGCTGATAGCGGGCGATAGACGGTGAATTGACCAGCCTGATTTGCACTGGATCACGCCTGGACGTGTGGTCGGTTTCTCCTTGCGGGGTGCTTCGGCACCCTGTTTTTTTTGCAAGGAGAGCGGATATGGAAGGTTGGGGAGTGATTATCAGAGCGGGCAGGGTGATGCTGCTTGCCGGTTTGGCTGGTGGAGCAGGGTATTGGCTGACATGGGAACCGCCCGCTGCGGATAAAGGGCCGCTGCTGTCAGACGACGCTGCAGCGGCGTTAGAACCAGTCGAGCCAACAAGTGCACCGGACTATGATGCCATCGTCAATAGCATGTTGCGGGAGTCGGCTGAAGCCGAGCTTAGCGCCGCTCCACCCCCTCGGCAGACGGTTTTCAATGACCGCAACTATGAGGCGCGGGCGCCGGACAACATCATGGAGTCGGCCCATGTACCCCGGTTACCTGCGGCGTCCGCGCGTCGTGAGCGGCCGCGGGCTGGTCTGAGTGGCAGCGGTGATGCCCGTTTTGAATGGGTGGATGCGCGGCGCAAGCGCAGCCGCTGGCAAACCCGCTACGAGTATCGCAATGGCGTCATCAATAACAGCAGTTTCTGCCGCAACTATCGCCGTGGCTCCATTGAATACCGCACCTGCCGCAAGGGCGCCAGGGCCTGGCTGGCCGAGCGTTGCGGGGATGGCACGCGCCTGGCGTCTGCCCGGCAACGGATGTACTGCCATGCACATAGCGGGTTCAGGTTGTAGGGCTGGTATTCAGCCGATTTCTTGCGCGGTATATCGGGGTGATAGTCAGACAGGGGATGGCTTGCTTTTCGCGCCGGATAAATTTAGCTTCTCTATCCGAAGCTAAAAAGCGGGTCGACCAGCTCGACCTGTCACACTCCCCGCAAGAGGCGAAATCAACGTGAAAACACGCATTACAGAACTGTTTGGCATTGAGCACCCGATTATTCAGGGCGGCATGCACTGGGTGGGCTTTGCCGAGCTGGCTGCCGCTGTCTCCAACGCTGGCGGTCTGGGCACCATCACCGGTCTGACCCAGAAAACCCCGGCTGACCTGGCCAACGAAATTGCCAAATGCCGGGAGCTGACCGATAAACCGTTCGCCGTCAACCTGACCTTCCTGCCGACCGTCAACGCCCCGGACTACCCGGGCTACATCGAGGCGATCGTCAAGGGCGGTGTGAAGATTGTCGAGACGGCAGGCCGCAGCCCGCAGGAATACATGCCCGCGCTGAAAGATGCCGGCATCAAGGTCATCCACAAGTGCACCTCCGTGCGTCACTCGCTGAAAGCCCAGTCCATCGGTTGCGATGCCGTTTCCGTTGACGGCTTCGAGTGTGGCGGTCACCCGGGTGAAGATGACATCCCGAACATGATTCTGCTGCCGCGCGCGGCCGAAGAACTGGAAATCCCCTTCGTTGCTTCCGGTGGCATGGCCGACGGCCGCTCGCTGGTATCGGCCATGGCGCTGGGCGCCGAGGGCATGAACATGGGCACGCGCTTTATCGCCACCAAGGAAGCGCCGGTGCACGAGAATGTGAAGCAGGCCATCGTTGCTGCCTCCGAGCTGGACACCCGTCTGGTCATGCGTCCGCTGCGCAACACCGAGCGTGTACTGAACAACGCGGCGGTTGAGCGCATTGTCGAGAAAGAGAAGGCGCTGGGCGATAAGCTGACCTTTGCCGACATCATCGATGAAGTGGCTGGCGTGTACCCGCGCATCATGCAAAACGGCGAGATGGATCTGGGCGCCTGGTCCTGCGGTATGGTCGCCGGCCTGATTCACGACATCCCGAGCTGTGAAGACCTGATCGAGCGCATCATGAAGCAGGCCGAAGGCATCATTCGCGAGCGTCTGCAGTCCATGCTGTGAGGATGTGCCGATTGATTCTGTAGGCCTTCAGGGTGAGCGGAATTGATCAGCGTGTTCTTGGGTTTTGCCACCGCCCGGCGTTGCCGGGCGGTGGTCATTTGGAGTCGTCATGCCGACCAGCCACATCGATTGCAGTGTTGTTAAAACCGCCGAGATCATCGGTGAATGGTGGTCGCTGCTTATTTTGCGCAATGCCTTTCACGGCATGCGTACCTTTGATGCCTTCCAGCGTCAGCTGGACATCTCCAGCAGCGTGCTCAGTGCCCGGTTGAAAAAGCTCACCGAGGCTGGCGTGCTGCAGAAAGTCCCCTCTGCGGCCGATGGCCGCTCCTTTGAGTATCGTTTGACCGCCGCCGGGCTGGATCTGTACCCGGTGATCATCAGCCTGATGCAGTGGGGTGAGAAGTGGCGCCCCAATGGCAAGGGAGACCGCTTGCGGCTGTTGGAAAAGGCCACCGGTGCACCGATCCGCGGCGCTGAGGTGTTATCGGCCAAGGGGCAGCCGCTCAAAGCCTGGGAAGTACAGGCGGTCGCCGGGCCCGGCGCCGATGGCTATGTCCGTGAACTGGTTGGCGAAGATGTCGCCGTAAGCGAGTAATCCGAGGCTCAAGGCTGGGCATTTTGTCTCAGTGGGGTATCATTTTGCACCCCTGCCGCGCGTTGCGCGGCGTTTTCACCATTACAGGGAAGGTTTTCATGAGAGCACCCTCTTTGCTGGCACTGGGTTTGACTGGTGTCTTGTTATCCATGCCGCTGCAGGCAGCCCCCGAGTACGAAAAGCGCGCCGATCTGAGTGGTCAGCTAACCCAGTGGGTTAAACAGGCCCTGGGCGGCGACGCTGCAGCTCAGCGTGAACTGGCGCAACGTTACTACGATGGTGATGGCGTCGAGCAGGATTACGCCAAGGCATTCGAGCTGTACAGCGAGGCAGCAGAACAGGGCGACGCCGCTGCCGAGTTCTCGGTGGCCTACATGTATGACATGGGCGAGGGTGTTGAGCTGGACGACCTCAAGGCCGTCGAGTATTACACCCGCGCTGCCGAGCAGGGCCATGCTGCGGCGCAGTTCAACCTGGCATTGATGTACGACGAAGGTGAAGGCGTACCGGTTGATGACCTCAAGGCCATTGACTGGTATCAACGCGCGGCAGAGCTTGGCCATGCCGATGCGCAGTACAACCTGGCGATCATGTACGACGAGGGTGAAGGGGTGCCGGTCAACGACACACGCGCCGCCGAGTATTACCTGAAAGCTGCCCAACAGGGCCACGCCGACGCGCAGTACAACCTGGCGCTGCTCTATGATCACGGTGAGGGCGTGGCGCTGGATGACCGTGAGGCGGTCCGCTGGTACACCGCCGCTGCTGAGCAGGGCGATGCCTCTGCACAGTACAACCTGGCCATTATGTATGACGAAGGAGAGGGCATGCCGGTGGATGACCGCCGTGCCATCGAGTGGTATCGCAAGGCGGCCGAGCAGGGCCACGCCGATGCCCAGTACAACCTGGCGCTGATGTACGACGAAGGTGAAGGCACCAAGGTAGACGATGCCGAAGCCATCAACTGGTACACCTTTGCAGCCGAGCAGGGCCATGCCAGTGCGCAATACAACCTGGCGCTGATGTATGACGAGGGTGAGGGTACGCCGGAGGACAACCAGGCGGCCATTCGCTGGTATACGGCAGCTGCCGAGCAGGGCGAGGTGAATGCGCAGTACAACCTGGCCATCATGCACGATGAGGGCGAGGGTACGCCGGAAGATAACCAGCTGGCCATTCACTGGTACGGCAAGGCAGCCAGTCAGGGCGAAGGCAACGCCATGTTCAACCTGGCGATCATGCATATGAACGGCGAAGGGACGCCGGTTAACACGCCGATGGCTTATATGCTGTTTGCTCTGTGTGCCGGCCAGGGTGTGGAAGGCGCGCGCAACGCGCGCGACATCGTGGCCGAGGACCTGTCTGCCTCTGAGGTCAAGCGCGCGCAGCGTGCAGCCTCCGAGTGGCAGCTGGGTGAGCCGCTGCCGACGCTGTGAGTGCCACCTTATTCATCGTGTGAATGCACTGTATCAGTGTGAACGGGGTCCAATCCGCGCGCAATTTGCGTACTGTATCGGACCCCGCCTGTGACCGCATGGTCGCCGGCAAGCAATTTTCCGTTTTGTCATTTGAATTGGAGGTGGCTGCGATGGCTGCGTTTGAGGATATCAAGAAGGTTGGCGTGATCGGCGCTGGCACCATGGGTCGCGGTATCGTGATGAACTTCGTCAACGCCGGTTATCCGGTCACCTGGCTGGACGTTAACGGCGAAATGCTGGAAAAGGGCAAGGTTGAAATCGCGGCGGTGTACAAGCGTTCGGTCGCCCAGGAGCGTTTTGACGACGCCGAAGCTCAAGCTCGTCTGAACCGCATCAGCACCACTCAGGAATACGCCGACCTGGCTGACCTGGACCTGGTGGTTGAAGCCGTTTACGAGAACATGGATCTGAAGAAGAAGATCTTTACCGAGCTGGACAAGGCGGTTAAGCCGTCCGCCATCCTGGCGACCAACACCTCCTACCTGGACATCGACGAAATCGCCTCTGCGACCCAGCGTCCGACCCAGGTTCTGGGTCTGCACTTCTTCAGCCCGGCGCACATCATGAAGCTGCTGGAAGTGGTGCGCGGCAAGGCTACCGCCCAGGACGTCATGGACGCCTGTCTGGCTGTTGGCAAGAAGATTGGTAAAGAAGCGGTGCTGGCGGGTAACTGCCACGGCTTTATCGGCAACCGCATGCTGGAAAAATATTCCCGCCAGTCGCGTGAAGTGGTACTGGAAGGCGCCACCCCATGGGAAGTTGACCAGGCGCTGCAGGGCTTCGGCATGGCCATGGGCCCCTACCGCATGTACGACGTAGTGGGTGTTGATCTGGGCTGGCGCTCCCGTCAGCTGGCCGGCGTCGGCCGTGGTGAGCCGATCGTATGGCTGGACAACAAGCTGTGCGAAATGGAGCGCTTCGGTCAGAAGAGCGGTCACGGTTTCTACAAGTACGAAGCGGGCAGCCGTCAGGCCATCCACGATCCGGAAACCGACATGATGGCCCGTGAAGTGGCTGAAGAAGCCGGTTACACCGCCCGTGACGTGTCCTCCGACGAGATCGTTACCCGCTGCATCCTGGCGCTGGTCAACGAAGGTGCACGTATTCTGGACGAAGGCTATGCCGAGTCTGCCGAGGACATCGATCGCGTTTATCGCTTTGGCTACGGCTTCCCGGCCGAGCGCGGTGGCCCGATGGCCTACGCCGACAGCCTGGGCCTGGACAAGGTGCTGGCTGAGATCCGCGCGCTGGAAGCTGAGCGTGGCGAGTTCTGGACCCCCGCTGCCGGTCTGGTCAAGCTGGCCGAAGCAGGTGGTCGCTTCACCAAGGCGTGATAGCTCAGTTGCCCGCATCGCTGCGGGCAACGCCATAAAAAACCGCCGCACAGGCTGACTGTGCGGCGGTTTTTTATTTCACCATGACTCCAGCACCGAACTTCGCTGGACTACGCCACAGCTCGTTGTGGCAGGTTTATCAAGAACTTACGTGAGTTCATCCTATGCCGGTGCTTTCCGAAACTTGACCCGGCTTCCGACCGCTTGGCTCCCAAGAGGCTCCTGGAAACGGGTCTTTCCAAGGAGTCAGCTATGGCCAAGATCAAACTCACCAAGTCCGCAGTCGATGCGGCACAACCCCAGGCGCAGCCCATCGAGCTGCGCGACACCCTCGTTCCCGGCTTCCTGTGCAAGATCACGCCGGCCGGCCGCAAGGTGTTCATGCTCCAGTACCGGACGAACGCCGGCGAGCGCCGCAAGCCCGCGCTGGGCCAGTACGGCGAACTGACCGTCGAGCAGGCCCGCTCGCTGGCGCAGGAGTGGCTGGCCGAGGTGCGTAGGGGCGGCGATCCGGCAGCGGACAAGGCCGAGGTACGCAAGGCGCCGACGGTCAAGGAGCTGTGCGTGAAGTTCATGGAGGACTACTCCAAACAGCGCAACAAGCCCAGCACACAGAAAGGCTACCAGAGCGTCATCGACCGCAACATCATCCCGATGATCGGCCGCCTGAAAGTCCGGGACGTGAAGCGCCCGGACATCGCCGGGATGATGAAGAAGATGGCGCACAAGCCAGCCGACGCGAACCGCACGTTCGGCGTCATGCGCCGGATGTTCAACCTGGCCGAAGTGTGGGGCTACCGTTCCGACGGCACGAACCCATGCCGCCATGTCCCGATGTATCCCAACGGCAAAGCCACCCACCTCATCAGCGACGAAGATATGGGGCGCATCTTCCGCCAGCTCGACAAGCTGGAGGCGGAGGGGCTGGAGAACTACGTCATTCCCCTGGCGATCCGCTTGCAGTTCGAGTTTGCCGGTCGCCGCTCCGAAATCATCGGCCTGCAATGGGATTGGGTCGATCTGGAGAACCGGCGGGTGGTCTGGCCCGACAGCAAGACCGGCGGCATGTCGAAGCCCATCAGCGAGGAAGCCTACCGACTGCTCTCGACGGCCCCACGGCTGGAAGACTGCCCGCACGTCCTGCCATCGCCGAGCCGTCCAGGGCAGCACCTGACCACGGGCGAGTATTACAACGGCTGGAGCCGCGTCCTCAAGGCGGCGGGTGCGACGCATGTGGGGACGCACGGCATTCGCCACCGCTCGGCCACCGACATTGCCAACTCCGGTATCCCGGTCAAGGTCGGCATGGCGCTCACCGCGCACAAGACCGTGGCGATGTTCATGCGCTACGTCCACACCGAGGATGACCCGGTGCGCCAGGCGGCCGAACTGGTGGCGAACCGGCGAAAGACCATCACCGGGGCGCGGCGTGCCGAGGAGGCAGCGGTATGAGCAAGAAGACGCCTCCGGCGGCGGGGAAAAGCCCCGCCGCCTTGCCGGCCGGCTATGCCGGCATCCACGGCGGCATCGTCGAATTGCTCGATGCTGCGCGCCAGGCGGCGGCCCGCAGCGTCAATGCGCTGATGACGGCCAGCTACTGGGAAATCGGCCGCCGCATCGTGGAGGCCGAACAACAGGGCAAGCGGCGCGCGGGCTACGGCGAGCAGTTGATTGCCCGACTGTCCGCTGACCTGACCGAGCGCTTCGGGCGTGGGTTCAGTGCGGACAATCTGGAGAACATGCGTCGGTTCTTCCTCGCGTACCCCTGGTCTGCAATTTCCGAGACACTGTCTCGGAAATCTGGCAACGAGCTGGCTGCGGTGAAATCCGAGGCAGTGTCTCGGAAATTAGCTCTCTCCGAACTGGCGCAGGTGTTTCCGCTGCCGTGGTCGGCTTACGTCCGGCTGCTGTCGGTCAAGGACGACCATGCCCGTCAGTTCTATGAGGCCGAAGCCCTGCGCGGGGGCTGGAGCGTGCGCCAGCTTGACCGGCAGATCGGCAGCCAGTTCTACGAGCGCACCGCGCTGTCCAAGGACAAGGCGGCGATGCTGGCCAAGGGCGCGGTGCCCAAGCCAGCGGATGCCGTCACACCCGACGACGCGATCAAAGACCCCTATGTGCTGGAGTTTCTGGACCTCAAGGACGAGTATTCGGAGTCCGATCTTGAACAAGCCTTGATCCGGCGGCTGGAGGATTTTCTGCTGGAGCTGGGCGAAGGGTTCACCTTCGTGGGGCGGCAGCGGCGGTTGCGCATCGACCAGACCTGGTATCGGGTGGACCTGCTGTTCTTCCATCGCAAGCTGCGCTGCCTGGTCATCATCGACTTGAAGCTGGGCAGCCTGACCCACGCGGACGTGGGCCAGATGCACATGTACTGCAACTATGCCAAGGAGCACTGGGCGTATTCCGACGAGAATCCGCCCGTGGGACTCATCCTTTGCGCCGATAAGGGCCACGCGCTGGCGCGGTACGCCTTGGAGGGGTTGCCTACCAAGGTCATGGCGGCCAACTACCGAACCGTGTTGCCGGATGCCGAATTGCTGCAACAAGAGCTTGAGCGCACGCGGCTCATACTGGAGTCTCGCGGCACGACCCGTCCTTGAGCGCGAGCGTTGAGGTTCTTCGCCTTACAGACGGATGCCGCCGGACTTCGGCGTTGCGAATTGCTCGGGTTCTTCGCCGAGCGGGAAGCCGACCACGTACAACACCGTGAGGGGCATCGGCTTGGCATCCGCTGCATCTGATCCCCACGTCACCCGTACCTTGCGCGTGGCGTAGCGCAGCGAAACACCAAGCGCCTTGAGCGCGTCGATGTGGGACTGCATTTCGTCGTACACATCGAACTTCTGCGTTTCGCTGTAGGCATCGGCGCAGTCCCGGTAGTCCCGAAGGTAGTCCACCAGCATGGCGAATGTCTCGTCCGCTTCGCGGGTCAGCTCGAAAGCCGGTTCCGACAAGTCCATCGAGCAGGTTTCCGCCAGCTTGGCCAACTGCTTGCCCGTGGTCAGTGGAATCGCTGTCAGGGTGACGTGCTCCCGGTCGAACTTTTCCTTTGCCGCTTTGGCTTCTTCCTCGGACGGAATGGCGAACGGCTTGTTGAGCACGTCTATGTCCTCGAACTCGAAGGCTCGGGCAAGAGCGCGGCGGGTATCGAGACTGGCGGACAAGCCTTGTTCGACTCGCTGGATCGTTCGCACGTTGAGGCCGGAAATCGCGGCCAACTGCTCCTGCGACCACTGGCGCATTTCACGGAACATCTTGATGCACGCGGCCAGTTCAGCGGGCGTCAGCAAGCGGGGTTGTTGAGTATGTTCTGTAGTGTTCATGGGTAGCTCCATCGTTTTCAGCAGACGTGACGAAGTATGAGGAGCCAGGGACAAGGACAACACGACAGCAACCCGACAGCCGGCCGACAGACAACTATAAATGCCGCATGGGGTTCACTCCACAAGGATATTCAGGGGATGAATCCGTGCGTCCCGGCGTTCCGCCGTCGGGCTCGCGGGCTGCGCCCCGCGCTTCGTGCCGAATCGCGGCCATCCGGCTTTGATCCCTGGCGCCTCCGGCCCTTGAGGGCCTGCGCGCTCCGCTTGCCGACAGGCGGGTGTGTGCAGTGGGCGGGGTGTGGGCGGTCTTGCTGTTCCCTTCACCGTATCACGGCGTTCTCGCCGTCAAGGGCTGCGCGTGCCTTGCACGCTGGCGGCCGTGGCCGTCTTCGACCCTGTGACGGCTTGCGCTGCGCCGTGCTGGCGCCGGTTCCGGGCAATTCCGCCCGAGCAACCGGAGCACGATCATGACGCAACTGTCCTTTTCCTCGTTCGATTCCTCTCTGCTGGTGCGTGACGCGCAGGGGCGCTACCTGCCGGCGTCGGTGGATCAGATTCTTGATGCCGCGCGCCAAGCCATCGACCAGAAAATGCAGCGGGGCATGTCCTTCACCTCACCAACCATCGTCAAGGAGTATCTGCGCACCAAGCTGGCTGGCTTCGAGCACGAAGTCTTCGCGGTGCTGTTCCTCGATTCGCAGCATCGCCTGATCGAATACATCGAGATGTTCCGGGGCACCATCGACAGTGCGTCGGTGTATCCGCGCGAGGTGGTCAAGGAAGCGCTGCGACTCAACGCGGCGGCGGTGATCTTCTCGCATAACCACCCCAGCGGGAATCCCGAGCCGAGCCAGGCTGACAGGCAGATAACCCAGCGGCTCAGAGATGCGCTTGCGCTGGTGGACGTGCGCACGCTGGATCACATCGTCGTCGGCGGCGAGTCCACAGAATCCTTCGCCGAACGGGGGCTGCTTTAACCAAGGGGGCTTCGGCCCCCTTTTACTTGCGCTAGCTACCGATGATCGCAGCCAGTGCAGATTTACCTAACGCCTTAACTGCATCGAATGTTAATTCAATGCCTTTATCGTTCGCCGTAGCCTTGATGCGCTCCCACACGGCTTTGCTCCGAATCGTTTCCAACAGGTCATGCCCAGCCCAGGTAAGCCCTTGTGCGAGGACGGCATCGCCATCCATATCGCTTGCATCCATGCCTTCGATAAATCCAGCCTTCCATAGAAGAACACCATGCGCGTCCTTCTGAGGCTCGTCGCTCTCACCGGACGGGCCGTACTGGATGTCCTCATGCCGAGCACTGTCCAGTGCTTCGACTTCGATCAATACATCGCGAATGGTGTCCCAGTCTCTTTTCATGCTATCTCCATGTTGCATATAGGTATGATGGTTTAGGTTTCGGTGCCTTCCTGTAGCGCAAGCAATCGCTTCTTCAACGGGGCTGCTTTCCCCGGATGAAACCGTTCCAGATGCAGCACTCGTCCCATCACTTGGGCATAAGGGCCACGTTCAAACGAAAGCACCTCTCCACTCGCTATGCGCCGTTCTATGTCATGTACGGCAGCACGAGTCTTGCTGTACACCGCTTTCCCCAAGCCAGGCTTGGCATTCACGGAAAGCTTTGTGACTTCCATGCGAGTGCCGGATGTAGAAATCTCATGCTTGGCCCGCTTGGGCTGATACCCATGCTTGAGCAACATGCCGTATATCTGCCGCATCACTTCCGATTTCTCCTGGTTGCTCAGGAAGGTTTTTGATGACACGGCGATGTCATCGACGTAGCGAGAGTAGACAAGTCCTTGGGCTGCAAACTTTGCATGTAGCGTCGGTTCGTCCTGCCAAAATACGAGGTTTGCCAGGAACGAGCTGGTAATGGCACCTTGTGGCAGCTCACCTTGCCGAGTAGTTAGCTGGGTCAGGCACTGCGAGACTTCCTGGCTAAAGCCGAAAAGTCCGTGCCAGACATTGAATACATGCTCTGCGGAAGTAGAGGGAAAGAATCCGCTGATGTCTTCGTTGATGACAATTCTGGCGTTCGTATGAAGTGAGGCGTTTACTTTGTAGTCGCTGCCTTTAATGCTTCCAGTCAAATAGGCTGGATAGACCACATGATCCAGAATCTGGCTTTTGATCCTTCGGTGGACTGCCTTCAGCGGCGCCAGGGCATCGTAGGTGTTACGGATGCTGCCGTCCGGCTTGGTAATGGACTTTGCGACGCGGTACAGACCATCGGCCCGCTGGGCAAGCGATAGCAGTTCATCGACAGACAGACCCAACGGCAAACGCAGGGCATTCAGTGTGCCGATACGACGTTGGCTATATGAGGGCGCGCTGATTGCTGGTGGGTTCATTAAGCAATTCCAGTGCGGTACGCGCAAGTTCCCCTTGCAGCGTCTTGTCAATGCCGTCCAGGTCGCCGCCTTCTGCACCCAGGAAAAAAAGGATACCCACGGGCACGCGCAATGCGTGTGCGATCTTGGTCATGGTGGAAAGCGTTGGGTCACGCTTATTGTTTTCCAGCATGGACAGGTAGGAGACAGAGCACTCAGCCTGTCGTGCGAGATCAGCTTGAGAGACTCCCCGCCGAGTGCGGCACAGCTTGATGGCTTGTCCAAGGTTCATGAGCTACTCCGAATAAACAAATATTGGGCTTGCTGCGTCTTGGCTCACTCTCATCACTTCATCCAGTCAGTGAGATTACTCACTGCGCGGATAACGATGTCGGTGATGCGCAGAGCCCGGAACACGAGTTCACTGTGTTCAAGCTCCCGCCTTTCCGAACCGTCAAGCATGTTGCGTAGTTGCTGCAACACATCATCCAGTTCTGCCAGAGCGCCAGCATCGAGTTGGCTGTAATGCACATCGCGAAGCTTTTGTAGCGTTGCGATGGTGTTCCTCAAAGTTTCGTACTTCATGGGTGTGCTCCTTTTAAACTCGGCAAAAACGCCGAAGCCCCGTAACAAGGCGATTGGCCGAAAGGAGCCAACTCGATGCGCAAGCCCAACACCAGTCTTCGCGGCTTTGAAGCCCCGTCTCTGCGACCACCTGCTGCGGCTACCGTTAGCTGACTGCACGTCGCTAATGGCGGACACACGGCGGCGAGAGGGCGGACCTTCGCGGCTGACCGATGCTGCCGGCCTGCCTCGCCTCAAAATCTCCAACACTGGATGAAGGAGCGGCCTGAATCGCTTCAGGCAATACACGCTGACCTTTCGCTTTTACGGTAAGAGCACCACTTCAAAGAACAACTACCTAGGCGGTTCGCCTAGCCACAGTCATTACAGCACAAGCAGCGCCATTCGTCAACAAAATTTCACTGACAGTGAAATTAGTGTGCCCCGTGTGCGTGTCTGTGACCAAGGGGCAACCCAGCCTGGTTTCCCTCCGCTTGGTTTCTGCCACCGAGACATAACCCTGTGCGTCCCGGCGTCCCGGCGTCCCGGCGTCCCGGCGTCCCGGCGTTCCGCCGTCGGGCTCGCGGGCTGCGCCCCGCGCTTCGTGCCGAATCGCGGCCATCCGGCGTTGATCCCTGACGCCTTCGGCCCTTGAGGGCCTGCGCGCTGCGCTTGCCTGTCCGTGCCTTCGTTGGAGGTGGGGAGGCGGTCTTGCTGTTCCCTTCACCGTATCACGGCGTGCTCGCCGTCAAGGGCGGCGCGCGCCTTGCGCGCTGGCGTCCTGGCGGCCGTCTGCGACCCCTGACTGCTTGCGCTGCGCCGTGCTGGTGACGGTTCCGGGCAATTCCGCCCGAGTAACCGGAGATCGTCATCATGAACGACAAATCACACGTTTCCCTCGAACAACACGTTTGCCTGGTCTGCGGCACTCGCTTCGATACTGGCGCGATCCTGCTGGACAAGCGCCTGCGCGCGAGCATGGAGCGCCACACGGCGACAGGCTGGGGCCTGTGCGCCGAACACCAGAAGCTGTCCGATGACGGCTTTGTCGCCCTGGTCGAATGCGATCCCGAGCGCAGCGGCTCGCCAGCGGGCGGCGGCCGCGTGAAGCCGGAGCAGGCTTACCGGACGGGCCGGCTGGCGCACCTGAAGCGCAAGGTGTTCACCGAGCTGTTCAACGTGCCGATCGCGGCCGAGCAGCCGTGTGTGTTCGTCGAACCCGGCGTGATCGAACAGTTGCAGGCGATGGTGTCACCAGCGGCGAGCTGATCGCACGGCCAACATCCGGTGCGTCGCCCTGCGGGGCGGCGCACTTTTTTTTCTGCTGCGCCTGGTGTCGAGTTCTTCGGCCCTGCGGGCCTGCGTGCTGCGCTTGCACTCCAGGGGAACGGCTTGCAGCCGATCCCCGCCGCGCTTCGCTTGGCGCCCCTGACAGCCGCCGAACAGGTTGCACCTGATCGGCCTTCGCGCCTGCGGCGCTGCGCACTTCGCTTGCGTGGGGTCGGCGCCATCTGCGGCCGTTGCCAACCACCGCCGTCTTCCCTCGCTCATCACCTTGTCCGCGACTGTAGCCCGCGGCCGTGCGCCGTCAAGGCGCGCCGGGCCGTGTCCTCGCTGCGCTGCGGGCCGCACCAACCCGGCGCTCGCTTCCTTGACCGCCCCCGTCCACGGACTCCCTTTCGTCGCGGGCGATGAACTCAGGAAAGACGGTGGCAACGAGGCCGGCCCAGGTCTCCGCGCCGACCCCACCGGAAAGCCGAAAGGCGGGCTCCGAATCTAGGAATCCGGTGTGCGGTTTCAACAGCAAACCCTATTGTCAGGAGTAACACCATGAACGCCATGACCCAAACCATCACCACCGCTACCCCGGCGCAGCATCTGATTCTGGTGCCGCTGTCGCAGCTTCGTCCGTCGCGCCGCAATGTGCGCAAGACCGCAGGCCAGTCCATCGACGCACTGGCGGCCAGCATCGCCCGCGTGGGCCTGCTGCAAAACCTGACCGTGATTCTTGCCCACGATGGCGAGCATTACGAAGTGGTGGCCGGTGGCCGCAGGCTGGCCGCCTTGAAGCTGCTGGCGAAGAAGCGCCGCATCCCGAAGGAATGGGAAGTGCCGTGCCTGCTGGTGGCCGATGGCAGCGCCCGCACTGTGAGCCTGACCGAGAATGTGCAGCGCGAAGCCATGCACCCGGCTGACCAGTTCGAGGCATTCGCCGCGCTGGTGGCCGAAGGCCGGCCCATCGAAGACATTGCGGCGGATTTTTCCGTCACGCCGCTGGTGGTGCAACGCCGCTTGAAGCTGGCGAATGTATCGCCGCGCCTGATGGCCGACTACCGCGCCGATGCCGTCACCCTCGATCAGTTGATGGCCCTTGCCATCACCGACGACCACACCGCGCAGGAGGCCGCGTTCTACGATGCGCCCGAATGGCAACGCAGCCCGCACAACCTGCGCGAACGCCTCACCGAGCGGGAAATCGACGCCTACCGGCATCCGCTGGTGCGGTTCGTGGGACTGGACACCTACGAGGCCGCAGGCGGTGGCGTGCGCCGCGACCTGTTCGCGGAAGGTGACGCGGGCGTGTATCTGACCGATGCCGCGTTGCTTGAACGTCTGGCACAAGACCGGCTGGCAGGCATTGCCGCCGAGGTGAAGGCCGAAGGCTGGGCATGGGTGGATGCCACGCCGGGCGTGACCCATGCCGACCTGCACGCCTTCCAGCGTGCGCCGAGGGAGCGGCGCGAACCGACCAAGCGCGAAGCGCAGCGCATCGAGAAGCTGCAAGCCAAGATGCAGGAACTGGCCGCAGCCGTGGATGATGCGCTGGACGCCGAGGACGAGGACAAGGCCGACGCCTTGCAGGAAGAAGGCGAAGCCGTGGGCGAGCTGTTGCAGGCGCTGGAAGATCGCTTGCAGGACTACAGCCCGACCGTGAAGGCCGCAGCCGGTGCCATCGTCACCATCGACCGCAACGGCGAGGCCGTCATTCATCGCGGGCTGATGCGCGAGGCCGAGGCCAAGGCGCTGCGTACGCTGGAACGCCTGCGCCAAGGTTTCAGCGGCGAGGATGCCGAGAGCGACGACGAAGGCGAGGACGACGAGCAGCCCAAGACCGCCGCGATATCCGACCGGCTGGCGCAACGGTTGAGCGCCCACCGCACCGCCGCGCTGCAAATCGAAGTGGCCCGGCATCCGCAGGTGGCGCTGGCCGCGCTGGTGCATGACATGGTGCAGACGATCTTGCAGGACAGCCGTTACGGCCACGACCTGCCGCTGGGTGTTCGGCTGACGGTGCAAGACCGGCTGGAAGGCATGGCCCCGGACTGGCCGGAGTCCTCCGCCGCTGTCGCGTTGCGCGAACTGCAACAGGCATGGCGCGGCAAGCTGCCCGAGGACAGCGCCGACCTGTTCGCCGCGCTGCTGGCAATGGAGCAAGACGAACTGGTCAGGCTGCTGGCCGTGTGCGTGGCTTCAACGGTGGATGTAGTGACGCCGCGCGCCACACCGCGCCAGCCCGGCGAGGAACTGGCGCAGGCCGTCGGCCTCGACATGGCCGCATGGTGGCAGCCAACCGCAGAAGGGTATTTCCGGCATGTGTCGAAGGCCGCGATTCTGCAAGCCGTGGGCGAGTACGCGCCGGAGCACGTCACCCGGCTGGCGAAGTTGAAGAAGGCCGACATTGCCAGCGAAGCCGAGCGGCTGGCCGATGGCACCGGCTGGATGCCCGCCGTGTTCAAGGCCGAAGGCCCGCAAGAGGAAGGCCCGGAGCAGGACGCCCCGGAGGATGCCGAGGCCGCGACGGATGAACCCGCCGAGGTGCTGGCCGCTTGACCCGCACCGCAGGCAAGCGCCCCGGCCCTGACCGGGGCGCTTCGCTTGAAGGAGAAGCCCCCATGACCCACACCACCACCCGCCGCCCACGCATAGTGGCGATCTACGTCCCCGGCACGGTACGCGCCCGCCGTTGGCACGGCGAAGGCGACGTGCGCGGCTACCGTCCGCCCTCGGGCTGGTCGGCCCGTGCCGACCTCACCGACATTCACCCCATCGCGGGCCGCGCCTTGCCGCGTGCCGTGTGGTGGCTCATCGAGACGAAGGATTAACCGCAGTCAGCACCGCGCCCAGGCCGTTCCGTCCTGGGCGCGGTGAAACGCAACCCCGGGCGCGGCAATGGCCGCGCCCGGTGCTCAAGGCCAACAGCCGAACCAGAACGCCGCCGCCTTCGCGCTGGCTCAGGCGGCGTTGAAGGCATCGCTGTAGTGCGCGATGCCTTCCGGTACTGGCCCATGCAGGGCCAGCGCCATGAAATAGTCGGGCGGTACGCCCGGCAGTTGCAGGCCCGCATGGGCCTGAAAGCCAAAACGCCCGTAGTACGCGGGATCTCCCAACAGCACGCAACCTGCGGCCCGCATGGCCCGCAGTTCGGACAGCGCCTGTTCCATCAAGCGTGAACCGATGCCTTGCCCCTGCCTGTGCGGCAGGACGGAGATCGGCCCCAGCCCATACCAGCCCTCGGCCTGCTGGTGGTGGCCATCGGTGATCGTGACGAGGGACAGCGCGACGTGGCCGATGATCTGCCCCTGTTCCTCGGCCACGATGGAAAGCGTCAGTTCGTTGGCTGCGCGCAAGGCACGCACGATGAATTGCTCGGTGTGGCTGGTGTGCGGTGCATCGGCGAAAGCCGCAACCGTGACGGCTTCGATGGCGGCAATGTCGTTCGGGGCTTCGTGTCGGAGCTGGAGGGTCATGGGCTTGTCTTCGATTGCTTCCTGAAAATATAGAACGGCCTGGGCGTGTCGGCGCATAGCGCCGCCGGGCTTTCGGGCTGCGCCCCGTGCCGACTTCACTGTCACGGCCATTCGGCTTCAATCCCTCACGCCTTCGCGCCTGCGGCGCTGCGCGCTGCGCTTGCCTCCAGGGGAAAGCCCTGCGGGCTATCCCCGCCGCGCACAGCTTGGTGCCCCTCGATGCAGCCGAACCGGCTACGCCGGATCGACCCGACTGGCACCCCGCCGCAACGGACAGGGCGCTGGCGAACACGCCGGAGCTTGCTGCGGCAGGTTGTGCAGAAGCGTGCCGTCCTCAACGCTGGCGGTTCTTGCCCATCACGTCACGAAGGACGGTTCACGGACAACCCCGCCCGGCATCGCTATGGAGCTTCCACGCCACGCCTCAAGACCGGCACCGCAAGGTACGGCTGGGGCGTTCCCGCCAGTCGTCGGGTGGTTGACCTAGCCCGCGTCAGGGGGCGAGCCGGAGCAACCTTCGTGCGGGGATGCCGGGGTTAGCCACGTCTCCTTTCGGAAGCGGGCGGCCCCTGCGTCCTTGGCTTGTCGTGAATCCTGGCGGTGGCGCGGCTGCGCCTTGGGCTGCATGGCTGCAACCTTGCAGCGAAAACAATTTCCCCGCCGCTACGCGGCTTCCTCGCGCGGCAAATTCTTTTCGCTTCCAGGTGCTCCACGGTGTTGCGCCCGCTGCGCGGTGCAGTCCGCCCATCCCCCGCCGGCCGGTTCACAACAAGGACGCGATGGGCGCGACCTTGTTCAACCCGAAAGGAGAAACATCATGGCTACCATCGGCACCTTCACCGCAGAGAAAGACGGCTTCACCGGCACGCTGCGCACCCTGACGCTCAACGTCAAGGTCAAGCTGGTTCCCAACGACAAGGGCAGCACCGAGAACGCCCCCGACTTCCGCCTCCAGGCCGCCGGCCACGACATCGGCGCGGCATGGAAGAAGACCAGCGAGGCCGGGCGGGACTACCTGTCCGTGACCCTCGATGATCCTTCGTTCCCGGCGACGGTCTATGCCCGGCTGATCGAGAACGAGGACGGCACGCACGACCTGATCTGGTCGCGCAGCAAGCCACAGGCGGCCTGAGCGGCCGCCCACAGCGCCCCGCCCCGTCCTGGTGACGGGGCGCTTCAGTTTCCGCTGATTAGACAGCGCACTTTGAGCACGTCAAGGCCCGGCGGGCGGCAAATCATTCAAGCGAACTCGCTCGACAACCATCCGCGCTGCCTCCAGTGGCATGTACTCGTCTAGATCCACGTAACCATCAATCGAAAAACTACCACTTATGTCGGCATGATCGAAGCGCATGAACATGATTGCGTGATCGTTCTTATTCTTGATGATGTTTCGGATGGCGCGCCATTCTAGGCCGCACCACTCCTTACGCTCGTACTCCTCACAAAGAAAAACGACAACCAGATCGGAGTTGTTGAGGTAGATGCGCTGCAACAAAGTGTCCAGATTAGGACGCGCTAGTTGTGCAGTGAAGTCCTTGTCGTAGAAGACGGCATCGCGCCCCAGTCTCTTTTTTACTTCGGCGGCCACGGCGGCTACGTAATCTCGTTTCTCACCGGGAAAGGAAAAAGCAACCCGAAATCGCATTTCTTCGACGCGACCCGGCGGGCGGCCTTCGGCTACAAAGCTCTCATCTACAAGGCCCTCCGAGGCGAGTAGCTCGAAAAGATCTTCATCCTTTACAGCCCAGTGGGTGCGCGACATCTCCCACTTTCCAATATCAAGCTTCGTCAGTAATGGTTTCAGCTTGGAGAAATTGAATCCAGGGATGCTTTCATCGAACTCATACTCGACCAGGATGCTTCGGCCTCGCTCCTTTATTCTTCTGATGTACCCAACCCGCACAACTTCATCATCCCCTTCGTAGGTGAAAAGTGTTGGTAGCGACTTTAGTTCTTCCAGAGCATTTGCATCGAGACTGGAGAGCTTCGCCTTGAGGCTGTCTGTTGTGTACTCAAGAAACCGCGTCCGGTCATATTCGTATGCGGAAATATCCCATGCACCTTCGGCTGCCGTAACAAGTAGGTTGTACATAGTTCTAATCTTCCTTTGTCAGCGGCCGTGGCGGTAAATAGGCGGCGATGCTCAGTCACCGCCTTTTTCGGCAACTTCTTTGAGTTCCTGGCGCACCTGCGCCAACAGCTCATCGGCCTTGCGCGTGCTGTCGCCGGCATAGGCCAGCGTCAGCAACGTGAGCGGATGCACGTCCATCACTTCGCACAGTTCGGCCAGCTTGCTGAGGGTTGGGCTTTTCAGGTCGCGCTCCAGGGTACTCATGTAGGTGCGGCTCGACACGTCGGAAAACGCTTCCTGGCTCAAGCCACGCGCTTTCCTGACCGTCTTCAACGCCTTTGCCAATGAGTATTGTTTCGCCACCTATGGTTTCCCCTCAAAAACCAAGATGACAGCCCATTGCGCCCTATAGGGCTACAATCTATAGTGTTCATTTATTGTTGCTATTCTCCGTATCCGTGCTTTTGCGGAAATCCGCATCTGCGACTGGCATCAAATTCACGGAACCGCATCCGTGTCTTTACGCTTTTACGGATGTGGGGGTTTGCGTCTTCACGCTTGTGAGCGGAAGCGCACTGTGTCTTTTTCGGTCTGATCCCAGACCGTCCCGGTCTCAATGGGCAAGCTTGCACCCAAGTAGTGCGTGCCTGATCGAAACAGTCATGATGCCCGGCGCGGCTTTTGGCAGGCTGGCCAATGCGGCACGCCATCTTGGGGTAAGCCGCCGTCGCATTCGGACGAAACCCGCAACGCACCGGAGCCAATCGGTCTTGACAGGCAGCTTATCGTTTCACCCATGACGTTTCGATGATGGCTTCATAGCGCGCCTTTGCACCGTAGCGACGTACCTCGAACCGAGGGAGGTCGCGCTATGGCCGATCACAGCGCCGCGTCCTGGTATCCGACGGCGGCCTATCTCTACGTCCTGCACCTGGATGGTCCGGCGCTGGCCTGGGAATATCTGCGCCGCCATCCCGACTATCGCCACGACTGGCTGCGCCGTCGCCGCCGGTCGGATGCGGCGCATCGCTGGGGGCTGCGCCTGCTGGAAGACCCGGCCCTGGATGCGCGCGACGCGCATCCCGCCTGGTTTCCCGATCATGACGCTGTGCTCCAGCTCTACCCGGACGCCGACCCGCCGCCCGATGCGGTGGCCTTCACGCTTTGGCGCCTTCCGGGCCGCAAGCACCTGATTCACGACGGCCGGCGCCTGCTGCTGATGACCCGTTGGCCGGGTGGCTGCCTGCGCTTCGCGCTGGCGCCCGACCTGACCGATGGCATGGCCTACGCCTATGCCATTCGGGCGCGCGATACGCCCCTGGCACGCTGCCAGGCACTGGCGGCCTCGCTGAACGAGTTGGCCGCCGCCATTGGCATCAACCCCGTGGCGCGGACAACGCCGCGGCCATCCCTGACCGCTTTACTCGAACTGCACACCTTGCAGGCGCTCGACGCAACCCTGGCGGGCGCGTCCTTGCGCGAGGTCGCCGAAGGGCTGTTCGGCAGCGATGCCGTTGCCGCTGGCTGGTACGCCGATGGTGGCCTGCGCTCGCGCGTGCGTCGCCTGGTACGGCGCGGCCGGTCGCTGATGCGCGGTGGCTACCGCCGCCTGGCGCAACTCGAATGATCCGGGGAGGGTCGTTTTGCTCTCGCTGCAAAACGACCCTCTGCGCAACGCATCGCTTTCTTGAGACTGCCTCCATCCTGTCGCGTTGTGCGGCCGGGCGTTTTCAACCGATGGAGGCTCATCCCATGCGACCCGCTCCCTTGCGGCCTGCCGCCGCTGCTGCTGCCACACCTGCGCAGCCCCAACGCTACCTGACCAACGACGAAGCCGCCGAGTACCTGCGCCTGTCGCCGCGCACGCTGGAGAAACAGCGCGTGATCGGCGGTGGCCCGAAGTTTCGCAAGTTCGGCCGTCGTGTGATGTACGCCGTGGCCGACCTCGATGCCTGGGCCGATGCGCGCAGCTATGAGGCCACGTCCGATCCCGAATACGCCGAACGCCACGCGGGCGACTACCGTGATGGCCGCTGATCGTCGGCGCGCCGGTGGCCATCGCCATGTCCAGCCCATCGCTGCCGTTGCGGCAGCGACCAGCGCAGCAACGGGAACAGCTCGACCTGTTCCGCGCGCTGCCGGGCGAGGACATGGCGCCGCGCGACGCCCAGGACCTGATGGCCTACCCGTTCTTCTCGCTGGCCAAGTCGCGGCGCACGGCGCCGATCGACTTCCGCAGCGGCAACATCACCATCCGCGTGGAGGGCACCCAGGAACACGGCATCGCCACCATCTGGGATGCGGACATCCTGATCTGGGCCGCCAGCCAGATCGTGGAAGCCCGCGATGCGGGTATCCAGCCCTCGCGCCGGATGCAGGCCACGCCCTACGAGATCCTGCGCTTCATCGGGCGCGGTACGTCGCTGCGCGACTACCAGCGCCTCAAAGCTGCGTTCGACCGGCTGCAATCGACCACCGTGGCGACTTCCATCCGAGAGACGACCGGGCGGCGGCTGCATCGCTTTTCCTGGATCAACGAATGGAAGGAACTGGCCGATACCAGCGGCAAGCCGCTGGGCATCGAACTGATCCTGCCGGACTGGTTCTATGCGGGCGTGCTCGATGCCGCGCTGGTGCTGACCATCGACCCGGCGTACTTCCGCCTGACCGGCGGCATCGAGCGCTGGCTGTACCGGCTGGTGCGCAAGCATGGTGGCAGGCAGGAAGGCGGCTGGCAGTTCGACGTTCCCTACCTGTATCGCAAGTCCGGCAGCCTGGCGCAGCCGCGCGATTTTGCCCGCGACCTGCGTGCTCTGGTGGCGCGGCAGTCGCTGCCCGGTTACGAGCTGTCCATCGAGCGATGGCCCGGCGCACCGGAAATCCTCGCGTTCCGGCCCGTGCCGCAAACGGCACGGGGATAAGCCTGGGGATGAAATCGGAACAAGCTGTGAGTGGGCTCGTGCTATCGGGCGCGCGAAGACTCGTGCTATCAGGCGCGCCGGTATCGTGCTATCAGGCGCGCAAATCGCCTCTAACTTCAACCACCACAAGGGTTTTTCCGTCCCTTAACTTTATATCTAACTTAAACATCTTTCTAACGAATAATAAAAACTTGTTATTGGGCCGGTGGATAACCACCGAACACCGGCAGCACAAGCGTTTTGCAAGCCGTTCATCGCGTCGCTTTCCACCACGGAGGGCTGCGCCATGATCGTCGCACTGCTCAATCAGAAAGGCGGTGTGGGCAAGACCACGCTCGCCACCCACATTGCCGGCGAACTGGCGATGCGCGGCCAGCATGTCGTCCTGCTGGACGCCGACCCGCAGGGTTCATCGCTGGACTGGACGCAGCGCAGAAGCCAGCAAGGCTTGCCAAGGCTGTTCAGCGCCGTGGGCCTCGCAAGGGAAACCCTGCATCAGGAAGCGCCGGAACTCGCCAGACGGGCCGATCACGTCATCATCGACGGCCCGCCGCGCATCGCCGCCTTGGCGCGCTCCGCGCTGCTGGCGGCCGAGCGCGTGCTGATCCCCGTACAGCCCAGCCCCTACGACCTGTGGGCCAGCGCCGAGATGGTCGCGCTGATCCGCGAGGCGCACGTCTTCCGGCCTGCGCTGCGCGCGGCCTTCGTCATCAACCGGCGCGTCAGCACCACGGTGATCGGACGTGAAGCCCGCCAGGCGCTCGCCGACCAGCCGCTACCGGCACTGCGCGCCGAGGTGCGCCAGCGCATCGTCTTCGCCGACAGCGTGGCCGCTGGCCGGCTCGCCCGCGAGACGGCGCCCGACAGCGCCGCCGCGCGTGAAATCACCGCCCTGGTGGACGAACTACTGCGGTGGCCGACATGACAGCGAAGCCGCCGCCCAACAGCAAGCGCGCGGCCAAGCGTGTCGGCATCGGCGCGCGTCCGCCCGCGAATCCGCACGCCGAGGCGTGGATTCGCCAGGGCGATGCCGATGCGCTCAACAAGGGCGACCTCTACACCGCGCGCCTGACCCTCGACATCACGCCCGCCATGCGGGCACGCATCAAGGTGTCGGCCTTCACGCAAGGCGTGACCGTGGCCGAACTGCTGCGTGGCTTGCTGGAACGAGAGTTTCCCGAGAACCGCACGGAGAACCTGCCATGAACGCATCCGCTACGCTCACCGCGAACGTGGTCGCGGCTGCACCGCCGCCTTCGCTTTCGGCCCTGGCCGGCCAGGGCGGCAGCGTGCCGCCGACCCGCGTTGCGCTGGCCTACATCGAACCGCGCTTCAAGCTCTACCTGCGCTTCGGCGAACCCGTGCGCACCGTCCGGCTCGACCGCTGGCGTCGTATCGCGGTGTTCCTGCCGAACGTCGTGTTCTGCCGCATCCGCTGGCAGGCCAACGACTACGGCACGATTCGTTGGCAGCTCATGGTGATGCAAGCCTGCACGCCACTGGACGCCATGCAGTGCATTCCCGGCGTGCAGCCGGGCGCGCGCCTGCTGCTGCACACCGAAGGCGATAACCAGGTCCGCGCCGTGCTGGAGCGCATCGACGCCATCGAGACATTGGGCATCGCACCAGCCGGTGCCTCGCCCGCGTACTGGCGCACGCTCGCCAACCGGCTCGCTGCGCGCTTGCCGCTGCCCGAATACACCGCCGAGCGGCACGCCGCCTGGCTAGCCGGGAGGGCGCTGCCATGACGCACCAATCCGCCATGAGCGGCGCGGCCGGCATCCCGCCGCGTCCTCGCTCGCGCTTGCGCGCTCGCCTCGTGCTGGCGGTTCTGTCCGCCTGCGGCCTCGCCGCGCTGGCCTGGGCGTCTTTCGTGCAGCCGCTGCCGCGCCTGATCTACAACCCGTCCGACAGCGTGCCGGTCGGCTGGTATCGCGTCGATCCGCTGCACCATCAGCCCGGCTCGCTGCCCTGTCCGTTGTCCGTGGACAGCATCGTCCTGACCCGGTTGCCCCCCGACGCCACGGCACTCGCCGCGCAACGCGGCTACCTGCCGGCACACGTTCCTCTGCTCAAGCGCGTGGGCGCCGTCGCGCCGCAGGAGGTGTGCATCGCTGGCGGCAGCGTCCGCATCGACGGCGTGCCTTCGGCCGTCGTGCTGCCGGCTGACCGTTGGGGCCGGCCGCTGGCATCCTGGCAGCAATGCCGTCGCCTTGAACCCGGCGAACTGTTCCTGCTCAGTGTGACCAACCCATCATCGTTCGACAGCCGGTATTTCGGCCCGGTCAGCGCATCCGCCGTGATCGGCGTCGCGCACCCGGTCTGGCTGGAGACTGCCCGTGATGGCCGCTGATTCGCTGCACGTCGCCGTGCATCTCATCGTGCCATCGGGCGTGTCGTCGGGCGTGTCGTTCTGCTGGCTGTCGCCTTGTCGTCGCGCGTACAGCGCGGGCGCATCAGCGCCGCACTTCGCGCTGCCTTCCCATGTGCAGGCGTCTTGCCTCGAACGCGCCCGGCCCGTGGCCGTCGCCGCGTTCGCCGGCGTGCTGGCTGCTCGCGCAGCAGCGCCGCCGGGCCGCCGACGCCCGGAGCGACAGCGAAGGGCAAAGGCGGAAGGCAAGACAAAAGGACGCGGCACCGGGCCGCGTCGAAAGCCAGTCTGCACGTGGGGGTGGTGCGGCACGCAGCGGCTTTGCCGCCGTGCCGCTTGGGGCGCGAGGGTCGCGCCAATGCAGGCATGTCCGCGTGCTTTGCACGACAGGACACGCCGTAGCTTGCGAGGAGCGCAGCCATGACCGACCGCCGCGACGACGATTTCCGCGTGCGCCCCAGAGCCCCGAAGAACCGGGGCAAGGGCCAGGGCCAGAGCTTCGTTTCCAAGGTGCTCAAGCAGGCGGGCAAGGCCAGCGGCGGCAAGTCCTCGATGCGTCATTCCGCAGCCGGCGGCGGCGCACGCGCCGGCCAGCGGCCTGGTTCACGCCTGGGGCGCGGCCACACGGCGGCGCGTTTCGCGGGCGCGAAGCTGACGCCCATGTCGCGGCGCGTGACCATCAAGACGCTGCTGGTCAATCACCAGCGTGCCAGCCCGCAATCGCTCGCCAAGCACCTGCGCTACATCGAGCGCGACGGCGCGGGCCGCGACGGCGAACCGGGCCGGGCCTACGGGCCGCAGACCGACGAAGCCGACCTTGACGCCTTCAAGGAGCGGGCCGCCGACGACCGGCACCATTTCCGCTTCATCGTCTCGCCCGAGGACGGCGCCGAACTGGACGACCTTCGCACCTACACCCGGCATCTGGTGGACCGCATGGAAGCCGACCTGGGCACGCGGCTGGATTGGGTGGCGGTCGATCACTGGAACACCGATAACCCGCACACCCACCTGATCGTGCTCGGACGTGACGACACCGGCAAAGACCTCATCATCGCCGGCGACTACATCGCCCACGGCTTCCGCCATCGCGCCGCCGAACTGGCGACCGAATGGCTGGGGCCGCGCACCGAACTGGAGATCCAGCAGACCTTGCAGCGCGAGGTGGAACAGGAGCGCTGGACGAGCCTCGACCGCACCCTGCAACGCGAGGCCGGCGAGGATGGCCGGGTGCAGATCGAACGCTTCAACGAACCCCGGCTGCAACGCCAGCGCCTGCTGCTGATCGGCCGCCTGCAACGCTTGCAGCGCCTGGGCCTGGCCGACGATACGCAGCCCGGCACCTGGGCCGTCCATGCGGATGCGGAAAAGACCCTGCGCGCCCTTGGCGAACGTGGCGACATCATCCGCACCATGCAGCGGGCCATGCGCGGCGAGCCGCGCGAACTGGCGGTGTTCGAGCCGGGAGACGATGGCCGAACCATCCTCGGGCGCGTTGCAGCGAAGGGGCTGGCCGACGAGCTGCGCGACCGAGGCTATCTGGTCATCGACGGCGTGGACGGCAAGGCCCATTACGTCGCGCTCAACACCCGCGACGAGCTGGCGAACTACCCGGCCGGGGCCGTGGTGGAGGTGAAGGGATCGGCCGACGTGCGCGCGGCCGACAGGAACATCGCCGCGCTGGCGAGCGATGGCCTGTACCGCACCGATCACCACCTGGCGGTGGCACAGGGCCCGGCCGTCCCCGGCCGTGACCCGCAAGAGGTCGTGACAGCTCATGTCCGCAGGTTGGAAGCCCTGCGCCGGGCCGGCATCGTGGAGCGCATGGCCGAGGGGTTATGGAAGGTGCCTGGCGACCTTCCCGAGCAGGGCCGGCGCTACGACGCGCAGCGTCTGGGCGGCGTGGCCGTGGAGTTGAAATCGCACCTGCCCATCGAGCGACAGGTGCGCGTCATCGGGGCCACCTGGCTCGACCAGCAGTTGATTGGCGGCTCGGGCCTGGGTGATCTGGGCTTTGGTGCAGAGGCCAAACAGGCGATGCAGCAGCGCGCCGACTTCCTGGCCGAACAGGGTCTGGCCGAGCGACGCGGACAGCGCGTGATTCTGGCGCGCAACCTGTTGGACACGCTGCGCAGCCGGGAGCTGTCACAGGTCGCCAAGGACATTGCCGCTGAAACCGGCCTGGAGCACCGGCCCGTGACAGACGGCCAGCGTGTGGCCGGCATCTATCGCCGCAACGTCATGCTCGCCAGTGGGCGGTACGCGATGCTCGATGATGGCTTGGGCTTCTCGCTGGTGCCGTGGAAACCCGTGATCGAACAACGCCTGGGGCAGCAACTTGCCGCGACGGTGAGCGGTGGCGGCGTGGCGTGGGAAATCGGACGGCAGCGGGGAATGGGCATTGGCTAATGCTCGAAGAGTCTCAGCCACATAACCCGGCAGGCTGTCTAGAGATATGCCGAGGCAGTTGTGAAATTCTTCGCTGCATATCTTCAACGGGTTGGATCTATGGCCCGGAAGCGGCCATCCAGATAGACGAGTGGATCGGCATATGCAGATGTGAGCACACGCTCGACACTGGCCAGCATTACCGAGTGGGTGCCGACTGCATGGTGTTCAATCAGCTCACAGAACAGCGAAGCCTGCGCCCCTTGCAGATAGGGCAACCCATTGACTTCATCAAATCGCCAGGCTTCATGATCGAAACGGTCGGTCCCCGTGGCGCTACGGCAGTGCACCGCAAGTACCTCCTGTTCTGCGCGGAGTACATTGATGCAGAATCGTCGAGCAGCCAGCAGCGGCCCATGGATACGGGTTTGCTGACCAATGCACACTAGAACCGTGGGCGGCTCCAGTGAGACTGATGTGAATGAACTGGCGATCATTACGTGTCCGTGGCCATCGGGAGCGATCGACGTGATTAGCGTCACCGTGGAGGCCACGCCGCGCATCGCCTGCCTCAATTGGGCAGCAATCAAAGGGTGTTGGGACATGTAGGTGCGCTCAATCATAGGTTACGGGTGCGTTTCACGCTTGGCCCAACCAGGGTGCTTTGTCAGCAAACCCAACATCTCGTCCATCGCGTCATAGGAGCGTTTGAGCGTGCTGTATGGATTCCCCCCGACCAATGTGCCGTCATAGCCGACGGGGCCGGTATAACCGAACGACTTGGCAAGTCCAAGAAGTGCGAAGTTGTCGAGTTCTCCTGCATCGAGCGCCTCGAAAGTGGCAATACGACTCCAGCCAAGTGGGCTGCGGGTTGCGCCGCTGAGAGTCAATTCCCGCATGAAGGGTGTTGACGCCATTAACGCTGGCGTCGGGTCTACTGCCTGATAGCCCTCCGTCGGGCTGCCTGCATTGGTTTCGTAGCCATACCAGTGATAGCTTGGAAACACGATGCCGAGATTCGGATGGTTCACGACCGAGCAGATCTGTGCCGCAATGGAGTAATGATCCATCCAGAAGCCCAGATGAAAATACAGCAGGATGTTAATTCCGCGCCGTGCGCAAATCTCAAGTGCCCGACCAAGGAAGTCCTGCAATACCTTGTCGTCCGGTGCCTTTCGATGATTTGAACCGTGGCCTGCCGTCCTGATTCCAAGATTGACAGCCTTCACGCCTTCCATCTCCTCAAGCATCCGCAAGAGTCCTGCGTTGATGGGATGCTGTGGGCCCTGATCCAGGTCGATCACCACATACACGCTAAAGACCTCCAAACCGAAACGATCTTTCACGGTGGATAGACGCTTTGCGGTTTCCCATCGGCTCCCTGACCAGACGGCATAGGTCAGGCCGTCATAACCGATGTCAGCCAGCATTTCGCATTGGACATCGAAGGCATAGGTACCAGCCGAAGAAGTAAAAGCGAGATCCCAGGCAAAAATTTTATGACCGTGCAGCATCCTGCGCCTCCTCCAAATGGGCAGTAGCGTGCGCCGGAAAGTGCGGTACGACATGCTCGCCAAGTTCCTGAACAATCTCATGCGCCGGACGTGTCGCGTATTTCAGGTTGAGGCCAATATGATTAACCCCAATATCGCGCAAGCGGCTGAAGTAGTCAGTAAAGAATCGGTGACCAGCCCGAAACCCGAGGAAGATGGGCGACGGGGGTTCATCGGGATTCTCCGACAGGTCAATATAGAAGGATTGCGTGAAGGGTTTGAATCTTGGTGTCAGCGACCGCCAATTCTTGATTGTCATGGCTTGCTGCGCGATATTTTGGGGATAGTAAAGCCAGCCATCCCCATGCTCGGCAATCCATTCGACCGACTGGCGTGAATGACCAGTCACCATCACGGGAATGTCTCTCAACGCCGGTTTCGGCAGCGTATCTGCACCCGACAAGTTCACTCGGGGCGTGGAGATTTCCGGGAAGTCCTCACGCCAGGCTTGACGCAACACAGTCAATGCTTCTTGGAACAACGTGGCTCGCGCATCCATTGTCTGACCGAAGGCCGGGAACTCTGTTGGCCGATCACCCGTGGCGATACCTAGCACCAGGCGCTGATTTGACAAGCGGTCGATCGAGGCTGCTGCTTTGGCCACAAGCAAGGGATGACGCAGAGTGGTGATGACGCTGCCAGTTGCGAGCGCGATGCGCGACGTCTGTGCCGTGACGTAGCCCATGAATGGCCACAGGTCATGGATGTGACCCACGTCGCCAAAAGACGGGACATTGAGAAATACGGGTATACGGATTTAATGGTTGGGGTATACGGATTTAATGGTTGATGGGGCACCTTCACCCCATCAATCTGATACCACCCTCAGATGGTTGATAGATCGACTCCGTAGTTGAGTTCCTCTGCGAAGTCCGGCAGTCCGTAACCGATGGT